>FTKD01000142.1_pt3 | contig 218787 bp, 191 predicted proteins | sample 1658191 | NCBI WGS metagenome assembly FTKD01 (sample SAMEA3914808, study PRJEB12502) | metagenome | biome: forest; material: soil | place: Canada | collected 2011-08-03 | depth 0.3 m
GCGGGCATCGCAGGCATGGCTGGCATGGGGGGCAGCGCCGGCGTGGCGGGCAACGCCGGCATCGCGGGCATGGACGGCATAGCCGGCATGGCGGGCATCGCGGGCATGGCCGGCAGCGCGGGCACGGGCGGCAACGCGGGCAGGGCCGGCAGGCCGTCCATCGCAGGCATGGCCGGCGTGGCGGGCATCGCCGGCGTGGCAGGCATCGCGGGCATGGCCGGGATCGCAGGCATGGCGGGCATCGCCGGCATGGCCGGCAGCGCGGGCATGGCGGGGAGCGCCGGCATCTCGGGCAAGGCCGGCATGGCGGGCATCGCCGGCATGGCAGGCATGGCGGGGATCGCAGGCATGTCGGGCATCGCGGGCAGCGCCGGCGTGCCGGGGATGGCCGGGATGGCCGAATCGACGGCCTTGCGGATGCAGTCGCCGCACGCGCAGGGCACGGCGGGCAGGCCGGTGGGCGTGGCGCTGGAGAACTCGTTGCCGAGATCCTTGGTGGCATTGGCCGCGGCGGCCTCGGCCGCGCCGGCGCCGGCGTCGACGGACTGCGCGGCCTGCGACTGAGCCTGGGCGAGATCCTGTTGGGCCTGGGCCAGCTGGGCCTGCGCGTCCTGGGCTGCCTGCGCGGCCTGGGCCTGGGCCTGCTGCGCCGCGGCGTCGGCCTGGCCCTGTGCCTGCGCGACGGCCTGTTCGGCCTGGGCCTGCGCCGCCGCTGCCGCCTGCTGGGCCTGCGCCGCCTGCGCCTGGGCCTGAGCGATGGCCTGCTGCGCCAGCGCACCGGCCGCGGCTTCGGCCTGCGATTGCAGGTCGGCCGCCTTGGTCGCAGCGTCGGCCGCCGGCGCCGCGAGCTGTTGAAGTTGCTGCGCGGCTGCGGGTTCGGCGCCGGCCAGCGCGTCACCAAGAGGTCCGCCGAGGGCGGGAGGACTGGGCAAGCTCATGCGGCGCTCCTCGGGGCTTCATTGGCGGCCGCGCCACCGGACAGCGTGCAGAAGACCATGCGCGTGAAGTTGGACAGCGCCCTCGCCTTGTCGGGCGCCTTCATGCGCCGGTCGGCGAGGATCTGCGCCACCGCGGGAATGCGGGTGTCGAACTCCTCGCCCATCAGCCAGGCGGTGTAGACGTAGGTGGCGGCGGAAAACTCGTCGGTCAGGCCGTGGTGCTGCGCCTTGGCGGCCTGGCGGTGGAACGCGCCGACCAGCGCGGCGAAGTCCATCTTCCTGGCCTGGTCCGGATGATTGCGGCGAATGATGGCGATCAGGCGCGCATCGAACGAGTCGCGTCCCATCTGATTCCATTGTTCGCTGGAAATCTGGTTCATCGATGCCTCCACCGCGCCTGCCCGGCCCGTTTCGACGGATTGTGTCGCGCGGGGTGGCTCGCGCCAATCCCTGTTTCTTGGGTAGCGACGACCGCGCGGAGGGGGCTTCAGGACGTGAAAAAGCCCGCGCACGTTGCCGTGGGCGGGCTCATGGTGCAGTCTTGCTGCGCTGCGTCAGTGGCCGGCCTGGCCGCGGAAGCGGCGGATGGCGGACAGCTGCGCGGCCATCACGGCCAGCTCGCTCTGCGCCTTGGCGACGTCGAAGTCGGTCTTGGCGTTGGAGAGCGCGGCCTCGGCCGCCTTCTTGGCTTCGGAGGCCTTGGCCTCGTCCAGGTCCTTGCCGCGGATCGCGGTGTCGGCCAGGACGGTGACGCGGTCGGGCTGCACCTCGAGGATGCCGCCGGCGACGAAGACGAACTCCTCGGCGCCGTCGCTCGCGCGCTTGATGCGCACGGCGCCCGGCTTGATGCGCGTGATCAGCGGCGTGTGGCGGGGCATGATGCCCAGCTCGCCGTTCTCGCCCGGCAGCGCGACGAAGCTCGCCTCGCCCGAGAAGATCTGCTCTTCGGCGGAGACGACGTCGACGTGAATGGTTGCCATGTGAGTTCCGTTTCGATGGAGGGAAGGGAGTGCAGGGCGTTGGCCACCGCTCTTTCAGGGCGGCCGGGGCGCCTTACTGCATGCCCTTCGCCTTTTCGATGGCTTCGTCGATGGTGCCGACCATGTAGAACGCCTGTTCCGGCATGTGGTCGCATTCGCCGTTGATGATCATCTTGAAACCACGGATGGTTTCCTTCAGCGGCACGTACTTGCCCGGCGAGCCGGTGAACACTTCGGCGACGTGGAACGGCTGCGACAGGAAACGCTGGATCTTCCGGGCGCGCGCCACGGCCAGCTTGTCTTCCGGCGCCAGTTCGTCCATGCCCAGGATGGCGATGATGTCGCGCAGTTCCTTGTAGCGCTGCAGCGTGGCCTGCACGGCGCGGGTGGTGTCGTAGTGCTCCTGGCCGATCACGTTCGGGTCGATCTGACGCGAGGTGGAGTCGAGCGGGTCGACCGCGGGGTAGATGCCCAGCGACGCGATTTCGCGCGACAGCGCCACGGTGGAGTCCAGGTGACCGAAGGTCGTGGCCGGAGACGGGTCGGTGTAGTCGTCGGCCGGAACGTAGACGGCCTGGATCGAGGTGATCGAGCCGACCTTGGTCGACGTGATGCGCTCTTGCAGGCGGCCCATTTCCTCGGCCAGCGTCGGCTGGTAGCCCACGGCGGACGGCATGCGGCCCAGCAGCGCGGACACTTCCGTGCCGGCCAGCGTGTAGCGGTAGATGTTGTCCACGAAGAACAGCACGTCGCGGCCCTCGTCGCGGAACGACTCGGCGATCGTCAGGCCGGTCAGCGCCACGCGCAGGCGGTTGCCCGGCGGTTCGTTCATCTGGCCGTAGACCATCGACACCTTCGAGTTCGGCAGGTCGTCGAGGTCCACGACCTTCGAATCGGCCATCTCGTGATAGAAGTCGTTGCCTTCGCGGGTGCGCTCACCGACGCCGGCGAACACGGACAGGCCCGAGTGCGCCTTCGCGATGTTGTTGATCAGCTCCATCATGTTGACGGTCTTGCCGACGCCGGCGCCGCCGAACAGGCCCACCTTGCCGCCCTTGGCGAACGGGCAGATCAGGTCGATGACCTTGATGCCCGTCTCAAGCAGCTCTTGCGAGGGGCTCAGTTCGTCATAGGTCGGAGGCTTGCGGTGGATCTGCGCGGTCAGCGTCTGGTCGACCGGGCCGCGTTCGTCGATCGGGTTGCCCAGCACGTCCATGATGCGGCCGAGGGTGGCCTTGCCGACCGGCACCGTGATGCCAGCGCCGGTGTTGCGCACCATGCTGCCGCGGCGCAGGCCGTCGGACGAGCCGAGTGCGATGGTCCGCACGATGCCGTCGCCCAGCTGCTGCTGGACTTCCAGCGTCAGCGCGGTGCCGTCCATCTTCAGCGCGTCGTAGATGTTGGGCATCGCGTCGCGCGGAAACTCGACGTCGACCACGGCGCCGATGGTTTGAACGATCTTGCCCATGGCATTAGAAGTCGTCATCTTTTTTCCTTGATATCTCGAAAGATTTAAACCGCAGCCGCACCGCTGACGATCTCACTCAATTCCTTGGTGATCGCCGCCTGACGCGTCTTGTTGTAGATCAGCTTGAGTTCGCCGATGAGGTTGCCCGCGTTGTCCGTGGCCGCCTTCATGGCCACCATGCGCGCGGCCTGCTCGGACGCCATGTTCTCGGCCACGCCTTGATAGACGAGTGCCTCGATGTAGCGCTTGAGCAGTTCCTCGATCACGCCCGGCGCGTCCGGTTCGTAGATGTAGTCCCACGCATAGCCGCCCTTGTCGGTCGTCGCACCGGACTGGATCCCTTCGGACGTCAGCGGCAGCAGCGGCACGATCATCGGTTCCTGCTTCATCGTGTTGATGAAACGGGTGTAGCACAGATGCACCGCATCGAGCTTGCCCTCGACGAACTGCTCGAGCATCACCTTGACGGGGCCGATCAGCTTGTCGAGCGCCGGGGCGTCGCCCAGGTGCGTGACGTGGCTGACGACCTGCGCGCCGGAGCGGTTCAGGAAGCCGAAGCCCTTGTTGCCGATCGCCACCGCGCTGACCTTGCCGCCCGCGGCCTGCACGTCACGCATCTTGATGGTGAGCGCGCGCAGGATGTTGGTGTTCATGCCGCCGCACAGGCCCTTGTCGGTCGTGATCACGATGAAGCCGACATTGCCGCCCGGCTTCGTGATTTGACGCATGTAGGGCGAGCGGTATTCCGGGTTCGCCTTCGACAGGTTGGCCGTGATGCCGGCGATGCGTTCCGCGTAAGGCCGGGCCGCGCGCATGCGGTCCTGCGCCTTGCGCATCTTGGACGCGGCGACCATTTCCATCGCCTTCGTGATCTTGCGGGTGTTCTCCACCGACTTGATCTTGCCGCGTATTTCCTTTCCTACCGCCATGACGGTTCTCCTTCAGAAGAGGGTCGTGGTCGGGGAATCAGGCGAACGACTTCTTGAACGCGGTGATGGCGGCACGCAGTTCGTCTTCCGCGGCCTTGCAGGCCTTGGCGAACTCGATCTTTTCCGGCTTGTCCGAGTCCTTGAACTTGGTCGTCCACTTCGCGCCGTTCTTCTCCATCGTCGCTAGCAGCGCGGCGTGGTTGGACTTCAGGTGCTGATGCAGGCCGTGCTCGAAGGGCAGCACTTGCTTGATCGTCAGCGAGTCGAGGAAGTCGTTGTTGACGGCGAACAGCGTCGCGGCCATCAGGCTGATGGACAGCGGCGAGTACTGCGACTGCTTGAGCAGTTCGGTGACGCGCGCGCCGCGATCGAGCTGCTTGCGGGTGGCTTCGTCGAGGTCGGAGGCGAACTGCGCGAACGCGGCCAGCTCACGGTACTGCGCGAGGTTGGTACGGATGCCGCCCGACAGGCCCTTGATCAGGTTGGTCTGGGCGGCACCGCCGACGCGCGACACCGAGATGCCGGCGTTGATGGCGGGACGGATGCCGGCGTTGAACAGGCTGGTTTCCAGGAAGATCTGGCCGTCGGTGATCGAGATCACGTTCGTCGGGACGAAGGCGGACACGTCGCCGGCTTGCGTCTCGATGATCGGCAGCGCGGTCAGCGAACCGGTCTTGCCCTTGACCTCGCCCTTGGTGAACGCTTCCACGTAGTCGGCGTTCACGCGCGCGGCGCGCTCGAGCAGGCGGCTGTGGAGATAGAACACGTCGCCGGGGAAGGCTTCGCGGCCCGGCGGACGGCGCAGCAGCAGCGAGACCTGGCGGTAGGCAACGGCCTGCTTGGACAGGTCGTCGTACACGATCAGCGCGTCTTCGCCGCGATCGCGGAAGTATTCGCCCATCGTGCAGCCCGAGTACGCCGAGACGTACTGCATGGCGGCCGATTCGGCGGCGGTGGCAGCCACGACGATCGTGTACTCCAGCGCGCCGTTGGCTTCCAGGGCGCGCACGACGTTCTTTACCGTCGACGCCTTCTGGCCGATGGCGACGTACACGCAGGTCATGTTCTGACCCTTCTGGTTGATGATCGCGTCGATCGCCACGGCGGTCTTGCCGGTCTGGCGGTCGCCGATGATCAGCTCGCGCTGGCCGCGGCCGACGGGCACCATCGAGTCGATCGACTTCAGGCCGGTCTGCACCGGCTGGTCGACGGACTGGCGTGCGATCACGCCCGGGGCGACCTTCTCGATGACGTCGGTGAGCTTGGTGTTGACCGGCCCCTTGCCGTCGATCGGGTGGCCGAGGGCGTTGACCACGCGGCCACGCAGCTCGGGGCCGACCGGCACTTCGAGGATGCGGCCCGTGCACTTGACGGTGTCGCCTTCGGAGATGTGCTCGTACTCGCCCAGAATGACGGCGCCGACGGAGTCGCGCTCGAGGTTCAGCGCCAGGCCGTAGGTCGGCTGGCCGTCCTTGGTGGCCGGGAATTCGAGCATTTCGCCCTGCATCGCGTCGGACAGGCCGTGCACGCGGCAGATGCCGTCGGTGACGGAGACGACCGTGCCCTGGTTGCGGATGTCGGTCGACGCCCCCAGGCCTTCGATGCGGCTCTTGATCAGTTGGGAAATTTCAGCGGGATTCAAATTCATGACTTAGCTCCCAAAGGTGAGGCCGCGAGGCCGCCTGGGTTGAAGAGACGATTGCAGTTCGAGCGGTCCGGCTCTTAGTGGGTCAGCGCGACGCGCATCTGCTCGAGGCGGGCGACGATGGAGGTGTCGAGCACCTCGTCGCCCACCGTCACGCGCACGCCGCCGATCAGCGACGGGTCGACCGCGACCGACGTGTTGAGCTGGCGGCCGAAGCGCTTCTCGAGCACCTTGGCCAGCGCGGCCTGCTGCGCGGCATCGAGTGGGAAGGCGCTGACGACGTGCGCGTCGGCGACGCCGCCGCGATCGTTGACCAGCGTGCGGAACTGCGACGCGATCTCGGGCAGCACGGCCAGGCGGCCGTTGTCGATGACGACGTTCAGCAGGTTCAGCAGCTTGGGACTGAGCTCGCCGGATTGGCCAGAGCGGGCGATGCCGGAGACCAGGCCGAAGACCTGTTCGTCGCTGACCTTGGGGTCGGCGGCGAACTGGCGCAGGCCGGCGTCACCGGCGATGCCGGCGAGCGTGTCCAGCTGGGCCACGAGCTGCGCGCCGTCGGCGGCAGTACTCGACTGGAACAGCGCCGCGGCGTACGGCCGCGCGATGGTGGAAGGCTCGGCCATGGTCTTACAGCTCGGTCTGCAGGCGGTTCAGCAGCTCGGCGTGCACGGCCGGGCTCACTTCGCGGCGCAGGATCTGCTCGGCGCCCTTGACGGCGAGCGCGGCGACCTGGTCGCGCAGCGCATCACGGGCCTTGGTCGATTCCTGCTGCGCCTCGGCTTGCGCCTGGGCAACGATCTTCGCGGCTTCGTCGGAGGCCTTGGACTTGGCTTCCTCGACGATCTGCAGCGCGAGACGTTCGGCGGCCGCCAGACGCTGGGCCGCGTCGTTGCGGGCCGCGCCGAGTTCGGCCTCGATGCGCTTGTTGGCGCTGGCGAGTTCGCTGCGGGCCTTGTCGGCGGCCGACAGGCCTTCGGCGACCTTGCGCGCGCGCTCGTCCAGCGCAGCCGCGATGGGCGGCCAAATGTATTTCATCGTCACCCCGACCAAAATCAGGAGAACGATGATCTGGATGATCAGGGTTGCGGTGATGCTCACGTTATTGCCTCGAAAGCTGTTGTCGGAGTGCGGCGCGCCATTTCCGCCTCAACGGAAGCGGCCACGCCGACGACTTCAGTGCAGGGCGAATTACTTCGCGATCTGCGCCAGCTGGGCCAGGAACGGGTTGGTCGTGGTGAACCACAGGGCGATGCCGAGGCCGATGATGAACGACGCGTCGATCAGGCCGACCAGCAGGAACATCTTCGTTTGCAGTTCGCCCATCAGTTCCGGCTGGCGAGCGGCCGACTCGAGGTACTTGCTGCCCATGATGCCGATGCCGATGCAAGCGCCGCAGGCGCCCAGACCAATGATGATGCCGGCGGCCAGGGCGACGTAGCTGATGAGTTCCATGTTGACTCCAGTTGAGAAATTGAAAGGAAGAACGTTGTTATGCGGACAGCGCAGACCGCGTCACCGGCGTGCCGGTGGCGCGCGGTTTTCAGTGCGAGTCGTGGGCTTGTCCGATGTAGACCAGGGTCAACATCATGAACACGAAGGCCTGCAGCGTGATGATCAGGATGTGGAAGATGGCCCACACACTGCCGGCGAAGATGTGAAGCAGGGCCAGGCCGAAGCCGCCCGCCGTGAACGTGAACGCGCCGCCCAGCAAGGCGATCAGCAGGAAGATCAGCTCGCCGGCGTACATGTTGCCGTACAGCCGCATGCCGTGCGAGACCGTCTTGGCGACGAACTCGATCATCTGCATCGCGAAGTTGACGACGCCCAGCAGCACGGCCGCGATCGGGTTCTTGCTGGTGCCGAACGGGGCGACGACGAGTTCGTGCGCCCAGCCGCCGGCGCCCTTGACCTTGACGTTGTAGTACAGGCAGATGATCAGCACGGCCACGGCCATGCCCATCGTGACCGAGATGTCGGCCGTCGGCACCACGCGCAGGTGCGCCTCGGGGTCGCCAGACGCGTGCTGGAACAGGAACGGCAGCAGGTCGACCGGCAACAGATCCATCGCATTGAGCAGGAAGATCCAGACGAACACCGTGAGCGCCAGCGGCGCGACCATCTTGCGGCTCGTGGCGTTGTGCACGATCGCCTTGGCCTGGCTGTCGACCATCTCGATCAGGAACTCGAAGGCCGCCTGGAAGCGGCCCGGCACGCCGGAGGTGACGCGGCGCGCCGCCACCAGGCCCAGCAGCAGGAACACGACGCCCAGCACCGACGAGAACACCACGGAGTCCCAGTGGACGACGTGGAAGTTCACGGGCGCCGCGCTCTCGATGTTCGAAAGGTGGGTCAGGTGATGCTGGATGTATTCACCGGAGGTCGGTGCGTGTTCTTCTGCGGCCATGTGGTGTCCGTAGCTTCCCGATCAGATCTTCAACGCGAGCGCCACGCGAGCGCCACCCAATACACAGTCAAGCACCCAGCCAGCGCGACCAGCAGAGCCGGCCACACCACCGGGTGCAGCACTCGCGCGGCGCTGACGAGCATCGCCACCGAGCAGACAATCTTCGCCGATTCCCAACCCAGCAGGGCCAGCGCCGTGGCCATCGGCGACTTGCTGTCCGCCATCCGCGTCGCGCCGCGCGCCATCAGGGCACCCGGAACGATGGCGGTGGCGGCGCCGTACAACGCCGACCACAACGCAGGCAACCCGAACATCAGGCCGACCAGCAGCGAGATGACCGCGCCGGCCTCGGCCTGCACCAACACCACCCGCCACGGAGACGGCGCGCTGCGCTGATCGCGAAACGCCTCGGCTTCCGATGCCGACAAGCGGCGCGGCAGCGGATCCTCGTCGTCCCAGTTCGCAGCGTTGAACACCGGCTTGCCGGCGACATCGCCAGCTTGCGGGGGTTTTTCTTGCTGCGGAGCGGAACTCGGAAGACTCATGGGTGTCGGAAGGGTAGAAGCGTTCACTCGGTCTTGCTTGAACGCCGCTCCCGTCGTGAGGCCCAGCGGTTACCGGACAAGTTGCCTCCGGTTACCCGGAAAAAACCTGCTTTAGTTGAACTAAGCCTGTCGATTCTAACCCGAAAGGGTGCGCCAGGGCCACCCCCGGTGCGTGACGCACGTCAACGTGCGCGCGTTCGTCGCGGGGTCCTGACATCGTCGCGATTCGTCAGCGCGGCGCAAGCGAAAGGCTCGCGTTTCAGGCCGAGCAGCGCACCAGCAGCACGACCGCGCCGGCGGCCACGAGGGCGATCGCCAGGGCGCGGGCACGGGCGGCGCCATCGTCCCGGCCCGCTTCGCGAGTCGGCCGGCCACGTGCGCGTCTGCAAGTCGTGCCACGACGACCTCCGCAAGAAGCACTGAACGCATTGATCTAGACTGGCGTCCATGCGCGCGCTGACCATCCTGCGACCGACCGCGGCCCTGAGACGCCTGGGCGTCCGGCTGGCGTTCGTCGCGGTGCTGGCCGCGGCGCTGATGCCGTCGTTCTCGCGCTGGGCGCAACCCGCCGGGCTCGGGGGCTGGGCGGCCATCTGCCAGTCCTCGCCAGCGGGCGAATCCCAGGACGGCGCGCGCGCCCACGACGACGCCTGCGCCTACTGCACGCTCGCCCACACCACGCCGGTGCTGCCGGGCGCCGCGCAGACGGTCGTCGCCGCCGTCGATTTCGCGCCGCCGGCGCCGCTCGCGCCCGCCCCCGTGCGCACGGGCGTGCCGCAGGCGCGCGCCCCGGGCGCGCGCGCCCCCCCGTCCCTGGTCTGAAGCTCCCGCTGCCGGCGCGCGGATTGCCCCCCGGGCGATCCGCTCCGCCGATCATCAGACCCTGTGACGCCGCGCGACGCGGCGTCACGGCCCCGGACGACTCCACCATGTTCTCGCTCATTCCCGCGGCGCGCGCCGTCGCGACCCTCCTGCTCGCGGCCGCCTCCGTCGACGCCCTCGCCTGCTCCGCCTGCGGCTGCACCCTCAACGCCGACTGGGCCACGCAAGGCCTCACGAGCCGCACCGGCCTCACCTCCGATCTGCGCATCGACTGGTTCGACCAGGACGACCTGCGCTCCGGCACCGGCCGCGTGAACCGCGCCTCGCTCCAGGTGCCCAACGACGAGGAGATCCAGCAGCACACGATCAACCGCAACACCACGCTCACGCTGGACTACGGCCTCGACGAGAACTGGGGCGTCACGTTGATGCTGCCATGGCTGGATCGCCGCCACACCACCATCGCCGCGGACGACACCGGCATCTCGAGCTCGCGCTCCAGCAGCATCGGCGACGTGCGCGTGCTCGCGCGCTACATGGGCCTGTCCGAGGAAAGGGACTGGGGCCTGCAATTCGGCCTGAAGCTGCCCACCGGCGACTCGCACGGCGTCGATTTCGAAGCCGGCCCGCAACAGGGCGAGATGGTCGATCGCGGCCTGCAGCCCGGCACCGGCTCCACGGACCTGCTCGTGGGCGCGTTCAGGTTCGGCGCGATCGGCGAGACGGCCGACTGGTTCGGCCAGGCCTTGCTGCAGATCCCCGTCGCGTCCGACCGCTCGTTCAAGCCGGGCGTCGGCGCCAACCTCACCGCCGGCGTGCGTTACCGGGGCCTCGGCGCCGTGGTGCCGCAGATGCAGCTCAACTCGCGCATCGAGAAGCGCGAGACGGGCAGCGAGGCCGACACGCCCAACTCGGGCGCGACGCTGGTGTATTTCAGCCCCGGCGCCACGTTGAACGTGAGCGGGAAGACCAGCGTCTACCTGTTCGGCCAGGTGCCCGTGTATCAGCGCGTCAACGGCATGCAGCTCGAGCCGAAGTGGAGCCTGTCGGCCGGAGTGCACGCGGCGTTCTGACGATGCATGGGCGAGAATTCGGCGCTGACCAACCGAGTTCCGACCCATGCTTCACGCCCCCACGCTCGTCACCGCCGCCGGCGGCCCCACCCTCTCGCGCATCGTCGCCGGCGCCTGGCGCATGGGCGACTGGAACTTCACGGTCGCCGAGCGCGTGCGCTGGATCGAGGGCTGCCTCGATCTCGGCATCGCCACCTTCGACCACGCCGACATCTATGGCGGCTACGCGGTCGAGGCGCTGTTCGGCGAGGCGCTGGCCGCCGCGCCGCGACTGCGCGAGCGGCTCCAGATCGTCACCAAGTGCGGCATCCGCATGGTCTCGGGCGCACGGCCCGAGCATCGCCTCGGCCACTACGACACCTCGGCCGCGCACGTCGAGCGCTCGGTGGACAACTCGCTGGCCAACCTGCGCACCGACCGCCTCGACGTGCTGCTGATCCATCGTCCGGACGCGCTGATGGACGCCGACGCGCTGGCCGCCTGCTTCGAGCGCCTGCGCGCGGCGGGCAAGGTGCGCCACTTCGGCGTCTCCAACTTCACGCCGTCGCAGTTTGCGCTGCTGCACCGGCGGGTGCCGCTGGTCACCAACCAGATCGAGGCCTCGCCGCTGCACATCGAGCCGTTCCACGACGGCACGCTCGACCAGGCGCAGGATCTCGGCGTCGCGCCGATGATCTGGTCGGCGCTGGCCGGCGGCCGCCTGTTCACCGGCGACGACGACGCGGCGCGGCGCGTGCGCGGCGTGCTCGAGCGCATCGCCGGCGAGCGCGGCATCAGCGTCACGACGCTGGTCTACGCGTGGCTGCTGCGCCATCCGGCGCGCCTGATCCCGCTCACCGGCTCGCGCCGCATCGACGCGATGCGCGAGGCCGTCGCCGCGCTCGACGTGGCCATCGATGCGCAGACCTGGTACGAGATCTGGGTGGCCGGCAACGGGGCGCCGTGTCCTTGATCGACTGACCTGCCATCATGCGACTGCGCGCGGAATGACGAACCGCGTCAGTCCTTGAAGGCGAGCACGACGCGCCGCGTCGACGCCGACTTCTTCTCGATCTTCTTGACCATCAGCGCGCCGATCTCCGCCGTGTTGGACACGTGCGTGCCGCCGCAGGGCTGCAGGTCGACACCCTCGATCTCCAGCAGCCGCACGAGGCCCGTGCCGCGCGGCGGCTGCACGCTCATGCTGCGCACCAGGCCCGGGTTCGCGTCGAGTTCCGCGTCGGTGATCCAGCGCATGGCCACCGGATGCGCCTCGGCCACGAGCCGGGCGAGGCCGGCCTCGATCGCGTCCTTGTCCAGCGGGGCTGTCATGTGGAAGTCGAGCCGCGCGTAGTCGGCGGTGATCGAGCAGCCGTCCACCGGATGCGGGATCAGCGCACACAGCAAATGCGTCGCGGTATGGAAGCGCATGTGCGCGCGGCGCCGCGCCTCGTCGATGCGCGCGCGCACCTTGTCGCCCGGCTTGAACGCGGAGAAATCGTCGGCGTTCGCCAGAACATGCATCACGTCGCCGGGCTGCTCGCCCTTGCGCGTGTCGCCGATCGCGACGACGCGGCCATCGGCCAGCACCAGCTCGCCGCGGTCGCCGGCCTGGCCGCCGCCGTGCGGATAGAACACGGTGCGATCGAGCTGCACGCCGCGCTCGTCGACCGCGGTGACGACCGCGTCGCATTCGGTGAGCGTGGCGTCGGCGCGGAACAGTTCCTCGGTCATGCGGCGTCTCCTGTAGGCAAGTTCAGAGCAGCACGGTGCCGGCGACGCACGCCGCCACGTCGCCGCCGATCCAGGTGGCCTCGGCATCGCGCTGCACGTGGATGCGGCCGGCGCGGCCCATCGCGGCGCCTTGCGCGGCCACGTAGTTCTTCGGCGCCCGGCCGGTGTCGATCAGCCATTGCGCGATGTTGGCGTTGAGGCTGCCGGTGACCGGGTCTTCGTTGATGCCGATGGAGGCGGCGAAGAAGCGCACCTCGAAGTCGAACTCGCCGCCGGCGGGATGGGCGCCCACGACGCCCACCGCGCCGTATTGCTTCAAGGCCGCGTGGTCGGGCTTCAGCGCCAGCGCCGTGGCGGCGCTGTCCACCAGCAGCGTCAGCTGGCGCGGGCCGTTGGTCAGCCAGGCCGCGTCGCGCACGCGCGCGGGGGCCAGGCCCAGCGCGGCGTACACGCGATGCAGCAACTCGGCATCGGCGCGTTCCACCGTGGTAGGCGGTGCGGCGAACGCGAGGCGGTCCGCGCGGCGCAACGGCACCAGGCCGATGCCGCATTCCTGCACCACCGTGCCAGCGCGCTTCGGCTGGCCGCCGGCCTGCAGCCACACGTGGCACGAGCCCAGCGTGGGATGGCCCGCGAACGGCAGCTCGCCACCCGGCGTGAAGATGCGCACGCGGTAGTCGGCCTCGGGCGCGGTGGGCGGCAGCAGGAAGGTGGTCTCGGAGAGATTGGTCCAGCGCGCGAACGCGGCCATGCGCTCGGTGCTGAGGCCGCTGCCGTCGTGCACGACGGCCAGCGGGTTGCCCAGCAGCGCCGCCGCGGTGAAGACGTCGACCTGGCTGAAGCCGCGTTCGCGCGGCGCCGAATCGGCGCTCATCAGACGGCCGCCAGCGACGGCTGCGTCGCGAGATGTGCCTTGACCACGTTGCCCAGGCGCTGCACGGCATCGGCGATGTCGGCCGGCGACAGCGTGACGAAGGACAGGCGCAGCGTGCGCGTGTCGGGATGGTCGGCATAGAACGCCGCGCCCGGCACGTAGGCCACGCCGGCCTCCACCGCCATGGGCAGCAGCGCCATCGCGTCGCAGCCGGCCGGCAGGCGCATCCAGAAGAACATGCCGCCGCTGGGCTTGCGCCATTCGCAGCCCGCGGGCATCGAGGCCTTCAGGGCCGTGTCCATCGCGTCGCGCTGCGTGCGGTAGCGGTCGCGGATCGTGGGGATGTGCTGGTCGAGGAAGCCGTTCTTGATGACCTCGTGCACCACGCGCTGGCTGAACGAGCCGGTGTGCAGGTCGGCCGCCTGCTTGGACTGCAGCAGCTTCGGGTACAGCGACGGCGGGCACACCATGAAGCCCAGCCGCAGGCCCGGCGCCAGCACCTTGGAGAACGAACCGAGGTACAGCACGCCGTCGCCCCAGCGCGCGGCCAATGGCTTGGGCGGCGCCTCGTCGTACCAGAGGTCGCCGTACGGGTTGTCTTCAACCAGCGGCACGTTGGCGCGCTGCGCGGCGGCGATGATCGCGTCGCGGCGCGCGTCGGGGATCACGCGGCCCGTGGGGTTCTGGAAGTTGGGCAGCACGTACATGAAGCGCGTGCCCCGCGGCAACGCCGCGATGGCGTCGGGCAGCGGGCCGTCGGCGTCGCCGGCGACCGACGTGAACACCGGCTCGTTCGGGTTGAAGGCCTGCAGCGCGCCGAGGTAGGTGGGCGTCTCGACGGCGACGACGTTGCCGGCGTCCAGCATCACCTTGCCGACGAGGTCGAGGCCTTGCTGCGAGCCGTTGGTGATCAGCACGCGGTTGGCCGGCGCGTCGATGCCGCGGGCGCCCAGCGTGGCCGAGACCCATTCGCGCAGCGGGCCGAAGCCTTCGCTGGCCGCGTACTGCAGCGCCTCGCGCGGCGTGTCGGCCAGCACCTTGGCGGTGGCCTCGCGCACGGCCTCCACCGGGAAGGTCTCGGCCGAGGGCAGGCCGCCGGCCAGCGAGCGCACGCCCGGCAGCTCGGTGAGCTTGAGGATCTCGCGAATGACCGACGGGTTCATGCGTTCGCAGCGCCGGGCCAGTTGCCAGGGCGAGCGGGTCGAGTCGGAGGAGGTGGTGGAACCGGTCATGGGAGAGCCTTCAACGGGAGTCAACGGAATTCGAACATCAGGGACGGAGCCGCGGCGCCCCGGCCGACATGCGCCGGCCCGGGGTCACGCACGCCATCACGGCGACGGAAAAGCCCAGTGTGGCCGGGCGCAGCTGCTCGCCCAGCAGGGGCACGGCGAGCAGGATCGAGACGAAGGGCTGCAGGAGCTGCACCTGGCTCACCCGCAGCGTGCCGCCCCAGGCCAGGCCGCGGTACCAGGCGAAGAAGCCCATCCACATCGAGAACAGCGCCACGTACGCGAAGCCGGCCCAGGCAGCCGGACGCACGGCCTCGCTGGGCCATTGCGCGACGAGCACCGGCAGCGTGACGGGCAGCGCCAGCACGAGCACCCACGAGATCGTCTGCTCGGGCGTCATGCCGTCGGGGCCGGACGACACGCGCACGCCGGTGATGTAGCCGATGGACGACGCGATCACCGCGCCCAGCAGCAGCAGGTCGCCCAGTTGCGGGCGGCCCGCGCCGCTCCAGGCCGCGAACGCCACCACCAGCGCCGCGCCCAGCAGCGCGAAGCCCCAGAAGCCGCGCGACGGGCGCTGGTGCAGCAGCAGTGCGCCGACCGCGGCGGTGGCCAGCGGCATCAGGCCGGTGATGACGGCGGCGTGCATCGCGTCGACGCGGCGCACCGCCAGGCCCAGCAGCAGCGGCCAGCCCAGCACGTTGCCGAACACGGTGAGCAGCAGCATCGGCCAGTGCCGACGGCGCGGCCGGGGCGCGCGCGTGGCGAGCAGGTAGGCCAACGACAGCAGCCCCGCGACGCCGGCGCGGCCGATCGCCACGAACACGGCGGGCAGCTGCGGCGCTTCCTGGCTGCCGGCGGCAAGCCGCGTCATCGGGATCGTGCCCGCGAAGATCAGCATGCCCAGCACGCCAAGCCACAGGCCCGCGCGCGAGCGGCGCGCATGCTCGGTCGCCACCGCATGCGCCGCGGCGGATCCGGGCGTCGGCAGCGGCAAGGCGGGTTCGGGCTCGAGGCGCATGAGGTGCGACAGGCGCGCCGTGCCTTCGGGAGAAGGCGGACGAACGGCGTGCGGAGGAGCCAGTCTAGGCGGATAATCAATACACCAGCAGTACAGTCTTTGGTGCAGTTCGGCGATCTGTATCGTTGTTCGCGGCAATACAGATCGCGCCCATGCAGGAACGCCTTCGATGCAGGACGACGCCTTCCCTCCGCCGCGCACCCGTCGTGCCCCGCCCGCGCCCGCGGCTGCGGCCGCCGTCGCGGTGGGCGCAGCCGTGCTCGCGCGCAGCGCCGCGCAGACGCTGGCCGAGCAGCTGGCCGACCACTACGCCGCGCGCATCCGCCAGCGCCTGCTGCTGCCCGGCGCACGGCTGCCCTCGGTGCGCGAGAGCGCGCGCCGCCACCGCGTGAGCCCGTCGACGGTGGTGGCGGCTTACGACCAGCTGCTGGCGCAAGGCCTCGTGGAAGCCAAGCGCCAGCGCGGTTTCTTCGTGCGCGACGGCGACACGATGACGCCGCGCGCGGCCGGTGCGACGCGCGCAGATTCGCCGGAACAGGCCGCGCACCTGGCGATCACCACCGAGACCTCGCTGCGTCGCGCCGCGCCGCAGCGCCCGCCGCCGGTGGACGCCACCGCGCTGATCCGCGGCATGTTCGCCGCGGACGCGCAGCATCCGGCGCCGGGCCTGGGCACGCTTCCGGCCGAATGGCTGGACGCGGCCATGCTGCAGACCGCGCTGCGCCGCGTGATGGCGCCGGCGCGACCGGCCAGCGACGTGCACCTGCCCTCCAGCTACCTGAGCTACGGCGAGCCGGCCGGCGACACGCGCCTGCGCCACGCGCTGGCGCAACGCCTGGCCGACTTCGGCGTGCGCGCCACGCCCGCGCAGATCGTCACCGCCAACGGCGCCACGCACGCGCTGGACATCGTCTCGCGCGGCCTGCTCACGCCGGGCGACGCGGTGCTGGTGGACGACCCCGGCTGGTCGGTCGAGTTCGCCCGCCTCACGCAGCTGGGCATGCGGCTGCTGCCGGTGCCGCGCGGCGTCGACGGCCCCGATCTCGCCGCGATGGCCGCGCTCGCCAAGGCGCACCAACCGCGCCTGTACGTCACCTGCTCGGTGCTGCACAACCCCACCGGCGCGTCGCTGGGCCTGGCCTCCGCGCACCAGGTGCTGCGACTGGCCGAGCAGCACGATTTCCGCATCGTCGAGGACGACACCTACGCCCACCTCGCGCCCGCGCACGCGCCGCGCCTGTCCGCGCTCGACGGGCTGCGCCGCACGATCTACGTCTCGGGCTTCGCCAAGATCCTCGCGCCGGGCTGGCGCGTGGGCTTCATGGCCGCGCCGCCCGACCTCGTGGAACGCCTCGTCGACGTGAAGCTGCTGGGCACGCTCACCACGCCCGCGCTGCTCGAACAGGCCGTCGCGGTCTGCCTCGAACAGGGCTGGCTGCGCCGCCACGCCGACCGCGTCGTCGCGCGACTCGGCGCGGCGCGCACCCGCAGCGTGAAGCTGGCGCTGGCCGCCGGCTGCCGCTTCGCGACGCCGCCCGCGGGCCTGTTCGGCTGGGTCGACACGGGCGTCGACACCGAGCGCCTGGCCACCGACCTGCTCGACGAAGGCTGGCTGCTCGCGCCCGGCACCGTGTTCCATCCGGGACGCCGGCCATCGACGCTGATGCGCATCAACTTCGCGACGACGCAGGATCCGCGGTTCTGGCGGGCGTTCGAGAAGGCGCGCGGCGCCTGACGCAGATCAGGGCGTCACGAACTTGCGCGACTCCTCGCGCATGGCTTCCACCTCGCCGATCTCGGCGTTGCGGCTGAGCTTGTGCACCATGTCACGCAGCGTTCCACACTCGGACAGGCCGGTGGCAGGCGACCAGTGTGCGGCGAAGACTTCGCGTTCGGCCTTGATCAGCGCGCGGCGCGACTCGTCGCCGGTCGTCCGCGCCAGCAATGCGCCGCTCATGACGAACGGAATCAGCGTGTCCGAATGCGCGTACATCGTGTCGCCGATGGCCAGGCATTGGCGGGTTCTCTGCTCGTCGCCGCCCGCGTGGTCGCGGCAGGTCTCGAGCAGGGGCTGGAACGCCGGAAAGGGCAACGCCGCGGCGCGGCCGATCGCGCGCACGACCAGGTCGTTGCCAGCCGCCAAGTCGCGGCTGTCCTCGGGCAGGTGGCGCACGACGGCGCCGGGGACAGCGAAGAAGCGCATGTCGAAGCGGGTGGACGCGGCCAGGTGCGCCATCGCGTCCTGCACGCCGGCGGCGTCGCCGCGCGCCCGCGCCTGCGCCAGCAGGTCGATCCACGGCATGCCGTTGCCGGCGTCCTCCTGCGCCCAGCGCTCGGCCGTGAGCCCGGCGCAGGCCGACGGCACCGGTGGCGTCCTCTGGCAGATCGCGTAACCCAGCGCCACCACCCGCGGGTCGGTGGAGACCGCGGCTTGCTGCACCGCGGCCTCGTCGGCGCCGGCCTCGGTGCGCAGCCCACCGGCATTGACGAGGTCTGCCGTCGCGCGATCCAGCGGATCGGCGCTCGCGCGCAGCGCCGCGTCGATGCGAGCCTGCGCGGCCAGGTAGCGCGGCGCGGCGCCACGCGTCAGCGTCGGATCCTGATCGGTCGATTCGGTCTTCGCGAACTGCGGCGCATCGGCCATGCCGCAGTTCTCCTTGTCGGGCTCCACTGCCTTGCCAGGCGCGGAGGCAGCCAGCGATTCCGCGAACGTCCACGGATCGTCGGGCATCGTCGCCAGCGCGATCGCGGCCTCGCGCTGTGCGCGCATGGCGGGGGAATCGATGTCGATCTCGGGCGGCGGTGCTTCGGCAACACGCACGGCCGCCGGCCCGCGAACCAGCCACCACCCCGCGCCCGCAAGCAGCACCAGGGCCACGCCGATCGCGGCGCGCCGAGGCGTGATGGCGATGCGCCGGATGGCTGGCTCCTACTTGCGACCCAGCTCTTCCCAACGCTCCATCATCGCGAGCAGCTGCTCGTCGACCTGCGTGAAGCGCGCCTGCGTCTCGGCGATCCTGTCCTTGCCCTGCGTGTAGAGCTCAGTGCTCGCGAGCGCGGCCTCCAGCGTCCTGTGCTCGGCCTCCAGTGCCTCGATGCGGCCGGGCAGCTCGTCGAGCTCGCGCTGCTCCTTGTAGCTCAGCTTGGTCTTCGCCTTGGGTGCGGGCGTCGCAGGCGCAGGCGCAGGCGCAGGTGCAGGCGCGACCGCGGGCGCCGGCGCGGCGCCGCGCGCGCCACCGCCGGCGCGGCTGCGCGCGCGCTGGGCCTGCCAGTCCTCGATGCCACCCTCGTACTCGCGCCACAGCCCCGGGCTCACGTCGCCCTCCCACACCAGCGTGCTGGTGACGACGTTGTCGACGAAGCGGCGGTCGTGGCTCACCAGGAACACGGTGCCGGTGTAGGCGGCCAGCAGTTCCTCGAGCAGTTCCAGCGTGTCGATGTCCAGGTCGTTGGTGGGCTCGTCCAGCACCAGCACGTTGGCGGGCAGCGCGAAGAGCCGCGCGAGCAGCAGGCGGTTGCGTTCGCCGCCGGACAGCGACGACACCTTCGCGTTCGCGCGCTCCGGCGCGAACAGGAAGTCGCTCAGGTAGCTCATGATGTGCTTGCGCGAGTTGCCGATCTCGATCCACTCACTACCCGGGCTGATGGTGTCGGCCAGCGTGGCGTCCAGCTTCAGGCCGGCGCGCATCTGGTCGAAGTAGGCCACGTTCATCATCGTGCCCAGCTTGATGTCGCCCGACGTCGGCTTCAGCTGGCCCAGGATCAGCTTGAGCAGCGTCGTCTTGCCGCAGCCGTTGGGGCCGATCAGGCCGATCTTGTCGCCGCGCAGCACCGTGGTGGTGAACCTGTCGATCAGTGTGCGATCGCCGTAGCGCATCGTCACCTCGTCGAGCGCCGCGACGATCTTGCCCGACTGCCCGCCGGTGGCCACCTCCAGCTTGACCTGGCCGACCTGGTCGCGCCGCGCGGCACGCGTCGCGCGCAGGACTTCGAGCCGGCCGATGCGCGCGACGCTGCGCGTGCGGCGCGCCTCGACGCCCTTGCGGATCCAGATCTCTTCCTGCGCCAGCAGCTTGTCGGCGCGCGCGTTGGCCAGCGCCTCCGACTCGAGCTCGCGCTGCTTGGTCGACTCGTAGGCGGTGAAGTTGCCCGGGTAGCTGCGCAGCTTGCCGCGATCGAGCTCCACGATGCGCGTGGCCGTGGCGTCGATGAACGCGCGATCGTGCGAGATCAGGATCAGCGAGCCGCGGTAGGTCTTGAGCAGGTCGGCGAGCCAGTCGATCGCGTCGAGATCCAGGTGGTTGGTGGGCTCGTCGAGCAGCAGCACGTCGGGCGCGGCCACCAGCGCCTGGGCGAGCGCCACACGCTTGCGCACGCCGCCCGACAGCTTCTCCACCAGCACCTGCGGATCGAGGTCCAGGCGATGCAGCGTCTCGTCGACGCGGCGCTCCCAGTCCCAGCCGCCCAGCGCCTCGAGGCGCGTCTGCAGCCGATCCATCTCGTCGTGGTCGACGCCGTCGTGGTTCTCGAACTTCTCGCGCGTCTCCTTGGCCTCGCGCACCCCTTCGCTCACGGCGTCGAACACCGTGATGCCGGGCGCGAACTGCGGCTCCTGCGGCACGTAGGTGCGGCGCAGGCCGCGCTCGACCTGCAGCAGGCCGTCGTCGGGCTTGTCGAGCCCGGCGAGGATCTTGAGCATGCTGGACTTGCCGGTGCCGTTGCGGCCGATGAGCGCCACGCGCTCCGCAGTCTCGAGCGCGAAATCGGCGCCATCCAGCAGCGCGACGTGCCCGAACGCGAGGTGGGCATTGGTGAGGGTCAGCAGGGCCATCAGCGGGTCTCGATCGCCATGCGGTCAGAAAGGGTCATTGCCTTCAGTCGTTGGGTTGCCGCGTGCGCGGTTGATGCTGGCTTCGAGCGCGTCGACGAACATCGCCGCCACGTCGAAGCCGGTCTGGTCGGTGATTTCCTGGAAGCACGTGGGGCTGGTGACGTTGATCTCGGTGAGCACGTCGCCGATCACGTCGAGGCCGATCAGCATCAGCCCGCGCCGCGCGAGCTTGGGGCCGATGACGCCGGCGATCTCGCGCTCGCGCTCGGTGATCTCGCGCGCCACGCCGAGGCCGCCGGCGGCCAGGTTGCCGCGCACCTCGCCGCCTTGCGGGATGCGCGCCAGCGTGTGCGGCACGGCCTTGCCATTGATGACGAGCACGCGCTTGTCGCCGTCCACGATCTGGGGCACGAACTTCTGCACCATGATCGTCTGCGCGCCGTTCATGTTGAGCGTCTCGACGATGCTGCCGAGATTCAGGCCGTCGTCCTTCACGCGGAAGATGCCCATGCCGCCCATGCCGTCCAGCGGCTTGAGGATGATGTCGCGATGCTCGGCGTGGAACGCGCGCACGTCGGCGGCCGAGCGCGTGACCAGCGTGGGCGCGATGAATTGCGGGAACTCGAGGATGGCCAGCTTCTCGGGGTGGTCGCGCAGGGCGGCGGGCGAATTCAGCACGAGCGCGCCGTCGCGCTCGGCGTGGCTCAGCAGGTGCGTGGCGTAGAAGTACTCGCTGTCGAAGGGCGGATCCTTGCGCATCAGCACCGCGTCGAATTCGGCGACGGCCACGGTCTCGGAGCCCGGGGTCGTGTACCAGGCGTCGTGGCTGTGCTTGTCCACGCCCGTGAGCGTGATGGGCAGCGCGCGCGCCTGGACGCGGCCACCGCGCTGCCAGCTGAGATCCACCGGCTGCGTGGCCCACAGCGTGTGGCCGCGCTTGCTCGCCTCGCGCATCATCGCGAAGGTGGAGTCCTTGTAGATCTTGAATGTGTCGAGCGGGTCGGCGACGAACAACAGCTTCATGGGGGACACCTGGTCGGTCGCCCGCGCGCGTGACGCGGGGCGTGGAATGAGGAAGTGGGCGCGCCATGATGGCGCGCGGCGCGCCGGCGGCGGGGCGGCAGGGGCTTTTCAGCCCGCCGGACGCGCGGCGGTGCGGAAGTGTTGCACACCCAGCGCGACGCCGCCGGCCACCACGCCCCAGAATGGCGCGCCGATGCCGCCCAGGCTCACGCCCGACAGCGTGACGAGGAAGGTGAGCGCCGCGGCGTCGCGGTGCTTCTCCACCGCCAGCGCCGACGACAGCGCGCCGGCGATGGTGCCCAGCAACGCGAGTCCGGCCACGGCCACCACGAGCGCGTGCGGGAACGCGGCCATCAACCCGACGACCGCGCCGCCGCCCAGCCCGATCAACAGGTAGAAGACGCCCGCTGACACCGGTGCGATATAGCGGCGTTTCGGATCGGGATGCGCCTCGGGCCCCATGCAGATGGCCGCGGTGATGGCCGCCAGGTTCAGGCCGAACGAGCCGAACGGCGCCAGCAGCAGCGTGGCGACGCCGGTGGTGGTGATGACCGGCGACACCGGCGCCGTCACGCCCGAGGCGCGCTGCGCGGCCACGCCGGGCAGGTTCTGCGAGGCCATCGTCACGATGAACATCGGCAGGCCCAGTCCCACGGCGGCCGCGATGCTGAACTCGGGCATCACGAAGACCGGCTTCGCCCACCCCCACTGAACGCCGGCCAGCGAGATGCCGCCTTGCGCGGCGGCCACCGCGATGCCCGTCGCCAGGACGCCGGGCACCGCGAAGCGCGGCCACAGGCGGCGTCCGAGGATGAACACGAGCGCCATCACGCCCACCAGCAGCGGGTCGGCGTGCGCGGCAAGCGCCGCGTCCAGCCCGAAGCGCGTCAGCACGCCGGCCAGCAGCGCCGCGGCGATGGCCACCGGCACGCGGTCCATCAGCTTCTCGAACAGGCCCGAGGCTCCGGCGATCGTGATCAGGGCGGCGGAGATGATGAAACCACCGGTAGCGGCGGCCAGCGACACGCCGTGCGTGGCCACCAGCAGCGCGGCGCCCGGCGTCGACCAGGCCGTGAGCACCGGCTGGCGGTACCAGAGCGACAGGCCAATGCTGGTGACGCCGGTGCCCACGCCCAGCGCCCAGATCCACGAGGTGATCTGTTCCGGCGTGGCGCCCAGGCCCTGCGCCGCCTGGAACACGATCGCCACCGAGCTCGTGAAGCCCACCAGCACCGCGATGAAGCCGGCGACCAGGGCCGAGAACGAGACGTCTTTCAACATGGCGCGAAGCGTACCCGACGGGGCGAGCCCCCCGGACTTGTAGGACAAACGGCAATGCCCATGTAGTCCGCACACGGATGAGCAGCCGAATGTTCACGTTCTGACGCAAATCGGCACGTTGGCTGACAACCGGAGCGGCGTCCGGCTCGTTTAATCGGTGTCAGCCCCGACGAGCGGGCACGAAAGAGGAAATCGAGCATGAACACCACCACCCCTTCCACCACCAACGGCATCCATCGCGGCGTCTGGATCGGCGGCGGCCTGATGGCCCTGACGATCATCGCGCTGGCGACCACCCTGGTCGTGAAGAACAACGACGGCCTGTCCGACAGCGCCAGCGCCGCGACGTCGCCGCTGGTCGCCACCACCGTCACGCCGGGCGCAACGCCCGCCAACACGGCCGCGGTTGCGCCGCAGCCCACCGCCGCCACGCCGGTCCACGAGGCCACGCGCCCGGTGCACCACACGCCGTCGCACAGCACCGTCGCCACGACGGGCGAGCCGCAACAGGTGGCCGCCGTCCCGGCGTGCACCACCTGCGGCGTGATCGACGGCTACAGCGCCGTGCAGGTTAAGGGCCAGAACAACGGCGTCGGCGCCGTGGCCGGCGGCCTCGGCGGCGCGCTGATCGGCAGCAAGATCGCCGGCCGCAACAACCACACGCTGGGCGGCGTCATCGGCGCCGTCGGCGGCGGCCTGCTGGGCAACGCCATCGAGTCGCACGAGCGCACCGCCACCGCCTACGACGTGCGAGTGCGCATGTCCGACGGCTCGATCCGCACCGTGCGCCAGGCGAGCGTGCCCACCGTGGGCCAGCGCGTGAACGTCGAAGGCAACACGCTGCGCGCGATCGACGGCCAGGGCTGATCGAAGGAGGGCGGCCCGCTTCCCCGGGCCGCCGCTTCATGCGTGCGTGGTGATCAGCGGCCCGAACGAGTCCCAGGCCGTCTTCAGGATCAGCGCCGACACCACCACGATGAACACCACCCGCACGAAGCTCGCGCCGCGCGCGAGCGCCAGGCGCGTGCCCAGCAGGCTGCCGGCCACGTTGGCCACGGCCAGCACGGCGGCCACCTGCCACCAGATGTGGCCGGTCCACGCGAACAGCACCAGCGCCGCGAAGTTGGTGGCGGTGTTCAGGCGCTTGGCGGCCGCGGACGCGTGCAGGAAGTCGTAGCCCAGCACGCGCACGAACAGGAACACGAAGAAGCTGCCGGTGCCCGGGCCGAAGAAGCCGTCGTAGAAACCGATGCCCAGGCCGATGACGCCGGCGGCGACGGCCTCGGCGCGGCCGGCCAGGCGCGGCGTGTGGTCGCGGCCCAGCTGCTTCCTGGCGACGGTGTACACAAGGATGGCCAGCAGCACGAAGGGCAGCGCCTGCTTCAGCGGCTTCGCGCTGACCAGCGTCACCACCCACGCGCCGAAGAAGCTGCCGGCGAGCGCGCCGGCCATGCCCCAGGCCATGGTCACGCGCGCGAGCGTCACGCGGCGCGCGAACTGCACGGCCGCCCACGCGGTGCCCCAGATGGCGCCGCCCTTGTTGGTGCCGAACAACGTGGCGGGGACGGCGTTGGGAAAAGTGGCGAACAGCGCCGGAACCAGCACCAGCCCGCCGCCACCCACCACCGCGTCGACGAAGCCAGCCAGGCCGGAGGCGGCCGCCACGATGATGAGATCGATCATGGCGGGATTATCGATGGGCGCGCGCAATGGGCCGGCGCGGCGCGGGTATGCGCCTTTTCGAGCCTCTGAAAGGACAAAAGGGCGCGGCCTGTAGGCTGCGCCCTTCGTCTGTTCTGTGTCTGGCGGTCGCATCTGGCGCCGCCTGCCTGGCTCGATAAGCGTTCGAGCCGGCGTGTTTTGTCTCCTCGTACCCCCTTCGTCGCCACATGCGCACCTTGTGGGTGCATATGACAAGAAAGTATATGCACTGTAATGGTGGCGTCGCTCGGCTGCACATTCGGGGTTTCCCGCTGTGACCGTGCACCAACATTGTTCAGCGCTTGTTCATGGTTCGTTCAGCGCGTGAAGTTTTCGAGGGTCCAGGCCGCGGCGCGTTCCGCGATCATCAGCGTCGGCGAGTTCGTGTTGCCGCTGGTGATGTTCGGCATCACGCTCGCATCGACCACGCGCAAGCCGGCCACGCCACGCACGCGCAGACGCGAGTCCAGCACCGCGCCGGGTTCGTCGGCGCGGCCCATGCGGCAGGTGCCCACCGGATGGAAGATGGTCGTGCCGATGTCGCCGGCCAGGCGCGCGAGCTCCTCGTCGGTCTCGAACTGCAGGCCCGGCTTGACCTCGCGCGGATGGAACCCCGCCAACGCCGGCTGCGCCACGATGCGGCGGGTCAGGCGCAGCGAATCCGCCGCGACGCGCCGGTCGCCCTCGGTGGCGAGATAGCGCGGCGCGATCCGCGGCGCCTGCATCGGATCGGCGGATGTGATGTGGACCTCGCCGCGCGATTCGGGATTCAGGTTGCAGACGCTGGCCGTGAAGGCCTCGAACGTGTGCAGCGGCTCGCCGAACGCATCCAGCGACAGCGGCTGCACGTGGTACTGCAGGTTGGGCCAGCGGCGCCCGGGGTCGGAGCGCGTGAACGCGCCGAGCTGTGACGGCGCCATGCTCATCGGCCCGCTGCGCGAGAGCGCGTATTCGGCCGCGATGCGCGCCTTGCCCACCAGTGTGGCCGACAGCGTGTTGAGCGTGCGCGTGCCGTCGACGGCGAACACGGCGCGCACCTGCAGGTGGTCCTGGAGGTTGCCGCCCACGCCGGGCAGCTCGTGGCGCGGCTCGACGCCCACGGCCTTCAGGCGCGCGCCGTCGCCGATACCCGACAGCTGCAGGATCTGCGGCGAGCCCACTGCGCCGGCCGACAGCAGCACCTCGCCGCGGCAGCGCACCTGCACCGGCGCGTCGCCGCCGATGCGCAGTTCGACCCCACGCGCGACGAGCCGTTGCTCGACTCCCGCGGGCGCGTCTTCCAGCAGCAGCCGCGTGACGTGCGCGCCCGTGAGCACCCGCAGGTTGGCGCGCTTCAACGCGGGCCGCAGGAAGGCCTTGGCCGAATTCCAGCGCACGCCGCGGCGCTGGTTCACCTCGAAGTAGCCGACGCCTTCGTTGTCGCCGCGGTTGAAGTCCTCGGTGGCCGGGATGCCGGCCTGCACGGCGGCCCTGGCGAAGGCGTCGAGGATGGGCCACGACAGGCGCTGCTTCTCGACGCGCCACTCGCCGCCGCTGCGCCGCCCCGTGGCGTCGTGGCCGGGGCCCGCGTGCAGGGGCGTCTCGCCGGCCTCGTCGCCGCGCCAGTGATCCTCGTGGCGCAGGAAGTACGGCAGGCAGTTGGCCCATTCCCAGGCCGGGTCGCCGGTGCGACTGGCCCAGCCGTCGTAGTCGCGCGCCTGGCCGCGCATGTAGATCATGCCGTTGATGCTGGAGCTGCCGCCCAGCACCTTGCCGCGCGGGTAGCGCAGCACGCGGCCGTTGAGGCCCGGGTCGGGCTCGGTCTTGTAGAGCCAGTCGGTGCGCGGGTTGCCGATGCAGTACAGGTAGCCCACCGGGATGTGGATCCACGGATACGTGTCGCGCCCACCCGCCTCGACCAGCAGCACGCGGTGGCGCGGATCGGCCGACAGCCGGTTGGCCAGCAGGCAGCCGGCCGTGCCGGCGCCGATCACGATGAAGTCGAACGGGTCGCCGAGGTGCATGGAGCTGCATCTTAGCGACGCGGCCGGCGGCGCGCCCGGCACGGGCAAGCGCTGGTCGGCCCAGGCGGCGACCCAGTTGGTGCGCACGATCAACCCCGCAGGTCGGGCGCGGCCGGGCGCGCGGCCGGCGCCTCGGGCCCGCGCAGCCGCGCGAACAACGCGTACCAGTCGATGCGCCGCGTCAACGTCATCACCACCGCCAAGGCCAGGAACAGCATCACCGAGCCGATGACCAGCGCGTTCTGTTCCATCTGCAGCAGCACGTACAGCAGGCCGTACAGCAGCGCGATGCCCAGCCCGAACAGAACGCCCGACAGCAGGCGACCGAGCATCGAGCTCGCGTAGAACCCCAGCAGCGCCGCGCACGCCGAGGCCGCCGCGGCGTAGGCGCGCTCGAACGGCAGGTGCTCCGACAGCGACAGCAGCAGCAGGAAGAACAGCGACAACGCCAGGCCCACCAGAAGGTATTGCACCGGGTGGACGCGGCGGCCCGACAGCACCTCGATCAGGCCCACCGCGATGAACGTGAGCGCGATGAACAGCAGGTCGTACTTCACCGCGCGGTCGCTCAGCACGTACGGGTTGACCGGGTCGATGAAGGCGACGCCCATCAGGTCCAGGCACATGTCGGACTTGGCCGTCGGGTCGCCGCCGGCGTCGTAGGCGCCCACGCCCGCGGGCGCGCACAGCGCGAGCCCGCGCGCGACGTCGGCCGGCGCCGTGGTGGCCAGCGCCGACAGGTTCCAGGTGGCGCCGAAGCCGTCGGGCCGCACCTCGCGCTGCTCGGGCGCGAACTGGCCGCCGAACGACGGATGCGGCCAGTCGGAAGCCAGCGTCCAGCGCAGGCTGTCGGCGGCGGGCACCCAGGCGAGCTGGCTGGTGCCGATCAGGTCCAGCTCCAGGTGCAGCGACAACGGGCGCGCGGCGGCATCGCCGTCCACGCGCTCCGCGGGCAGGGTGGCGTGCAGGCCGCTCGTGTAGGCCGAGCCGGCCGTGCCGGGCTCGACGGCCAGCGCGCGGTCATCGGCGGCGACCGTGGCGGAGCGCACGCCGCGCACGTCGCTCAGCGCCACCAGCAGCACGGGCACGCCGCACTTGAGGCGGCCGTCCGGGTGCTCCGCGCGCGGCTGCAGCGGCGCGAGGCTGGCGAAGTCGGCGGCCACCGCGAAGTGGCCCACCCACGCGTTGACCTTGAACAGCCCGCGCCACAGCGGATCGGCCTTGGTGCGGCCGTCGATGGCCAGGCGCGTGGGCACCTGCTGCAGCCGGAAGTCGCGCGAGGAGGTCTTGACGACGCGATCCTTGCCGGCGCCGTCGACCACGTCCCACTCCTCGGTGCAGGCGCGCTCGAGCAGCGGCCCCAGCACCGACTGCGCCGCCGCATGCGAATGCTCGACGCCGCGCGCGGCCTCCTCGCCGCGCCCCTTGCGCTCCTGCACCAGCCCCTCGATGCGGCCCAGCACCAGCAGCAGCATCAGGCCCACCAGCGCGATCGCGCCCATCTTGGCCAGCAACGGAAACTTCATCTTTCGCTCCTCCCGGGCGCCGGGAATCGGCGCCGATGGGGCGACGATGCGGGCGCGCGGTGAGGGCGCGATGAGGTTTGTGTGGACTGCGTGAAGTCCCGGTCAGATGGGGAGCCGGACCGTCACGCGCAGGCCCGGCGACGCCGGCTCGAACGAGACGCTGCCGCCGTGCAGGGCCGCGGCCTGGCGCACGATGGCCAGGCCCAGGCCGCTGCCGCGGCGGCCGTCGCGCGGACGCGGCAGCGAGAAGAAGCGCTGGCCCAGCTGCGGCAGCGCGAAGTCGGACACGCCCGGGCCCGTATCGCGCATCGTGAAGACGGCCTCCGCGCCGACGTGGCGCAGCGCCACGACGATGTCCGAGCCCTCTGGCGCGAAGTCCAGCGCGTTGACCCACAGGTTGGAGAACAGCAGCACCAGCGATTCGCGATCGCCGCGCAGGTCGATGTCGGCGCGCGCCTCCCACACCAGCCCGATGCCGCGCTGGATCGCCAGCGGCACGTGCGCGGTGGCTACCTCGTCGATCAGCGCCAGCAGCACGAGCTCGCGCGGGTTGGCGATCGCGCGCTGGCCTTCCAGGCGCGACAGCTCCAGCATCCGGTCGACCAGGTCGCGCAGGCGCAGCGACTGCTCCTGGATCTGGCGCGCGAAGCGCTCGCGATCCTCGGCCGGCAGCTCGTCGCCGAGCAGCTCGGCCGCGCCCTGGATGGCGGTGAGCGGACTCTTCAACTCGTGGGTCAGCGCGCGCACCGTGTGCTCGAGCCGTTCGCGATCCTCGAGCCGTTCGCGCATCTCGTCGACGGCCACGGCGAGATCGCCCAGCTCACCCGGCAGCCGCGGCACGGGAACGCGGTCGCCGGCGTGCACCTGCGTGGCGTAGGACTTCAGCTTGCGCACCGAGCGCACCATCCAGATCGTCACGAGCACGCCCACAGCGGCCGACAGGCCCAGCAGCCAGAAGCCTGCCACGAAGATGCGGCGCTGTGCCCGGTCGATGAACTGCTGCACCGTGGCCAGCGGCTTGCCCACCGTGACGACGCCGATCACGCGGTCGCCGTCGCGCACCGGCGCCGCCACGTACATCACCGACGTGCCGTCGTCGCTGGGCTCGGTGCGCGTGGCGCGCGCGCCGTACTCGCCGCGCAGGGTCAGGTGGACGTCGCGCCATTGGGAGTAGTCGGCGCCCACCGCGGTGCCCGAGGTGCCGGTGCCGGTGCCGGTGCCGAAGCCGGAATCGAGCACGACGCGGCCCGTGGCGTCGGTGACGTAGATGCGCAGGTCCAACGTGCGCTTGTGCAGGCCCCAGATCTGGACGTCGACAGGGCGCCGGCGGTAGGCCGCGAGGTCGCGGGCCAGCGGCGAGTCCATCAGCGTGCCGCCGGGCGGCATCGCGCGCAACGCGGGAGTGGCTTGTTCGGCGACCAGATTGGCGGTGTCGGCCAGGACGTCCTCCATCACCTCGCGCGCGCTCGGTTTGACCTCGCTCTGGAACACCTGCAGCGCGAAGAAGCCGGCCAGGCCGGTGATGACGAAGAACGCGAACAGCAGTCGCAGGCCGAGGCGCATCGAGGAGGCGGTGACTAGAGGACGGAGGGATCGAGGGCGTAACCCATGCCCCGATGCGTTGCGATCGGCTCGAGCTCGGGGCGCACCGCGCGCAGTTTGGCACGCAAGGTCTTCACGTGGGTGTCGACGGTGCGGTCGGTGGCCTCGCCGTCCGTGCCCCACACCTCGTCGAGCAGGGCCTCGCGCGAGCGGATGCGCCCGGGCGCGCGCAGGAGGGCGCGCAAGAGGCCGAACTCCAGCCGCGTCAGCGTCAGCCACTGGCCGGCGAAGCGGATGCGCTGGCCGTCGGCGTCGAGCTCGAACAGGCCCGCAGGCGCCTGCGCGGCCGGCGGCGACAGCGCCGCGCGCCGCAGCAGCGCGCGCACGCGCGCCACCAGCTCGCGCGGGCTGAACGGCTTGGTGAGGTAGTCGTCGGCGCCCAGCTCCAGGCCGACGACGCGGTCGAGCTCCTCGGCGCGCGCCGTGAGCATCAGCACGGGCAGCGCGCGCAACGCGTCGGCGCCGGACTGGCGCCACTCGCGGCACAGGTCAAGGCCGCTGCCGTCCGGCAGTCCCACGTCGAGGATGGCCAGCGCCGGCGGCGCGGCGGCCACGCTGGCGCGCGCGGCGCCCGCCAGCAGCACGTGCTCCACCACGAAGCCCTCGCGCTGCAGGGCGAACGCGACCGTGCCGGCGATGGCCGGGTCGTCTTCCAGCAGCAGGATGCGCGAACTCAATTGGCCGACACCCCGGACAGCACCGGGAACAGCTTGAGCAGGCCGTCCGACAGCAGCTCGACGGCCATCGCCGCCAGGATCAGGCCCATCAGTCGCGTCATCACGTTGATGCCGGTGCGGCCCAGCAGGCGGGCGATGCGGCCCGCGGCCGAGAACGCCGCGAAGGTGGCAGCGCCGATGACCACGCCATAGCCCACCAGCACCGCGTGCTCGAGCAGGGTGCGGGTCTTGTCGGCGTAGATGACCATGGTGGAGATCGTGGCCGGCCCGGTGAGCAGCGGGATGGTGAGCGGCACGATGGCGATGGAGTCGCCCGCGTCTGCCTTGGCCTGGCCGTCGCCGACGTCCGAGCCGCGGCTCTCGGCCTGCTGGGCGTTGAGCATGTTCAGCGACGAGATCAACAGCAGCAGGCCGCCGCCGACCTGGAACGAGGCGATGGTGATGCCGAAGAACTCGATGATCTGCAGGCCGCAGATCGCGCTGAGGCCCACCACCAGGAACGACGCGATCGACGCGACGCGGATCGTGCGCTGGCGCTGCTCGCGCGTGAGGTTCTGCGTGAAGTGCAGGAAGAACGGAATTGCGCCGATCGGGTTCACGATCGCCAGCAGGGCGACGAGGGGCTTGAGCAGGTGCAGATCCATGCGGGCGATTCTCGCCGCGCCGGCCGCTTTGCGAACCACGAAGTTCCGTTCGCGGTCCCCGATGGACGCCCAAATTGCGGGAAAACCCGTTGGTTCAAACCCTCGGCAATTGCGCGAAATCGGTGCTCATCCACCTGCAAAGTTGGGGGTTCACCTCCCCGAAACGACAAAACAACAATTTCCTTGACTCCGCTTTGCATTTCGTGATTTGTTAGGCTCATAATCAATCCAGGGCAGCGGGTGCTTCGCGCAACTGTCTCCCGTTGATGCTGTGTCTGGTTGCGGCGCCTTCGCTTGATGGATCACGCTGGGTTGAAGCTCCACATGGTTTTTTATCTTTGAAAGGGCTTCCCCCGTGGGAAACAAACTGTACGTAGGCAACCTGGCCTATAGCGTCCGCGACGAATCACTGCAAGAGTCTTTCGGTCAATTCGGCACCGTCACGTCCGCCAAGGTCATGATGGACCGCGAAACGGGTCGTTCCAAGGGCTTCGGCTTCGTGGAAATGGGCTCCGATGCTGAAGCGCAAGCAGCCATCAACGGCATGAACGGCCAGCCCCTTGAAGGCCGTCCCCTGGTCGTCAACGAAGCCCGTCCGCGCGAAGAGCGTCCGGGCGGCTTCAGCGGCGCTCCGCGCAGCCCCTACGGCGGCGGTGGCCGCTCGGGTGGCGGCGGTGGTGGCTACGGCGGCGGTGGTGGTGGCGGCTACGGTGGTGGCGGTGGCGGCGGTGGCCGTTCCGGCGGTGGCGGCGGCTACGGCGGTGGCGGCGGTGGCCGTTCCGGCGGTGGCGGTGGCTACGGCGGCGGCGGCGGTGGCCGTGGCGGCTACTGATCAACCGCTGGTTACTACTGACACGCATCTGTCGGTTTGAATGAACAAAGCCCTGGCGCCTCGCGGCACCCGGGCTTTTTCAATTGATCGCGCGATTCGCCCGCGGAGTATCTGCTCGCGCACGGTCTCGCCCGTCCGGTGCCAGGTCTCGAATATCGCCGCGTCCGCGGCCTGAACCATGCGCGGGCGTGCCAGGGCAGACGCCGCGTCACCGCGCGGCACTCAAGACCTGAGAGCGCCGGCCGGGACGGCCAGCGAGCGACTCACCGACCCACGGGCCCGGAATCGCCTAGCGTGCACTCACTGCGGATGACGCGCCTTGCGCGGACGATTCGCCAGGACGCGGTCGTATACCCAGTTGGGCAGTATTCGCAGCACACGCGCGAGCATCCCCATCTGCCACGGAATGACGCGCAATCCGACGCCCGCGGCGATCGCGTCCAATGCCTTGCGCGCGAATTTGTCGGCGGGCATCAGGAACGGCATCGAGTATGAATTCCCCTGCGTCAGGGGAGTATCGACATATCCCGGCGCAATCGTGACGACGCCCACGCCGGAGGAGCGTAATTCGACACGCAGGCTCTCGCAGAAACTGATGACGCCGGCCTTGCTCAGCGAATAGGCGGCGTGTCCGGGCAGGCCGCGGATGCCGGCGACGCTGGCGATGCCCACCAGGCGGCCGCCGCCCCGCGCGCGCATCGGCGCGATGAACGGCTGGAACGTGGCGGCCATGCCGATATTGTTGGTCTCGAGCACGCGGCGCAGGACGTCGAGGTCGGCCTCCACGCTCATGTCGACGCCGATGCTGATGCCGGCGTTGGCGATCACCACGTCGGGCAGGCCCTGCGCCGCGATGCAGTCGCGGCCGGCGGCGGTCATCGCGGCCACGTCGCGGGCGTCGGCCACGTAGACCGCCGCGCGCTCGGCCGGCCAGCCTTGCGCCGCGACCCAGGCGCGCATCTCGTCGCCGCGCCGCGCCACCAGCGCGAGACGGCCGCCGCGACGCGCCCACTCGAGGGCCATCGCCTGGCCGATGCCGCTGGAGGCCCCCGTGATGAACAGGAGGGGGGCGGCCATCACCTGGCGGCCGCCGCGCGGCCCGCCACCGACTTGCGCATCGCCGGCTGCATCAGCGCATGCACGTTGCCGTGCAGTGTGGCCAGGCCGGTGACGTCGTCGTATTCCATGCCGTCGGCGTTGAACTCGCTGTCGCCCTGGCGCACGAGCACCATGAACTTCGAATCCACGCGGCGCAGCTTGGGCAGCGCATGGAGGTGCTCGCCGTTCATCTGGATCGGCAGCTGGCCCTCGCTGGTGCTGATCACCTGCGCCTGGCCATCGAGCCACACCTCGCTGCTGTCGCCGCGCGCGCGGCCGTGCTGCGCGGTGGCCGTCATCCGGCGGCCGTCCGGATCCAGCGTGACCACGCGGATCTGCTCCACTTCCATGATGTCGTCGTCGGGGAAGTGCTGCATGTGCTCGCCCTCGATCTGCACTTTCAGCGCGCCGGTATTGTCGAAGCGCTGCAGCGTGAAGTGATCGAGCGTGTAGTCGGGCTCGTGCGCCACGGGGCCGGGCGCGGACGGCGCGAGCAGGCCGGGCGTGTTCTTGGCCACGAGCCACGTGCCCAGCGCGAGCCCCACCATCAGGATCAGGGGCAGGTAGCCCACCAGCGTCTCGCGCATGCGCACGGGCCACGACGGCCGGATGCGGCGCTGCTGGTCGTCCACCGGCGCGCCGAGCGGGCTGAGGACGACCGGCACCTCGGGCAGGTCGGGAATGTGGAGTTCGCCCTTCATGCGCGCGTCACTTGCTGTCCAGCGTCACCAGCAGCTTTGTCATCAGCGGAACATACAGGCCATTGGCCATCAGCAGCAGGTCGCAGAACTCGCGCGCCGCGCCGCGCCCGCCCTCGCGCGCGGTGACGTGATGCGCGGCCCCCTGCGCCTCCGGGTGCGCGTTGGCGGGCGCGCACGAGAAGCCGGCGTTGGCGAACAGCGGCAGGTCGGGCCAGTCGTCGCCGATCACGGCCACGTCGCCCCAGTCCACGCCCAGCTGCTGCAGCAGGTCGTTGGCCACCGCCAGCTTGTCGGAGGCGCCGAACGACGCGTGCGCCAGCCCGAGGTCGGCCACGCGCCGGCGCACCGCGGCCGAGTCGCGGCCGGTGATGACGATGGGCGTGATGCCGCCCTTGCGCAGCATCAGCAGGCCCTGGCCGTCGAGCACGTTGAAGTTCTTCAGCGTCTCGCCGTGCTCGGTGATCCAGATGGTGCCGTCGGTGAGCACGCCGTCGACGTCGAAGATCGCGGCCTTGATGCCCGAGCCGGCGCCCTGGGCCTTCAACAGCACCTCGGGCGCGAAGCTCAGGTGCGACTTGGGAGTGGACGCCATCAGATGACTTTCGCGCGCAGCAGGTCGTAGGTGTTGAGCGCGCCGACGAGCTCGCCCTTGGCGTCGACCACCAGCAGGCTGGTGATGCGATGGCGCTCCATCAGGTCCGCCGCGTCGACGGCCAGCGCGCCCGCGCGGATCAGGTGCGGCCGCGGGTGCATCACCTCGTGCGCGACGCGCTGGCGCAGGTCGGCGCCGGTCTCGATCAGGCGGCGCAGGTCGCCATCGGTGAAGATACCCACGGGTGTATTGCCGTCGACGATGGCCGACAGGCCCAGGCCCTTGCTGGACATCACCTGCAGCAGCGTGGAGAAGCTCGCGTCGCGCGCCACGCGCGGCACGTCGTCGCCCTTGCGCATCAGGTCGGACACGTGCGTCAGCAGCTTGCGGCCCAGCGCGCCGCCGGGGTGCGACAAGGCGAAGTCTTCCTCGCGGAAGCCGCGCGCGTCGAGCAGCGCCACGGCCAGGGCGTCGCCCATGGCCATCTGTGCCGTGGTGCTGGCGGTGGGCGCGAGGTCGAGCGTGCAGGCCTCCTTGTCGACCGCGCACGACAGCACGATGTCGCAGACCTTGGCCAGCGACGAGTCGGAGCGGCCGGTGAGCGCGACCAGCGTCACGCCAAGGCGGCGCAGCGCCGGGATGATGGCGCTCAGCTCGCTGGACTCGCCCGAGTTGGAGATCAGCAGGCACACGTCGCCCGAAGTGACCATGCCCAGGTCGCCATGCGCGGCCTCGGCCGGGTGCACGAAGAACGACGGCGTGCCGGTGGAGGCGAGCGTGGCGGCGATCTTGCGGCCCACGTGGCCGCTCTTGCCCATGCCCATGACGACGACACGGTGCTCGCAGCGCAGGATGGTCTCGACCGCGCGGGCGAACTCGGCAGTCAGGCGCCGCTGCATTCCCAGCAAGGCGTCGGCCTCGATGACGAAGGTCTCACGGGCCAGGTGCAATGCGCGTTCGGCATCGAACGGCAAGTCGTTTTTCAAAGTGGGCTGCCAGTGTTCTAGGATGGGGGTGATTCTAGTGTCCCGAGCCCTCGCGAGCGCGCCAGGCGCTAGGCACTGCCCGACCCACCACCCGCGCGGTTTGCCCCGCGCCCCAGCCCGGTCCCGCATGGCCTCGACCCTCGAACTCGTCCTGTTGTATCTCGCCGCCGCCATCGCCGGCGTCGTCGGCTTCCGCATGCTGAAGCTGCCACCCGTGCTCGGCTATCTCGTGGCCGGCGTCATCATCGGCCCCAACGCGCTGCAGCTGGCCCACGACACGGCCGGCGTGCGCAGCCTCGCCGAGTTCGGCGTGGTGTTCCTGATGTTCGTCATCGGGCTGGAGTTCAACCTGCCCAAGCTGCGCGCGATGCGCACGCTCGTGTTCGGGCTGGGGGCGTCGCAGGTGGTGGCCACCATCCTGGGGGCCGTCGCCGGCAACCTGGCGCTGGCCTGGGTCTTCACGCTGGTGGGGCGCCACTGGGAGCTGAGCTGGCAGGCCGCCGTGGTGCTGGGCAGCGCGATGGCCATGTCCAGCACGGCGCTGGTGGTCAAGCTGATGGCCGAGCGGCTGGAGCTCGAGAGCGAGCATGGGCGGCGCGTGATGGGCGTGCTGCTGTTCCAGGATCTGGCCGTGGTGCCGTTGCTGGTGATCATCCCCGCGCTCGGCGGCGACACGGGCGACCTGTTCAAGACGCTGGTGCCCGCCGTCATCAAGGCGGTGGTGGTGCTGGCGGTGCTGTTGTCGGGCGGCCAGAAGGTCATGAAGTGGTTCCTGACGGCCATCTCGCGCCGCAAGAGCGACGAACTGTTCATGCTGAGCCTGCTGGGCGTCACGCTGGGCTTGGCGGCGGTCACGGAACTGGCGGGCCTGTCGCTGGCGCTGGGCGCGTTCGTGGCCGGCATGCTGATCGCCGAGACCGAGTACAAGCACCAGGTGGAGACCGACATCCGGCCGTTCCACGACGTGCTGCTGGGCCTGTTCTTCATCACCATCGGCATGAAGCTCGACTGGCACACGCTGGCCGACGACTGGGTGCTGGTCATCGTGCTCACGACGCTGCCCATCGTCGCCAAGGCCGCGCTCGTCGCCGGGCTCGCGCGCATCTTCGGGGGCGCGGCCGGCGTGGCGCTGCGCACCGGCATGTACCTGGCGCAGGCGGGCGAGTTCGGCTTCGTGCTGCTGAGCCTGGGCACCGACAACCACGTGCTGCCCGAGCGCTGGGTGGCGCCGGTGCTGGCCAGCATGGTGCTGTCGATGCTCGCGTCGCCGTTCATCATCCTCTACGCCAATCGCATCGTGATGAAGCTGGCCAGCAGCGACTGGCTGATGCAGTCGGTGGCACTCACCACGATCGCCAAGCGCTCCATCACCGCCGAGAAGCACGTGATCATCTGCGGCTACGGACGCTCGGGCCAGAACCTGGCGCGCATGCTGGAGGTGGAGCGCATCCCGTTCATGGCGCTCGATCTCGACCCCGACCGCGTGCGCCAAGCCGCAGCGGCCGGCCAGAACGTGGTCTTCGGCGACGCCGCGCGCCTGTCCAGCCTGATGGCCGCGGGCCTGGCGCGCGCCAGCGCGGTGGTGTGCAGCTATCACGACACCCCGTCGGCGCTGAAGGTGCTCCACCTGGTGCAGACGCACGCGCCGCGCGTGCCGGTGGTGGTGCGCACCATCGACGACTCCGACCTGGAGGTGTTGAAGGCCGCCGGCGCCACCGAGGTGGTGCCCGAGGCGATCGAGGGCTCGCTGATGCTGGCCTCGCACGCGCTGGCGCTGGTAGGCGTGCCGATGCGGCGCGTGATCCGGCTCGCGCGCGACGCCCGCGAGGCGCGCTACGGCCTGCTGCGCGGCTTCTTCCATGGCGCCGACGACGACGAGGCCGGCGAGCATCAGCAGGCGCGCCTGGCCAGCGTCACGATCCCGGCCCACGCCACCGCGGCGGGCAGCACGCTGGCCGAGATGGGCCTGGGCGACTTGGGCGTGCAGGTGGTGTCGCTGCGGCTGTCCAGCGGACGCGTGCTTCAGCCGTCCACCGAGCAACGCCTGGCGGCGGGAGACACGCTGGTGCTGGCTGGCATGCCCGAGGCCCTGCAGGCCGCGGAAGAGCGCCTGACGACCGGCGGCTAGGTCAGGCGACCGGGGTGCCGCGCTCGAGGGTGCCGCGCATGCGTTCGGCCATCACGGCCCCCGACGCGCGCAGGATCTCATAGGCGAGTTCGGGCTGGCTGGCCAGCATCTCGTCCAGGCGCTGGCGGCTCAGCGCCCACACGACACTGGGCGCGATCGCGTCGACCTGTGCCATGCGCATGGTCTCGCCGAACAGCGCCGGCTCGCCGACGATGGCGCCGGCGCGCAGCAGCGCGATCTTGGCCGCCGACGTGGCCGTGCCGCGCACGTACACCTGCAGCGTGCCCGACTCGAGGAAGTACATCGTGCGGTCGGAGTCGCCCTGGTAGATCAGGACGTCGCCGCCCTTCATGTCGCGCCGGATCAGGTACGAGCCCACCACTCGCCAGTTTTCAGGGGAAAAGCGCGGCCGGAACGCGTCATAGGCGTTCAGCGTATGGATGGCCTGAACCAGGTTTGCAACATTCATCATGGGGAATCCTCGCCGATGGCGCCCGAACTGGAGCCGGGCATGACAAGCCATCGTGCCTGCTGTCAGGCATTTGACACCAATTGTCACGTCCCGACCGGGCCGCGGCAACACAAAGCGCGACGTCCGTCGGCGCCGGGGCACCGTCTGTCGCGTCCGCGGAACGAGCCGTCGCCCATGCGCACTCTTTGCGCCACTGCCCGCGGTGGCAGGCGCTTACTTCCTGCCGCTCTCGGGATGCTCGAAATACCGTGCTTCGGGGATGCCGCAGCGATTCTTTGCCCGAGTGCTGGCTCACTTGCCAATGCAGAACCTCGCGAACCGCTGCTAAGGCGCATGGATGCTTGCGCTCGATCCCAATGATCGCGACCTTGGACTCAAACTTGGACTAGTCCTCGACGCCTGTGTCGACTGATGCGGCCGGAGCCAGCGAAGGCGGTCGGTGCACCGCAGTGTGTGCGGCGACGAGTTCCTGCTGATCCGAGACTCGCTTGGCTTTGTCGTCAGCCCATCCGATGATCGCGCCGTGCTCGTCGTATTCGGTCATCGGGGCGGGCAGACATTGAAGTCCAATCCTCGTGACGCCCGACACCGGTACTTCGACCGCCGCAATAGCCTGCATCGGATGCCTGATGATAGTGCCGAGCTGCCAGACACGGGTGATCGCGACCCCGTTCATGCCGCAAACGGAGGTCTCCCGATGACCTTGTTCTGGATGACGCTCCTGCTCGAAAACATGCGGCTTGGGCATGCCTTCCTTCGTCAGTTTGCGTTTTTCAAAGACAAAACGCCCCACACCACCGGCAGGGTGCACATAGCAGAGAGAGCCGGCGTCAGGAGCCGGCGACGACCTGCTGAAGGAGCGCCAGAACCGTCTTAGGAATCGCATCGACGAACGATTTCGTACCGTAGTCTTTATCGAACGCCGAAAGACGACATGCATAGGTAAGTCGCCCGTCGGCTCGGAGCGTCACCGTGAACATCCTGTTGCGCGGCGCAGACCAATCAAACACGAGCTCTCCATCACCGTCCATCGCAAGTTCAGGCGCAGGCATGTGCGATGGGAGGGCAAGGAGGAAGCGCTCTGCGAGGACGAAGACTTGGCTATCCGAAGCTTCGAGACCAAGCTCACGAGCCAGGGATCGCAGATCCTGAAAGACCAAGGAGGGCCCGGCGGACACACGCGTCTTCAGAGACTCGAGGGCATCCTTCGTGATGCGAGCCAGCGACGCGCCTGTAGGCCCTGCTGCATGCGCAGTCCCCAGTCCAACGGTGAATCCTGGCAGTCGGCTTGAGGCAAGTGCCGTCATTCAAACATCTCCACAGCTTTTTCGGTCAGGTACGCAAAGAAGATGCGATTCTTCTGATCCCGGAGTTCGTCGAGGCCGGCCCAAGCGTCGTGGTCACGATCGGGATCGACTGTCGTCGGGCGGAATACATCTATGTCGAGCAGTACCGTGATGGCACCAGGACTGGCCCCGTCTTCAACCGGCGGCTGAGCCTCCAGCGCCTGAGTGACAACGGACGTGCAGCAACCGACGTCGTCGGGCACGATAACTCGTTGCAAGAACCCGCTTACGCCCTGGGGAAACTCGGCTGGCACGCGCGGGGCACAGGTGAGGTAGTCATCGAACGACTCCACGGGAAGGGGAATCGTGATCGCGTTGATGTATCGAACGCCGATACGGGTGATCGTTCGATCCTTCGCTGTCCGCCTGAGCAAGGTCCACCACTTTAACGCTTCGCCACGAAGTTCCGCCCATTCTCCGTATGGCGACAAGCGACTGAGCGTGAAGCCGTTGAGTCTGCTCTGAAGGACAAAGTGCGTCTTTTCGTTGTCCAGGCGTCGGCCGATGATGGAGTGACTTGTGGCCGGCGCGGGCCCGTTCAGACCGAAGCCGATCGTAGCCTCCGCCAGCTCCACCTGTCTCTCGAACGCCGGTGCAGCCGCCGCTACGAATTCATCGACTTCGGCAAGCGACAGATGGGGCTCGAACTGCAAATCGATCAGCGCTTCCCTAGCGGGCGCTTTTGACAAGTGCGCTCTTGGGGCAGCCATGTCGCTCTACCTCGCCGACCTGGTCATTCCGATCTCCACTCCGCTATCCCGCAGCTTGTTCTGGTTCTCCCAGATCCACATGCGGATGATTGAGCTCGCCACTTCCGACTTGTTGACTCCATGTATGCCAATCGCGGCGATATCGCCGATCAAGCGATCGGTGACTACATCCACCGTCAGCTGGAGCTTGGTGGTCTCAACAGCGTTAGGAGCGCGGGCCACGGCCTGAAATAGAGTCTACTTAGATTGAGTATAGAGTGTTTCTTTGCTTAAGCGAAGTCTGCTCACGCTAACCTGGGAAGTTGTCACAAGCCCTCGACCGTGCTGCCGTGCTGCGCCAGCCAGTCCTTCCTGAGCTCGAAATCTGGCAACGCTCGTTCCACTCGTCGCCAGAACTCCGGCGTGTGGTGCGGCTCATGAAGATGGGCCATCTCGTGGACGACGACGTATTCGGCGATGCGTGCAGGCAACAGGATAGTTTTCCAGTGGAAGTAGAGCCAGCTTCCCTTGCCGCATGAGCCCCATCTGTAGCCGAGGTCTTGCACTTTGATTCCGGTCGGTGCCACCTCCATACGCGCGGCGTAGTCGGACACCTTGCTGGCTAGCCAGGGCTTGGCTCGCTCGCAGTACCACCGAACCAAATGCTCGCGGCCATCTCGGGCCAAGACCCTCGGCATGACGAAGCGGCCGCTCACCAGCTTCACCGCTGTGTCTGACTCGGGCACCAGACGCAGCCGGTAGCTCCGGCCCAGGTAGCTGAAGCCTTCGCCCTCGGTGAAGACCTTGGCCGACGGCTCATGGCTTAGCGCCTCCTTCTTGGCCAACTGTTTGTAGACCCACATGCGCTTGCGCAGCGCAAAGTCGCGAAGCGTGGCCTCGGGCACCTCGGGCGGAGCCGAGAGGATCAAATCGCCGCCGCGATCGACGGTGATCTCCAGCGCGCGCCGTCGGGCGCTACGGCGCACCTCGAAGCGCAAGTCCTTGACGGTCAACGTGCTCATCATGCCTTCAGCAACTTGTCATGGTTCGCGCGCGCCAGCTCCATCAGCTTGTCCACCAACGCCTCGATCTGCGGCGTGGGTAACATGCGCGACCGCATCAGCAACTCGAAGACGCGGCTGTTCAAGGCGTCCTGCGCCGGCTGCCTGTTCGGTCGCCAGAAGTTCGGGGTCAGCTCCGCGGACACGGTGTCCACCACTTCCACGGTCAAGTCCGCCAGCTTCTTGCGCTCTACGTCGGTCAGTGAAGCATCGCCGACGGCAGCGTCGACCACCAGACGCAGGAACGGCCCGTAGTGTTCGGGCAAGTCCGGCAGGCGGTCGTCGTCGACCACATGCCCGGAACGAATCTCATCGACCAGCCCATGCAATGACTTCGCCAGCTCGTTCCACTGCTCCCCCAGCTTGTCCAGCAGCTCCTTGAGCCGCTCGCTGAGCTTGCGGTAGGCCACCGGGTCCTGATCCAGGTGTTCGCGGATGTGGGCGCGGATGGCGTGCTCCATTTCCGAGGCCTTGGCGCGGTCATTGGGCTCGCGGGCAATCTGGTTGGCGAAGTCCGCGTCGGTCAGCGAGACCGGAGGGATCTTCGGGTTCACGCCCATCGAGATGACATGGTCGTCGATCAGCTTGCGCACCTTGGCGCCGACATCCTTGCCCAAAACCGGCGCATCGCGATAGCGGTTGCGCGCGCGGGCGTAGATGAAGGCCAGCAGCTTGGCGTCGGGCGAAAAGGGTAGGCCCTCGGGGCGAGGCAGCACTACGTCCAGCATGTCGAGGAAGGACTTCAGCTTGACCGCGAACTCGGCGCGCAGCCGCTCATCGGCCAGAGCCTCGACGCAGGCTTCCACATCGGTGAGGCTTGCGATACCCCGGCTGCGGAACAAATCGACCACGCGCAGGTGCCGGTCGCGCAGCACCGGGATCTCGTCCTTGAGGCTTTGCAACGCGCCCTCGATGTCCTCGTCCGCATAGACGTTCAAGGCCTGCTTGAGGTGATGCGCCAGGCCGTAGTAGTCGACGACGATGCCGAACTTCTTGCCATGCCCCGTGCGATTTACTCGCGCGATGGTCTGCAACAACTCGGCCTCTCGGATAGGCCGGTCCAGGTACATCACGCCCTCGATGGGCGCGTCGAAACCGGTCAGCAGCATCGACTTGACGATCAGGAAGGCCAGCGGGTCAGCCTTGTTCGCGTCAGCATGGATCAACGGTCGCTTGAAGCGCTTGACGCATTGCTCCTGCGCCGCGCTGTCGGTCCATGCCCGCCAGGCCGGATCATCATTGTTGCCACCCGAGATCACCGGCGCGAACTCGATCGTGCGCAGGATGTCGCGGTAGCGCCAGGCCTGCACGCGCGCCTGCACAGCCGGGGGCCGCCGGGCCAGCGCGTCATCGTCCATGGCCTTGTCGTCGGTACTCAGCGCGCCGGCCTCGGCCAGCAACTCGTCGCGCGCCGCACCGAAGGCCTCCAGGTAGCGCATCACCGCGAGCCGGCTGTAGGCCACCACCTGGGCCTTGAAGCCATTGGGCAGGATGTGGGTGACGTAGTGGCGCAGCATGTCGCGCGCCTTGTCGCGGATCAGGTCCGGTGCCTCGAAGATCTGGCCCTTGGTCGCGTACTTCTTGCGGATCGCCTCCAGCTCTTCGGGTGAGTGTTCGCGGAAAAGGTCCTCGAACAACTCGTCGAGGTTGGCGTCGTCCTTCACCGCGCCCTGCGCCGTGCGGCCCTCGTAGAGGATGGGCACGATGGCGCCGTCGGCCTCGGCCTCGCGGATCGTGTAGCGGTCGATGAACTCGCCGAAGACCTCGTGCGTGCGCTTCCTGTCGCCCATCAGGATCGGCGTGCCGGTGAAGCCGATGCGGGCGCAGTTGGGCAGGCCGACCTGCAGCGCGGCGTGCAGGTCACCGGCCTGGCCGCGGTGCGCCTCGTCGACCAGCACCAGGATGGTCTCGTCCTCGTTCAGCACCTCGGCCGGCTCGGACTCGCGCGCGACATGGCCCGCACCTGAAGCAGGCAGATCCTCGACCCTCAAGCCAGGTTCGCCTGCCGCATCGCCATGGCGCTGCTTCTGGATCATGCCGAACACCAGGCCCGGGCCCTTGCGGCGAAGCGCCTGCTTGAGTCTCTCGGCCGAGGTGGCGCGCTCCACCCCCTCCCCAGTCAGCACCGCGGTTTCCGAGAGCTGCTTCTCCAGGTCATGGCGGTCGGTCACCACAACGACCTTGAAGCGGCGCAGCAGTGGGTCGGTGCGCAACTTGCGAATCAGGAACACCATGGTCAGGCTCTTGCCCGAGCCCTGGGTGTGCCAGACGATGCCGCCGCGCCGGTCGTGTTCGCCATCTTGCAAGCGGGTCTTGCCGCTGCGCAGCCGCTCTATGGCGCGGCTCACCGCCCGGAACTGCTGATAGCGGCAGGCGATCTTGACGGTCACGCCGTCGGCGGACATGAAAAGGGTGAAATGCCGCAGTACATCCAACAAGTGGCTGGGCGTGAACAGGCCGGCGACCAGGCGCTCCTGCTCGGCGAGCTTGGCTTTGCCCAGTTGCTCGCACACGACTTCTTCGGTCAGCGGTGCCACCGTTTTCCAGGCGGCGTAGTGCTTGAAGGACGCGCCGATGGTGCCCACCCGAGCCTCGTCGAAGCTGGTCGCCACCAGCAGCTGGTTGGTGTGGAACAGAGGCTCGTTGCCTTCGTTGTCGTCCACCTCGCCGCTAGCCTTGCGCTGGTTGCTGTAGCGGCGCAGTTGATCCACCGCATCGGCCAAAGGCTCCGGCACCGACGGGCTCTTGCACTCGATGATCACCAGCGGGATGCCGTTCACCAGCAGCACCAGATCCGGCACGATGAAGGCCTTGCCGCGGGTGAAGCCGGGAGGGCAGTCGACCCGATACTGGTTCACTACGGTGAACTGGTTGCGATCGGGGTGGTCCCAGTCGATGTAGTGAATGGTCTGGCTGCGGCCGCCGTCCCAGCCGGGCAGGCCTTCGACGGTGACGCCTCCCAACAGCAGCTCGGTGGCGATGCGGTTGGCCTCCATTAGTCGGTGCGCCGGGATCCGGGTCAGCGCGCCAACAGCCTGCGTCAGGCGCTCTTCGTCGAGCCAGGGACGGCCTTGGTGCAGGTTCAATTTAAGCACTTGGCGGCGCAGCGCGTCTTCCTGTACGACCTCGGAAAAAGAGCTGCGGCCACTGCAGGCGGGGTCGTCGAGATCGCCCTCGAGGTAGCGCCAACCCAGCCCAAGCAATTGCTCAACCAATGGGCGTTCGACCTCCTCCAATTCCCAACCCATATCCCTCCCAAGACTCGGCTAAGTCATTGATTCATATGAAATACTTTGGACAAGAACCTCCAAAAACATCCAAAGCCGACGCCAAATCCCAGTTCCGCGTCATTTCTCGCCCGGCTGCGTGGCCAGCACATAGTAGGCTGCACGCCGCTCGCCTTGCTGCGCCAAATGGCCGGCGTCGCGCAGGCGCCTAAGCAGATCCTTTGCCTGCAATGAGGTGATTCGACACAGGTCGGCAGCCTGGTTGCGTCTGATCGAGCCGTGCTGCCGAACGTAGCTCAGCACCATCTGCTCCTGCTGCAACCCACTGAAGCCCAGCTGTCGAATGTAGTCGGCTTGCCGGCCGTCTGCCTGATACACGCCGAGGGCCAGCATGTACGTACGCCCGCGGGCAGTGCCGTGCGCCTGGACCAAGCCCGCTTCCACCAACCCCTCAAGCGTTTTCTTGGCCTGAGCAGGCTCGCGTTGGATGTGGCCGGCAAGCTCCTCAGTGCTCAGCCTCTTAAGCTCGCGCAACGCCGCCAGCGCAATCAGGCCGTCAATGGGCAGCTCGCGCTTGAGCCTGCCTTCCTGCTCCACCACCAGCTTCAGGAAGGCCTCGTCGGCATCGACCGTGGCCAGCTTCAAAACCACGTTGCTGGCATCGGTTCGCCGGTAGTCCGGCTCGGGCCGGCCGAAGCGCAGCATCCCGCGATAGATCTTGTCCACACCGCGGCCCGAGCGCTCGACGACACCGATGCGCTTCATCGCATCGGCCAATGCGCGATTGCGGGGGCGCGGCTCGGTGGTCAGCAGGTTGGCCAGCGTCACGCCATCCACCAGGCCGCCGGGGTTGCTGATCGTCAGGCCATCATCGTCAAGGCGAACATGCACGGCGCCCAAGCGGTGGTAGTCGCGGTGCACCAGCGCATTGGCCACTGCTTCGCGGAAGGCACCCATGTCCACCCGCGGCACAGGCACACGGAAAAGGCCCACCTGAATCTCGCGCTCCGGGTTGTAGGGCCGGAAGTTCGTCTCTAGCCAGTCCAAACCCTTGAGCAGCGGGAAACGCCGGAACTCGTTGAGCGCCACCGCCTCGCGGGCCAGCACCTGGAATGCGAACTCATGCGTGGACACCAGCCCGCGCAGCGCCGGCTCGCGGCCGATCAGCAACAGTCCTGTGAGCGTCGGCGCGCGGCCGCCATCAGGCAGCCGTCCGGTCAGGCCAAGAGCGCCGTCCAGCGCCTCGTCGTCAAGCTCGAGTAGCACCCGATCACCGCCGTACTGCTGCACGCTCTGACGAAGCCGCTCTCGCTCCAGCGGGTCGAGGTCGGCGAGCGTTGAGCCAGCGACGATCTGGGCGGAGGCGTCCATCAGGCCGAAGCTGCTGACCCGGCTGGACCGGTCGTGCGGCAGCATGGCCACGCACTCGGGCTGACCGTCTGCCTTCAGGCGGCGGCGCAGGTAAACGCCGCCAGTGGTGGACACCTCGCCCTGAGCCTTGGGCACAGCGATGTGGACCACGGTGACTGCGCCCAGCTGCACAGGCGTGGCAGTCACGGCAAGCGAAGGGGCTGTGCGCGCGGCTACCAGCCCAGCGATTCCCGCCACCTGCTGATGCTCCACGTGCAACCCCGTAGGAGTGCCGTCATCCTCGACGCCCAACCACAGCTCGCCCCCGTCGGCGTTCGCGAGGCAGATGATGGCCTCGATCAGCTCACGGTCAGGCAAACGAGCCCGGTCGCTCTTGAACTCGACGATCAGAGATTCGCGGCTGGGCAGGACTGGCGCGGCGCTCATCGTCAGGCGCGGGAAGCGTCGAGCAAGGGGGTAACACGGACTCGGCCGGTGAGAAGGTCCTCGACGAGGCCTGATTTCTGCTTCACAAGCTTCTGCTGTTGCCTGACCTCCGCAGAAATTCGCGACTCACATGCCATAAGCCGTTCTCCGATGTGTTGCTGCTCAAGGACATCGATAGGCGCAGCAAGAGGAACCCCCCTGAGAGCAGCAAGCGTAATTTCAGCGAATGTGGTTCCTTTGATCTCAGCCGAGATCGAATTTTGAGCACGTTGATGCCGAAGTGCCCACAGGAGAAATTGGGCATTCGTATGCCGATTAGGCGCAAGGCGGGCAGTACCCTGCGTCAGGTTGGCCCCATCGAGTTCAGAGGGGACCGGTAAGACCTTACCGACGGTTGCACGAATGGCTATGACGATCTCACCCGCCCGCACTTCGGATCGGCGGTAGCTGTCAGCAATACGTCGGGACGTTCGCAGCAGGCTAGCTGCGTCTAAGCGGTCGCCCGCCATATCGCCCGTCCGAATGTATGGGACACCGCCTTCGACATGCGGACCCGCCTGCACAATGCCATAAGTGATGTCGCAAGCCATATAGTCGGCCAGACGACAGACATCCCAAGCTTGGGGGATCCATCCCAGCGGCGAGTCTTTATAGAGATGCGGCGCTTGGCTCTGAGGCGGGCGCAACTCGCCGTTGACATCGATGCCGCGCGTTAGCAGGTCGTGCAGCAGCCCCCGCTTGACCTGCTTGAGCTTATCGATGATCGCCGCGGTCTGGCGAATGCAAGTGTCGAGGGTATCGAGGGTCTCAGCAATTTTCTTCTGCTCAGGCAAGAGCGCTGGCACCTCAATTCGCGCCTGTAGATACTCGGCGAACTTCAAATTGATGATGCCCGTCGTCTGCTGTTGAAGAGCCAGAAGCGCAGGCTGGTTGTAGAACCACCCCAGCTTGCGCCAAAGGAACCGGTCATACACCACACTGCGCTTAGGCCTAAGCGTCTTAAAAAAGTTTGAGCAAATCGCCGGGCCAGTATGCGCCTCAGCCTCGAACAGCGCGACACGGCCAACAGGCTTATCAGGACTACCTCCCGATCCCTCAAGGAGGATGTCGCCATCCTGAAGTTGCTTGGCCTCAAGCTTCGCGCGAGGAATAAATCGGCCGACACCAACTCCGACGACGTGTCCATCGTTGTCGATATCGGTAGCCCGCAGAACTAACGCATTTGCCGGGTTGGGTTCCGTGCCCCACTCGCCCGCAAAGGAGTTCGCTAGGCAGTCAGCGACGCTGAGTTCAATCCAGCCGGCCTCAGACATAGTGAAGCCCTTTAAGAAACGAACTCAAAGCGCGGCCAGCGGTATCTCGTTCCAGCTCGATTTGCGCCAGTGTCACGCTGTACTTGTCCCACCAGTTCTCGAAAGCGGCGAGCACCTGGCGCCGCTGGACGCCAACATAGCGTTCCAAAATCACCTGCATGTCACCACGCAGAACCCCTAGCAGCAGCGCAGCAGCGCCGGTTTCGTCGAGCGCGTCGACCGCAGCGTTCAGCCGCTCCGCAAATCCCTGCTCCTGGACCTTGATCTCCTTCTTCAGGCCGGCGAACTGCTTCTTCCATTCCTTGAGCTGCACTTCGTCCACTGCCTGCTCTTCGTCGGCTTCGGCGCCATCATCGTCCGTGCCCTTCTCTGGGACAGCCGCCTTGATTTGTCCTTCCAGCTCTACCTTGCGTACCTCCAGCTCATTCCTGGCCGCGATGAAGCCCGCCATCAGGAATTTGACTAGCTTGTGGTCCAGCGGATTGCTTCTAGCGCTTTCGTCTTCCAGCGCGGTCAGGATGCTGGTGCGCCAGGCATCGACGACGCCCTTGGCGCCACGTGCCATTAGGGTCAGAAACTCATACTTGGCATCGGCCCAGAAGCCAGCGACGATGCCACGCACCTGAAAGCGGTCTAGAAGGCCGACAGGCTCCAGCGCCGCGCTGAAAGACAGCAGCAGCTCGTTGCGTAACCCAACAAAACTGGCGGCACCAGCTAGTTCGGCGATGCGCGGGCTGTGGGCCTGCCACCAGGCCTCGAAGGCGTCGCTCACAGCCTGCTCCCGGGCCAGTAGGCCCGGATTGCCCTCGATTGCGAGCTTGAGTGCTTGACGGGTGCTCAGTTCGGGTTGGAAGTCGAAGTAGCCGGCATCGCGCTCCACGAAAAGCACCAGCGGATCCAGGCCATGTGCAGCGAACAACATCACCTTGTCCTGCACTTCGGCCTTGGACACGCCACCCAGCAGATGGGCGCGCACGTCATGAGGTTCGGGCGGCAGCGCGTTATCGGCGTAGCGGCGGATATTGAGGTTGTAGTCGTTATCGCGCAGCGTCGCGTTGCTGATCAGGGCTGAGAAGCCTGGCTCGGCCTTGAAGCTCTCGAAGGTGTTGACGATCTTCTCGATGTGCTCCGGCAGCAGATGGTTCTGCGCCCGGCCCTCGAAGTATTCGCGATCGGCGTTGATGAACAACACCTGTCCCCGGCGCTCGACCGGTTTGCCGCTGGAGTTGCCGCGCTGCTTGCGTATCACCAGCACGCAGGCCGGGATACCGGTGCCATAGAACAGGTTGGCCGGCAGGCCGATCACGGCCTCCAGCAGGTCGGCCTCGATCATGGCGGAGCGGATCGCGCGTTCTTCACCGCCCCGAAACAGCACGCCGTGTGGCATCACGGTGGCGAGCTGGCCACCATCGCGAAGAACGGCCACCATATGCTGCAAGAACATCAGGTCGGCCTTCTTGCTGCCCAGCGGCACCTCACCGTAGCGGTAGCGCTCAGCGCGAAACTTTGGCGCCCAGACGGGTTGGCCGGCGCGGTCGGTGTCGGTGCTGCCCCAGTTGATCGAGAACGGCGGGTTGGCCAGAACGCGGTCAAAGCGCATCAGCTCGCCGTTCTCCACATGCTGAGGCTCGGCCAGGGTGTCGTCGTTGCGCAAGTCGGCGGTGCTGATGCCGTGCAGCAGCATGTTCATCTTGGCGATGGACCACACGGTGCCGTTGGCCTCCTGGCCGCAGAGGTCCGCACGGCTGCCGTCCCCGCCATGTTCGTCGATGTATTCCTTGGCCATGATCAGCATGCCGCCCGAGCCCACGCACGGGTCGTAGATGCTGTGATGCTGCTCAGGCTTGATCAGGCGCACCATCATGCGCACCACAGAGCGGGGTGTGTAGAACTCGCCACCCTTCTTGCCGGCCGAATCTGCGAATTCGCCGATCAGATACTCATACGCGGCGCCCAGCAGGTCGGGGAACTCGAAGTCCTCGTTGCGCAGCCGGTAGCTGCCGAAGTGGCTGATCAGCTGGCGCAGCTTGATGTCCGGGATCTTGCTCTGTCCGACCTTGCGCGAGAAGTCGATGTGCTCCAGCACCTCCGCCAGACTGGAGTTGTTGTTCTCCAGGCCACCCAGGGCGCGATTGAGGAATCCGCCCACATCCTGGTGCGCCTCGTTGACCAGATAGTTCCAGCGCGAGTTGGGAGGCACGTAGAACGACTGGCCATACCAGCGCTTGAGTTCGGCGCTCTCACGCGCCTCAGCCTCACTCTTGCCGGCGGCGATCTCCTGAGAGATGACCTGCTCTCGGCGCTGGTCGAAGACATCGGAGCAGCGCTTGAGGAAAAGCATGCCGAAGATGTATTCCTTGAACTCCGAGGCGTCCATCTTCCCGCGCAGGATGTCCGCGGCCTTGAAAAGGTGGCGTTCTAGTTGAGGAAGCGTGAGGGGCATGTATTTGAGGAGGGCAGCTTGACGGGCCAGGGCGAGAGGGCGGCCGGGCACGATTTTGGGGTCATGACGGCCGGCTAGGCGGTGCGGACATCTTGGAGAGGTATCCGCTGCGGCGCATCATATTCCGGTGGATGCCGGCGCCACGCGTAGCCGCGTAGGGCGGCCTGCTGCTATCTCAGCCTCCAGGTCGCCGTCCTTGCGGAAAAGTCGCAATGAACTCCGATGACTCTGTCGACTCCTTCCCCGTGACGAATCGACGTTGTCGGCGCAGGTGCGCGTCGAGTTCGAGTGCCATCGCCTCCAGCGGTGTTGGCGCGTTGGAAATCGGACTGGCCTCATCTTGAGGCTGCAGATCATCAGCGCCGTGCGAAGCCGAGACCACCAAGGAGTCGGTCCAGTTGTGCCGGATGAAGGCCTCGGCGTCAGCGACGGAACGAAACGGCCCCGTCTTGCCGAATTCCGAAGCCCAGACAAAGCAAAGCGGCGCGATGCCTTTGACGACGATCGGGTACTCGCCACAGCCACCTTCGGCGGTGAATGTCGCCAGGACATCGCAGTTATTCTCGAACGTGTCCCATACCAAGTCTGTTGCCTCGTCCAGCAGGCCGTGGTCGTGGCCATCACGAAATGCTGCGATCAGCGGCTTCGCCTGGCGCCCGAACTCTGCCTTCAGCGGTTTGAGGAACGCGGGGAGCGAGGCCGCTGCGGGCAGAAACTCGAGTTCTGGAAGGGTTTCACGAGTCTTCTCCAACATGCACTCCGTTAGTTGATGCTGAGCCCATGACCGCTTTGCTTCTGAAAGCCGGCGCCTAGCTGCGCTGCGTTCGTCATGCGGGCATCGCTAGACAAGGTGTCGATCGGACTCCAGCGGCAGCAAGCGCAGTCGATATCTGGGCTGGGCTTCACCAGGGAAGGCTTGGCAATTTCGGCGGCTCCCTGCGAGCCCGCTTCTGGTTGGCTACAAGCACGGCCTTGATGTCAGGAGGTTTGCGCCGCTCCGAAGCCTGCTCGATGGCCAGTTCGTTTAGCCGGTTGTAGAGCGCCTGGGCCGGGAATACCCAGCCTCCGTCACCCCATCGCAGGGCAGGGACGTCGCCGGCGCGAGCGTGTGTTTCGACGGTTGACTCGGCGCATTGCATCAGTGCGGCCACTTCGGTGACGGTCAGGATGGGAACAGCGATGTTCATGGTTTGCTCGCAGGTTGCTGCAGATCAAGGTCGACTGCCAGTCGATGTTCCTCGACTTCCTTAATCAGTTCGCGCAGCCTCGACGCCAGCTCGCGCATCCGTCTCCGATGCCCGCCGCGATCGGCGTTCCGTGCGCTGAGCGCCTTCCCTGCTGCGGTGCGGGGCCCCGTCGCCCTGTTCCAGGGAGCCCACACGTTGATTGCCGCGGACTGCTTCAAACGCCGCTCCTGCGTCCATCCGTTCGCCATGTCCCGTGCCCTCCAATAGTTCGTTTGGCGCGAATTCAGATTTTTCCACGCGGGAACACCGGACAACCGAGTCGGATGTGCTTTCGCGGGCTGTTGCTCCGTTGTTGACTTGCTGATGCCCGGTAGCGATGTTGGCCTGGCGGGCGAAAACCACCGGTGGGTTCTTGGCGGTGATCAGAGTCTCCAGGTTGGCTCGAGACTGCGCCTGGGCCTTAAGGGCAAGCCTCAGCAGACGATCGCTGCGATCGAGGTCGGCCGAAATTGAACCTGCTGCGCGCCGAGCAAGATCACCAAAGATGGCGTCGAGGGCCAACGCCTGCACCATCAGCATCGCCTCAGGCTGCGAAAGATCCCCACCCTGGGCCGCCTTGATCATGCCGCGTAGGGCCCGCACAGTGCCGACGGGGTCGTTCTCCACCAGCGACGAGCGAGTGAACTTGGTGATGGTCAGCGCGTTCCCGAGCAGGCCATCGATGGCTTGACCGGCCAGCGAGTTCGTAATTGATGCCTGGCTAGCGGGGGCCTCGATTGCACGAAGCGGCGCCGCCGAAGTGGTGCTGGATGCACTCATTGCTGTGCACCTTCCGAGCGCACGAGGCCTGCCCCATCTTGCGAAAGCCTACACAGGATGGGGTTCAGTCGAGTCCCGTCGAGAACAGCGGGGGCACGGTACGCGGAGCTGCGCGGAGAGAAGTGGAACTTCTCGCGTTCGACCTTGGCACCGCGGCCGGTGCTGGTCATGATCTGAACGAACGTCTTGTTCTTCGGCGCCGGTGCCGGTGCCGGACCGACCTCCGCTCCCAGCGCCGCGACAAACGGCCTCGGGTCAGCTTCGATGAGCGTCTTGACAGTCGCCCACGTCGCGCTTTGGAGGACTTTGTCGTTCATCCGTTCCAGCTTCTCCAGAACAGCCGCAGTTGCGCGCCGGCGGTCTCCGCCGCTCAACCGTCGCGATGGCAATGTCAGCTTGAACGGACGGGCGACCAGCAGCTCGAAGCTCGTACGCAGCCTGGCAAGCGCCTTCCTTGTGATGAGCTCGCTTCCGCACATCCTGCCATCGAGGATCGGGCTGATTAGAAGGTGAGCGTGGGGCGCCGCCTCATCGTAGTGAACCACTGCGCTCATGATGGCATCCGCGCCGAAGCGTTCACCGGCCCATTGCACGCATCGTTGAAAAAATGCGTGCGTATCGACGACCGTGTCAGATGGCAAACTGAACACGATCTCGACCGCTTGGCAGAAGTCCTTCCTCAGGCGGGATGCTGCGACGCCGGCTTCGAGCATCAGGGCGCTCGCCTGGTCCAGCACGCCCTGCGCAGCGCTTGGTCCGACCAGCACTTCGTTGAGATGCGTCCTCGATGAGTCGATATGACTGTGTGCACCGAGCTCGGCCTGAATCTCTCTCAGATTGTGACGCGCGGCACTCGCGAGGGTCGAGGGCTTGCGGCCGCCCTGCTTCGACATGCCGACGGACTTGACCGCGAAGAAGAAGCTCCCGCTCATGCGACGTCCCCCATGGACGCACGATTCCGCCATGCCTCGACAAAAGGGCAGAGCTTGTCGCCACTCCGGCGCATCGTCTCCCTAACCTTCGTTGCGTTGAAAGAGTAGGCTTCGATTCGAGTTTGGCGCCCAGCGCCGGGCAGGAATTCGACGTAGCGCGCGTGGGTGGGCCAGCGATAGTCCCTCCGTAGCGCGCGGAAGGTGGCAGCGGGACTGTTTGTCCGACATGAGATGGCGTTGCTCCACGCGGTGAGCTCCTCACCGCGCAGCGAGCGCGGGACGACGTCGGCTCGAAAGGAGGTGAAGCGTCGGACGAGGCGCCAGTGGGGCTTCGGAATCGGCGCCGAGCTGCAGTCGACCTCCCAGACGAGGCGTGCTCCGCGGATTTCGTAGGGGTCAGACATGGACTGCCTTTCGTGCATTGGCGAGTTGAGCCACGAGGTCTCGGATGTCGCCGTCGGACTTGCCGGCGATCCGTGCGGCGTTCACTGCACGCACTTCGCGCCCAGGCCAGGCGACCGCACGGGTGCCAAGCTGAACGGGAGTGGGAAACAGCCCTTGGGAGATGCGGAGATAAATGGTCGAGCGCGAATAGCCGGATTGCCGTTCGACCTGCGGCCGACGCATCAGAGATACGTCTTCGCCAGTATTCGGAACATCGCTCGGGGAGAATTGGGAAGTCATTGAATGACGCCAGGTGGTTCTGTTTCAGTTTGCAGAGGTCGCCGATGTGGGCACACATCGAGACCTCGGCTCCTATGGTCGCCACAGCGAATTGCGTGGAACCATAGAAAGATTCTTAGGCTGAAAAGACCTGGTCGCAAGACCCCGACGGCCGCTCCGACAGAGCTCGGAGATCTGCTGGTCGGTGCTTGGTTCGTACAAAAGGTTTGAGCGCCAACACTTAATTGAATGTGACGTCATATTCAAAACAGCGCGAAAAATATTTTCGACCAGCTGCAAGTGTGGTCTTTCTTGGCCTCAGGCGGACCGTCTGAAACTCGCATGGACGACCGATCCTGCAGCAGTCAGCGAATCGATGTGATCCGCCCATGACTGCAACATTTCCCGTCGCTGAGAGGCGTACTCGGCGCGGTTGTACACACCTCGGACACCGCCGATCGTGTGATTCAAGGCCTTCTCCACGACGTCCGAGGCCCAGCCCTGCTCGTGAAGCAGCGTCGACGCGGTCCTTCGGAGATCGTGAATCGTGAACGCTGCAATGTCCTGGCCAACCAGTGCCACCTTCAGGGCGCTGTTGATTGCGTTATGCGCGAAGGGTTTCGCACGCGTTCCGCGTCCTGGCAGCACGAGCTCGCTGCCATCCGCAAGCCTGTGCAACTCCCGAAAGAGCTCAACCGCTTGGATCGAGAGGTAGACGATATGGGGCTTGCCTGTCTTGGAGTTCTCAGCAGGAATCGACCACTCAGATTGCTCGAGGTCAACATGCTCCCACCGCGCGAGGCGGAGCTCTGACTTGCGCACCATGGTGAGCAGATAGAGCTGCAGTCCGATTTTGAACTGACGGCGGATATTCGAGTTGATTGCCGCCGTGAGGAACGCCTTGATTTCCGCGCCGGTCAAGGCCCGATCGCGCGCCTGCGCTTTGTGCACATGCCTCATGGGCAGTGCCAGAACCGGATTAGACGACACCAGTCCACAGGTCATTGCGTAGTCAAGCATGCGCTTCAAAACGCCACGGATCTGCCCGGCGGCGGCGTCGTAGCCCTCGTCCTTCTTCTTCCAGATGACGGCTCGGACATTCTCCGTAGTCACATCGCGCACCGCGAGGTTGCCGATGGCCGGGACGATCGATTTGTCGAAGTAGCGACGGGGGATGGTCGCGTCCTTGCGATCCTTTGCAACGATCTCCCGAAAGTAGCGCTCGCCAAACTCTGCGACCGTGGCGGCCTCGGCGGCCTGTCGCTTCACCGACTGCTTCTCATCGGCAGGAGAGCGCCCCAATGCAACCTGCTGGGCTGCTTCGTCACGCTTAATGCGGGCGTTCTTCAAGGTCAGCGCCGGGTACTTGCCCAGGGTGAGCTTCTCCTGCTTTCCGTTCAGGCGATATCGATAGCGCCACACCACGCCGCCGGTCGGGAACACCTCCACATAGAGGCCGCGGTCGTCGGAGACCGTGAAGGCCTTGTCTTTGGGCTTGAGCGCCTTCAGCGCCGTGTCTGTCAGAGCCAATGCCTCTCCTGAGTCCAAGTTGAGCTAGTTGCGTGTCCAAGTCGGACACTTGGACTATAGCTTGGACTCACCGTCGACGGGCTCTTGTTGGTCTCGCTTGGACAACGCAGGAACAATCTACCTATGTAAAACCAGGGACAGACAATTCTGATCGGCCCGCGTTGGACTCCACTGGAAGTCAGTCTATTTTCCAATGCAGAACCGCCCGAAGATCTCCCCCAGGAGGTCATCGGCGGTGAACTGCCCCGTGATCTCGCCGAGCGCCCCGTGCGCGAGGCGCAGTTCTTCTGCGAACAGGTCCAGCGCCGCGTCGCGCTGGTCGGCGTGCGACTGGGCAAGCTGCAGGTGCGCGTCCGTGCGCGCAAGCGCCTCCACGTGGCGCGTGCGCGCGATGAACACGCCGTCCGGCACGTGGGTGGCGCCGGCGCGTTCGAGCAGGGCGTCGCGCAGCGCGTCGAGGCCGGCGCCGGTCTGGGCCGACAACGCCAGCGCGCCCTCGGGCAGCGTGTGATCGGGCGCCAGGTCGCGCTTGTTGAAGACATGCAGCGGCTCGGCCGCGTGGGCCTGCGCGAGTTCGGCGGCGATCGCGGCGTCGTCGGCCTGCGCCCGCGGGTCATCCGCGCGGCTGAGGTCGTGCAGGAACAGCACCGCGTCCGCATCGGCGATGGCCTGCCAGCTGCGCGCGATGCCCAGCTTCTCCACCTCGTCGCTGGCGTCGCTTTCGTCACGTATTCCCGCGGTGTCAACCACGTGCACGGGCACGCCGTGGATCTGGATGGTCTCGGTGATGCGGTCACGCGTGGTGCCGGCGATAGGCGTGACGATGGCCAGCTCGGCGCCGGCGAGCGCGTTGAGCAGCGAGCTCTTGCCCACGTTGGGCGCGCCCGCGAGCACCACGCGCAGGCCCTCGCGCAGCAGCGCGCCCTGGCGCGCGCGGGCCATCACGGCCTCGAGCTGCGCGCGGATCGCGGCGAGCTGCTGGCGCGCGCCGGCGCGCTCGAGGAAATCGATCTCCTCTTCCGGGAAGTCCAGCGTGGCCTCGACCAGCATGCGCAGGTGCACGATGCGCTGGGCCAGCCCGTCGATCTCCTTCGAGAACGCGCCGGCCAGCGACCGGCCCGCCGAGCGCGCGGCGGCCTCGGTGCTGGCGTCGATCAGGTCGGCCACGGCCTCGGCCTGGGCCAGGTCCAGCTTGTCGTTGAAGAACGCGCGCGCCGTGAATTCGCCCGGGTTGGCCAGGCGCAACCCGATGCCGCGGCCGGCCTCCAGGCAGCGCGCGAGGATCAGCTGCAGCACGACGGGGCCGCCGTGCGCCTGCAGCTCCAGCACGTCCTCGCCGGTGTACGAATTCGGGGCGGGGAAGTGGATCGCCAGGCCCTGGTCCAGCGCCTGGCCCTGCGCGTCGAGGATGGGCCCGTAGTGCGCCATGCGCGGCGTCAACGGCTTCGCGCTCACGGCGGCGATCAGCGCGGACAGGTCGCGCCCCGACGCGCGCACGATGCCCACCGCGCCGCGGCCGGGGGCCGTGGCGATCGCGACGATCGGGTCGTTGAGCTGGGCGAGGGAGACGGTGTTCATCGGAAGTCGATTGTCGCCCGTCCGCCCGAATGGAAAACGCCGCGATCGGCGCAGGCGGGGCCTGCATCGATCGCGGCGTTCACGTGCGCCGTTGGTGCGGGCCTCAGCCCTTGACGATCTTCGCGTCGGAGACCTTGGGCGCCTTGTCCTTCGGGCCGTTGATCTGGCGGTTGATCAGCCACTGCTGCACGATCGTGAGCGTGTTGTTCGTGACCCAGTACAGCGTCAGGCCGGCCGGGAACGAGAACAGCGCGGCGCTGAACGCGAGCGGCATCAGCCACATCATCTTGGCCTGCATCGGGTCGGCCGGCGTGGGCTGCAGCGAGACCTGCAGCAGCGACGTGGCCGTCATCAGGATCGGCAGGATCGCGTACGGATCCATGATGGACAGGTCGTGGATCCAGCCAAGCCAGGGCGCGCCGCGCATCTCGGCCGACGACGTGAGCACCGTGAACAGCGCGATGAAGATCGGCATCTGGATCAGGATCGGGAGGCAGCCGCCCAGCGGGTTGACCTTCTCCTCGCGGTAGATCTTCATGATCTCCTGCTGCTTCTGCTGCGGGTTGTCCTTGTAGCGGACGTTCAGCTCCTGGATGCGCGGGTTGACGGCCTTCATCTTGGCCATCGAGCGGTACGCATTGGCGTTGAGGCCGTAGAACGCGATCTTCAGCAGGAACACGAGCGCCACGATGGACCAGCCCCAGTTGCCGATGACCAGGTGGATCTTGCTCAGGAGCCAGAACAGCGGCTGCGCGATGATCTTGAGCAGGCCGTAGTCCTTGACCTGTTCGAGGTTCGGCGCGAGCGGCGCGAGCAGCTGTTCTTCCTGCGGGCCGGCGAACAGCGTGGCCTTGAGCGTCTGGCTGGCGCCCGGGGCGATGGTGCCCACCGGCGTGTACAGCGCGGTGAAGTACGTGGTCTGGCCATGGATGCCGGCGTCGTAGCGGCCCACGCTGTAGCTGCGCGCGGTGTCCGGCGGCAGGATCCAGGCCGACGAGAAGTAGTGCTGGATCATGGCGATCCAGCCATTCTGCGACGTGGCCTTGGGATCGATGACGCCCTTTTCCTTGCCCTTGTCGATGTCGGAGAACGAGATCTTGTGGAACGAGCCTTCGGTGTAGACCGACGGGCCGGTGTACGAGCTCGGGCCACTGAAATAGCCGCCCGGGGGCACGCGGCCGTCGCGCACCAGTTGCAGGTACAGGTCGGGCGCGATCGGCGCGCCGGAGTGGTTGATGACCTGGTGCGTGACGTCGATGGCGTAGCTGCCGCGATGGAACGTGTAGGTCTTGACCAGCTGCACGCCATCGATCTCGGGCGACTCGAAGCGCACGGCCAGCTCGTTCTTGCCGTCGGCCAGCGTGTGCTCCGTGCTCGCCAGGCGCATCACGCCGTGCTCGAGCGCGTCGCGGCCCGCCAGGTCGGTGAGCCCGGTCTGCGCGGCATAGAACTGCGAATCGCTGGTGTCGAACACCTTCACGTCGGCCTTGGGCGGCACCACGTCATGGATGCCCACAAGGCCCTTGATCTGCCGCCAGATCTCCGAGTGGTTGTCCACGTCCTGGTACTTGAGCAGGTCGAGGTCGATCAGGTCGGCGCCCAGCGTGGTGAGCCTGGCCTTGACCACGTCGGTCTGGATGGTGACGTCCTCGATGGGCAGCGCCACCACCGCGGAGGCGGCGCCGGAGGCCGCCGTGGCCGCCGCGGCCACCGGCGGCGCGTTGTTGACGACCGCGGAGGCCGTCTGCGGCGCGACGACGGCCTTGGCGGCCGGGTGCGGCGCCAGCAGCGAGCTCTCGCCGTGATAGACGCGCCACTTGTCGAACAGCATCAGCAGCGACATCATCAAGACGACCAGCAGCAGGGTGCGGCGGAATTCGTTCATGTGGGGGTGTTCGAGAAGTTTGTTTTGTCGGTCGCGGCCGGGGTCGGCGTCGCAGCGGCCGGCGCACGGCCGGAGTCAGCTTGCAGCAGGCCCGTGAACAGGCCGGCGGCGGAGGGTTCAGATGGGGACGCTTTCGCGCAATCCCAGGGCATATTGTCGGGGACTTCGTCGCACCCGCCGTGACACCACGGATTGCAACGCAGGATGCGCCAGCCGGCCAGGCCGGCGCCGACCAGCGCGCCATGCTTTTCCAGCGCCTGCAATGCGTAGGCGGAGCAGGTGGGCGTGAAGCGGCAGCTCTGGCCCACCCACGGGCTCAGCAGCAGGCGATAGGCACGCACCGCGCCCATGAGCAGCGTGCGGGGCAGGTGCAGCAGCAGGATCAGGCCGCGCATGGCGGTCCTTCCGGCGGCCCGGTCGTGGCGGCGCGCGCCTTGCCGCCCTTGTTGCCCTTGTCCTTGGCGGATGCGTCGCCCGGTGGCCGCGGCCTCATGCGATCTCGTTCGCCGCGCACGGCCCGGTCGAACAGCGCGCGCAGCTCTTCGCGCGCCGCTTCCTTCAGGGCATCGGACGCGGCGCTCGGGAATTCCTTCGGATCGAACGGTGAACGCTGGCGCACCACCCACAGGCCCGGTTCCAGCTGCGGAGCGCAGGCGGCGGCCACGTTGCGGATCTGGCGCTTGACCAGCGTGCGCGTGACGGCCCGCTTGGCGTGGCGCTTGGGCACGACGAGTCCCAGCCAGCGAGCGATGCCGCCCGCAGCCGTCGGGGTTTCCACCAGGCCCATCGGGCTTGGCCCGGACGGGCCCGGATCCTGCGGGTCGTCCACATCCGCCACCGAGGAATCGGAGGGGCCTGTGGATAACTCTGTAGACAAGCTGGCTGTAACCGGTGCATGACCGGTCGCGCCGACCTCGATGCTGGCCGTCGCCAAAGCGGACGCCGGCGCGCAACGCACGCCCGGCCGCTTCAAAGGCAGCGGCCTGCCGACCAGGTGATGGACGGCAAAATGGGGGCTGCGCAGACGCATCGGCGTCGCGAGCACACGCACGTAGTCCGCCGGCCGGACGATGCGGCCGAGCAGCTGGGAATCGAGGTCGCCTGCGGTCATGGCCGCCGGCCCGGTGTGCCGTGAAGCGGGAATTCAATGCACTGCGGGAACGTCCTCGACGAGGAGGGCGACGCAGAGACGACGAAGGCGGCACGAGCCGCCCTGGAATTCCTTACCGGCGAAGCGTTCAGTCCGACGTCTGGAGTCAGACGGCGAGACGCTTGCGACCCTTGGCGCGACGGGCAGCGATGACGCTGCGGCCGCCACGGGTCTTCATGCGGACGAGGAAGCCGTGCGTACGGGCGCGACGGACTTTGGAGGGCTGGTAGGTACGCTTCATGGATGAAAATCTCCGGGGAACCCTCGATTAGAGCAGAGAAACCCATTAAGAGTCAACAACTTGGCACGAGCGGCCGTGCGCTCCGGGGGGATTGACCGCGCGCCGATTTCTGTGGATAACCGTGCTTTCGCCGTTCCGGCGCGGGTAGAATCTGCCGGCTTGAGAAGAACTTGTCCACAATGTCCCTAGACCTTTGGCACCGGAGTTGCGAGCGCCTCGCCACCGAGCTGCCCGAACAGCAATTCAGCACCTGGATCCGGCCCCTGCCGCCCGCCGATTTCACCGACGTGGGCGACGGCACGGTGGCGCTCGTGCGCGTGCCCAACCGTTTCAAGCTCGACTGGATCCGCTCGCAATACGGCTCGCGCATCGAGTCGGTGCTCACCGAACTCGCCGGCAAGCCGGTGCGCCTCGAACTGGCGCTCGCGCCGCGCGAGGCGCCGGCTCCCGGCCATGCCCACGTGCCCACCGGCAGCGGCTTCATCACCAGCAATCCGCCGCAGCGCATCGGCGCCGTGTTCGAGCAGGCGCTCGCCAACCCGCCGACCAACGGCCATGCCACCGCCTCGCCCGCGCAGCCGCGTCCCATGCACATCGCGCCGGCGATGAACTCGCACCGGCTCAACCCGGCGCTCACCTTCGACACCCTGGTGGCCGGCCGCGCCAACCAGATGGCCCGCACCGCGGCGCTGCACGTGGCCGGGGCGCCCGGCGCGATGTACAACCCGCTGTTCGTCTACGGCGGGGTGGGCCTGGGCAAGACCCACCTGGTCCACGCCGTGGGCAACCAGCTGCTCAAGGACAAGCCCGACGCCCGTGTGCTGTACCTGCACGCCGAGCAGTTCATCTCCGACGTCGTCAAGAACTACCAACGCAAGACCTTCGACGAGCTGAAGGCCAAGTACCACTCGCTGGACCTGCTGCTGATCGACGACGTGCAGTTCTTCGCCGGCAAGGAACGCACGCAGGAAGAGTTCTTCAACGCGTTCGAGGCGCTGCTGTCGCGCCGCGCGCACATCATCATGACCAGCGACACCTATCCCAAGGGTCTCGCCGACATCGACGAACGCCTCACCAGCCGCTTCGACTCCGGGCTGACGGTGGCCATCGAGCCGCCCGAGCTGGAAATGCGCGTGGCCATCCTGATCCGCAAGGCCGAGGGCGAGCAGGCGCAGATGCCCGAGGAAGTGGCGTTCTTCATCGCCAAGAACGTGCGCGCCAACGTGCGCGAGCTCGAGGGCGCGCTGCGCAAGGTGCTGGCCTACTCGCGCTTCTCGCAGAAGGACATCAACATCGCCCTGGCGCGCGAGGCGCTCAAGGACCTGCTGTCCATCCAGAACCGCCAGATCTCCGTCGAGAACATCCAGAAGACGGTGGCCGACTTCTACAAGATCAAGGTGGCCGACATGTACAGCAAGAAGCGCCCGGCGAGCATCGCCCGCCCGCGCCAGATCGCCATGTACCTGGCCAAGGAACTCACCCAGAAGAGCCTGCCCGAGATCGGCGAACTCTTTGGCGGCCGCGACCACACCACCGTGCTGCACGCCGTGCGCAAGATCGGCGGCGAGCGGCAGAAGAACACCGAACTGAACCAGCAGCTGCACGTGCTGGAGCAGACTCTCAAAGGATGATGCCGCCGGCGTTCAAAGCCTCCTGCGCAGGAGGCAGGAAGACTGTCAACTCACAACTCTGGGGACCGTTCCGGGACAACCAGGCAGTGGTCCACAGGACAATGCGACGCGCGAAACTTGTTATCGATGAGTCCGACAGCAACCGGGGGTTCGACCCCCAGACTTGTGCGACCCCCAAGCCCTTGATATTTCAGGCGAAAATAGAGTTCTCCACAGTGCACGACGGGCACTACCAGCTACCACCAGGTTTAAAAAAGAGGAAGACATGATTGTTCTCAAAGCGCCTCAGGAAAAGCTGCTTGGCGCGTTGCAGGCGGTGTCGGGGATCGTGGAACGCCGGCACACGCTGCCCATCCTGGCCAACGTGCTGATGCGCAAGAACGGCGACTCGATCGAGTTCACCACCAGCGACCTGGAGATCCAGGTGCGGACGTCCGCTTCGCTGGGCGGCGACGAGGGCAGCCTCTCGACCACCGTCGGCTCGCGCAAGATGATCGACATCCTGAAGTCGCTGCCCGGCGACCAGATCGTCTCGCTCACCTCCAGCGGCACCAAGCTGACGCTGCAAGCCGGCAAGAGCCGCTTCACGATGCAGACTCTGCCGGCCGACGACTTCCCGCTGGTCAACGAGGCCGTCGACTTCGGCCCCAGCTTCGGCGTGCCGCAGAAGGTGCTCAAGAGCCTGATCGACCAGGTGCACTTCGCCATGGCCGTGCACGACATCCGCTACTACCTCAACGGCATCCTGTTCGTGGCCGAGGGCAAGACGCTCACGCTGGTGGCCACCGACGGCCACCGCCTGGGCCTGGCGCAGGCCACGCTCGAGACCGAGATCCCCAAGCAGGAGGTGATCCTCCCGCGCAAGACGGTGCTGGAGCTGGCGCGGCTGCTGGGCAACGTCGACGAGCCCATCGAGATGCGCTTCGCCGGCAACCAGGCCAAGTTCTCGTTCTCGGGCCTGGAGTTCGTCACCAAGCTGGTGGAAGGCAAGTTCCCCGACTACAACCGCGTGATCCCGAAGAACCACAAGAACTCGGTGATCCTCGGCCGCCAGCCGTTCCTCTCGAGCCTGCAGCGCGCGGCCATCCTCACCAGCGAGAAGTTCAAGGGCGTGCGCGTGAACCTCGAGCCGGGCGCGCTGCGCATCGCGTCGAGCAACGCCGAGCAGGAAGAGGCCAAGGAAGAACTCGAGATCGACTACAGCGGCGACGCCATCGAGATCGGCTTCAACGTCACCTACCTGATGGACGCGCTCAACAACATCGACCACGACATGGTCAAGCTCGAGCTGCAGGACGGCAACTCGAGCGCGCTCATCACCGTGCCGGAGCAGCCTGGCTTCAAGTACGTCGTGATGCCGATGCGCATCTGAAGCCTGCCCGCGCGGGCCGCGCCGCCTTCGAACGAGGGACGGCGTGGAGTTTTCTGTCCGCACCAAGACAAGAGCCTGCCGCCCACGAGGCGCGCCGGCATCCAGGAAGTGAATTGCAATGACTGACCAGACCTCGCCCGACGACACCCCGAAGGACGTTCCGACGCCGCAACAGCCCGACGCCAGCGGCGTCGCGCCCGTGTTGCCGGAAATGCCGGCGCTGTCGGCCGAAGAGGTGAAGGCCGACAAGGCCGCGAAGTCCCTGGCCGTGTCGGCGGCCTACGGCGAAGGCTCGATCCAGATCCTGGAAGGCCTGGAGGCGGTGCGCAAGCGCCCGGGCATGTACATCGGCGACACCTCCGACGGCACCGGCCTGCACCACCTGGTCTTCGAGGTCGTGGACAACTCCATCGACGAGGCGCTGGCCGGCTTCTGCGACGACATCGTCGTCACCATCCACACCGACAACTCGATCTCCGTCATCGACAACGGCCGCGGCATTCCCACCGGCGTGAAGATGGACGACAAGCACGAGCCCAAGCGCTCGGCCGCCGAGATCGCGCTCACCGAGCTGCACGCCGGCGGCAAGTTCAACCAGAACAGCTACAAGGTGTCGGGCGGCCTGCACGGCGTGGGCGTGTCCTGCGTGAACGCGCTCTCGAGCTGGCTGCGCCTGACGGTGCGTCGCGACGGCAAGCAGCACTTCATCGAGTTCCGCAAGGGCTTTCCGCAGGATCGCGTCATCGAGGTGCGCGACGGTTTCGAGACCAGCCCCATGAAGATCACCGGCGACACCGAGCGCCGCGGCACCGAGGTGCACTTCCTGCCCGACACCGAGATCTTCACCAACGTCGACTTCCACTACGACATCCTGGCCAAGCGCCTGCGCGAGCTCTCGTTCCTGAACAACGGCGTGAAGATCCGCCTGGTCGACGAGCGCAACGCCAAGGAGGACAACTTCGCCTACGTGGGCGGCGTCAAGGGCTTCGTCGAGTTCATCAACAAGGGCAAGTCCGTCCTGCACCCGAACATCTTCCACGCGCAGGGCGACAAGCAGAGCGACCAGAACACGCCGGTGTCGGTCGAAGTGGCGATGCAGTGGAACGACTCCTACAACGAGTCGGTGCTCTGCTTCACCAACAACATCCCGCAGCGCGACGGCGGCACCCACCTGACCGGCCTGCGCGCCGCGATGACCCGCGTCATCAACAAGTACATCGACGACAACGAACTGGCGAAGAAGGCCAAGGTCGAGATCGCCGGCGACGACATGCGCGAAGGCCTGGCCTGTGTGGTGAGCGTGAAGGTGCCAGAGCCCAAGTTCTCCAGCCAGACCAAGGACAAGCTGGTCTCCAGCGAGGTGCGCGCGCCGGTGGAAGACATCGTGAGCCGCCTGCTCACCGACTGGCTGCTCGAGAACCCGAGCGACGCCAAGATCATCTGCAACAAGATCGTCGACGCGGCGCGTGCGCGTGACGCCGCGCGCAAGGCGCGCGAGATGACCCGCCGCAAGGGTGTGCTCGACGGCATGGGCCTGCCCGGCAAGCTGGCCGACTGCCAGGAGAAGGATCCGAGCCTCTGCGAGATCTACATCGTCGAGGGCGACTCCGCCGGCGGCTCCGCCAAGCAGGGCCGCGACCGGAAGTTCCAGGCCATCCTGCCGTTGCGCGGCAAGATCCTGAACGTGGAGAAGGCGCGCTACGAGAAGCTGCTGTCGTCCGAGGCGATCCTCACCCTCATCACCGCGCTGGGCACTGGCATCGGCAAGGGCATGGGCGGCGACGACTTCAATCCTGACAAGCTGCGCTACCACCGCATCATCATCATGACGGACGCGGACGTCGACGGCGCCCACATCCGCACGCTGCTGCTCACGTTCTTCTACCGCCAGATGCCTGACCTGGTGGAGCGCGGCCACATCTACATCGCGCAGCCGCCGCTGTACAAGGTCAAGCAGGGCAAGCACGAGCAGTACCTGAAGGACGGCGACGAGCTCAACGCGTTCCTGCTTAAGGTGGCGCTCGACGGCGCCGCCATCGAGCCCGGCGAAGGCCGTCCGGCCCTCGCCGGCTCCACGCTGGAAGAACTCGCGCGCAAGTACCTGCTCGCCACCAGCGTGATGGATCGCCTGTCCAACTGGATGGACGTCGAGGCCCTGCGCACCATTGCCGACGGCCTCACCCTGAACCTGGACGACGCCGCCCAGGCCGAGGCCAGCGCCGTCGGCCTCGCCGCGGCCCTGCACGGCGCGCAGGTGAGCGCGCTGTTCGACGAGCGCACCGACAAGCACGTGCTGAAGATCGAGCGCCAGCACCACGGCAACACCAAGGCCAGCGTCATCACGCAGGAGTTCGTGCACGGCGCCGACTACGAGGCCCTCAGCACGGCGGGCGTCACCTTCAAGGGCCTGCTCAGCGCAGACGCCCTGGTCAAGCGCGGCGAAGGCGAACGCCAGAAGGAAAGCAAGGTCGCCGATTTCCGCGCCGCCATGGCCTGGCTGATGTCACAGGCTGAAAGCGCCGTCGCCCGCCAGCGCTACAAGGGTCTTGGCGAGATGAACCCCGAGCAGCTCTGGGAGACCACGATGGATCCCAACGTGCGCCGCCTGCTGAAGGTGGAGATCGAGGACGCGATCGAGGCCGATCACGTGTTCACGATGCTGATGGGCGACGAGGTGGAGCCGCGGCGGAACTTCATCGAGTTGAATGCGTTGCGGGCGGCGAATATCGACGTTTGATGTTGTACGCCTGTAGGTTCTCAAAATGCATGAGAACTTTCTCAGGCCATGAGAACTTGTAACCGGGCGCTCGCGCCCTTGGCCCAAGTTCGACGTATGGGTACTGGCCGATGTGGATGCTACGCAAAGATGACGGGATCGTCGGGGTCTGGAATGAGGTCACCGAAGCTCCCTACGTCGGCTGTGATTCCACGGTGCAGATGGCTTGTACCCTTGCAAGTACCGCGCGCCAGTAAGTCAGTGCGTGCAGCGCGTACTTTGAAAGCTGGTCAGACGAGATCGGTATTCGTTGGTTCAGTTCTGCTCGCAGCCACGGGCAATCCGCGAAGAAGCGTCGATCTGCCACGCCGTCTCGATGCGCGATGGCGTTTCGAACTTGCTGAAGTTCGAAGATCGCATCAGCACACTCCTTTGAAACGTGGGCGTCAAGATCGAACGGCTCAAGCAGAGTCTGAAAGCGGCTGACGCCGCGCTTCAGGGCACTCGCTTGATCTTGCTCTAGTAGATCAGCAATGAGATAGCCGCGTTCGGATTCAGGCGTCTGGAGGTAGTCGCCGAGCCTCAGCTTCAGCTTTTGCACTGCAGGGTTAGACAAAGCCTCTGGCATGTTCGCGATCCATTGCGCGACCAACCCCTTCGTCGAGTTCTCCAGCCAGCTCCAGACAGCAACAGCGCCAAAGCTATGTAGGAGTGGGAAACCTTGAGCGAACTCCCGATCTGCCAGCTTAGCAGTCTCCTCGGCATCACGAATCGCCTTTCTTTCCGCGTCGGAAGGTTCAGCTCGTTCACCCAACACGGTAGCGATCAGCAGGGTGTTCCCTTGAAGTGCTCGTAACACCCTGGGCATGCCATGTAGTAATTCGATGCCTTCTGTGCTGACGTTCATTAGGATGGCAATCGACTGCCCCGAGGAGAATGATTGCGCGAAGAACATGGCCAACCATTCCGGCAATGCTGACGTGTCGCAGTCAAAAGATTTCAGATCAATGGCGGCCATGAAGTTCTTCCCATCGAAAACGGAGGGGGATGTATCAAGCGCAGGATTATGAGTAGTCGACGCACAGCACCTAGGCTGCGCCGATTCAGTTGAACGCCTGCCTCGCGGCAGCTGAGCAGATCAGGCCACCAAGCAAAGCAACGATCTATCGGTGGCTCAAAGATCTCTACTACGAGGTCGTAAAGCGAGCTCGGGAAGGCAAGGCAGCGACTGAGGCCGCGCAGCAGGTTGCCGGCACCGGCCAAGGCCATCGCGACGTAGACGCCAGTCATCTTGAGTCCGTGTTCCAGCGGCTGGAAGCGCGTCCACGTCCCGGCCCAGGCGTGTCGCGAGAGGTCGTACAGCGCGATGACCCCCACCCAGCCGAGCGTCGCGAACTGGATCGCCGGGGTGAACGAGACCGAGGCGGGGGCGCTGGACCGCGCGAGCGGCGCGGCCACCGCGAGCGCGGCATCGACGCCGCCGGGGCCGCGTCCACGCAAGGCCAGCGCATAGGCCGCCCGCCAGCTGGTAGGCCGCGGACAGTGCGAACGCCACCAATGAACTTGAAGTTGGTCAGACGCAGAAGCATTTGGCCCACCGGCTCGCGCAGGATGAAGACGATCACGATGGCCACTATCGGCCAGACGAGCGCTCCGCTGATTTGCTCCGCAACCTCATAGCCAGTCATTCCAGCCCCCTGTTTCCGCGAGTGCAGGCGCAGCGCGCGCTCGCGCGTGCATAAACGGATTTCCGATCGAATTCCCGACATCGGGGGGTAGGGATGGCGACAGCGTCACGTGCGCTCAGACTACGGAAAAGGTCAGCTGCTCATAGTCAGGGAGAAATATGAATACAAGATTCCTCATATTCACGATTCCGATCCTGTTGGCGGGATGTGCAAACCTGTCCACGGTCTCGCGTCGCACCGATATCCCGAACGCCGGCGTCGCGATCCACCTCGATGCCGCTCAACGTGTCGTCTACGCATCCACGAAGGGCCTGTGTGCGGAGCCGACTCCGGACGCATTGCAGTCGCTCGCCGCATCAACTGGAGCAGGTCTCTCAGCTTCAGGGCAAGGATCCGCCTCGCTTGCGAACGCCTTCCAGGCGAACGCAGCAAGCATCGGCCTACACACCCAGTCCATTACGCTCATGCGCGATCAGCTCTATCGCATCTGCGAGGCAGGCTACAACGAGAAGCTGGGAGCCCTGGACGTCACCCAGCTACTGCAGCGCGCACAGGACTTCACACTCGGCATCCTGGCGATCGAACAATTGACTGGCGTAGTCACCTCCAGGCAGGTTGTCCTGAGCGGTCAGGCCAACGCCTCTGCGGTCTCGAACATCGGCGCCACCCAGGCGCAGCTCGACAAAGCAATTGCCAATGAAGCGGCAAAGAAGAGCGCCGCTAGCACCGCCGACGCTGCCGCCAGCGCTGCTGAGACCACCGCAAAGAAGAGTAGCGATGCAGTGAAGGCCGCCAACGCCGCGACTCCGGCGCCCACGGCCGACGCGCTCAAGACACTGACCGATCAGCAAACCAGCGATCAAGTCGCTGCGAACAAGGCAGACGCTGCCGCCAAGTCCGCGGATTCGGACTACAAGACTGCGCAGACATCGACTCAGGTTGTACGCGACAACCTGGACACCGCGAATGCAAGCGGCCGAGCCGCTGCGAGCGGCAGCGGGACACTGGCTTCGGACGGGACTTCGCACGACAACATCGACAAGGATACAGTCGCCGCGATCGCTCAGGCGACGACGCAAATCGTCGAGACGCTTGTCAACCGAGGCTACATCACGGATACCTGTTTGAATCTGATGGCGGCGACAGCCAACGGAAAGGGTCCTGCAGGCGACCTGACCAATGTCATGGACCTGTGCAAATACGCGATCAAGGCTGCCACCGATATCGCAGTGTCCAAAGGACACATACCCTTCCTGGCACAAGTGAACTTTTCCGATGAGACGTTGGCGGCCATTGCTTCGATGACGGCCAAGTCAAACGCCTCAGTCAATCCTATGCCACAGGCGAGGGCGGGACAAAGCGTCGCGCCCGTGGGCAAACCTCATTCTGGAACCGCCGAACCGCGTCCCAATAGTCCGAAGGATCCGAACAAGGAATTCTTCCCGAACTGAGCGAAAGAATGCTCCTTGCCCGATCCGGAGTTGACTGCAAAATGCAGAACCGTCGACGTTCTCGGTCTTCACAAGCCGTCCGCTCGCCGTCAGTGACAACCCAGCGCGGATAGCCCTTCAAGGGACGCTTCGCAGCGCGAGCCGACCTCCGGTGAGTTCCGTCGGACGACAGACTCCGCTGCATTGCTGACTTCGACGGGCTAGCCGATGGGCCCGGATCCGTTGCGGCCCTTCTCCAAGCCGATCTGGCCTCCGAAGAACGGTCGCTCAGCGTTCAAGTTGAGACGGACGCAGCGCCAGCTGTGGTGCCTCGGCTCGAGCGTTGGGCTATCCGTTCTGGCTGAGCCAGAGCTCTTCGTATTTCTTGTGTGTTTCAGGGTAGCGGTCGAAGACGTAGCCAAGGTATTCCTCCATGTACTCTTCCGATGCAGCGTGACGCTCGGCCTCCAAATGGATGTTGTAGCGATAGGAGCTGTAGTACGGGTGGAGCGTCAACAGGCCGACTCCGAAGCGACTACACACGGCAACGAGATCTTCGAGACCAATCACGTTCTCGCTTTTGGCCCACTCAAGCGCGACGTAGGATTCATGTGCGAAACGGCGTTGGGACGCCGCCTCAAAGACCGAATCGATGTTCCAGCGCTTCCACTGCTTCAACTCATACGTCGTGACGAGGATCTTGTGCGTTTTTTGAATCGGGAACTTGCGAACGGCGATCTTGGTAACGTCTGGATTCGACCACTTCCCGCTCTTGCGGAGCGCGCTGGTGTCGACGACGAGCGCAGGCTCCTCGTTCTCCGACGACTCTGACTCCAACAACGCAACGAACGGGGCGTACAGGGCCTGCTCATTGGGTACCGACGATTTTGCGCTCGGCAAGGACGTCAGCTTGTCTCCCTTTTTCGTCAACCGAACGCCGCCTCCCTGACCTCTGGCGCGCTCGACGATGTTCTCGTTGAGTAGTTCTTGTTTGATCTTGGCGTAGCGTTCGTCCGACAAATTCAAGGTGGATCGGACGTAGCGGTTAGATGACTGGCCTTGCTCCTGAAGCAGCCAGATTAAGCGGTCTCTGTCAGAAGAACGTGCCATGGGTTCTCGAGGTCTGTTTTGAGGACGTATAACGTTCAACCTGTGACGGGCGCTGCGTTGCCCCCGCTCTTCGACATGCGAGCCGACAGGCTACGGCCAGGCGAAGGCATGAGCGGCATTGAGTTCGGCGATCCATGCGACCTGGCGTGCAGCCGCGTTGAGGCAATTGATACTCTTGAGTCTTTGCAGCGCCTCAAAGTAGCCACCTCCGGGCTCGCCACTCGATTTGGCAACGACGACAGACGTCCGGAACGGGCGGTGATGGAGAGCATCGTCTTGATCGAGCGCTTCGAAGATTCGCGACAGAGGGTGCGCTGACCACACTCCGTCGAGAGGCGGGAGCAAGGTGGGAAATGCGTTGATCCGCTGCTGATACGTGATCAATCCTCGGGCCTTCGCAACGGCTTCTAGGTGTCGTCCTACGGGCATTCGTAACCTTTCGACAGCAAAGCGGCATCAGAGGGGCGAAGCGCGCTTGACGCGCCTCTGAGGCGGCCTATCTGACAGCAGTCTCCCGCCTTGGGCGCGCCTCCGATTCCAGGGGTCATTCGAGTTCCCTGGCAAGCGCGTAGATTCGTTCAGCGATTCGACGACCGCTGCGGGTTTGCATGTGGTCCAACGTGTTGTCAACGGCCTTCTTATAAACCTGTCCATCCGGGCCGAGTTCCGGCCCCTTCTTGGTGAGCGCCTGAAGTACCGCCGAGAACTCTGCACGGAACTCCTGTGGAACCTCGCCAGGCGATAGCACCCGCAGATGAAAGTGCGCGCCTCGAAGTCGTTGGCGCACGTCGCCCTCTCGGACTGCGAGTGCGTACAGAGCAGCGCGAAATTTCTCGCGGCAACGACGTGATGTGGCCATCTTGCGGCTGTGGCGTCTAACCCGGAAACGACAATACGGCAGCTTGCCATAGGTAGCCATTTCTTCCTAGATAGTGCGAGCATTGACTGGTGCGGCTCCAAGAGCCGTCTAGGGATGGGATCGCAACGTCGGGGGCGAAGTGGCTCTCGAATAGGACTTCAGCGACGAAGTCGGTTTTTCGGTGGAATGGCCGGCGGTCATGCGCGGCGACTCGCGCGAAGCCAACAACGGCACGGGTGTTGGCACCCTGCCCGTCCGCCGGCGACCATCACTTGCCTTGACGTGGCGCTACCATCCGCCCACGAGGAGAGTGCGGATGAAAAGGTTCCTTGAGAGCGTCTGGGCGGTCTGGTGCGTGGTGCTGATCGTGACGGCCTTTGGCCTCGGGGTCTCGAAGGTCGATTGGCCAGGCTGGAGAGATGCATTCTGGAGTTCGTGGGCTCAGACCATCGGCGCACTCGGCGCGATCTTCGCGGCGTTCCAGGTCGGCCGCAGTCAGGTCAGAGCGGCGGCTACTCTCAGGCGTCAGGAACTCGCCGACGAGCACCGACTTGCCCTGACCATGGTTATCCAGGGTATTCATGAGGCAATGGGCCTGATCGATGCTATTGCCCGGCACCCCGAGTACCAGGGGAGCAAGCCTCTTAGGATGTCGGCTCTTGAAAGCCTGGCAGCCGCCGAGCGCTTGCTGATCGACGGACTTCGAATGAAGATGCCCAAAGGGTGCCGCTCGAAGGTGTGGGAGGCTAAGTCCGCCATCCACGCAAATCTGCTCTCGATGACCATCGCGAAGGGTCCCTATACGGACGGCGAACTTGTGCTCATTGATGACCAGCTCGCCAAATTGAACAGCCTCGGCGCATTCATGGCGACCGTCGGGGATACCATTGGTAGTGGGAACTGAAGGGTGCTGGCGATCGCCAGCTCGGGCCCGCACGTATGTGCGTTCGACAGGAGGAATTCGGATGTCTGTCACCAATTGGGAAATCACAGACCCCATCACTAGAACGCGCCGCATCGTTGCGATTGAGATCACGCCGCGAAACGGGAGCTTCGACGTGGATGCTCGGTTCACCGACGACAGAGGAACCCTGATTGCGGGCGGTAGCCGCGCAGGCTCGACCGAAGCGGAAGCGCTGGAATGGGCAAAGCGCGGCGTGATGGACGCTCGCACCATCTGACAACCTGTCGCCAGGTCTGGGTGCGTGAGCAGCGATGACGGACATACGCAGCGACGCGCTTTCTCGGTTTGCTTGCACGCTAGGCGGACGGGCGCACAGCCGCCAGGCGCGCCGATCCTGGCCCTGTCGCCCGTGCACCGCTGCTTCCGCCAACTGTTCCGCCTGGCGCACGCCGTGAGCCTGCCGCTTGCCACGATGGCGGCATGGCCTCCGCTTCTCCGACCCGTACCCCCTGCTGGCACTGCCGCCACATGCGCAGCGTCGACGCGCGCTCAGGCGTCGTCGCATGCGGCCTGACTCGTGGTGGCGGCAACATGGGCAGCCACCAGGACGAGGGTCATGCTTGCATCCTAACGCTGAGGTGGCCGGTCTCGCGTTGCCCCATTGCCGCAGCGCGCGGAATGGGCGGCTTCTCTGGCTGTTTGGCGGTCCGCGCGAGCCTCCGCTTAGAACAGGTCGCCTTGCGCCGGAGCGCGAGTGGCACACCTTCTGCGTGAGCTGCCTTGAACTGTTCCCAGGTCGTGAACCTGGCCAGGGCTTCGAGGTCAGGCGGCGTGCTCATGGGCGAGATGCCACTCCGGGCGGCACGCAGGCCCCTTCACGGACTCGATTTTTTGACCGGGCGCGTGATCGATCCTACAGTTGCCTGCGAGGGCCGCGATGTCCGTGGTTGACCCCCTCGCAACACTTTGGAGGTCTCCATGTACCCGATCGACAAACTCCCTGTCCCGCTTCGCATGCGGCTGCCCACGAAGCACCGCCCTCATCGTCCGCGCAGGCCGCGAGGAGGCAGGCGTGGATCGCGAAAGCGGACGGCGCGGCGGGCTGAGCCTCCGCCGCGCCCCGCGCCGGTGCTCGCACGGCACCTGGGCCGCGCAACGCTCCGCCCCGTCGTCCCCCGCCTGCAGCGCGAAGCCGGCGGCGCAGTAGGGCTTTTCAGCAACTCCGCAGCATTCGAGCGGGCGGGTACAGTCGTTTCGCGTTCAAAGACCAATGGAGTGCGCGTGGCGAAAAGAGATGTAGTCGACCCCGACGAGGAAAAGCGCAAGGCAGTAGAAAAGGTGCTTGGCGAACCCGTCTTTCTGGAATTTACAGAGTCAACAGCAAGAGCGCGGCGCAACCTTTTGTTTGCAGGTTGTCTGGGAATCGCATTTTGGTACTGGGGCTTGAAGCTCACGAATAGTCCTTCTGTCCTCGGTCTGCAGGTGGAAAACCTCTCACCGCGCGTGTTCGTATGGGGCCTGCTCTGGGCGCTGACGTACCTATTGGCGCACTTCTTGTGGCTTGCGTGGGATTCGCTTCAAGAGTGGCGCCTTCGTCGGAGCGGCATGAAGCGCGCATATCCGGCAGGTTTATGGGCCGACCCCAATGCTGACTACCCGACCGACCCTCGTTACTCGACGCTGTACCGCTGGTGGCAAGAGCGATCTCGAGAAGCCGGCGATCTCGTCGGTGCCTCCGCGGAACTGCGTGCAGCCATCGAAGTCTTTGATGCTTCCCGCGACAAAGGGCCACCGCCAGGACTTGACCGGGCGGAGTTCACGACCTTGCTCACGCAGATCCACCAGTTGGGCGAGAAACTCAAGGCCGGTCTCGAACTACAGCAGTCTCTTCGTGTTCCGGTGTCGCTAGAACGCTTCGACCTCGCCTTTCGCAGCTTCCTGCTGAGCCAGAACTTGCGTTGGCTGCTGCTGGAAGTTGGGGTGCCAGTGGGCTTGGGCTGTCTCTCGATCTCGGCTTGCTTGGCGATGCTAAGCGCACCCGCTGCACCGCCTCATGCTGCCGGCGTCCAGCCGACCGGATTGGCAATACCGGCCGCTCAGCCGATCCAAGGCCATTCTTCGAACAGCGGGCGGCCAGGCTCCGCCAAGGCGCCATCTCTTTGAACGCGTCGCGTTGCCAGCGGCGGACAAACCGGCGGACTGACGCCGAGCCCGCTGGAACCCGGCAAACATGCGGGGCTTGACAGACGCTCCCCCGTCAAGGCGGATGGCGGCAATGCAGCGGGAGCCGCCGGTCGGATCAGTGCGTCGATCGGCCGCTTTCTGCCAACTAGCAGCCACACGAGGTTGATGCCGGGTCGCGCAGCGGCGAACTAGCCCGCGGCTACGGCGGCGGGTAGTGGCGTGCGCGAGTTCACCTGAAGGCCATGCGCATCCTCGCGATCTCGAGACGGCGGGACACCGAACATGCGGCTGTATTCCCGGCTGAATTGCGACGGGCTCTGGTAGCCCACCCGATAGCCCGCGCTGCCGACATCGAGCCGATCGACCCACATCAGCCGGCGAGCTTCCTGCAGCCGCAGGCGCTTCTGATACTCCAGAGGCGTCATCGCCGTGACCGCGCTGAAGTGGTGATGCAGCGAAGACGGGCTCATCCCCACACGACTCGACAACTCCTCGATGCGGAGCAGTTCGGCGTAGTTCTCCCGCAGCCATGCGACGGCCTTCGCGATCCGGTTGCCGGGGCTGTCGGTCTGGGCGATCCGCGACAGGACGGAGCCGCAGGGGCCCGTGAGCAGTCGGTACAGGATTTCCTGCTCGATCAGCGGCGCCAACGCGGGAATGTCCCGGGGTGTGTCGAGAAGCCTGAGAAGGCGCAGCACCGCCCCCAGCAGGTCCTCGTCGGCCTGGTTCACGCCAACCCCTAGTGTGCGATCCCTGGCGGACGCGCGCACCGCCGGTACGCGCTGGAACAGTTCCTTGAGGCGTTCCGGCCGAATCGCCATGCCCAGGCCGAGCAGGGGCACCTTGGGGCTGGCGACCGTCGTGCGCGACGTGACCGGCAGGTCGAGCGCGACCACGAGATAGTCGCCGACACCGTAGTCATGCACCTCGTGGCCCAGGGTCAGGCTCTTGGCCCCCTGCGCCACGAGCACGAAGCACGGCCACTGCGCCGTGTGCAGCGGCTGCGATGGCCGGGCTCGCCTGCTGAGGAACAGCGATTCGATGGCCGTGGCAACCTCTCCGTCGGCCTCGGCGTATCGGGCAATGATGCCGCTGATCTCGCGATAAGCGTCACGGGTCTCATTCATGGGAATTACTGGTTGGACTGCTGACCGAAGCATGCCTGATAGTCCGCTTCGAGCCAATGAGAAATCAATTAATTTGCAGGATCATGCATGACTCTCGGCCGATCGCGCTAACGCCGACCGTGGCTCCGCCAAGACACTGGAGCCCGAGGAATTCACCTCGTCCACCCATAGGCAAGCCAACATGACCACTCTCGAATCCCCCTGTGACGCCCAACGAAAAGTCGTCCTCGTCACTGGCGCCAGCAGCGGCATCGGCGCGGCGACGGCGCGCCGCCTCGCGGCTAGCGGCCACAGTCTCGTTCTCGGTGCTCGTCGATCCGATCGCATCTCGGCCCTCGCACAGGAAATCCGAAGCGCCGGAGGGCAAGCCCTGGACATCGCACTCGACGTTACCTCGCTAGAGAGCATGCAGGCCTTCGTCCGCACCGCCGCCATCACCTTCGGTCGGATCGATGTGCTGGTGAACAACGCGGGCGTGATGCCGCTGTCGTTCCTCGATGAGCTCCGCGTCGCCGAGTGGAACCAGATGATCGATGTGAACCTGCGCGGTGTCCTTAACGGCATCGCGGCGGTCCTGCCACTGATGCGCGAGCAGAAGGCCGGGCACATCATCAACGTCGCCTCCGTCTCCGCGCACCGGGTCGACCCGACGGCTGCGGTCTACTGCGCCACGAAGTACGCCGTCCGTGCTCTGACCGAAGGCCTGCGCCAGGAGAACGACGTGATCCGCGCGACCCTGGTCAGCCCGGGCCTGACGCGCACCGAACTGACCGACGGCATCGACAACGAACACGTCCGGGCGGCGACCCGCGCCATGATGGATCAATCCTCGATCCCGGCATCCGCCATCGCCGAGGCCATCGCCTTTGCGATCGACCAGCCCGCAGAGGTGGACGTCAACGAACTGATCGTTCGTCCGACGGCGCAGCGATGAGCGCCCGCAAGCAAAAGGCCGACGCGCCGGCTCTGGACGCGGTGGAGGTGACCACCTTCCGCCTCAGCCGCTGCACACTCGCCGAGTTCATCGAAGCGAACGCGGAGGTCGACGACTGGCTGCAGCATCAGCCCGGTTTCCGTTCCCGACGCATCGCTGAACGTGACGACGGCGAGATCGTCGACGTCCTGGTCTGGGACAGCGTCAAGGCAGGCGAAGAAGGCGCATCCCGGCTCATGCGCGAACTGGCGCACGCCGCCGTGCACTCGATGATCGACCAGAGCAGCGTCTCGTGGTCTGTCCTGCCGGTGCGGCGAATCGCCATTGCCTAGCTGCACCGCGCAGCGAGCTTCGGCGCTCGCTGGCGCGTTCTGAGAGGCACTGCTGGCAGCCGAGAGGCAGCTGAAGCCAGCGGAAGCGGCCCTATCGCTTGCGGTGCGGCGCGTCGGTTCTCACCAGGTTTGCATACTTTCGGTACGGCGACGCGGGCGCACAATCCGATCCGAAGCGGCCATGTGGCTCTTCATGCAATTGCTCAGGCGAAAGCGCTGGAGGCGTAAGAACCGTCGCGCAACCTGCGTCGCGGATGCGCTACAGACAACGTTCAGGTCATCGAGACAGTGAGCCCGGACGCGTAACGTGTCGGCGCCGCGCTAGGTGAGCGACTCAGCTCGTTCCGCGAGTTGACGGAGACACCTACCCCACGATTTGAAGAAGAGCCTTTCGAGCGCCGAAATGGTGCCGGGATCGGGCTGCTCGACCAGCTGGATATGCGAGTATGAACGGACGTCGATTCTGCAGCCTGCGCCCACGTCGGTGAAGTCCCAATGATAGAAGGCCACCAAATCGAGCACCTCAGTGCCGTAGTCTGCCGAGACAGACTTGGGATCGCGCGCGGTCAGCATCACCACGATCTCAGATTCCGTCACCAGCTTCAGCTGCTTCTGGTAGAAGAACAGCTCGGGGTCTGCCAGTGCGGCACCATACCGCGGCGTGGCTTTGAGGATCTGCCCCTCCTGAAGCCCGACGCTGCCGTACGCCGGCCCCGACAGGGAGTCCCAATGGTAGTCCGTGTACCAGCAATTCATGTCCAGGAAGATCGGCCAAACCGTCGCCGCCGGAGCGGCGATGTCAGCATGGGTGGCCAGGTATTCGGTCAACTCGAACGGTGCCCTTGGCAAGAGGGTGTCTTGCCTGGGAGCCTGCGGTTGCTGATCGCGCAATGTCATGTCGTTGTACGTCGCTGGGTGGGTGGTTGGAGTGCGGGCGGCCGCCGCGCGGCGCCTCCCCGGACGCGTTCTCACGCAGCCGTATCAAACGGCATACTTGCCTTCATGATCTCGCCACCCAGCAACACCAGCGGGATGTTGCGGCCGCCGTCGCCCAGCAAGCCGATGTCCTTGGTGGGGTCGCCGTCCACGACGATGAGATCTGCCCGGGCGCCGACACGCACGCACCCGAGGTCGCCCTCGAGGAGCATGAGCTCGGCGTTCGCGGACGTCGCCTGGCGCAGGATCTCGACCGGCGTGAAGACCTCGCGTCGCAGGTTGAACTCGCTAGACTGGCGCGTGTAGGTCGCACCGAGGAGGTCCGTGCCGAAGCCGACCTTCACGCCGGCCCGCCGCATCGACGCCATCCCCGTGATCGCTCGCTTTGCGACGACCTCGAGCTTCTCGAGGCTCGCCGCCGGGAACCCCATTTCGCGGCCCTTGTCGACCAGTGCGAAGCAGATCGCCATCGTCGGCACGATGTAGGCGCCGTGCTCAGCCACGAAGCGCGCCGTGTCATCGTCGATCATCGTCCCGTGCTCGATGCTTCTCACCCCGAACTCGACGCAGCGGCGGATCGCCTCGGCCGGATGGCAATGCGCCGCGGCATAGCTGCGCCGCTCCCGGCATTCGCCCACGATGGCGCGGATCTCGTCCTCCCGATACTGGTTCATCCAGATCGGGTCCGTCGGTGACGCCACGCCGCCAGACGCCATGATCTTGATGTAGTGGGCGCCCTGCCGGAACTCCTCCCGCGTCGCCCGCACGCAGGCATCGACACCATCGGCGATGACACCAAAGGCGTTGAACAGCGGACTGTCGCAGCCGCATGCGGCCTGGTAGCGCGGCCGCTCTTCGCTGAGGCGAAAATCGGCGTGCCCTCCGGTCATCGACAGCACCTTCCCAGAATAGAAGTAGCGGGGTCCCCGGATCAATCCGTCGGCGAGCGCACGGTACAGCGAATAGTTGCCGCCGCCGACGTCGCGGACCGTTGTGAATCCGCAGTCCAGCGCGTGGCCGAGCATGCGCGCCGCATGCGCCGTCCGGTAGGCCTCGCCCAGGGCCTCCACCCGGGCGACGCTGACGTCGCTGGCGAAGGCATGCACGTGGGCGTCGATCAATCCCGGCATCAGCGTCCGGCCGGCCAGGTCGATCCGTCGCGCGCCGAGCGCGCGACCCGTGTTCTCGGCCTCGTGGCCGATCTCCTGGATTCGCCCGTCTGCGACGAGTACCGGGAGTCCCTCGGCGCAGTCCTCGTTCAGACCATCGAAGATGCGGCCGCGTGTCAAAATTAATGTGCTCATGTTGTCCGGATAGTTCGTCGATCGATCTCGCCATGCCCACCAACCTCGTCAATCCGCTGGAACTTCACGACCTGCTGGACTACCAGCTGTTCCTCGGATATCGCAACTGCTGCGCCTACACCGAAGCCACGTGCCGCACGGAGCTGGGCGTCGGTGGCCGCCACTGGCGCATCCTCGCGACAGTGGCGGAACACGCCGGGGCCACGCTGCGGGACATCGCGCAGGAGGCGGAACTCGACATGGCGCAGACCTCGCGCGCCGTCGGGCAGCTGGTGCGCAAGGGGTTGATCCGGCGCAGCTCCAACCCTTCCAACTCGCGCCTTGCACATATCCAGCTGACGGAGCAAGGGGTCGACATGCACCGCGCGATGCTGCGGCGCCTTGCGGAGCTGAACGCGGAAGTCCTCGCAGCGCTCGAGCCGGCGCAGGTCCGCGAGCTCGCGGCGATGCTCGACACGCTCAACGAGCGCGCCAAGTCGCTGATCGAGGCCAGGGCGCCGGGTGCACATCGCGCCGACTCAGACTGACTCGAGGCGGATCGCCGTGCCGCGGCGCTGGGCGCGCGACATCAGGATCGCCAGGCCGCCGACGGCCGCGGCGCCAGCTCCGTAGACGAGCAAGGCCACGGCGTCGGCCTGCGTCGCGAATTGAGCGAACGTGAAGAGCGCGATCAGCACGAGCGCCGCAAGTGCCGCGAGGCGCACAGGTGCCGACTCGCGCCGGGTCGAGCGCCCGACGAGCAGGGCGATGCAGGCCAGCGCATAGGGAACCAGCCAGAGCAGCACCATGAAATTGGACAGGTACACCGTCGCGCTCAGGGGCGAGGCGTGCGTGGCCAGCAGGAAGACGGCCGGCAGGACGATGCTCACGACGGTCAGGCCGATGACCGCCCGGCGCGGATCGTCGTTGGCGCCCGCCGCGAGCAACCGGGGCAGCAGCCCGCTGCGCGCCGCGCTGGAGACCACGATCGCCGCGCCGCTCAGCCAGGCGACGAGTCCGGCCATGGCCGCGGCGACCAGGATCATGTCCATGGCCACGCTCCATCGGCCATGTCCATCCGCAGCCAGCAGGATGCTGGAAGGCGACAGGCCCTGGGCGAGCGCATCGAGGTGCGCGCCAAGCGCGCCGCTTTGCAGCCGCACGCCGATGCAGAGGACGGCGGCCGCGCCGATCACGCCGACCTTCATCGCCCGCGGAGCCGTGCGGCGCGGATTCGCGGTCGTGCTGGCCAACGCGACGATGCAATCGAAGCCGATGATGAATCCCATGGCCACGTAGGCACCGCTGGCCGTCATCCAGGCATCGGACAGGCCATGGGGCAAGGTGCTGAGCAGCGGGTGTGCAGGCATGGCGCCGGCACGAACGGTCATCGTCAGCGCCAGCGGAAGGCACACGATACCGAGGAGCACGGAAAGGCCGGCTGCCCAATTCAGGCCCCGCAGGGAGCCCAGGCCGATCAGCGCGGCGATCGCGGTCGCCATCCCCGCCTCATGTCCCGCGGGAAGGCCGAGGGCCTGGCCGATGCTGTCGACATAGATCGTCGTCGCCAGCACGCCGGTGGCGGGCCCGACCAGATACGCCGCCAGCAGCGCGGCTGCCGCCAGCGCCGACGCCCACGGCGGTAGCGCGTCCTGGACATGATTCAGGAGCGCCAGCGGCTGGCCATCCTCCGCGACGAAGCGACCGATCACGACCGTCAGCAGCACGCCCAGCAGGCCCGCGGCGGCGAATACCAGCCAGGAGGCCTCGCCCGAAGTCGGGTACTGGTACCCGCCGGCCAGTGCCAGGTTGGGGCCGATCTGCATGGCACTGAGTGCGAGGACGAATGCCTTCCACTCCGGCATCGCGCGCCCTCGCGTCGTGCCGGCTTGATCTCGATGCGACACGTCGCTCATTGTTACCACCACAGCAGGGGCGACCGCGTCAGCAGCTCGGTGCCGTCCGCGGTGATGATGAAATTCTGCTCGAATCCGCAGGCGCCGACACCAGGCAGGTCGAGGAACACTTCCGTCGCCGCGACCATGCCTTCCGCGAAGACCTGGTGAGGGCCCTTGTAGTTGCGCGTCAGGATGGGCGGATCCCAGAACAGGCCGTTGCCGTGGCCATAGACCGCGAACCACTCGTCGTCGGCCTCGGCGCGCCCCTGGAACTCTCCGCGCAGCTGGCTGCCTCGCAAAGCGATCTCCGCCACCGAGGCGCCCGGACGAATCATGCCGCGCAATTCCTCGACGATCCTGGCGCCCGACTCGAGGAGATGTCGCTGCTCCGGCGTCGGGGCTCCCATCACCACCGTGCGGCCCGGGTCGAGCCAGTAGCCGCGGTGGACGGCACCGTACAGCCAGCCCCGGACCAGCGAACCCGGCGGCGGCCTGCGCGTGGAATAGCCCGCCATCGGCACATCGGTCATCCGCTGGGCCATCCACGAGCCGTGCGCCAGATGGCAGAAGTTCAGGCGACCCTGTCTCTCGGCCACGATGCGCGACGCCTCGCCGGCGGCCTGCGCTTCCGTCGCGCCGTCGAAGAGCCGCTCGAACATGGCGTTCATCGCCAGCGTCACGGTTTCGCCGCCACGGCGGCACATGTCCAGTTCGGCCGCGCTCTTGATCACCCGGACGTCGGCCACCAGCTCGTCCTGCGTCTCGAACACGATCTCCGGCAGCAGCTCCCGCAGCGCAGCCATGTGGCGTGCGCTGATGCAGTCGGTGCCGGCAAACCCCACGCGGCCCTTCAGGTTCTCGCGGCGGATCGCCTGCGCTACGCCGGCGATGACGTCCGTGTCGGCGATGACATCCTGCGTCGCCACCCCTTCGGGATCGAAGGTGGGATCGTCCGCGATCAGGACGGGCGCGCGTCCGCGGCGAACGAGGGCCGCGCAGTTGCCGGCGGCCCTTGCGCCGGCCTGCATCCAGTCATAGCCACATCCGGAATTGCAGGAGTAGTAGTGCGTCAGGTAGAAGACGTCCTGGAAGCGGTCGAAGCCTCCCGCCCCGCGGCTCCAGACGATCGCCGCGTCGAGGCCCGCCGCGGCCAGGCCAGCGTCGGTCGCGGACCAGCGTCGCTCGAACTCGCCGGCAGGAAAGGGCATCGGGACGTCGTCGGAAGGGATCGACTGGCTCATTGGAACTCCGCGGAGACGGAAATGCCGACGGTCAGCGGCATGGATTCGACGACCATGACAGATCCACCAAGCGGCACGTAGGTCGTTTCTCCGCTCAACTGGGCTCGGCGGTTGAACAGGTTCCTGGCGAACGCATTGAACTCCAGCTTGTTCCACGTCACGCCAACCTTGGCGTCGACGAGAGCATAGCCAGGAAGGCGGTAGTTGGGCAGCGACTCGCTGCCGGTGAAGCCCGCGTTGCGCGAACTCGCCCCGTGCAGGGTCACTGCGACATCCGTCGGCAGCCCCGCCGCCTCGAACGCATAGCTCGCATCGAGGCTGCCAGACACCTTCGCGCTGTTGGGCAGCGGCGCTCCGGTCGCGCCGAGACCGCCGCTGCCCTCGGTCAGGACGGCGTCCGCGTATGCCACGTTCGCCGCCGCGGAGAAGCCGCCCTGCTTGTAGTTCACCGACAGCTCGACACCACGGCTGCGGGCGTCGCCGCCGTTCGTGATGATGGTGATGCCCTGCACTGCGAAGAACTGCTGGATGTTCTTCCAATTGATCTGGAACGCGTCGGTCTGGATGGACCAGCCGCTGGCCGGCAGGTCGACCTTGTAACCCGCCTCGTAGCTCCACAGGGAATCGTGCTGGAACGTCGGCGGCGCCACTGGTTGGCCGGTCGTCGGGTCGTTCACCACCGCGTTCGGACCGCCGGGCCGGTATCCGCTGGCGGCCCGGACATATACGTTGCTGGTCGGCGTAAGAGCGTACTTGCCGGTCAGCAGCCATGTCTTGCTTGTCTCGCTCGACGAAGAGGAGATGTTCGTGGCGCCGCCGACGAGAAGACCATCCTGGATCTGCTGGAATGTCTGTCTATTGTGCGCAATTCGCATGCCGCCGGTGAGCGAGAGCCTGCTGTCGATGTTCCACGTCGCATTGCCATACAAGGCGGCCTCGTCGAATTTCGTCGGCAGTTGCGCAATCAGGAGCGACGGCCCCGCCGAATCGTCCGGCAGGATCGTGTCGATGCTCTGGTTGTTCGCACCCGACTCGCGGTCCAGGAACAGGCCCGCGAGCCATTCGAACGAGCCTCGATCCTTCGACGTCAGGCGGAACTCCTGGGTGGCCTTCTTCAGCGCGGATGCGATGTGCGCGCCGACGGATTGCACCGTCAGGTCCGGCTCGAGCATGGGGGCGTAGACCGACGTGTTGTCCTGCAAGGATTGGAGGTCGACGCGCTGGAGCGACGTGATCGAGTTGAAGCGGACGCTCGCGGCGTCGTATTCCACGTCCGCGGAGGCCAGGCGGATCTTCGACCGATACGGCTCGCGCTGGACGAGATAGCGGGTGGCCGGCTCGGTGACGGGGCGCCCGGTGGCGGCGTCGTAGTCGACGAAGTCCGTCCCGTCTCGCTTGAGGTCCTGGTCGAGCACGGACAGGCGAACGTGCAGCTCCTTGACCGGAACCAGCTCGAGCGCCGCACGGACGCCCTTGGTATCGCCGCCGTTGATGCGATTGCCCGCGACGGGCCCGACGGCGTCCACGTAGCCGCCGTCGTGCTGCTCGAATGCCGCCACGCGCAAGGCCGCGACACCCTCCTTGAGCGGCACGTTGACCACGCCGTTCTCGGTATGGGAGGCAGCGCCGCCCTTGGTGTGGCTCACCGTCACGCCGGCCTTGCCGTAGAGCTCGAAGCTGTCCGGCTCGGTGGTGACGTATTTCAACAGGCCGCCCATGGCACCCGCGCCGTACAGCGTTCCCTGGGGGCCACGCAGCAGTTCCACGTGGCTCAGGTCCAGCAGGCTCATCTGCAGGGCGTTGAAGGATCCATTGACAAACGCGCTGTAGGAGCCGAAGGCGACGTCGTCGATGTAGGTACCCACGGTGGCCACCGTCTGGTCGCCCGTGGAGATGCCGCGGACGCTGATGGCGCCCAGGCCCGGGCCGCCTTGTGTCTTGACGTCGACCCCAGGCAGATCGGCCAGCAGGTCGGTGAGCGATTTCGCACCGGACTTTTCCATGGCCTCCGAGGAGATCACGTCAAGTTGCATGGGAACCTCGCGAGCGGGCTCGCGGCGGCGGTTCGCCGTGACGACGACGCTCTGGACCGATGGGCTCACGTCGGGTTCGGCCTGCGGCGACTCCTCGGCAAGGACGTGGGCGGAAGCCATGGCCAGCAGGACGGCGACAGCGGTGGCGCTGTGCGCGGGGATCGAGGTTCTACGCATGATGATTTCGTCAATCGACGGGTTGCGGACTATCGTTGGGTGGCGCCGGTCGTATCGATCCGACCCAGGGCCTTGAGCCGGACCTCGTCCGAGAAGACGAAGCCGGGCTGCGTGTCGTAGCTCAGGAGGGCAATGATCCGCAGCTTGTGGCCGAGCACTGGGGCGACGCGGTGGAGCGCATGACGCCCCCTGAAAAGCACCAGGGCGCCGGCCTCCGCGGCGAGTCGACGGGTTCGCGGCGAGCGCTCGTCCAGGATGTCCACCACCTCGTCGGGCGCAAGCTGGTTGGCGTCGGGCACGTATTCGAAGTCGCCGCCCTCCTGGGGACGCTGAAGCAGTAGCGAGACGACGAAGTCGTTGTCGTCGAAGTGCCAGCCCTGCTGGTCGCCTTCGCCCATGTAGGTGACGGTCGCGTTGATCAAGGGATCCGCGGTGCAGTGCAGTTGGGGAACCTCCACGATGTGGCTCAGCAGGTCGAGCACTTCTTCCGAACGGTACAGCCGCTGCAGGGCACCGACAGGCGAGAGCCAGTCCGACCCGAGGCTTCGCATGCGATAGGGCGACTTCCGGCCGATGATGGATTCCACGAGTTCGAGGCCGTCCTTCGGATTGATTCCCATCTTGATGTCGCGCCGATGGGCTTCGGCGAAGCGCCCCTGCGCCTCGCTGCTCATGTCCGATAGTGCCTCGGGCAGCACGAACTCCCGCAGGATGCACACGCCCTCCCTTCTTAGTTCGGCGCGCGATTGCGCAATGATGGCGGCCCTCGCCATCGCATCCTGGAGCGGGTAGAGCGATCGGTTGATGATTTTGTCGGTGTTCATTGTTGTGGCGAACTTTCAGGCAATGAAGGTCCCTGGCGAGTCGCCGCTGCGGCTCGCCTTGGGTGGATCGGTGGGGGCCGCAACGGCGGCTACGGCTGGTCGAGTGCCTGCAGGAACGACTGGATGGCCTCGAGGAAGGCGGCCGGCTGGTCGACGTAGAGCTCGTGGCCGGCGTCCTTGATGCGCACCAGGCGCGATCGCTCGATCAGCAGGTGCGTGTGGCTTGCCGTCGCATCGCTGACCATGTCGTGATCGCCATAGACGATCAGCGCACGGCCTGGCCAGGTCCGCATTCCGGCGTCGAGGTCCAACGTGCGCGCCGTGCCGGTGCATCGGAACTCGCTCTGGTCTCCCCAGATCTGGCGCATCGCCTCCCATCCGATCTGAGTGGGCGGCGAATCCCAGGCCGGCGCACGCACGGCGTACGTGAAGGGTGCGAATATCTCGTCGGCGCACTGGCGATAGCGCGGCAACTGCGCACCATCGGCGCCGTAGATGCCTTGACGCTCCAGGGCGGCGATTTCCGATTGCAGGTCGGGCGCCGCAGCCTTCAGGATTCGATCCAGGTCGCGTTCTATCCGCGCGATGCTCGATGCCGTCGCCACGAGCAGCAGTCCGGCCACCGATTGGGGATACGCCAGCGCGTAGGCCTGGGCGAACAGGCCGCCGAACGAATGACCGAGCACATCGACAAGCCCCAATCCGAGGCTCGTTCGCACCTGTTCGATGTCGCGCATTAGCCGATCGATGGCGTACTCGCTGCTGCCGCGAGGCGAGCCCGAGCGGCCGCAGCCACGTTGATCGATGAACACGAGCCGGCGCCACTTCGCCAGCGGCAACAACGGTTGCAGGAGATAGTCGTGGTTCACGCCGGGGCCGCCGTGCAGCACGAGCAGCGGTCGACCCTCACCGATGCATTTGAAGTAGATGGGCACGCCGTCCGCATCGATGTAGCCCTCGGAGGTCGGCCACGCCCGAGGACTTGCGGCGTCCCCGCCCGTGCCATTCTTTTCATCTTTCATGTTCGTCGCCATGCCTGGAATGCTAGGCAGGGGCTCATGTTTGACGAAATCAAATGTCCTCAGGGTTTGTACCGTCGAAGGCACGCGCCTGGCCAGGCGGCTCTGCCAGCACGTCCCTTCGGATTTCCGGCGTGGATTCGACGAACAAGCGCGATTCATCGCATCCTGAAGACTGCTTCACGCGAGGACGTTCAAACGCTCTCGACGGCGGTGCACAGACCCTGTCTATCGCCGCTGAACGCCTCGGATGACTGCAACGCTCCGATAGCCGACATCGTCCCGCCACCTTGATTTGAGCCGGGCTGATCCTCGTGGAAATGCACACCAATCGCGACAGCGACAGATCGGCACGACTGCTACGTCTTCAGACCCGCCATTCACCCTGGGGGTCGGAGGACTCGCGCTGCTTCTGAGAAAGCCGCATCGCTCGCCAGCGAAAAACGCTGATCTACGCCAGCGCGAACAAGCCGAGCTAAAGTCGACCATTCATGGCCGCAAGAGACTGCCTATCGGCCAAGCAGTAAGGCGCCCGCCAGCAAGCAGAAGCCTACTGTGCCAAGCACCGTCGCGAAAGTCAGCACGGCGCGCCGCGCGAGCTCTTGACTGGCAAACTGGGCTTTGAGCCAACGTCTCATTCGGCACTCCTAAGCAGCACAGACATTCTGAGTCAGGTCGCCTTTCCGGTGTGAGCTTTCCTTGATGATCGCGCCTGCACTGGGCAAAACGATGCCCGGGATCGCATAGTCACGCAGCATGAGCCATTGTCGACGGGTCACCATATTGACCAAGGCGCACCCGAGCCGTCGCGCGGCAACTGAGCAATGGACGCTGCGGATATCACATCCTTCATTCGCATAGGGCCTCATCAATCCAGAACAGCACGCTGGCCACCTGTCACTGATCCAAGCGATGCAGCTCTTCGTGCCTTGCGCCGCGATGGTCCCCTCGACAGGGCACCTGCCAAGTTGGCTCATCACACAATCGCGCGACGCTTCGCTGGCGGTCGGCGCAGTCCGCCCAGGAATCCAGAGCTTCCACCGGTCCTGGCGGAGGAGCGCGCGCCTGTGTTGTTCTACGGCTCTCCACCAGTTGCGTCCGCGCCGCCGCCCCCTCAGAATGGATCTGAAGGTAGACCGAAGAGTCAACCTCTACCCAGCGCTGCTAGATCAGCTCAGCGGAGATCACTATGGCAACTGCACTTGAGCGGGATGTGTCGGCCTTCGCCGGCGCGTTGCCCGAGTTGTTGAAGGAGAATTTCGGCAAGGTCGCGCTTGTCCACGAGGGCCAGGTTGTTCAGGTCTGCGAATCGATGGAAGACGCGCTTCGCCTGGGTTACCAAGAGTTCCACCGGGAACCGTTCTTCGTGAAAGAGATCGCGCCGATACCAGCTGAGGGCACCCTGGCGCCCTTCCATCCGCTCAGATAAATGCCGACGACCACCTACGTCGAGAGCCCGGAAGGGCCTCTCGTCACTGTTGTCGCTACCCCGAGCGCGCTCTACTGCCAATACGCGCTGCCGACAGGCACCATGCGCCCGGACGTTGCGCTGCTCTTGCTGGTTGATACCGGCGCATCACATTGCCTCATCGACGAGAGCGCCATTGCGCCTCTCGGACTTCATCCCGTGTCCGCCAGTTTGGTAAATAGCACGACGACCGGGCGCGCTGCCGTCATACGTCCGCTCTACGACTTGGCGTTGACAATCCAGCATCCGGACGGATCCACATTCCGCGAGCATGATGCAGTCCGGGTATCGACGGTCCAGGGCTTTGCTCATGGACGCCGCTACCAAGGGCTGATCGGTCGAGATCTCTTGGATCAGGCCATCTTGAACTTCGACGGCCCACGGCAAATATTCACGTTGTCCTACTGATCTGACGCTCCGCTCGCTCCTGCGAGTCGGACGCGCCACGTGGACAGAACTCGAAGCTGGGCAGCCTTCATGCATCGATGAAGTGCCGTTGCAGCCGGCATACTGGGGTGCCGCGCAGACGGACAGATAATGTCATAGGAAGTTCTCATGCTTTCTGAGACGCGAGCAGGGCCTCCGTCTCAGAAAGTCTGAGAAATGCGGGGGGAGCGGTTCTCAACCTTTTTGAGACCCTACAACGCCGCCAACTAAAGTGAAATCTCTGCCAAGTTAGTGCAAAGAAGCTGCCAGGGTTGTTGCAAAGATCGAGCCGGGCGGCCAAAGCGAGATGGGAGCGACGGCCGCCGGCCTGCGAGATTTGTCGCTTGGCGGCCGACTGTCATATGGACGCCTTCGGCAACGATTGAGTGTTTGCCGGAGGGGTCGGTCGCGGCGGCTTCACAGTTTGGCGGGATGTGCGCGGAGTTCAGTGCTCCCCTCGGTCGCAACTCACGTTGGTCAGGGTGCTGTCTTTCAGGCAGAAAGCGCGGACGGTCGGATCCGACCGGTCTGTCGAAGGCGCTTGAACCTCTTCGCGCTTGGCCGGTGCTTTGAACAACAGCTTCCCGGCGACTCGAACTCACGCTATCGACCATCAGCGACATTCGAGGTGCGAATCTCGAGGCCGGAAAGCGGTCGCTCAACTGCCGCTGAACTGCTTCTCGTAGGCAGCGACATGCGCCGGAAATAGTTCGCCGTACAGCGGGTAGGGTATGCCCAGTACCGTTGCCTCAACGTAAGGCTCGTCGCCTGCGTCTGTGTGATCTGAGTAGTCCAAGACACCGACTCCGGCACACGGTAACCAGTCGCCGGCCGGAGTCCTCGCCTTCAAAGCGAGTGCCGCCTGGTCTGCGTGATTCGTCCGACACTCATGCCGGATCAGTTGATAGCCTTCGGTCGGGATGAACTTGCCCAACGCGACGCCCATGGGTGGATCGCCGAGTTTTAGTTCGGAATGCCCGACAAGGGTGTCGCCTGCGAAAACTGCAAAATTCATCATGGCCATCAAAAATGGGAGAGCATTCAGCCAGGGTATCGCTTTCGGCTGGAAGCTGCCGTTCCCCAAGGCCCGCTCGTGGCCGGCTGCCGCCCTGCGACCGGGCGCTGACCATCAATCTCCGCGTTCGTAGAGAACGGAGACACATGGAGCGAACGCTGGCTGCACCACTCGGCCGTACCAGCCCGACACGGACGGAAAGCGACGAACGAGTTCGAGCATGAGTGCTTCGAAGCCCGGGCTTTCTTCAGTGATGACCAGGATGATGCCGTCCTGCAACGCGAACTCCACCCGAATTTCGTCCACAGTGAGGAGGTCGACTTTGTGGGCGGTGATGCGCTTCACCTCCGACCAAGTTGCTCGCCATGGCGGCTCGCCAGCGGAGCTGAATCCAGTGTCATCGAAGGCAAGGACGGGTTCGGCCCGCTGAGCCGGTTTGCGAAGAAGAGAGTTCATGGTCTGCAACAAGCCCATCGCACGCCTCGTGGTTCCAGGTTCAGTGGCCGTGCTGATTGCTGGCCCAATACGACCTGAACGCGCCTTCGATATCGCCGCTTTCCGCTGCTTGCGCGACTGAAGCGCAGCCAATCAACAACGTAGCCAAGAAGGACTCAAATCCGGACGTCGCCAGCTTCATGTGTGTGTGCTCCTCCAGATCAGTCTATCTCGACCGTCTTCTCCTGGCCGACTGCGGGCCTCATGCGTCGCGGTCGCAGTTCCAGCATTGTCCACTGCCCTCGGCGTACAGCAATGCACCGCAGTTTGCACACGGACTCGCCTCGCCTACTGGTGCGTACGGCTTCCAACCCAGTCTGAGGCTCTGGATGGCGCGGGCCTCTTCCCAGGAGCCAGCTTCGATGCGCCAGAGCATGTCCTTCGGAGATGCGACGAGTACGCCCGTTCAATGCAAGTCGGCGAGCCGCTGGAACTCGTGCCCAGAACGGCGCATCAAGGCCAGTCGCACTGGATCTACCCTGTCGTTGAACAGGTGCTGGATGGCGCAGCGGCGCACGACGCGGCTTGCGTCCAGATCGCCCTAGATCTGGTTTGCAACGACGTACGGTTCACCTTCGGCAAGGTGTTCAAGGATCGAGCGGCCAACATATTGGCGCACGCGGATCTTTCGCAGGCCCAAGTGGATCGTCTGTCGGTGTGTTGCAGGCGAAGGCGACTACCGCGGTGTGTCGACGTTCGACGTCATGCCTGATCTTGGCAAATCATTCATGTACTTCCGTATCCCGGGTGGCACGGCAATCCCGGAAGCGCTTGCGGTGACCAAGGACACGTTCAACCGACGCTTCGGTGGTTACCATTACACCGTTGCGCCGAAGGACGACATGCCGTTGAGCCTCTTCCTTGTCTGGCTGGGTGCGATCGAGGCGAGCTTGAAGGCTGAAGGAGGCAAGTGATGACCGAACCGATCCGATTGACCGACCAGGCAGTGATCACCGCTGCCCGGGCCTTGATCATGGAAAACAAGCGCTGTGCGGCGAAGCTCAAGGACGACTCGCTTTCAGACGAACAGGCCGAGTATTTCGGTGACTACGTCCAGTTGTTGGACGCAGCGATGGGCGAGATCGAGGCGCTCTACGTCGAGCGTCAGGCGACGAATCGGCACATGGGGTCGTTCGACGCGCTCTACGAGTCGGTCTCGCTCGACAAGGACTGATGCGGGTCAGCCTGTTTTTCCGCAGGCCCGATCCGAGCGCCCTGGGCTCGACGGAGGGCGCGGCGGGATATTTCATTTATCGTGTCACGCCCGTCGGAACCTGTTGCCGCAAGCGCCCGTGACCAGAAATCACGAAGCGACGATAGCCACACTGGACCGCCGTCGCGGAACGACTTGATGGCCAGGAGATGACTGTCCATCGCCTCCGGCGCTTCAGGCCAGGGTCATCTCGTAGACGAAGAACTCCTGGCGCCGGGTGTCGTCGATGGCTTCGCGGGCCAGTTCCGCGGTCCGCAGGCCCGCCGCTTGCGCGAGGCGTTTCACGGCTTCGAATTCACCGAAGTTGGACTGCACGTAATAGATGCGACCCTGGGGCTTCAGGTACCGGACCACGCCTTCGAAGAAGCGGGTGTTGGTCTTGAAATCGGTGTCCCATTGGGACATCGCCACCATGTCGTGCGCCGGCTTGTTCCGGAACGGCAGGTTGGCGGTGATGACGTCGAAGCGCTCATCACTCAAGGCCTCGAACAAGTTGGACTGCTTCACTTCCATGACGCCGGCAAAGCCGTGTGTCTGGACATTGTGGGTGGCGCTCTGGATGGCCGCTGGGTTGATGTCCACACCCACCACCCGCGCTGCGCCGCGATAGCAGGCGAAGATGCCGATGACGCCAGAGCCGGTGCCCACGTCCAGCACGTTGTCTCCGGGTGCGACCTGGAAATGCTTGACCAGCGGCAGGCTGTCGGCGAAAGGCCAGAAGGTGTTGGGGTAGACCAGGAATTCCTTGTCCAGATAGCGGACGGTCCGGCCCTCGGGCGGCACGGACTTGAAGAGTTGCTGGCGCTGCGATTGCCACTGGTCGGTAAAGCTGTTCAGGTCCATTTGCTGCCTCCTCGGAAAGTGAATGGGGCGTGTCCCACGCCACAGCGTATGACAAACCGAACTCCCCAATGACAACATTGATGAAAAGACGCAAGGAAATCAATGGCCCAGTTTTCACGAAGGCTGTCACCCCACAACGGGGTACGTCTCTTCTGCAGTTACCGCGGTTGGAGGCGCTTGCGAAGAATCATGACGGCGTCCGACGCTGGCGACGCGAAGCAAGCAGCACAACGGTCAGGCCTGCGCCCCACAGCGCCTTGGGATCGAGCTCCGGCACCGTGCTGGCCGCCACGAGGTTGCTGGAATCGTTCCAGCCCGTCACGAACGTGTGCGATGCGTCGACGACGTCGCCGTTCGGTGCCGGCGTCGACAAGAAGACGTCGACCCAGACGGTCTCTCCCGGCTGGAGCGTGACGGTTGCTGTCACGGTTCCGACGCCTTGCGAGGTCGTTGCGGAGGCGGAATACGCGTCATTGGCTATGTCCGCATACCCTGGCAGAAATTCCGGAAAGGCCAGGGCGCTGAAGTTCGACTGAGCGGTCGTGCCCGCGTCGACGGTCGGCGACGACAGCTCGAACACGTCGATGCCGGCGTTGACGCCATTTCCATTCGCACCGGGGTAGTCGCCTGTGATGGACTGGCGGTAGGTCAGCGTGCCGCCGAAGGTTCGCGTCGTGGGCGTGACGCCCGTGTAGGTATATCGCTGCAACGCGAAGGTGGTCGTGTTGACGCGTGCCCCGTCGTTGCTTGCCGCGAAGCCGTGAACGATCGGCGCGCCGTCGTCGCCTGTCAGGCTCACATCCGTTTTGCCTTGGCCCATGCCGTCCATTTGACCGAAGGCAGAGGCCGATGCGCCGCCGGGGTGCCCGCCATAGTCCGCCTGCACCAGCGGGCCGATTTCGCTGCAGCCGTTCGACCCGCCAGCGCAGTCGTGGAAGCTCACCGCGTCGGCCGTGCTCGATGTCACCTGGGCCGCTTGCGCGCCGATTGCAGCGACCAGGCACGCTCCGGAAATGATGTGACTTGCTCTCATGGATCCTCCATGCCTCGTCATCCGCCGGAGCCGGTGTCGGTGTCGGGAGAGGTGCCCTAGTTCGCTCGCGCCCGAGCGACGGGTGGATTCCTTATCCTGAACGGCCGGCCAGTGACCGGCACAGCATAGTCGCCTCGCGGCCGGAATGCATCATCAATATTCGGGAGGGCCGCGCTCCATGAGTCGGTTTCGCTCGACAAGGATTGACGTCGATCGGCGGAAGGTCCGGCAATGACTGCGGCGCTCAGGCCGCCGTGCCCTCGATGAAGGACTGCATGTAGCGCGCAACGTCCAGCCCCGCGTGCGGCAGCGCCAGGTCGGCCCGCACGCGTTCGCGCCGGTCGGCGCTCACCGACTCGGGTCGCTTCTGCAGGATCCACGCGCTGTAGTCCGGCACGAACTCCGGATGCGGCTGGATGCAGAACACGCGGTCGTCGACGCTGTAGGCGGCGATGGGGCAGAACGCGCTGCGGGTCTGCAGCGTCGCGCCCGCGGGCAGCGTCTGAACCTGGTCCTGGTGCGAGGCCAGCAGCGACAGCGTCGCGTCGGCGGCATCCGGCTTCAGCGGGCGCGCGCCCACCCATTCGTAGTCCATGCGGCCCATGCCCCAGCCGTTGGGCGAGCGACCCACCTGCGCGCCCAGGCAGTAGGCAATGAGCTGGTGGCCGAAGCAGATGCCCAGCAGCTTCTTGCGCTGCTTCAACAGTTCGGTGACGTGTTCGCGCAGCGTCTTCACCCACGGCTCGTCGGAGAACGAGTCGGCCTTGCTGCCGGTGAGCAGCACGGCGTCGTACGGGTCGAAGGAGGCGGGGTACTCGCCGCGCGTGGTGTTGAAGCGTTCGAACTGCCAGGGCACGCCGGCAGCCGCGAACATCGTCTCGGTCATGGCGCCGTAGCTGACGTAGGTGTCGACGACGGCCGGGTCGAGGTTGTCGTTGTCGAGGATGCAGATCTTCAAGGGCGAATTCATGCAGGAATGGTAAGCCGGGTTCAATAGCCCGATGCGGCGCTCTTGATCGGCGCCGTGGCATTGCGCACGAGCCACGCGCGTTGCACCGGGTCGATCAGCGCCCAGCCGCGGCCATCGGTCCTGCGCTCCAGCATGCCCTTGGCCGCGAGTGCCTCCAGCGCGCGGCTGATGCTGGAGGGCGCGACCTTGGCGCCCAGCTGGGTGGCGGCCCAGGCGACGCTGTCGGCCGCGGTCGGCGGCTTGTCCTCGAACACCAGGCGCAACGCGACCTGCTGCAGGCCGGTGAGGCCGCGCCAGGTGGCCGACCACTTGTTGGGCGAGTGCTGGCTGAGCATCTCGTCGAGCGCGCGATCCAGCGTCCAGGACGGATTGGCCATCACCAGGCTCACGGCATGCAGGAACGGTTCGGGCTGGGTGCCCAGCCGCAGGAAGGTCTCGTGGGCCAGCACCTGGTTGAGGTCGCGCCGCGTCGCCTCGTGGAACTTGCGGGCCACGAAGCCGATGAAGTCCAGGCCCAGCGGCTCGTAGCCCTCGGTCCTCGCGAAGCCGTACAGCGGCGTGTTGGTGCGCGAGAACATGTCCAGCAGCTGCACGTCGGACGAGCCGGAGAAGATCGCGCCGATGCGCTTGTCGGCCTGCGTGAGCGCGGCGCGCAGCGACGCCGAGATCTGCGGGCCGTTCTTCGCCGACGCGATGGACTGGAATTCGTCGAAGACCAGCACCACGTCATGCGTCGTCTCCTCCAGGATCTGGGTGAGCAGGCTGTCGAGCATCAGCGCGGGCCGGGCCGGCGTCTGGCGCCTCGGGGGATCGCCGAGGTCGATGCTGGCGCCCATCACGCCCAGCCGCTTCACCGGCGTGCTGCCGGTGCGCTTCACGCCCCGGGGTTGCACGCTCAGGCCTTCCAGCGCCTTCTGCAGCGCGTAGTTGATGCCTTGTAGCGGGTCGTCCATGTCCATCCAGCAGTCGATGTACACGGCGACGGCGCCGCGCGACTGCACGTACGGGATGACCTCGTCGCGCAGCAGCGTGGTCTTGCCGGTCTGGCGCGGCCCGAACATCGCGATGCGCTCGTGCGCGAGCAGGCGCTTGCCCAGCGCGGTCGCCAGCGGGGCGCGGGCGTGGTGCCACGCCTGGGTCAGGTCGGACATGGTGGCTTGCGCGAAGTGAATCTATGGCGAATTTTACGCAGCGATGCGTAATTGCGCAAACGCCGGGCGCCGAACCGCCGGCATCGGCCCCTTGACCCTCCCGATTTACCCGCAGTCCGCCTGGTCGCCGTTTCGGTGTAACCACCCGTTCCATTCGTCAATTCGAGTGAACTGGCCGGTCCTGACGAACTCTACTTTGGACTGCAGGCCTCGGGTGCCTGCATACTGTGAGGATGAGCGAAGATTTCAAGCCCGGGACAAGACCGCTTCTGCGGCTTGCCGGGCTCGATGCCGTGCGAGCTTTCGTGTCGCGTGCAGAAGAGACGCACGTGATCTGGACCGCCGTCGTCGCATTGATGTTGCGGCTGTACCAGGAACCCGATGCCAAGGCCCGACGCGAGTCCGGGCCGACGGACTCGCAGGTGGTCACGGCCCTGCGCGTCGTCCTGAGCGAGAACTTCGGCAGCGAGGCGGCCGACTACACCTCCTGGGCGCTGGTGCGCTACGGCTGCCGCCAGAAACCCACGATGAGCGCCCTGCATCCGTGGGAAGGCCTGATGTTCGAGTGGCAGCAGCGCCGGGCCAGCGCGCCGCGCATCGCGCTGATGCTGCGCGACGGCGGGCTCGAGAAGCCGATCAAGCCTTCCGCGCTCGAATCCATCGATGGCTGGGTCACCGACCCGGTGAAGGCGCTCGGCGAGGCCACCGAGATCGTGGAGGCGCTGTTCGGCGAGCGCCTGGTCTCGTACAACCTGCACGACGACGGCACCACGCCCGCGCACGACACGCTGTTCGGCGGCCTGGTGGCCTCGCTGCTGCCGCAGGGCCGCCTGCAGCAGTTGCGCCAGGCGCTGGTGCGCACGGCAGACGGCGCGGTCTGGCGCGTCGAGTACGTGTTCGAGGACGAGACCGCCGTCTTCGAGGCCCCGGCCCGCGGCTCCACGCTGGACGTCGACGCCGTGATGGCGGCCGTCGATGCCCTGATGGAGCGCCTCGGCCGTCCCGAGCGCGTCTACCGCCTGGCGCCGGGCCGCTACAACAACGGCGAGATCGGCCTGTTCGTGCTCGCCGACGCCGGCAGGTTCCCCGAAATCGCCTGGCGCCTGCGCCTGCCGCTGCTGCGCAGCCCCAGCGTGGCCGACCTGCCGTCGGGCGTTCCCACGGCCGCGCCCGAGCCTCTGCGCGCGGGCGCGCGCCCGATGGCGCCGCGCCCGGCCGCGGTGGTGGCCGCGGCCGCCCGCGAGGCCGCGCAGGACGACGTGGCCGTCGCCACGGGCCCGGGCGCCACGGCGCCGATGTCGCTGCTCGAATCGCAGTTCGTCGCCCCGATGCCAGCGCCGTCCGGGCCGGTGGAGCGTGCCGCCGACGCGGCGATGAAGCAGCTGATCAACGCGCTGCGCCGCTCGTTCGGCGCCGGCCGGCTGCTGCAGGGCGGTCGCTGGATGAAGCAGGTGCGCACCGAGCCGCCGTCGTGGATGACGGCCGGCGGCGACCCCGTGCGCATCTTCTACGAGAAGCAGGAGACGCTGTTCCGCAAGGGCCGCATCGGCTGGGGCGCGCTGGTGCAGGCCGACGACGGCGTGTTCGCGCGCGGCGAGGACGACCTGCCGGGCGTGCTGGTCTACAGCGAGGACGAATACTTCGACGCCCGCCCGATGGAGCTCGCCGCCATCGGCGCGCGGCTGCTGGAGCTGAAGGCCGCCGGCGGCGCGTCCGACCTGGCCCGCTTCGCCCAGGGCGTGCGCAACGACACCGGCCGTCCCCTGGGCCTGACGGTGCCCGCGGCGCTCAGCGCCAAGGAGCCGTCCCTGAGCAGCTTCGTGGCGATCCGCGCGCACCTGCCCGACGGCATCCTGGCCGGGGCCTGGTTCCCGGTGCTGATCCACTCGTCCAGCGTCGTGCCGATGATCGTGCCGTCCACGTTCTGGCCGCCCGCGCTGCTGCAGGCCTGGAACGAGCGGCGCATGGTGCTCGAGGCGTCCGCCCGCGCCTGAACGCCCTCGTTCGCGCACGCCGCGCCAACTCCAGCCGGCACGCTGAGCCTCGTCTACCAGCCCAAGCTGCGCGTGGTCGACCAGGCCCTGGTGGGCGTGGAAGCCCTGTCGCGCTGGAACCATCCGACGAAGGGCCCGATTGCCCCGTTCGAGTTCCTGCCGCTGGCCAAGACAACGGCGCTGATCCATCCGTTCACCGACCTGGTGCTGAAGAACGCGGTGGGCCAGATCGCGGCCTGGCTGGCCACCGGTCATGCGGTGCCCGTGGCGGTGAACATCAGCGCCAACAACCTGCTCGACCCGCATTTCGCCGACAAGCTGCGCGCCCTGCTCGCGACCACCGGCGTGCCGGCGCGGCTGCTGGAGCTGGAGGTGACCGAGAGCGCGGTGATGCGCTATCCGGAGATGATGCACCAGCGGTTGCAGGAGATCCGCGCGCTGGGCCTCAGGATGTCCATCGACGACTTCGGCACCGGCTACGCGTCGCTCGCCTACCTGAAGCACCTGCCGGTGGACACGCTCAAGATCGACAAGCTGTTCATCACGAACGTCGACACCGATGCCGGCGATCGCCTCATCGTGCGCAGCTCCATCCAGCTGGCCCACGGCTTCGGCATGAGCGTGGTCGCCGAGGGCGTGGAGAGCCAGGCGGTGGTCGACGTGCTCGCCGAGGAGGGCTGCGATTTCGCGCAGGGCTACCACTTCGCGCGGCCGGCCAGCGCGGCCGTCATCGAGGCGGAGTGGCTGCCGCGCCTGGCCCGAGAGACTGCCGACGCGGCCTGAGAATTCGCCATGGGAGAATTCGGCGATGGCCTCCCTCTCCGACGTGATCCTGCAGACGGCACGACTGACCCTGCGCGCCCCGGTGCCTGGCGACGTCGACGCCGTGTTCGCGATGCGTTCGGATCCCATCGTGCAGCGTTACGGCAGCCACCCGCCATGGACCGACCGTTCGGAGGCGAGCGCCTGGATAGCGCGCAGCGAGCGCGGCATGACGGCAGGAGAACATGCGCAGTTCGCCATCGAGCGGCGCGAGGACGGCGCCGTCGTCGGCACCTGCGTGCTGTACGGCCTCGACCGGCAATGCCGGCGCGCGGAAGTGGGCTATGCGCTGGCGGCGCCGGAGTGGGGAAAGGGCTACGCCGCCGAGGCCGTCACGAGCCTGCTGGACTGGGGCTTCGACCACCTCGACCTGAACCGCGTGGAGGCCGACATCGACCCGCGCAACGTGCCGTCGGCGCGCGCGCTGGAGCGGCTCGGCTTCGTCCGCGAGGGCCACCTGCGCGAGCGCTGGATCGTCGCGGGCGAGGTCAGCGACTCCTGGCTCTACGGGCTGTTGCGCGCGGAGTGGAAGGCGCGCCGCGCTGCTGCCTAGTTGGCGCGCGAGATGCTGCCCAGGCCGCCGCCGCGCGTGTTGACCGTCTTCGGGTCGCCGTAGTACGTCAGCGAGCCCACGCCGTCCACGCTCGCGTCGAGGCGCGTGCCGGCCCACACCTTGACGGAGCCGACGCCGCCCACGTTGACGTCGACATCGTCGGCGTGCAGGTCGCGCGTGTCGATCGATCCGACACCGCCCACGTTGAGCTTCAGCCTGCGGACGCTGCCGTCGGCCCTGAGGCTGCCGGCACCGCCGAAGCGCACGTCGAGGCTGTCGCCGCTCATGTGCGTGATGGTGGTCTCGCCGGCGCCGGCCATCGCGAAGGCGGTGAGTTGCGGCACGGTGATCTTCACCCGCAGGTCCTCGTGATGACCGCCGATGTTGACGGTGTCGTGGCGCATGTGGATCTTCAGCTCGTTGCCCACCACCTCGGTGAGCAGGTCGCGCACGAGGTCGTCGTCGCCGCTGACGGTGACCGATTGCGGCTTGCCCACCTCGATGGTGACGCTGATCGGCCCCGAGTTGGAGATCGTGCTGAACGGGCCGACGCTGCGGGCCTGTTCGGCCGCGTCCGCGTGCACCGAAGCCAGGGCGGCGGCGATGGCGAGCGTGAGGGTCAGGGCGGTGCGCATGGGAGTCCTCGGTCTTGTCGTTGTCGATGCGTTTCGATTCTAGGAACGCGCTTTCGGGCCCGCCAGGGCGCTGCGACGAGCTGCGTGGAGGACCGACTGCGATGCGCGTGCGTGCGACGAAGCGGCGCTCAGGCCATGGGCGACAGCAGCGGCGAGATCAGCTGCGTGAGCCACGCCATCACCGCCTGCACGCGCGGCGCGAGCTGGCGCCGGTGCGGCAGCATCAGCGACACGGGCATGGACGGCGCGACGAAGTCCGGCAGCACCTCCACCAGCTGGCCGGACTCCACCAGCGCCTCGGTGCCGAAGGCCGGCGCCTGGATCAACCCGAGCCCGGCGAGCGCCGCGGCCTGGTAGGCATCGGTGCCGTTGACGGTGACCTGGGCGCGCATCGGGATCGCGCGGTGCTGGCCGTCGGCGTCGACGTAGTCCCACGCGGCGCCCTGGGCGCTGAGCGACGGCATGTAGTGGACGACGCGATGGCGCGCGAGGTCGGCCAGCGTGCGCGGCGTGCCGTGCGCGCGCAGGTAGCCCGGGCTGGCCACGTTGTGCATGCGCAGGAAGCCCAGCGGCCGCGCGACCAGCCCGGAGTCGACCAGCGCGCCCACCCGCAGCACGCAGTCGAAGCCCTCGTGCACGAGGTCGACGCGGCGGTCGGTGGTGCTGATGCCGATCTCCAGCAGCGGGTGCGCCGCTAGGAACTCGGGCAGGCGCGGCAGCACGATGTCGCGCGCCAGGCGGTTGGGCAGGTCGATGCGCAGCCGGCCGGTGAGGCCCGTGGACGCGGGCTGGAACATCGCCTGCAACTGCTCGGCCTCGGTCAGCAGCTCCTTGCAGCGATCGAGGAAGCGCTCGCCGTCGGGCGTGACGCGAACGCTGCGCGTGGTGCGCTGGAGCAGCCGCGTGCCGACCTGCGCCTCGAGCTGCTGCACCGCCGTGGAGACGCGTCCCTTGGCCAGCCCCAGCTGTTCCGCGGCGCGGCTGAAGCTGGCCAGTTCGGCCACGGTGGCGAAGATGCGCAGTTCGTGCAGGTCCATGGCGCGATTGTTCTGTTTATAGGAACAGTGTGGCGTTGGATACGGACTTTATCGCGTGGGTGGGAATTCTTAAAGTCACTCCATCGATTTACCCACCAGGAGCCCGACATGACCACATCCACCCCCATCGCCCTCGTCACCGGCGGCAGCCGCGGCCTCGGCCGCAGCGCCGTGTTGAAGCTGGCCGAGCGCGGCGTCGACGCGATCCTCACGTACAAGAGCAACGAGGCCGAGGCGCACGCCGTCGTCCGCCAAGTGGAGGCGCTGGGGCGCAAGGCCGTCGCGCTGCAGCTGGACGCCGGCGACAGCAGGAGCTTCGCGGCCTTCGCCGAGCGCGTGAAGGCGGCGCTGGCCGCCACCTGGCAGCGCACCGACTTCGACTACCTCGTCAATAACGCCGGTATGGGCGTCGACCACGCGACGGTCGCCGAGACCACCGAGGAGCAGTTCGACCTGCTGTTCAACGTGCACCTGAAGGGCACGTTCTTCATCACGCAGAAGCTGCTGCCGCTGATCAGGGACGGCGGCCGCATCCTCAACACGTCCAGCGGCCTGGCCCGCTTCGCCCTGCCCGGCTACGCGGCCTACGCGGCGATGAAGGGCGGCGTGGAGGTGCTCACGCGCTACCTGGCCAAGGAGCTGGGCGCACGCGGTATCTCGGTGAACACCGTGGCCCCGGGCGCGATCGCCACTGACTTCGGCGGCGGCCGCGTGCGCGACAACGCGCAACTCAACGCGTTCGTGGCATCGCAGACGGCGCTGGGCCGCGTGGGCCTGCCCGACGACATTGGCGGCGCGGTGGCGTCGCTCCTCACCGATGCGAATCAGTGGATCAACGCGCAGCGCATCGAGGTGTCGGGCGGCATGTTCATCTGATTCGCGGGCCGCATCCGCTCGCGGGTGTAAGGTGCGCGCCTGCGTTCGACGCGACGACCCGCGCATCCGATGTCCGACCTCTCTTCTCGTCCGATCCGGCGCCCGCGCTGCGCCGCCTGCGGGCTGCCCGCGCGTACGTGCGTGTGCGCGCTCGTCACGCCCGTGTGCAACGAGGTCGAGGTACTGGTGCTGCAGCATCCCGACGAGGCCCGCGAGGCCAAGAACAGCGCGCGGCTGCTGCGGCTGGGCCTGGCGCGCTGCCGCGTCGTGGTCGGCGAGTCGTTCGAGCCCGCGGCGCTGGCCGCGTTGCTCGGCGGTGATGTATCGGCGACCGCGCTGCTTTACCCGGCCGATACGGCGGGCGGTGCCCCGATCATGGGGGAGGCCGCTCGACCGCGGCGCCTCGTCCTGCTCGACGGCACGTGGCGCAAGAGCCTGAAGATGCTGCACGCGAATCCTTTGCTGCAGTCCTTGCAGAGATGGCCGCTCGCGCCGGATGCGCCCGCGCGCTACCGGGCCTTGCGCAAGGCCCGCCTGCCCGGGCAGCTCAGCACGCTGGAGGCGGCCTGCGCCGCGCTGGCCGACATCGAGTCGGCGCCTTCGCGCTACGAGTCTCTTCTGGTCGCGTTCGATCGCTTCGTGGCGGATCGCGCGGCGCGCGCGCGCCGCCCACAATGAAGATCGCCGCCAGCCCGCAAGGACATGGCGGCGATCGCTCCGCGCTCCGAGGACCCGTCCGCGCGGACGAGCAGGGAGCCCGGGTCACCCGGTGACGGCCGTTCAGTTGCGGTCGCTGCGCGGCGCGGGCGTCGCGGGCGCGGCCGACGAGTCGGTGCTCGAGGTGTCGGTGGTCTTCGTGCTGCTGTTCGTCGTGGTCGACGTATCGGTCGGGGCGGTGCTGTTGAGCGTCGCGTTCGGATCAGTGGTGGTCGTGGCCGGCATGGCGCTGGTGTCGGCCGGTGTCGATTGCGTCGTCGTGGCCGTGTTGGACGTGGTCGAGGTCGAGGTCGAGTCGGTGGACTGGGCCACGGCGACTCCGATGCCGGCCAGCAGAGCGGCGGCGGCGGCGACGGCGGACAACTTCTTTTGATAGCTTTGCATGGAAATCTCCTGGGGTTGATTGATGCGGTTCGGCGCTCGCCGAACCTTCCGGCGAAACGAAGTGCGGCAAGCCGGGTGCCGTGCCGTGTAAGAAAACGCTGCTGCCGTAACCGTTCGACCCTGCCGTCGAGCGAGACCCCGCCGTCGCGTTGCGTTCGAAACTCTGCGAGCATGCGGGCTTCCCCGAAACCCTGGCGCCCGGCGCGCAGACACATCCATGGACATGACCCACGACCTGATCGTGATCGGCGGCGGCTCGGGCGGCGTCGCGGGCTCGCGGCGCGCGGCGGTGCATGGCGCCAAGGTGGCGATCGTCGAGGCCGACCGCTTCGGCGGCACCTGCGTGATCCGCGGCTGCGTGCCCAAGAAGCTGATGATGTACGCGGCGAGCTTCGCGCACCACTTCAAGGACGCCGAGGGCTTCGGCTGGACCGATGTGCGGGCGCGTTTCGAGATGGTGCGCTGGGCCGATGCGAAGAAGCGCGAGATCGACCGGTTGGAGCACGTCTACGATGACATGCTGGTCAACGGCGGCGTCGAGCCCGTCCGTGGGCATGGACGGCTCGTGTCGGCGCACGAGGTCGACGTCGGCGGCCGCCGCCTGGCCGCGCCGCGCATCCTCGTGGCCACCGGCGGCGCGCCCGCGGCCGACGCGTTCCCGGGGCTCGCGGCGGCGATGACCTCCAACGAGGTGCTCGACCTGCGCGAGGTGCCCGAGACGCTGCTGGTGATCGGCGGCGGCTACATCGCGGTGGAGTTCGCGAGCATCCTGGCCGGGCTCGGCAGCCGCGTGACGCTCGCGTATCGCGACAGCCATCCGCTGCGCGGCTTTGACGCCGAGTTGCGCGGGCGCCTCGCGCTGGCGTTGCGCGCCCGCGGCCTCACGCTGGCCTGTGGCGTGGCGCTGGAGCGGCTCGAGCGCGACGACGCGGGCTTCGCGCTGCACCGCGCCGACGGCAGCGTGCTGCGCGCCGCCGCCGCGCTCAACGCCACCGGCCGCAAGCCCAACACCGCCGGCCTGGGCCTGGCCGAGGTGGGCGTGAAGCTCGACACGCGCGGCGCCGTCGTCGTCGACGACGACAGCCGCAGCGCCGTGCCGTCGATCTGGGCCGTCGGCGACGTCACCGACCGTGTCAACCTCACGCCGGTGGCCATTGCCGAGGCGCGGGCCTTCGCCGACACCGAGTTCGACAAGGATCCGCGCCGCGTCGACCACCGCGTGGTGGCCAGTGCCGTGTTCACCGATCCGCCGATCGGCACCGTGGGCCTGACCGAGCAGCAGGCCGCGCTGCGCGGCCCGGTGGACATCTATGCCGCCGACTTTCGCCCGATGAAGGAGGCCTTCTTCGGCGGCTCGCAGCGCACGTTCATGAAGCTGGTGGTGGACGGCCTCGACCAGCGCGTGCTGGGGGTGCAGATGATCGGCCCCGACGCGCCCGAGATCGTGCAGAGCCTGGCCGTGGCCGTGACCTGCGGCGCGCGCAAGGCCGACTTCGACCGGACGATCGCGGTGCATCCCACCGTCGCCGAGGAGTTCATGCTGATGCGCACGCCGGTGCGGCGCGTGCCGCAAACAACCCTCAGTTAGTGCGGGGCGTGACCCAGCGCGCGAACAGCGCGAACAGGCCCTGCACCACCAGCGCGAGCGCCGCGGCCGGCACCGCGCCGGCCAGCAGCATGGCGTAGTCGTTGAGCGCCAGGCCGGTGACGATGCGCTCGCCGAGGCCGCCGGCGCCGACGAAGGCCGCGATCGTGGCCGTGCCCACCGTGATGACCGCGGCGGTGCCGATGCCGGCCATGAGCGTGGGCAAGGCCAGTCGCACGTCGACGGCCGTCCAGCGCTGCGCGGGCGTCAGGCCCAGCGCCGTGCCCGCCTCGCGCAGGCCCATGGGCACGCCCAGCAGCCCCGTGGCGGTGTTGCGCGCGATCGGCAGCAGCGCGTAGAGCGTCAGCGCCACCAGCGCCGGGCCGGTGCCGATGCGGCCCAGCAGCGGGATCAGCATCGCCAGCAGGGCCAGCGACGGGATGGTCTGCAGCACGCCCACCGTGGCCATCACAGGGCCCTCGGTGCGCGGGTACGCGGCCGCCGCGGCGCCCAGCGGCACGCCCAGCACGGTGGCACAGGCCACGGCCACGATCACCAGCAGCAGGTGCTGGCCAAGCAGGCGTGCGAGGTCGGCCGCGAACAGGCGCTTCAGGAAGCGGGGGCCCAGCGCCGCGCGTTGCCCGGCGTCGGCGGCGGCCGTCTGCGCGGTCGCGTCGAAGTGGCCGCCGACGAATTCCTTCGCGATGTCGGCGAAGGGCTCGTGGCGCAGCTCCGCGCGGCCGTTCATCGCGATCATCGTGGCGGCCGGGATGCGGCCGGCCAGCGCCTGCAGCGCCTGCCACTGCGCCGGGTGCCGCGTGGGCGCGTCGAGGCGATACAGCAGCACGGCGTCGTAGTGCGGGAAGTAGTCCTTGTCGTCGGCCAGCACGCGCAGGTGGCGCGGGGCGATCTGCGCGTCGGTGGTGTAGATGTCGGTGACGGCGATCTTGTCGCTGGCCAGCGCGTCGTACGACAGGCCGTGGTCGATGCCCACCGGGTGCGCGGTGAGGCCGTAGCGCTTCGACAGTCCGGGCCAGCCGTCCATGCGGCCCATGAACTCGTGCGACAGGCCCAGCACGACGTCGGGGTGGTCGGCCAGGTCGCTGATGCGCGTGATGTGCAGCCGGTCGGCCTCGTCGGCCGGCATGGCCAGCGCGTAGCCGTTGGAAAAGCCCAGCGCCACGCCCAGGCCCAGACCCTGCGCGGCCAGCTCCCGCGTGACGGCCTCGCGCGTGACCGGCGTGCGGTGGCCCAGGATCTCCTCTTCGACGGTGCCCAGGTATTCCGGGTAGACGTCGATCGCGCCGGCCTTCAGCGCGGCGAGCACGACGGCGGTGTTGCCGAGGCCTTCGCGATGTTCGGCCGGGCCGGCGGCGGCGGCGGTCTGGCGCAGGATCTCGCCGAGGATGTACGACTCGGTGAAGCGCTTGGAGCCGACCACCAGTGCGCCGTTGGCGTTGGCCCAGGGCGCCGACGCGGGCGCCAGCGCGAGCCCGCGCGGGACGGCGTTGATCACGGGATCGGCGGCGCGGGCGGGGCTCGCGGCGGCGAGCAGGCCCGCTGCGAATGCGAGCAGCGCCGCGATGCGGCGGGCGGCCGACAGGCAGGCCAGTGTCATGCGAGGTCCACGGCGAATTGCGAAGGAGGGCTATCGTCGCACGGCCGTGGCCCGAAAGCGCGCGCTGCGGGAAAATGCAGCAATCACTTACCAGTTGTCGCCGTGTCCACTGTCTCTCCCGAATCCGCCGCCCCCCTGAATGCGGGCAGCGGCTCGCTGTCCGATCTCGCGCAGCGCGATCGCTTCCTGCAGGCCCTGGCCGACGGCGTGGCCGACGGCAGCGCCGTGCGCGTGCTGCTCAGCAAGCCGGGCGGCAAGGACGACGACCTCGAACGCGTGACGGCCCGCCCGCTGGTGCTGCGCGGCGAGCGCTGCCTGTCGTTCGTCTTCAAGCACCGCACCAGGGACATCACGAAGAACGAGCCGGTGGCCACGGCGCTGGAGACGATCGCCGGCCTCGTGGGCACGCGCTTCGCGCACGCGCACCTGTTCACGCGCGACGCCGAGCTGCAGCTGATGATGAGCCGCAAGGGGCGCTACACGCTGCATCGCGCCAGGCTCGGGACCGACGACGCGACGCGCGACGCCGTGGCCGCGGCGGCCGAGGACGACGGCACGCAGCACGATCGCCAGAAGCAGCGCTACCTGAGCCTGGACGCGCCCTTCCTCGTGGAACTGGGCGTCACCAACGCGCGCCACGAGCTGGTGCCGGCGATGGCGCGCAAGTGGAAGCAGATCAACAAGTTCGTGGAGGTGATGTCGCACGCGCTGGAATCGGCGGGCGTGGGCGCGACGGCGCCGCTCAACATCGTCGACTTCGGCGCGGGCAAGGGCTACCTCACGTTCGCGCTGCACGACTGGCTGCGCCGCCAGGCCGCCGGCGCGTCGCGCGCGCTGGACGTCGTGGGTGTGGAGCTTCGGCCCGACCTGGTCAAGCTGTGCAACGACGCGATCGCCAGATGCGGGCTGCAGGGCCTGCGCTTCGAGGCCGGCGACGTCAGCAGCTTCGTGCCGCAACGCCTGGACGTGATGATCGCGCTGCACGCCTGCGACACCGCCACCGACCACGCGCTGCACACCGGCATCCGCGCCGGCGCGTCCATCATCATGTGCTCGCCGTGCTGCCACAAGCAGATCCGTCCGCAGATGCAGATGCCCGCGCTGCTCAAGCCGATGCTCCAGCACGGCATCCACCTGGGCCAGCAGGCCGAGATGGTCACGGACGGCCTGCGCGCCCTGCTGCTGGAGGCGCATGGCTACGACGCGCAGGTGTTCGAGTTCGTGGCGCTGGAGCACACCAGCAAGAACAAGATGATCCTGGCCGTGCGCCGGCGGGGCCGCCAGGACACCCCGCAGGCCGAGCGACGGCGCACCGACGTGCTGGCGCAGATCGCGGAGCTGAAGCAGTTCTACGGCATTCGCGAGCACTGCCTCGAGACGCTGCTGGCCGAACCTGCCTGAAATTCAGTCGACCGGGTGTGACCTGAACATGCCCAGCAGCAGCAGGTCGTAGGTGATCTTCAGCACGCCGCAGGCCACCAGCGGCGCGGCCAGCACGCCGCTGGCCAGCAGCGAGGCGCCGATCGTCGGGCCCAGCGCCGACGCGAGGCTGCGCGGCACCGCGGTGAAGCTGGCCGCGGCCGCGCGCTCGGGGGGCGTCACCACCGCCATCACGAAGGCGTTGCGCGCGGGCACGTCCATCGACGACAGCATGCTGCGCATCAGCAGGCAGGCCAGCGCCAGCGGCAGCGTGGGCACGACCGACGCGGCGATCAGGAACAGGCTCGCGGGGATGTGCGTGAAGGTCATCGTGTTGACGAGGCCGAAGCGGCGCGCGAGCACCGGCGCGAGCAGCTGCGACGCGGTCATCATCAGGCCCGACCAGAAGAAAAACTGGCCGGCCCCGCCCAGCGACAGGCCGAAGCGCTTGAACAGCCACAGCGCCAGCATCGAGTTCACCAGCAGGCCGCCGGCGAACGAGTCGATGCAGAACAGTCCGGCCAACCGGATCACGATGCCGCGCGATGGGCCCAGCGGCTGCGGCGCGTCCGGGTTGGCGTCGGCCGCGGCCGCCTGGTCGCGGTGTTCGTGCGCGATGAAGCCGCGGTACAGGAGCGCCACCACGCCGCCGATCACGGCGTAGAGCACGAACATCGCGCGCATCGCGTCCAGCACGTCCCCGCCCGCGTGCGCGCTCCACCACGCGGGCCACGCTGACGCGAGCGCGCCCACGGCCGCGCTGAGCCCGCCCGCGAGCGCGTAGCGCGAGAACAGCGCCGTGCGGGCGCCGCTGGTCGTGGCGGCGCGGGCGAGCCGCGCGTGTTCCAGCGGCAGGAACACGCTGACGTCGCCCGAGCTTGGATTCAGGGTGCCGACGAAGGCCACCAGCGCCAGCGGCCAGAACGCGTGAAACCCGGCGAAGCCCAGGCCGGTGGCCACCATCGTCAGCGCCGCGCCCAACATCAAGCCGGAGGCGCGGAACCGATGACCCAGCGCGCCGACCGCGATCGTGGCCACGGCCGAACCGGCCAGCGTCAGCGTGCTCAGCACGCCGATCTCCACGACGCTCATGCCCAGCGCGCCGAGGTAGGCCGGCAGCATTACGGCCACGTAGCCGTCGGCGAAGCCGCGCAGCATCCGGCTGGCCAGCAGCCACGCGGCCGCGGGTTCGACGCCCGCGGGCAGCCACCAGGAGGGAGTTCGCATGGCGTCGATTGTGGTGCGGGAGGAGGTCGTGGTGCGCGGATTGGTCGATTAGCCGACCGATTTGCACCGGGGCGGCGTGGTTCCCGAGAAGTGCGGCTTTGGCGGTTTGGTGGAAGTGGGGCGGCGTGGAAGCATGGATCGCTCGGACGTTCCGGCCTTGAATGGCGAAGGCACGTTTCTTCGTACGACTCAGGAGTTCGCCGGATGCTTTCCCTGCCCGAGGCCCTTTCCCCGTTCCGGTATGCGCCGCGCCGGCGTTCGCTGGCCGCGCTTTTTCGCGCGACGGCGGCCGTGGCGGCGCTCGCGGCCCTGAGCGCCTGCGGCGGAGGCGGCCGTGATGGCACCACGCCCGATCCGCCGGCACCTTCGCCGCCTCCCGCGCCGACGCCGGCGCCGTCACCCGGCGCGCCGATCGCGGCACAGATGTCGGTTCCCGTGCCCGTGGGCTACGGCGCCGATCGCCTGGCGGCTTTCAAGCGCCTCAACGAGGTCCGGCTGTCGGCGGGGCTGGGCATGCTGGCGCAGAACGCCTTGCTGGATCGGGCGGCGCAGGCGCATGCGGACTGGATCATTGCCAACGATTCGTTCACGCATGAGGAGACCGTGGCGACGACCGGGTTCACGGGCGTGCATTGGTGGGATCGGGATGAGGCGTTGGGGTATGTGCCTGTGGGCGGCGACGAGGTCATGGTCGGCCCGGTGCATGGTGCGCAGGGCGTCGATGCCTTGGTCAACACGGTCTATCACCGCGCCGGGATGTTGGCGTTCGAGCCCGTGGACGTCGGGATCGGGTGGTCGGCTGGGGCGGCGGCGAGCATCTCGATGCCTCTTGTCATTGACATGACCTGCCCGGGAGTTGACTTGATACGCGGCCTCGGACAGTCCGCCCAGCCTTCCGTGAACGGGGTGGCGATCTGGCCGCTTGATGGCGCGCACGGGGTGTCGCTTCGCCTCGGCCTGGAATCGCCCAATCCGGTACCGGACCAGGACGTGTCGACACTTGGTACGCCGATCTCTCTCACGGTGGACAACGAGGCGACGATTGCCACGATTTCGTTTGTTCTCTCTGACGCTGCGAGCGGGTCGATCGTGCCGTCGCAGCTCTTGACGCAACAGAGCGACCCTCATTTCCTGATACCGAGATCCTTCGTCGCCTTGGTTCCCTTGAACCCGTTGGCTCCGGGCGTTACCTATCAAGCGATCTATCAAGGAACCTCGACGGAGCTTCTCTCGGGCACACGGCGAAGCATCGATCGCACCTGGACGTTCACGACGGCAGCGTGGTGAAGGGAGCGCCCCTGCTAGACATCATGGCCGCCTACTTGGCGGCGACCATGATGTTAGTTGTCCCCAGTGCAATCGTTGAAGGCGCCTTGGCGTTGGTACAAGCCCAGGGTTTGAGACCAGGAGCCGAGAAGGCCGTTCGAGAAGTGGGTTCCATCGGAGCAGGCGGCTTGCTTGCCACCTGAGCACTCGCAAGTGCCGACGACACGAGGAAGCTCGCTTGCGACCGAGGGTGTGGCAGCGAGACCGACATCGCCGAGCGTGGCTGTAGCGCCCTTGGGGACGCTCACCGTCAGCCGTGTATTGCTCGACTCCCAAAGTCCGATCAACCACCCATATCCCTGCCCCGGCTGAAACGTCGATGTCAGCGAGACCTTGTCCGCTTTGACGACATAAGGCGGATCGACCTTGTCCCAGCCAGGGCCGACCTGAAACTGCATGCCCGGGAGGCAATCGTTCCGGCAGAAGTGAGTCGTCGGAATGTTGAAGCTCAGCGTGATCGTGACCGGCACGCCGCTTCGATTGATGAACTCGTCGGGACGAACCGGGCTCGGTGTCCCGGATTGATCGGCGACGAAATCGAAGCCCCAATACGCATAGCCCGACGAAGGAACGCCGCCCAGCGGACCGTCATAGAGGATCGAATTGTTCTGGGAAGCCGGCGGCACCATCACTGTCGCCCCCGCCACCGCCGTGGCACATGTGCTGTCCGCATCCCTCGGCTTGCAATCGCTCGGCCTCATCTTCGCGAAGCCGGACTCGGTGGCGAACGACGCCGGCGCGACGAGCACGGCCAACAGCAGGCACAGCAGTCGAATCGGGCGCGTGAAGAATGAGAACGACATGGCCTGTCGAGGCGTTGGAATGAACGGGATCCGGGCCCTCGCGACAACACGCGAAACCCCGGCACTCGCGATCGATTCTGAGGCGAACGCCGGATGTCGCCATGCGCCGATCCGTCGATTTCGGCGACGCCCGCGCGCCTGTGCGAATGCGGCTGGAAACGGTTCTCAATACCCCTGTTCGCGCCTAGATGCCGGACTCTAGATCGCGATCCGCACAGCCATTGACGCACCGCAACACGCGGCGCAAGATTCGCGTCGTCGGGCCCTGGGTGGCCGCTGACAGTGAGTCCAACTTGCGTACTTTTCGCTCCAGCGGCGCCTCGCGCGCCGCGCCTGCCGGCCTCTGCGACCTGAGCCCGGTGCCGGTCGGCAACATCGTCGTTGCCGCGTCCGACGCAGCGGCATGTTCGCCGCGCGATCGCAACGATTGCCACGCCCCTCCAGGTTTGCGACACCGGCGTAGCGCGCCGGAGCTGGCCTGACGGCACCTCCGCCGCTCCCCTACTGAACGTTCCGGCAGGCGGCCTCTTGGCCGCGTGTGCGTGCGGGCCTGCGCGTCGCCTCGCGGCGATCGCCGGCGTCTCGCTCGCGCGCGCGGCGCACGGGGACGCGGGCCGCTCGTGTCGCGCCGGCGTCATGCCGCGCGCTCCCGTTCCGGGCTTCTTCGTGCAGGACTCCAGCGATCCGGCGCACACGCGCCGTCGCGGCCTGCGCACGCCCGGACACAACACCAACGAGTGACGACACTCGAGGAAGGTCATCATGTTCTCGGATTTCTTTCACAGTGGCTGGACCACCGGCTCGGCCACCGCGGCCGCGCTGGGCCTGACGCTCGCGGCGCTGCTGGTCCTGTGGCTGCTCGCATCGCTGTCGGGCGCCGTGCGCTACATCCCCAACGACCGCGTCGGAGTGGTCGAGAAGCTGTGGAGCGGCAGCGGCTCGGTCAAGCTGGGCCTGCTCGCGCTGAACGGCGAGGCCGGCTTCCAGCCCGAGCTGCGCCGCGGCGGCTTCCACTTCTTCACGCCGCTGCAGTACCGCGTGCACATCTGCCCGATGGTGTCGGTGACGCAGGGCAAGATCGGCTACGTGTTCGCGCGTGACGGCGTCGACCTGCCCGCGGGCCAGACGCTGGCCGACAACGCCACGGTCAGCAACTTCCTCGACGTGCGCGCCTTTCTCACCGGCGGCGGCCAGAAGGGCCCGCAGCGCAAGATCCTGCGCGAAGGAACGCACATCATCAACCCGGCGCTGTTCGTGGTGATGACGGAGGAGGCCACGTACTCGATGACGATGGACGCCACCGAGCGCGAGTACTACCAGAAGATGCGCGAGCTGCTGGACCAGCGCCGCGGCTTCTCGCCGCTGGTGATCAAGGGCACGGAAGACTCGCACGCGTCCGACCTGCTGGCCGTGGTGACGGTGCAGGACGGCCCCGCCCTGCCCCGCGACGAGCTGCTCGCGCCCGACGTGGGCGACCTCCACAATTCGTTCCAGGAGCCCGAGCGCTTCCTCAAGGCCGGCGGCAAGCGCGGCCGCCAGGAGCGCGTGCTGGTGGAAGGCACCTACTACATCAACCGGCTGTTCGCGACGGTGGAGCTGATCAACAAGACGGTGATCCCGGTCGGCTTCGTCGGCGTGGTGGTGTCGTACACGGGCCGCAAGGGCAACGACGTGTCGGGCGCCGAGTACTCGCACGGCGAGCTGGTGGAGACCGGCTGCCGCGGCGTGTGGCGCGACCCGCTGATGCCCGGCAAGTACGCGTTCAACACCTACGCCGGCAAGATCGAGCTGGTGCCCACCACCAACTTCGTGCTGATGTGGCAGTCGGGCGCCAGCGGTTCGAACTTCGATTCGAACCTGCGCGAGATCACGCTGATCACCAAGGACGCGTTCGAGCCGCTGCTGCCGCTGTCGGTGGTGGTGCACATCGACTATCGCAAGGCGCCGATGGTGGTGCAGCGCTTCGGCAACGTGAAGCAGCTGGTGGAGCAGACGCTCGACCCGATGGTGTCGTCGTACTTCAAGAACGTGTCGCAGACGCGCACCTTCATCGAGCTGATCCAGTCGCGCAGCGAGCTGCAGGCCGGCGCGTCCGTCGACATGCGCGGCCGCTTCCAGGCCTATTCGCTGGAGTTCCAGGAGGTGCTCATCGGCACGCCGAAGCCGCAGCCGGGCGACAACCGCATCGAGAACATCATGTCGCAGCTGCGTGATCGCCAGATTGCGCGCGAGCAGGTGGAGACGTTCGCGCAGAAGCAGATCGCGGCCGACAAGCAGCGCGAGCTGAACGAGGCCGAGAAGCGCGCCGAGAAGCAGGCCGAGCTCACGTCCTCGCTGGTCGACATCTCGATCAAGGACAACAACGGCGCCGCGCTGGTGAAGGCCGCCGAGCGCCGCCGCCAGGAGATGGAGTCGCTGGCCCAGGGCGAGAAGTTCCGCCAGGAGAACGAAGGCGCGGGCCGCGCGTCGGCGATCAAGGCCGTGGGCGAGGCCGAGGCCGCGGCCATCAAGGCCAAGTCCGACGCGCTGGAAGGCGAAGGCGCCGACAAGCAGCTGATGCAGACCGTGATGCTGCGCCTGGCCGAGGCCTTCGAGACGGCGCGCGTGCCGCTGGTGCCGCAGATCCAGGTGGGCGGCGGCTCGGGCGACGGCGGCGGCAACGCGTTCGGCACGCTGCTGTCGCTGATGAACTCGCTCAAGGCCGCGGAGCTGGCGCGCCTGGGCACGTCGGGTAATCCGGGCACGCGCCCCGGCGCCTGATCGACGCGTGCGGCGCCTGGCTCAGCCCAGATGCCGCACGATCGTGTCCGCCAGCAGCTGGAAGTCGATCGGCTTGGCGATGTGGTCCACCATGCCCGCGGCCAGGCACTCGCGGCGTTCGTCCAGCATCGCGTGCGCGGTCTGTCCGATGACGGGCAGGTCGGGCGCGAGTTCCAGGATGCGGCGGGTGGCCTCGTAGCCGTCCATCTCGGGCATCTGGATGTCCATCAGCACGACGTCGTAGGCGTCGCGGCCGTCGGCCAGCACGCGGTTGACCGCCTGGCGGCCGTCGCCCACGATGGTGGCGGTGGCGCCCTCGAGCTCCAGCGCGCGCTCCAGCACGAGCTGGTTGACCTCGTTGTCCTCGGCCACCAGCACGCGCACGCCGTCGAGGCGGCGCGGAGCATCGCCCCAGGCGGAGTCCGCCGCGCGCTCGGGCTCGCCCGCGGGCGCGGGCACGAAGGGCAGGCGCAGCTCGAAGACGCTGCCCGCGCCGGGCTGGCTGCGCACCAGCACGACGCCGCCCATCAGCTCGGCCAGGCTGCGGCTGATGGCCAGGCCCAGCCCGGTGCCGCCGAAGCGCCGCGTGGTGGACGTGTCGGCCTGCTGGAACGCGTCGAACAGGTGCCTCAGGTGTTCCGGCGCGATGCCGATGCCGCTGTCGGTGACGCGGTAGACCATCTGCGTGGCCGCGGCGTCGTCGTGGCCGGGCTCCAGGCCCACCCACACGTCGACGCCGCCGGTCTCGGTGAACTTGATCGCGTTGGACAGCAGGTTCACCAGCACCTGCTGCGTGCGCAAGCCGTCGCCCAGGCAGCGCTCGGGCAGCGCGGCGTCGAAGACCAGGTCCAGGCCGATCGCCTTCTCGGCGGCGCGATCCCGCAGCAGCGCGACCGCCTCCTCGGCCAGCGCGCGCGGCGCGATCGGCCGCTGTTCGACGCGCAGCTTGCCCACCTCCAGCTTGGAGAAGTCCAGCACGTCGTTGACGATGCCCAGCAGTAGCCGGCCCGAGTTGAGGATGGCCGCGAACGTGTCGATGGTGCGCTGGTCGCCCGTGTCGCGCAGGCCGATCTGCGCCAGCCCCAGCAGGCCGTTGAGCGGCGTGCGGATCTCGTGGCTCATGTTGGCGAGGAACTCGCTCTTCGCGTCGGCCAGCTCCACCGCGCTCAGGCGTGCGCGCTCGCGATCGGCCTCCAGCGAGTGGCGGTCGGTGATGTTGCGCACGAACATGATCACCTCGTCGCTGCCCAGCGGCAACGTGCGTGCCTCGAAGTGGCGCTCGCCGTCCGGATACGGCAGGGCGTATTCGGTCATCACCAGGCGCTTGGTGGCGATGGCCTCGTCGATGCCCGCTTGCAGCAGCGCGGCGGCCTGCGGCGGCAGGACGTCCTCGATGCGGCGGCCGAGCAGCTTGGCGGTGTCCACGTAGCTGTCCATGTGGTGGCCCATGCGGAAGTCCACCACGGTGCCGTCCCGGCGGATGCGGAAATAGCGGTCGGGCATCGCGTCCAGCACCCGGCTCAGCTCGGAGGTGCGCTGCGAGACGATGCGTTCCAGCTCGAGCTTGCGGTCTTCCAGCGTGCGCGTGGCCAGGCGCTGCGCGGTGAGGTCGAAGTACGACGCGAGCACCAGGTCCTCGCGCCCGATGGACACGCGCATCGCCGAGAACGACGCGTAGAAGATGTCGCCCGAGCGCGTGCGGAACGGCGCCTCGACGTTGCGCACCTCGCCCGCGCTGTCGAGCACCGCCATCGCCTCGGCGCGGGCCTTGATGTCCACCCACGTGTCGAGCTCCAGGCCGTTGCGGCCGATGGCCTGTTCGGGCGTGTAGCCGAACATCGCGACGAACGCGTCGTTGACCTCCACGTAGCGCTTGTCCTCGTAGCCCGCCAGGGCCAGGCCCGACGGGCTCATGCGGAACATCGTGGCGAAGCGCGCCTCGCTGTCGCGCAGCGCGGTCACCGCGCGCTCGCGCTCCTCGGCGAGTTCGTAGCCCTCCAGCGCGCGGCCGATGTCCTCCGACAGCCGCTCCAGCAGCGCGAGCTCGCCGGCGTCGAAGAACTGGATCGCCGACGAGTACATCGTGAACACGGCCACGGTGCGCCCGCGCGACTTCAGCGGATAGGCCGACGACGACCGGTAGCCGAGCGCCAGCGCGCCGTCGCGCCAGGTGGCCATGCCGGGATCGGTGCCGATGTCGGTGGAGTGCATCGCACGGCCCTCGCGGAAGGCCTGCACGCTGGGCGCGTAGCCGCGCGGGCCGACGGCCAGCGAGGCGTGCGGCGGATCGAGGTAGCCGCCGGTCTTGCCGGCCCAGGCCATGGGCACCAGCTCGCCGGTGGTGGTTTCCGGGCGGCCGATCCAGGCCATGCGCAGGCCGCCGTCGCGCACCATGATCTGGCAGATGGCGTTGAACAGCGGCTCGGACGCGCGCTCGCGCGCGATGGCCGCGTGCACGTTGGTGAGCACCTGGTAGAGCCGGTTGAGGCGGCGCAGGTGGCGCTCGTCGTCGCGCCGCTGCGTCACGTCGCGGCCGATGCTCAGCACGCCGGCGAGCTCCCCGTGCGAGCCGAACACCGGCGTATGCAGCGACTCCACCAGCTCCTGGTGACCGTCGTGCGCGTAGGTGAGCGTGAACTGGTGCGGCACCGGCGCGCGTACCTCGATCGCGCGCCGGTCGGCGGCCGCGAATTCGGCGGCCACCGCGGCCGGCAGGAAGGTGCTGGCCGGCTGGCCCAGCAGCTCGTTCTCGGGCGCGCCGATGAAGCGCTCGAAGCGCACATTGCACGCGAGGAAGCGGCCGTCGACGCCCTTGAACCAGACGAGGTCGGGCAGCGTGTCGATCAGCGTGCGCAGGCGCCGCGCCTGGCTGTCGATCTCGGCAGTCTTCTCGCCCACGGCGCGCCGCAGCGCCAACCCCCACAGCACCGCGACGATCACCGCCAGCCCCAGCGCCCCGGCCGCCGCGGCCACCACGTGCAGCCAGCGCGATCCCGCGAGCGCCTGGCCGAACCACTTGTCCTCCAGCGCCTTCTTCTCGGCCGGCGGAATCTCGTCGAAGCCCTTCTCGATCAGCGCCAGCGTGGCCGCGTCGCCGCGCCGCACGGCGCGGTGCATGTGGCCGTAGACCATGACGAACGCCTCGCGGAAGCGTTGCGACGCGTTGGCCTTGTACAGGTAGTACTCGGCCGACGGGCCGTCCATGCAGAAGATCTTCGGGCCGCCGGACACGGCGGCGGCGATCAGGCTCTGGTAGCTGGGATAGGTGTCGATGAGCGTCACGCCTCCGGCCTGCAGGCGGTCGACGCAGACGTCGCCCGACAGCGCGGCCACGTGGAAGCCCTTGAGCGAATGCAGGTCGACCAGACCCTTGACGCCGCTCTCGGCGTAGATCGGCTCGCGCACGTCGGCGTACGGCGCCGTGAAGTCCAGCGTGCGCGCGCGCTCGGACGACCAGAAGATGGTGTCGATGACGTCGGCGTCGCCGTCGGCAATGCGGCGCAGCGCGTCCGACCACTCCACCGGCTCGAGGTCGACGCGAATGCCGGTCTTCCTCGACCACGACGCCCATTCGTCGGCCACGAGGCCGGCCGGGTGGCCGTCCTCGTCGCGGAACAGGTAGGGCGGATAGTTGTCGGCGCCCACCACGCGCAGCACCTGCGGCGCCGCGGCGGCCGGGCCGCTGGCGGCGACGGGTGCCGGTGCCGCATCGGGCAGCGTGCCGGAGGTCTCCGCCGCGGCCGCGGCGAGCACGCAGGCCAGGCCCAGGGCGAACACCGCCGACGCGGCCCGGGCGGCGCCGGCGGGTCGCCCGACGGGAGCGGGATGGCGTGCCAGAACGCTAGTCCGACAGCCGGGTCACGCCTTCCAGCGTGCACGCATAGACGGCGTTGCGAAGCGCCGCGATGGCCTCGTAGCGCGGGAAGCTGCGGCGCCAGGCGAGCACGATCCGGCGCGTGGGCACCGGCGCCTCGAACGGGATGTAGGTGACCAGCGCGTGCGACTGCGGGTCGTCCATGCCGTGCGTGATGGACAGCCGCGGCACCACGGTGACGCCCATGCCCGAGGCCACCATGTGCTTGATGGTCTCCAGCGACGAGCCCTCGAAGCTCTTGCGGATGCCCTCGGCATCGTTGGAGAAGCGAGCGAACTCGGGGCACACCTCCAGCACGTGGTCGCGGAAGCAGTGGCCGGTGCCCAGCAGCAGCATGGTCTCCTGCTTCAGGCGCTCCGACGAGATCGACTTCTCGCTCGCCAGTGCGTGCGCGCGGGGCACGGCCACGACGAAGGGCTCGTCGTACAGCGGCGCGATGGCCAGGCCGCTGTCGGGAAAGGGTTCGGCCATGATCGCGCAATCGAGCTCGCCGGTGCGCAGCATGTCCAGCAGCTTGACGGTGAAGTTCTCCTGCAGCATCAGCGGCATCTGCGGCGTCAGCTCGATGGCATGGCGCACCAGTTGCGGCAGCAGGTACGGCCCGATCGTGTAGATGATGCCCAGCTTCAGCGGGCCGGAAAGCGGATCCTGGCCGCGCTTGGCGATCTCCTTGATCGCCGCCGCCTGCTCGATGACGCTCTGCGCCTGGCGCACGATGGCCGTGCCTAGCGCCGTGAGGCTCACCTCGTTGCTGCCGCGCTCGAAGATCTTGACGTCGAGCTCCTCCTCGAGCTTCTTGATGGCCACCGACAGCGTGGGCTGCGACACGAAGCACGCCTCGGCGGCGCGGCCGAAGTGGCGCTCGCGGGCGACCGCGACGATGTAGCGCAGCTCGGTGAGGGTCATGGCCGTATTGTGATGACTCCGAGCCTCCAGAGGGGACCCGTATTGACCCGCGCAACAGTTCAGGGCGTCGTCAGGCTTTCATCCACTCCAGCTTGCCGCCGAGCCAGCGTTCGACGTGGGCCGACGCGGCGCCGGGCGCCCGCGCCAGCAGCTCCGGCGCCGCGCGTCGCACGTGCGCCAGCAGCGGTGCGTCCTCCTCCAGGTCGGCGAAGCGCAGCAACTGGTCGCCCGACTGGCGCGCGCCCATGAACTCGCCCGGGCCGCGGATCTGCAGGTCGCGCCGGGCGATCTCGAAGCCGTCGGTGGTCTCGGCCATCGCCTTCAGCCGCTCCTTGCCCACCAGCGACAGCGGCGGCGCGTACAGCAGCACGCACACGCTCGCGGCGCTGCCGCGCCCCACCCGGCCGCGCAGCTGGTGCAGCTGGGCCAGGCCGAAGCGCTCGGCGTGCTCGATCACCATCAGGCTGGCGTTGGGCACGTCCACGCCCACCTCGATGACCGTGGTGGCCACCAGCACCGGCAGCGCGCCGGACTTGAACTGCGCCATCACCGCGGCCTTGTCTGCCGCCTTCATGCGCCCGTGCAGCAGCCCCACGCTCACGCCGGGCAACGCGGCGGCGAGCGCGGCGTGGGTGTCGGTGACGTTCTGCAGCGTCAGCGGCTCGGCGCGGCCGGCGAATTCGGCAGCGGCGTTCTCGGCGTCCTCCGACTCCTCGATCAGCGGGCACACCCAGTAGACCTGCCGTCCGGCGGCGATGTCGTCGCGGATGCGTTCCACCACGTCGGGCCGGCGGGTGTCGGCGAACACGCGCGTGACGATGGGGGTGCGGCCGGGCGGCAGCTCGTCGATGGTGCTGACGTCCAGGTCGGCGAAGTAGGTCATCGCCAGCGTGCGGGGGATGGGCGTGGCCGTCATCATCAGCAGGTGCGGCTCCAGCCCCTCGATGGCGAGCTTGCGCCGCAGCGCCAGGCGTTGCTGCACGCCGAAGCGGTGCTGCTCGTCGACGATGGCGAGCCCCAGGCGGGCGAACTCCACGCCTTCCTGGATGATCGCGTGCGTGCCCACGATGAGCCGGGCCGCGCCGCTCGCCGCCTGCTCCAGCGCCTTCGCCCGGGCCTTGCCCTTGCGGCTGCCGCTGAGCCAGGCCACCTCGATGCCCAGCGGCTCCAGCCACTGGACGAGCTTGGCGAAGTGCTGCTCGGCCAGGATCTCGGTAGGGGCCATCAGCGCGCACTGCCAGCCGGCGTCCATCGCCACCGCGGCCGCGAGCGCGGCCACCACCGTCTTGCCGGCGCCCACGTCGCCCTGCAGCAGGCGATGCATCGGGCGCGGGCCGGCGAGGTCGGCGACGATCTCGTCGACCACGCGCCGCTGCGCGCCGGTGAGGCCGAAGGGCAGCACGCCCAGCAGCTTCTCGTGCAGGCCGCCGCTGCGCGGCACGATCTCGGGCGCGCGCAACAGCGCGCGTTCCGCGCGCGAGGCCAGCTGCGACAGCTGCTGCGCGAGCAGCTCCTCGAACTTCAGGCGCTGCGCGGCCGGGTGGCTGCCGGCCTCGAGCTCGTGCAGCGACACGTCCGGCGGCGGGTGATGCAGCGTCTCCACCGCCACCCGCAGCGACGGCAGCCCCTCGGGAATCACCTGCGGCGGCAGCACCTCCTGCAGCGGCGCCCGCGCCAGGCTGCTGGCGATCACCTTGCGCAGGTAGGGCTGGGGCAGCTGCGCCGTGGTCGGGTAGACCGGCGTCAGCGACGGCGGCAGCGGCGCGCCCTGCACCACCGCCTTGAAGCTGGGGTGCACCATCTCGCGCCCGAGGAAGCCGCCGCGGATCTCGCCGCGCACGCGCACGCGCTGGCCCGGGGCGAAGGTCTTCTGGTGCGAGGGATAGAAGTTGAGGAAGCGCAGCACCAGCTCGGCGTCCGACTCGTCGACGATCTTGGCGATGAACTGGCGCCGGCCGCGCTGCTCCACGCGCGATTCGAGCACGGTGCCCTCGACCTGCACCTTCTCGCCCGGGTAGGCACGGGCGATGGGCGTGACCTGCGTCTCGTCCTCGTAGCGCAGCGGCAGGTGCAGCGCGAGGTCGATGGCGCGCACGAGGCCCAGCCGCTGCAGCGCCTTCTGCGGGGCGCTCAGTTCGGCCTTCTCGGGGGCGCCATCGGCGGGCTTGCTGGACATGCGGGGCATTCTCGCGCCTGCCGTGTTGTTTCCCGGTGCGCGAATCGGCCAAAACGAACGAATCCGCACAGCGACGTACAAGCCGATACCAACCTGGCTCGCCAGTTGCCTGACAATATCCGCTGCCGCTTCCGCGGCCCCTTCCCTCAGCTGTCCAACATGCGCCTCATTGCCCGTTTCGTGTTCCTGATGGTTGCCGTCTTCGGCGTGAGCCTGGCCTTCGCGTGGGCCTGGGACAAGTCCGACAAGCCGCAGGACGCCAGCGTCCACGCCAACACCGCTACCTGAGCCTCACGTGGCCGACGAGAACGTCGCGGCGGCCCGCGATGCCGTCCACCTGCCGCCGCCGTCCGGCGAGCATCGCCTCGGCGACTTCGATTTCGAGCTGCCCGACGAGCTGATCGCGCAGCATCCGGCGGCCGAGCGCAGCGCCTCGCGCCTGCTCGACGGCACGTCCACGAATGCCGATGGCTTCGCCGCGCCATTCGTCGACCGCATCTTCCGGGAGTTCCCCGGCCTGCTGAACGCGGGCGACCTGCTGGTGTTCAACGACACCCGCGTGATCAAGGCGCGCCTGTTCGGCACCAAGGCCACCGGGGGCGGCGTCGAAGTGCTGGTCGAGCGCGTGCTGCCGCCGAACGAGGCCTGGGCCCACATCCGCGCCAGCAAGTCGCCCAGGGCCGGCACCACGCTCACGTTCGGCGACGCCGCGGCCGGCACGAGCTTCGAGGTGCAGGTGCTGGGCCGCTGCGGCCCTGAAGATTCGATGTTCCACCTGCGCTTCCCCGGCGACGTCTTCGCGTTGCTGGAGCAGCACGGCCACGTGCCGCTGCCACCCTACATCACGCACGCCGACGAGGCCGACGACGTGCGGCGCTACCAGACCGTGTTCGCCGACCGTCCCGGCGCCGTGGCCGCGCCCACCGCGGCGCTGCATTTCGACGATGCGCTGCTGGCCGAGATCGCCGCGCGCGGCGTGCAGTCGGCGCGCGTCACGCTGCACGTGGGCGCGGGCACGTTCCAGCCGGTGCGCAGCGAGAAGCTGGACGAGCACCGGATGCACACCGAGTGGTTCGACGTGCCGCAGGCCACGGTGGATGCCGTGCTGCGCACGCGCGCCGCGGGCGGGCGCGTCGTGGCCATCGGCACCACCACCGTCCGCGCGCTCGAGTCGGCGGCCGAGGCGGCGCGCCAGGCCGGCGCGCCGGGCTCGCTGCAGGCCGGTCCGGGCGAGACGCGGATCTTCATCACGCCCGGCTACCGCTTCCAGGTGGTCGACCGCCTGGTGACCAACTTCCACCTGCCCAAGAGCACGCTGATGATGCTGGTGAGCGCGTTCTCGGGCATGGAGCACATCCGCGCGCTGTACGCGCACGCGATCGCGCAGCGCTACCGGTTCTTCAGCTACGGCGACGCGATGCTTCTCGACCGCGTCGAGAACTGAGCTTCAGCAGCTCTCGCACCCCGCCGCCGCCAGCCACGGATCGCGCTTGCTCTGGCCGAAGGTGGCCACCAGGAAATCGACGAACGCGCGCGTGCGCATGGGCACGTGCTTGCGCGTGGGCATCGCGGCGAACAGCGTCACCGTCTGCATGTGCCATTGCGGCAGCACGCGTTCCAGCGCCTGTTCCATCAGGGCATCCTCGGCCATGAACGACGGCAGGCCCGCGATGCCCAGGCCCGCCAGCGCGGCGGCGTAGAGCGTGTCGCTGTGTGTGGTCATCAGCGGCGGCAGCGCGCGCAGTTCCACCACCTCCGGGTCGCCGTCGCCCCAGGCCGGCTTGAAGGTCAGCTCGCGCTGTTCGCTGGGCGGGGTCGGCATCAGCGTGTCGTGGTGGGCCAGGTCGCGTGGATGCAGGGGGCGGCCGTGCTGGGCGAGGTATTCGGGCGTCGCGCACAGGATCACCTCCGACGTGGCGACGTGGCGCGCGATGAACGCGCCCTCGATGGGCCGCGCGCGCTGCACGATGATCGTCACGTCGTGGTTCTCGTCGGGTGTCTCCACCGAGGCGCTGACGGTCAGCTCCAGCGTCACCTTCGGATGCAGCGCCCGGAAGCGCGGCAGGTGCTTGGCGAGCTGGTGCACGGCGAATCCGGGCGGCACCAGCACGCTGAGCCGCCCGCGCGCCTCGGCGGTGGCGATGCCGGCCACGGCCTCGGCATCGTCCACCTCGCTGAGGATGTTGCGCACCCGCTCGAGGTAGTCCTCGCCGACGTCGGTGAGCGCCAGCCTGCGCGTGGTGCGGTTGATCAGGCGGGCGCCGAGGTGCTCCTCGAGCTCGGCCACCAGCCGGGTGGCGACCGCCGGCGCGATGTCCATCGCGGTGGCCGCCTTGGCGAAGCCGCCGGCATCGATGACGCGGGCGAAAACCCGCATGGCGCGCAGTTGATCCATCCGATTCTTCCTGAAACTTCAATAAACAATTCTATGACTGCCTGTTTATCCCCAAGGACGTCAGGAATACAGTGAATCCATCGATGAAGCGCAGACACACAACGCGTCACCGAGGCCCGGTGGAAGCCCTGAAGGCAGGCCGCCGGACATCCTCAACCTGTTGAAGAAAGAAGTTCATCATGCAAGTTCGTCAAGTCATCGCCGCCGCCCTGCTCGCCGCCACCGCCGTTGGCGCCATGGCCCAGGAAATCGACCGCGCCGAGACCCTCCAGGGCAAGAGCCTCGCCGCTCAAGCGGATCAAGCCGCGCAGTCCGGACGCACCCGTGAATCCGTCGTCGCCGAGACGCGCAACCTGCAGGCCGAAGGCCAGCTGAAGACCGTCGGCGAACGCGCCGACGCGCCTGCCGTGACGGTCGTGCCGCAGACCCAGTACGCCGGGCGCACCCGCGCCGACGTGAAGGGCGAGCTCGCCCAATGGCGCCAGACCCACAAGGCGGTCGTCGGCGAACTGGGCTGATCCTGCGGCGCGGATGACCTCCAGCATCCGCGCTCGATCCCAGGCCCGACGGGCGGCGCGAGTCTTTCGCGCCGCCCGTTTCCGTTGGGCGGCGACAATGGCGACATGCTGAAATTCGAGATCCTGGGCACCGATGCCCTCGCCCGCCGCGGGCAACTCACGCTGAACCACGGCGTGGTGCAGACCCCCGTGTTCATGCCGGTGGGCACCTACGGCACCGTCAAGGGCGTGCTCCCCCGTTCGCTCGAGGAGATGGGCGCGGAGATCATCCTCGGCAACACCTTCCACCTGTGGATGCGCCCCGGCCTGGACGTGATGGCGCAGTTCGGCGGACTGCACAAGTTCGAGGCCTGGAAGGCGCCGATCCTGACCGACTCCGGCGGCTTCCAGGTGTGGTCGCTCGGCGAGATGCGCAAGATCTCGGAGGAAGGCGTGCGCTTCGCCTCGCCCGTCAACGGCGACAGGCTGTTCCTGACGCCCGAGACCAGCATGCAGATCCAGACGGTGCTCAACTCCGACATCGTCATGCAGTTCGACGAGTGCACGCCCTACGAGACCAAGGGCGTGCTCACCACCGAGCGCGAGGCGCGGCTGTCGATGGAGCTGTCGCTGCGCTGGGCCGCGCGCTGCCGCGACGAGTTCTCACGGCTGGAGAACCCCAACGCGCTGTTCGGCATCGTGCAGGGCGGCATGTTCGAGTCGCTGCGCGAGTTCTCGCTCGACGCGCTCGTGGCGATGGACTTCCCCGGCTACGCGATCGGCGGCGTCTCGGTGGGCGAGCCCAAGGAGGACATGCAGCGCCTCGTGGCCCACACGCCGCACCGGCTGCCGGCGCACAAGCCGCGCTACCTGATGGGCGTGGGCACGCCGGAAGACCTGATCCACGGCGTGACCCACGGCGTGGACATGTTCGACTGCGTGATGCCCACCCGCAACGCGCGCAACGGCCACCTGTTCACGCGCTTCGGCGACCTGAAGGTGCGCAACGCGCGCCACAAGAGCGACGAGTCGCCGGTGGACGCGAGCTGCAACTGCTACACCTGCGGCAACTTCAGCCGCGCGTACCTGCACCACCTGGATCGGTGCGGCGAGATGCTGGGCCCGATGCTCAACACCATCCACAACCTGCACTACTACGTGAACCTGATGCGCGAGGTGCGCGCGTCGCTCGACGAAGGCCGCTTCGCCGAGTTCCGCATGGGCTTCGCGCGCGATCGCGCGCGAGGGGTCTAGCTGCAGAGCCCGCGCGCGTCGTGACCGCGGCTTACTGCGTCTGCGTCGCGCCGGTGATCACGACGTTGGGCACCGGCACGCACGAGTCGTCGCCCTGTGCGGCGCCGGTCATCGCAACGCAGGGCGCGTTGGCGATCGCCGTGGCAACGGCCTGGCTGCTGGTCGTGATGTTGCCGAACACCGCATAGTGAGTGTCGAAGCCCGTGTTGTCGGCGGTGTTGATGTAGAACTGGGACGTTGCCGAGTTCAGGTCGGCGGTGCGCGCCATCCCCACGGACCAGGCCACGTTGCTGCCCCCCGTGGTCTCGAGCGCGATCGGCGCAAACAAAGGCGTCTTGGGCGCCGCGGGCAGCGTGCCGCCCGAGGACGCCGTGTAGCCGCCGCCCTGGATGATGTGGTTCGACGCCGACGTGCGATGGAAGATCAGGCTGTTGTAGAAGCTGGGGTTGGCGTTGACGTAGGCGAGGAAGTTGTCGACCGTGATCGGCGCCTTGTCGCCCACCAGGTTGATCACGATGTTGCCGGCGACGCCCGCACCATTGCTGACCTGCAGCGTCACCTGCGGCTGCGGCACCGTGAAGGTGGTGGTCGGGCCGATGCTCGTGCCATTCGACTTGAACGTGACGTTGCCGCTGTAGGCGCCCGAAGGCGTGCAGGTGTAGGTGGCGGTGGTGGCCGTGCTCGTGTTCGCGAGCGTGATGTTCTTGCAGTAGGGAGCCGTCACCGCGAGCGTGCTGTCGAGGCCCGTGCCGTTGACCGTGATGGTGGCGGTCTGGCCGTAGTGGGGCGAGAACACGGAGGCCGAGGCGATTGTGGCGGTCGGCGTTCCGCCGGTACTGTTGCCGCCGCCTCCACACGCGGAAAGCGTGGCGAGCAGGGCGGCGAATGCAAAGGGACGTTGCTGCATGATGGTTGGGAGAGACGAAAACGTGGATGGTAGGTCATGCACCCGCGACGCATTGTTAAGTCGACGTTAATGGTGTGCGCCCGTCGTCCTCATACCACCCCCGGGTAAGCTGCGATTCCCATGTCCACGCCGTTGCAAGCCGTCTGGAGCGCCATCAAGCGGCCGGTTCGCTGGCTGCTGGCGCTGCTGATCCTGTTCGAGGAATGGGGCTGGACTCCCCTCGCGCGTGCGTTGGCCAGCCTCGCGCGCCGGGCCGGCGTGCGGCGGCTGGAGCGGCGCATCGAGGGCCTGGGTCCGCGCATGGCGTTCGCCGTGCTGTTCGTGCCGGCGCTGGCGCTGCTGCCCATCAAGATCGGAGCGCTGTGGCTGGTGGGCCTGGGCCGCGTCGTCATGGGCATCGCGATCCTCGTTGCGGCGAAGATCCTGGGCACCGCGGTGGTCGCGCGGCTGTTCATGCTGACGCAGCCGCAGCTGATGCGCCTGGGCTGGTTCGCGCGACTCTACGTGCGCTGGATCGCGTGGAAGACGCGTGTCGTGGCGAGCCTGCTCGACTCGTCGGGTTGGCGGGCCGGCCGCGCGCTGGCGGCGCGCGCCCGTGCGTTGTGGACTAGATGACCTTGGCCGCGAGCAGCTGCCCCACTTCGTGGTGCAGGCCCTCGGGCGTGACCGCGTCGGCCGCGATCTGCGGACCCACGTTCAGGCCCACCTTGCTGAACAGCCCGCGGCGGAACGGCTTGCTCATGGCGGCGCCCTCCACGCGCGAGAAGAACGAGCCCCACAGGTTCTGCAGCGCGAGCGGGATCACCGGCACGGGGCGCGTCTCGAGGATGCGCATGACGCCGCCCTTGAACGGCTTCAAGGTGCCGTCGCTGGTGATGCCGCCCTCGGGGAAGATGCCCAGCAGGTCGCCCTCGGCCAGCACCTGGTCGGCCGCGACGAAGGCGGCTTCGTAGGCGGCCGGATCGTCGTTCCTGGGCGCGATGGGAATCGCCTTGGCCAGGCGGAAGAACAGGCCCAGCCCCGGCGTGCGGAAGATGCGCGCGTCCATGAGGAAGCGGATCGGGCGCGGGCTGGCCGCCATCAGCAGCACCGGGTCGACGAAGCTCACGTGGTTGCACACGACGATGGCCGGCCCGGTGGCGGGAATGTTGGCGTCGCCCCGGATCCGGAACCGGTAGACGGTGCGCGTGAGGACGAAGGCGACGAAGCGCAGCAGGTACTCCGGCACCAGGCAGAAGATGTAGCCCGCCACGATGGCGTTGGCGATGCCGGTGATCAGGAACACGCCGCCGATGCTCACGCCGAAGTGCAGGAGCGCGCCGGCGATCAGCGAGCTGGCGATCATGAACAGCGCGTTCAGGATGTTGTTGGCGGCAATGATGCGGGCCCGGTGGCTGGGGAGCGCCCGCATCTGCACGAGCGCGTACATCGGCACGCTGTAGAGGCCGGCGCTGAGCGAGAGCATGAACAGGTCGATCATGGGCCGCACGTGCTGGCCCTGGTGGACGAAGTCGGACAGGCCCCACAGCGCGCTCGCCGGCGCCGCGAGATGGCTCACCGAGAAGTACAGGTCGATCGCGAAGATGCTCATGCCGATGGCGCCCAGCGGCACGAGGCCGATTTCCACCTGGCGGCGCGACAGCACCTCGCACAGCAGCGATCCGATGCCCACGCCCACCGAGAACAGCACCAGCAGCAGCGACGCCACATGCACGTCGCCGTGCAGCACATCCTTGGCGAACGACGGGAACTGCGACAGGAACGTCGCGCCGAAGAACCACATCCACGAGATGCCCAGCAGCGACCGGAACACCACGATGTCGGTGCGCGCCAGCTTCAGGTTGCGCAGCGTCTCGGTGACCGGGTTCCAGTTGATCCTGAGCTGGGCGTCGTGCGGAGGCGATGCGGGAATGGCTTGGGCCGTCAGCCGGCCGATGACCGCGATCGCGAGGCAGGTGCCGCCGGCGAGCGCCGGGCCCACGCCGGGCACCACGACGAGCAGGCCGCCGGCGAGCTGGCCCAGCAGGATCGCGACGAAGGTGCCCATCTCGACCATGCCGTTGCCGCCGGTGATCTCGTGGTCGTCGAGGTGCTGCGGCAGGTAGGCGTACTTCACCGGGCCGAACAGCGTGGAGTGCACGCCCATCAGGAACAGGCACAGCAGCAGCACCACCACCTGCTGCGCGACGAAGCCCCAGATGGCGAGCACCATGATCAGGATCTCGAACGACTTGATGAAGCGCATCACGCGCGCTTTGTCGTACTTGTCGGCCAGCTGCCCGCTGGTGGCCGACAGCAGCACGAACGGCAGGATGAACACGGCGCTGATGACGAGCCCGGCCTTCTCGGGCGGCAGCCACGACACGTTGAGCTGGTAGGTGACCAGCACCGTGAACGCGAACTTCAGGACGTTGTCGTTGCCCGCACCGAAGAACTGCGTCCAGAAGAACGGCGCGAAGCGGCGCTGCGAGAGGAGCGCGAACTGGCTGGGATGGGCTTGGCTCATGGAGGTGGGGGTCTGCGGGCGTTGTGCCGACTGTAGCCGCAGCCCCTGCCCCGCGCCTGCGGCGACACCCTCGGTCTCGACGTCGTTCGCGGGAGTCATCGCACCACCATGGGCGTGCCGGCCAGTTGCTCGCGCTGCAGCCAGTCGAACATCGATTCGACGGTCACCGTCTCGATGTGGTCGCTGAAGCGCTTCGAGTTCGGGTGGTCGTCGAAGGCGACGTTGGCGCGGGTGATGCGGCCGCCCAGCCGGGTGAGCGCGTCGATGTGGAGCACCGTGGGCTGGTAGTCGTGCAACTGGAGCCACGCCTGCGCGCGCTCGCGCGTGCTGGCCGCGGGATCGAGCGAGCCGGCCAGCGTCTCGAGCGCCCACTGGTTGCTCTGCTGGTAGCGCGTCGACCACGGGTAGGCGACGACGCTGTAGGCCGGCGTGTGCCATTGCACGAGGCGGCGGTCGTCGGTCAGCACCTGCATCAGCGCGGCCTGCACCTCGGGGGCCGGGACGACGAAGGCGGCCTCGTAGCGGAACGGCGTGTCGAGGAAGAACTCGGCCAGGCCCTGGCGGAAGACGGCCGCCTCCGCCGTACCGCACTGGTTGAGCTTGTGGGCGATGCGCCAGGTGCTGCGCGGCGGGCGCGGCGGGAGCGGGCCATCGAAGAGCGCGGCGCCGGCAGGCGCCTGCCGGGTCGCGACGGGGACGGGCCCCTCGCGGTAGGCGAACGCGAGGTGCGACCAGTTCAGGCCGTACTTGCGCAGGTCCTGGCCGGCTCGCGCGATGATCACGACCTGGGCATCGGTGGCATCCAGGCGCTGTTGCACACGCTCGGCCAGGCCCAGCGCCCGGGTCATGCCGAGCGTGTCGGGCGGCGTGGCGTCGCAGGCTTGGCCGGCCCAGGCCGCGGACGAGGCGATCGCGAGCGCGCCCAGCACGACGCGCAGCCAATGCGCGGCGCGGCTCATCGCGACACCCGCTGGTTGTACGACAGGGAGCGGCCGATCTCGTTCGGGACGAACGCGATCACATGGCCGGCGGCGCTGAGCACCATGCCGGTGGCCACCGCGGTGACGGTGATCACCGTGCCCACCGCGACCGACACGCCTCCGGCCACGTGGCCGGCGAAACAGATGCTGCCCTTCACGCCGTCGGCGACGTTCTCGACCACCCAGACGGTGCCTTCCGCGCTCGCCTGCACGCCGGTCACCACGATGGAGCCGACGCCCGCGACCAGGACGACCGGCAGCGCCACCGAGATCGCCGCGGGCACCAGCGAGGCTTCGCTGATCTCGCTGGACGAGCGTTGGGCGCGCGCGGGCCCGGCGGCGGCGAAGGCGATGAGCAAGGCCGAAATGACGCGCAAGGCAGAGGGGGGCTTCATGTGAAACATCCGCGGTTGAGAAATCGCGATAGTGGTTGGCGCCTGTCTGCGCGACAACGGGATTGCGACGAGTCCCGGCCGTCGCGTCGTGGGGTATCGTCCGCAGATACTTTCAGCCCCTCCGTCATGAGCACAACCGCCGAGATCGTCAACGTCCTCAAGAGCGAGCTGAAACTCGCTCGCCTCACCTACGCCGGCCTGGGGCGCGAGCTTGGCTTGGCCGAATCGAGCGTCAAGCGCATGTTCGCCAAGGGGGACATGCCCTTGAAGCGGATCGACGAGATCTGCCGCGTGCTCAAGTGCGACTTCTCGGAGCTGGCGCGCAAGGTGGCCGACCTGGAATTGCTGCGCGACGAGCTGACGCTGGAGCAGGAGCGCGCGGTCGTCGGCGACAAGCGCCTGTTGGTGATGGCGCTGTGCACGCTGAGCCAGTGGCCCTACGAGCAGATCATGGGCATGTACGCGTTCACCGATGCCGAGGCGGTGCGTCACCTGACCCAGCTCGACCGGCTCGGCATCATCGATCTGAAGCCGCTGAACCGCTACCGGCTGAAGGTGGCCAAGACGTTCCGCTGGCGCTCGAACGGGCCGGTGATGCAGTTCTTCCGCGACCACGGGGTGGTCGACTACTTCTCGGGCGGCTTCAACGGCGAGAGCGAGATGGTGAGCCTGGTGCACGGCCACATCAGCCTGCCCATGGCCAAGGTGTTCCAGGAGCGGCTGCAGCGCGTGGCCCAGGATTTCGCCCAGCAGCACCTGGCCGACCAGCGCCTGCCACAGGCGCACAAGCGCGGGTTCACCGCCGTGATGGCGTTGCGCTCGTGGACGTTCGGACCCTTGCGCGAGCTGCTGCGCGACCCGAACGTCGAGCCCTGAGCCCGGTCAGCGAGTGGCCAGCGCCGGGCTGTTCTCGCGCTCGACCATCTCGCGCGCGAACTCGATGAAGGCGACGGCGCCACGTGAAGTCGGATCCCAGACGACGCCGGGCTGGCCGTAGCTTGGGGCCTCGGCGAGGCGAACGTTGCGCGGGATCACGGTGTTGAACACCTTGTCGCCGAAGTGCGCCTTGAGCTGGTCGCTGACATTCACCTGCAGCGTGATGCGCGGATCGAACATCACCCGCAGGAGGCCGATCAGCTCCAGGTCGCGGTTGAGGTTGGCGTGGACCTGCTTGATCGTGTTGACCAGGTCGGACACCCCTTCCAGCGCGAAGTACTCGCACTGCATCGGCACGATCACGCCGTGGGCGCTGCACAAGCCGTTGAGGGTGAGCAGGTTCAGCGAGGGCGGGCAGTCGATCAGGACGAAGTCGTAGTCGTCGGAAACGGCTTTCAGCGCGCGCCGGAGCCGTTCGTTGCGACGCTCCAGGGCCACCAGCTCGACCTCGGCGCCCGCCAGTTCGCGGTTCGCGCCCAGCACGTCGTAGCCGCCGCTGGTGGAGCGTTGCGCGGCTTCCTGGATCGTCGCGCTTTCCAGCAGGACGTCGTAGACGGTGAGGGGCAGTTCGCGCTTCTGGATGCCGGAACCCATCGTGGCGTTGCCTTGCGGGTCGAGGTCGACCAGGAGCACGCGCTGGCCGACGAGCACCAGACCGGCCGCCAGATTCACCGTGGTGGTGGTCTTGCCGACGCCGCCCTTCTGATTCGCAATGCAGAAAATTCTCGCCATGGATGACCGGTGAAAGCGCTGTGGTGCCTGTGGCTATTGTCGGGGCTGTTGCGCGGAGTCGTCAGCGCATTACTGGGGCCGGAGCCACACGAGGCAGCGTTTTTCATTCAATTCCGGCACCTCGAGTTGTTCCACGTGAAACATCGCGACGTCCGGTGGGATCTCGGCCTGCTCCTGCGCGGACAGATTGGCCTTCATCGCCGCCCATTGGCCACCGACCGCGAGCAGCGGACGGGTGAGCGTGGTGAAGTCCAGGATCGAGGCGAAGGCGCGCGAGGTGATCAGATCGAACTCGGGCGTCTTGAAGGTGGCCGTGGCCTCGACGCGGCCATGGACGCCATGCAGGTTCGCCAGCCCGAGTTCGACGGCGGCCTGGCGGATGAAGGCCGCCTTCTTGGCTACGGCGTCGACGCAAGTGACCTGCCATGCCGGGTTGAGCAGCGCGAGGATGACGCCCGGCAGCCCGGCGCCACTGCCGACGTCCAGCACCCGGAGACTCGCCCGCCCTTCGGCGCCTGTGCCTTTGCGCAAAGGCAGGACGACCGCCAAGCAGTCGAGCAGGTGGTGCGTGAACATCTCGCTCGTGTTGCGCACGGCGGTCAGGTTGTAGACCTTGGTCCAGCGCTGGATCAGCGCCAAGTAGGCCAGCAGCCGCTCGCGTTCCGTCGCCGTCAGCGTCAGTCCCAATCGGGGCGCAAGGGCCTCGAGTTGACCGTTCAGACGGGACGGGTCACCGTATTCAGGCGGCATGTTCGGCGGGAGAGGAGTTGGGATTCGAGAAGCCCTTGAAGCGCTTCTTCTTGAGGTGAACGAGCAGGAGCGAGATCGCGGCAGGCGTGACGCCGGAGATCCGGGTCGCCTGTCCCAACGTCTGCGGGCGGTGCTGGGTCAGCTTCTGGCGCACCTCGAAGGACAGCGCGGTCACCTGGTTGTAGTCCAGCTCGGCGGGCAGCACGAGCTCTTCCAGGCTTTGGGCGCGGCTGACTTCCTCGTTCTGCTTGTCGATGTAGCCCGCGTACTTGGTGGCGATCTCGAGTTGTTCGATCACTTCGCCGGCCAACTGGGCGCCGAGTTCCTGGCTGAGTGTTTCACGTGAAACATCGACTGCGGGCCGCGCGATGGCGGTTGCCTCGACGACGGTGTCGAAGCCGATGCCGGGTCGGCGAAGCAGGTCCGTCAACGAATGCTCGTGCTCCAGGGCCTTGCCGAGCAGGCGTTCCGCATCGGCCGCGGGCAGGTTGTTGGGGTGCACCCAGGTCGAACGCAGCCGCTCGGTCTCGCGCGCGAGCACATCGCGCTTGCGGTTGAAGTGTGTCCAGCGGACGTCGTCGACCAGGCCCAGCTGGCGGCCGAGCTCCGTCAGCCGCAGGTCGGCGTTGTCTTCGCGCAGCTGGAGCCGGAACTCGGCACGGCTCGTGAACATGCGGTACGGCTCGGTGACACCCTTGGTGATCAGGTCGTCCACCAGCACGCCCAGGTACGCCTGGTCGCGCCGAAGGACGAAGCCGTCGGCGCGACCAGCGGCAAGCAACGAGGCGTTGGCGCCGGCGAACAGCCCTTGCGCTGCCGCTTCTTCGTAGCCGGTGGTGCCGTTGATCTGGCCGGCGAAGAACAGGCCGGAGATTGCTCGCGTCTCGAAGGTGCTCTTCAGTTCGCGCGGGTCGAAGTAGTCGTATTCGATCGCGTAGCCCGGCCGCAGGATGTGGGCGTTGGCCAGCCCTGCCATCGACCGGACGGCTGCCAGCTGGATGTCGAAGGGCAGCGAGGTGGAGATGCCATTCGGGTAGAACTCGTTCGTCGTGAGGCCTTCGGGCTCCAGGAAGATCTGGTGCGAGTCCTTGTCGGCGAAGCGATTGACCTTGTCCTCGATGCTGGGGCAATAGCGTGGCCCCACCCCCTCGATGACGCCGGTGAACATCGGGCTGCGGTCGAAGCCGGAGCGGATGATCTCGTGCGTGCGGGCATTGGTGTTCGTGATCCAGCATGGCATCTGGCGCAGATGCTGCCCCGCGTTGCCCATGAAGCTGAACACCGGCATCGCTGTCGTGATGCGGCCGTCGGCGTCGGGCATGCCGTCGCCCGGCTGCTCCACCAGCTGCGAGAAGTCGATGGAGCGGCCGTCGATGCGCGGCGGCGTGCCCGTCTTGAGCCGGCGCTGCGGCAGCTTCAGTTCCTTCAGCCGCGCGGACAGGCGTTGCGCCGGCGGATCCCCTGCGCGGCCGGCGCTGTAGTTCTGCAGCCCCATGTGGATCTTGCCGTCGAGGAACGTGCCGGCCGTCAGCACCACCGTGCGTCCGCGGAACGTGATGCCGGATTGCGTGATCGCGCCGGTCACGCGCTCGACGCCGTCCGCCGACTCCACGACCAGATCGTCGACCGCCTGCTGGAACAGCCACAGGTTGGGCTGGTTCTCGAGGCGATGACGGATGGCCGCCTTGTAGAGGATGCGATCGGCCTGGGCGCGCGTCGCGCGAACGGCCGGCCCCTTCGAGCCGTTGAGGATGCGGAACTGGATGCCCGACTCGTCCGTCGCGGCCGCCATGGCGCCGCCCAGCGCATCGACCTCCTTGACCAGGTGACCCTTGCCAATGCCACCGATCGACGGATTGCAGCTCATCTGCCCCAGCGTCTCGATGTTGTGCGTCAGCAGCAGCGTCGCGCTGCCCATGCGCGCCGCGGCGAGCGCGGCCTCGGTGCCGGCATGGCCGCCGCCGACCACGATGACGTCGAATTCCTGGGGGTAGATCACCGGCAACTCACTGCGCATGACCCGAACCGTCACGGCCGGATCGAAGGGGTAGCCCGCGCTGCGACGCGCCGCGCGATCGGCCAGGATCACGCCACGCGGAGACGGGTGGGGGAAACCGGGATTTTAGGCGGCCTCGCGCGCGCGCGCCACCAGCGAGGACAATCCGCGCATGCCGGCCCTCCTGCCCGAACCCGCGAACAGCCGCCCTGCCCTTGCCGCGACATGCCGCCCTGGCTGCGGCGCCTGCTGCATCGCCCCGTCCATCACCAGTCCGATCCCCGGCATGCCCGACGGCAAGCCGGCCGGCGTTCCCTGCGTCCAGCTCGATGCCGACATGCGCTGTCGCATCTTCGGCCACCCCAGCCGCCCCGCCTTCTGCGCCGGCCTGCAGCCGTCCCGCGAGATGTGCGGCGAGAGCACGGCACATGCGATGCACTGGCTCACCCAGCTCGAGCACGCGACCCGCCCCGCCTGAAACGACAAATGCCGCGGGAGTGCAGGCACTCACTACGCGGCATCGGCAGTATTTCCAAGACCCATCAAAAAAGAACGGGGTGCCGACGGAGGCCGTCGGCACCCCAAGAGTCAATCAGCTTCAGTAAGCGCTTCCATCGCGTGAGCGATTTTCCCGGAACTGGATGGGCTGATTGTGGAGGGTCTTGGGTAAACGATGGCTTTTGACCATCGCTTCAAATTAATCTCTCAAGGCGAATGATTCTTCAAGCTGTCGAGGTGCCGGAATTCACCAACCACCGCGCGGAGTTCCGTTCGTTGTCGCAGCGTCGCCACCGACGACGAACTTAAATTGATCGCGGCAGAGCTCAACCATCGGCACGAATTCAGAGCACGCATCGTCTCCGCTCGGTGTCTTAGGGAGCGACAACGCCTTCAACGCCGATACGATCTTCAGAATGGAATTCATGTCTGTCTACCTGCTAAATGCTGTTGATTGCCCCTGTAGAAGCATTGAAACAGCTAGCAGTCTGATCGGACACTGTCAGGTCTTACAGGGTCGCAGGCACGCTTGAGGCCTTGACTGGCAGGCAAAGGCACTACCTGAATGCCCGGCAGGCTGGGCACTAACCCGAAGGATTTCTAGTTCAGCAGCCCGAGGCGGATCGCCTTCAGCACCGCCTGATGCTTGTTCACGCATGCGAGCTTGTGCATGGAATTCTGCAAGTGCAAGACTGCCGTGCGTTCGGAGATGCTCATGATGGTGCCGACTTCCCAGGCGGTCTTCCCCTCCATCGTCCAGCGCAGAGCTTCGAGTTCGCGTGGAGTGAGAGATGGCGCGTCCAATGGCTTGGGCGGATTCGGCGTGAAGATCCTGAAGGCCGCATCCTGCGCATGCACGGCGAACAACTGCAGGTCAGCCACGATGCGCGTCACGTTGCGCATGTTCTTGGGAAGGGGCCTGTCCCGATCCACGCCGATGAAGAAATGGCGTCCACCAGGCAAGTGCATGGCCATCGCTATTCCCGTGCCGTAGCCGTGCTGGGACTGAAATTCCCACAGATTTCCCAAGCCTCGCGAAACGTAGGTCTCTTGATCCCAAATGATGGGCACGGCCGACTTCTTGCAGTGTTGCATCACGGGATCATGCTGCGCGCCAAAGTCGAGATCGGAATACCACTCCATGTACTCGGCAGGAGTGTTGTTCACGGTTTGGAACTCGGTCTTTGAAGCTGAATGATCAGTGACTACGGCAGCCGTCACGAATTTGAAGTCGAGCTGCTCCGCGAAGCTGACCACCTGAGCGGAGAAATCCGCGATGGTCGTTGTCTCCAAGATCGAGAGGTGGCTCCCTTGAAGCATGCGCGCTGCCATCACTGACCTCGGTTTGCATCAAGCGCGCAAGTGCCTGGAGCCCTGCAGGCCCACGACCGCGAAGGGCGGACGCGATAGATCGAGCGTTCCCAGGAGGACGGGCGGAAGGGGTTGCTGATCTGGTGCACCCTGACAAGTTTGACAGCTAGTCCAAGCAACGCAATATCTCCAGACTCCGGGGCATGCTGACAAGGACATCAACCACAGCCATGCTTGCTGCCCCAATCTTGCCATCGCCATTGGCGCCCTATTCCTGGCCACCCGTATTTTGGCAGGCAAACCTTCGACGAACGCCCAAATTTGTGCACCTCTCCACTCACGTGACGCGTGCCAGCGGGCAGAAGCAACCGTGCTGCGGCAGTACGCTCTGGGGCGGCTTCTCAGCCGATGGCGACGCCGGGCTGGCTTGGGACTGGGTTGAAATCGAGCAGGGGGTTGTCGCCATGCGCGACCCCATGTCACTGATGACGAATTTACAGCTGATTGCAGAAAACGGAGAGGTGCTGCAGCCGATCGCTGCCGCGTTGCACTTCAATCAGTTCGTTCGCCGGCTACCCTGGCAAGACGAAGTTCGCAGGTTGTTGCACGCTGCTTAGTTGGTGCCGGGCGATGTTTTCAAGAAGAAAGCCCGATTCGCATTCACTCGCAGTGGATCACGCCCAACCGTATTGCCTGCAAGACCGCTTCGTACTTTGTGCCGCAAGCAAGCTTCCTCATGGCGGAACGTAACCGTTCAGAGGTGACTTCCTCTGTTGTCGACATCAGCGCTGCAATGCTCTTCGTGATCTTGCCATCCATTGTTAATCGAAGTGCATCAATCTCTCGGGATGTAAGGGAAGATCGGTTGTCCGACGAAGTAAGCGGGGGAAGACATAGATCAAAAGCTGCCGCCTGTGAGTAAGCGGCAAAAGACCTAAAGTCCTTTAGTGCTTGTGGGTTGAAAATATCTCGCGAGCGATGCAATTTACTCCCGCTCAGACCAATCATGTAATGCCGGCCCCCGTGATAGTGCATTGCGGCTGCAATGCCAGTCTTGTAGCCATATGCAGCTTGGTAGTCCCAAAGGTCTCCTACACCGGCGGCAGCATAGGTATCGGCATCCCAAACGATTGTCGATGACCGATTTTTGCAATGCTGACTTACCGGATCCAACTTCCCTTTTTCCAGATTATGAAAATCGTCAAGAAATTCTTTGGGCGCGTTCGTTATGGTCTGAAATTCCGTCAGTGTCTCTGAGTGATCTGTAACTACCAACGCAGCGGCGTACTCATAGCCGAGATGATTGGCGAAGCTGACCAGGTGCGCGAGAAATGCTGACTCGGACTTGCTCTCCAGCACGTCAAGACATCTGTTTTTCATAGCGAGTTCCATGTGCGTAGACCCTCCTGAGACGTGTGGCGGCAAGCTCGCAACGTCGAACCGAAGACGCGGCCGGCATTGCACTTCGGCGAGCATTCCCTCCGCAATTCTCCCGCGATTTGCTCTCGACATGCTGAGGCGTTTATCTGCGGTCGTGTGTCGAATCGGCTGTGTCCGACCCGAGTAGCTCGAGAGGCACACTAACACTCGTAGAGCGGAAGCTGCATCGCCTGGTTCGGGTATCGATTTCCCTGGATCGCCTCGGCGAACCCGACGATCCCAGCCCTATTGCGCCGCCCGCCTCGTCAACTGCCGACTCACGAACATCAACGCCACCACGGTCAGCGCAACGCAGATGAACAGCCCGGGCGCGACATCGAGTGCGCTGATCGGGGCGTTCTTCAGGACGCGGTTCATCAGGGTGGACTGCGCCAGCGCGGGGACCCACAGGTTCCAGGCGGACTCGCCTTCCTGGTTGAACAGGTTCACCATCGGCGTCATGGTGACGGCGAGCGTGAGCACGACGGTGTTGGCCTGCGCCTCCTTGAAGGTCTTGCAGCGGATGGCGATGGCCATCATGAGGGCGGACAGGGCCGCGGCGAGTGGGGCGAGCAGGCCGATGAACCAGGCGGCCTCGACCCAGCCGAATCGGAACAGCGCGGCGAGCTGCTCGCTTCGCAGCAGGCTCTGCGCGGGCAAGAAGCTCATGCACGACAACACCGCGATCAGCAGTCCCAGCGCGAACACCGCGCCCCATTTGCCCACCACCAGCGCCGCGCGCGCGGCGGGGGTGGCCAGGAGCGGCTCCAGCGATCCGCGTTCACGCTCGCCAGCGGTGGTGTCGAGGGCGGCGTTGAGGGCGCCGTACAGGACCGCCATCATCACGAACATGGGCACCATGCTGGTGAGCTCGGCGGCGCGCGAGGCGTTGTCGGCGATGTCGTGTTCGTCGACGCTGGACACGTTCATCACCCCGGGCGCGACGCCGCGGGCGATCAGGCGCAGCGAGGCCTGCTCCTGCCCGAAGCCGTGCAGCAGCCGCTCGATCGCGCCGACGCCGGACTGCGCGCGGCCGTTGGCGCTGCTGTAGACGAGCTGGATCCGCGGCGCCTGGCCGTGGGCGAGGTCGTCCTCGAAGTTGGCGGGCACGATCACGACGGGATCGCCCAGCTTGCTGTCCTTGAGCTGGCTCTCCCAGTCGGCGGGCGCGGTCTTGACGATGAAGGTCTGGCGCTCGAGGTAGTTGCGCAGCGTTGGCGCGGCATCCAGGCCGATCGTGACGATCTCGCGCGCCTCGGCGCGCTTCTCGTATTTGCCCACCAGCGACGACAGCAGCACGAGCATCAGCGGGCCCATGGCGATCGACGTGAAGAACACCACCATCAAGGTGCGGCGGTCGCGCAGCGCGTCCTTGAGCTCCTTGACGAACACCGTCCACATCGCGATCGGGCTGCTCATTGCGGCTGGCCCTCCGTGCCGAACGCGAGACGCACGAAGGCGTCCTCGAAATCGTCGCAGCCGGCCTGCTCGCACAGGCTGGCCACCGTGCCGTCGGCGATGTGCCGGCCGTGCGCCACCAGCACCACGCGGTCGCACAGCCGCTCCACCTCCTGCATGATGTGCGTGGAGAAGACGATGCACTTGCCCGTCTCGTCGCGCAGCACGCGCAGGGCCTCGCGCAGCGCGCGCGTGGCCACCACGTCGAGGCCGTTGGTGGGTTCGTCCAGCACGATGTTGGCGGGGTCGTGCACGAGCGCGCGCGCGAGCGCCGTCTTCATGCGTTCGCCCTGGCTGAAACCGTCGGTGCGGCGATCGAGCAGCGCCTGCATCTCCAGCAGCTTCGCGAGGTGTTCGCAGCGCGCCTGCGCCGCGTCGTCGGCCATGCCGTGCAGGCGGCCGTGGTAGACGATGTTCTCGCGGGCGGTCAGGCGCGGATAGAGGCCGCGCGAATCCGACAGCACCCCCAAGCGGCCGCGCACGCCGGGCGCGTTCTCGCGCATGTCGATGCCGTCGACGCGGATCGTGCCGCTGTCGGGCGTCACCAGGCCCACGAGCATGCGCAGGCTGGTGGTCTTGCCGGCGCCGTTGGGCCCCAGCAGGCCGGTGATGGCGCCGTCCTGCGCATGCAGCGTCATGCCGTCGACGGCGACTACCGTGCGGGCCTTGCGGCCGCGGCCGCTCGTGAACTGCTTGCGCAGGTCGTCCATCGCGATCATCGCGGATCCTTGTTGGCGGCCGACGCGGCGGCGTCGGGCGCGCGCGGCGACGGGTCGTCGAAGCGGTTCGGGTCGTTGGTGGCGGGCACGGCGCGCGCCGGCAGCAGGGGCTGGAACGCGAGGGGACGCGGCACCTTGGCGGCGCAGTTCATGTCCACCGCCTGCGCCGCGGCGTCGGTGGCGGCGTCCACGAAATGGAATACGGCGTCGCGCATGCAGGCGATGGCGGTGACGTTGTGGCCGTTGTTGGCGACGACCACGGAGCGCGCGTTCGCGCCCAGCGCCTTGGCCACGCGCTCGGCGTGGCGCGGCGGCGTCACCGGGTCGAGGCCGCCGGACATCAGCAGCACCGGCGAGGCGCTGGCCGGGATCGTGTAGAACGCGGCCGGCACGTCGCCGCGCGGCCAGTGCGCGCAGACGGCGCGGTACAGACCCAGCGCGCCCGGCTCCTCGCCCGCCCCGCTGGCGGGCGGCAGGCGCGGCGCATCCTCCGCGCAGATGACGGAGAAGTGCTGGCCTTCCGACAGGTCGGTGGGCAGGCCTCCGGTGGACGTCGACAGCGCCAGCAACGGGCCGAAGCGCCCCGCCGCCGCTTCGTCGATGGCGTGCGGCAGCATCGCGCCCAGCGCCGGCGTGTACAGCGGCGAATGGACGAGATTGCGCACGGCCTCCGCCGTGATCGTGACGTGCAGCGGCTTGCCGGTGATGGGGCCGGCCAGGTCGACGGGCCGCGGCAACGACGCGAGCAACGCCTGCCAACGCTCGGCCAGCGCCGGGTGCGCGGCCGCGCAGGCCTTCTCGGCGGCGCAGTCGCGGAACAGCGCCTGCAGGGCCGCCTGCGCGTCGACGTCGTCGCTCACGGGCAGCACCATGTCGGGCGGCGCAACGCCGTCGATGACGCTGCGGCGCACATGCTGCGGATACACCCGCATGTATTCGAGCGCCGCGCGCGTGCCGTAGCTGATGCCGATGAGGTCGACCTTGTCGGCGCCGAGCGCGACGCGCACGGCGTCGGCATCGGCCATCGCGATGGGGGTGGTGTAGAAGCGCAGGTCGCCCCAGGGCAGCTGCTGCAGCTTCGCGCGGCACGCGTCCAGGGCGGCGACCGCGCGCGCGCGGTCGAGCGCGCGCGCGAGGGCCTCCTCGGGCTCGGGCACGTCGCATTGCAGCGGCGCGCTGTGGCCGGTGCCGCGCTGGTCGATCAGCACCAGGTCGCGCCGCGCGCCCAGGCGCGACGTGAGGTGCTCGATGGTGCCGGCCAGGCCGACGGCGCTCTGGCCCGGGCCGCCGGCGAAGAAGAAGATCGGGTCGGGCAGCTTCTGGCGCGCCAGCGCGGGGATCACGACCACGTGCAGGTCGATCTGCGTGCCTTGCGGCTTCGCGGGATCGAGGGGCCGCTTGAGCACGCCGCATTGCGCGTCGTGCTCCAGGCCGACCAGGCGGCAGGTGCGCAGGGCCAGCGGCGCGGATGCCGTCGCGGCGGGATCGGACGCACCGAAGGCCAGGCCGCCTGCGCCGGCCAGCGCGAAAGCGAGAGCGAGGGTGCGCGCCAGCCGCGCCGCGCGCCGGCTCACGCGCGCACCGGCCAGGCGGCGGTGCTCTGCTTGAGCGTGGTCTGGTTCATGCGCATCAGGTCGGTGGCGCCGCCGATGAACTCGCCGTTGACGAAGATCATGGGGAACGTGGACCAGCCCGTCCACAGCTTCAGCGGCAGGCGCTTGCGCCACTCGCTCACGTAGCTGCCGTACTCGATGTACTTGTAGGGAATGCCCGCGGAATCCAGCCACTTGCGCGCCTGGCGCGGGAACGGGTTCCAGCGCATGCCCACGACCACGATCGCGTTGGCGGCGACCGCGGCCTCCACCTCGGCGATGACCGCCTTGCCCTCGTCCGAGATGCGCGCGCGGATGGCGGGGTGGACGCGGGATTCGTCGAGGATGGTTCTGGTCACGATGGCATTCCGGCGAGATGCGAAGGCGGCCAGCGTAACAGGTCCGGCGGCGCCCGCGACGCGCGTTCATCGCCATTCCACGACGCTTCGTCGAGTGGCCTTGCGCGCGTCCTGGCCAAGCAGTTTGGGCATCATGGGCGCCTCGCCGCGCCGCCCGTCCGGCGCCTTGCAACCCTCCCGAAAGCCCGTCATGAAGCTCTACTACAGCCCCGGCGCCTGCTCGCTGTCTCCCCACATCGCGCTGTGCGAGGCTGGCATCAAGTTCGATCTCGTCAAGGCCGCGCTGCAGACGCACACGCTGGCCGACGGCAGCGACTACTACCAGGTCACCTCCAAGGGCCAGGTGCCGCTGCTGGAACTCGACGACGGCACGCGCCTGAGCGAGGGGCCGGTGATCCTGCAGTACATCGCCGACCACGCGCCGGGCTGCGGCCTCGCGCCGGAACCTGGCACGCTGGAGCGCTACCGCGTGCAGGAGTGGCTCAACTTCGTCACCAGCGAGCTGCACAAGGGCTTCTCGCCGCTGTTCAACCCGAAGATGCCGCAGGAGGCCAAGGAGATCTTCGCGGCGCGCCTGAAGGACAAGTTCGCCTGGGTCGACCGCAAGCTCGAGGGCAGCGACTACCTGATGGGCAAGAAGTTCAGCATCGCCGACTGCTACCTGTTCACGATCTCGAACTGGGCCGCCGGGCTGGGCATCGACCTGAGCGGCTTCAAGAACGTCGAGGCCTACCGCGCGCGCATTCAGGCACGTCCCGCGGTGCGCGACGCGATGAAGGCCGAGGGCCTCCTGAAGTAGTTCAGACGGCCTTGGGCGTGACCTTGCCCGCGGCCTCCTTGGCCAGCTCGCGGGCGCGCTCCACGTTGGCGTCGTGCGCCAGCGCCACGCCCATGCGGCGCTTGACGAAACTCTCGGGCTTGCCGAACAGGCGCAGCTCGGTCTGCGGCACGCGCATCGCGTCGGCCACGCCGTCGAAGCGCAGCGCCTTGGCGTCGACACCGCCGTAGATCACGGCGCTGGCGCCGGGGCTCTTCAGCGAGACGTCCACCGGCAGGCCCAGGATGGCGCGCGCGTGCAGCTCGAACTCGTTCTGCCACTGCGTGATCATCGTCACCATGCCGGTGTCGTGCGGGCGCGGGCTCACCTCGCTGAACCACACGTCGGCGCCCTTGACGAACAGCTCGACACCGAACAGCCCCTGGCCGCCGAGGTCGTCGGTGACGGCCTTGGCGATGCGCTCGGCGCTGGCGAGCGCGGCCGGATCCATGCGCATCGGCTGCCAGCTCTCCACGTAGTCGCCCTTGACCTGCACGTGGCCGATCGGCGCGCAGAAGCTGGTCTGCACCGCGCCGTTGGCGCCCAGCGAGCGCACGGTCAGCAGGGTGATCTCGTAGTCGAAATCGATGAAGCCTTCCACGATCACGCGGCCGTGGCTCACGCGGCCACCGGCCATCGCGTAGTCCCAGGCCGTCTTCACGTCGGCCGGCCCTTCGACCTTGCTCTGGCCTTTGCCGGAGCTGCTCATCACCGGCTTGACGATGCACGGATAGCCGATGCGGCCGTCGATCGCGGCCTGCAGCTCCTCGAGCGAATCGCAGAACACGTACGGGCTCGTGGGCAGGCCCAGCGTCTCGGCCGCCAGGCGGCGGATGCCTTCGCGATCCATGGTGAGGCGCGCGGCGCGCGCGGTGGGGATCACTCGCACCACGCCCTCGGCTTCGAGCTTCTGCAGCTCGGAGGTGGCCAACGCCTCGATCTCGGGCACCACGAGATCGGGCTTCTCGCGCTCGATCAGCGCGCGCAGCGCCACGGGATCGCTCATCGTGATCGTGTGCGCGTGGTGCGCCACCTGCTGGCCGGGCGCGTTCTCGTAGCGGTCGACGGCGATGGTCTCGACGCCCAGGCGTTGCAGCGCGATCAGCACTTCCTTGCCGAGTTCGCCGCTACCCAGCAGCATCACGCGGGTGGCGGCGGGGCTGAGCGGCGTGCCCAGGGGCTTGTTGTAGGTGGTCATGACGGTGGGGACGGGTGGAGAAACGGAATCAGGCCTTGGGGGCGGCGGGCTTGAACACGCCGTCGCAAGTGGCGCGTTGCGGATCGCCGGCGGGCAGCTTGGCGCAGATGCCCTGCAACTGCGTGGCGACGTGGTCGACGGCGGCCTGGTGCTTGCCGTCGGCGTTCCACTTCTGGAGCTTCTTGCCCACGCGTTGCAGCGAGCGGCCGCTGCGCTGGTCGAACGCGTTGGGCTGGGCGGCGGCCTCGTTGAAGACCGACTGCGCGGTGGCTTCGATGCGCCTCGAATCGTTGGGCGCCAGGTCGACCAGCGCGCTCAGGTAGGCCGAACCCCACTGCAGCCGCGTGGCCGGGCCCTCGCTCTTGTCGAAGGCCTGCTGATACCAGCCCAGCGCCTCGGCCGTGCGGCCCTGCTTGCGCGCGTTGGAGCCCAGCTCGCTCATCAGGTAGTACGGCGCGTGGCTCTTGGCGAGGCTGCCCTTGAGCAGCGTCTCCGATTCCTTCCACAGCCCGGCCTCTTCCAGCAGCTGCGCGGCGGTCGGGATCACGGCCTGGCGTTCGAACGCGTTGGTCGACTCGCGGTCGGTGGAGGCCGCGGTCTCGCGGACTTCCTTGACGAGCGCCGGCGGCAGCTTGGGATGCATCGCGTCCTTGGGCTGGTCGAGACGGGCCAGCGAGACGCGCGCGAACAGCGCGTCCAGCCGGTCGCCGCGCGACAGCGTGGCGTCGGCCTGCAGGCGCGTGAGCGCCGTGTCGAACGAGGCGACGAGCCTGTCGCGGTCGGCGCCCGGCTTGGGCGCGATCGCGGTGACGATGTCGGTGGCGCTGTTGGTGAGCACGTCCATGTAGGCGCGGCTCGCCGCCGGGTCGGCCAGCACCTGGGCGACGCGGGCGCGCGTGGCGGCGTCGGGCGCCGGGGCGTTCACCTCGTCGTTGTCGCCGATGGATTTCAGCGCCAGGCGCGTGCAGGCCGCGGACTCGCTCGCCGGGCAGGCCGCCGCGAGCTTGCGCAGCAGCGGGCCGCGCTCGGCCGCCGGCACCGCCTGCGCGCCTTCGTCGGTGTCCCACGAGTAGAACGCGAGCAGGCGCCATTCGCCGCCGGCCAGCGGCTTTCCGGCGCGCGCGTCGGCCAGCACCTGCGCGATCGGGCGGCCGCTGGCCATGCCCAGCTGCAGCAGCTGCATCACCTGCGACGCGTCCACCTCGCCCGGCAGGCGCGTGAGCTCCTTGCGGTCGGGGCTGAACAGGATCAGCGTCGGGTAGCCCGACACCCTGAACTTCGTGCCGAGCTTCTGTGCGCCGGGCGCGTCGCCGTCCAGGTGCACGGCGACGAAGCTCTTCGACTGCTCGCCGAAATCCTGGCGGTTGAACAGCGTGGCCTTGAGCTGGTTGCACGGCGGGCACCACACGGCGCCCCAGTACAGCAGCACCGGCTTGTTCTGGGCCTTGGCGGCGGCGAAGGCCTTGTCGATGTCGGCGTCGCTGGTGGCGTCCTGCCAGGCCACGTTGGTGGACGGCGGCCCGTCGATGGCGTGGGCGGCCGGGGCCAGGCCGGCGAGCGTCGCGGCGAACGCGAGGGCCAGGGCGGACAGCTTCACGGTGCGGGCGGGGGACTGCGGCAGGCGGCTCATCGAGGAAATCTCCAGGGGTGTGGATGGACGGCGCGGGGCCTTCGTCGCACGCCGGTGGGCGGCGGGAAGGCGCGCGGCCTCAGGCGGCGCAAACGCCTATTGTCTTCGACTGTGGGCGCCCGGGCACGCGCATGCATATGAGGGAAGTTCAGTCGGCAGGGGCGGCGTCGGGATCGCCCAGCGCCTGCTGCGTCGACTCCTCCGCCGGCTCCGGCGTGGCGCGCGCCAGCGCCATCCAGGTGGCGAACGGCAACCGCAGCGCGCGCCGCGGCGCCTGGCGCAGCACGTCCAGCACGCCGCCGCGTTCCACCATCACGCCGTAGTCGGCGGGCACGTCGTCCGCGTCGCCGATGCCCTCGGCCAGCACGTACCAGCACTCGCGCGCCATCTGCCGGTAGGCCTCTCCCTTGGCCGGCTTGCGCAGGTCGCCCAGCAGGTCGGCGCGGCGCACCTTGATCTCGTGGACGACGGGCTCGAGGTAGTCCTCCACGGTGGTGTTGCGCACCGAGAAGAGGTCGGGCTTCGCCACCGTCCAGCGGCCGGTGCCCGCCGCGTCGTCGCCGGTGCGCACGCGCAGCGACAGGCCGCGCCACGCGATGCGGCCGGCGCGCTGCATGGCCACGGCCACGCGGCCGATGAGCGTCTCGTGCGCGTCGCGCGCGGCGCGGTTGCGCGCGAGCGTGGCGGCCAGCACGGCGACGCCGGCGTCGGTCACCCGCAGCGTCTCGCGGCCGTGGCCGTCGCGCAGGCGTTCCACCCAGCCGGCGGCCAGCAGCTCCACCTCGAGGAGATCCTGGCTGGGCCAGCCGGCCGAGCGCCAGATCGCGCGCAGGCGGCGGCGATGCAACTCGGTGAGCGACGGCTGAGGGTTCATGGCGAGCATACGAAAGTATCCGATTACTACCCGCTCACCGCGCGAGCTTCCAAGAATCGGGACCCGGATTCAACCTGACAGGAGACGACCATGGCGAAGAAGATTCTGATGATTTGCGGCGATTTCGGCGAGGACTACGAGACGATGGTGCCGTTCCAGGCGCTGCTCGCGGTCGGCCACGTCGTCCACGCGGTGGCGCCCGACAAGAAGGCCGGCGACTACGTCACGATGGCGATCCACGACTTCGACGGCGCGCAGACCTACAGCGAGAAGCCGGGCCACCGCTTCACGCTCAACGCCAGCTTCGCCGATGTGCGCGCCGAGAGCTACGACGCGCTGGTGGTACCCGGCGGCCGCGCGCCCGAGTACCTGCGCATGAACGCGCAGGTGGTCGCGATGACGAAGCATTTCCTGTCGGCCGGCAAGCCCGTCGCCGCGATCTGCCACGGCGCCCAGCTGCTGGCCGCCACCGGCCTCATCAAGGGCCGCAAGGTGTCGGCCTACCCGGCCTGCCAGGTCGAGGTGGAGCTGGCCGGCGCCGAGTACATGGGCATCCCGGTCGACCAGGCCGTCACCGACGGCAACCTGGTGACGGCTCCGGCATGGCCGGCGCATCCGGCGTGGATCGCGCAGTTCCTGGCGGTGCTGGGCACGCGGATCACCCTGTAAAGGCCGCGTTCGGCGCTTGGCGATCGCGTGCGCTCGGGCGTACATTGTCCGGCCGGGCGCCGCGATTCGCGGCGCCCGCCTGAAGAGTCGCACGCCAGAAGCGACGCGGCCACGCCAAGGAGACAGCATGTGTGAAATCTTCATCAGCGCCGATCCCGCGAGCTACGAGAGCCGCACGCGCTCCGTTCGCCTGCACGGCGTGGTCACCAGCATCCGGCTGGAACATCTCTACTGGGATGTACTCGAGGAGATCGCCCGCCGCGACGGCATGTCGGTGGTGCACCTCATCGAGAAGCTCTACGACGAGCTGGTGGCGGCGCGCGGCGGCGTCGGCAACTTCACCTCGTTCCTGCGCGTGAGCGCGCTGCGCTACGAGGGACTGGTGGCGCAGGGCCGCATCCCGGCCGACGTGACCATCCCCATCCGCTCGCTCGACGCCAAGACCGTGCTGCGCGAGCTGCCCAAGGGCTGGAGCGCGCCGTCGGCGACGGCCAGTGGCGATGCCTCGCCGCCGGCCCGTGCGCTGCAGCGCGCGCTCACGCGCCTGCCGCACTGAGAAGAACGAATCCGGCATGCCCGCGCTGGCCGGACTCATCCACAGGTCCTAATCGACGCGAAATCGGCCCGGCGACGCATTGACCGCCGGCGCCGACGCGTCCACCGCCTCGGCGCAGGCGCTCATCGTCCGCGCCAGCATGTCGATGAATGCGCGCGTCTTCGCCGGCATCAGGCGCCGACCGGGGAACACCGCCCAGCAGTCCGCATCCGGCAGGCACCAGTCGGGCAGGATGCGCTGGAGCTCGCCGCGCGCCAGGTAGGGCTCGGCGAAGAAGTCGGCCACCGCCACCACGCCCGCGCCGCGGCGCGCCAGCCGGATCAGCACGTCGGGCGAATTGGCGCGCACGTGCTGGGCGGGCACGATCATCTGCGCAGCGACGCCGGCGGCGGGCCGCCGCCCCTTGCCGGACGCCGCTCCGGCGCCGGCGGGCGGCTCGCGCCGCGAGAGCGACCAGGGAAGGGCGTCGCCCGCGCGCGACAGCAGCATCAGCGCCGGCATTGTGCGCAGCGCCTCGGGCTCCAGCGGCTCGCCGTGCTCGCGCAACAGCGCCGGCGCGGCGTACAGCCCGGTGGTGAACACGGCCAGGCGGCGCGCGGCGAGCTGCGCGTCGTCCTGCAACTCGCCCATGCGGATCGCGAGGTCGAAGTTCTCGCCGATCAGGTCGACGCGGCGCGGCGAGAGGTCGAGTTCCAGCGCCACCGCGGGGAAGTCGCGCACGAAATCGGCCAGCGGCTGCTCCAGCGCGTTGCTGGCGAAGTCGCCGGGCATCGACACGCGCAGCCGCCCGCTGGGCCGCGCCTGGCGCGACAGCGCGAAGGCGAGCGCGGCGTCCACCTCCTCCGACATGGCGCGCGCGTGATCCAGCACGCCTTGGCCGAACTCGGTGATGACCAGCTTGCGCGTGGTGCGCTGCAGCAGGCGTTCGCCCAGCCGCTTCTCGAGCGCGGCGATGCGGCGCGACACGGTCGATTTCGGCAGTTGCACGCGCTCGGCCGCACGGCTGAAGCTGCCGGACTCGGCCACGCGGGCAAACAGGAGGAGGTCGTCGGCGTCGGGGCTCATGGCGAGGGTGTGCGGGGCGGGCTGGCAGCCCACCCGGCATTCTCGCCTGCGCGCGTGTCAGGAGGGCCGGCCGCGGGATTCGTCGTGGCGGCCGGCGTCAACGCGGCGGGGCGTCCTTGGCCGGCTCGAGACCCGGTGGCGGCGCGGCGGGCGCGCCCACCAGCGCCTCGATCTGGGCCGCCTGCGCGGCGACGTGGGCGGCCTCGTCCAACGCGCGGCGCACGCGCGGCAACAGGTGCGGCACGGCGGCCAGCACGCGCTCGTCGGCCACCTCCGGCAGCGGGCGCGCGCAGGCCTGCATCGATCCCGATCCGAGCACGCCGTCCACCTCGCGCGCCACTGACGCGACCGCCGCGGCCAGGGCCGGCGTGGCGCGGCCGCGCGCGTTCAAGGCCAGGCTCAGGCGCAGGTTGGACAGCTGGCCCATGAGGCCGTACGCGGCCACCAGCCACGACGTGAGCTGCGGCACCGGCACCCGCACGTCCTCGGGTTCGGCGAGGCTGCGCGAGCGCGTCGCGGCCAGCATGCGGATGGCGTCGTAGGCGCGCTGGCGCGTGAAGCGCGGTTGCGCCGAGGCGACACCGGGTAGCGTGGTGGCCTCGGCGGCGTAGGCACGCAGCGCGGCCACCGCCTGGCGCAGCGTGGCGGCCAGGTTGCGCCGCTCCCAGGTGGGCAGCAGGAAGGTGGCGGCGCCGCCGAGCAGCGCGCCCGCCACCGTGTCGGTGAAGCGCTCCACCGTGCTGTAGCCGGCGTCCGGCAACGCCAGGTGCGCCTGCAGCAGCGCCATGACCGCGGCCGCGGCGGCGGTCACCGAATAGCGCACGCCGAAGAAGGCATGCGCCACGCCCGAGGCGACCAGGAAGCAGGCCGAGAGGAACAGCGGCGACGAGCTGGCCGCCGTCAGCAGCACCACCGCGAGGCAGCCGGACAGCGTGCCGAGCACGCGCGCGTTGCGCCGCGTCAGCGTCAGCGCCAGGTTGCCCTGCATCACCGCCAGGATCGTCAGCACGATCCACTGCGGATGCGGCATCCACGGCAGCGTGCGCGCGATCGCATAGGCGGCGGTGGTCGTGATGCAGGTGCGCAGCGCGTGGCGGAACACGGGCGCGTCGAGGCGCAGGTTGGCGGCCACCGCGGACAGCCGCCATTCGTCGGGCGTGATGAAGCGGCGCAGGTCGCTGCGCTCGCAGGGCAGGTCGGCCGCGCCGGGGGAGCGCAGCAGGTCCTGCAGCGCGCGCAGCACCTCGAGCTTGTTCTTCAGCAGGTGGCTGGCGCCGGTGCCCGCGCGCGCAAGGTCGGCGAGGCCTTGCGCGAGCGCCTCCTCGTTGCGCGGATCGACGACCGGGTCGCGCCCGGTGCGCAGGTGCGTGGCCACCTGGCGCAGCGCGTCGGCGATCCGTTCGACGACGGCGCCGGTGAGCTCGGCGTGGGCGCGGGTGGCGGGCGCCAGGCCGGCGTCGAGGTTGCTGGCCATCGCGAGGTCGCGCAGGTCGATCAGGTGCAGCAGGATGGCCGTCTCGCGCCGGGCCGCCGGGCCCGCGTCGTTGCCGAAGACGAGGTCGCGCGCGGCCTGCAGGCGTTCGGCGAGCAGCGATTCGGCGTCGAGGATGTCCGATTGCCACACCACCTGGGCCGGATGGCCGATCTGCCGCGCGATGGCCGCGAGCAGGCGCGCCATGTCCTGCGCGGTGGCCGCCAGCGCGAACTGGCGCCACGTGGGCTGCAGCAGCCACGCGGTGGCGACGGCCCACAGCCAGTAACCCAGCGAACCGGCCAGGCCCCAGGCCGAGCGTTGCCAGGTCAGTGTTTCGGCGACGGGGAGCGACATGGCGAACACCAGCGACAGGCCCGCGGCGAAGGACACCGAGCCCGCCTTGGGGCCCCAGGACTGCAGCAGCATCGTGGCGAGCACGATCAGGGCGACGGCCGGGATCAGCAGCGCGTCGATCGGCCGGATCGCCAGGAACAGCGTGGACGCGATGGTGCTCGCGATCACGGCCACGCCCACGCGGCGCGCGACCCGGCTCGTCGTGGTGACGACGTCCGCCAGGCTCGCGCACACCGCCGTGGCGATGGCGGCCTGCGCGGCCGCGGCACCGGCCGCCCATCCGATCGACAGCTGCGCCAGCGCCAGGCCCAGGGTCACGGTGACGCCGTTGACGACCCAGGCCGGCACGTGGCGAACGATGAAGGAGGGTGTCATGTCGGGGATCTCGTCCGCAAAGCCGCCGTCAGAGTAAGCGCTGGAAGTTCGTCGGGCCCGTCAGTGGCATCCATCTACGGGAGCGATGGATTGCATCTCAATATGTCGTCTTCTCAGGAGGCCGGTGCGCTCCTACCATTCTTTTTCGGCCAGCGGGCCAATTTGCAAGCTCTCGCGCCTCTAGCGGGGAGCTTGGAGCGTCGTCCCGTTGCTGGACTTCGGCTCCGCCAGTCGCGGGACCCCGCTTTCCAATCACAAAAGGATGAAAGATCATGAAAAACCTAGAAGGCAAGATTGCAGTCGTCACGGGCGGAAGCAGTGGGATTGGCTTGGCCACAGCCAAGCGTTTCGTGGATGAAGGTGCGCATGTCGTCATCACTGGGCGCCGTGAGAAAGAGCTGAAAGAGGCCGCCACGCTCATCAAGAAGAACGTTACGACGGTCGTGGGCGATGTGTCGCGCTTGGAAGATCTGGACCGCCTCTTTGCTATCGTGAAAGAGAAACATGGTCACATCGACATTCTCTTCGCGAACGCGGGCGCAGGGACAATCGCGCCGCTCGCGGTAGCTACCGAGGCCCATTTCGACCAGACCTTCGACGTGAACGTGAAGGGGATGTTCTTCACGGTGCAGAAGGCCCTTCCCCTCTTCAAAGACGGCGGTTCGATCATCCTGAACTCGTCGGTCTCGAACGTGCTGGGGCTTCCAGGATTTACTGCTTACGCCGCGAGCAAGGCGGCTGTGCGCAACTTCGCGCGCGGCTGGGCCTTGGAATTGAAAGACCGCAAGATCCGCGTGAATTGCATGAGCCCCGGAGCGATCGACACCCCGGCCTTGGCGACGACAACGGGCCTTACCGCTGAACAGGCCGAGCAAGCAGCCGCACAGTTCACCACGCAGATCCCGATGGGTCGCAGGGGCATGCCCGAGGAAATCGCCGCAGCAGTCGCGTTCCTCGCCTCCGACGAAAGTTCTTACATCACCGGTATCGATCTTCCCGTCGATGGGGGCATGGCACAGGGCTGACACCGGCGCAGCGCCGGTCTTGGCGGCTTCTTTCGCGGTCCATGGCGGATGAGCCGTGGACCGCTGCCTTGCACCTCATGCGCTCGTCGAATACCTTTATCGCGAAGAAGATCTCATGTACGACCAATCCAAGCTAGCGGAGTTGATCCGTTTCTCACGCGTCGAGGCGGGCGCCACCGTCATCGACGTCTACCCGGGCCAAGGCGACTGGACCCGTCTCTTTTCAGACGTCGTGGGACCCGAAGGACGGGTCTACAGCTTCGTGCCGGCCGAAGTCGCCCACTTCAAGAATGATCCGGTCGGCCTCATGCGGACGCTTGCGAAGGAGCCGGGCCGAGAGAACGTCGAGGTCATTTCGGCGGACCTCGTGGCGATGCCGCAGCCCACTCGACCGGCTGATGTGCTGTGGCTGCACCTGTTCTACCACGACCTCCACACGGCGCTCATGCAGACCAAAGGCGCGACGGCGGCGGAGTTCAATCGAACCGTCTACAAGCGACTGAAGTCCGGTGGGTACTACGTCATCGTCGATCACGCCACCGCCGCCGGGGTGGGCATGAGCAGCGCCCAGTCGCTGCACCGGATTGACCCAGCGACTGTGCGCGAGGAGGTGGAAGCGGCAGGCTTCGTACTGGACGCGGAAAGCACCGTTCTCGCCAACAAGGACGATCCGCACTCGATCAAGGTGTTCGACCCCTCGGTCAAGGACGAGACCGATCGCTTCGCCTATCGGTTCGTGAAGTCCTGACGGGACCCGGCCGACGCGATGAACGCGTTCAATGCGACTCTCTTGCGCTCGGCCAGTCCTTCAGATGCTCAACGAGCCAGCGTCCGGCGGGGCCAGGAGGCGCTGCGGCTGGATAGACGGCAGAAATGGTCAGCGGGGCGCCGGCGCGCGGAACCCCGTCGACGTCCAGGGCGACCAAGTCACCGGACGCGATGTCTTTCTCCACCATGTGAAGAGGCATCCCTCCCCAGCCGACACAGTCCTTGAGCAACGCATATTTCGTGGACAGATCGGCCAAGCGCCAGGTCGTAGACGATAGGACCCCATAGTCGCGGCCAGCGAGCAGCTGCGAACGATCGGTCAAGACCAGTTGCACGTGCTTGGAGAGTTCCTTCTTGGGGATATGGCCCTCGAACTTTGCAAGCGGATGGCGACGCGCAGCCACCATGACCAACGGGACGGTGCCGAGGCGGTCGACAGCCAGCGACGGGAAGTCCATTGGGAGTGAGGCGAGGATTCCCAACGTGCAGCGCCCCTCCAGTACCGGCTGATACCCGGCACCCAGTCCCTCCACGAAGATCCGTAACGGAGTCAACGGGAAGCGCTTGGCGAACGCCCTGGCTGCCGCGCTGATGGCGGCAGTGGGAAAGAAGACATCGAACACCACGGAGAGCTCGGCCTCGACTCCCGAGGCCATGAGCTTTGCCCGAGCTTTGAGGGTGTCGACACCCGACACGATGGCCCGCGCATCCGCAAGAAGGAGCACGCCTTCAGGCGTCAGCTTTGGGAAACGCCCGGACCTGTCGAAAAGCGTGATGCCGATCTGCTCCTCCAAGGCACTCACCCATCCACTGACTGCGGACTGCACGCGGTTCAAGCGCCGAGCCGCCGCGGAGAAGCTTCCTTCATCCACCGCAGCAATGAACGTTCTGAGCTGGTCGAGGGATACGCCGTCGAGCATGAGAGCCTTTATCTATCTCTGAGAGCGATGGCTCGCATCGCAATATACCGGCTTCTCAGCATGGGTGGCGGCCCTCACCATTCATACCCATGGAAGCGTCCAAAGGACACGAGGCGGGCTCCGCGCGAGCCCTTTGGTGCGCGCCGGAACGATTCAATCCCAAAAAAAGGAGTTCTCCCAATGCGCATGACCCTCACTGCAGCCGCCATGGCCCTGGGTACGCTCAGCGGCCTGGCACACGCCGAAGCCACCACTTATGCCATCGACCCGATGCATACGTATGTCACCTTCGAGGCGAACCACCTCGGTACCTCGACCAATCGCGGGCGCTTCGACAAGAAGGAAGGCGCCGTGCAGTTCGACAGGGCCTCGAAGTCCGGGATAGTGGAGCTGACCCTGGACACGAACTCCATCAACACCGGAAGTACCATCTTCGACAAGGAACTCCAGAGCGATCACTTCCTGAACTCGGCCGTGTACCCGAGGGCCAAGTTCGTGGCTGATGGCTTCACTTTCGATGGCGAGAAGGTGTCGGTGGTGAGCGGACAGCTGACCTTGCTCGGCAAGACCAACCCAGTGGCGCTCAAGGCGACGAGCTTCAACTGCTACATGCACCCGATCCTCAAGCGCGAGGTCTGCGGCGGCGACTTCGAGACCGTCATCCAACGCAGCAAGTGGGGCATGAGCTGGGGTCTGAACTTCGGCGTGCCGGACAACATCAAGCTTCTCGTCCAGGTCGAAGCCGTCAAGCAGTAACTCGTTCCAACGGGTCCCCTTGCGTCGAGTCGACACGCCAGGTCATCGTGGCGCGTCGAACGTGCCGGGGCTCGCGTCCTTTGCAGTCCATCGTGGGGTGCGCTCCGGGCGGGCCTGCTGCAGCGCCGTCCGCAAGCCCTTGACATTGAAGTCCTGCAGGTAGCCGGGCGTGCCCGGTTGCTGGCGCCAGGAGTCCGCGATCGTGCCCGCATCCACGGCGTCGAATCCGATGTCGTCCAGAAGGCGCGCGACGGCGGACTTCTGGCGAACACTCGGCTCATATTGTCCCATCCACGGAACAATGATGTGCAATCCAATGGCTTCCGGATCGCCCCAGGTATCAATACAGTGACATCAAACGGAAACCTCCGTTCGACTGATCAACCCCCCGGCACCCGAAGGAGCCCCTCATGAACATCCTGCAGATCAACTCCAGCGCACGCTCCTGGGCCAACGGCCAGGGCTCGCAATCCACCCGCCTCGCCAACGAGCTCGTCGAGCGGTTGCGCGCCGCCACGCCCGGCGCCACGCTGACGCTGCGCGACCTCACCGCGCAGCCGCACCCGGCGCTGGACGAGGCCGCCCTCGGCGCGCTGTTCACCCCGGCGGACGCCCGCTCGGCCGAACAGCATGCCCGCGTGGCGCTCGACCAGGCGCTGATCGACGAGGTGAAGGCGGCCGACGTCATCGTCATCGGCGTGCCGATGGTCAACTTCGGCATCACCAGCCAGCTGAAGAACTGGATCGACGCGATCGCCAAGGCCGGCGTCACGTTCAAGTACACCGCCACCGGCCCGGTGGGCCTGGTCGAGGGCAAGAAGGTCTATGCCGTGCTCACGCGCGGCGGCGTCTACCGCGACCAGCCGCACGACACCCAGGTGCCCTACCTGCGCCAGACGCTGGGCTTCCTGGGCATCACCGACATCGAGTTCATCTACGCCGAAGGCCTGGCGATGGGCCCGGACGCGGAAGCCAAGGCGCTCGCCTCGGCCCGCGCCGAGATCGCCGCCGCCCTCGCGTAATCATCCAACGCGGCCCCGAGCGGGCCGCATCAAAGGAAACCGCCATGAACACGACCCTGACCGATCCCGTCGCCACCGTGACCCCGGACGCCCCCGTGCGCAACCCGCGCTCGGTGGAGCGCCTGGTCACGGGCCAGGCCACCAGCGATGGCGACGGCGTGAAGCTGACCCGCGTGCTGACGCAGCCGCTGCAGCGCCGGCTCGACCCGTTCCTGATGCTGGACGCGTTCGGCTCGGACGACGCCGGCGACTACATCGGCGGCTTCCCCGACCACCCGCACCGCGGCTTCGAGACGGTGACCTACATGATCGCCGGGCGCATGCGCCATCGCGACTCCGGCGGCAACCAGGGCCTGCTGGAGAACGGCGGCGTGCAGTGGATGACGGCCGGCCGCGGCTTGATCCACAGCGAGCTGCCCGAGCAGGAGGAAGGCCGCATGGAGGGCTTCCAGCTGTGGCTCAACCTGCCGGCGGCCGACAAGATGACCGCGCCGGGCTACCGCGACATTCCCACCGGCGAGATCCCCGAGCTGCGCCTGCCCGGCGCGACCGTGCGCGTGATCGCGGGCGAGAGCCACGGCGTGCAGGGCGCGGTGCAGAAGGCGCACACCGAACCGCTGTACCTCGACCTGCACCTGGAGCCCGGCATCGCCTTCGAACAGGCGCTGCCGGCCGGTCACAACGCGTTCGTCTACGTGTACCGCGGCGAGCTGGAGATCGACGGCGGCTCCGCGCGCACGAGCGTCCCGCGCGAGCGCATGGCCGTGCTCGCGAACGCGCCCGACCGCGACGGCGTGCGCGTGCGGGCGGGCGCCGACGGCGCGCGGGCGCTGCTCATCGCGGGCAAGCCGCTGAACGAGCCGATCGCGCAGTACGGCCCGTTCGTGATGAACAAGCAGACCGAGATCTTCCAGGCCGTGGAAGACTTCCGCGCCGGCAAGTTCGGCGTGCCGCCGGGGCGCTGAGCGACTCTGGTTCGACAATGAAAAATGGCGCCCGCGGGCGCCATTTCCTTTGGGGCAGGAAGGCTCAGGTGCCGGATGCGGAACGGAAGAAGTCCAGCGTCGTGCCGCCGTTCGGAACGCTCACCACGATGTCCGTGAAGATGTTGGGCAGCGTCATGATCTGCGTGTGTGCGACCAGTGACGTCGCGCCATTGAACACTTCGGCGGTGGAGTTCGCGGCCTGCGGCGTCGAGATTTCCGTGTAGGCCGAGGCGGTGGCGTACGGGATGTTGGACGCGATGCTGATCGAGTTGACCGTCATCGACAGCGCCAGGCCCTGGTTGTTCGACGCCAGGTTGATCAGGCGGAACTTCACGCCTTGTGACGTCACCGGGGCGGTGTTGTTGTCCTCGACCAGCTTGGCCGTCGGGTTGTTGCTGCCGTCCAGGTAGACCATCAGCGTGTAGTCGCCGCCGGCGGCCAGCACGCCCGGCTGGTTCGGCGTGACCACGCCGGTGGTGGCGTTCGTGACGTCCATCAGCACAGGGACGGCAGTGCCGCCGACCGTGACGACCGGCGGCGTGCCGGTGTTGACCACGAAGTAGTTGGAGTACTGCGGCGTGGTGCTCGACGACAGGATGTTGACCGTGGTGGAGGTCGTGCCGGTGGTCGTGGTGCTGGTGCTGGTGCCGACGACCGACGCGGTCAGGCCCGGGACGGCCGTCACGGCGCGCAGGCGCGCGGTGAGGTTGTAGTACGGAACCGTCGGGCTGGCGGCGCCGGCGGTGCCTTGCGTCAGCAGGATTGCGTTGGCCAGGACGCCGCTGGCGCCCGGGGTCAGGATGACCGTGAGGATTTCCAGCGCGGTCAGCGTGATGGCGACCGGGGTCTGGAAGCGCACGTCGCTGATGCCCTTGGCGATGCTGTTGGCGCCGACGACCGTGATGTAGTACGAACCGGCCAGGATGCCGGCGAACGCGCTCTGCGACACGCCGGTGATGCTGGAGGCGATCAGCGTGGAGACCGACAGGTCCTTCGAGGCCGACAGGTAGACGTCGACGGCGCCGATGTCCACCGAGGTGTTCAGCACGTTGACGTTGGCCTTGCCGGTGTCCGGCGTGGTGGTGCTCTCGGTGAGCAGGACCTGCTTCAGCTCGTTGGCGAAGCCGTAGGCCACCAGCGAGTAGCGCTGATCCTTGTTGATCGTGCGGGTCTGGGCGGCGGTGGCTGCCTGGTTGGCGACGGTCAGCGTGATGCCGACGGCGCCGGCCTGCACGGTCTCGAACGGGCTGGCGCTGCCATAGGCGACATCGGTGGACGTGGCCTGGGTCGACTCGACCATGAACCCCAGGTTGGGATAGCCGACGCTGGCGTTGACCAGGCGAACCGGGGCGCTGCCGCTGCCGCTGCCGCCGCAACCGGCCAGGATCAAAGGCACGGCGCCGCCCGCTGCCAGGAACTCACGTTTGTTCATCGAGAAAACTCCACTTTCCAGGCGGACGCCTGTCATCTGAATCCAACATTATGGGGCATGGCGTGTTGCCGGTCTGTTGCCACCGGCCCGGTGTGCCGCCATGCGACAGGGCAACGCCCCGCCTGCACTGATTGCCGATCCGCCGGAAAGTTCGGCGCGGCCCTGCCTGAATTAGGGCACTGCCTCGATTCTGGCTGGCGGCCGCAAAGCAGTTCGGCCCTACCATCCGGACTCCTCGCCAGCCCGCGCCCGCGTCCGAAAAACGATGACCTCGCCCTACCCCAAGCTGCTCGCGCCCCTGGATCTCGGGTTCACCACCCTGCGCAATCGCTCCATCATGGGCAGCATGCACACCGGCATGGAGGACGCGTCGCGCGACTTCCCGCGGATGGCGGCCTTCTACGCGGAACGCGCGCGGCATGGGGTCGGCCTGATCGTCACCGGCGGCTTCGCGCCGAACTTCGAGGGCTGGGTCAAGCCCTTCGCCGGCACCTTGTGGACCCGGGCCAGCGCCCGCCGCCACCGCCAGGTCACCGCCGCGGTGCATGCCGAGGGCGGCAAGATCGCGTTGCAGATCCTGCACACCGGCCGCTACGGCTACTCGCCGCTGTGCGTGGCGCCGAGCCGCCTGCAGAGTCCGATCTCGCCGTTCACGCCGCGCGCGCTGAGCGAGCGCGGCATCGAGCGCACGATCCGCGCCTTCGTGCGCTGCGCCGTGCGCGCGCAGGAGGCCGGCTACGACGGCGTGGAGGTGATGGGCAGCGAGGGCTACCTGATCAACCAGTTCCTGGTGCGCCACACCAACCACCGCACCGACGACTGGGGTGGCGCCTACGAGAACCGGATGCGCCTGGCGGTGGAGATCGTGCGCCGGATCCGCGCGGCGGTCGGCCCGAACTTCATCCTGATCTACCGGATCTCGATGATCGACCTGGTCCCCGAGGGCAGCACCTGGGACGAGGTGGTGCGGCTGGCCAAGGCCGTCACGGCCGCCGGCGCCACGATCCTGAACACCGGCATCGGCTGGCACGAGGCGCGCATCCCCACCATCGTCACCAGCGTGCCGCGCGCCGCGTTCGGCTGGGTCACCGGGAAGATGCGGGCCGACCTGCGCGCCGCCGGCGTCACGATCCCGCTGGTCACCAGCAACCGCATCAACACGCCCGAGGTGGCCGAGGGCCTGCTCGCGCCCGCCATCGACCAGTTCGGCCAGGCCGACCTGGTGTCGCTGGCGCGCCCGTTCCTGGCCGACCCGGCCTTCATGGAAAAGGCGGCGCAGGGCCGGGCCGACGAGATCAACACCTGCATCGCCTGCAACCAGGCCTGCCTGGATCACACCTTCTCCAACGTGCAGGCCACCTGCCTGGTCAACCCGCGCGCGGGCTTCGAGACCGAGCTGAAGATCATGCCGGCCGCCGCGCCGCGCCGCTTCGCCGTGGTGGGCGCCGGCCCGGCCGGCCTGGCCGCGGCCACCACGCTGGCCGAACGCGGCCACCGGGTGGTGCTGTTCGACGGCGCCGGGCGCATCGGCGGCCAGTTCAACATGGCCAAGCGGGTTCCCGGCAAGGAGGAGTTCGTCGAGACGCTGCGCTACTTCGGCCGCCGCATCGAGACCCTGCCGTCGTTGGAGCTGCGCCTGAACACGCGGGTGGACGCCGCGGCGCTGGCCGCGGGCGGCTTCGACGAGGTGATCCTGGCCACTGGCGTGGCGCCGCGCGACCCGCGCATCCCGGGGCAGGACAACGCCAAGGTGCTGAGCTATATCGACGTGCTGCTGCACGGCAAGCCGGTGGGCCAGCGCGTGGCCATCGTCGGGGCGGGCGGCATCGGCTTCGACGTCGCTGAATTCCTGGTGACCGGCGCCGATCGCGGCGAGCCCTCGCCCACGCTGCACCTGGACGAGTGGCGGCGCGAATGGGGCGTCGGCGATCCGGCGCGCACGCCCGGCGGCCTCGACCGGCCGCAGCCCACGCCGCCGTCGCGCCAGGTGACGCTGCTGCAACGCAAGCCCGGCAAGCACGGCGCCGGCCTGGGCAAGACCTCGGGCTGGGTGCACCGCGCCACGCTCAAGATGAAGAACGTGGAGATGCTCGCTGGCGTGAACTACGAGCGCGTCACCGACGAGGGCCTGTTCGTCACCTTCGGCCCGGAGCGCAAGGACGGCACGCTGCTGGAGGTGGACACCATCGTGCTGTGCTCGGGCCAGGAGCCGCTGCGCGAGCTGGTGGCGCCGCTGGCCGCGGCCGGCATGAAGGTGCACCTGGTCGGCGGCGCCGACGAGGCCTCCGAGCTCGACGCCAAGCGCGCCATCAACCAGGGCACGCGCCTGGCCGCCACGCTCTGAGGACCGCTCCGACAGCTTGACCTCACACTCGCGTCACCGGCGCCGGCTAGGATGGCCGGCGTTGCCGGTTGGCTCTGTCCGCAAGGGTGCATGGAAGAAGGTCTCGGGATTCATTCGCTGTTCTGGTTCGTCGTCACGCGGCTGGGCGAGGCCCAGATCCTGCTGCCGGCCTTTCTCGCGGGCGCGCTGTGGCTCGCGTTCGCGCGCCCGGCTGGCGCCCGCGGGCGTCTCGCGCAGGGCAACCCCCACGCGCACGACCACCCGGCGCGGCTCTCGGCGCAGCGCTGGATCGGCGCCGTCATCGCCACCTCGGTCGTCGTCACCATCAGCAAGGTGGCGTTCCTGGGCTACGGCATCGGCAGCGCGACGCTCGACTTCACCGGCTTTTCCGGCCATTCGATGTATGCCACGGCCATCCTGCCGGTGCTGGCGGCCATCGTCGCCGGGCGCCGCGGCGCGATCACCGGCGCGCTGCTGGCCGTGCTGATCACCTATTCGCGCGTCAAGCTGGGCGCGCACTCCTGGAGCGAGGCGATCTCCGGCATGGCGCTCGGCGCGTCCGCCGCGGGCTGGACGCTGGCCGACTACCTGGCCCATCCCGGCGCCGTGCGCGCGCCCTGGTGGCTTCCGCTGCTGCTGGCCGTGTGGCTCACGCTGCTGCCGATGAAGGCGCCGCCGTCGCGCACGCACAGCCTGGTGGTGTCGCTCGCGCTGAAGATGTCCGGCCGCCACCGGCCCTACACGCGCTTCGAGCTGCTGGCCGGCCTGATCCAGCACCCCGTGCACCCCGACGCCACGCCCTGACGGCGCGACGGCGCTATCCTCGAAGGCCTTTCCTTCCCTCGAGATCCCGCCATGGAGTCGCCACCCACGTCCGTCAAGCGCTACTACTGGGAGGACTTCCCGGTCGGGCTCGTACTGCCGCTCGGCAGCACCACCGTCACGCGCGAGGCCGTGCTGGCCTTCGCGGGCCAGTTCGACCCGCAGCCGTTCCACCTGGACGACGCCGCCGCCGAGGCCTCGCTGTTCAAGAAGCTGGCGGCCAGCGGCTGGCACACCTGCGCGATGACGATGCGCCTGATGTGCGACGGCTACCTCAACGATTCGGCCGGGCTGGGCTCGCCCGGCATCGACGAACTTCGCTGGCTCAAGCCGGTCTATCCGGGAGACACGATCAGCGCCGAGATGACCGTGCTGGAGTCGCGCGTGATGAACAGCAAGCCGCACATCGGGCTGGTGCGGTCCCGCTGGCGGGTGTTCAACCAGGACGGCGCCGACGTGATGACCATGCAGGGCTGGGGCATGTTCGCCGTGCGCCAGCGGACGTAATTGGTATTACGACTGGTACATTTCACAAAGGCTAGCATTGCGCAACAAAGTACGGGTTTCTGCCTAGTTTTCACGAGTGAAATTGACTGCCGGAGCAGGCATGTCTCGCGGCAGAGCTTTCATTGACAGCGGTCTGTCATGGTACTATAGTGGTATCACACTTATGAGCCACACCTGCTATCACCCCGCCTTTGAACAGGCCGACATCCGTTACGCGCTGGGCGTGGACGGCGGCGGCACGGGCACCCGCGTCCGCCTCTGGACGAGCAGCGGCGCCCTCATCGGCCACGGCGAGTCCGGCCCTTCGGCGTTGGCCCAGGGCATCGAGCAGGCGTGGAGGCACATCGTCCAGGCCGTGGAGCGCGCGTTCGCGTCCGCCGGGCTGGCCCTGCCGGTTCCCAGCCACTGCGTGCTGGGCCTCGGCCTGGCCGGCGCGGTGGCGCCGCACCTGGCGGCCGCGTTCTTCCGCGCGGCCCCCGAATACGCGTTGATCGTGCTGGAGACCGACTCGCGCACCGCGCTCATGGGCGCCCACGCGGGCCGTCCCGGCGCCATCGTGGCGGTGGGCACCGGCGCGGTCGGCGAGGCGCTGCACGCCGACGGCCGCCGCGTGGCGGTCAGCGGCTGGGGCTTCCCGGTCGGCGACGAAGGCTCGGGCGCCTGGCTGGGCCTGCGCGCGATGCAGATCGCCCACCGCGCGCTCGACGGCCGCGCACCCGCGGGCACGCTGGCCCAGGCCGTGTGGCGCCGGGTGAGTGACCGCCGCGACGCGCTGCTGGAGTGGTGCTCCACCGCGCGCCAGCACGAATATGCCCAGCTCGCGCCGCTCGTGTTCGAGTGCGCGGACTCGGACGCCGCGGCGCAGTCGCTGATGCAGGAGATCGGACAGGAGATCGAGGACATGGCGCTTGCGCTCGACCCCGGGCTGCAGTTGCCCATCGTGCTCCTGGGCAGCATCGGCCTGCGCATGGCCGACCGCCTGGCCCCCGCGCTGCGCGCGCGCCTGGTGGACGCGTCAGGCGACGCCGTCGACGGCGCCCATCGCCTCGTGCGCCAGCAGATGAAGGAAGCGGTCGCATGAGCGTTTGCGCAAAGCAGTTGAGCGGCCACGTCCTGACGCCCCAGGGCTTCGTGCGCGGCACATTGTCCATCGTCGATGGCCGCATCGCCGGCATCGAGGGCGCGCCCATCAGCGAAGGCCAGGCCCGCATCTCGGCCGAGCCGCTGATCCTGCCCGGCTTCATCGACCTGCACGTGCACGGCGGCGGCGGCTTCGACACCATGGAAGGCGGCAACGCCGTGGCCGAGATCGCGAAGATCCACGCGCGCCACGGCACCACGTCGATGCTGGCCACCACGATGACGGCGCCGATGGCCGACATCTCGCAGGCCATGGCCGCGCTGGCCGACGCCTGCCGCACGCATCGCCGCGGCGGCGCGCACGTGATGGGCGTGCATCTGGAAGGCCCGTACATCAACCCGGGCGCCCTCGGCGCGCAGCCCGACTTCGCGCGGCCCGCGTCGGTGGACGAGATCAAGGCGCTGCACGCCATCGCCCCGATCCGCCTGATCACGATGGCGCCCGAGTTGCCCGGCAACCTCGACCTCATCGCGCCGCTGCGCGCGGCCGGCTTCCACGTGCAGATCGGCCACACCGCCGGCACCTACGAGGACGGCGTGGCGGCGCTGCAGCGCGGGGCCACCGGCTTCACGCACCTGTTCAACGCGATGAGCAAGTTCCACCACCGCGAGCCCGGCATCGCCGGCGCGGCGCTGGCGCACGCCGAGTTCGCCGAGATCATCCCCGACCTGCTGCACGTGCATCCGGGCGCCATCCGCGCCGCGCTGCGCGCCATCCCCTGCCTGTACTGCGTCACCGATTCCACGGCCGCGGCGGGCATGCCCGACGGCGACTACAACCTGGGCAGCCACCGCGTCACCAAATGCCTGGGCGGCGTGCGCCTGGCCGACGGCACGCTGGCCGGCAGCACGCTCACGATGGACCAGGCGCTGCGCAACCTCGTCGGCATGGGCCTGAGCCTGGACGACGCGTCGCGCCGCGTGGCCACCAACGCCGCCGACTTCCTCGGCCTGGCCGACCGCGGCCGCCTGCTGGTGGGCGCGCGCGCCGACATCTGCGTGCTGGACGCCGACCTGAACCTGACCCAAGTGATCGTAGAAGGAGATTCCATTGACCTCACGGATGTTTGACGAAGCGCGCGAGGCCCCGGCGGCCGTGGCTCGTCTGATGGCGGCCGACCTCGCCGCCTACACCTCTCTGGGCCAGCAACTCCGTGACTATCCCCCGCGATCCGCCCTCACCGTGGCCCGCGGCAGCTCCGACCACGCCGCGCACTACATGGCCTACCTCGTGATGGCGCGCCTGGGCCGCCTGGTCACGTCGCTGCCGATGTCGCTGGTCACGCTGTACCAGTCGCGGCTCGATTGCGACGGCCTCGTGTCGTGGGGCTTCTCGCAGTCGGGCCAGAGCCCCGACCTGATCGCTCCGACGCGCCAGTTCCGCGAAGGCGGTGCGCGCACCGTGGCCGTGGTCAACGACGCCGGCTCGCCGCTGGCCGAGGCCGCGCAATGGGTGCTGCCGCTGCACGCCGGCGCCGAGACCAGCGTGGCCGCCACCAAGAGCTACATCGCCCAGCTCGTGGCCGGGGCGCGCATCGTGGCGCACTGGCAGGACGACAAGGCGCTGCTGGCCGCGCTCGAGACGCTGCCCGAGGTGCTGGAACGCGCCGCGTACGCCGACTGGTCGCCGCTGGTGGACGCGCTGGTCAACGCCGACAAGCTGTTCGTGATCGGCCGCGGCACCAGCCTGGCCATCGCGATGGAGGCGGCGCTCAAGTTCAAGGAAGTCTGCGGCATCCAGGCCGAGGCGTTCTCCGGCGCCGAGGTCAAGCACGGCCCGATGGCGCTGATCGAGGAAGGCTACCCGCTGCTCGTGTTCGCCCCGCGCGGCCCGGCTCAGGCCGGCCTGCTCGCGCTGGCCGAGGACATGCGCCAGCGCGGCGCGCGCGTGCTCGTCGCCGCGCCCGTGGGCACGCCCGGCGCCGAGCTGCCGCTGGTGGCCGCGGGCCACGAGGACCTCGACCCGATCTCGGCGATCCAGAGCTACTACCTGGCCGTCGAGGCGCTCGCTCGCGCGAAGGGCCTCGATCCCGACAAGCCGCGCCACCTCAACAAGGTCACGTTGACCCATTGAAAATGAGTGCCGTGCCCTTCCATCCTGGCCATCTGGTGATGGTCGACATCCCGGGCACGTCGCTCGACGCCGAGACCGCCGAATTCCTGCGGCGTTACCACGTGCGCGCGATCTGCCTGTTCCGCCGCAACCTCGGCACCGAGGACGAGATCCGCAAGCTGACGGCCGACCTGCGCGAGGTGATGGGCCCGAACGCGCTGATCGGCATCGACCAGGAGGGCGGCTCCACGATCCGCGCCACCTTCCTGCCGCAGGCGCCCGCCGCGATGGCGCTCGGCGCGATCGGCGACGAGGCGCTGTGCGAGGAGGTGGGCGCCACGGTGGCGCGCGGCCTGCGCAGCCTGGGCATCAACTGGAACTTCGCGCCGGTGCTCGACGTGAACAACAACCCGGGCAACCCGGTGATCGCCGAGCGCAGCTTCTCGGAAGATCCCGACGAGGTGGCACGCCTGGCCGCCGCCTGGATGCGCGGCTCCCTGCGCGAGGGCGTGGCCTGCTGCGTGAAGCACTTTCCCGGCCACGGCGATACCGCCACCGATTCGCACCACGCGCTGCCCACCGTGACCAAGTCGGTGGCCGAGCTCGAGGCGCTGGAGCTGAAGCCGTTCCGCGCGCTGGCGCATGCACGGGGCGCGACGCCGGCCGCGCCGTCGGTGATGACGGCCCACATCGTCTATCCGCAGATCGACCCCGAGCATCCGGCCACGCTGTCGCGCCCGGTGCTCACCGGCCTGCTGCGCGAGAGCATCGGCTACGACGGCGTGGTGATCACCGACGCGCTGATGATGAAGGCCGTCCACGACAAGTACGGCCACGCGCTGGGCGCCGTGATGGCGCTGCAAGCGGGCGCCGACATGCCGCTCGCGCAGGGCAGCCTCGCCGAGCAGGCGGCCACGGTCAAGGCGATCGAGGCCGCGCTGCAGGAGGGCCATCTGCTGCCCGCCGACGTGAAGAAGTCCGAGGCGCGCCTGGTCGCGCTGGCCGCCGCCTACCCGGTGTCGCCGCGCGCGTACGACGCCGCGCAGCGCGCCGCCGACGACGCGGCGATGCGCGCCGCCTGGGCCCGCGGCCTCACCGCGTTCGACGGCGCGGGCCGCTCCGCGCGGCCGCCCGCGGCCGGCACGCCGCTGCGCGTCGTCACGCAGGAATCGGTGGAGTGCGACGGCGTCTCCGAGGCCGGCCTGCCCGCCGAGCGCGTGGCGACGATGTTCGAAGGCTTTGCCGACGTGCAGCTGGTGCGCGTGCCCGACCTGCGCCACGTCGACGCCGCGAGCTTCCCGCGGGACGGCCGCTTCAACATCCTCGTGTCCAACCACCGCACGCGTTTCGCCGACGCGGCCGCCGCCGTGCGGCCCGACCTGCACGTGGCGCTGTGGAATCCGTTCCAGCTGTTCGACATCGCCGCGCCCTCGCTCGTCACCTGGGGCTATTGCGACGGCGCGCTGGAGGCCGTGCGCGCGTGGCTCGAGGGCCGCGCGCAGGCCACGGCGAAGTCTCCGGTGAACCTCTCTCCTCGCGCGGCCTGAACTTCGGCAGACTGTCGCGCACCCGTGTCGTACCGAGCCCCGCCACCGCCAGGAAAGAGCCCCAACGTGCAGAGTGAATCCGTCATGACCGCCGGCGCCGCGCCGCTTCCCGCGACGCCGGCCGGCCCGCTCAAGCGTTCGCCCATCACCTGGGTGCCCACGCTGTACTTCGCGCAGGGCGTGCCGTTCTTCGTCGTGATGGCGATCGCGGCGCTGCTGTTCAAGGACATGGGCATCGAGAACAGCGTCATCACGCGCTGGACCAACGCGCTGGGTCTGGCCTGGGCCGTCAAGCCGCTGTGGAGCCCGTTCCTGGAGGCCGTGCCCAGCAAGAAGCTGCTGGTGGTGCTGTTCCAGCTGATCGGCGCCACCACGCTGGGCCTGGTGGCGCTGGCGCTGAACGTGCCGCACAGCATCTCGCTGGTGCTGGGCATCCTCGCGTTCACGGCGTTCGCGTCGGCCACGCACGACATCTCGTCGGACGGCCTCTACATCGCCAGCCTCACCGACAAGCTGCAGGCCGAATACGCCGGCTGGCAGGGCGCGTTCTTCAACGCGGCGCGCCTGTTCGCGCGCGGCGGCGTGCTGGTGCTGGTGGGCTACCTCGAGAAGACGATGGAGGCCGCGCACGCCTGGAGCGCCGTCTTCGTGCTGCTGGCCGCGGTGATGGCCGCGCTCGCCGCGTACCACGTGTGGGCGCTGCCCGACACGCGCGGCGACGTGCAGGCCTCGCGCGACCTCGGCGCCATCGCCAGGACGACCGCGGAGGTGGTCGTCGAGTTCTTCAGCAAGCCGGGCATCTGGTTCGCGATCCTCTTCATCATCCTGTTCCGCGCGGGCGAGGGCCAGATCCAGTCGGTGGGCCCGCTGTTCCTGCGCGACTCACGCGCGGTGGGCGGCCTGGGCCTGAGCACCGACCAGATCGGCGTGGTCTACGGCACGTGGGCGACGGTGGCGTTCGTCGGCGGCAGCATCGTCGGCGGCTACTTCACGTCGTGGCTGGGACTGCGCCGCTCGATGGTGTGGCTGGTCATCGCGATGAACCTGCCCAACCTCGTCTACTGGTGGCTCAGCACGGCGCGCCCGACGGACATGACCGCGATCGCCGCCGGGCTGTCCATCGAGATGTTCGGATACGGCTTCGGCTTCGTCGGCATCATCCTGTTCATCATGCAGGTGGTGGCCAAGGGCCGCTTCACCACGGCGCACTACGCGCTCGGCAGCGGCGTGATGCAGCTCGGGTTCATCCTCTCGGGAACCTGGAGCGGCGAGATCCAGACGTGGCTCGGCTACCAGCACTTCTTCCTGTGGGTGCTGGCCTGCGCCGTGCCCGTGCTGGTGCTGTCGTTCTTCCTGCCGCATCACGAGGAAGCGAAGTCCGCGTGATGCGTCGCGCGATCCTCTCGCTCGCGTCCGTCGCGCTCGTGGCCGGCTGCGCGGCGGTCGTGCCGGCGCCGATGGCGAACCTGTTCTTCGACGACTTCTCGTACGCGAAGCCCGCCGACATGGCCGCCGCCGGCTGGCAGCTGCGCGACGGCGTCGGCCATCCCGGCCTGCCCGGCGGCCGCTTCGGCGCCGACGCCATCACGCTGGTCGACGATCCGCTGATCCCCGGCAACCGCGTGCTGCGCATGACCGCGCGCACCGACGGCACCGGCCCCGGCACCGTGCAGGCGCAGCTGTGCCACCAGCGCAAATACCTGCGGGGCACCTACGCCGCGCGCATCCGCTTCTCCGATGCGCCGCGCTCGGGCGCCGACGGCGATCCGGTGATCGAGTCGTTCTACGCGGTGGCGCCGCTCGCGCACCCGTTCGACCCCGACTTCAGCGAGCTCGATTGGGAGTACCTCCCGAACGGCGGCTGGGGCTCGGACAAGACGCGGCTGTACGGCGTGTCGTGGCAGACGGTGCAGATCGATCCGTGGGAGGCGCACAACTCGGCGCACGAGGAGTTCGGCTCGTTCGACGGCTGGCACGTGCTGCTGATGCAGGTCACGAAGGACGCGGTGCACGAGTTCGTCGACGGCCGCGAGGTGGCGGTGCACGACGGCCGCAACGTGCCCGTGTCGCCGATGACCATCTCGTTCAACCTGTGGTTCGCCGTGGGCGGCACGCTGCCCACCGGCGGCGCGCCGCGCGTCTACGACGAGGACGTCGACTGGGTGTTCCACGCGAAGGATCGCGTGCTGGCCCCCGCCGAGGTCGACGCCCAGGTGCGCGCGCTGCGCGCCGACCACGTGCCGCGCACGGACACCGTGCCCGCGCCGGTTCCCGCCCTGCAGCAACGCTGCGATATCTAGTCCAGGAAACGCATCATGGCCAGCCTCACGCTCAAGCAGATCCGCAAGACCTACGACGGTGGCGCCGAGGTGATCAAGGGTATCGACCTCGAGGTGCGCGACGGCGAGTTCATGGTGTTCGTCGGCCCGTCGGGCTGCGGCAAGTCGACGCTGCTGCGCATGATCGCGGGGCTCGAGGAGATCAGCGAGGGCGACCTGTTCATCGGCGAGCAGTGCGTCAATGACGTGTCGCCGTCGGACCGCGGCGTGGCCATGGTGTTCCAGAGCTACGCGCTGTACCCGCACATGACGGTGGCCGAGAACATGGGCTTCGCGTTGAAGCTCGCGAAGCGCTCGAAGGCCGAGGTGGCCGCCGCCGTGGGCCGCGCCGCCGAGATCCTGCAGATCAGCGCGCTGCTCGATCGCAAGCCCAAGGCGCTGTCCGGCGGCCAGCGCCAGCGGGTGGCCATCGGCCGCGCGATCGTGCGCCAGCCCAAGGTGTTCCTGTTCGACGAGCCGCTGTCCAACCTCGACGCCGCGCTGCGCGTGCAGATGCGCACCGAGCTGTCGCGCCTGCACCGCGAGCTGGGCACCACGATGATCTACGTCACGCACGACCAGGTGGAGGCGATGACGCTGGGCCAGCGCATCGCGGTCTTCAATGCCGGCCACGTGGCGCAGGTGGGCGAGCCGATGGCGCTGTACGACAACCCGGCCAACCTGTTCGTGGCCGGCTTCCTGGGGTCGCCCAAGATGAACCTGGTGCCCGTGACGGTGAGCGCCAACGACGCCGACGGCCTGCGCGTGCGCGCGCACGACGGCGCGGGCGAGTTCGCGCTCGGCCCGCGCGCGCTCGCGCCCGCGATCGGCACCGCGGCCACGCTGGGCTTCCGGCCCGACCAGGTGGAACTGGTGGCCGGCGCGGGCGCGAGCGGCTTGCACGGGCGCGTCGACCTCGTGGAGCGCCTGGGCGACGCGACGCTGGTGCACGTGCAGTGCGCGGGCCAGGCGGCGCCCGTGATCGTGCGCCTGCCCGGGCACGCCGATCCGTTGGCCGCCGGCAGTCAGGTGGCGCTGCGCCCCGATCTTTCGCGCAGCCGGCTGTTCGACAGCGCGGGCGAGGCGTTGCAGCGCAGCGCCTGAGTCGCACCAGCCGAATGCAAAAGGCCCCGACGCGCCGAAGCGCTCGGGGCCTTCGTCCTTGCGGAAGGTCTTACTTCGACGCGGCGGCAGCCGGGGCCGCGGCCGCGTGCAGGCGCGATTGCGCGTACAGCGACCAGACGTGGGCCATCGGGACGATGCCGTTCGGACCGCTGGTGACGCTGTCGAGGATCTTGACGGCGTCGGCGTCGCGGCCGGCCTTCACGAGCGCGAAGCCCAGGTGCAGGCGCGCTTCTTCCGGGTTCTTGATACCGCCCTTGGCGATGCCCTGCTCGATCAGCGGTGCACCCTGCTGCGGGTTGCCGTCGACGGTCTGGAGCAGGCCGAGCGACACCAGCGCGCTGCCGTCCTTGGCGGAGTGCGCGGACGACTCGGCGGCCGCCTGCTGGGCGCGGTCGCTGGCGACGGACTTGTTGACGTCGGTGCGCAGCTTGTTGGCCTCGGCGAGGTCGGGGCCCGTGAAGGGCTTGGACGCGTAGGCGTCGTCGAGGATGCGCTTGGCCTCTTCGGGGTAGCCCGCGTGCGCGGCCAGCGCGGCGTAGCTGAGGCGCTCGCTGTCGCTGACGCCGCCCAGCACCTGCGTCTTCAGGCGGTAGTTGTCCACGTACAGGCGCTCCGAGAACTTGTCCGTGTGCGCCGCGCGCGCGACCAGCTCCTTCCAGTAGTCGGCCTTGGGATAGGCCACGGCCAGGCGCTCCAGCGCCCACAGGTAGCCGGCGTCGCTGTCGGACTGCGAGTACGAGGTGGCCAGCAGGCGCAGCGTCTTCTCGGTGGGCACCTTGCCGGCGGCGTACGTGGCGTCGACCTGGGCTCGGAAGTTCTTGGCGGCGGCGGCGTACTCCTTGTCGATGTACTGCGTCTGCGGCAGCAGCTCGCGCAGCTGGGGGTCGTCGCCGCCGGCGTCCAGGTAGTGCTGGATGGCGACCGTGGCCTTCGGGTACTGCTCGGTGGTGTACAGGATGCTGGCCAGCGCCTTCATGATCTGCAGGCGGTCGGCGGGGGGCAACTCGCCGGTGGCGAGCAGGGCCTCGAAGTCGGCGGTGGCGGCGACGTTGTCGTTGGCGGTGTATTCGGCCGGGGCGCGCACGCGCAGGATCAGGTACTTCTCATACGGGCTCAGGTTCGGCAGCGCCTCGAGTTCCTTCAGCTTGGCCAGCGTGGCCGGGCCGTTGCCGGCCTTGAGCAGGTCCTGCGCCTCGTTGAAGGGCTTCGCGAAGGCGGGGCTCACCGAATTGGCGGCCGAGGCGGCGGAGGCGGCCGCGGCCGCGGCGTCGGCGGCGAACGCGGGGGCGGCGGCGTTCAGGCCGGCGGCGAAGGTCAGCGCCAGCAAGGCGCGCGAGGTGATGGCTCTCATGTCAGTCCCAGGGGAAACGCTGCGCCGAACGAGAAAAAAGGGTTCACGACTGCGCACGGGCGGCGCCCCGAGCGCGAAGGAAAAAGACGGCTATTGTCCTCAAAACGCGGACCGCGCCGGTGACGCCGACACAGGGGCTTTCGAAAAGCCGCCGGCGGCCGGGCCGGGTCGCGGGTGCCAAGCCGGGCAGATCACATGCCCGGGCTCGCTCGCTGGCGCTCAGGACGCGTTGAGTTCGGCGACGAAGTCGTAGGTGTCGCCGCGGTAGATGGACTGCGACAGCTCGATGGCGCGACCGTCGCGCAGGTAGCCCAGGCGCTCCACCAGCAGGCCGGCATCGCCCACGTCGGCGTCGAGCAGGCGGGCCTGTTCCTCGTTGAGCAGCAGCGCGCGCAGGCGTTGCAGCGCGCGCACGGGACGATTGCCGGCGCGCTCCAGCGCGTCGTACAGCGAGTTGTCGACCGCGTCCAGCGACGGCAGCGCCGCGGCCGACAGGGTGGCGTATTCGAGCGCCATCGGCGCGTCGTCGGCATAGCGCAGGCGGTGGAAGCGGTACACCAGCGAGCCGGGGCTCAGCGCCAGCTTCATCGCCTCTTCCGGCGTGACGGTGCCGCTGGAGCGCTTGATCCATTCGCTGCGCGGCGTGCGGCCGCGGGCGCGCATGTCTTCAGAGAACGACGTGAGCTTGGCGAAGTTCTTGTCGATGCGGGTGGACACGAAGTTGCCCGAGCCCTGGCGCTGATCGAGGAAGCCCTCGTCGGCCAGGCCCTGGATGGCCTTGCGCACCGTGATGCGCGACACGCCGAGGTCGGCGGCCAGCTGGCGTTCTGAAGGCAGGGCGTCATCCGGCCCGAGGACCCGCTTCTCGATGGCCTCGCGCAGGGCGCGCTGCAGTTGTTGGTAAAGCGGCTGACTGCCGTCTGGATCCAGCGTGTTGAGGAGTTGTGCCAGCGCGCTCATTGCGTGCCCTTAGTCGTGTTGTCGGGGGCTGCGGGACGGCTCGCGCCGGCGCCGCACTGGGTGAGTCCGGCCGGCGGCGATTCGCAGCAGTCACAGCATACCACTCAGGCACCAAATTCCAGTGACATGCACCAGTCGAGCGAACCACGGCACCGCGGCCGTGCGGACCGTGAATTCATGACTTCCCAGCTCGTAAACACCGTGTTGCCTTCACGCAATATGAGGGTAAACGCATAGAGCACTGGTCTAGACTGGTTGTACAGTGGTACTACCTTATCGCATACCAGGTTTCTAGCCCGAGGGTGCACCGTCTGAGCACATGGAGAGACGGCACGACCCAAACCCCAACCGGCCGCGTTCCCGAATAAATGCGTCCACCCGAAAAGAGGAGCCCCATGAAGACGAAACTCACGCCCATTGCCGCCGCCGCCGCGGTCGCGATTGCCGGAGCGGTTGCCACGCCCGCATTTGCGCAGACCGCCGCCGCACCCGCCGCGGCCGCGTCCGCCGCCGACGCCGTCCAGACAGTGGAAGTCACGGGCATCCGGGCCTCGCTGCAATCTGCCATCAACGTCAAGCGCAACGCCGAGACGCACGTCGACGTCATCTCGGCCGAAGACATCGGCAAGATGCCCGACAAGAACGTGGCCGACTCGCTGGCGCGTGTTCCGGGCGTGACCATCCTGAACAGCCCCTCGGGCGGCTCCGGCGGCTTCGACGAGCGCGACCGCGTGGGCCTGCGTGGCACCAACCCCAGCCTGACGCAGACCCTGCTGGACGGCCACCCGGTGTCCAACGGCGACTGGTTCGTGCTGGATCAGACCGGCGCGGGCGTGGGCCGCAGCGTCAGCTTCTCGCTGCTGCCGTCCGAGCTGGTGAGCCGCGTCGAAGTGCACAAGAACTCGGTCGCCTCCGACACCGAAGGCGGCACGGCCGGTTCCGTCAACATCATCACCCGCAAGCCGCTGGAATTCTCCAAGCAGTTCACCCTGGAAGGCAGCCTCGGCGCCGTCTACGCCGACCTGCCGAAGAAGACCGACCCGCAGGCCAGCGTGATGGCGGCCTGGCGCAACGAGTCCAAGACCTTCGGCATCATGGTGCAGGGCTTCGACGAGAAGCGCCACCTGCGTCGCGATGGCGTCGAAACGTTCGCCCATGACGGTACGAAGGCGTACCCCGGCATCGATGCCACCTCGAACGCGACGGCCGTGGCCGCCGGCATCCCCGTGGGCACGAAGTACGTCAACCTGATGGGCGAGGCCCTGTTCACGCAGGAGCGCGACCGCAAGGGCGGCGCCCTCAACATCGAGCTGAAGCCCACCAGCACCCTCGACTTCAGCCTGTCGGGCTTCTCGTCCAAGATGGACGCGAACAACTACAACCGCAACTTCATGATGACGCCCTTCTGGGCGCTCAACGACACGCGTCAGGCTGCGGGCAACCTGCCGACGATCAGCAACGTCAAGGTCCAGAACGGCATCCTGACCTCGGTCGACTACAGCTTCGCCAAGCCCACGGTCGTCGGCGTGTATGACCTGATCTCGCGCAAGGCGTCTGCGTCGACCAACTACCTGAACCTCGACGGTTCGTGGGCCGTCAGCAACAACCTGAAGATCTCCGGCAACGGCGGCGTGTCCAACGGCGAAGGCAAGACCACGACGCAGGACGTCTACGAAGCCGACGTCTACGGCACGGCGGCTGGCTACTCGCTCAACGGCAGCGGCTCGGCGCCCTCGTTCCACGAGACCCTGGCGGCCGTCCCCGCCGGCAAGGTCGGCACCGGCCCCCAAGGCGCCTACGCGACGGACTGGATCTTCGGTGACCAGGACGTCGACGTGAAGGACAAGGACACCTGGGGCCAGATCGACGCCGAGTACTCCCTCGACAGCGGCATGCTCCGCAGCCTGAAGTTCGGCCTGCGCGGCGCCGACCACAAGCGCTACACCGATGGCCCGATCATCGGCCAGGGCCCGAACTGGGGTACCGATCCGTTCGCCAATCCGCTGCCCGCCGCCGACTTCAGCACGCCCTATCCGAGCAACTTCGGCAGCGGCCTGGGCGGTAGCGTCCCCTCGGGCGTCAGCTACCCGTCGCAAGGCGACCTGGCCGCCTACGATGCGAAGTACGCCGCCCGTCCCCTCTCGCGTCGCCAAGTGCTGCACGAGTACTACGTGAAGGAAAAGACGCAGGCCGGCTACGTGCAGGGCAACCTGGAAGGCGAAGGCTGGAGCGGCAACGTGGGCATCCGCGGCGTGCAGACCAAGTCGAGCTCCCTGGTCTGGATCCCCACCAGCGACACCTCGCTGCCGGGCTATGCCCCGTCCGCGTTCGCCGCCGTGGGACCGACCTGGACCGATCCGACGGGTTACTACCAGACTTGGCGTGACCACACCTACACCGACTTCCTGCCGAGCGCCAGCGTGCGCATCGACGTGACGCCGAAGGTCGTGGCCCGCTTCTCGCTGGCGAAGACGATGACCCGCCCCGACTACACCGCCCTGTCGTCCGCCCAGGTCCTCGCCAACTACTCCGACCCGACCGGCCAGTCCGTCGGCACCGGCACCAGCGGCAACCCGGACCTGAAGCCGGTTCGCTCGACCAACGTCGACGCCAACATCGAGTGGTACTTCGCGCCGCGCGCCTTCGTGTCGATGGGTGCGTTCCACATGGAGATGAGCAGCTACATCACGGACGGCACACTGCGCGTGGTGGAATCCACCGACGTCGTGCCGTCCGGCGGCCAGCAGGGCAAGCCGGGCAACCAGCGCGTCACGGCGCCGTTCGACCTGAGCACGCAGGTCAACATGAAGGCCACCGTCACGGGCCTGGAGTGGGCGATCGAAATGCCGGTGTTCGACAACTTCGGCGTCAGCGCGAACTACACGCTGGCCGATGCGCACGACGAGACGGGCCACGTGCTCAAGGGCGCGGTCAAGAACTCGGGCACGTTGAGCGGCTACTACGAGAACGACATCTTCTCGGCACGCCTGAACTACAACTACAGCGGCGACAACTACCTCGGTCGCGACCGTGGCACCGATTACTACCAACGTGGTGTCGGCGTGGTGTCCGCTTCGCTGGGTCTCAAGGTCGGCAAGCAGCTGTCCTTCAGCCTGGATGCGCAGAACCTGAACGACCCGATCCTGAAGTACTACGGCGACACCAAGGACGAGCCGCGCGCGATCTACCGCAACGGCCGCCAGTTCTACGTGGCTGCCCACTTCAAGTACTGATCGTCGGCTGCCCGCCTCGGCGGGCTTTCGCGACACGACAAAGGACGGTCCTCGGGCCGTCCTTTTTTCATGCCGCTCCACATCGGGGCTGGGCTATGCTCGAAGTTCATGCCTCGTTTTCAGGTTTCCGCCATGACCGCGTCTCTTCCATCCCTGCCCGAAATGCACGGCGTCGACCGCGCCAGGTTCGAGGCCGAGGTCCTGCCCGGCGACACGGCCGTCATCCTGCGGGGGGTGGCGGCCGACTGGCCCGCGGTCGCCAAGGGCCGCGAATCGCCGCTGGCGCTGGCGCAATATCTCGCTGACAAGGACAACGGCTCTCCCGTGGGCGCACTCATGACGCGTCCCGAGGAAGGCGGCCGGCTGTTCTTCGACGCCACGATGACGGGCTTCAACTACCTGATGACCAAGGCACCGGTGACGGAACTGCTCGAACAGATATTGCGTTACGCGGAGTTCGAGCGGGCGCCATCGGTGGCGATCCAGAGTGCGGTGATCGCGCAGTGCCTTCCCGGGTTCAAGCGCGACCAGTCGCTTCCGCTGGTGGACGACAGCGTCGAGCCGCGCGCCTGGATCGGCTCCAACCTGGTCACGCCCGCGCACTTCGACGAGTCGCACAACATCGCCGTCTGCGTGGCCGGGCGCAGGCGCTTCACGGTGTTTCCGCCCGAGCAGGTCGCCAATCTCTACATCGGCCCGCTCGACCACGCGCCCGCGGGCCGGCCGATCTCGGTGGTGGACTTCGCCAAACCGGACTTCGAACGTTTCCCACGATTCCGCGAGGCGCTGGCGCACGCGCGGATCGCCGACCTGGAGCCTGGCGACGCCATCTACATGCCGCCGCTGTGGTGGCACCACGTGGAATCGCTGGAGCGGGTGAACATGCTCGTGAACTACTGGTGGGGGCATCCGCCGTCACCCGGGCTCGCCGCCCTGCTCCACGCCGCCGCCAGCCTGCGCGCCTTGCCGGTCGCGCAGCGCCGGGCCTGGCATCACCTGTTTGAGCACTACGTGTTCGATGACGAGCTGGATGTCGTCGACCACGTTCCTGAAAATCGGCGGGGGCCGCTCCGCGCGATGAGCCCCGAGGAGCATGCGCAATACCGCAAGCTCATGAGCGACCAACTCGCGCGCTACGACGCCTCGCCGGCCCCTTGACCACCGGAGCCCGGGCCATGCCGGAAGATCGCGCCGCGCCGAGCGTTTCCACGACGACCGGTTCCCTCGCCGCCATGCGCGAAGTGCACGGCGTCGACCGTGCGAGGTTCGAGGCCGAGGTACTGCCGGGCGACGCCCCCGTCGTCCTGCGGGGGGTGGCGAGCGCCTGGCCCGCGGTCGCCAAGGGCCGCGAGTCGCCGCTGGCGCTCGCACAATTCCTCGCGGCCCAGGACAACGGCTATCCCGTGAACGCGCTCATGATGCGCCCCGAGGAAGGCGGCCGTCTCTTCTTCGACGACGCGATGACCGGCTTCAACTACGTGCACACCAAGCTGCCGATGTCGCACGTGCTCGAGCAGATCCTGCGCTACGCCCAGTTCGAGAAGGCGCCGGCGGTGGTGGTCCAGAGCGCGCCGATCGTCGGTTGCATGCCCGAGTTCAAGGCCGGCCACGTGCTGTCCGTGCTGCCCGAGGACGTCGAGCCGCGCGCCTGGATCGGCACCGCCACGGTCACGCCCGCGCATTTCGACGAGTCGCACAACATCGCCGTCTGTGTCGCCGGGCGCAGGCGCTTCACGCTGTTTCCGCCCGAGCAGGTCGCCAACCTCTACGTCGGCCCGCTCGACCACGCCCCCGCCGGCAGGCCGATTTCCATGGTGGATTTCCTCAAGCCGGACTTCGACCGCTTCCCGCGCTTCCGCGACGCGCTGGCGCACGCGCAGGTCGCCGACCTGGAGCCCGGCGACGCCATCTACATGCCGCCGCTGTGGTGGCACCACGTCGAGTCGACGGCGCAGCTCAACATGCTCGTGAACTACTGGTGGGGGCCGCCGCCGTCGCCCGGCCTGGTCACCCTGATCTACGCCGGCGCCGCGCTGCGCTCCTTGCCGCCCGCGCAGCGCGAGGCCTGGCGGCATCTGTTCGAGCACTACGTGTTCGATACCCCGCCGGGTTTCGCCGACCACATTCCGCCAGAACGGCGAACCGTGCTTGGCGAGATGAGCGCCGAGGACCATGTGCGGCTGCGCAAGTTCCTGAGCGATCGGCTCGCGCGCGGGTGAACGCGCGGGGCACCGAACATGACCATCAACCTACAAGCGTCCCGCATGCAGACTCGCCCCACAGACCCGCCCGTCCAGCACGTCGCCATCGTGGGCGGCGGCACGGCGGGCTGGATGACCGCGCTGCTGCTGTCCACATCGACGTTCGGCGAGCGCCTGAAGGTGACCGTGCTCGACGCGCCGGCGGCGGACATCGTCGACGCCGGCGAAGGCTCCACGCCGTGGCTGCGCGGCTTCTTCGACAGCCTGGGCATCGACGAAGCCGAATGGATGCCCGCGTGCGACGCGACGTACAAGAGCGGCACCACGTTCGACGGCTGGTCCACGCGCCCGGGCCACGGGCGCTGGTTCCTCCCGTTCCCGTCGATGCTGGACGAGCTCGTGATGCCGCAGTTCCTGCGCAACGTGCACGCGCGGCTGAATGGCGCCGACGTCCCCGCGCATCCCGACCGCTTCTTCGTGTCGCAGCGCGTGGCCGTCGAAGGGCGCGTGCCGCGGCCCGTGCACGAGTTCCCGTTCGACCTCGGCTACGGCTACCACGTCGATGCGACGCTGCTGGCCGCGTTCCTCGCGAAGAAGGCGGCCGAGCGTGGCGTCGCGCACGTGGCGCGCCACATGACCTCGGTATCGCTCACCGAAGGCGGCGACATCCGCGCCCTCGAGCTCGAAGGCGGCGACTCGCTGGCCGCCGACTTCTTCGTGGATTGCTCCGGCCCCGACGCGCTGTTGATCGGCCGGGCGCTGAAGACGCCGTACGTGTCGTTCTCCGACGCGCTGTTCAACGACGCGGTCATCGTGATGCACTCGCCCCACGGCGACGGCCCGCTGATGTCGCGGACGATGGCCACGAGCCTGAAGCACGGCTGGGCGTGGACGATCCCGCTCGCCTCGCGCAACGCCAACGGCTACGTCCACAGCAGTGCGCACGTGTCCGCCGACGCGGCCGAGACCGAGCTGCGCGCGCAGCTCGGACTGCTCGACGCCGACGTCCCCGCGCGCCGCCTGACGCTGCGCCTGGGCCGGCACGCGAAGCACTGGAACCAAAACTGCGTGGCCATCGGCGCGGCGCAGGGCGTCATCGATTCACTGGCGGCGAGCGCGCTGTCGTCCGTGCAGCGCGCCGCGGCGTCGTTCGTGGACGTGCTCGAGCGCGGCGACCTCGGCGAGGCCGCGCAGGCCGCGTTCAACCACGGGCTCGACGCGCGCGTGGACAGCGAGCGCGACTACGCCGTCACCCACTTCAAGAGCAACACGCGCAGCGACACCGACTACTGGCGCGCGAACGCGGCCAACAACGCGCTGTCCGAGCCGCTGCAAGGGCTGCTGCGCACGTGGCTCTCGAGCCAGCCCATCGCGCCCGGCATCGAGAACGGCAGCTTCGGCATCGGCGGCAACGTCTTGTCGTGGTACTGCCTGCTCGCGGGCGTCGGCCTGTTCCCGGAGGTCGATCCGGCGCGCACCGCCGCCGCGAAGGGCGCCGATCTCGAGGGCATCGACAACCTCCTCCAGCGCAGCACGCCCAATTTCCCCGACCACCGGGCCTGGCTGCGCGACATCCCGCCGCACGCCGAACGCATCGACCTCTGGCGCCGGCCGGCCGACGCCGGACGCCGCGCCAGGCTCGGCGCGCTTTGACCCACCCACACCTCTGACACGGGCCGCGGCATGACGGACATCTCCACGCTCTTCACCAACCAGGACTTCGCGGCGCGCACCCGCCCCGCCGGCGAACTGCCCGATCCACCGATCCGCCACGTCGCGGTGGTGGGCGGCGGCACCGCCGGCTGGATGACGGCGCTGCTGCTGGCCAACTCGAAGTTCGGCGAGCGCCTGAAGGTGACGGTGCTGGAGTCGCCGCAGGTGGGCATCATCGGCGTCGGCGAAGGCTCCACGCCGTGGCTGCGCAAATTCTTCGAAGCGCTGGGCATCGAGGAACGCGAGTGGATGCCCGCGTGCAACGCCACGTACAAGAGCGGCATCACGTTCGACGGCTGGTCCACGCGCCCGGGCTACGAGAGCTACTTCCACCCGTTCGCGTCGATCCTGGACAACCTCACGATGCCGCAGTTCGTGGGCAACGTGCACGCGCGCCTGAACGACGCCGACGTGCACGCGCATCCCGACCGCTTCTTCATCTCGAACAAGGTGGCGCAGTCCGGCCGCGCGCCCCTGCCGCAGCGCAGCTTCCCGTTCGACATCTGGTATGGCTACCACTTCGACTCCTCGCTGCTCGGCGCGTTCCTCGCCAGGAAGGCGGCCGAGCGCGGGGTCACGCACGTGGCGCGCCACATGACGTCGGTGTCGCTCGACGAACGCGGCGACATCCGCGCCCTCGAGCTCGAAGGCGGCGACACGCTGGCCGCCGACTTCTTCGTCGACTGCACCGGCTTCGCCTCGCTGCTGATCGGCAAGGCGCTGCGGACGCCGTACGTCTCGTTCGCGCAGAACCTGTTCAACGACGCGGCCATCGCGATGCCCACGCCGTCGGACGACGGGCCGCTGATGTCGCAGACCGTCTCCAGCGCGATGCGCCACGGCTGGGCGTGGAAGATCCCGCTGACCTCGCGCTACGGCAACGGCTACGTCTACAGCAGCGCGCACGTGTCGGCCGACGATGCCGAGACCGAGCTGCGCACGCGCCTGGGGCTGCTCGACGCCGACGTGCCGGCGCGCCACCTGAAGATGCGCGTCGGCCGCTACACGCAGCACTGGAACCGCAACTGCGTGGCCGTGGGCCTGTCGCAGGGCTTCATCGAGCCGTTGGAGGCCACGGCGCTGCTGTTCGTGCAGCGCACGGCGCAGTGGCTGGTCGAGGCGCTCGAGAAGGGCGAGCTCGACGAGCCGGCGCGCGCGAACTTCAACGACAAGGTCAACGCGCAGTTCGAGGGCACGCGCGACTACATCGTCACCCACTACAAGACGAACACGCGCACCGACACGCCGTACTGGCGCGACAACGCCACCAACACGGCGCTGTCCGACCCGCTGCGCCTGCTGCTGGGCGCATGGCTCGCGAGCAAGCCCATCGTGGGCGGCATCCGACAGGGCCAGATCGGCAGGGGCTATCCGACGATGTCCTGGTACTGCCTGCTGGCCGGCATGGGCCTGTTCCCCGAGGACGCCAACCTGCGCGCGCCGACGGCGCAGGAGGCGCAGTACGACCTGGACGGCCTCGACCGGCTGCTCGAACGCAGCGCGCTCAACTTCCCCGACCATCGCGATTTCCTGGGGGATATTCCGGCGAAGGTGGCGGAGAAGTCGTTGCAGGTCTATCAGTGGTGAGTTGAGCGACCCGCTGTCATCCTGCGCGTAGCGAAGCGGAGTCGCAGGGTCCACCCCCGAGGCGGCGCATGGATCCTGCGACTGCGCGCAGGATGACAAGCCTTGCGTGACTCCGATCGCGCACCGCGATATCCACCGCGCGCACCACCCTGGACGCCGCCGTGCGCGCAAAGCTCGGCATGCACCGTCCCCGCAGCGCGAAACCCCGCGATTCCGCTGTCGCTCCCACGCGAAACATCAGTGAAAACGAGCGCTGCCGGCGCAGTAGAGCCCCGTATCATTTTCATTAAATCAACTCATTTGATTTGATGGAAAGAGGCCCGATGAAACTCCAACGACATCCGATCGCCGCCGCCGCGGCCCTGGCCCTCGTAAGCGCGATGGCGCCGACGCAGGTTTTCGCCCAAGCCGACGCGCCCGCGCCGGCCGCTTCCGCCGCCGCGCGGGACGACGTGCAGCACGTGGAGGTCACCGGCCTGCGCGCGTCGCTGGAGGCCTCGCTGGCCAAGAAGCGCAGCGCCGACTCGGTGGTGGAGGTGATCACCGCCGACGACGTCGGCAAGCTGCCGGACAAGAACGTGGCCGACGCGCTGCAACGCGTGCCGGGCGTCAACATCGCGTCGTCGGCCGGCGGCGAGGGCGGCTTCTCGGAGAACGACCGCGTGTCGATCCGTGGCACCAGCCCCAGCCTCACGCAGACGCTGGTCAACGGCCACATGATCTCGTCGGGCGACTGGTTCGTGCTCGACCAGGAAGGCGGCTCGCTGGGCCGCAGCGTCAGCTACGCGCTGATGCCGTCGGAGATCCTGGCCAGCGCCGTGGTGCACAAGAGCGCCACCGCCGACCTGGTCGAAGGCGGCGTGGCCGGCGCCGTGGACATGATCACGCGCCGCCCGCTGGATTTCCGCAAGCAGCTCACGGTGGAAGCCACCGCGCAGGCCATCTACAGCGACCTCGCCGCGAAGACCGATCCGCAGGGCAACGCGCTGGTGGCGTGGAAGAACGACTCGTCCACCTTCGGCGTGCTGCTGCAGGCGTTCAGCGAGATCCGCCACGAGCGCCGCGACGGCGAGGAGATCTTCGGCTACGCTGCCATCGACCCGACCTGGGCCGCGGCGGTGCAGCATCCGGACCTGGCCAACGTCATGGCGCCCTCCGGCATCAACTCGGCCCTGTTCGAGCAGACGCGCAAGCGCACGGGCGGCCTGGTGGACCTGCAGCTCAAGCCCACCAGCGCGGTGACGCTGGACCTCAACGGCTTCTACTCCAAGCTCAGCGCGTCGAACTACAACCGCAGCTTCTACAACCAGCCGCTGAACAACCTCAGCGTGGGCATCGTGCCCAGCAGCTACAAGGTGGTCAACGGCACGCTGGTGCAGGCCACGTTCGACAAGTCCAGCTATCCCGTGCCGAGCGCCACGGTGGACCCGAACCTGTACGCGAAGGCGCCCGCCACCGTCGACCAGATCTATCGCCCCGGCGCGAGCGCCAGCAGCAGCTACCTGGACCTGAGCGGCGAGTGGCGCGTCACCGACATGCTCAAGGTGAACGGCCTGCTGGGCACGACCAAGGGCGAGGGCCGGACCCCGCGCGACATCGGCTACGAGGCCAACTTCCTCAACTCCGGCATGAGCTACCAGCTCAACAGCGGCGGCGTCGCGAGCGTCACCTTCCCGGGCGGCGACACGGCGCACTTCACGCCGGCCAACGTGACCACGGGCGCCGCCTGGGGCTCGAAGGTGCAGACGGAGGACACCGAACGCTACGGCCAGCTCGACGCGGACCTCGCGATCGACAGCGGCGTGTTCGAGTCCGTGAAGTTCGGCGCCCGCTTCGCCAACCACCAGCGCAGCGTCGCGCTGCCGCAGGCCTCGGGCTGCACGGTGTGCGACGGCACCACCAACGCGCCGCTGCCCAATTGGTCCGGCCTGACCTACCCGAGCAACTTCGGCAAGGGCCTGGGCGGCAACGTGCTCGCCAACGTGTGGCAGCTGAGCCGCAGCGACATCATCACCTGGGCCAACCAGTACGACCCGCTGCAGCCGAGCGACGTGAGCGAGGTCTGGTCCGGCGAGATGAACCTCAAGGAGCGCGACAGCGCCGCGTACGCGATGGCCAACCTGCAGGGCAGATCGTGGCGCGGCAACGTGGGCGTGCGGCTCGTGCGCACGCATGAATCATCGACGTCGAATCTGCCGTCCGCCCTCTACCCCGACCAGACCCCGCTGGGCCAGAACAACGCCAATGGCACCTACGTGCCGGTGACCACCGAGCACACCTTCACCAACGTGCTGCCGAGCGCCAACCTGCGCTTCGACCTGACGAAGGACCTGGTGGCGCGGGCCTCGATGGCGCGCGTGATGTCGCGGGCCGACTACGGCGCCCTGGTGAGCGCGGTCAACCTCGACGACAACCTGCACACCGGCAGCGGCGGCAACCCCGACCTGAAGCCCATCCTGTCGACCAACACCGACCTCTCGCTCGAGTGGTACTACGCGCCCAAGGCGCTGGTCTCCGTCGGCCTGTTCTACATGGACATGTCGTCCTACGTCGCTTACGGCAACATCAAGCGCGACTACATCGACCGCAGCCACAGCCTGCCGGGCCAGCCGCCGCTGGTGGCCACCTACACGCTGTCCGTGCCGACCAACGTCGGCGCGACCAACCGCGGCATCGAGCTCGCGTGGCAGCAGACCTTCGGCGTGGTCGGCGGCCAGCTGAACTACACCTACACGGACGGCAAGGTCTCGGACGGCTCCGAGATGGTGGGCAACTCGAAGAACACGTACAACGCCGTGGCCTTCTACGACGACGGGCGCTTCAACGCGCGCCTGGCCTACACCTACCGCTCGGCGTTCCTGGCCGGCCTGAACAACGCGTCGATCCAGCACATGGACAACGAGGGCGACCTCGCGATGTCGCTCGGCTGGAAGCTCAACGACACCCTGTCCTTCACCTTCGACGCGTTGAACCTCAACAACCCGAAGCTGAAGTACTACGGCGCCGACCGCAGCCAGCCGCTCAGCATCTATTCGAACGGGCGGCAGTTCTACGCAGGCGTGCGCATTTCGCTCTGACTAGAATCGTCCCTCAACATCGAGGGGACAGCATGACCGGGGAACCGCGGCCCGTCGCGCGCTTGCGCAACGTCGACAGGGACACCTTCCACCACGAGATCGTGCCGCGCGGCGAGCCGGTGGTCCTCGAAGGCGTGGCGAGCCGGTGGCCCGCCGTGCAGGCGGGCCGCCAGTCGCCGGAGGCGGCCTGCGCCTACCTCGCCGGCCTCGACTCGGGCGTCGAGTGCGACGCGGTGCTGGTGCCGGCCGGCCTCGACGGCCGCATGTTCTACAAGGACGACCTCAGCGACTTCAACTTCGCCCGGCGCAAGCTCACCGTCTCCGCGGCGCTGCAGCACCTGGCGCGCTACTCGCACTTCGAGTCGCCGCCCTCGATGGCGCTGCAGTGCGCGCACATCGCCCAATGCCTGCCGACCTTCGAGGCCGCCAATCCGATGCCGCTGATGGATGCCGACGTGCATCCGCGCCTGTGGCTCGGCAATGCGTTCCTCACGCCTGCGCACATCGACGAGCTCGACAACCTCGCCTGCGTCATGAGCGGCCGCCGCCGCTTCACGCTGTTTCCGCCGGAGCAGGTGCGCAACCTCTACATCGGCCCGCTCGACTTCACGCCGGCGGGCGCTCCCGTCAGCATGGTCTCGCTGAAGTCGCCCGACTTCGAACGCTACCCGCGCTTTCGCGAGGCGCTGGCCGCGTCGCGGGTGGCGGAGCTCGAGCCGGGCGACGCGCTGTTCATCCCGGCGGTCTGGTGGCACCACGTGGAGTCGTTCGACGTGGTCAACGTGCTCGTCAACTACTGGTGGCAGCAGGCGTCCGCCATGCAACCCGACCGCGTCTCGCCGACGAAGACGATGCTGCACGCGCTCCTGAGCATCCGCCATCTGCCGCAGGCGCAGCGCGAGGCCTGGGCGGAGCTGTTCTCGCACTTCGTGTTCGGAGATCCGGCCGCCGCCGTCGACCATCTGCCTGGGGCACGTCACGGCGTTCTGGGAAAGCTCCCGCCGGAGCGCCGGGATGCGGTGCTGGCCGGCATGGCGCCGCGCGCGAAGACGGACTGAGCGACCGGAGACCGTCATGGCGGTCTTGAAGACCACATGCAATGCAATGCCCCCAGGTGAATCGCGGGTTAGCACCAATAACCACCGCAAGCGCTGGTAGTACATTGGTTCCATGTCGCACGGAGAGTGGGTTGCCAGTCCTGAGGGCCCGCTCGCGACATCCGGAGCAACGGCGGACGAGTGGGTCCGCCCGGCCGAAGTCGATAGCGGCCGATGCTCCGGTCCGGTGGGTGGAGGTGAGCCGCGTCTCTCGGCTCACCTCTTTTTTTGTCCGGATCGCCGGCACAAAAAAAATCCGGTCGGCACCCCGAAGCGCCGACCGGCTCGCAATGCCCAATCAGAAATTGGACTAGCCCGAAAACGTCAACAGGAAAAAGCGTGTTCAACCATGCGCGTCCGCCTTCAGGAGCACGCCCAGGTTGGGATTGAGCTCGTCGAAGATCGGCAGCGCCGCGGCGCCCAGCGCGGCCGTGTCGTGGCCGGCCAGCCCCGCGATCACGCGCGGCGTCTGGCGATTGCGGCGCGCGGCCACCGAGGTATGCAGCGGCTCGAGCCGCTCGATCAGCAAGGCCAGCACCGACGACGGCAGGAAGCCGCCGATCACCACGGCCTCGGCGTCGAGCATCGACTCCAGGATGTTGACGGCCTGGCGCAGGCGTTGCGCGGCCTCGTCAAGCCAGCCGTCCAGGCGCGCGCGCGCCGCGGGGCTGGGATCGAGCAGCATCTGCGGCGTGGCGTGCGCCAGGTCGCCGATCTCCAGCGCCTCGTACGCGGCCTGCAGCGACACGTAGCGCTCGAGGCAGCCGCGGTTGCCGCAGGGGCAACTGCGGCCGTCGGGTACCACGATCATGTGGCCCACCTCGCCCGCGTTGTGGCCCGAGCCCTTGTACAGGTGGCCGTCGTGGAACATGCCGGCGCCCAGGCCCGTGCCGATGAACAGGTAGGTGAAGCTGCGGAACGTGCGCGCCACGCCATGCAGGCGCTCGCCGATGGCCGCGGCGGTGGCGTCGTTCTCCATGATCACCGGCATGCCGATGGCGGCGCCGATCTGCTGCGCGATCGACAGGTCCTGCCAACCCGGCAACGCCGTCGGGCCGACCGCGCTGAGGCCCTCGACGTCGAACGGGCCCGGCACCGCCAGGCCCAGGCCCAGCACCCGGCTCCAGTCGGCGTCGGACGACTTGCGCAGCGTCTCCACCACGTCGCGCACCAGCGGCAGCGCCTGCTGCGGCGTGGGGTGGTCGACGGCCAGCGTGCAGCGGCCGCGGATGCGGCCCGACAGGTCCACCACCACCGCCACCATCATGTTCTGGTCGATCTGCAGGCCGATGGAATACGCGCCGTCCGGATTGATGACGAACGGCGTGGCCGGCTGGCCGCGCGTGCCGCGCTCGGGCGTGAGCGCGTTGAGGAAGCCCAGCTTCTGCAGCTCGCTGGCGATGTTGGAGATGGTCTGCGGCGTGAGCGCCGTCAGGCGCGCGATGTCGGCGCGCGTGAGCCGGCCGTGCAGGCGGATGGCCTCCATCACGACGCGCCGGTTGTGCGACCGGGCGAACTCGAGATTGGTACCGGACAGGCTGGCGACGGGGGGCTTGTTCACCGGAGACATGATGGCAGATCAGGCATCGAGTTTATTAACATAATCAAATTGAAGTAATGCTCGACAACCCTCATCGAGGCGTTGGCCGCCGATTTCTCCGGGCGGGTGGTCGGCGGCGGGTGCCGCCGAACAAATCGCCGGCGCCCGCGACCTCCGCAGGCCCGCGACAGGCGCCGGCAGGCACCTATTCTGTCCCGAGCGCGCCCCGCCGGCTGCGCCTGTCATCGCCACGCCGAAGCGGCCGCGGCGCGCGTAAACCCTCGTCCGCGCGGCCTTGACCAGCGCACGCGCCGATTCGATAATGCAAACAAATTGATTTAAAGAAGAATCGCCTTGCAGCCGCAATCCCGCACCTCCCCCACGCCTCACCGCGCGCACCCGTCGCGCCGCGGGTCCGTGGCCCGGCGCTGCGCGGCGAGCGTCGTGCTGGGGCTCGCTGCCGCGAGCGCGGCTGCGGTGGAACTGACGATGTGGGTGATGCCCGTCACGACCAACGCCCAGCACGACGTCCCCGACCTGCTGGCCCCCTGGCTGGCGCAGCACCCCGACGTGCACGTGCGCGTGACGGTGCTCGACTGGGAATCCGGCTGGAACAAGATCACGGCCGCCGCGGCCTCGCGCCGCGGGCCCGACCTGCTGGAGCTGGGCACCACCTGGATGCCGGCCATCGCGGCGATGGGCGGCCTCGAGGCGCTGACGCCCAGGCAGCTCGCGGAAGTGGACAACGGCGCGCCGTACTACCCCGAGCTGTGGAAGACGACCCAGGTGTTCGGCCGCAGCGGCGTCTACGGCCTGCCCTGGTACGCCGACGTGCGCGCGGCGTTCTACCGTACCGACGTGTTCCGCCAGGCCGGCGTCGACCCGGTCCAGGCCTTCGCGAGCTGGGACGCGTTCCATGCGGCGCTCAAGAAGATCAACGGCCAGGTCGTGGCCGGCAGGCGCGTCTCCGCGCTCGCCTACGCCGGCAAGAACGACTGGAACGTGGTGCACAACCTCGCGCCGTGGATCTGGAACGCCGGCGGCGACATGCTCAGTGCCGACGCGCGCCATTCCGCGCTGTCCACGCCGCAGGCTCTGCGCGCGATCGACTTCTATTCGTCGCTGGCCGTCGAGGGCCTGGTGCCGTCCAACGCGCTGGAGAAGGATTCCGACATCCTCGAAGGCGCCTGGGTCGGCGGCGACTACGGCGTGATCTTCTCGGGGCCCTGGCTGATGCGCCGCATCTTCGAGTCGCCTTCCGGCTCCGTGGTGCGAAGCAACTTCGACGTCGCGCCGTACCCGGCCGGCCCGCACGGCCACGCCACGTTCTTCGGCGGATCGAACCTCGCCATCTTCAAGGGCTCGCGCCACAAGGCCGAGGCCTGGGAACTGGTGAAGTACCTGGGGGGCAAGGCGCCGCAGGTGCGGCTGGCGCTGGTGTCGTCGATGATGCCCGCGCGCATCGACGCGGCCAACGATCCGGCGTGGGCGTCGCGCCATCCGGCCTACGCGAAGCTCACCGCGATCGCCGCGGACGGCCGCGCCTATCCGCCGATCCCCGCCTGGGGTCCGCTCGAGACGGTCTACACGAAGCACCTGGGCCAGCTCGCGGAGCTCACCTCGGGCATCGCCGACCAGTACAGCGTGACGGCCATGAAGGCGCTGATCGCCGATACGGTGGTCGAGGCCGACAAGGTGCTGGAGGAGGCGAATTGAGCGGATTGGGCCTCACCGTGAGCACGGCTTCCAGCGAGCGCCCGAAGCGCCGCCGCAAGGTCGACGCGTTCCCGTACCTGCTGCTGGCGCCGGCCGCGCTGATGATGATCATCGTGAACCTGGTGCCCATCGTGCAGGGCTTCCGGATGTCGCTGCTCAAGCTCAACCAGTACACGCTGAGCCAGTTCATGGACGCGCCCTTCATCGGGCTGCGCAACTACCGCGGCGTGCTGTTCGACCCGGCCAACCCCGTGCACTCGGGCATGCTGGGCGCGCTGCGCAACACGGCGCTGTACTCGCTGCTGGTCACCGTGTGCGCCGTGGCCATCGGCCTGGGCGTGGCGCTGCTGCTCAATCGCGACTTCCCCGGCAAGGCGCTGGCGCGCACGCTGCTGATGCTGCCGTGGGTGGTGCCCACCTACGTGGTCGGCACGCTGTGGGGCTTCATGTGGCAGCGCGACGAAGGCATCATCAACCACGTGCTGGTCGACGTGCTGCACCTGATGGACCACAAGCCGTTCTGGCTGATCGGCAGCAACACCTTCTTCGCCATCGTGATCCCCACCGTGTGGCGCGCGTGGCCGGTGCTGATGCTGATCTTCCTGGCCGCGCTGCAGGCCGTGCCCGAGGAGCTGTACGAGGCGGCGCGCCTGGACGGCGCCAACGCGTGGCAGCGCTTCCGAAACATCACGCTGCCCTCGCTGATGCCGGTGATCGTCATCCAGGTGATGTTCCAGATCATCGACAACATCTACTCGTACAACATCGTGGCGATGATGTTCGGCAAGGGCGCGGGCTATCCCGGCGAGTGGGGCGACCTGCTGATGCCGCTGCTCACGCGCCAGAGCTTCTCGTACTGGCGCTTCGGCGAGGGCGCCGCCGTGTCCTTCGTGATGATGGCCGTGATGCTGGTGTTCGTGGCGGTGTGGATGCGCACCTTCCGCAGGAGCATGACCAGTGAAGCGTAGGACGTCGCAACGCCTCCTGAACGCGCTCGTGTGGGCCATCGTGGCGCTCACGCTGTCGCCGGTCGCGTTCATGGTCTACGCGTCGCTGTCCGACTACAACGACGTCGTCACCGGCCACCTGCTGGACGCGGGCTTCACGCCGCACTGGTCGAACTACCGCGAGATGTGGGTCAACGTCGACTTCCTCGCGTTCCTGCGCAACAGCCTCGTCATCTGCGGCCTCACGACGCTCTTTTCCACGCTGCTGGCGAGCCTGGCGGCCTACTCGCTCGCGCGCTTCAAGTTCCGCGGCAACCACCCGTTCAGCGTCGCGGTGAGCACCACGCAGGTGATCCCCGGCATGCTGTTCTTCCTGCCGCTGTACATGCTCTACATCCAGCTGGACGACGCCGGGCTGCCGATGATGAACACCTTCCACGGGATGATCTTCCTGTACACGGCGATGTTCACGCCGGCCAGCATCTGGATCATGCGCGGCTTCTTCGTGTCGATCCCGCGCGAGCTGGAGGAGGCCGCGATCATCGACGGCTGCTCGCGCCTGGGCGCGTTCGTGCGCATCGTGCTGCCCATCAGCGCGCCGGGCCTCATCGCCACGGCGTCGTTCGTGTTCCTGCTCGCCTGGGACGAAGTCTTCTTCGCCTGGGTGCTCACCTCGTCGCCCGACGTGCAGACCGTGCCCGTGGGCCTGCGCCTGTACATGGGCCAGCACGCCACGCGCTACGACCTGATGATGGCCGCCGCCGTCGTCAGCGTCGTGCCGGTGCTGCTGACTTTCTTCGCGTCGCAGCGGTGGTTCATCAAGGGCCTCGCCGCCGGCGCAGTCAAAGGCTGATTCGTTTCCATGACTTCCGTGATCCTTCCCGCCGCCACTCCCGGCCTTGCCACGTCCACCGGCCCGCGCGTGCTCGCGTTCGACGTGGGCGGCACCTGGGTCAAGTTCGGCATCGTCGACGCGCAGGGCAAGCTGCTGTTCTCCGACCAGCTCGCCACGCAGAGCGAGCCCGACGGCAAGGCCCTGCTGGTGCGCCTGCTGGCGGTGGCCGAGCCACTGATGAAGCGCCACGCGCCGGCCGGCATCGCGTTCTCGACGCTGGGCATCATCGACGCGGCCGAGGGCCGCCTCGTGGGCGCGGTCGAGGCCATCGCGGGCTACTTCGGCCAGTCGCCCAAGGCCAGCTTCGAGGCCGCGTTCGGCGTGCCGGTGGTGGTGGAGAACGACGGCAACTGCGTCGCCCTGGCCGAAGGCTGGACGGGCGCGGCCGCCGGCGTGCGCCACTACCTCGCGCTGACGCTGGGCACCGGCATCGGCGGCGGCATCGTGATCGACGGCCAGCTCTATCGCGGCGCCAACGGCGCGGCCGGCGAATGGGGCTACATGCTCGTCGACGGCAAGGTGTGGGAAGACCACGCGTCGCCGCGCGGCCTGGCCGCGGCCGCCGAACGCCTGCGCCCCGGCTGCGGCTACGACGCCGAGGCCGTGTTCGCGGCGCGCGACCGCGGCGACGCGGAGATGGGCAAGCTGGTGGCTGACTGGTTCGCGCTGCTGGCCACGGGCCTGGCCAACCTGCTGTTCGCGTTCAACCCGTCGCGCCTGGTCGTGGGCGGCGGCATCACCGCGCGCGGCCCGGCCTTCCTGCAGGAGCTGCGCGCCGAGATCCGCCACCGGCTGCGGCCTGAGTTCCATCGCATGTGCGACATCGCGCTCGCGTCGGCCGGCAACCAGGCCGGTCTGCTGGGCGCCGCGCGCCTGTGGTTCACGCAACACGCCCACCACGAGTGACCGCCATGCAAGTGCTGCTCAACCACGTCGGCTTCGCGCCCGCCGCCACCAAGCGTGCCACCGTGCAGGCCGCGCGGCCGCTCCCCGCGCAGGCGTTCTCGGTGGTCGACCTGCGCACGCGCGCGGTCGTGCATGCGGGCGTGACCGCGCCCACCGCACCGGTGGCCGGCTGGCAGGGCCGCCACTTCGCCCACGTCGACCTCACGGCCGTGACCGCGCCGGGCCGGTACGCCGTGATGCTGGACGGCACATGGCCGCCGGTGCAGTCCGAGCCCTTCGACATCGCCGACGGCCTGTTCGGCAGCCAGATGCTGTCGGACATCGTCCACTACTTCAAGGGCCAGCGCTGCACGGGCCTGTTCGACGACGCCGACCGGCGCGCGCCGCTGTTCGACACCCGCGAGCCGCGCGACGTGCACGGCGGCTGGTACGACGCGTCGGGCGACTGCTCCAAGTACCTGTCGCATCTGTCGTACGCCAACTTCATGAACCCGCAGCAGACGCCGCTGGTCACGTGGACGCTGCTGGCCGGGCGAGACCGCATCCCGGCGCAGTCGAAGTGGCTAGCCGAGCGCATCGTCGACGAGGCGCTGCACGGCGCCGACTTCCTCGTGCGCATGCAGGCGCCCGAGGGGTTCTTCTACACGACGGTGTTCGACAAGTGGAGCAAGGACGAGCACCAGCGCGAGATCTGCTCGTACGCCACGCAGAAGGGCGTGAAGTCGGCCGACTACCAGGCGGGCTTCCGCCAGGGCGGCGGCATGGCCATCGCGGCACTCGCGCGCGCCGCGGGCGTGCACCGCGACGGCGAGTTCAAGCGTGCCGACTACCTCGCCGCCGCCGTGCGCGGCTTCGACCTGCTGGCGCAACGCAACGCCGAGTTCCTCGACGATCACGCCGAGAACCTGATCGACGACTACTGCGCGCTGCTGGCCGCCGGCGAGCTGTACGTGCGCACGCGCGACCCGCGCTGGCGCGACGCCGGCGCCGCGCGCGCCCGCGCGATGCTGGCCCTGCAGGACGACGCCGGCTTCCTGTGGTGCGACCGCGCGCGCACCCGCAGCTTCTTCCACGCGAGCGATGCCGGTCTGCCCTGGCTCGCGCTGATGCGCTTCCTCGAGTGCGATCCCGAGCCGGCGCTCGTCGCCGGCATCCGCGCCGCGCTGCTCGCCGGCCTGCGCTTCGAGCTTGCCATCACGCAGGCCGTGCCCAATCCGCTGGGCTACCCGCGCCAGTACGTCGCGATGCCGGGCCGCGAGGCCGCCACGCAGTTCTTCGTGCCGCACGCCAACGAGAGCGGCTACTGGTGGCAGGGCGAGAACGCGCGCCTCGGAGCCATTGCCACGGCGGCGCGGGCGGCGCGGTCGCTGCACCTGGCCGACGCCGCCTTCGACGCCGAACTCGACGCCCACGCGCAGCGCGCGCTCGACTGGCTGTTCGGCGCCAACCCGTACGACACCTGCATGCTGCAGGGCTGGGGCCACAACCCGCCGCGCTACGAGCCCGGGTTCTGGAACGCGCCCGGCGGCGTGTGCAACGGCATCACGTCCGGCCTTGACGACGAGGCCGACATCGATTTCCGCAAGCCTGAAGAAACAGAGCCAATGCACTCGTGGCGTTGGACCGAGCAATGGATCCCGCATGCGGCGTGGCTGTTCTGCGCGCTGTCGTATGGGCTACCGATGCCGACATCATCACCCCCCATCGCAGCGGACGAACGCTGACCCCGGAGCGTTCGTAGCCGCCTCACGAGGCAGCCATGTCCTTCAGATTGAATCCCTTCGCGTTGGCAGCGACCCTGCTGATGTCCGGAGCGCTGAGCCCTGCCCGCGCGCAGCAGGCCGCGCCCGCCCCCGACGCCGCGGCGTCGGCCGCCGCGCCCGTCCAGCCCGACACCCAGGTCGTCGAGATCAAGGGCATCCGGGCGTCGTACGCCAACTCCCTGAGCAACAAGAAGGGCGCCGACACCGTCGTCGAGGTCGTCACCGCCGAGGACGTCGGCAAGCTCCCGGCCAAGAACGTGGCCGACACGGTGCAGCGGCTGCCGGGCGTCAACATCAGCTCCAACTCCGGCGGCGACGGCGCCTTCGCCGACGCCAACCGCGTGAGCATCCGCGGCACCGCGCCGTCGCTCACGCAGACGCTGATCAACGGCCACAGCGTGGGCTCGGCCGACTGGTTCATCGCCAACCAGGGCGTCAACGGCGGCGCCTCGGGTCGCAGCGTCAGCTACGACCTGCTGCCGGCCGAGATCGTGGGCCAGGTCACCGTCTACAAGACCTCGCAGGCCGACCTGATCGAGGGCGGCGCCACGGGCTCGGTGGACATCCAGACGCGCTCGCCGCTGAGCCTGGCCAAGTCGCTGACGCTGGACGGCTCCATCTCCGCGGCCTACAGCACGTCCACCCGCAAGACCGATCCGCAGGTGAGCGGCCTCATCGGCTGGAAGAACGAGGCGAAGACGCTGGGCGTGATCTTCCAGGCGTTTTCCGAGAGCCGCCACGATCGCCGCGACGGCCAGGAATTCCTCGGCTACAACACCGTGTCGTTCCAGGACATCTACGGCCTCGCGCCCATAGCCAACCCGAACAACGACCCGACGATCGCCGCGCAGAACCAGGCCAACGCCGCGCAGCTCGCGAGCCTGCACACCGCCCATCCGGGCCTGGACGGCGCCACCTTCGCCAACAACGTCAACGCGACGCTGCTGGAGATGACCATGCAGCGCAAGGGCGCGATGCTGGACGTGGAGCTCAAGCCCACGCCGACGCTGCGCATCGACGTCAACGGCTTCTATTCCCGGCTCACCGAGACCAACCAGGACTCCAGCTTCGAGACCGAGCAGACCGTGCTGATCAACGGCGGCGTGCTGCCCGACGCCTACACCGTCAACGGCAACGGCCTGCTCACCAGCGCCACCTGGAACCAGGCCACGATGCCCGACTACCTGACGACGGGCGCCTACCAGGCCGACTACGACAAGTACTACCGCCCCGGCGAGAACGCGCGTGTGTACTACGCCGACGTCGATGTCGACTACGCGCTGTCCGACAAGCTGCGCCTGACCGGCAAGCTGGGCCGCACGCAGGCCATCGGCGCGACGCCCAACGAGTACGCCTACGTGACCAACGTGGGCAACGCGGGCCTGTCCTACCAGATGAACGGCCTGCTCAAGCCGGCCGACGTGTCGTTCCCGGGCTTTCCCAACACCGGCGACTACAACGACCCGCACCTGTTCCTCGCCTACGACGGCCTGAACAAGGTGAAGTCCACCGACAGCGAGACCTACTTCCAGGCCGACGCCGACTATGCGGTGGAGGCCGGCCTCCTCGACTCGATCAAGTTCGGCGTGCGCGCGACCACGCACCAGCGCAGCGTACTGGACTACTACAACGACGGCTGCTTCGCGCAGCCCGCCGACGCCACCTTTACCCAGTGCCAGGGCATCGCGCAGTGGAACGGCCAGCTGGAGGATCGCTACGGCCAGGGCCTGGGCGGCGGCCCCGGTTTCCTGCGCACGATCTGGCAGCTGAGCCCGTCGGCCATCACCAGCTACGTGAACGCGCCGGGCAACCTGCCGGCCACGTCGCTGCCGTACTCGTGGCCCAGCAGCTTCGTCGTCAACGAGAAGACGCAGGCGCTGTACGGCATGGCCCGGCTCGTCGGCGAACACTGGAAGGGCAACGCGGGCCTGCGCATCGTGCGCACGCAGCAGCAGGCCAACTACAACGAGGGCGCCGACGCCGCGGGCCCGAACGACACGATCTACCAGGATCCGCACAACGGCAACTACATCAAGGTGCGGACCGACAAGACCTACACCGACCTGCTGCCCAGCGCCAACCTGAGCTACGACTTCTCGCGCAGCCTCATCGGCCGGCTGGCGGCGTCGCGCACGATGACGCGCGCCGACTACACCGACCTGGCCGGCGCGGTGAGCCTCAACGGCCAGAACGGCACCGGCTCGGGCGGAAACCCGCAGCTCAAGCCGGTGCGCTCCAGCAACTTCGACGCGTCGCTGGAGTGGTACTTCGCGCCGCAGTCGCTGCTGGAGGTGGGCGTGTTCTACATGAACCTCACGTCCTACATCGGCTACGGTCAGACGACGGTGACGGCGCCCAACCTGCAGCAAGGCATCGCCACGCCGACGTACAACTACGCGGTGGCCGTGCCGATCAACGACAAGGGCACCAACAAGGGCGTCGAGATCGCCTGGCAGCAGCCGGTCTGGGGCGGCTTCGGCGTCGACCTGAACTACACCTGGACGCAGGGTCGCGACTCGCTCGGGGCGCCGCTGGCGGGTTCGTCGAAGAACACCTACAACGTGCAGGGCTGGTTCGAGAACGACACCTTCAGCGCGCGGCTGATCTACAGCTACCGCTCGGCCTTCCTCACGGGCATCGTCAGCACGCTGCCGCAGTACGTGGACGGCACGGGCGACCTGTCGGCTTCGCTGGGCATGAAGCTCACGCCGCAGCTGTCGCTGTCGTTCGACGCCAAGAACCTCACCGGCCAGCTCGCGCGCCAGTACGTGCTCAATCGCGACATGCCCGCCGCGATCTACAACAACGGCAAGCAGTTCTACCTCGGATTGAAATACTCGCTGTGATCACGCCACTCCCCCGTCAGCGCATCGTCTCCATCGACGCGTTCCGTGGCCTCACGATCCTCGTGATGGTCTTCGTCAACCAGCTCGCGGGCGTCAGCGGCGTGCCGCAATGGGCGCGCCACATGAAGGCCGATGCCGACGCGATGAGCTTCGTCGACGTCGTGTTCCCGGCCTTCCTGTTCATCGTGGGCATGTCCATCCCGTTCGCGCTGGCGCAACGCCAGGCGCGCGGGGACGACGGCGCCGCGCTGCAGCAGCACGTGCTCGCGCGCTCGCTGGGGCTGGTGGTGCTGGGGCTGTTCATGGTCAACGCCGAGGACGGGTTCAACCCGGCGCGGATGCCCTTCAACATCGGTTGGTGGTCGCTGGGCCTGTACCTGTGCGCCTGGCTGATCTGGGGCGTCTACGGCAGTGCCGCGGCCGGCGGGCGCAACACCTGGCGCGCGGTGGGCGCGCTGGGGCTGCTGGCGCTGGCTTGCGCGTACCGCGGCGGGCCCGACGGCAAGGCCTGGATGACGCACCAGTGGTGGGGCATCCTCGGGCTGATCGGCTGGTCGTACCTGATCTCGGCGTCGGTGTACCTCGCCGGCCGCGCGCGGATCCCGCTGCTGCTCGCGGCCACCGCGGCGTGCGTCGCGTTCTATGCGCTGTGCCATGCGTTTCCGGCGGAGGCGACTCCGAACTGGGCTGACCTCACCGACTGCGGCGGCCTCGTCTGCGAGACCTCGCTGACCCTGCTGGGCGCGGTCACCGCGCTGGTGTTCCTCGCCCGGCCGGACGAGCGCGCGCCGCTGCGCCGCTTCGGCCTGGCCGCCGCGCTGATCGTCGCCTGCGTGGTGGCCGGCGCGCTGCTGCGGCCCGCGTACACGATCTCCAAGATCTACGCGTCGCCCACCTGGTGCCTGTACTCGGCGGCGATCTGCATCGCGCTGTTCGCGGCGCTGCACGCGCTGGTGGACCTGCGCGGCCACGCGCGCTGGGTGCGCTGGGTGGCGCCGGTCGCATCGCAGCCGCTGGTGGCCTACCTGATCCCGTTCGTGGTGGTGGGCGCCGAGGACGCGCTGGGGGTGGGCTTTCCCGATGCGCTCAACCACGGTGTGGCAGGCGTGAGCTTCTGTGTCGTGTTCACACTGTTCGTTCTTGGAGCAACAGCGTTGATCACGCGCAAGATCCGGTTGCAGCTCTGAGTAACCGTCTCCGATGTCAAGCTCTGCAGTGCTCTGGATCCCAAGTCGAACCAGTTTTGACCATCGCGTTCAGCGTGGTCAGGAGCTTGCGCATGCAGGCTACGAGGGCGACCTTTGGGAGTTTGCCAGCGTCGACCAGACGCTGATAAAACGCTTTGAAGACAGGGTTGCGGAAGGCTGCGGTGAGCGTGGCCATGTAGAGCACGCGACGCACGTCGAAACGACCTCCCTGGACTCGTCGTCGACCTTTGGACGTGCCCGATTCCCTAGCGAAGGGCGCCACACCCACGAGCGAGGCGATCTGACGCCGATTGAGCTTGCCCAGTTCGGGCAGTTCAGCAATGAAGGTGGCGCTGGAGACTGGCCCGATGCCTTTGACCGATTGCAAGATCGCGTCGAGCGCGCTGAAGTGCTCCTTGACGTGCGCGACCATCTGGCCCTCGATGTCGTCGAGCTGCGCCTTGATCGCCGCGATGATGGCTTCAATGCTGGGGTGCAATTTCTTGGGCGTGAGCTGCAGTCGTTGCCGCTCGGACAGCATCATCGCAATCAACTGCCGACGGCGAGTGACCAATGCTGCCAGCCATTGCTGGTCAGCATCGTCCATAGGCCGAATGAAGCGGCTCAGATCAGGGCGTCGAGCCAGAGTCTGACCGAATTCCGCCAGCACCCTGGCGTCGATTCGATCGGTCTTGGCGAGGTAGCCCATGGCCTCCGCGAACTTGCGCGGCTGCCTCGGGTTGACCACCGCGACAGCCAGTCCGGCGCCTTGCAAGGCGCAAGCCAGCGCCGTCTCGTATCCACCCGTTGCCTCCATGACGACCAGGCCGACACCGAGCGCTTTGAGCGCCACCGCGACTGCCGTGTGTCCTTCGGCTTCGTTGTCGAATCGCTGCGCAGCGAACTGTGCACCGACAACGTCCACATCGACATGCGCCTTGGCGACGTCGATGCCCGCTACCACTGAGAATGCAGACATGGCCTTCGATCCCTTTCTTGTCCATGCGCGCTCGGTAGAGCCGGCGCCTGTAACCGTTCGGGTTTGGAAGAAGACCAGCACGATGACCGCGCGCCATCTACTCAGAGACGGGCTTCAAAGCCCAAGAACCTTCCAGGCTGCGCGGATCGGTCTGGTCGTCTCATCGGCGGCTCGACTCTATCGCGCTGGTCCGGCTTAAACATACAAGAACTCCTCGGCGAAACGGGTTGAATTCGTCTTGTCGCCGGCCTGCGACTTTTGCATACTGGCCCCCGATCAAGACGAATACCGTCCGGGGCACCACGGCCCGGCCACGAGGAGACTGCATGTTCAATCGCCGGCAACCGCCGCCGCCCGTCACGCTGCCGCCGGCCCGGCCCGAGGCCGACTTCTCCGGCGCGATCCGCGGCATCGCCACGCAGGCCACGGAACTCGGGCGCGGCGCTGCGGAGCTCGACGGGGTCATCGAGGACGTGGTGGCCACCAGCAGCGGGCAGGTGGCCGAGATCGGCCAGCTCGCCGCCGACGTGCAGGCGATGGAACAGTCCAACCGGGCCATCGAGGCCAGCAGCCAGGCGAGCCGCGTGGCGGTGGGGCAGGCGCGCGAGGCCGTCGCGCAGGTGGGCCAGGGCGTGCTGGGCGTGGTGACGTCCCTGCGCGACGTGGCGGCCGCGGCCGCCGACATCACCCAGATCGCGCTGCAGACGCGGCTCGTCGCGTTCAACGCCACGGTGGAGGCCAAGCGCGCCGGCGAGGCGGGCGCGGGGTTCGCGGTGGTGGCCGAGGCCGTGAAGGACCTGGCGGCCAAGGTGGAGCAATCCTCGAAGCTGATCATGTCCACCGTCACGCAGCTCGACGCGCGCATCGACAGCCTGGCCGCCAGCATCACCGAGAACCGCGACGCGGCGCGGCAGGGCGCGTTCCACCTGGCGCTGGCGCAGGTGGAGGCGAGCGTCAACGAGATCGTCGCGGCCACGCAGCGCAACCTCGAGACCTGCCGGGGCGTCACCGCCGAGGTGGGCGCGATGGCGACGTCGGTGGCCGCCAACGCCGACACGCTCAAGCGGGTGAACGCCAACACGCGCCACTTCCTGAAGGCGTCCGAATCGCTCGTCGAGATCACCAACGACTGCGGCGCCGTCACGCCCGACACGCCCTTCATCGAGGCCGTGCAGCGCGGCGCGGCGCGCCTGTCGGCCGCGCTGGAGGAGGCGGTGGCGCGAGGGCGCATCTCGATGGCCGACCTGTTCGACGAGAAGTACCAGCCCGTCCCCGGCAGCAACCCGGCACAGGTGACGACGCGCTTCGTGGCCTTCACCGACGAGTTGTTCCCGCCGGTGCAGGAGGAGTTGCTGGCCTTCGACGCCAAGGTCGTGTTCTGCGCCGCGGTCGACCGCAACGGCTACCTGCCCACGCACAACCTGAAGTTCTCGCGGCCGCAGGGCGCCGATCCGGTCTGGAACGCGGCGAACGCGCGCAACCGGCGCCTGTTCAACGACCGCACCGGGCTGGCCGCTGGCCGCAACGAGCGGCGCTTCCTGCTGCAGACCTACCGGCGCGACATGGGCGGCGGCAAGCGGGTGCTGATGAAGGACCTGTCGGCGCCGATCACGGTGCAGGGCCGGCACTGGGGCGGACTGCGCCTGGCTTACGCCTTCTGAATCTGACAAAACTGTCATCCTTGAGTCAGCGTGGGGTCCAGGCCCGGGACTAGAGTGCAACCTGTCGCACTCACCCTCGAACCCCCGGCCATGCCTCTCCGTCCCTCCGTCGTCGCGCTCGCGGCGGCCGCCCTGTTGTCGGCCTGCGCGGTCGGGCCCGACTACGTGCGCCCGACGCTGACCGTGCCCGCCGCCTACAAGGAATCGGGCAACTGGAAGCCGGCCGAGCCGCGGCCCGCCGCCAGCAACCTGGCCTGGTGGCAGGTCTACGGCGACACCACGCTGGACGGCCTGATGGTGGATGCCCAGGCGGCCAACCAGAACATCCGCCAGGCCGAGGCCACGTACCGCCAGGCGCTGGCGCTGGCCGACGCCGACCGGGCCGGCCTGTTCCCCACGCTGGGCCTGAACGCCGGCGTGGCGCGGGCCCGCGCCAATGCCAGCGGCGTCGTCAGGACGGGCAACGCCGACTCGCTGGGCCTGGCCGCGAGCTGGGAACCCGACCTGTGGGGCAGCGTGCGCCGTACGATCGAGTCGGGCAACGCCTCCGCGCAGGCCAGCGCCGACGACCTCGCCGCCGCGCGCCTGAGCATCCAGACCACGCTCGCGCAGGACTACCTGCAGCTGCGCGTGGCCGACCAGCAGCGCGACCTGTACGACGCCACCATCGCCGCCTATGCCCAGGCGCTCAAGCTCACCCGCGCGCAGCACGGCGCCGGCGTGGCGCTGCAGTCGGACGTGGCGCTGGCCGAGAGCCAGCTCGCGCAGGCTCAGGCCGCGGCGGTCGATCTCGAGGCCACGCGCGCGCAGCTGGAACACGCCATCGCCGTGCTCACCGGCCGCGCGCCCGCGCAGTTCGCGCTGGCCCGCGCGCCGGCGAGCCAGCCGATGGCGCTGCGGCTGCCCGCCAGCCCGGCCGGCCTGCCCTCGGAGCTGCTGGAGCATCGCCCCGACATCGCCGGCGCCGAGCGCCGCGCCGCGGCCGCCAACGCCAACATCGGCGTCGCCAAGGCCGCGTACTTCCCGCAGCTCACGCTCAACGCCGCCGGCGGCTTCAGCGCGGCCGCCATGAGCAGCCTGTTCGACACGCCCAGCCGCGTCTGGTCGCTGGGCGCCGCGCTCGCGCAGACGATCTTCGACGGCGGCCTGCGCCGTGCCCACACCGCGCAGGCCGAGGCCGCCTACGACGTCACCGTGGCGCAGTACAAGGAGACCGTGCTGGGCGCGTTCCAGCAGGTGGAGGACGACCTCGCGCTGCTGCGCCTGCTGGACCAGGAGCTGGCGTTCCAGGACCAGGCGGTGCGATCGGCCAAGCAGGCCGAGCAGCTGGCGATCAACCAGTACCGCGCCGGCACCGCCAGCTACCTCAGCGTGGTGACGGCGCAGACGCTGTCGCTCAGCAACCAGCGTACCGCCGTGCAGCTGCGCGGCCGCCTGATCGCCGCCAACGTCTCGCTCGTCGCCGCCACCGGCGGCGGCTGGAGCGCCGCCGAACCCCTCGCCGCTGCATCGTCGACGCAGCCGCAATGACCCGAACCGACCCCGCCGCCATGACCACGACCTTCTCCCGCAACCGCACCACCTGGGCCCTCGTCGCGATCGCCGCCGCCGTACTGGGCGTGGGCCTCTGGTCCGTCGAGCGTCCGGCGCAGGCCGCCGACGACGCCAAGGACAAGTCCAGGCGCCCGGCGGATCCGCCGGTGGCCGTCACCACGGCCCTGGTCAAGGTGCAGGACATGCCGATCTTTCGCACCGGCATCGGCAGCGTCACGCCCACGATGTCGGTCACGGTCAAGACCCGCGTCGACGGCGAGCTGGACAAGGTCGGCTTCACCGAGGGCCAGGACGTGAGGAAAGGCCAGCTGCTGGCCCAGCTCGACCCGCGCACGCTGCAGGCCGCCGAGATGCAGGCCGTGGCCACGCGCGCCAAGGATCAGGCCACGCTCGCCAACGCGCGCATCGACCTGCAGCGCTACACCACGCTGATCGCGCAGGACGCGGCCACGCAGCAGCAGCTCGACACGCAGAAGTCGCTGGTCAACCAGCTCGAGGCCACGGTCAAGGCCGACGACGCCGCGGTCAACGCCGCGCACGTGCAGCTGGGCTACACGAGCATCGCCGCGCCCATCAGCGGACGCGTCGGCGCGCGCCTGGTCGACCCGGGCAACATCGTGCACGCGGCCGACGCCACCGGCCTGGTGGTGATCAACCAGATCGACCCGATCTCGGTGGTGTTCACGCTGCCCGAGGACGCGGTGCAGGAGACCATCCAGGCGATCGACTCGAGGAAGCCGGTGGAGGTCCGGGCGTTCACGCGCGACGGCAGCGAGCTGCTGGGCAGCGGCACGCTCACCCTCATGAACAACCAGATCGACGTCGCCACCGGAACGGTGCAGCTCAAGGGCAGTTTCCCGAACGTCCAGCACCGCCTGTGGCCGGGCCAGTACGTCAACGTCCGCCTGCTGCTGGGCACACGCGCGAAGGCGCTGACGGTGCCCGAGACGGCGGTGCAGCGCAGCCAGAGCGGCCTCTACATCTACGTGGTCGACGATGCGACCCGGACGGTGAAGAACCAGGCGGTCACGGTGCTGCAGATCCAGGACGGCACGGCCGTGATCGGCAGCGGCCTGGCCGCGAACCAGCGCGTGGTGGTCGACGGCCAGTACAAGCTCAAGCCGGGCTCCAAGGTGACCGAGGCGAGTCGCGCCGCGTCGGGCGCGGCCGGCGGAAACGCCGCATCGGGAGCGGGCAAGTGAGCGTCTCCGCCGGTTTCATCAAGCGGCCGATCGGCACGACGCTGCTCGCGCTGGCGATCCTGCTGGTCGGGATCGCGGTGTTCCCGCTGCTGCCGATCGCGCCCCTGCCGCAGGTCGACTTCCCGACGATCCAGGTATCGGCCAACCTGCCCGGCGCCAGCCCCGAGACCATGGCCTCCAACGTCGCGCAGCCGCTGGAACGTCAGTTCTCGCTGATCGCCGGCCTGAGCCAGATGACCTCGACCAACGGCATCGGCTCGACCCAGATCACGCTGCAATTCGACCTCAACCGGGCGATCGACGGCGCGGCGCTGGACGTCCAGGCCGCCATCAACGCCTCCAGCGGCCAGCTGCCGGCCAACCTGCCGAGCCCGCCGACCTTCCGCAAGGTCAATCCCGCCGACTCGCCCATCATGCTGCTGGCGGTGCACTCCGACACGCTGCCGCTGATCCAGACCAACGACTACGCCGACAACATCCTCGCCCAGCAGATCTCGCAGATCTCGGGCGTGGGCCTCGTCAACATCGGCGGCGCGCAGAAGCCCGCGGTGCGCATCCAGGCCGACCCGACCAAGCTGGCCGCGATGGGCGTCAGCCTGGAGGACATCCGCGCGGTCATCGCCAACGTGTCGGTGAACTCGCCCAAGGGCACGATCGACGGGCCGAACCAGTCGTTCACGGTCTACGCCAACGACCAGCTGCTCGCGGCCAAGCCCTGGAACGACGTCATCCTCGCGTACAAGAACGGCGCGCCGATCCGCGTGCGCGACATCGGCGTGGCGGTGGACGCGCCCGAGAACAACAAGGTCGCCGCCTGGGCCTACTCCGGCGCGGCCGCGCCCGACAGCGTGGGCAACGGCCGCGGCATGCTGCTGGTCATCACCAAGCAGCCGGGCGCCAACGTCATCGAGACGGTGGACGCGATCAAGGCCGCGCTGCCGCGCCTGCAGGCGGCGATCCCGCCGACGGTCAAGGTCGATACGCTGATCGACCGCACGCAGACGATCCGCGCGTCGGTCAAGGACGTCGAGTTCACGCTGCTGCTGACCATCGCGCTGGTGGTGATGGTGATCTTCGTGTTCCTGCGCAACGTCGCCGCGACGCTGATTCCCAGCGTGACGGTGCCGCTCGCGCTGATGGGCACCGCGGCCGTCATGTACCTGCTGGGCTACAGCCTGGACAACCTGTCGCTGATGGCACTCACCATCGCCGTGGGCTTCGTCGTGGACGACGCCATCGTGATGCTGGAGAACATCTACCGCTACGTCGAGGAGGGCATGAGCCCGATGGACGCGGCCTTCAAGGGGGCCGGCGAGATCGGCTTCACCATCATCTCGATCTCGGTGTCGCTGGTGGCCGTGTTCATCCCGCTGCTGCTGATGGGCGGCATCGTGGGCCGGCTGTTCCGCGAATTCGCGGTGACGGTGACGCTGACCATCGGCGTGTCGGTGATCATCTCGCTGACCCTCACCCCGATGCTGTGCTCGCGCTTCCTCAAGGACGAGCACACGACCCGGCACGGCCGCATCTACCAGCTGTTCGAGGCCGGCTTCGACAAGATGCTGAACGGCTACAAGCGCGGGCTCGACGTCGTGATGAAGCACCAGTTCATCACGCTGATGGTGTTCTTCGCGACGCTGGCCCTCACCGTCGTGCTGTTCGTGGTCATCCCCAAGGGCTTCTTCCCGCAGCAGGACACGGGCTTCATCTTCGGCAACGCGCAATCCACGCAGGACTCGTCGTTCGAGGCGATGAACCGGCGCCAGGTGCAGTTCGCGGACGTCATCCGGCAGGATCCGGACGTCACCGGCGTGGCGATGTTCGGCAACTCCTCGCAGTTCAACACCGGCAACTTCTTCATCGCGCTCAAGCCCAAGGACCAGGGCCGCAAGCTCAGCGCCGACGAGATCATCGCGCGCATGCGGCCCAAGCTGGCCAAGGTGGAGGGCGCGTCGCTGCTGATGCAGGCGGGCCAGGACATCAACGTCGGCGGCCGGCTGGCGCGCACGCAGTACCAGTACACGATCACCGACGCCAACCTCGACGAGCTCAACGAGTGGGCCCCGAAGCTGCTGCAGCGCTTCCAGCAGATCCCGCAGCTCGCCGACGTCGCCTCCGACCTGCAGAACGCGGCCACCACCGCGAGCCTGACGATCGACCGCGACCGGGCGTCGAGCTTCGGCATCTCGCCGTCGATGATCGACGCGACGATCTACGACGCGATCGGCCAGCGCCAGGTGAGCCAGTTCTTCACGCAGATCAACAGCTACCACGTGGTGCTGGAGGTCACGCCCAAGATGCAGCAGGACCCGAGCCTGTTCGACAAGCTGTACCTGACGTCGCCGACCACCGGCCAGCAGGTGCCGTTGTCGACCTTCGTCAAGGTCGACACGAACAAGACCGCGTACCTGTCCATCAGCCACCAGGGCCAGTTCCCCGCCGTCACGATCTCGTTCAACCTCAGCCCGGGCGCCTCGCTGGGCGACGCCGTGAACGCGATCAACAAGGCACAGGCCGAGATGGGGCTGCCGCAGGCGCTCAGCGGCTCGTTCCAGGGCACGGCGCAGGCGTTCCGCGACTCGCTGAGCACGCAGCCCTACCTGATCGCCGCCGCGCTGGTGGCCGTCTACATCGTGCTGGGGCTGCTCTACGAGAGCTTCATCCACCCGCTCACCATCCTGTCGACGCTGCCCTCGGCGGGCGTGGGCGCGCTGCTGATCCTGATGGCCGGCGGCTACGACCTCACCGTGATCGCGCTGATCGGCATCATCCTGCTGATCGGCATCGTCAAGAAGAACGGCATCATGATGGTGGACTTCGCGCTCACCGCGGAGCGCGAGCAGGGCATGAAGCCCGAGGAGGCGATCTACCGCGCCTGCCTGCTGCGCTTCCGCCCCATCATGATGACCACGATGTGCGCGCTGCTCAGCGGCCTGCCGTTGATGCTGGGCCACGGCGCCGGCTCCGAGCTGCGCCGCCCGCTGGGCTACGCGATGGTGGGCGGCCTGGTGCTGTCGCAGGTGCTGACGCTGTTCACCACGCCGGTGGTCTACCTCTACCTGGACCGCGCGCACTACTGGTACGAGAAGAAGAGCGAGGCGCGCAGGAAGCGCAAGGCGGCGAAGAAGGCCCGCGCCGACCGCGCGCTGCCCGTCGTCATGGATGATGCGAAGCATTGACACCATCGTGAGCGCCATGAAGCTGCTGATCGTCGAGGACGAGCTCAAGACCGCGGAATACCTGCGCAAGGGCCTCGCGGAACAGGGGTGCGCGGTCGACGTGGCGCACAACGGCGTCGACGGCCAGCACCTGGCGCTGGTGCACGACTACGACGTGATCGTGCTCGACGCGATGCTGCCCGGCATCGACGGCTTCGCGCTGCTGCGCACGCTGCGCCAGGTCAAGCAGACGCCCGTCATCATGCTCACGGCGCGCGACTCGATCGAGGATCGCGTGCGCGGCCTGCACGACGGCGCCGACGACTACCTCGCCAAGCCCTTCTCGTTCCTGGAGCTGCTCGCGCGGCTGCAGGCGCTCCAGCGGCGCGGGCGCGCGCAGGAGCCCACGCAGCTGAAGATCGCCAACCTGCAGATCGACCTCATCGCGCGCAAGGCGTGGCGCGGCAGCGAGCGCATCGACCTGAGCGCCAAGGAATTCGCGCTGCTGGCCGTGCTCGCGCGCCGCCAGGGCGAGATCCTGTCGAAGACGGCCATCGCGGAGCTGGTGTGGGACATGAACTTCGACTCCAACACCAACGTGGTGGAGGTGGCGATCAAGCGCCTGCGCGCCAAGGTGGACAACGCGTTCACGCCCAAGCTGCTGCACACGATCCGCGGCATGGGCTACGTGATGGAGGCCCGCGACGAGGCGTCGCCCGGCGAAGGCGGCGCGCCGTGAACCGCTCCATCACGACGCGGCTCGTGGGGATGTTCGCGCTCGCGGCGCTGGCCATGTTCACGCTCGTGGGCGCCGCGCTGTACGGCGTGCTCGGGCGCGAGCTGACCCGCCACGAGAACGACGACCTCAACACCAACCTGCAGAACATGCGCTACTCGATCGACCGCTTCGGCGACCTCGAGCACTGGGCGCGGCTGCAGGTGAAGATGGACACGCTGTCGCCGACCGACGGCAGCGTGCGCTTCTGGGTGCTCAGCGACGACCCGCGCTTCCTCTACGGCAAGGGCCTGGACGAGATGGAGCGCGTCAACCAGGGCGAGGCCGGCCACGGCAGCCTCACGCTGCCCAGCACCGGCCGCACCTACCGCACGCTGTCGATGCGCCTCGTGCCCTTCGCCGACCGCCCGGCCGTGCGCCTCATCGTGGGCGTCGACACCGCGCCGTTCGAGCACACGATGCGCGCCTTCCTGGTGGCGTTCGGCCTGCTGACGCTGGGCGCCGTGGCGCTGGTGATGGCGCTGGGCTGGTGGATCGCGCGCATCGGGCTGCGGCCGCTGCACCGGCTGTCGGACCAGGCGCGCGCGCTGCGGCCGAAGACCCTGTCGCAGCGGCTGCGGGTCGATCGCCTGCCGGTGGAACTGGAGGACCTCACCACGGCGTTCAATGGCGCGCTGGGGCGCCTGGAGGACGCCTGGCAGCAGCTCGAAGGCTTCAACGCCGACGTGGCGCACGAGCTGCGCACGCCGCTGGCCAACCTGATCGGCGGCACGCAGGTGGCGCTGTCGCGGCCGCGCAGCGCGGCCGAATTCCAGGAGACGCTGCAGTCCAACCTGGAGGAGCTGGAACGCCTGCGCTCGATCGTCAACGACATGCTGTTCCTGGCGCGCGCCGACCAGGGCGAGGCCGCCACGGGCCTGGCGTCCGCGGTCGTCGCCCGCGAGGTGGAAGTGACGATCGACTTCTTCGAGCCGCTGCTCGACGACACCGGCACCACAGTGGCCATCGAGGGCGAGCTGCAGGCGCAGGCGACGATGAACATCGCGCTGTTCCGGCGCGCGCTCACCAACCTGCTGCAGAACGCCATCGAGCACTCGGCCGCCGGCGCCCGACTGGTGGTGACGGTCTCGCGGCGCGCCGGCGCCATCTGGATCGCGGTGACCAATCCCGGGCCCGCCATCGGCGCCGCCCACCTGCCGCGCCTGTTCGACCGCTTCTACCGCGTCGATTCCTCGCGCCACGACACCGGCGAGATCCACGGCCACGGCCTGGGCCTGGCCATCGTCAAGGCGGTGGCCTCGATGCACGGCGGCGCCACGCTGGCCACCAGCGAGGACGGGCTGACCACCATCGCGTTCAGCATCGCGGGGACGGCCTAGAACCCGCGCGCCGCGCCGTTCGGGTCGCGCTGGTCCGCGTAGCCGAAGAAGCCCTCGGGCGTGATCTGGATGGTCTGCGTGTCGCCCATCGCGTGCCGCTCGACCACGTTCTGGCCCATGGCGCGCAGCAGCGCGAGCGTGTCGGGACTCAGGCCGCGCTCGACGCGCAGCTCGTCCGGCAGCCACTGGTGGTGGGTGCGCACCGCCGCGCCCGCCTCGGCGGGGTTCATGCCGAAGTCGATCACGTTGACCAGCACCTGCACGGTGGTCGTGATGATGCGCGGGCCGCCCGGCGAGCCCGTGGCCAGCCACGGCTTGCCGTCCTTGAGCACGATGGTGGGCGACATCGAGCTGAGCGGGCGCTTCAGCGGACCCACCGCGTTCGCGTCGCCGCCCACCAGGCCATAGGCGTCGGGCACGCCGGGCTTGACGGAGAAGTCGTCCATCTCGTTGTTGAGAAGGATGCCCGTTCCGGAGGCGACGATGCCGGAGCCGAAGTTGGTGTTGAGCGTGTAGGTGACGCTGACGACGCTGCCGTGGTCGTCGGCCACGGTGAAGTGCGTGGTCTGGTCGCTTTCGTAGGGCTGCGGCCGGCCGGGCCTGATGCGCGACGACGGCGTCGCGCTCGCGAGGTCGATCTTGCCGGCCAGCTCCTTCGCGTAGGCCGGGGACGTGAGGCCCGTGACCGGCACCTTGATGAAGTCGGGATCGCCGAGGTATTCCGAGCGGTCGGCGAAGGCGAGCTTCTCCGCCTCCGTCATCACGTGGATCGTCTTCGCGCTGTTCTGCCCCCAGTCGCGCAACGGGAAGTTCGACAGGATGTTGAGGATCTGCACGACGTGCACGCCGCCAGAGCTGGGCGGCGGCATCGAGACGATCTCGTAGCCGCGGTAGTTGCCGCGCACCGGGGTGCGTTCGACCGCCTTGTAGTTCTTCAGGTCGGCCGCGGTGATCAGGCCGCCGTGCGCGCGCGCCTCGGCCACGATGGCGGCGCCGATGGGGCCGTCGTAGAACGCCTTGGCGCCGTCGCGCCCGATGAGCTCGAGGCTGCGGGCAAGGTCGGGGTTGCGCAGGATGTCGCCGGCGCGCGGCAACTGGCCGTCATGGAAGAAGACCTTGCGCGTGCCCTCCCAGGCGCCGAGGTGATCGCGCTCGGCCTCGAAGAATCCCGCCAGCGTCTCGCCGACCGGGAAGCCCTTGCGGGCGAACGCGACGGCCGGCGCGACGAGGGCCGCGCGCTTCATGGTGCCGTAGTGCTCGAGTGCGTAGGTGAGGCCGGCCACGGTGCCGGGCACGCCGACCGCCGCCTGCGTGAACAGCGACTTGTTCGTGATGACGCGGCCGCTGGCGTCGAGGTACATGTCTCGCGTGGCTCGCGCCGGCGCCGTCTCGCGGAAGTCGATCGCCGTGTCCTTGCCGGTGCGGCCGTCGTGCAGGATCATGAAGCCGCCGCCGCCGATGTTGCCGGAGTTGGGCGCGACCACCGCCAGCGCGAAGCCCACCGCCACGGCGGCGTCGACGGCGTTGCCGCCGCGGCGCAGCACGTCCACGCCCACGTCGGTGGCCAGCGCGCTGGCCGAACTCACCATGCCGTGCAGCGCGTGCACCGGATGAAGCGTGGTGTCGTCGAGGTCGTAGTTGATGGTGCCCGTGGCCTCGGGCATGGCCTGGACGGCAGGTGGGGCGGGCTGCGCGGCGGCGGCGGCAAGCGCGCCGGCGAGGCAGGTCGCGGGCAGGAGTCGATGGAAGAGAAGGCGGACGTACAGGGGCGATGCCATGGGCGGCGGTTCCTCGTTGCGGCAGTGAAACGGTGCCGGCGATCCTAGTCCGGACGGCGCGTTCCCGTCAGGCAACCAGGCGATAGCCGTGGTGCAATACGGCCATTGCCGCAACCCTTGCCTTCCGGAGTCCTTGCCCCATGTCGACCCGCCTGCCCCGTCTCCTCGCCGCCGCGGCCAGCCTCGCCGCGGCCCTGCTCGCGCCCGCCGCCCACGCGGCGCCGGAGCCCAAGGTGCTCAACATCTACAACTGGTCGGACTACATCGCCGACGACACGTTGAAGAACTTCGAGAAGGAGACCGGCATCAAGGTCAACTACGACAACTACGACACCAACGAGATCCTGCACGGCAAGCTGGTGGCGGGCAAGACGGGCTACGACATCGTCGTGCCCAGCGCGCACTTCGCCAAGATGCAGATCGAGGCCGGCCTGTTCCAGAAGCTCGACAGGACCAAGCTCACCAACTGGGGCAACCTCGACCCCGCGCTGCTGCAGCTGATGGCCAAGGTCGACCCGGGCAACCAGTACCTCGTCGACTGGCTGTGGGGCTACATCACCGTGGGCATCAACACCGGCAAGGTCAAGGCCGCGCTCGGCGCCACGCCGATGCCCGAGAACCCGTGGTCGCTGATCTTCGACCCGAAGTACGCCGACAAGCTCAAGGGCTGCGGCATCAGCTTCCTCGACTCGCCCTCCGAGGTGCTGCCGATCGCACTCGGCTACGTGGGCAAGCCCGCGTACAGCCACACGGCGGCCGACTACGCGGTGGCCGGCGCGATGCTCAAGAAGATCCGCCCGGACGTCTCGCGCTTCTCGTCGTCGGGCTACATCAACGACATGGTCTCCGGCTCGGTGTGCGCCGTGCTGGGCTACTCGGGCGACATCAACATCGCCCGCGCCCGCGCCATCAAGGAAAAGAACGGCAACGACATCGTCGCGTTCGTGCCCAGGAGCGGCTCCACGCTGTTCTTCGACTCGATGGCGATCCCGGCCGACGCGCCGCACCCGCAGAACGCGCTGCTGTTCATCAACTACATCCTGCGCCCCGAGGTGCACGCGTCGCTCACCAACAAAGTGTTCTACGCCAACCCGAACAAGGCCTCGCTGAAGTTCGTGCAGAAGGACGTGGCCGCCAACCCGAGCGTGTTCCTCAAGCCCGACGACCTGGCCAGGATGACGGTGCCCGATTCGCTGCCGCAGGACATCAAGCGCGTGCAGACGCGCACGTTCACCTCGTTCAAGACGGGCGAGTGAGTCCGGGAACAGGCCGCTTTCCGGCCTGTTGATCGGGCTTTAGAAACGCGGGTTCCTGCCTACGATCAGGGTGCGGTGAAAGCCTTCAGGGCCGGCATCGCGCCCGACCCAACAGGAACCCGCCATGCGCATCCAAGCCAACCCCACCGCCGCGGCCGCGCTGCCGGCCGCGCCGACGAAGTCCGGCCGCTCGCCGCACGCCCCGGCCAGCAAGGCCACTCCGGCCGCAGCCGCGCCGGCCGCCGTGGCCAAGCCCGCCGCCGCCAAGCCGGCCGCTGCCGCGGCAGCCCCCGCGCCCAAGGTCGCCACCGCGGCCCAGGCCGCCGAGATCGCCGCCGCGCCGGAAACCTACGGCGGCGCCGGCAGCCTGCTCGACGCCCACGCCTGAGCGGCCCCTCGCGACCGACTCCGGCGAGGGGTCTTTGATCACCGACATTGGCCGATCGGCATCCGTTGCCTAAGCTTGCGCGTTCCAACACGAGGGAACGCATGCCCAAGAAGACCACCGGCGCCAAGATCGCCGCCGCCACCAGCGCCATCGACATCGGCATCAGCGCCAAGGATCGCGCCGCGATCGCCGACGGCCTCGCCCACCTGCTGGCCGATACCTACACCCTGTACCTGACGACGCACAACTTCCACTGGAACGTCACGGGCCCGATGTTCAACACGCTGCACGTGATGTTCATGGGGCAGTACACCGAGCTTTGGAACGCCGTCGATCCGGTCGCCGAACGCATCCGCTCGCTGGGCCATCCCGCGCCCGGCTCCTACGCCCAGTTCGGCAAGCTCAGCTCGCTGCCCGACGCGCCGGAGACGCCGCCCAAGGCGCTCGAGATGGTGCGCGTGCTGGTGGCCGGCCACGAGGCCGTCGCCCGCACCGCCCGCAAGCTGTTCCCGCTGGCCGACAAGGCCGGCGACGAGCCCACCGCCGACCTGCTCACGCAACGCCTGACCGTGCACGAACAGACGGCCTGGATGCTGCGCTCCCTGCTTGAAGAATAAGCGGCCTCGCCGCTGCGAAGGATGGCCATGCGCGTCGCGATCGTCACGTTCGACGGCTTCAACGAGCTCGACTCCTTCGTCGCGCTGGGGCTGATCAACCGGCTGCGCACGTCCGGCGTGCAGGCCGAGATCACCAGCCCGTCGGCGCAGGTCACGTCGATGAACGGCGTCACCATCACGGCGCAGCAGCCGCTCGAGTTCGTGATGGACGCCGACGCCGTGCTGTTCGGCAGCGGCATCTACACGCGCGCGATCGCCGAGAACGCGGCGTTGATGGATCGCATCGTGCTCGACCCCACGCGCCAGCTGATCGGCGCGCAATGCTCGGGCACGCTGCTGCTCGCGCGGCTGGGCATGCTGGGCGACGCGCCGGCCTGCACCGACCTCACCACCAAGCCGTGGGTCATCGAGGCCGGCGTGCGCGTGGCCGACGAGCCCTTCATCGCGCGCGGCCCCATCGCCACGGCCGGCGGCTGCATGGCCTCGGCCTATCTGGCCACCTGGGTGATGTGGCGGGCCGCCGGCCGCGAGGCTGCCCAGCAGGCGCTGCATTACGTCGCGCCGGTGGGCGAGAAGGAGGCCTGGGTGGGCCATGCGCTGAAGGTCGTCGGCGACCAGCTGGGCGAGGTCGCGGTGCCCTGAAGGTGGCCTCGTGAAAAGCAGGCATTTGTTTCTTTCAAGGAAGCAAACGTTCTTGAAATGAAAACAAACTGTTTCTTTCAAGAATACAATTGAGTTTATGAAAGAAACAGTTCCGTCGCTTTCCGACCTGCTCTTCCCGGCGCAATATCGGCGCAAGGCACTCGCGCTGCTCTTGCTGATGCCCGATCGCCCGATGTACCTGCGCCAGATCGCGCGAGCCACGGGAACGTCGGCCGGGACGATGAAGAAGGAGCTGGATCAACTTGAACGCGTCGGCTTGCTGGCGCGGCAGCGGCAAGGCAACCAGGTCCAATTCGTCGCCAATCGCCAGCATCCGGTTTTCGAAGAACTCTCGAGCCTTCTTCGAAAGACGGTCGGACTCGCGGATGTGCTGACAGGCGCCCTGGCCCCGCTGGCCGAAGACATCGACGTCGCCTTCCTCTTCGGCTCCGTTGCACGTGACAGCGAGCATGCGGGAAGCGACGTTGATGTGGCGATCATCGGCAAGCTGAATTTCGGAGCGGCGCTGAATGCGCTGTTTCCAGCCCAATCCGTGCTCCAGCGCGAAATCAACCCAAAGGTCTTCGATCGCGCCGAGTGGGCCGCCAAGTTTCAGTCAGACTCGGTGTTCGTCCGCGAGATTTCCAACAAACCGAAGATCTTCCTGATCGGCACCCAGCATGACCTTGACCAGCTTGGCCAATCGCGTGAAGCAGGGGCTTCTTGATGCGGTTCCCGTCGATCCGCTGCGCATCGAGCGGATGGTCGCTGCGGCTCGCCAGCAGCTTGACGACGCGATGACCACGGAGGTCAGCGACGAAACCCGTTTCGACTGCGCCTACAACGCCATTCGAATGATCGCGGATGTCGCGCTACTGCGCCTGGGCTATAGGACGCTCGCCAGCAAGGGCGGACACCACAGGACGGCGATCGAATGCCTGGAGCACACCCTCGCCGTGGATGCCGCGTCGCTGCGGACGTTGGACGCGCTTCGGCGCCAGCGCAACGGGTCGAACTACGATGGCGATGGCGTGACGGGGAAAGCTCTGACGGAATGCATCGAACAAGCCCGGGCGATGATGGCGCGATTCGAGGTGGCGTCGAAATAGGTGCCATCGAAATCCCGCACAGCCGTCGCGTTGCGCCCGGAAATCCTGGGGCGCGACGGCGCACGTGGTCGCGACCCGCGATAATACCGGGTTACCCCGCATCCCCAGCGCTCGCCCCACCTCCGGGCCGGCGCACGCCACCATGTCCGCCGATCTCGCCACCCAGGTGCGCCGCCGCCGCACCTTCGCCATCATTTCCCACCCCGACGCGGGCAAGACGACGCTCACGGAAAAGCTGTTGCTGTTCTCGGGCGCGATCCAGATCGCCGGCTCGGTGAAGGCGCGCAAGGCGGCGCGGCACGCCACGTCCGACTGGATGGAGATCGAGAAGCAGCGCGGCATCTCGGTGGCCTCGTCGGTGATGCAGATGGAATACCGCGACTGCGTCATCAACCTGCTCGACACCCCGGGCCACCAGGACTTCTCCGAGGACACCTACCGCGTGCTCACGGCCGTCGACGCCGCGCTGATGGTGATCGACGCGGCCAACGGCGTCGAGCCGCAGACGCGCCGGCTGCTGCAGGTCTGCCGCGCGCGCAACACGCCCATCCTCACGTTCGTCAACAAGATGGACCGCGAGGTGCAGGAGCCGCTCGCGCTGATGGACGAGATCGAGCGCGAGCTGGGCATGAGCGTGGTGCCGTTCACCTGGCCGGTGGGCATGGGCAAGCTGTTCGGCGGCGTCGTCGACCTGCGCAAGAAGCAGATGCGCGTCTTCTCGCCGGGCGAGGATCGCGTGGGCGGCGACGAGGAGGTGCTGACCGACCTCGACAACCCGGCCTACGCCGAGCGCTTCGGCATGGGCTGGGATCAATCGCGCAACGAGATCGAGCTGCTGGGCGCCGCCGCGCCCGTGTTCGACGAGGAGGCCTTCCTCGAGGGGCGGCAGACGCCGATGTTCTTCGGCTCGGCCATCAACAACTTCGGCGTGCAGGAGATCCTCGACGCGCTCGTCAGCCTGGCGCCGTCGCCGGGCCCGCGTCCGGCGATGCAGCGCGAGGTCAAGCCGGAGGAGTCCAAGTTCACCGGCGTGGTGTTCAAGATCCAGGCCAACATGGACCCGTCGCACCGCGACCGCATCGCGTTCCTGCGCGTGGCCTCGGGCCACTTCGAGCGCGGCATGCGACTGAAGGTCGTGCGCTCGGGCAAGGAGCTGCGGCCCAACACCGTCGTGTCGTTCCTGTCGCAGCGCCGCGAGCTGCTCGACGAGGCCTTCGCCGGCGACATCATCGGCATCCCCAACCACGGCGTGCTGCAGCTGGGCGACACGCTCACGGAGGGCGAGTCGCTGCAGTTCACCGGCCTGCCCTTCTTCGCGCCCGAGCTGTTCCGCACGGTGGAGGTGGCCGATCCGCTGAAGACCAAGCAGCTGCGCGCCGGCCTCACCCAGCTGGGCGAGGAAGGCGCGATCCAGGTCTTCCGCCCGGTGCTGGGCACCGTGCTGCTGCTGGGCGCGGTCGGCCAGCTGCAGTTCGAGGTGGTGGCGCACCGCCTCGAGCACGAGTACGGCGTTCGCGCGCGCATCCAGCCCGCGCGTTACGCGCTCGCGCGCTGGATCACCTGCGACCCGGACGACGGCGGCGACAAGGAGCTGCAGCGCTTCATCGACGCCAACGCCCACCGCATCGCCTACGACGCGGTCAACGCGCCGGCCATCCTCGTGGAGTATTCGCCCGAGCTGCGCGCGGTCGAGGCCAACTGGCCCAAGATCAAGTTCCACGCGCTGCGCGAGCATGCCGGCCTGATCTTCCAGAAGCGACTCGACGACTGACGGAACCTCGCGGCAGCCACGGTGTCTACCCAGGCCCGCCACGCCATCCGCACCATGACGCGTCTCCCGTTGATCTGCCTCGCCGCGGCCGCCGCGCTCGCGTTCGCCTCCCCTCGCGTGCCCGCCGCCGACCAGTGGACTGGCGCCGGCCAGCGCCAGGCCGGCGCGACCGTGAGCTGGGACGAACTCGCGCACACGAAGTGGATCGCCGACGGCCGCGACGACGCGCCGCGCAAGGTCTACGTGTTCATGGACGCGAACTGCAAGTACTGCACGAAGTTCTGGTCCGATGCGCGGCCCTGGGTCAACAGCGGCAAGGTGCAGCTGCGCCACATCATGGTGGCGGTGATCGCGCCCACCAGCGCCGGCAAGGCCGCGGCCCTGATGGTCGATCCCGATCCGGCCAAGCGCCTCTACGCGTACGAGCAGGCGCACGCGTTCGGCGTCGTGCGCATGATGGCCGGCGGCCCGCATCATTCCTGGGAGGATCCCAACCTCCAGCCGATGCAGGCCATTCCCGCGGCGGTCGGCCGCACGCTGCAGGATCACGCGAACCTGATGGACGGGCTGGGGCTCCGGGGCACGCCGGGCATCGTGTTCCGCGGGCTGGACGGCCGCCTCGTGGCGCGCGGCGGGCTGGCGCCGGAAGACATGCCCACCGTGCTCGGCGCGCTATAGCCAGACCTGTTGGGGCGCGAAGCGGCGAGAATCGCCGGATGTCGAACGCCCGCGTCTCCCTCTACCTCGACCTGATCCGCTGGAACCGCCCCGCCGGCTGGCTGCTGCTGTTGTGGCCCACGCTGTCGGCGCTGTGGATCGCCTGTGACGGCTTCCCCGGCTGGCACCTGCTGGCGGTGTTCACGCTGGGCACGATCCTGATGCGCAGCGCCGGCTGCTGCGTCAACGACGTGGCCGACCGCGAGTTCGACAGGCACGTCAAGCGCACCGCGCAGCGCCCGGTCACCAGCGGCGCGCTGTCGGTTCGCGCGGCGCTCACCTTCGGCGCGGTGCTGGCGCTGCTGGCGTTCGGCCTGGTGCTCACCACCAACCCGCCCACGATCCTGCTGTCGTTCGCGGCGCTGGTGGTCACGCTGATCTATCCGTATGCCAAGCGCTACGTCTCGATGCCGCAGGCCGTGCTGGGCGTGGCCTTCAGCTTCGGCATCCCGATGGCGTTCTCGGCGGCCACGGGTGGCCACGACTGGTCGTTCTCCGCCATTCCCGCGGCGGTGCCCGCGCTCGCGTGGCTGCTGCTGGTGGGCAACCTGTTCTGGGTGCTGGCCTACGACACCGAGTACGCGATGGTGGATCGCGACGACGACCTGAAGATCGGCATGCGCACCTCGGCCATCACGCTGGGCCGCTTCGACGTGGCCGGCGTGATGGCGTTCTACGCGGTCTACCTGCTGTCGTGGCTGTACCTGGGCCTGAAGCTGGGCCTCGGGCCGGTGTACGCGGTGGGCATCGTGGCGGCGTCGCTGCAGGCCGCGTGGCACTTCACGCTGATCTATTCGCGCACCCGCGACGGCTGCTTCCGCGCGTTCCGGGCCAACCACTGGGTCGGTGCGGCGGTGTTCCTCGGTGTCGTGCTGTCGTACCAGAAGGTCTGGTCGCTGCAGTAACCGCGGCGCTACCTAGCCGCCGAACTCGTCGCCCAGTTCCTTCGCGCGCGCCTGCGCCGCGCGCAGGGCCGCGACGATCGCCGGCTTCACGCCCGCGGCCTCCATCGCCGTGATGGCGGCATGCGTGGTGCCGCCCTTGGACGTCACGCGCGAGCGCAGCGTCTCGGGCGATTCGTCGGAGGCGCGCGCCAGCGAGGTCGCGCCCTTGAAGGTGGCCTGCGCGAGCTTGCGGCCCTGTTCCGGCGACAGACCCATGTCGGCCGCCGCCTGCGCCATCGCCTCGAGGAAGAAGAACACGTAGGCCGGGCCGGATCCCGACAGCGCCGTCACGGCGTCGAGGTCGCTCTCCTGCGCCACCCACAGCGTCTCGCCGGTGGGCGCCAGCACGCGCTCGATCGCGGCGCGGTCGGCGTCCGTCACCGCGGCGCGCGCGTAGAGGCCGGCGATGCCCTCGCCGATCAGCGCGGGCGTGTTGGGCATGGCGCGCACCACGCGCTCGCTGCCGGTGGCGCGCGCGATCGCGTCGCTGCGGATGCCGGCCATCACCGACAGGTGCAGCGCGCCGCCCACGTGCGGCGCGCACGGCGAGGCGGCCTCGCGAAAGACCTGCGGCTTGACGGCCCACACGACGATGTCGGCGCCGGCCAGCGCGGCGCCGCCCGCGGCCTCCACGCGAACGCCGAACTTGTCGCGGACGATGTCGGCCTGGGGCGCGTAGGGCTCCACCACCGCCACCCGGTCCGCCGGATGGCCGGCGGCGATCAGGCCGCCCAGGATGGCGCAGGCCATGTTGCCGCCGCCCACGAAGGCCAACAGCGGCGCCGTCCCGGGGCCGGAAACCCCCGGGGATGGCGCGGTCGGGTTGTTCGAGTTCATCATCCGTCCAGTGTAGGCGCGGCCCGCGCCGTAACCGGCATGAAACCGAGGCGCAGGGGTCATGCAAATCTTGCATATCGCTCCGTGACTAATTCGGCCCGGTCCGGCCTACAGTCCGCTCCACTCCCGGCGCGGGCTCATTTCCGATCGAGATCGCCCACGCCCAAGGATCTTGCAGGCCGCCGCTCACGAGGCCGCCCCGCCTGCGAATCTCCAACCGACACAAGGAATTCCGTCATGAGCAATCTGTCGTACGTTTCGCCGACCGGTGACAGCCCCTGGGGCACGTACCTGTCGCAGGTGGACCGCGTGGTGCCCTACCTGGGCAACCTGGCGCGCTGGGCCGAGACCCTGAAGCGCCCGAAGCGCGCGCTGATCGTCGACGTGCCCATCGAGCTGGACAACGGCACCGTGGCGCACTTCGAAGGCTTCCGCGTGCAGCACAACCTGTCGCGCGGCCCGGGCAAGGGCGGCGTGCGCTACCACCCGGACGTCACGCTGGAAGAAGTGATGGCCCTGTCGGCCTGGATGACGGTGAAGACCGCGGCCGTGAACCTGCCGTTCGGCGGCGCCAAGGGCGGCATCCGCGTCGATCCCAAGCTGCTGTCGACGAAGGAGCTGGAGCGCATGACGCGCCGCTACACCAGCGAGATCGGCCTGATCATCGGCCCGCAGAAGGACATCCCGGCGCCCGACGTGAACACCAACGGCCAGATCATGGCCTGGATGATGGACACGTACTCGATGAACACCGGCTCCACGGCCACCGGCGTCGTCACCGGCAAGCCGCTGCACCTGGGCGGTTCCGCCGGCCGCATCAAGGCCACCGGCCGCGGCGTGTTCGTCACCGGCAGGGAAGCGGCGCGCCGCATCGGCCTCGACCTGAACGGCGCCCGCGTCGCGGTGCAGGGCTTCGGCAACGTCGGTGGCTCGGCCGCCGAGCTGTTCGCCCAGGCCGGCGGCAAGATCGTCGCCGCGCAGGACCACACCGGCACCATCTACAACGCCAACGGCTTCGACCTGGCCGACCTGATGCCGCACGTGCACCACACCGGTGGCGTCGCGGGCTTCAAGGGCGCCGACGTGATGAAGTCCGAGGAGTTCTGGGACGTCGAGTGCGACATCCTGATCCCGGCCGCGCTCGAAGGCCAGATCAACGAAGACCGCGCCCGCCGCATCAAGGCCAAGCTGGTGCTCGAAGGCGCCAACGGCCCGACGACGTCCAAGGCCGACGACATGCTGTTCGAGCGCAACATCCTGGTCGTGCCCGACGTCATCTGCAACGCCGGCGGCGTGACAGTGTCGTACTTCGAGTGGGTGCAGGACTTCTCCAGCTTCTTCTGGAGCGAGGACGAGATCAACGTGCGCCTGGACAAGATCATGGTGGACGCGCTCAAGAAGATCTGGGACACGGCCGATCGCCACAAGATCACGCTGCGCACCGCGACGTTCGCCGTCGCCTGCGAGCGGATCCTGATCGCGCGCGAAGAGCGCGGCCTGTACCCCTGAAGCGGGGCGCTGCGCGCACCGCGCCGCTTCGTTTCGCGAGGGCCCTTCGGGGCCCTTTCTCGTTGCGCGAGCGCGGCGCGGTCAGTCCAGCGCGCGCACCTGTTCGAGCATCTGTTTCGCCACCGTCTCGAACGGCTCGATGTCCTGCTCCGCGCGGCTCATCACCACCGCGCCTTCGGCCGACGCGATCAGCACCGTCGCGAAGCGGCGTGCGTCCTTCTTCGGCAGGCCGCCCTGCTCCAGCAACTCGGCGAGCCGGCCGCGCCACAGCCGGAACACCGCGGCGGCGTGATGCAGCAGGTCGGACGAGTCGGTGGCCACGGCCACGGCCAGCACCGCGCAGCCCGACTCGCACTTCGACTGCGTCAGCACGCCGCGCCAGATCGCCAGGAAATGCTCGGTGACCGCCAGTGCCGGGGCGCCGGCGCGCTTGTCCAGCAGGCTCACCAGGAACGCGCCCGCCAGGTCGACCGCCTCGCCCACCATCTGGTCCTTGCCCGCGGGAAAGTGGTGGTAGACCGAGCCGCGCGGCGCGCCGGTGTGTTCCAGCACCTCGGCGAACGAGGTCGCCTGCAGCCCGCGACGCGCCAGCAGCTGCGTCGCGCCTTCGATCATCTTCCTGCGTACCTCACCGGCCACCGTGGTGCTCCACCGCTTGACTATGTTGATCGACATAGTCTAAGCTCTATGCAACTCGTCATAGTTTTCAAGGAGCTCGCCATGCCGATGATCGACGTCTACGTCCCCGCCGACCTCATTCCCGCCGACGCCGACCGTGCACTCGGCGAACAGCTCACGCTGGCCGTGCTGCGTGCGGAAGGCGTTCCGACGCCGGGCCCGTTCCACGCGAACAACACGGCGGCCTACATCCACCGGCTGCCGGCGTCCGCGGTGCAGACGGCCGCGTCCGCACAGGCGCGCACGGTGCGCATCCAGGTGATCACGCCGCCCGGCGCGCTGAGCCGCGACGGACAGAAGCAGCTGGTCAAGGAAGCCACGCAGATCGTCGCGACGCTCACCGGTGACGCGACCCAGGCCGGCCGCACCTGGGTGATCCTGACCGAGGCTGCCGAGGGCGGCTGGGGCATGCTGGGCACGGCCTTCGGCAAGGAAGAATTCGCCGCGCTGGCGGCGAAGGCCCGCACCGCGCAGTGATCGCGGCGGTGCGGTAAGGTGGCGCCATGCATGCCGTCACCCTGCTCGCCCTCGCCGCCTTTCCCGACCAGCTGGAGGCGCACTTCGCTGCGTTCCCGCCCGCGTTCACGCGCTGGGCGCCGGCGTCATGGGACGGCGTGCCGAGCGAGGCGCTGACGGCCATCGAACAGCTGTGCCACGTGCGCGACATCGAGATCGACGGCTACCAGGTGCGCATCCGCCGAACGCTTGCGGAGACGCACCCGACGCTCGCGTCGATCGACACCGACGCCCTCGTGCACGAGCGCGCCTACGCGCGTGACGACCCCGCGCGCGCGCTCGCCGCGTTTCGCGCGGCGCGCGCGCAGACGCTGGAGATGATCTCCGGACTGAGCGAGCAGCAGCTCGCGCGCACGGCCGTCTTCGAAGGCTACGGCCCGCTCACGCTGCGCAGCCTGATCCACTACCTGTGCAGCCACGACCAGCAGCATCTGGCCGGGCTGCAGTGGTTGCTGGGCAAGGCGCACGCGGGCTGAGAAGCTGTGAACGAACTCAGGCGGACGGCGGTGCCGACTGCATGTGGGTGAAGAAGTCGACCAGGCTCCGTGGCGCATCGGGGCCGAGACACACCCGAAGGATTTCTTCCGCGTCCACCGCTTCGGCGGCGCTGCGCGGAAAGAGGGCCTCTTCGTAGGCGGCCAGCGCCGCTTCGGCGTCACCGGGGCGGGCTGCGATCGCCTTCGCGAGTTCGGCGCCGTCGAACATGGCGAGGTTGGCCCCTTCGCCGGACGGCGCCATCAGGTGCGCCGCGTCACCGAGCAGCGTCACGCCGGGCACGCGGGCCCAGCGGTGATGGGCCGGGAGCGCGTGGATGGGACGCGGGATCGGATCCGTCTCGCCGTCGGCGATGAGTGCCACGAGTTCCGGCGCCCAGCCGTCGAATTCCTCCGCGACGCGGGCGCGCGCGATCACGGGGTCGGAGAAGTCGATCCCATCGATCCAGTCCCTCGGTTTGTTCAGCTGCACGTACGTGTGCAGCGCGCCGCCGGGCTCGCGATGGGCGACGATGCCTTTTCCCGGCGTCGTTGCAAACATCGCGCCGCCGCCCACCGCTTGCGCGCTCGCCGGGTGGCGGAGATCGGCGTCGAGCAGGGTTGTCTCGATGAAGGAGATGCCGACGTAGGCCGGTTTCGCGTCGGAAAGAAGCGGGCGAACCTTCGACCAGGCACCGTCTGCGCCCACGAGAAGATCCGTCGTCACCATGGCGCCGCCGGCGAACGTCACGCGATGCCG
>FTKD01411762.1_pt1 | contig 210036 bp, 255 predicted proteins | sample 1658191 | NCBI WGS metagenome assembly FTKD01 (sample SAMEA3914808, study PRJEB12502) | metagenome | biome: forest; material: soil | place: Canada | collected 2011-08-03 | depth 0.3 m
TTCGGCGTGTTCGAGCGCATCCACACCAAGGCGCGCATGGGGTTCAACCCGAGCAACCGCACCCCCATCCATATCCCTTCGCGCCCACGGCCAAGGTTCACGCCGGGGCGGCACTTCTGCGCAGCGGTCCAACCTGGCGCCGACGTCGATGGCGACGACTGAAAGGCCGCTGCACCGCCCTGTTCGACCGGGCCGTGCCCGCGGTAGAGTACCGCCATGCGCGGCACGAGAACAGCCCAACCACCAGTCCACAACCCATCACGAGGTCACCCGATGAATCGATTGCTCTTCACTGACAGGATCACGATCGCGAAGGATCACCTCGGCGAGCCCGTCGTGGTCGAGGGTGTCGTGACGTTCACCTGGCTGGGACGCCACCTTCCCGAGTGCGCGCTCGCGGCATGGGCCGCGCTGATGCTGCTGTTCGCGTTCCTTAAGTAGCGAGGAGAAACGCATGCGTTATCAGGTCTTCGCCTCCCGAGGCATCACCAGGCCCCGGATCTCCGCGCCGTGGCTCTGGCTCGCGACGCTGCTCGCCGCTGTCGCGTCCCGCAATTGGACGTACTACCGCTTGGTCGACGCCAAGAACAACCGCACGCTGACGGAGTGGGCTCAAGCCGAGCCCGCCGTCCGCAAATCCGCCTCTCGATAGGAGCACCTGCCATGTGGTACCTAGCATCCGGCCTGATCATCGCCAGCGGCCTTTGGGCCATGGCCCAGGCCATCGCCAACGTCGTCAAGGCGATGGAGCGTTCGAACCGCCTCAAGGCCGCCGAACTGAAGGCGTCGGGCATCGACGTCGACGCCGAGCTCGGCGGGCACACCGCCGATGTGGCCCCGCACGCGGCCAGCGCCGGCACCCGTTCGGCAGGCCTGAGCGACGCGGCCCTGGCGAGCGGCGGATCGTCGGCTTCCAGCGGACGCTGAACTTGCCTGGCCTGCCTGAGCGCAAATGGGCAACGTGTACTCAATCACCGGCAAGGCGTACGTTCTGCCCTCGCTGCAGGATCGTCGTACCGCGTCGGTCGGATTCGATATTGCACTCACCAGTGGCGCGCGGAGAGCGACGGTTGGCTTCACGGCACCTTTCGGCTTGGTCCTACACCGCGCTGCCGCGGACGAATCTACTTCCAGGCGTAGTTCGCCCCTGGCGGACGTGTGGACCATCTCCGAGCCGAGGACAGGCTGTCGCGTAGCCGGGGGTAGTACCCGCCAGCAGGCGCTTGACGCGTTGGCCGAGCGGGTTGCGTATGAAGGCGGGCCGGAGGCTTTCGAATCTGCCGTGCAAGCGGCCGTCGCCGCAGTGCTCGCCGACGGTTCGCCAGCCTCGGCTGCTTGATCAGCGCTATCGCAACCACAGCAGGCCGACGAGCAGGCTTGCGAAGCCGTAGCCGCCGAACACGAAGACCGTCGTTCCTGCGACCGAGATCCGCGGGCGTTTTGAGGTGACGGCAACCACGAGACCGATCGTCCCGACGATCGCCACTAGCAATGCCTGGCCGGGCGTGAGTACGCTCAAGGCGTTGACCAGCCAACCGTGGACGTCTTTTTGCATATCGTGCTCCAGAAATTCAAGATGGAGACCGCGTGGTCTCGCCGGAAGGGCCGCCAGGCGACGACGCTCCAATAAGCCCTCCAGGTCGCTGCGCTGAAACGCTCACGACGGCCGAGCCGCCTCATCGACGAGCTACCGCCCGCCGATGTCCTCAACAGTCAGTTGCTGCGCGCGCATGATCTTGCGTATCTGCGCGATGGCCGCCAACCGAGGCCCCTGCTGCAGATTGAACAGCTCCAGCTCCAGTGCTGCAACTTCCCGCTGCCTTTCGAGGATCAGTCGCTTGACCTCCGCAATCGTCCGTGGCCGAGACGGCTCTCTCCGGCGCCCCACAGTCTCGTGCGCTGCACTCATCGTGCACCCACGAGGTCGCCGATGCCGACGGCACCCGAAACCCATCGGGAGGCGGCGTATCGCGTCATCTCAAATCTGCCCTCGAAACAGGCGCGCCATGCGACCCACGACCACCCCGAGATCGCGACGCACGCGGCCCAAGGTGCTGGCGACGCGCTCGTCCGAGACGAAGCCGACGAACGGCACCAACCAACCCACTACGGTCGTATCCACCACGCTCACGAAAGGTTGGTCGCAAAGCGGGACGACCAGGCGCTCGCCGTCGAGCAACTTCGGATGGGCCATTTTCATCGCACGTACCTTCACGTCCGCGGGGCAGTCGTCCGAGAACTTCACGCCCCGCTCGTGCTGCGACCAGCGCATCATCCTGCGATCGCTGCCGAACGATCTTCGGACGCATACAGCTCGCGATACCTCATGAGCGCGCTGCGCAGCTCACCGTCCTGCTCCGAGCGCCACTCGTCACGAGCCCAATGGGCCATGACGACGGCGTAGGCCAGTGGCAAGAACGCGTAGAGTTCCAACGGCCACACGCTGTTCAAGAGCCCAAACACCTCGCAGAACGCGCTCAGCACGAACACGAGCGCTGCGTTGGAGGCATACCATTGCCACGAGCTTCCATAGGTCATTTTCGCGATCCCTCCTGGCGCCTTCGCGCTGGCTTTTCAAGCACGTACAAGCAGACATAGAACAGGACATAGAACCAACTGAGGCACCCCGCCAACAAGCTCCAGCTAATCGACTTGCGCGCGGCCCATGAATGAGCGACGGCCAGCACGACGCCGAGTGAATAACTGCCACCAGCAAGGGCTCCTAAGCAAACCCCGGTCAGAATGGCCGCGCCCACAAGTAGCGCAGTGGTCAGCACAGCGGCTGCGACCCTCAACAGCGCGCTCAACGCACGCAGGAACCATTTCGGCAGCTTCTGAACGACTGGCCCGCAAAGCACCGGCATCAGACCAGACTCGCGAGCCAGGCGGTTTCGCTCAAGCCGCGCCAAGTCATGCTGTGAGAGGTTCGGATTGCGCATGCTCAGAACAGCCCGCGCGTGAGATCGTGCAACTGGCGGTCAGCCTCTTGCCGATCGAGAATCGCCTTGGAGAAGTTCTCCTTCAGCCCCAGCCACGCGCGGCCAAAGTCATCCCAGTAGCAATGGAGGCCCTCCGAGCGAACCTCGTTCAAGAACAGGGTCACGCCAAGCGTCGACTTGTCTGACCGCGGGCCTGATGCCACAACGACCTTGCCCGCCCGCATGGCGTCGAGCGCAGCTCGCCAACTAGCATAGCCGGCGAGCTGTGCCCAGTGACCGCATGGATGAATGACATTGAGTGCCATGCTGGTCATGGCCGGCACACGCCCATCGCACGACGCAGGTCGGCGGGCGTGGGCAGGCCCTTGCCGTCCGGCAGATAGAGTTCCTCATCGGGCATGCCACGGCGTCGCAACGTCACCAGGTAGCCACCATCCTTCTCGGAGATGGCGTACGACACCACCTGACGAAGATCCGCTGACACCACCGCGATGTCACCGTTGCGGTCGAAATCCCGAAAGTCGAACCAGCAGGTGCGCGCGCGCGGCTGCGCTTTGTCCGCTGCCTCTGCAGAGCCCGCCACAGACAGCACCACCAGAAGCGTAAGCGGCAGCGCTGCCCATCGGACGTTCGCCCGGGTGGACGCGCCCGAGCGCTGTTCACCATCACTGTCGCGCTGGATTGTTCTGAGCACAGACTTCATGAATCAGTTCCTTCTGAGATCAGTCCCTGGCCGCAAGAGCCGAGACCTTTATGACCACGGCATCCGCGGTCAACTTGTCGAAAATCTTGTCACCAGCCGTGGCGAAGTGGACGACCTCGTACAACGCGGGGACGTCTGCATCTGGCATCACGGACAGGCGCGTCTTGTTGCGGCAGGAGACGACGAGCTGCATGTCGCTGCCCTGGAACGGCCCAGGCAGCAACTCCGCATTGACTACACCGATGGACCCGAGTCGCTGGGCGATCGATGCCATGCGCTCGGCCTGGAGCGACGCGGCCATCAGACACGCCCAGCCATGATCCGCTCGAACACCTGCCGCGCGTGGACGCTCGGGGAACGCCACGCTCCACGTTCGTACCAGGCGCCAAGCGACTTCGCCGTCGCCACCGCTTGATCATTCGCCACGATTCGATCCCCTTTCATTCCACCGTTCGCTCAGGTCGCCTGGGACAAGCCTCAGGCGCAAGACCCACATGATGCGTACATGTACCCCTCTCGTCAACCCCCATGAGGGCGCTACCGTTCCCGCCAAATAGAGTCGAGAACTGACCATTAAAGTCGAGAACACGACCGAGGCGGCCGATGGCGGTGATCTCGCCAGCCGCGTCAACCGCCTGCAGGCGGACGTCCCAGAAGCTTTCTGATCTCAGGCGCAAGCTCGGGATCTGCGAGCATCTCGTCGACGTTGTCCGCGATCGACTCTTTCAGGCCCATCATCTCCAGCGCTCGGTGCTCGGCCTTCGCCCACGAGCCGAAAGCCTCGACCTCCGCGCACAGCGCGAGCAGCTCGGCCGCATCGGAGTCGCCCTGGCCTACGCAGTGCGACAGCACCATGGACCATGCTCGCGACGTTCGAATGAAGTTGTCGAGGATAAGGCCGCGGCGCTCCATGAAATGGAGCTTGAACTCGTCGGCCATGGGCATTTTCATGTCCGTGGCCTCGCGCCACAGGATCATGCTCATTCGAATCCAGTCGGGATTGAGTTCGACTCGCATCCGGCCCTACTCCTCCGCCACCTTCGGCGCCGCCCCGGCGCCCTTCAGCGAAGCGGCGACGAACTCCTCCAGGCTCATGCACAGCCCCCACAGCACACCGTCGAAGACGATGCTCAGGTGAAGTGTCTCGGGCTCGGGGTGGAACGACCGCACCATGGCGGCCGTGTACAGCTCGCCATCGCGCGCGATCGTGACGGCGGTCTCGGAGAGTAGGCGGCACCGCTGCGCCAGGCGCTCGAAGTCCGCCAGCGACTCCGCCGTGACGTCGAGCCACTTGTCGTCAGCCATCATGAACCTCCCCGCACGCCACGTCGCCCTTTGCCATCCAGCGATTTGAGCACAGGCGCCGACGTCAATGCTTCCAATCACGCACGAGAGGCCGCACCCGCCACCACTGACCATCCAGGCTCGTGGCTTCCGCCAGCAGCGTTCGGCAGTGCCCGCGCTTGACCATCGAGCTGCCGTCGCGGACGAACCGCAGCACCAGCAACGCCTCGGTCGTGTAGCGGCGCTTCAACGTCGCGTAAACGGGGACTCGCCGTGGCATCTAGGCCTCCGGCGCGGTCGCCTTGCTGTTGGGGGCCGCGCGCGCCCCCTCAAGGCGCCGTAGTTCTTGACGAGTGCGCTCCCGGCGCGCGTCCAGCATCGCACCCAGTTCCGCGCACTCCCGCCCTTTGCGGCGGACGTCCCAGGCGGCAATCACGACGAGCGCAAGCACGGTGGCCGAAAAGACAGCGCAGACGATCCAGATGATGAGCGGGCTCATGCGAGTTGCCGGGAACGCGGGGCAGACATCTCAAGCGCCCTACAGCATCGCGCCGAACACCTTCTCCGCACGCTCCAGCACTTCAGGCTTGACATGCCTCCAGCGCTTCGATGTGACTTCAGAGAAGTAGGACTTCCAACTGTGATCAGAACACTTGGCAAGCGCGTTCAAGCCCTTGTTGTAGAGAGCCAGCGCAGCCACTTGCGTCAAGCCGCTGGCTTGCACCAGCTCGCGCAAACGGTCATTGCTCGTGGCGTCACGGACTTTTTTGGAGGGGGGCATGTACACCACTATATCGGTTCTGAATGCACTTGACGAGACACGTTCTCAAGCCGCGGGTTCCGGAGCCCCGCCCGCTTGCGGCGGCGGGACCACCTCATGAAGCGTGACGTCCTTCCGGCTGAACCACTTGGGCTTCAATCGCCCTCCACGCGCGAATTTCACGTAGTCCCCGCTTGCATGCACCTCGACCACTTGCCCGGTGTTGAACTGGTAGCCGTTGTCGACCTTCCCGTACTGACCCACCGAGGCCAAGGCTTCATCCCTCGTCATCATCGAGGTCAACCCGTGCGCCCGGCAGTCAGCAGCCGCCCCAACGTCGTCTTGGTGAATCGCGGAAAGAGGTAGCCGATCACCACGAATGACAGCACGGCGGCGAAAAGCAGCTTTCGCCGCCCGAGGAACGCGATCACGAGCACGCTCAGGAGCAGCGCGAAATGCAAGGCCATCGACATACGGCCTCCTAGCTGCCGGAGTTCACGCCGGGGCCATTGCCACCCAGCGACGGTTTGATGATCACACGCCAGAGGATTCCCGCCACGAACAGCGCGAGGGCGATCGGCGCAACGCCGAGCAGGCACCACGGACCGCCGAGGATCATCAGCATTGCGACGCCGAGTCCGGCGAATGCCAGAATGATGATGACCAGGACAAGCCCGGCACCCCAGAAGATCAATGCAGGCATTTTCGCCGCCACATGACGAGTTGGAATGCCTTAATTGTACCGGGTACTTGTACACCTCGCAAGCGCTTTCGCTATCGGGTACCAGAACGCGGCTCGCTAGGCGCCACCCAGTCAAGGACGACAGGCGGTGGTTCTGCGCTCGCTCTCTTCCGCCCCCGGCCCGTGGCGCCTCTCGCGGGGCTTCGACGCGTTGCCTGCGCGGGGGTCCCGTCCGCCCCCAGCGATGTCGCGGCCGAAGGCTGCAACGCGCTCACGTTCATCACGAGCCCGCAGTCTGGAATGACGGAGTACAAGAACGGCCACGGCGTCGTCAGGCGACGGGTGTACGGGTCGGACAAGTCATCGTCGCTCTCGGCCACGGCGCAGCCTCCGACTACCGGTCGTCATCCACCGACTCATCGTCGATGTACTGAACCGCAAATCTCAGCGCCAAGCCGACGATCAAATTCACCGCCACAATCCCGATCGCCGCACCTACTCGCAGCTTCCACGACCACCCTGGCGCCAGCACATCGAAGACAGGCCCCGCCAGCAATGGCGCCAAGAGCAGCACGAGTAACGCGCAGCATGCCAGCGTGAACATGACCTGCGTCACAACCATGAGGTCGGCGGAGGTGAGCCTCGCGGGTGCCCGACCTGAGTCCTGTTTGGCCGCCGATCCCAACACGTAGCCGAGGAGAAATTGGATCATCGTGCTTCCCCGAGTACCCTCTCGAAGGCCGACAACTCGCTTGCGAGGCAGTAGATGTCCGTGCGCTCCCAGAGATCCATCGCCACACGAAACCTTCGCCGCGCCTCCACCTCGTCGCCGTGGCACAGGCGCAGCATCAAGGCCATCACCTCCGCGATCCAGCGCGCCTCTTCGTCGCTCGTATGGTTGATCAAGCACAGCCGCGTCATCGCGTACAGCCCTCGCTCAGGCCGCCTAGCGCGATGGTCAAGCCCGACGGCCATTTCCATCGCCTGTCCCAGGTGCAGCGGCCGGGAGGGCGCCCGGAAGCCAGCGCGTGCGAACTGGGCCACGGTGTCTTGAGACACGACGTCGAATGCGTTGCTCGCGCGCCCCACGTCACGCGCCAACGCCTCCAGTGCGAAGGCCTCCCCGCTGTGCCCAGTGGCCCGCTCCGCTTCGTCGGCCACCGCGCGAAGCATCGCTCGGGTCGCCTCGTGCAACGACGCAAGCGCCTTTACCGCGTGATCGCGTTGCTCCTCAACGCTGGCGACTCGCGAACGCCATTCGAGCTGGTCTTGGCGATCCCACCGGTCGCTCAGGACCAGCCGTCTCACCAGGCCGGCGCAGCCTAGCGCAAGCAGCACGCAAAGCGCGACAAGTGCCGAGATCATGACGTCCTCGCATGGTGCTTGGCGCGGAGCGCGGATACCACGATGCCACCGCTCGCGAGCATCGCGATGGCGGGCACCCCCACCAGCACACCCCATGCGATCGCTCTGCCCAAGGCCGGGATCATCACGGCGAGTGAGACGCCGAGCGTGCCCGGTTCGCCAGGATGAGGCTCCCCGAAGAAGCCCGTCAAGAAGAACACACCCAGCCCGGCGAGGAACAGGACGCCGCAGGCCTTCGCGGCAAACCAGGCGTCCTTCCCCTCACCCATTCGGATCGCGATGCGCAGCAGCGCCGCCGCGATGACGACTCCAATCTCCGCGAACTTCCACGCCCACGATGGGAGGTTCAAGATCTCGGCGCCGCGAGTGCCGACGCCGATCCACACGCCGATCATGCCGGCGGCGAATAAGAGACCACAGAACTCCCAGATGGACTCGGCGAGGCTCTTTCGGCCGGGGACAGATTGTTGATTCGCGCTCATAAGTTTCCTTTGCTGCTCGTGTATCAATGCGGCCTGGTCAGCGGCTCGACGGTGCACTCAGCGCCGTCGACCTGCCACGCTTGTGCGTCGCCCTCCGCACGCTTGAAGGTGCTGTAAGGGCCGTAAACCTCGGTGCGTCGCCCATCACTCGCATGAACCCTGGTGAGGATCACGACATAGCTGGTCCGGGGGCGCGGTGCGCGCGCGGTCATCGATCGGCCGTCCACTCGGCCTCGCGCCGCTTGGAGAGATACGCTCTGTACGCCAGCCCCCTCGTCATCCACACAACCAACGCTGCGCCGACGCCGATTCCACCGAAGACGGCGACCCACCAGGTCTGCTCACGCACTCCATCGACGATGAAGGCAACTCCGGGAATTGCGAACCCGGCAATGCTCACGAGCCGCTGCCTCAACCAGCGGTCGCCAAATGTCGGGACTTCAGCATCCACCGACGCGCCTCGCAGGTCATCGAGTGCAGCCCCTACCAGCTTCGGCCTGCGCGGCAAACCCGCCTCTTCGCGCTGCTCCTCCCAGATCCGACCGCAATCGGTTGTGTCCACCTCGTCGAACTGGATGATGCTGCCCAGGATGTCCACATGACGCATCAGGAAGGCCACGACTTCTTTGTCCGTGAATGGGCGCTCGGGCTCGGCGCCGACTTCGAGGTTTTCCTTGACCTGCGCGAACAGGGACTCACGGAGCGTCAGCGTGAAAGCGCGCGTGCGTTCAGTCAGTTGCGTCATGTCACTTCACCGGCGAACACTGCTCGGTTTCTGGGACGGGGGAGAAGGACAAGCGTCCCTCGTCCTTGCCGCTCGTGCCGACCTTGAATTGGACGGCGTAGTCGCACTTCGCCTTGCTGCCGTCTTCGAATGTCAGCAAGGCCGATAACGCAACCGTGTTGTCGGCACGCTGTCCCACCATCAACACCTCGACACGGTGCGCTCTTTTCATGTTGGGCGCCGCCGTCTGCGAGCCAACGCCACTGCCCCCCGTTGCCACCGCGGCACCGCTGGCGGCAGGCGCTTTGGGCGACCCTGCCGCATGCCAGTCCCTGTAGGCATCCGCAGCACTAAGTGTCACCATCCAGGCGAACGCCAGCGCCACTGCTGCGACGATGCCGACCGTCGCATAGGCCCAGTCGAGGGCCTTGATCGTGACGCCACGTCGCACGTTGATGCGCTCGTGAATGCTCCCCACGATCACCGCGGCGACGATCGCCAACGGGACCACCAGAAAGCCCCAACCGCCTACCGCGATGATGGCGTCGGTAGTTTGCTTGATGTTCATCGCTCCCTTCCTGCTGTCGCCCGCGGCAGCGTGTCTTCGAATCGTTGATGCTGCTCTCCGCGAAGGCGGATCTTGTGGGCGTTCTCGCACGCGCTCATGCGCAGGCGCAGCGCGATGTTGTTCCCGACGCCGAGCTGATGGTTCAGCCACCCGACACAGTGGGTGTCGTGGGTTTCATGGCACGCCATCGCCCGAATCGGCTCGCGCAGCGAAGAAATGTCGCCCGGCCTCGCGATGGTCGACGCAAGCGCCTGGTGCTTGGTCTCGCAGTAGCCGCCCGGGATTTCGCGCGGATCGACATCGACACGCCACGGGCACTTCTCGCATTGAGCGGTTCGCTTCAGCTTCCAACTCACAGGCATTTCAGTCGTCCGTTTCCACTTGCCGCCGCCAGATCGTTTCGCGGTGCCTCCATTGTGGTGTACTTGTACGCCAGCCGTCAACTGGTCGTCGACGTGGCGCGCTTGGCTAGTAACGCCTGAACCTCAACGGCGCTGAGCAGTGCGGGCACTCGCGGTAGGCCCAACCCGCCGCAAGCTCGCGCTTGTTGATCAGCACCCGAGCGCAGCGCGGGCAGCGCGCCCACAGGAACGTCGCCACCGCGAACAGCCCCAGCCCCCCGAGCCCGCCAACCTGCAGCCACAACGGTGCCGCGTTGTGCAGGCTCGCCGAGAAAAGCAGCCACAGCAGCACCGCCGTCGGCGCCGCAATGACGAACCACCAGGTCTTCTGACGATGGAATCGCTCGACGCATTCGTCGTCGGCGAGATCGAGGCGGGGCTTCAGCATCGTGGTCTCCTGCACGTCACACCAGTCCAGGCCGCGCGCACGCCTGCAGGCGACCTCAATCAGCGCGGAAAGCGGCCGATATCCCGACGAGTATCCCCCACCGGAGAGCAGCTTTGTCCGACGCCAAAACAGATCCCAAAGAGACCTTTTTCAGCGCGCTGCGCGAGCTGGAGACCCAACACACTTGCTGCGCAGCGAAGGCCAAGTTCATCGACAACGTGTTGCTTGGGCGCGAGCAGGCGACGTTTGCCGTGATCGACCGCTGCCGTGAGGCGGCGCTGCAGATCCGGCAATCGGTGCATGTCTTCCGGACGCTGCAGGAGGAGCTACCCGCCGACCCCAGCGGCTCGGACGCGGCCGAGCGCGTGCGCAGCCTTCGCGCGGAGATCGACGGCGTCGCCGACAAAGTGAGCAGCAGCCTGGTCGAGATCGTGTCCTGGGTGCCGGCCGCCGTGAACTCGCGCGCCACGTCGACCACGGGTTTCGCGCGCTGAGCTGGACGAACCTCTAGTCCAACACTGGCCCTCGGCCAAGGCCCCCGCCTGTCAGTGCATCGGCGACGAATTGGAGCCCGTTCGCGACAACAACCCGGCCGACTCGACTTGAGCGCGAATCATGGCCTGCACATACGCTGACCGACGCTTCTCGGAGGGCGCCTCGGCGGCGTAGCGCTTGACAGCTTCTTTGACCTTCGGGAGGCCCCCGAGCGTCTCCATGGCCTGCGCGAACAGGTCTTTGTTGATCGACACGCTGGTCCGCTGGCCCTTGACGCTGATCACCATGATCTTGCTGCCGATCGATTGAGGCTTGGCCTTGGCTTGCGGTCCTCCGCCGATACCAGTGCCCGCGCCCAGGCTGGCGCTCGCGGCGGCGCCAGCCACGCCGCGCAGCACCTTGCTGGCAACTTCAGACGCGAAGGCTTCCAGCACAGGCCCCATCTCCACCTCCGCGGGGCGGAGCTGAGCGACATTCTTGTTCCGAAACATGATGGCGAACCGACCCACCACGTCGTTCGAAGCGCCCGCGGCAAGCATGGTCGAGAGAATTTCCCCGAACGATTCTTCGTCCAGGCCATCATCCTTCATGGGCTGAGTGTAGCGGCTGTCCAGGCGTAGGCATAAAGTCGATGGAATAAACCCGAGGCAGGCATAAAACTGAGCCCCGTTCGTTTTATACGCCCACACCACCGGTCAGAGCCTTATTTCTCCTATGAGAAGCAGAAGCGCGCTAAGGGTTTGCCCTTGCTTTATGCCGTTTTATGCCTAGTTATTCACAACGTGGCGTTGCCCTGCCACGCCGCTGGCCCAGGTCTTCCAAAGAGACAACTTCCCTTGGTTCAACATTCCCGGGATATTTTCGCGTTATTAATCAATGGCTTAGCGCGCATTCTGAGTGCTCCACGTATAGGTGCGGGGGTGGTGCCTACTGTGGACCGTGTGCTCGGCAAACGCGACCGGTGGTAGAGATTTCGAAGCGGTGGTGGAGACGTATAAACATCTCGCCTGAAATGACCGGTGTTATGCACAGGCGTTCCGCTCACCACCAGTTAGACTTCGGGGGAACGAAGAGGCACCCTCTGCACCCACATGTCCCCGGATAGTAGCGAACCGACCGACCAGGACACTACCGCACTCCCCGAGCAATTCCGGCTGCGGCTGGACGAGACGACGGCGCTGCTTCCCCCGACTTCCGATGATCGGATCGTACGCATCGCTGTCCAGGCGGTGCACTGCTATCCGACGAACGGCGAACACTCGATCCTGACGCGAAGCGTCATGAACGCCTTGGTCGCCAACGCGCAGGACATCTTCGCCAGGCTCAGCCAGAGCGACCGCGACCTCATCAAGCAGGTCAACGGCACCATCCGGTTCGTGATCACCATGACGCGGCTCAAGGCCCTGATGGGCCGCGAAAACACCACCAACTACGACCAGATCTACGCTGCGATCTCGGCCATCCGCAAGTGGTCCATCGAATGGGACGTCATGAAGGACTTCGAGGAAGGCACCGAAGTCACCGCGAAGGCGGACGCGAGCTTCATCTCGCAGTACGAGCGAGGCGTCGGCCGCGAGCTGGGCCAGGTGGCCTACTACTTCCCCTATTCGGTTCAGACGATGCTCATGGAGCCGTCTCGGTACGCTCAGATCGACCTCCGAACGGCCAATGGCTTGGGGAGCACCTACGCCAAAGAGCTGTACCACCAGTGCGCGCGATTCCTCGGGACGATCAAGAAAGTCACGCGCGTCCTATCGGTCGAAGAATGGACGCGCCTCATCGCCGGCAAGGGCAAGTACGTCGACCGCTACAAGGACTTCAAGCGGTTTGCGCTCAAGCCCGCCATGGAGTGGTTGGCGAAAGTCGAGAGTTGCCCCTTCACCGTCGAACTGCTTGAGACCCACGGGCCGCGCAACCGCGTCGTCGGTCTGCAATTCAAGCTGTTGCCCAAGCGCCAGGCCTCGCTCGACATGCAGATGCCGCCGACCTGGCACCCCACCCTCATCGACGTCCTGCGCACCGTCTACGGCATGAGCAACCGCGAGATCCGCGAGATCGCTATGGGCGCGACCGAAGCCGAGATGAACGAGGCCCTGCAGCGCGACCGCAACATGGTCTCTCGAAAGCTGGCCCAAGGCGATCCCGTCAACAACCGGGCGGGCTACCTGCGCGGCATCCTGCGCAACATCCAAGAGGGCAGGCCCAAGGACGCCGAGCCCGTCGACGAGGAGCGCGAACTGCCCGGGCGTGACGTCGCTGACGCCGTCCTCAAGGCCAAGGCCCTGCGCGAGGAGTTCGCCAAGTTCCGGCTCACACGGCTGCGCGAGCACCTCGACGAGCTGCCGTCAGACGTCGTCAACGAACTGCGCGGCGAGTTCGAAGACGAGCGCGGCGGCGACACGGCGGTGAGCATCTGGATGCGTAAGGGATGGGACAAGGCCCCCGCAGGCCTGATGGCGACCTTCCTGACCTGGTTCAACGACAAGTACCCCGATCGGGCCAACAGGCTCCTGGTCAAGCCGGAGGAGCGCGACTTCGACGTCTGGATGGTGCTGCGTGAAAGTCTCTCACCGCCGTCCACGGCGTCGTTGTGAGACGGCTGGGCCGACGCCGTCAGAGATCGGCGATCTCGCCCTTGAGCGCTGCGCGCCCGGCCGCGAAGCCAGCGCGAAACTGCTCGTCACCCGCGACCAGTCGTTCAGCGGCTAGCTGATCCAACGCCTGCAGGGCCCCGGCTGAGTCAGCCACTGCGGCCTCCAACGAGCCTGCCTCACCACGCAGTTGGTAGCCGCCGAACAACCTTGCCATTTTCATGAGCGACGGTTTCTCCTCGCCGATCTCACGAGTCCAACGCCACGGGCCTTCAGACGTGGAATGGAACTCCACCTGGTCGCCCTCATAAACGGCGACCCATCTTGCCTCGTCATCAGCTCCTCGGTACAACGTCATGCCGCCGATGGTCTGCGGCGTGAAGTCCACACCCTCAATCGCCGTGAGGGCCTGCGCGAGCCCCTCCGCTCGACCATTCCGAAGCACATAGGGCAGCCCCTCGCCCGTCAGGGTCACGCTCCAGTACAAGCCGGGTTTGCCGTCGGCTGGCGGGCCCAATTCGGTATGTTCCCTGCCGCCTAGTACCTCTCTCCTGCGCGAGATCCACGCGTGCTGGGAGTAGCCGCGAAGTACCTTCCAGGTATCCACCCGCCACGTCGCGCCCGCGACCTTTATCTCGAAGCCCAAGATCGCTGAGTCCGTGGAATCGAACTCGTGGCGCGAGACGGCGGGCCCACCGACCTCATGCAGCCAGGTCACCGCTGGGTGGATCTCCGATCCTTGTTTCTGCAGGATTGCATCCAACTCGGCGATCGTCATCGGCAACCCCATCGCCGCGCGCAGGGCGCGCGAGCGCTCCGCCTCCTCCCGCGACACCTTGCCCTGCTCGACGAGTAGCTCGTACTGCGGAATCACGTCCTCGCTGAACCAGAACAACGAGTCGGCCTGGTCGGTAGCTTCGTCATTCGCCATGTGACTTGACCATCCTTGATGGGTGGATCGAGGATCGCCAGGCTGCGCCTGCCAATCTCCATCAAGCCGCCAGCGGCTGGGCCACGCCCAGCCGCTGGGCGACTTGCTTCACGTACACGTCGAAGGGCGAGCCTGGCGTCACATTGCGCCAGCCTGACCTCGGATCGTCGGCACGCCGGTACAGCATCTTGGCCTCGACAAGCAACTCCTCCGCTATCTGCCAGTCTTCGCTGCGTATCATCAGGAAATCGTCGCCGTAGTGAGCGCCCCACTCCGGCTCCGTGCCTATCGCCGCCGCCAACTCGCGGAACACCGTGCCGGGAAACCTGGCGCCGTTATCAACGCTGCCGTGGCCCGCGTTGACGAAGACCTTGATCATCCTGGTTTCGCTGTCCATCGCGTTCTCCGTTCTTTTCGACATATTCTGCCCCACACGTTGCCAGCGACGACCACGCAGTGCACCGTCTTGCGGCGCATCTCGATGGGGCTCAATGCCCGGCTGTTGATTCATCCGCCATCATCTCGATAGCGCGGAACATCGCGCATCGACGGAAGGTATCCAACGTCAGCGCTTCGTTGCGGGCCTTCGCCACCCGCAGCGCGAGTCGCAGCAGCATCTTGATGTCACGCGGAGCGATCGTCGGGAACAGCTCCAGGAGGCCATCGATCAGCTCGTCGCCAAGCTCCGCCTTGTACTGATCGGCCATCACGCGCCAGATCGCATGTGCGTCCTTGCCACTTGGCGGCACGTAGCTGATGATGGCGGCGCAGCGCGACACGATGGCCTCGTCGATGTCTTGCGGCCGGTTCGTGGTCATGAAAAGTAGCCCATCGAAGTATTCGAGAGTACGCAGGAATTCGGCCACGATGGCGTTCTGCTCGATGCTGTCGCCTCGCTGCACGACAAAGACATCGGCCTCGTCAAGCAGCAGGACGCAGTCCCAGCGCTTCGCGCGCTGGAAGACCATTCGCAGGCTGAGTTCGATTTGCTCAGCCGTGGTGCCGAGCGAGCCCGAATGAATCGAATACAGGGGGCGCTCGATCAGCTCCGCATACACCTCGGCGGTGAGCGTCTTGCCCACACCCGGGATACCCTTGCACAGGATCACGTTGCCCGCGCTCTTGCCCTCGATGATGTCCTCCACGAACGCTCCGAGATCCGTCGTCAGCACGTCCAAGAGATCCCGATGACTCGGCGGAAGGATGAGCTTGTCTCGCAGTGACCGGTCGTACTTGTAGGGCGTCAAAACGGCGCTGTGCACCCAGTAGAACTCGTGTGTCTTGAGGTCGAACACGCGGATCAGCGGATGCTCAGGGACGGCCCCCACGCCGCTATCCTCGCCGCCCTTGTCAAGCAGCTTGGACTCCACGTGATTCGAGAACGCGCCGTAGTTCGAGGGCGTCAGATCGTGGATCACTCGGCGATTCGCCACCTCAACGCCGCGGCGGCGGTAGTCCTCCTCCTCATAGAAGTTGACCGCACCCGTTGCACGAAACTGCTGCGCGAACGCGCTGAGCGTCACTTCCCGGTGCCGCTGCATTGCCGACTCGTATTCAGCTCGGAGCGAGGCCGTCTCCTTGTAGATCCCAGACGCCTCCAGGATGTCCGCAATGCGCCGCCGAGCGACGTCTTGAGGCTGGAACGTATGGCTTCCACGATTGACGCAAAGGGTCACCTTCTCGCTACGGCTGTCCGCCGCCCGACTGTAGTACGCGGTGTTGATGGTGACGCTCGGCGTGCCTTCACCGCCTCGATAGTTCCGCCCGTCGTCGAACTTGATGCCGGTGATCAGCTCGGGATAGAGCTGGCCGTCGCTACCCACGACGTAGAGCCAGCCGTCGATGAGTTCATGGCGGAAGAACGCCGTGAGCACGCCGTCGAACGCCTTGAAGCTCGGAATGGGCTTTTTGAAGTCGCCGCCGCGAGCGTTCAGGATCGCCTCGATGGCGCGGGTGGTCTTGGCGTCCTCGACCGCCTTGGAGGCGGCCATCAGGTCGCGTAACGCGTCATCGCCAAGGCTCGGGATATCGACGGCCAGCTCACGGTCGCGCCCGACGCGGCCGACGGACTCCCGGTAGCTTGCGAGTTCCACGTGCGAAGACTGCTTGATGAGATCGGTCGAGACGGAAAGTGACATGGATCGCTACCTTAGGTCGGTCGGCAGGCCTGGCCTGGCCGAGGGTTTTCGTTGGAAGGCGCACTCAGCGAGGCCGCCTCCCCTCAAGCTCATCGGCGCGACGCGCCGTCGGCCGCGTGATCTTGCTCGATGGCCGTCATCAGGTTGATCAGCGCTGCACGCGTCTTCGGCGAACGACCGCCGCCGCAGGCGCCTGGATTGCAGAACTCGACGGACGCGCTTCGCTGGCCGTCCCAGACGGCCACGACCACGTCGTTGTCCGAGTCCAGCACAAGCCTCAGGTAGCCCTCGCCCATGTCCTCGACGCGCTTCGCGCTCTTGTCCTGGGGCCAGGCGATCGTCGCCGATCTCCGGCTGGATGCCGGGCCAGCCCGACGCCGCAGCGCATTCTGCAGCTCGGCGTTCATCACCTCGCAAAGCCAGTCCAGCAGCTCGCGCTGAAATTCCTCCGAAGGGTTGGTATCGAAGTCCGCGCGCAGCAGGCGCATGCTCCCGCTGCACACGTTCCCCTCACCGTGGTGCCACCGCCCCAGCAGGACAGGCTCGCGCTCGCTCGCAGCCTCGGCCTGGGTGAACAACACCTCATGGGGCGAAGACGCGGGCGCATCTTCGTGGCGCGTGTACGTCGGCAGACCCGTTGCAGCGTCGACTTGTCCCGTTGCCACCAAATAGATTGCTCCCATCACCTTCTCCCAAGTTGCATGCACCAGGCTCAGCGGGCGCTGATCAGCGCTCGCGAAGCAGCAGATACCGCACGAACATTGTTAGGTTCCAGCCCCACACGACCAAGCTCAAGAGCCACCACCACGGCTGCTCGAAGATCCCCGACTCGCCATTGAACCGGATGGCTGCGGTGACGACCATCCACACGATGACGGGCGTGACAGCGAGAGCGAAGCAGTCCTCGGCAGTCTGCTTGCCGAACCAGCGAACGAGCGCTGCCAGCGGATGGAGCCAGCCACGATGAGGCAATTGCGGACGACGTGATCCCATCCCTACTCTCCTGCCGGCGCGACCACGAGGCTGCACCACGACACGACATCGTCGTATCCGAGCCGCAGGGCCTCCACCGTCGTCTTCAGTTTGCCGCTCCAACGGCTGACCACGACGGGCTGGCCGTAGTATTCGATGCCGCGCGCTTCCAGTCGTTTGCGATCGAGCACGACCAGCGCGAGCGCGCCGTCGTCGCACACCGGAAGCGGCGTCGTCGACATCGTGAGTTGCCGCTGCACTGCCGATCCCGACTCGCCTTCGAGTGCCTGGCGCTCCTCGTCGATCCAATCGATCGCGCGGCCCACAATCGATGACCACGTGCCGTGATGCGCCTGCATCTCCAACCGGGCATCCTCCAGCTCATCCAGCAGCTCGATGCGTTGCGCGTCTTCATCGTTGCCCAAGTGCACGACGTTGCTCATAGATGTTGTTCCTGTACTTCGCTGGAAAGGCCTGGGCCTCAGTTTCAGCGGCTCGCCGCAATGTCGTCGAGCGTCGCATCGAGCGCGGCGCCGCCTTCACCGAGCGCCATGCGAAGGCTATCAGGCGCGTCACCGCCATCGAGCAATTCTCGAAGCAGTTCGTAGCGCTTCGCGGCGACCGACTGTGCCGCCAGATCGGCAATCACCGTCCCGGCCTGATCTGGCGCCAACGACCAACCGCTGCGCGGAGGTTCCCCCACGCTCGCGTCGCCAGAGTCCTGGAACCAAACGATGCGAGCGAATACCTTCTCGACCCAGGCCTCGGGGCAATCGGCGAAGGGCAGGTCGTCAAAGCCCGCGGAGACGTCCTGCAGGCCCTGGCGTGCGTTGCCCATACCCTGCTCACGAGCGTCGTCGACTGCCTCGCCTTGACGATCCCGGTCGAACCACGCATCCACGTCGACCGCGAGCAGCGACGCTGATTCAACAAGACCATCGCCGCTCATCCGCGAGCAAAGCGACACGAAGTCATCGCGCAGCACCCAGTGCGTCGCGGCCTCGACCACTTCGTGGCGCGGCCCCTGGGGGTCTTCCGCATCGTAGGGTTCGTGGAAGTAGTACACGGGGATGTCGAACACCTGCTCACCCGCGAAGTCCGTGCCTTCCGTGTAGACGATCACGCGTGCATGCTCATCCCACGGCGGCTCGCCGTCGGCCGCAATGCACTTGAGCACAGACGCGCCCGACAGGCTGTGCACGACCGCTGCCGCAGCCGGCAGCGCGATGGATTGTTGGCCCTGATCGATCATCTTCGCCTCCCAGAATGAAATTTCTTGCCGCCCGACTTAGGCGCAGAGGAGGTGTCGCGTCACGCGACCCGCCTTCGGCGCCACGTTCGCGGCATGTTCACGCAAGGCCCACAGGCCGATGTCTGCCGAGAACTCCACCAACTCGATCACCTGCCCACTCACGTCCGACCTGCTGACGAACTGGAACTGCTCGGTGCCGTTGCGAACGAACCGAACGATCCGGCCCGTGGCTGCCTCGGCGGGGTAGCGCAGCGCGAGTCGCGCGTTCACCACGCGCACGGATGCGCGCTCCTCGCGGATCACCGCCGCCTGGTAGGCCTCGATCGCGACGCGCTGCTGCGTCTCGACGTCGCGCGTGAAAGCGCCACCGACGATCGACTGCGCCAGCTCGGTGGCCCGACGCGCCGTCGCGGCCGGGAGCGCTTCACCGCAGGCACGCACCGCGTCGAGCGCCGACTCGCCGTATTCGTTGCGATGCGGAAAGACCTCTCCACCGTGCTCGAAGAAGAACAGCCCCCGCGCCGTGAACGTCGACAGCGGCGTCTGCTTGAACGTCTCCAGCGCAAACTCGCGCATTGCCTTCAGCACGATGCTCTCGATGTCCGTGGTCTTCAAGCGCGACATATTGGCTCCCGTTTCCCGATCGCGGCGACTTGCCGATGACCTCATCATAAGGCGTACATGTACACCATGCAAGCAGTCTTTTGTCGGTAGCCGCGGACAACTCTACCGCCCCGGCTATAGAGACTGCTCCGCCGAGGGGAGCGCAAGGGTCCGCACATGCAGCGCCGACGCCGCGAACGATACGGTTTTCCGTAGCATACGGAAAACCGTATCCAGGCGCAGTACGCGAATCCGCCCTACCTGGTGTCAGCGGCACGGGCCGGCGGTGCCACGCCTGCGCGACCGGGGCCTGAAGCACGCTCGCGATCTCCCGCTTGCCACCTGGCGAGGTCGCCTGGACAGGCGGAGCAGACGCCGAGCTTCGCGTCGTAGTCGACGGCGAGCCAACTGCAGGGCAGCCCCGTGGCATCGTCGTGACATGCTCTGAAATCGTGGCACGAACATCCGATGCAATGTGCAATGTTTCTCACGGCTTCTTCCCCTCGTCGTTGTCTCAAACGACCCAGTTCATTGACTACTCAAGCCCGCCACGGGGCACCTGCCGCTTCACCATAAGCGTCATCGCTGTGTCGGCCGACATCACGAAGTCCTTCTGCCGCCGAGCTTTCTTCTGCAGCTTGAACTCACCGATCGCCACCTCGACCAGGAGGCCGTACCCATCGGGAGCCTCCGCTTTGTCGATGAGTCCGCTCGGGCAGCAGTAGTACACCGCCTCAGCGATCTGCGAGTACGCCTGCCGCTTCTCCGGCTTCGCGACGTCGGCCAAGAAGTCGCCGCGGCTGACTTTCACCTCGTAGATCGCAGGCGCGGCGCTGCTGGCCCTCAGCACCGGCAAGCACGCGTACACATCAGGACGCACAACACCCCAGCGTCGGGCGTGGCTCCAATCGGGGTTCGAAAACTCGACGTTCTCCCACGTATGCAGGCCCTTGCCTTGGAGGTGCTGCGCAAGTCGCTTGCCCAGTTCATGATGAGGTCGCTGTGCGGCAATCAGGCCTTGGCGGGCGTCGCTCAGGTACGCGACGCCGCGCTTCGTCACGCTCAGGACAGCACCCGAACCGTGGCCCCTCTCCACGGTCGCTACCAATCCGTGGACGAGCAAGTCCAGGTCGACGCCACCAAGCTCACCCACGTGACTTGGCCGCCCCAGACTCCACAGCTTACGCAAACGCGTGGTATGAAGCTGAACCAGCACTGGCTTCGACGCGCACTCGATAAGTTCGCCATCGGCCAACTGGCTCGCGTGCTCCGGTGTCAAATGCATGTCGCTGCGATCAAGGCCCGGAACCATGTGCGGAAGGCAAGCGGTCTAAGGCGCCCTGCCCTTCGCCGTACGCCCACGCGTCGTACTTTCCGCCCGTCAAGACGTCGCGTGCGCGTACGAGTCGATGCAGCGCTGCGCGACGCCACGACAACGGCTGCAAAAGGTCCACGGCAAGGGCCCGTGCGTTGAGACTCATGCCGAACGACCTGCCCAGGCTTTCGAGCGCTCGAACGGCCATCATCGAGGGCGCAGAGGTGGCGGTGTACTCGGCCTCGAAAGACGAGGTCTGAATCCTGAACAACTCCACTCGCCCGTTGCGAACCCCCATCACCAAGCTCGTACTCCCATAAGCGAGGCTCCATCCGAACGAAAACCGATATGCGGGGTTTTCGTTGCTGTCGATGTACATGCACATGCCAGTTCCCCTCCGACCGCTGTACCTTGACCTGAGGCGCGCTCAGCGAATGGAGCGCAACTGAAACACTGGGCCGAAGCGCTCCTGCGCTTCCCGAATGCCGTCGCCCGGCACGAACGCGGGCGCCGGAATGTCTGGCGGGAGTGTCCCCATCAGCTTCGCGGTTGCCCAAACCAGATGCCCCTCCTTCAGATCCCGGCCATGAAGCCTGCGCATGTCCGCCAGTTCCTGGAAGGCTTGCGGCTCGCAGCCGAACTTGCGCGCATCCTTCAGGAACAGCTCGATCTTCGCCTGCGACGCAACGGCGTACTGGCCCTCTTCAGCGAAGCGATAGAGCCGCACCATAGTGCGCCAGCGCACCACCAACGCCACCACAACCGCGACAAGCACCCAGGCCACCAGTGCGACCACGGGCGCCACCTCGTTCATGTTCTCTTCTGCCATTTGCGACCTGTGTTGATTCGAAGTTGCGAGTTGCTGCTGGGTCGAGCCGCCGAAATGGCGTCGCCTGACTCAATAGTAGTGTACATGTACCCGTATTGTCCATAGCCTGGTGCGCGGTCACGCCGACACCCCCGCGCTCTGCCGGCGTCTTTCCCTGTTGTTACCCAGGCTCCGCGTCGTCAGCCGACACAGGACGAGCCCACCCCGCTTGGACCTGCACCGTCGGGCCAGGGACCGTCGTCCCGTCGAAGACCCGCTCCGACCAGCCGCGCACCAGCCCACGCGTGCGCAGGTCCTCCCAAATGGCTTGCGCCTCCTGCTCCACCTGGTCGACGAGCACTGGCTGGCCGTACGCGTTCGCGAGCCACTCGACGATCGCGTCAAGGCTGGCCGCCGGGGACGGCCGAAGATCTTGCACCCGAAGCCGCAAGTGTCGATCGAAGAGGTAGGTGACACTCGCCTCATCATCGAATGCCGCGACCTTCCGGTGCCGACCGGCGAACACGTCGTCGCTGACGTAGAGAGGCGCGATCACTGGTTACCCCTTGAGAAGCTGCCGTCAGGCCCGCCATGGCCCTCAGAAAGGCTCCGGCGAGGCCTCCAGTTCGGCTTTTCGCGCCAGTTCCAGGCGAAGCTCCTCGATCATCTCTGCGAAGAGCGGCTTGAACCGCATCCGATCCGCCTCGACTGGGTTCGGGTTGCCCCAGGCGTTGTTGACATGCTGCTCGTCGTTGGCCCCATAGACCAGGTAGTCGCTTCGGATGCCCTGGTCGCGCAGCTCGTGCTCGACGAACTGCGCCCCCGCGCGCGCGAACAGCTCGATCGTCGTCGCCCAATAAGGCGTCGAGCGCTTCTTGTCCAGCTCCGTGGCCTGCGTGACGTAGTCCGAGTCGATGCGATGCTGTGCCCCCAGGTAGCGATCGTCGAGCGTGACGCCGCTCTCCCTCGCCGCGTCCACGGTCACCAAGAGGCCGAGGTGGCGCAGCATGTGGCGGAGGTTGGTCTCCACCTTCGCCTCCACCTTGCGGAACGCCTTCCCTTCCGCGCTTGCCTCTCGCAGTCCCTCCACGATCAGCGACAACAGCTCGTTTTGCGTCGAAATATCAACCGCGCCCCAACCCGAAATCCCGTGCGGACTGCGCGCCAGGTCGCGCTCGCCGGCCGGGATCGCAGCGAGGCGTTCGAGCGCGCGCTTGTGCATGCACGCTCGCGACTTGTCGAAGAGCACTTCCATCACCTGCAGATGCTCCTGACGCGACTCGACGGGCTGGGCACTGAGCCAACCCAGCGCCCATCGCCTGCCGTTGTCCGTGTGCGTCTGGGCGGCGGACTGGTACTCCTCGATCGTCGGCGTGCGGGATTTCATCTCCTGCACGAGCTTGAGCACCGGGTCGCCGCTGTAGCGCGGCCGACCCGAGCGAGCGAGCTGGTCGGTCAGAAACCCCCGGCCCTTGCCGAGATAGTCGTCCAGCCCGTGGAACCACTCATGGGCGAGGCTGCCAGCGCCATTCATCCGCGTCATGTTGATCACGACACGGGCGGACTCGTAGTGCGCCAGCGCGGCCGACTTGCCGCCAGTCCCGCGCGAGCCGAAGGCCACCGCAAGCTTGCCGTCGAAGGACATCGCCCTCGGCGGCAAGCCGACCGCCTGCGCCAGGTCGCAAAAGCTGTCGAACGCCATGTTGAGCACCGCCTGGCGCTCGTCTTGCGGCAGCCAATTGCCGAACTCCACCGCCCGGAATCCGAACTGCTCGATGAGATCCGCGGCGACGATGTCTCGGCTCGCCCGGAAGTCGTGGCCGCCGATGCGCCGCACGTGCGCCAGGTGCGGTCGATGCAGAAGCCGCTCCTGCTCGTTGCGCTCCGCCGCTGCAGCCTTCTCTTCCTCGCTCACGACCCGCGCGTCCTTGATGAGGTAGGCCCACTCGGCGCCTTCGCGAACGTGGCGACGGATTTGCGAACGCACCTTCGCGGCCGTGTACCTGACGTTCTCGCTGTCCGAGAGGATCGAGCAGGCATCCCGGCCCCACTGCCTCTGCAAGACGGTATGGCCGGAGATGTACCGGGTGGCCTTGCCGTCCGGGCCCATCGAGCCCTGCACGAACAGCGCAGCACACGCCTTGTTGAAGTCCTCCAACGTCTTCACCTCGGCCAGCGCGCCGCGCACGACGCCGATCGACCTGAGATAGGCGACCTCGGCAACCTCGTCGCCAGAGCTATCCGACGACGACCTCCGATCCGGCTCCACGTTCAGCGAGTCCTTGAGCACCTTGATCGCCATCGCGGCCTCGGCCGTCACGCCCGCGTCGCGCATCGCGGCGTAGTCCAGCGCGGGCCACGCATTCTTCTTCACGACGAGTGACTTGCGTTCAGCCTCGTTCATCGCATCGATGTCATCAAACGTCAGGGCACGCCGCGCGAAGTCCTTTCGCGCCCCGCCAATCTTCTCGCCGGCATCCTCGTGCCGAACCTTCTCGGGTGCTTCGGCCAGTTGCCCCGGGCCCTGCGACGTCGACTGCACGTCGACCCCGACCTGCTTGAGCGCGTCGAGCGCGGCCTCACGCGCGGCGGCGATCTCGCGCTCACGCCAGCGTTCGCCAAGTGCCACCAGCGCCTGGCCTGCCCCCTCGGCAGGCGAACCGGCGAAGAGCGCAGCCCGCACGCCGATCCGCAGCCAGTCCGACTCGCTCAACTCGCCGAGCGCACGCAACTGCCGCGGCGCGTCGGTGGCCTGAGCGTTGCCAGCCACCAGCTCGTCCAGGCCCTTGGAGACGGCGTTGGGATGACGATCGCACCAGGCGGCATCCGCCTCCACGACCCGCGCGATCGACGCCCTCATCACCTCCGGCTCCACGAGATCCGCGGCAGCAGCCCATCGCGTCCATTGACTAGCCTCATCCCCGTAGGCCACGGCAAGGCTCGCAGCCTCGCGAAGGGCATCGACGACGATCCCGTGGGTGAAGAGCGCCTCGCGTCCGAAGTAGACGTGCGGCTCGGCCGCCATCAGCTCCGGTGCGTAGCGCACGTCCCGCAACGCTGCCACGAGACCGTCTTTCTCGACCCACAACGGCAGGGCGTAGGGCAGATCCACGCGCGTCAGCTCGTTCGGGGCATGGCCTGCCAGCACAGCAGCGTCACGGCTGACGTAGAACGCCGTCAGGGCGTTTTCGCGCAGCATCGCGCGGCGCAGCTCGGCGACCATCCATCGTGATGCGGGCTGCGAGACCAGCGGATGCCCTCCCCCCTTCAGGCGTTCCTGGGCGACCTCATCGGGCGCCCCGGCCACCGCGTAGGGCTTGTCGAAAGGATCAGCCTTCAGGCCCCACACGCCGATGGCTTCACGTGCCAAGACGCGTTGCGCGAAGCCTTCCCAGAGCTGCGCCACCCCGGGCTCGACTTCGGCCTGATGCAACACCGATTCCAGCGGAAGCAGCCTGTAGTCGTCGCCGCTGATGCTGGGCACGATGCGCTGCACGTCCGCCAGCGTGTAGGAAGTTCGCTCGCTGAAGAGGCGAAAGCCGCGGGCCGTTTCAGACCCCTCGGCCACACTTTCCGAAGGCGGATTGAAGAACGCCGGCTGGTTTCGAAAACCGAGCGCGTTCATGCCCTGCCACCAGGCATCCGACCGCGCGCGACGCTCCAACGAGGTGCCCTCACGGGCGCCGAGCACGGCATCCTGGAACGCCATCTCGTCGCGTACCTCCAGCACCGTCATCGCGACGCCGCGCAGCGGCGACAGCGGGATCACCTTCAGCGCCGCGCTCGCGCGTCCCAGGTCGAACCACCGAACGTGCTTGCTGGTCACGAACTCACCGATCGACGGTGTACCGTCGCACCTGCAGGCACGCTTGATCGGCTGCCGCTCCGCTCTCGCCACTCGGGTTCGCGAAGCGCACGAGCGTCAACACGAGCTTGCCTTCGGCCGTGATACCGAGCCGCTGCCGCACCAGCTTGCCGAACGCGAGATCGAAGCAGTTCGCGAACCCGAACGTCGCGATGTCGAGCAAATGGCAGACGGCCACGGTGACCACGAGCGATGTTGCCAACACCGTGGCCCCGGCCGCGATCCAAGCCGCCAATTCAGACGGCGTCTGCGCCCGCGCAGTCGCGAGCCATCCCACGAGTGTGGACGGCGAGACGATCGCCAACGCCAGGAGCACCCAGAACGCCCCGATCGGGACGGCTGCGTAGCCCGAAGAGAGCACGCTGAAACAGCCGCGCACCATGTTGGCGAGTTGGGTCACATACACCCGAGGGTCGTTCGCAACGTCCAGGCGCATCTGCGCATACTCGGCGTCCGTGACACGACCCACATTCACGTCGTTCATCTGCACCACCCACGCCTGCCAAGCGGGCTCGTTGGAACCAGCCCGGATGCGGTATCGCAAGCCGCCGACGTAGTCGCGATGGAGCCGCAGCAGCCCTGTCGAGAGCACCGTCGACGTCACCGCTGCGGCGAGCGCCCGTTCCCAGATGCCCCAGGAGAACAACAGTCCCTGGTACAGGAAGATCGCCACCATGTAGATCACCCAGGCCGTCAACACCCGGTAGCGGCCCTCGTCAAGCAAGCGACCGATCTTGCCGCATATGCTCTTGATGTCCTCGAAATGCCACTTCATCTTTGCCTCCGAACGCGGCTCGCCCGCCGCCAGATACGACGATTCCCGAAGATGCTTCAGGCGTGCAGCCGGTTGCTCGCGACCACGAACTCCAGATGCGCCAACGGCATCGTCAGTGCTGCCCTCACCTCACGCTCGAACTCGCAGATCGAGGCCGGAGCGCCGCAGACAAGCACCGTCTCGATCCGACCGAAATCCGCCGCCGCGACGTCCCACTGGGCGTCGAACACGGCGACCGTGCAGCGCATTTGCGGCTCCTCGGTGCCGAACTCGATCAACACCCTCGGCCGCCCGTCCGAGACGCGCGCGCTGAAGTCGAGGAACGTCGAGCCCTCGCGCAGGGCGCACTCGACCTCTGCCCACCGATGGGGGCTCGCGGCCAGGCCTCGTTCGCACACGAACTCGCGCAGGCGAGCCAGCGACCCCGCAGGATCGGCCACCAGCGAACCCGGCAGCGAGCCCCGGCCCGAGCCTGGCGTCGGGCCCTTCATCAGCGCCAGCACGGCGTTCATGAAGGCTCGACCTCGTTCGCCGACTCGGACTTGTTGCCCTTGAGCATCGCCATGAATTCCTTCACGACCGCCTTGACGCGCTCCATGATTTGCTTCACAGCCTCGCGCAGCTTCTCGAAATGGCTCTCTTCGAGGCCGCCACCCGCCCGCGCGAAGGCCGGAACGCCTGCCGTCTTGCCCTCCATCGCCGCGTGCGACCGATCCAGGCGCTTCTTCAGGCTCTCGTAGTGCGGGTTGCCCTCCTGCTCGGGATTGAGCACCTCCTCCTGCGCGCGGCCGAACTGGCGCACGAAGGAATCGAGCGCCTTGTCCATCGCACGCTTGCGCGCGTTCGCGTCAGGGTTCTCGGAGACCGCTTCGTTGAACTTCTCGCGCAGCTCGGCGAAGTCGCCACCCGGCTTCATCTTTTCCGACACGTCGGCGATCGACAGACCGCGCTCTCGGGACAGGCGCTCCATCTCCGCCTTCAACGCCGTCAGCTTCGTTGACGACGCCCAGAACGCGTCCTGTTCCTGGCCGAAGATCTCCGCGGCCTTCTCGACCTGGGAGATGCGGTATTCCGACAGGCGGGGCAGCACCGCGGGCAAGGGCGCGGGCGCCTCGCGGGTCGGCTCGGGTTGCGCCTCGGGCTCGCGCGATAGCTTGCTGCTGCCCGACAGGGTCTGGCCGGGCTCGACCACGTCATCCGGCGTGAGGCCGAACTCCTCCATCAGCGCCTGGATGTCGGCCAGGGCGCTCGCCGACGCGGCGCGATCGAACTTGGGCTCGACCTGCGCCTGTGCCCCACCCGTCTTGTCAGGCCCCGAGGCCAAGTCGGCGACCGCATGCGTGGCACGCCCCAGCCCCTTCAGCGCAGCGCCCACCAGCGAGGCGCTCCCGCCAGCCAGCGCCCGAACGCCCTCCCCGAGCAGCGAGGTACCGCGCATCTGCGCCGCCTCGCCGGGTGTCGCGGCCACAGAGCCGACGCTCGGCGTCGGCCCCGGCGCCGCCGCCCCACCTCCCCGCACCGGATGCCGCAGCGCCGGCAGGGAGTCGGCAATGGGTTGCAGCTCTTCCGGCGTGATCGCGGCCTTTAGGTTGCTCAGTCGCCCCGCCACCCGCGCGAGATCCTCGGCCGAGTAGCGACCACGAGGCGCTGTGCTCTTCGTCATGACGTCCTCGACGACTGAGCGCAAGGCCGCAAGCATGGGGTCCTGCGGCGTTGCCGAGCCAGCGGACGCGCCCCGCGCCGGAATCGCTGGCGCGACCGGCGCCGCGCTCGCCACCCGTGTCGGCGCCTGCGGTGCTGCCACCGGGGGCGAGGCCGTCGGCGCTGCGACAGCCGCATGCACGGCTGCCGGCGCCACAGCCACGGCAGTCAGCGCCGCAGTCGCGCGCAGCGCGTCGAGTGTCGTTGCACGCCATTCGTTGCGCTCGACCACCTCTTCGTGACTGCCGATGACCTTGCCGGCCGGGTCCTTGTCTTCCACGACGACGGTCACAGGCCTGCGCCCCGGATTTTCGAGCACGACGCCCATGCCCTCGCGAACACCCGCCTCTTGCAATGCCCTGGGGAGATCCACCCCCCAGAGCGTGACGTCCCCGTCGGCGCCCTCGATGACGACGAACGGGCTCTCGCGATTGTTCTTGTCGTGCTCGAACGGCGCACTGCCTTGCGCCACCAGTTTGCCGACGACCACCCGGCCGCTCGTCACCGAGCGACTCGCTTCCAGCACCATCCCTTCGATGTTGGCACTCGGTTCCTGGGCCTTCTCCAGATAGCTCTTCAGCGGCGCAGCGACCGCCGCCCTCGTCGGGGCGTTCACCGTCGCGCCGATGGTCTGAGGCGCAGCCGCTTGCGGCGTCGCAGCCGCGGCGGGCTGGGCGGCAACCTGCATCGGGGCAGGTTCCGCCTTGCTCACCACCGCAGGCACCGGCTGCGCACCGACCTCCTCCACAACCGCCCGCAAGGCCGCGAGTTGGTCGTCCGACGGACCCTTGTCGACCACCGACGGTGCGGCCTTCGCCACTCGCTCCACTTCGGGCACGTCGAACGACGGCAGCGATGCGAGCAAATCATCTGCCGCGCCCATCTCGTCGCCGGGGGCATCAGTACGCGTGTCTTTCGTAGCCATAGGGAGCCTTGTAGTTGTGCCTGGTGTTGATCGAAAAGCGGTCTGCTGCGGCCTTGCATGGCCGTCGCCGACCAATTTTGCGCCATGCCCCTCATTTCACCGCCTGCTGGACGCCCGCCTGGACGGCGCGCGCCTGCGCGAGCGCGGTGCGGTTCTTCATGCTCGCCATCTTCTGGGACGTATAGAGCGACAGGAGCGCTTCCATGCGCTCCTTCTTCATCGAGATCGCCTTGTCCATGTAGGCAGCCACCCCCACGGCACGCAGGTAGTCGACCCAGAGCGCACGGCTGCTCACCTGCGTCACGTTCATGTTCCACTCGGAGTCGCTGAACCGCCTGCCGGCCTCCGTCGCCATCATCTCTGCGGGCGACATCGTTTCGATGTCGCCCATGGGCGGCATGGGGAGCGATCCATAGCCATCCGCATCGCTCAGCGCCGTGGCGATGTTGCCGCCCGTCACGCCCTTGGCTGCCGCCTGGAGCGCATCGCTGTTGGCCGCTGCGATCTGGTTGCCCTCCCACGTCGTCGACGGCGCCACGCCCATGGGCGGTGCGCTGCCGAACAGCGCGTTGTACTGGGCCATGGTGTCGCCGCCGAGGATCGTCTGCAGGCCGTCGGGCTGGATCGGGAAGGTCTGACAGAAGTACGGCGACGGATCTGTGGGGTAGCCGAATGCCGCCTTCGAGATCGCGTTCGGAAGCTGCGCCGGGTTGAAGGCCGGGTTCTTGTTCGCGTCGGCAGCAAACTGCTTTGCGCGCGCATCGTCCGCGTTGGGCACCGCGTAGACGAAGTGCATGTGTACCGCCCCGCCAGGGCCCATGCCGGTGTTCCCCGACAGGCCCACCGGCTGACCAGCCGCGACGGTGTCACCCTCGTGCACCATGATCGACGAGAGATGGTAGTACGCGACAGTCGCGCCCCCGGCGCGCTGGATCATCACGGTGTTGCCGGCGCTGCCCCGCATCTTCGCCCACGTCACCGTCCCAGCCGTGGTCGCCACGACCTGCGCGGCCACGCCGCCCGTCGTGAAGTCCAGGCCGTCGTGCATGTGCGGCTTGGCGTTCCCCGAGCCAAAGTTCGCGGCGCCACCGGCTCGGAACTTCCCGAATCGCCCAGACACTACCTGCGCGGTCGTCGGAGACACCATGCAGCTATCCTGCGCTTGAGCGCACCCGGCCGCAGCCATCAGCGCCAGTCCCGCCCACCGCATTTGCTTTGCGCTCATGATGATCTCCGCGGTCACAGCGTCACGCGTCCGTCCAGGAGATCGAGGATGCGCCGCGCCGTGTCACCGTGGGCCGCCATCATGTGGGCTCGCACGACCTCGGGCACATGCACGCGAATCCCGAGCTTGCGCGCCTGATAGAACGCCGAGGCAATCGAACCCTTCATGGATTGAACCAACCATTGCGCGTAGTCCGCAGCTCGATTCTCGCGAAGCTCACGCTCTGCAGTCCAATCGAACAATTCTTGGTTGCCCACCAGGAGCGCCAACATGCGCGCCGCCTCCAGCCCGTACTGAGCCAACATCTGCGCCTGGACAAGGTCGGGAATGCTGAGGCGCACTCCGACCTTGCGCGAGTCAAAAAGCGCATCGGCAGCTTCGCTCCTCAGGGCGAGGACCAGGTCAGTGATGTAGGGCGCATTGGAGTTCGCCTCGCGCACTGCATGGCGCGAGACAACGCGCAACTCGTCGATGACAGCGACCACAACTCCAATGCCCAGGCAGACACCCGTAGCCGTGAACAGAAATGACTGAACGTCACCCACAACCGCGTCCGAAGGCGTTGCCGTCATCACCGCGCGGATCTTGGTGAACACCACCTCATGCTGCGGGCCAACCAGCGCAGCCGCTGCAACAGCCCACGGCACGATGCCGAGCAGCTTCGCGGACCAGTCCCACCAGGCCGTGCACACTCCGAACAGGAACTGCCGCCAACGCAGCGCGGCTCCGACGCTCGCGAAGTGATGCCGCAGTGCGCTGAACGCCGTCGCATACGATGGCGGCTTGAGCGCTGTGGCAACTTGTTGGTTGAGTCTCATTTTTCGTACCCCTAGGTTCGCATGGCGCTCAATGGATCTGCGACTTCACCTGCGCCGCGGTCGCCTGTGCCGCCGCGTTGTTGACGCGCTCCGTCTGCGAGCGCATCTGACCGGCCACCAGCACTGCGAGGTTAGCCTCCATGCGCTCGTACTGCCGATACTGGTCTTCCTGCTGCTTCAGGTCGAGCGCCTTGATCTTGAGCATCTCCACCAGCAAGCCGCGCGAGTTCTGCGCGGCCATCGCCTTCGTCCAGGTGTCGTATTCGGGGGTGTTCCCGAGGTAGCGCTGCACCTCGCGCTCCATGCGGACAGCGCCCGGAATGTCGGAGCCGCCGTGCGTCGTCGTGATGCCGGTGTAGTCGAGCTGAGCGGCCTTGAAGCTGTTGATCGCAGGAGACGCCAGCGCGTCCTTCTGCGCCTTGGCGAGCGCGTAAGCCGTCGCCGCGGGCGTGTTGGCGGCCGTGGCCGGTACCGGCGCGTCCGGCAGGCCCGTGACGTTGTTGATGAAGGCAACCTTCGCCTGGTACAGCGTGTCGGCCTCCATCACGGGCGCGAAGAGCGTCGCGACGTTGACCGACGCACCCGGCATCGAGCCTACCGAGTCGCACATGCCCGAGGCCACTTCGTCGGCCGTGCAGTAGAGCGCGCGGTGCTCCTGCAGCATGCTCGTGCGAACCTGCCCCGGGTCGAAATACCGGCCCGGCGCCGCCGCGACCTCGGACATCGTCCGGTTGCGCGTCTCTTCGCCCATGTCTGCGTCGCGATTGGCGATCAGGGTGCGCCCGGCATAGACCGCGCACGGCTGGTAGCCCTGTCCGAACTCGCCGCCGAAGGTGAAGCGCGCTTGCTTGACGCGCTCTTCCTGCGACATCGTGCTCAACGCCGTCGCCGTCTGTTGGGCGGCCGTCCGGTTCGTGTCGGCGATCTGGTTGGAGGCGACCGCCTTCTGCTTGGTCAGGATCGCCACCGCGGAGTTGATACGCTGGCTGTAGGTCTGCAGCTCAGTCGACAGCGAATCGTCCACCGCGTCGATCTCTTCGTTCAGCGCTTCCGTGGCCGACTCGAACATCGGCTGAACGAACTCTTCCTGGTACTGCGGCGGGCAAAACTGCGCCACCGCGACCGTCGACAACCCGGCAATGAAGACCGCCAGGGCCAGTTTCAGGTTGTTGGAGAGTTCAAACCGCTTGTAGAGCTTGTAGTGCTTCATGGGCAACTCACTTGATGGCGGACTTCGTGGTCTCGGCGAGCACCCGCTCGTACTTGGCGTCGACGTTGGCCTTGGCGTCCTGCGCCGCGGCCATGGCGAGCGCGGCCAGGTTCAGCTCCAGGCGTTGATTCTGCTGAAGCTGCTTGTGGTGAATCCACGCCTCCAGGCCGCCCATTTTCACCGCCTCCACCATCAGCCCGCGCTCGGACTGCGCGGTCAGGACCGAAGCCCAGTCCTGGGCTTCCTTGCCCCCGAAATACTGGTTCACGCGCAGCGTGAGCACATCATTGGGCGACTTGTTGCCGAGATCGGGGGACTGGGTGTTGGCCGCCTCGATCATCGACAGGCTGTACGCCGGGATCGACATCAGGGCGTCCTTGTTGTTCTTGAGCAGCAGGTACTCCTGCCCGAGCGGTGACTTCCCCGTGGAGGCCGGGATCGCCTGGTCGGGCGTGCCGAGGACGTACTGGGTGTAGGCCTGGCGCGCCTGCTGCTGCAGGCTGCCGGGCGCTGCCGACTCGAACAGCAAGCCCGCGTTGGTATCCCCCCCGGGCAGGGAGCTGAGCGTGCACAGCCCCGCATCCGATTCCGCCTGCGTGCAGAAATTCGACCGGTGGTTCGCCAGCCGCTGTGACAGCGCCGCGTTGGTGGACGCGACCAGCTTGCCAGGCGCGACGTCGAGCTGCGCGACGCTCGCCGACGCCGTCGCGCCCATGCCGTCAAAGGCACCATCGAGCGTGCGATTCTCCGCCTCGACATTGCAGGCGTGGTAGCCCTGGCCCATCGACGGGTTGTAGTCGACGTACGCCGTTGCGACCTGGTCGCTCTCGCGTTGCGCGCGAACCGCGTTGACGAGCTGCCCGGCAGAATCCTGGGCACCCTGCCCCACGACGTTGGCGGACAAGGCCTCTTGCTTGGTCGCCACGGCGATGGCCGAGATGACCTGTTCGAACGTGTCGGCCATGCTGCTGCCGAACGTCGAGCCGAACGTCGCGAGATTGGCCGAGACGCTTTCGGACAGCGAGGCGATCTGCTCGATGGTCCACGCCTCGGCGGGCCCGAACCCGTAGAGAGCGGCTCCCGCGCTGCCGCTCGCGAGGCATCCCACGATACCGAGCGCGATCATGATCCGTCGTTCGCGGCCAGCCTGCAGCATCCTCGCCCCCTGGAAAGCCACCGAACCACCGCCTGTCCCCAGGCCCAGCAGCGCGACAGCGTTCAACCGCACACTGTTCAAGAACTTGTTCATGCTCATTGCCTCGCTCATTGCCCGGTGATCATCGGGACTCGCCGCTCCAGCACCTGCCCCAGGAAAGCGTCAGCGACCATCGTCCCGGTCGCAGCGTTGGCGAGCTGCTGCGCGGCGGCAGACGAGCATGCCGACGACTTGCAGTCGATTGCCGCTGGCGCTCGCGCGTCAGACACCATGGCCGCGTAGGCGTAGCCCGCAAGCTCGCCCTCGGCCGCCAACGTACGCTCGCCGAACGCGCCGCCGTAGTTGACGTCCCACCCCTGCATCCCATCCGCCCGCAACTGGCACATGCCCATGCGCGCCTCGGACACCGAGCAGTAGCTGTTGCGGTGCAACGCGATCCGCTCCAGCTCGCCCTGCGCGCTGGTGGCAACCCGCGTCGACGCGAACGTTGCGATCAACTTCGAGCGGTCCATGTCGACCTGCTGCCAAGCCTGCACCTGCATCTCGGCGTTTTTGACGGCCACGCACTTGTTGGCGATCGGTTGCCCCAACAGGCCATCGACTGACAACACCTGATCCGTGACGCGGTTGGACATCGAGATCGCCCCGATAGCCGTCGCCAACTGCTGCTGCGAGGCCCGCGAAGAGTCCGCTTCCTGGTTCGCGGCGACCGCGGTTTGCTTGGTCGTCACGGCCCACGCAGATGACTGGTTCTGCGACGCATACAACCACTGCACGACCGACTGCCATGACGTCTGCGCCTGCACGCCCGCTCCTGGCAGCAGCAGACCGTAGCCCACCATTGCAACGGCCAAGACGCGCGCCATCGACTTCGCTCGTACTTGCATGATCGGCCTCAATGGAACGCGCCGGACAGCGTCGACCACCAGGACGTTCCGCTGCTCGAACTGTTCGTGCCAGCCGACTGCGCGGTACGGCTCGGGCTCCTGACCGCATACGGCACCGTCCCGGGGCCGGTCACCGGATCGGGGATCGTGACGGTGCCCGTGCCAGTGCCCGGGTTGGTCCCGGTTCCAACCGTGGTGCCCGTGCCGGTGCTGCCGGTGACCACCTGACTGAGCTGGAGTTGCAGGTTGTTCAGCGTCTGCTGCGCGGCGATCAGCGCCTGCTGAGCGTTCACGAGCGCGTTGTACTGCCCGCTGCAGTCGTACTCGCCGGAGTTGCACGAGCTGTAGTTGCTCTGAGCGCTCTGCACCGCCTGGGTATCGGTGTTGATTGTGATCTGCTGCTGCGCGATCTGCGCGGTCAGTGCAGTGATCTCGGCCGTGTTGCTGTTGATGTTGCCGCTCGTGCTCCCGCCGCTGAACGTCGTCTGGCCCGAGGTGAATCCGCTGCCTGTGGTGTACGTGCCGCCAGCGACCGGGGCGTGGTAGGTCGAACCCAGGTTCGGATCGATGGACGTCATCGAGCCGTTGGCCATCCCGTTGATGTCGGCGAAGCCGGCCAGGCTGTTGACTTGGCCGATGGCCTGGTTGATCGGCGTCGTGACCATGCCCGTCACTTGATTGACTGCCGTGCAGATCTGCTTCTGCGCGTACTGCATCACGGCGCTCTCGGCCGACGACAGGATCGAGGCCAGGCTGGGGATCGCGAACGACAGGTCGAAGATCTGGTTGATCGACGAGAAGCAGGAGCTGTTGACGTCGAACAGCGACTCGACTGCCGGCGTGGCCGACGCGATCTGCTGATGCGCCGTCATCGCGGTCTGGATCGCGCCGCCGACGGTGCCGGATGCCGCCTGGCTGCACGGAACGACCTCGGCGCTGATCTGCGCCGCCACGACCGAGTCCTGCTGCGAGATCAGGTCTTGGCTCGACGTCGACGACGAGTCGCCGCCCGTGGAGAACGCGCTCGACCACCAGCTCGACGAGCTGCTGTCGTCAGCGGAGGCCACGGCCGACAGCATGACCGCCGCGCCAATGAACATGCCGGCCACCATTTGGCGATTCAACGCCTTCGGCAGCACGGCACGAAGCGCGGCGGCGCCGCGCGAAAGACCTTCGGTCATGATCATTTGTAGCTCCCCATGATGGAAACAATGCGTTCAAGCCGCTTGCCGGAGAAGATCTCTCCGAGCAAACGGCCCTTGCTGAAGGCCTCGAACCGACGCAGGATCACCGACAGGTCGGGGTTCTTGCCCCCGTCGCTCGCGATGAGCCGCCCCAAGGCGTCGAGAAACTCCGGGTTGTGCTGCGACACATAGCGGATCACGTACATGCAACGCGTCGTCGTCAGATGCGCCAAGACCGTCGCGAATTCCCCTGGCGCCTCGTGCAGAAGGGCCGCTGCCTCCTCGACGAACGCGCCCAGATCCTTGAGCAGGAGCTGAATCGCGAACGCGTCCGGCGACGTCATCTCGTTGTGATCAACCGCCCACCGATCCATGCGATCGAGCGACAACAGGTAGTTGACGAGTTGTCCCCGCCTGCCGCTGCTCACGAAATGCTGGTAGATCCCATGCGCTGTGAGATCCATCTCGCGGATCGGCGGTATTGGGAGAGCAGCCAGCGGTTGGTCGACTTCAGGCATGCTGAAAATCACATTTCGGTGTGCGCGAATCTCATTCTTGCTCAAAAAGTGCAATGCATCAAGTTTCTATCTTCTGTTACGGTTCTGGAGAGAAGGTATCCTCCGACCCCGGCCGACTGGCACGTTCACGCCGCTCCGCCTTCAGTCGCTCTGCAGCCGCCTCGTACTGCGCCTTGAGGGCAGTGAGGACGTCTTGCTCGGGAGACGGAACGTAGAACTTGCCCACGTGTCGGCCGCGCTGCAGCCGGTTCAGAAGCTCGCCGAGGCGATCGACGGACACGTCCGCCGACATGAAAGCGCGACTGCCACTGAGCTTCAACCGCAGGCTCCCGGTTGGTGTCTTCTCGCCGATGTCGAAAATCGTGCCATCGGTCATCAGGTCGCCCGCGTGCAGCTTCGTGCCGGGCAGCGTCAGGCGGAACTCGCGTCCGCCCTGCAGCACCTCCACCATGACGCCGTCGCCCCGCTTCATGTCCTTGTACGCACCGTCGAACAGGCGAACGGCCCCGAACATGGTGCGCGCCTTGTGCTGCGCGTGATCCGGGCGCAGGAACTCGCGAACGTAGTTCAGCGCGTCGGCGGCGTCGAATGCGAGCGGCAGCGCCTTGACCATGTCAGGCGTCACCCGATCCTTGAGCAGCACGGCCCGTTGGCGGTTGCCGTTGGCGTCGCTGAAAAGGATGGGCGAGCCGAGCTTTTCCGCGTGCGCCAGCTCGCAGGCCCGAAACAGGTTGCCTTGCAGCACATGGGCCTTGCGCGTGACACGCCCGTCAGGCGCCTCCTCGAACGGACGCAGCAGCTTCTCGACACGGTCGCGCAAGTAGCCGAACTGCTCGATGCGTGCCGGCTCCACCAGGTTGTACCCGTACGCAGCCAGTGATCCCCCTTCGTTGAAGATCGTTGCCAGCGACAACTCCTTCGTGCGCTCTTCGCCGGGGAACGTGACACGGAGCAGGTACTTCGACAGCAGGAACGCGTCTTCCGGGCTCGCCGGAAAGTCGACCGATGTGACGACGCCCTTTTGCTCCCCCTTGAACAGGTCCGTGTGCACCACGTAGGCGCCGGGTTTGAAGTAGTCCAGGTTGTCCATCAGGAACGTCTGCTTGTCGCGCGCCTTCTTGACCATTGGCAGGTCGTTGCTCGCAAGGATGGCGGCGAGCGAGTCCTCGGAGTCGCGCAGCTTCACCGGGAGCTGCTTGCGCAGGTAGTCGCCCGCCATGCCGCGCAGCGCCGCCTTGAACTTGTCGAGCCGCCCCTCGCCGTCCAGCGGCGCGGAAGCCTTGTAGCCCTCCAGCCCCGCACCGATCATGGATAGCAAGCGATCCTTGCGGATCGGCTTGACGTCCTGCTCGTAGGAAAGCGTCACGATCGTGACGGCCTCGTCGAACGTGGAGTCCGTCGGCGTCAGAACGCCCGACTGCAGCTCCTCCTTCTTGACCACCTGCGCGCCCCACTCGTAGACGTTGATCTTGAAGGGGTTCTCGCCGCGCTGCTCCAGCTCGGCGACGCGGTCGTTGAACCGCAGCGCCATCACGCGCAGGACATCGAGTTGCCGGCTGACGTCCACCATCATGAGCCGACCCATCAGCTTGTTGACGTAGGGCGCCTCCTGCGAAAGGCGCGACATCCCTTCTTCATCCGCGTCCTTCGGCAGCGCGATGTCCAGCTCCTCGGCGACTTCCGGGTTCTCGCACAGCCAATCGAGCGCGACGGCGTCTCCCACTTCGTTCAACCAGTCGCTGTCGTCACCTTCGACCGAGCCGTTCTCACGGTTGCTCGTGGTATTGGCCGAGAGCTTGCGCAGCTTGGCGTTGTGCATCATCGTGAGACGACGCTCAGCCGGGAGCCCTGACTCCAGATTGACGATGATGGGCGAGGACACCTGGTCCTTGCGGTTCACCCGGCCGAGCCACTGCAGGAAGTCGGCAATGTTAGCTGCCTTCTGCAGCGCGAAAAACACGCGCTGACGCACGTCTGAATCCGCGAATCGGTCGGTTGCGTGCAGAGAAATCCCGGTCGAGCCCGAGCGCGTGATGATCGCCACGTCGTGCTTGCCCGACTGAAAACCCGCGACGTTGGCAACCGCATCGGCCTTCGCATGGAACTCGGGCGCCCATCCCTCCGACGTCTTCGAAATCGAACACGTTCGCCCCGAGATTTCTGCGACGCTGAAGCCGCGGACTTCCAGCTCGTGTGTGATGACGTCGAGCGGCGCCAGGTGAAGGTCGGGGAAGTCGCGGATCAAGGCGAGAACCCGCGCCTCGGCTTCCAAATACGCTTCGCTGTCGGGCCGCGTGGTCGTCACCTCGCCATAGCGCCCCTGGATCTTGATCTCGCCCACGCGCTCCAGCATGATCTCCAGCAGTTCCCGATACTGGGGCGGCTCATCGAGTCGTACGGCCTTGATGCTGGCCGAGATCTTGTCGCGCAGCGTGTCCCGACGCAGCCGCTCCTCATCGCTCAGACTGCCTTCGCGCTCGTTGAGATCCTGCAGCTCCTCCTCGAATGCAGCTACGCCCGCGCGTCGCGCGATCACCGATCGCAGCAACGCTTCCCCCGTGTTCTCCAGCGCGATCACCGGCTTGCAACCGGCCTGCAGGTACTCCAAGTTGCCTTCCACGCATTCATCGACCTTGATGCCCAGCAAAAACTGGCGGTTGAGGGCATACAGGCGCGATCCGAAGTTCATGCTGGACGCGCGCATGCGCGTCCCCTTGCGCTCATCTTGCGGAATCTCCTCCCACGCCTTCTCGAACTTCTTGTTGGCGCTGCCCACCTGCTTGGCGATGTCACCGGACAGAAATGACATACCTGACAGAATCGCGGCCAGCTTGTTGGCGAGCACGATGTTGTGCGCCTGTCGCTTCTCGTCAGGCAGCCGCGTGACGAACGTCAGCTTCGAGAAGTCGTGCTCGCGCCGGATGAGCACGCCGTCGCGCGCCATGTTCGCGCTGATCGCCTCCTGCAGGGCCTCGCCGCCGCTCTTGAGCGTCTCGGGCAGCGACATGAGGTCTACCGAAGCCGGGAAGACCTTGCTGTAGATGGCGAAGTTGCTGACACCCTTGAGCGGTGTCGCCGACGAATAGACGACGCCCGCACTGTTCGCAACAGCGTCGCCCACCGCCTCAGATGTGTTCGACGCCCCCGAGGCAACGTGCGCCTCATCCAGGAAGAGCATCGTGTCCTTCTGAGAGATCGCGCCGAGCAGTTGGGTCTTGAGGTTCTTGGCCCCAGCACGCGCAAATTGCGAGTACGTCGCCAGCACCATGTCGACGTCCGCGTCGAGGTCCCGCTCTGCGAGGGCCTTGCGCCTCTCCTGAACCGAGGTCGCCCGGTAGAGCACCTGATCTTCGGTGCCGAACTTCATGACGTTGACGCCGTCGTTGAAGATGAAAAGCCGCTTGAACAGATCCTGCGACTCGATGTCGCTCATGTCGCGAAAGATGTCCGTGAACAGCTCGGGCTTGATCGTCAGGAACACGGGCAGCTTCCCCGAGACTTTCGCATAACGCATCATGCCGGCCACATAGCGGCCCTTGCCCATGCCCGTCTGGTCGGCGTTGATGACGCCGCGCCCGGCGTCGACGGCCTGGATGCCCAGACCCAGCGCGTCCACCTGCTCCGGACTGAACAGCTCTCGGAGCTTGTCGACCGGGTAGCGCAGCTTGTCTGCCACGAAGTCGTCGATGGGCCCGAACTCCGCCTCCAATCGATTGAGCGCCGCGTACGTCGCCCCCGCCATGTTGATCGGGATCATGGACGACGCGGGGCCACCCTTGGAGGCGGGCTGGTAGGGCGCCTGGAACTCATTGACCCGCCGCTCCGGTACGGGCGCTACCAGCGAGGTCGCGACGCGAGCTGCCGCGCCCTCGCTGGAGTTGCCACCGGAGGACGTCGCCGCCGCGGTGCGGCCCAGCGCGGGCGTGTCCGTGGCCTGCCCCCCATCGTCGAGCGCGCGCCGCCGCACCGCGGCATTGGCGCCGTCGAACACCGCCTTCGCGTTGACGTCGATGGTCGCGAGGTCAGCCACCATTTCCTCAGGCGCCACGATCTCTGCGGGCGTAGCCGGTGCCGCTGACCCGACCGGTGCGTCGGCACCGGCTGCCGCGCCCGGCCTGCGCCGGAACGCAACCTTCCCGACCTCCACCGAGCCGAACACCGTGTCCGACACACGGTACCCCGTGGACGTGCGTGAGACGAGCGATCGAACAGTTCCGTTGTGCCGGCCACCGACCACCATCACGATGTCGCCGGGCTCCAGCTCCGGCTCCGCCTCGGCGTCTCGCGCTGGGTCCACGGTGGGCGCCGCCACCGCGCGAGGCGCCGGGTACGCGTTGACGACCCGCTCGCCCCACCCCCAGAGTTCTTCATACGTCGTCAGTATGGGCAGCACCGTCGGAACATCGGCCCGGATCGGCTGGGCGCGCCGCGGGCCCACGACGAGCAGCCGCACGTTGTATCCGGAGCCCTGGCGGCTGTACAGGCGGCCGTCTACCTCGACGGCCCCGTGCACCTCGTAGTGGTCATGCAGGTAGTTGAGAAGGTTGCGAGACCCGCCCTCCACTGCTCCCTTCGACTGGGCGCTGTCGGCCGCCAAGATCATCACGGATCGTCCGCCAGGCTTACGTGCCTCCAGGGCTCGCAGTGCGATGTAGTGATCGATCCTGCGCACATTCGGGAGCTTGTCGAACGTGCGTGGCTGCTCCAACGCCCCGAACGGCGGGTTGGCGATTGTGTAGTCGAAGCCCTCCTCTTGGTCGAAGCCATCCCGAAACCCGAAGCCCGTGGCGTCGCCCACCTGCGCGATCACACGCGGGTTCGCGGCGAGAACCGCCGCTCGTTTACGATCCAGCTCCAGCGCGAAAAGCCTCATCTCTCTCGGCAGCAGGTTGAGCAGTCCGCCGTTGCCACCCGCAGGCTCCAGTACGGACTTTCCGTCGACCGCATCTCTACCGACCAGCACGCGCTGGGCGATGACGGACATCGGCATCGGAGTCGAATACTGCTGCAGGTAGACCGACTCTGCAGTTCGCATCCGAGCCGTCGGCAACCCGAAGTAGAAGTCCGTCGCCAAGCGGAACGCCTGCACGTCGGGTGTGTTCGCGCGCTGCGCGAAGGCAGCATAGGCACACGCCTCGATGGCTTCCTGGAGCCGATGCATCTGCCCGTCCGACGGCGCTTTGCCGAAGACCACGGCACCGAACTTCGTCGCATCGCTCCAGTCGAGTTTCTCGCCACCCAGCACGCGGCCAACGAAGCCCTGCGCACAGGACCGCAGGTCCTCGTCGTTGTCAGCTCTCAGGAACAGCGCCCGCGGCGACTTCGCACCCTCTGCCCCCCGCTCGGTCAACACCTCGCTCGGGCCGGTGCGCACGAACCTGCCTGCGGCGCCCTGGTAGACGGTGTGTCCGTTCGCGTTGACGCCCAGGTTGACGCAGCGCAGCGCGGCTGCGTTAATGTTGGCCTGGAACTTCTGCAGGCACTTGGCCCGAAATACCTTCTCGACCTCGGCGGCCTTGACGTCGACGATCGGGGCGCGCGCGAGTCCCACGGCCTGCGCCAACAGTTGCGCCGACAGGCCTCGGCCCTCGCCGAGGTAGTAGATGCCTCGCTCGAACCGCGGACTCCCCTCGAACGGCAGAAACCCGATCTCTCGCAACTTCGCCGGATCAGCCTTGTCGTTGACGTCTATGAGCGACAACCGCTCGACGCCGTCCGACATTCGAATGCTGCCCAGGTACAACCCCTCCGCTGACAAGTCGATCCAGCGCTTGGTGCTCATTTTTAGTCAACCCATGGTCGCCGCGAAAACGGCTTGACGCGGGGGGCGCGTGCCCCACACGCGAAAACGGCCGGGTCGCAATGACGACCCGGCCGTTGGACGAGATGCCGGCGCTACGCCGGCTCCTGCTGCAGGCCCTCGCCTCAGAAGGACGGCTCGCTGTAGCGGGCGTCCTCGTCTTCCGTGCTCTGCTCGACGGCGGCGCCCGGCTCGGGCGCATCCGCGCCGACCTTCGCACCCTCGACTTCCGCCTCGGCGGCCAGGCCGCTGCTCAGCTCCATCTGCGGGGCAGCGCCCATCGGCAGGTCGGCCATCTTCAGCACGCGAGGGTAGAGGTCGGCCGGGGACGCGAACACCGCGAACGGCTCGCCGTCCTCGTGGCGATGGATGGTGATCATCGTCTCGGTGAAGCCCGGCGTCTTGCTCTGCCGGCCGTCGCCTCGCTCTTCGGAGATCGTGTAGGCAGCGAGCTGCGGGCGCTCGCGGTCGGCCACGTACGTCTTGCGCGAATCCGCGCCGAAGTCGATCTTCTCGGCCGAGACCACCTCCACGGTCAGCTTGCCCTGGGCCGCACCGCGGTACAGGTTCGTGATCTGGTCGCGCACGGCGGGGTCGGCCGTCACGATCTTCGGCGGCTCTTCGCCCTTGATGCCGGCGACGATCGCACGGATCGTGTCCTTCTGCCGGGTCTCGAAGTCGTTGCGACCCGGCGCCGCCGACATCAGGTTGCCGATGGTGGCGGCCGCGTCGAGCTTGCGCGGCACGTCCCGGTGCTCGCCCAGCGCCTGGTCGAAGATCTTGACGCTCTCCGTGTCCGCGTACAGACGCGGAGCCGCCACCTGCTTGCCGTCATGGAAGACGCGCACGATCACCAGCGGATCACGCGCACGGCCCTGGTCGTCCTTGACGGCCAGGCTGCGTGCCAGCGCCTCGTCGACGTTGTCCTTGTTGACGACGGCGCCGCCCTTGAGCAGTTCCACGTACGCCTGCGCGTTCACCCGCTTGCCGTCGACCTCGAACGCCTCGCGCAGCCGCACGTGAGCGAAGCCCCACAGCGGCTCGGCCTCCGGCTCCGTCGACATCGTCTTGGGCCAGTGGGCGCGGTACGTGGCGACGCCCGCATCGTCGCGCGACAGCAGCTTGGCGTCGTCGAACGAAAGCAGCTTGACGCCGTTCTTTGCCTTGTCCGCCAGGGCATCGCGGGTGTTGTCGCCGCTGACGTACTGCGCCTTGATCTTCTCGGGGCTTTCCTTGGGGCGATCGGCCTGGCGCTCGGCGACCGAGTTCAGGCGCACACGCACTTCCTGCTGCGGATTGTCGATCAGGTGACCGACGGCGAAGTGGAAGCCATCGCTGGGGGTGTCGTAGCGATCGACCTGCACGAACAGCCGTTCGGAGCGGATCTTGGGGGCCGCGGCGGGGCGCGACGACAGCATCGCGGGATCGAAATCGGAATTGGTGTTGCTCACGGTAATCCTTTCAGTGCCAGGTAGGGGTTTTCAGGTGCTGAGTCCCGCCCCGGGCCCGCTCTGCACTGGCCGGACAATACCCTCGGCAAAATGCAGAGTCAATACAAAGAATCAAAAATCGTATAGTCCAGCCTCAATCAAAGGTCGAAACATGCAATCGGTTCCGATTGAATGATCAGCTTGAAAACAGCGATCATGAAAAACTGACAGGATGTCGACAAAGTGAGCCTTGACTGTCGTTTCATGCATGATAGACAATGCACGAAACATATAGCTGCCACCCTGTCAAGGACTTACGCCAAAACAGGAAAAAAAGCAGATGCAGCACAAACGAGCGATACGGGACACGCATGGCATTCGATGAGCAGGCATGGATCGACAGATTTGTCGCGCAGGGAGGCACTCCCGCCGACGGTGCGTCCATCGCCCGCAGGATGAGCGAGGTTCGCTCGGGCAATCACGACGGCAGCATCGCCGCACTGATGGAACGCCCGTTGAGCCAGGCCATGGACTCGATCGGCGCAGCGACAGCGCCTCAAGGCCGTCCCCCCGCGCCAACCCCCGTCTCACGCACAACCCAGCCGCCAAGCCTCGCTGTCGCAGCGCATCCCGTCGCTGCGAAGTCGCCGGCAGCCGACGAGGGCGCGGACTTGTTCGGGACGGCGCCGGCACCGGCCGCACGCCGCAGCTCAGTGCGGCGCGTACAGCGCCAGGCCCCCGCCAAGCGCGGCCCCAAGCCCGCTGACTTCGACGCCAAGCCCGCCACGCAAAAGGAACTTGACCTCTATCAGCTTTCGATGGAGATCGACAAGAAGAACGCGAAGGAATCGGGCGAGATCGGCTACATGGCATCCGCAATGATCTACGCTTCGCTGCCCCACTCCGAGATCGAAGGCGGGTTCTTCAAGCGCCGCAACGGTGACATGAAGCTCACCATCATGAACGACCCCGAGATCGGGCTACCCTACGGCAAGATACCGCGCTTGATCACGGCTTTCCTCTGCACGCAAGCCAAGCAGAACGCTGCCACGCATGGCCCCCAGGTGTTCCTCGGCCACACTCAGGCCGAGTTCATGCGCAAACTCGGCATGACTAGCCGCGGCGGCAAGAATGGCGACCTGACACGCGTATGGGATCAGTCGAAGCGCTTGTTCTCGTCCGCGATCACCTTGATCGGGACGCCTGAGTCACAGTTCCACTTCGCGCACATGAATCTTGCCGAAAAGGGCATGATCTTGTGGAATCCACACGCTCCCGACGTGCGCTCGCGCTGGGAGAGCACGTTGACACTTTCGCAGCCGTTCTTCAAGGAATGCTGTGACCACTCGGTACCCCTGCACATGGCCGTCCTACACTCGCTGCGCAGCCCGCTCGCGATCGACATCTACGTGTGGCTCACCTACCGGATGAAGTCCATCTCGCGCACAACGCCCATCACGTGGGCCCAGCTCAAGTGGCAGTTCGGAAGCAACTACGCCGAGACCGCCCAAGGCGAGCGCGATTTCCGCAACAACTTCAAGAAACAGCTCCGCGCCGTGCTCGCTGTCTACCGCGAGGCCAAGGTCGTGCCCACCCAGGACGTCCTGCTCCTGCATCCTTCGCCAACCCACATTCCGAGTTAGCCAACTCCTCCCTTGATCGTTCCTCACACGATCTTTAGCCCGGCCGCGTGCCGGGCTTTTTTCTGTCGGCTACTAGACAGGCTGTAGCCAGACGAAGCGGGCGACAAGATGCCAACATAGTGCTAAGTCGGCGTCATGAATGTGTCAGAGCCGCCCACCGTTGTTCAGCGGCAGAACCTGCGCGGGGGCATGGGTTGTCGTGCAACCTTGCAGATGTTATAAGGGTTCACCATGGTCCGGATCGCCGACTATCCCCAGCTCACCTTGATCGCTTGGAACCGTCCGAAGGACGATCTGATCGATGAGGCGGATGCGCTTGCGCTCTACGAGCGCAACTGGGACTACGTCGATCGCAATGCCATCAGCGCCGCCGAACAGGCGTTCGTCAACCAGTTGGCGGCTCGCCATGGGAATGGCTGCTTCGCCCACGTATAGGCGCCCGCATCATCAGCGGATCGCCAAACTGCTTCAAGCGTTCGACCCCGACCTTCTCCTGAAGGCCGAGTGTTATTTCGGCGGCGGTACTGCCGTGGCGCTGCTGCTGGACGAGTACCGTGAGTCGGTCGACATCGATTTCTTGTGCTCGTCGCAGGATGGCTACAGGATGCTGCGCAGCGTCGTGGCGACCGATCTCGGCCCCCTCCTGCGCTATCCAGTCAAGCACCTGCGCGAGGTCACCAGCACGCAGAACAAGATCCTCACCTTCCTCGAAATCGACGGGGTACGCGTCAAGGTCGAGCTGCTGCGGGAGGGCAACACCTCCCTCGAAGGACACATGAGCACCGACCTCGGGGTGCCCATCCTGTCGCGCACCGATTTGTGGGCGCAGAAGCTGATGGCGAACGCCGACCGGGCGCTCGACAAGAGCACGCTGAGCCGGGACATCATCGACCTGGCAATGATGATCCGTGGATGGGGGCCCATCCCGCGCGACGCCTTCGATAAGGCGCACGCCGCGTACGGTGATTCGCTCGCGCGCGGGTTCCACAACGCCGTCGGCATGGTCGCAGATCCCGTGTACTTCGCCGCCGCTCTGCAGCGCATGGGGATGGACCCGGTACCGGCCGGTGAGATAGTGCCCCTGCTCGACGACGCCGCCGCGGCGCTGCCCCTCACCCCCGACGAGCAGGCGGAGCACGACCGGCGAGTAGCGGCCATGCCGCAACTGGAGCATTGCGCGGGCGCGCCGTTCATACTGTGGCGCACCGCTTGCGCCGCGTTGGTCGAGGGCGCGGCCGAAGTGAACTGGGCGCAGGTCGAACGCGACGCGGTGCGCGAGGGTATCGCGCTTCATGGTCGCGGCGCCCATGACATGATCGACACCATCGCGCGGTTCAGCCCCACCGCGACATCGACGGCTCGCATCCGGTCGGTCTCAACGCGCATCGAGCGCGAGGCCCCGGCACTTGAGGCCGAGTACGCCGCCCATCGCACACAGGCCGAACACGCCGGCCCGCAGTAAGTCGCCCTATTGCCTCGGCAACTGGTAAACTGCGTTTCACTGCTACTGCTGCGCGACCTGCCGTCGAGATTGCGCAGCCACCCCTCCAGATTACTTCCCCACCCCTTGTGGATATCCCTGTGTATATACCTGGGGATAACTCGCGCGCCTCACGCTGAAACACTCCTATTATTGCGCTGAAACACTCACGTTGTCGCGCTGAAACGCTCACATTGTCACGCTGAAACGCTCACGTTTCGGTCGCGCTGAAACGCTCACACCTCAACGCAGCAGCCGCAAAACGGGTGCGTCTCGCCGTCACCAAGTAGTCCAACAAGTATATGTCCTCTATTCTCTCAAGTATTCCGCGGCATCGAACACGGCCCGCAGAGCTGCGCTCGCTTCGCGAGCTTGTCTGCCGCCCGTCTTCTCAGTCCGCGGCGAACAGCCTTAGAGATTTAAAGCCTGGAATACAAAAGACGAATCCCAATACGGCTTTGGACGGGGGACATACCTGCGCACTACCCACGACTTCGAACGCGAGTTTCCATGCGCGTACTGCGTGAGCGTTTGAGCGCATGGTGAGCAACGCCAGGCTGCTAGCTTGCTGGAGTAGGTTCTCCAGTGCATACTTCACGCTTCCCCACACGAACCCGATCGCCCATGCCGTCCCTCGTCGCGCTGCCCGCCCCCGATGCGCACGCTGCTGTGATCACGCCGCCACCGCTACCGCGGCCGTGGTGCTTGTACCTGTTGGAGTGCAAGGGAGGCGTTTACTACGCCGGGATCACGAACGACCTGGACGCGCGCTACCAGGCGCACGCCACCGGGCGCGGCGCTCGCTTCACGCGAGCGTTTCCTCCCCGCCGCATCATCGACGTCTGCCCCTTCCCGGATCGCTCGGCAGCGTCCAAGGCAGAGGCCGTGCTGAAGGCGCGCCCGCGACGCGACAAGCCGGCAACGATCCGGGCGATGCGCGCGGCTGCGTCAACAGCGTCCCAGGCGAACGCTTGATCGTGCACACAGATCTCGTAGGGCCGGTCGGAATGATCCAGGAGGCCCTTGACCAGGGCTTGCTGGCTGCAATCTGGACTCGGCCTGTACGGCGTCTGCAGCGCGAACAGGCCACGCAGGGCCGCAATGGGCCCAAATCAGCGGTTTCCCGGCTCGTCTGGGGGGTCAACGTGGCATTCGGGCTCAACGTCCTCGATCAGCGGCTGGCCCGCAGGGTCACCTGCCTCCTACCGAGCGTCGCTCCGGCCGACCGCGGCGGGGCACGAGCATTGATCCAGGAATTCGTTGACAGCTTCGACCGCCACGCCGTCACGGCCGTCGATGACGCGTCTAGCCTCGAACACTGGATCTTCGAGGCGATCCATCAGGACGTGCGCCCTGCAGGCTCGGTGCACTTCGGGCGAGCTGCTGACTTCCTCGCATTGAGCCAAGCTCACGCGACGAACGTTGCGCGTCGACTACCTGCCGGCGACTTCGTCCGCTGAAGCCGGGCCCTCCCAGGCGCTCGATCGCGCTGAAGCACTCGTGACTTTGCGCCCCAGGCAGCCCTAGGATTTGGAGAACTGCGCCGGCACGGGATCTGTGGTCACCTCGCGCCAGGTGACGTCGCCAGCGCGACGCTCGAAGGTGCGCTCCGGCGCACGATCGAACACGATCGTCATGAAGTCGGAGTCCTTGCCCTTGCCCTCACTCCAGCCCTGGGCTACAGGCGAGTGCGCCTGCTCACGTTCGTCCCAGAGATCCGTGAGCTGCTGGTTCGTGAACTGCTTCGACGTCATCGTCGTAATCTCCTGAGCGGTTGCGGGCTCGGAAGTGTACGGCCGGGCTGCCCGGCGACGGCACGCGCAGCATGAGCTGCCCTCTCATGGTCAGCCTGGATCGTCGGGGGCGGCCTGCCTCATGGCCTGGGCCACTACGACTGCCACGGCAGCCGACGCCGCACTCCGATCGCGCAGGAGCTGGCGATAGGCATCGAAGTCGGCGCGCGTGGCGTATTCCCGGGACATCGGACGGTCGAGACCTTCCAGCGCCTGGGCAACATCGCGCCGCAGCTCCGCGAGCAACTCGTTCTTGGCGGCGCCAGCAACGGCGCGCCTCCAACGCTGGGCCAGGTCGTTCGCAGACCAGATGCTGCTCTCGACCAGCATCGGCCGCCCATGTCGAATTTCCAGCCACTGCCTGGCCTGCGCCGAGTCAAACGCAGCCAGGTGCTCGGCGCACTCGACGAGCTGCTGTTCCGTCCTGTCGGGCAACAGTCGGTCGGCGAGCGCGTCGCCGCGCTTGCGGCGTTCGGCCTCCCGCTGCGCATCTTCGCGTTCCTTGAAAGCCCCAGCCAGCGTCGATGCGCGCGCGATGTCGTCGGCCAGGCGACTGAGCGCTGCGACCGCATCGCGCCCTGCCTTCACCTGTGCGCCGTCCATGAGGTCGCCGAACTCGGCCAGGGCCTTGGACAAGCTGGTGGCAGTCCGGCGCGCCTGCATCTGGCGGCTCTTCAAGTCCGCGCCGCCGTTGAACGACGCACTCCCTTTGAACCGTCGGAAGATCAGTTCGTCGCGGGAGGCTTCACGGTAGGTCGGGCACCCGCCGTAGCGCGTCAACCCGAATTCAGATTCGGGCTGCTGCCCCTGCGTACAACCCCACTCGATGCGAACCCATCCCTGACGGCCTGTGAAGTGCAAGCACTTCTCGCAGTCGACTGTGACCGGAGCCTCGCGCCCGCGGCTGTGGGGAGGCTGTTCGCGTGACATGGCAGCAGTCCCAGGCTCAAGAGCGTGCCGCGAGAACGCTACGGCCGGTGGCCGCGTCGTACTCGCGCGGGTTCTCGTTGTGGACCGGGCACTCGTTGCTGACAAGGCCGCGGGCATGGTCAAGGCAATCGCACGCCTGCAGTGCCCGAATGTCGTTCAGGTGCTGGATAGAAGGAATCATGCCAGTCCTGGAGTCTAGGATACCGTTGGCGCACGCCCGCCACAGGATCGTGTCGACGGTGGCGACACGCAGGCCCGTCTCGGCCGCGAGGCGCACACACAGATCCTGCACGGTCGAGCCATCGCGATCGGCGAGCCGCTGAAGGTGGACGTCGGGCTTGGCGACGTCCATACCGAAGTTCTTGGCCAGGTGGTACTTTGTGATCGACCCGATCCACGGCAGTGCAGCCAGCAAAGCGAGCTGGTCGGAGGCCTGTTGGAAGTCCTCGAACAGACGCCCACGCTCCGCCCACACCTTCTCGATCGCGGCCGACTTGCCTGGATGCCTGAAGACCTGGCGAACCGCCAGGCCAGCGTCGAGCGCCGCCATGCACTTGTCAAAGATGACCAGGGCGACCGTGTTCTTCATCCCACTGTTGCAGATGACGAAGACGATCTCGCGCGCGAAGTCATCCGCGTTCGAGGGCGGCTCGATCGCCTCTGACCAGTCGAGATCGTCCAGCCCCTGAGAGCCGAGCGCCGCCAGCAGAAAGTTGAACACGTCGCCTGTGAGCGGCACATACGACGCCGGGTCGTAACGGCGAAGCGGCTCGACCGCGCGCGTGAGATCAGTCGTCATGGAGTCTCCCGTCATCACGCCATCAACTCGTCGAACCAGACCGGCTTCCCATCCTGGTCGGCCCAAGGCAGGCCGAGATCAGCTTGAAGCTCTGGCGCTGAACGCTTGGTGACTTCGTCCAGAGGCACGTACAACAAGACTATCGCCATGCCTGCAGGCGCCTCGACGTCGGGCGGCAGGCCCAGACCTGCGCCACCGACGACGGCGTGACGCAGCAGCTCGGAATTCGGGTTTGGTACCGTGCGGAGTTTAGGCATACGGCCTTCTTTGCAGGTTGTTGGAACGGCACCTCAGGTGCGGCTCGCCGATGAATCAACGGTAGAGAGGCTCCAGCCAACCCGCATCTGCCCTATCTGCGTCCCGAGACATGGCCGCAGCGGCAACATCCGGGCCCCAGCCGGGGAAGTCGAGCGGACGAGGGAGCGCAGCCCATGCGCGTATCGCCAATGGATTCAGGCTGCCTCCCCCATCCTGGAAGGTGTGCGTCGTGCCATCCCACTGAGCCAGTTTGCACGACGTGTCCCACATCGACAGCAGGAAAGTCGGCTGCACCCCTGGAGCGATGTCCAAGTGTCGGACTCCCAAGGGAATGCCTGAAGGCTGCAGCTCTGGCTCACTCGGCATTTCGACGAATTCCAACTCGACTTGCGTGATGTACATGGTCTGTCTGCTTTCGGATACTTCGTTCAAACGCCGGGTGCTCCGGCCAAGGTCACAAGATGCTTCGCGCCACACATAGCGGCACCGACCGTCCGGCGTTGCGGCAGTCCTCGAATTTGCCCCATTCAAACCACACGGCAACGCCCGCGAACGTCGCCCACAACGACATGAACACGAGCACGTATCCGACCCGGCCCCGCCTCTTCATGAATGACTCCTGATGACGTATCGCATGCAGGCCTGCGCCGGCGAGAACGTCGAATACAGCCGTTGCGCCAGGACGTTGTCCAGGGCGGTGATCCCGTATAAGCGAGACCACTCCGCGCTCGCCAGGCGAGCCAGCAAGTTGGCCGCCATCGATCGCGCAACCATCGAGTCGCGCCCCCTGTGCAGCGGGGCCACGAACACGTCTTCGACGTAGCACACCGGTTTCAGCTCCCACGTGCATTCGTGCTCGACGTACGTCACGAAAGCGACGACGTCTGCGTCACACACGGCCACCAGGCCACCGATGGAAGACGCTGGATCGAGAAGACGACGCCACGTCGCGTCTCCGACCTCGGCCGAGATCGCACCGCCGCAATACGCGTCCCAGAGCCCGCGCCATCCGGTCTGGTGCGACGCGCCTGGTTCCACCACTTCGATACCCATCTCGCTACTGCCTGTTCGTTATCGTGGAGCTCTGTTGAACCGCGGCCAGCTCAGCTCTGCTGCCTGACAAACTCTCCGCGAGGTTCGAAGCGACGTGCTCCGCCTGATCGAGCGCCCCCAGCACGTGCTGCGCCTGCTCGATGGCGCCAGGGTCGGCGGGTGCTGCCAACAGCGCGCGAAGGGCGTCAACGAGAGGATCGTGGAAGTTCCAGGTCGTCGCCAGGTGCTGCGCTGAGACAACGTGGCTCATAGGCAGCCATTCGACCGCCGATCCATCGCTGACCAGTTCAATACCGTCTCCACGCGGCCGAGCGCGCAGGCAGAGCAACGGTGCGTTTCGCACGTAAGGGGCTTTGTTCATCGCATTCCTCGGTGGCTTGCAGTTGACTACGGCTCGACGTATTCGACGGGCTTGCCCAACTTCTCGGCCAGCGCAATTTCGGCCGCAACGCCCCGCGACTCGCGCCAACCCGCGAGCATCAGCACGACAACCTTGGAGCACGCCGCCAACAAGACGCTGTCTTGATGCTGCCATCGTCCCCAGCCCGTCTCGACGCCCGACTCTAGGATGACTGCAACGTTGTGCGCGATCGGCGAAAAGACGGCCAAGCCGCTCGCGATCAGCTCCCCGGCCTTCCGGCAAGCCGCCACGCGCCTCGACTCCATTACGGAGGGATCAGCGTGGTTGTACGGGGACGCGAGATAGATGAACACCGATGTCACTCAGCCTAGTCAAAACGTGCCTGGTTGAGGCACCAGACCGGCTTCGTTGTCGTAGACGTCGAAGCCGCAGTCCTCATCGTCGCAGTGAAAGTCGTCGACTGCGTTGAGAACGTACGTGCCTTGCTCGCCACAAAGCGGGCAGCGAAGGCGAGTCACGAAATGGCCCGGCTCGTCGCTGGGCCCGATGCTGTCAGGATGGCGCCCCAATTCGCACGCCAGCCTAAATCGCGCCTCCGATCCGAGATGGCTTTCCCAGTGGATATCCCAAGCGGTCAGGGGCGCCATGCTTTCGAGCGTTGCGAGCGCGTCGGCTGGAACGCCCTCCGCCAGCCACCGCGTCCGAGCACGCTCCATCGCGGCAAGGTCGGGCGACGACACCGAGCCGCGCACGTCCTTGTTCGCCAGATCTTCAGGGGTCGGAGGACTCGCCATCGTCTTCACCAGGTCAGCCGTACGTCGGGCAGTGGTCAAGCGAGAGACCTTCGCCCTTGGTGAGCAACAGGCTGGCCTGCGCGTGGTTCTTCGCTTGCGCCCTGGTCATGTTGAAAGCCAGGTGCGTCGGCGCGCCAAAGCTGATCGTCTTGTGCACGGTCAGGCCGAGTTTGTCGCCAAGGGCTTGCGACGCCTCTGCGAGCGCCGCCGCCCTGCTCTCAGGTGTAGGCAGCTCCCCCACCGTCTTGGCTGCTCGCAGGTATGGCAGGCCCTGCGCGTCCAGGGCCTCGTAGTCAGGTCGAATCATCGCTGGTCAATCTCCGTTCGTGGCCGAACTACTTGCGGACCGTGTCGTCCAGACCAAACGAGCGCCGGAGCCGCTGATCCCGCAGCACGTCATCGAAAGTAGGCTTCCGAGGCCTCATGACGAGGACCGGAGGCACCGTGATCATGAGTGCGAAACCGACCGCCAGAATGCGCCAGTCCTGAGTGAGTGGGCCCAGATACCTGTCAAGCGCGTAGAAAATGGCGAGCTGCACCACCACGAAAAACAAGAACATGGCCGGCAACTGCACCGCATAGAAAGCCGCGCACTCAGAGCGGTATCTGGCGAGACGGTCTTCGAGATTCGAAAGAAGTTCGGTTTGCATGGCCTATCCAGGGGTTGGGCTGTCGACTGGCCTGCCTATACCAGGTGCCAGACAATGAGGCAGGCCGCGGTAAACATGCCGATGCCCATCGGAACGATGGGCTCGGCCTCTTTCGCGAGCTGCACGTATCCCGGAGAGGGCGGGCCGTCCTCAGCCCCGGGCCTGCGCACGTCGATCACGCAGAGAACCAGCCCGGTGACCACGCTGCCTGCCGGCCACCACCAGAACGAGAACTGCGCTCGGTGAGCGTACGCAACAACACCGCCGACGAGCAGCCCGCACACGAGCGCCAGTTGGAAGGCGAACCACGCCGCCTCGCCGCGCGACGTTGCCGCTTCGTACGCGGTCGACCCTGCCACTGTGCTGATCTCGGTCTCTTTTCGTGCTGACATTTTTGGCTCCGGCCTATCCGCGTTATGTCCTTGCGGCAATCGTCCTCTGGACGACGCCGTATCGATTCGCACCCGTGCTCAAACGACTTGTACGACCAGCTCGTACTCCGGCATCCAATCCACCCCGGCCTCGCCGTCAGCGAGAACGCCGTCGTCGAGCTGTGCCCGAAGGTGCTCCTCGATGTCGGACACGTTCGCCAGCCCGACCTCACGAAACTCAGCGAGGTTGTCCGGGGAGATTTCGACGATGATTTTCATAGACTGTGCCTTGTTCGTATCACTGCAACGTCCAACATGGAGCGCAGGTGGCTGAAGCTTCCGCCGCTACAGGCTCACCAAGTGAGCCTGTTTGATCACCGGCCATCCGCCACGCGTGTGCCGTCTGGACGAAGCAGAAAGACCGCGTCGCCACGCTTGTCGAGTTTCCAGGATTCGGCGACTAGATTGCCGCTCTCGATGTAGCGCACCTGGACGACAGGCTTGTCCAGATGGATGCAGTCCTTGGGGCCAGCAGCACTGGCCCTGTCGACAAATCCTTCCGGGCAAGGATCGTCGCCAAACACCTCGACCACCCTGCCGCCTGGCCGCCCGTCGATGTTGATCTTCGTCCCGCCACCCAGAACCAGCGCAGGCGCGTTGGAATCGGCCATTGCGAGGTAGGTCGCTTGCAAGCCTGCCAATGTCCCAGCACGGGCCGCAGACCACCACATGGCCGCCAGCAGCGCCACAGCGGCTACTACTGCGGCCATCGCCACAAGCTTCGTGGCGGCTCCAGCGAACTCGCGAGGCGTTGGCGCGCCGGCAGTCAAGGTTCTTCTCCGGGCACGAAAAACGAGCAGAACAAAAGGCACTACGAATAGGAATGCAAAGAGCAGGGCGACGCTGAGGCGAAGAGCGAGCATTTGACGTTCTGGCAGGGCCAGCCTATGTTCAAACCTTCAATGGTGCCGGGGGTGTGCGCGAGCGGCCACCCTACTTCGGGTGGTCATTTAGAAGTGCGCAGCCCAAAGCACCGCGTGCAGTCATCAGTCGATGGAGTATCGTGCGCATGGCCCCTCCTACCTACTCGTCGGCGAGGTGTTCGAGCTTGCCGAACATGGCTTGCTCGAATGGCGCATCGTCACCAGGTCGTGCGTTCTGCAGGTAGCGAAGGATGTCCATCGCGAAGTCGAGAGCGCGCTCCTTTGCAATGACCAGCCGAACCATATCTGGGTGCTTGGACTTGCCACCCTCGATCCGATGGCCGCCGCCCAGCTCGAATCCGTACTCGTTGAGTTCAGCCACGTTGCTTTCCAAGCCTTTCTTCACCAGGCGATCAAGCAGTCAACGCGCGCCGTTGCTGACCCTTTGCATACAGGCCCGGCAGACCTTCGATCAGGACTGCAGCCAGTTCATCCCGCCGCGCATCGTCGTAGCCCATCCTGGTGAGCATGCGCTTCACGTGCTCGGCGTCGAACGACTGAAGGGGCGTGCCCTTATACCCGGCCGCGAACGCACGGCTCCACGTCCTTGCGAACCACTCGCACAGCTCCAGCGCGATGGCCTCTGACCAGTGCTCCCTGCGAAGGAAGTCACGGGCCTCCGTCGGAGGAACCCACAAGGGCATCCGCAATCGCTTGAAAGCGGCCTCCATCGTCCTGTCGAGATTGGGTCTCATGGCGTCACCTGGGGCACTCTGTCCGCATTGAGAGCGTTGCCGACGGGCACCACTTCAGACACGGTATGAGGCACCCACTCGGTGCCATGACGCAAGCAAGTGCGGAACAGCAGACCCCCGGGCGCGTACCACACCTCCACCAGCCATCCTGCGTGGTTGGTGACAGAGGATTGCAGTTTGCACCCGGGTACGGCCGGCGCCGGGCTCGAAAACATATATTCCGTGCTGTCGATGACGTGGCTCATTTGGTTCGCTCGTGGCCTTGTTGACTCGCGACAAGTCGCTTGTTCGATGACTGCATGATAGTGTGCATGCACACTATCGGTCAACGACTTTTTGAAGCGGTCCGAAAACCTTCTCGGCGTGCGCCACCAACTCGTCGCTCAGGGCGCGGAAGCGCGTGGTGTCCGAGGCGCAGAAGTAGCCTTTCCATGTCGACTCTTTGATGCCACGAACCCCGAAGCCTCGATTGAAAAGCGTGAGCGCTGCCGGCTGGGATAAACCCGTCCCTTGCACCAGCTCGCGCAGACGGTCGTTGTTCGACGTTGCTTTAGTGTTCATGCACACCATCATAGCTCTGCGACGAACGCGCCCGCAAGCCTTGACGGTCAGCCGCGAGCACTGGCTTTCCGCTTCAACGTCAGCAACCCGTCGCGAACGAGTGCCAGCAGGCCCTGATTGATGATCGTCAAGGCGACGTCGTCTTCTGTCGCGCCAAGCAGCCCGAGCGCGCTGGCCGCGCTCAGCAGCTCGCGAGTCTGTTGGGGCACGTCCAGAAAGATCCTGGGATCAGCCGCTTCCACGACGGGGTACGGGCGTACTCCACCGGCCTTGTAGAGAAGATCTGCAGCGACTGCCCAAGGCGGGAGCCTGCCTTTGTGCGCCTCGGATACCCTGCCCTTGTTGCCATCGAGCACCGCCTCGGTGTGGCCCGTTCCGAGCCCATAGGTGTCCAGGAAGAGCGCAACCGCATCGCGGTTGCCCTCCAGCGACTCGTCGACGTCGGGCGCGAATATCCGTTCGGCCGCTTCGTCAACGGGCAACGTCAGCCAGTTGGCCTTCATCCAACCAAGGTCGCAACTGATGTTCATCTCGGCGGACGGTCTGCTCAGGCCTCTTTGCACGAGGCACTCGAAAACTGCCGCCTTGTAGTCGTCGAAGTCCGCAAAGGCGTGCGCGGCCGTCGTGACAGGTCGAAGCTTGCTCGGCATGAAGTGGCTTTCCTGGGTCAGGCTGGCGTGGCGCCGCTCATGAACGTCTTCGCCCACCTCACCATTGACTCCAGGACCGCTCAGGCCGCGGCGCGCCCGACCGCTCGTAGAGCCTCCTCGCCCGGGCCTCCGGCGACAGCACGTCGTCGAGTGGCGTGCTTGCGGCCCAGCGCAAGACGAATACGGATGCAACAACGATCAGCGGGAGCGCGTACATAGGCGACCTCAGATGACATGGTGACCGATGCCCATCACGAGCAACAGTCGGACGGCGAATGGGTACATGGCGTGCACGGCCAGCTTCATTCCGAAGCTGAACAACGCAGCGGCCGACACCAGCTCGAACTGGCGCCTGCGCGCCAAGTAACCCTCGCGCACCGCACGGTGACTCGCAATCGTCGCGATCGACGCTCGCAGTGCCACCGAGACGATCGCGATGGACACACCGAGCACGCACGCCTGGTCAATGGTCGGCTGCAGGTGCAGGTTCGCGAGGAAGACACTGGAAAAGAAAACGATCGCCATGGGGTTCACGAGCCCCGCCACGAGCCCGGTGCGGAACGCCCATAGCCAGGTCGCAGCGTGGTCGTGGCCCTCGACCCCTGAGCTGTTCGTGCGCCCTCGCCCGGCCTCGAACATCCGCAGCCCCAGAACGCCCAACCAGACGCCTCCGAGGCTGCCGATGACGGCGACAGCGCCGGCATGCGCCCGCAACAGCGCGGCCACACCGAACAACGCGAGCACGGCGAAGGTGATGTCGGCGATCGACAGGCCCAACGCCACGGCTCGGCCATATCGTGCCCCGTGCGCCAACGCGTTGCGAAGCGTCAGCACGAACGACGCCCCTGGTGTGAGCACGTTGAGCGCGAAGAGCACAACGATCGGGAGCACAAGGCCAAGCATGATCTATCCCCAACGCGTGACAGCCGCCCTGGTCTGACCAGGGCGGCTGCCGCAATGATTCTCGTGTGATGCGCGTGCCGTCAGTGGCTGACCGGCGCCGACGGCGCCGTGCCCGCCATGCTGACCTTGCGAGCCGACTCCGCCAGCTCGCGTTCGTCCTCGGCCGTGTCGTTGCCCCAGTACGCCTGGCAGACGCGAGGCGCGTCGGGCTTGGCGTGAGGGTCCTTCTTCTCCCAGATGGCGCATTTCAGGTGCTGCTCGCTTGCGACCTGCTCACGGTCAGCCGGGCTTGCAATGGAGGCGGCGGCTGCGACGGCCGTCAGGAACGTCGCGCAGGCCAGGGAAATGATGAACTTCTTCATGTCAGGAGGGGTAGTGAAGAGTTGATCGGGAGAGATGCGGCGGGACCCGAAGGCCCCGCCGCGCCGCCGCCGACGGATCAGACCGCGTGCTCGACGCCCGACGGTTCCTGCTGGTATTCGCCGTCGCCCTTGGCGCTGCGCGCCGCGCGGGCTTCGGCCTCGGCCTTCGAGTCGAGGTACTCGATGTCCTCGCACACGAACGAGAAGCCGTAGAACTTCTCGCCGTCCTTCTCGTAGTCGTCGTTCTCCAGGCGGCCGTCGATGCTGACGTGCGAGCCCTTGCGCAGGAACTTGGAGGCGTTGACGGCCTGGTCGCGCCAGAGCGTCCAGCGGACGCGGGACGTGTACTGCGTGATCTCGCCGGTCTCGCGATCCTTGCGGGTGCGGTTGCTCATGACCACGAACTGTGCGCGCGGCACGCCTTCGCCGTTGCCGACGTGCGTCAGCTCCGGAGCGGCGGCCAGGTGACCGATTTGACTGACCTTGACTTTCGACATGGAATGCTCCTCAGTGGTAGGAAACTTGAACAGCCGAGTAGTTGGACTTCAGCCAATTGGCCCACTCGGTCGAGAGCGCAATCAACTTCTGCCGGTACACGGCATTGAATTTCGGAGTCTTGCTGTGGTAGTTCGCAGCCTTCGTCCAAAAATCCTGGTCTCCCCTGTCGTTCAATCGCTTCGACAGCAGGAATGCGGCAATCTGCGCGTTGTAGCAACCGCGCCATTGCAGATCTGGCAGGCTGATCCCGTAGGGCGCCAGTTCGGCTCGATACGTCGCAGTGTTGATCTGGAAATGCGAGATGTCCGCGGTGCCGTTGGCGTTGGGTACCACCTGGCCGTTCGTGCCGCCCTCGATGCTGGCGATGGCGAGCAGCACGTTGGCGGGCACACCCTCTTTGGCGGCGGCCTGCACCACGCACGCCGTTGTCGCGGGCTGGAAGGCGTAGAACTCGTCCACGGGAAGGGCTACACCAGCCATTTGCCCTCCCGGAACCACCGGCCGAACGCGCCGTGCTCGAACAGATGGCCCTCCCCGACTTGCCAGCACCGGTAAGCTCGCTTCAGGCCGAGCACGCTGAACATGAACGAGAACGCCATCCAGTCGGCGACGACGATGATCGACGCATGCGAGGCCAGCAGCTTCATCGCCCACAAGAAGGTGCAGGTAGCGACGCCATAGAACATGCGCGAGCCCAGCTTGTGGCGTCTCGCGATGCGCACACGCTCCTCACGCTCCATGACGCTCAACGCCGCGATGGCGCGCTCGCCGCGAATACGCGTGGTCACTGCCCGGACTTCGGCCATGCTGCGCCCGCTCAATAGGGCGTAGCCGCACCCGCCCGGGCCGGGCGGCAGCCCGGCGCGCTTGGCCTGGATGGCGGCCTTGCGGCCTTCGTTGCTTTGGCACGTCCAGGCGTACGAGACATCGTCGCTCGACTCCCCGGATTCGTCGACGACGCCGTCATCGCTGCGAAACAGGATTCCGCCATCGCACATCGGGCAGGCCGGGTTCACTGAACCCGCCGCCATGTGCCGGATGCTTGCGAAAAGCGACTTGTTCAGCTTCCAGCCGAACACGCCGGCAGGCACGTCCATGAAGACAAATTTCCCGGCCTTGCGAACGCGCTTGAATGCCATGCTTGCGGTCTCAGTCAGATGCCGAAGATGGAATTTCGGACAGCAGAAAATAGCACACGAAGCCAGGATTGGGGGTGCATAGTTTCGACCGCCTGGCCGATTGCGCGCCCGGTGGTGTTTCCCCACGAGGCGCCGGTTCGTTCGGGCCTCGATTTCCTCAGCGGCGAGAAGTCCTGACCCGCGAAGACGGCAGAAAATCCCGGACAAGCCTGGTCTTGGAGCCCTTCAATGCGATCCGCACGAAGCAGCGCGTTCGCCTCCTGAATGGTCGCGCTGCCTGGGTCACGCTGGGTCATCAATGCCATTTCTGCAGCTCCGTGGACATGGGAAGAATCTGTTTATCGATTCTATGTGAGAAATACGTGATTATGCAAATTGAACAGGAGCCCGGGCGGGCGTACACAGTGCGTGCGCCGAGGACTCACTCCTTCAGCGCGCTCTTCACACGCTGCCTGCAGATCTGCTCGATTTGCGCGATCGTCAGGCGGATCTCATCGACTGACCGCGGCTCGGGCGTCGGCGGCGCCGGGTACGCTGTCGCGGCCTCGACTTCCTGCTGAACAGCGACGATCCGATCTTCGGCTGCCCACTTCTGCTCCAGCGTCGTGTAAGGACGCTGGCGAGCTGCCATTTCGACGTCGAGCATCCGCTCCGTGTTGGCGACGCTCATGTCGTCGTACATCTCTTGCTCGTCGTTGCCCTCCTCGACGTCGTCGAGCTGCAGCAGGCAGGAGCGCAAGATGGGAAGAGCCCGCTCGCGAAACGCCTCGGCGTCGTCGTTCGACACCTGCAGCAAGCTGGTGACATCGCCCGCGTCGATTCGCAGGTCGTCACCTTCTTCGATCTCCACGGGAACGGCACTCTCGTAGGCCGAGCTGCCCGATGCAGGGGAAGCCAGCACGGCAGCGCTGATCCCCAGCAGCACGCGCTCTGCGACCGCCTGCTGCGTGCGCGCATCGTCGGCGCCCACTGGCGACGCTGCCACGAAGGCCGTCGGCGCGATCGGCGCCGCAACCGGCGCCGCGGGGACGGCCGTCGCGGCGCTGACCCCTTGGCCTGCCACTGCCGGCGCTGCCGCAGGTGATGGCGTGGCGGTCGCAGCCGTGGGAACGCCGCCAGGGGGCGCTGCGCCTTGGGTGGCCGGGGCCGACTGCCGACCGAGGAACCAGCCGAGAACGCCCTGCGTCGCGTCGGCCCGCGCCAAGCGGGGCCGGTCTTTGACCGCGTAGTTCTTCTCGAACAACTGATGCAGCGTCACCAGCGTGACATCGGGCTTGATGCACCGCCTGACAGCGTCGGCGAACGACCCGTCGACGAGTGATTTCATCAGCAGCTCCGCTGCCTTCTTGTTTTGCGGAAGATCTGCGGGCTCCGGTTGCTCCACGGGGATGAGGTCGTTGATCCGCATCATCTTGGGCGCTTTGCTGGCCGTGTAGAAGCCCATGCCCCGGATCACCCGGACGCCACCGCTCCTGCCGCCTTCTTCTTTCTTGCCGATCAGCAGCGTGAACTCGCCGTCTTGCTGCGCGGCGAAGTCGTTGTAGTCGATGCGGCTGCCGTCCTGAATTCCGACATTGTCTTGTTGCCGGAAGGACTCGTTCACTGCGCCCATCGACCGATCGAAGCCACCCATCATTGCTTGAGCCGAGGTGCTGGCCGCGCCCTTGACGCGCCGCCAGGTCTCCGACTCTTCGCCCGAGGTCAAGCGCCCGACGGCGCGCACATTCGTGTTTTCCCACGTGGCGTCCGCTTCCTCGGCGCTCGATTTCTTCAGCGACGAGAAATCCTGCGCCGCGAAGATGACGGCAAAGCCAAGGCTGCGGGCTTGCGCCGGAGCGACCGCGAAGCCGATCACCGCGTAATACCCGTATTCGTCGAGGATGGTGTAGAACGGGACATCAGCGTTCGTCGGACGCGAGTCGATGATCTCCCGAACCACGCCCTCAACCCGGTTGCCCAAGCAACCGGCCATCATCTGTTTGATGCTGCCGACGATGAGCTTGCCGAGCATCTTCAAGCTGTCCGGCGCCCGCTCCAACGCAGGCAGGAGAACGACCAGGCAGCGGCGGTTGACCACCACGTCGAAGAAGTCGACGTCGCCGACCTTCGACTTGAAGATGTGCCCGTAGTTGAAGTTCAGGTCGTTGAAGATCCGGGTGAGCTGCATGACGATGAAGCCGTGCTGCTCCAGCGTCTTTTGTTCCTGCTTCTTGATCTTGCTCTTCTGGTATCCCGGCAGCGTGGTCAGGTACGAGCGGAGCGGCGCGACGATCACGTCGAACATGTCGCCGTACTTGCCGTTGTGCTCCCAGACCAGTTCCTCGATGACGTTGATCTCGAAGAACTCCAGATACTTCTCGGGGCTCAGGTTCAGGTAGCCCTTGTCGCGCAGGTAAGTCAGCGGTCGCGTGAGCGCCGCGACGAAGCTGATCGCGCGACCCTTCCACATGTCGCCGCCCCCGCCCGAGTCGTCCATCATCGACACCAGCAGCTCGATCAGCATGCCCGACGACGTGTTCTGCATCAGGTTCAGGTTGTTGGTGACCTTGTCGATCTGCTTTTCGACGAAGTCTCGGCCGGACGTGATGAAGTTGATGATGAGCTGGTCGTGCTCTCGACCCAGCAGACGGCAAAGACGGAAGATCTCCTTCTGCAGCTTCGGGTCGCCCTTGCCGTCGACGTAGATGAACCCAGTGTTTTGCACCAGCGCGTTGAAGACCAGCCCGAGGAGGAACTCGGTGTTGTGCGTGACGATGTTGTCGTTGGTCACGTACAGGTGATGGGGGTGGTCGACCTCGATGCAGCGGCACTCGTGGGTGCCGCTCGGCTCCACCTGAGAGATCGGCACCCAGCCATGCAGCCGCGCGCCCTTCTGCTTGCGACGTACCACCGGCAGCAGCACACGCGAGCCCGAGACCATGAGGTCGCGGACCGCATCGGTCGTGATGGTCACGGCATCCTCGCTGCGGTCCGGGCGGCGCACAAGAACGCGCCAGAGATGGTCGCCGGTCGCCTCGGCTTTACGGCCGTCACGTGTGCGCACCGTCCATACCTCTCGGGCTCCCTGCTCGAAGATGCGCAGCACGGGCGCCGTCCCGCCGTCGGGTGTGCACACGACGTCGTCGACCGCAAGCGAGCCCATCGTGCGCCACCCGCCTGGCGTCAGCACCAAGGCGTGGAGCGGCTGAGGTTTGCCCGAGCCCGTCGTCCCCAGCACGAGCATGTGCGTGCGCAGGTCGGAGTCGGCCGAGTACACCGGCTCCTTCGTTTCGTTGTCCTGAGCAAGGTACGTGATGCCGTTGCCCAGCTTCCAATCCATCTTGCCAGTCTTCGGGTCCTTGACCCGGTTGTACGAGCCGTCGCCCACGCCTGCGTGGATGGGAACGCGGTAGGGGAAGTCGAAGCCCCGACCGGTCGTGCGGACGTATTTGCGCTGAAACGCCCACGTCCCAAGTAGCATCAACTCGCCCGATAGCGGGATCTTCAGGAGGCACAGGGCGATGATCGGCAGGAAGAAGATCGTGTAGATGACCCCGTCGCCCGAGTTCAAGAAGTCCTTGATCCTGCGGCTGCTCGTGCGCGTGTCCTTGCGACGGCGTTGCGAGCTGATCTCGTCCGCACGCGATGCGCCCTTGTATTTCGTCATCGTCGGTCTCCGGGGAAGCTACGCGCTCAGGCTGCGGCGCCGAGGGCCGCGTAGTAGCCTTCGATGACCTGGTTCGCGACGCGCTCGCAGATCGAGTCCTGCATCTTGTCGTCGATGAAATCGTTCTCGCCGAACATTTCGAGCTTCAGCTTCTCCACGAAGGTCTTGCAACCACCCGACGGAAAATGCCGAGCCAGCGTTGCCCGTGCGGCGTTGCCGCCGATAGCTGCGGCGACCATGTTTCGAACCTTCCGGTCGTATGCGCCCGTTGCGAGCGCCCAGAGCCTCATGGGACCCATCGTGGAGGTGAAGAGCTGGCTGTACGTGCCCTCCTCGGTGACGAAGCGGGCCAGGAACGTCGCGCCGTGGCGCGTCGGCCCGTTCACGTAGTTGAGGAGCGCCTGCTCCTGCACCGCATCCATCCCGACGCTTTCACGCATCCACTTCCGCGTTTTCTCGGTGCCGGCATCCAGCATGAAGAAGGTCGTGGCGATGCTCGTGAGGGCACCGAAGTCACTCATGAGTTGGCTTGCGAGCACCAGCTCCATGTTCCACTTGCGAGCCTGGCGACCATCGATCATCACCTGGGCCTGGAGGATGGATTCGCCCGCGTCTTCGTCGAAGTCCGCTTTGCCCCCACCGATCTTGGTCAGGTAATACTCGTCCATGCAGAAGACCTTGTAGTCCTCGGCGATGTCGGACACCAAGCGCTCGTAGTACGGCCGATACTTGAGGTCGAATAGCGGCAGATCCTCCACCGAGAACGCGACCTTTTTCATGAACGCCTGACGGGCGACCATGTACATCAGCGTGGTCTGCTTCGTGGCCGGGTCGCCACCCTGGATCACCACGTCCTGCAGGTCGATCGACAGGATGCGAGCAGGGCCAATGTCGAACTTGGTGTGGCTTCTGAAGATCGGGAAGTCGGCGATGGCGTCGCGCACCCCGGTCATGAACGCACGGTAGATCAGTTGGCCGCCTGCCACGCGGTTGTCGGCGTACTCCTCGGCGACCTCCGTCGTCGTTGCAACGGCGATCAGCGTCTCCAGCGTCGGCATTGCGTAGCGATGGGCGAGTTCCGCTTCGTAGAGCATGCCGGCGTCGAAAAAGGCGTCGGACAGCTCCCAGTAGGTCGTTGCTTGCCGAATCGGAAAGCGGATGCTCTTCACCGCGGCATCCAGCGCGTTGTCGTGCCCTTGCTTGTAGGTCTCCGGCATCGACTTTTCATGGCTGTCGCTCTTGAGCTTGTAGGCCGAGTCGAGCATTCGACCAACGAAGTTGCTCATGCCGTCGTAGGCACGGCCGCGGCGCTCGGGCGGCGTGACTAGTGCCGTCATGAAGTTCACGAGGAAGGCGCGGTCGCGCGGCAGAGGGGCACGCATGCCGAGCGGCGTGTCCATCACGTTGATGCAGTAGGCGTCGGTGTTTTGCAGCCGCTTGTAGACCGCCAGATGCTTCATGTCTGGTGGCAGGTTGTCCTCGACCATGCTGATGAAGCCCGAAGATGACACGCCGACGTCCACGATGCAGACGTACGGGAGCCTGGTCAGCCCCGGCATCAAGCAACTTTCCAAGTTGCTGTTGTTCATCAACACCGACTTGCCACTGCCGGGTTTGCCTGCGATCAATGTGATCCAGGTGCTTTGTTGCGGACTGAAGCGCTGATAGCGCAGGATCTTTCCGTCCAGCGAACGGAAGATCGTCGAGCCCTGCGCAAACGGTGACGCCGGACGCGTCAGCGGGAGCATCGAGATCGCTTCGCTCAACGGCGCGGCAGCAGCGTTGGCGATATGCTTCCAGGTCAACCCGATGACATTGCTCTGAAAGGCCATCATCGGATTGCCGCTGCGTTCGACCACCGTGCTGCTTCCCCAGGCTTCGAGGTTGCGCCACAGCTTTGACTTGCGCACGGCGAGTTCCCGGGCGCCCTCAGGCCCGGCCTTTGACCAGGTCATCGCGGCGATGCGCAGCTTGACCGCGCACTCGTTATCGCGCACCCGCTCGCGCAGCGCCTTGCTCGCGAGATTCATGTTGCGGTTGCCCTCGTTTGTGGCCCCCAGGACGCTAGCAAAAATCTTCTTCAGCGCCAGGATGCTCAATCCGTCCGACTCCAGCATGAAGCTCACGCTGTAAGGCACGGCACGCACCCTGCCGTCCTCGCGCGTCTCGGCGCGGTTCATGGCGTTGAAAAGCGAATTGAAGACCTGGGGGGTTTGAGGCGGAACCTCGATAAGCAGGGGCGCATAGATGCGGCTGCCAAGCCGAAGCGTGGTCGGGTCGGGCAGGTTGTCGCCTGAGCCTTGCCCGATCTCGCCCATGGCGCCCATGATCTGGCGGGGCAGCCGGGGATACAGGTGTTCCGACGCGTCGGTGGCAACGTCGTTGCTCTTCCACCGAAGAGGGATCGGCGAACCGGGGATGCATGGACGCCAATCTCCGCTGGTGTAGTCCGGGGCGACGCTCCGCTTGACGCTGCGCAGCATCTCGGCGATATCGATCATCTCCAGGGAGCACCCGAACTCCGGGGACTGCAGGTCGTCGCACATCTTCGACACGAAGGCGGCATGTCGATCCAGAAGGAAACGGATGGGGCGCATCAGATTTTGCGCATCCGCCATCGACGGGATGTTGGACGTCTTCCGCAGCAGATTTGTCTCGTTGCGGCCGAGCTTGACCTCCGATGGGTCAAGCAGCGACGGCCTCGACCAGAAGACGAAGTAGGTCTCCTCGTCGTACACGTAGTCGCTGTACTTCGCCACCCCCTCGTCGATGAGGTCTCGGATGTCGAGCGACAGGCGATCGGCTGTCATGCGCTGCTGCGTGGCGTTGGTCTCCAGGGTTGCCGAGGCGTCCAGGTCGCGACGGAAAACGACTTGAACCTGGTGGCCCTTGGCCTTGAAATACACCGACAGCGTCTGGTTGATCAACTCCACCATGTGGCCGAATTGCTCACGCCCGAGAATGCCCTTGGTGCCGTTGAACTTCACGATGGATGCCAGAGACCCGTCAGTGCCGACAATCGCATTGCCGTCGGTCGTCTCCAGGTCGCAGTAGTCCTCGACGTCCGTCTTCAGGATCGAGATGATGTGCATCAGCACGGCTTCAAGCTTGCTTGCCACGGAACACTCCTTGGATGATCGATTGCACTTCGCGCTGTTGCTCGTCGGCCGAGGTGTCAGTGCGCAGAAGCGCTGCGTCGAGAGCGAGGATCGACGCGTAGTCGCCCTGCTGACGCAGATAGGTGTCAATGAAATAGAGGGCCGCAGGCTCCGGTGCCGGAGATCCGGCTGCGCCCGGCGCGTGTTCGGCGGCTTCAGGCGGTTCCATAAACGCCCTCGGTTACCTGAGGCCGCCCGGCTTCAAGCAGCTTGCTCGCAGGCGCCAGCAAGCCTGTATCCGTGACCAGGTCGAGCGTGTGTTTCAAGCCCCCTTCCGGGTACTGAACGACGACGTTGCCTCCGCCGTAGCCCCAGATGCTCAGGCCCAGGGCGTACAGCCGTTGGGCATAGTCGAACATCGCCATGCGATCGAATGCCCTGATCCACGCGGCGGCAGCGGTATAGCGAGGCTCGTCTCGCCCACCGCGCTTGATCGTCATTGCTGTCCAGACCTGTTCGGCCACCAGCGAACAGGTGATCGACAGCGGTGCGTAGTCACCTGTAGGCAAGCAATGCCGTTGCGGGACGGCAATCGAAGGCTCACACGAGATGAGCACGCCGTTGTAGCGGATGTCGGCCCATTCGCGGGCCATGCGCCACTCGACGTCCGTGAGCCACCGTCGTATCGACCGCGCGCCGCCGCCGATCGAAAACACCTCGGCTACGTGCGGATTGACGTTGCTGACCTCCGCGTCGACCAAGAAAGCACTCTCGGATTGATCGAGCATGCGCTCGATGGCCCCCTCGCCCCGCGGCAGCGCGGCTGCTGGGATGTGCTCCCAACGAACGTCCTGGGGTACGGGTCGCGACAGCAGGTCGCGCGCATGAAGGAGTCGGTTGCGGCGCAACGTGAGCGGCTTACCGCCGTTCATGTGCGTGTTCGACTGCAAAGTGCGCACATACGCGTGCTCAGCAGACTCCCTGAGCACGTCGTGCATGTCCTCAGGCACGTGTGAGGCCGGTGCCTTCATCGCCAACGCGAAGTCCTCGTTGAGCGTCTTGCTGCGCGGGTAGACGCCCAAGCGTGTCTCGGCGTAGTCGATGACACGCTGTGCCACCGTGGCAAGTACGCGCGTCACCTTGTCCAAGGAGACGTGAGCTGGATCGACTCCCAGCTCCGAATACAGATGCCGCAGCGTGGAGCGCATGTAGGCCTCACTCCGGAAGTTCGGATGCGCATGAAGCTTGGCGCCGAAGAACTGCGTCTCCGTTAGATTCGTGATCCACAGGGTGTCTGACGGCAGCTCCTGAACCATGGAGATCCGCTTGGCGCCCTCCCCTGCCACCGACGCCCATCCGCTGTCCAGTGACGCGAAGGTCTTGTCGCCGACCGATAGGTTGGTCGCGCTGTCGAAGCACACAACACCGATGCGCATCTCACGCCTTCAGGAGTTGGTTGGCAAGCGCCGACCAGATATCCACTGAAAACTGTGGACGAAGATTGGCGCAGTAATACTCAAGCTGTCCCGGGTGGAACGCCTCGCGTTTCGGAACAACGCGTATCAGCGGCGAGCACGAGCTGACGGCCGCGGCGTAGGACTTGTCGTCGAGTGCGGAGAACGCCTGCGCGTAGCGCAGCGGGTCGCTCAGGTCGTCGCCGAAGACTGCCTTCATGCTGTCAGCACGCGAGCGGAACAGCGCGTACAGGCCCGTGAGTCGATCCTTGGTGTTCTGATCCCCGATCATCGCGGCGACGAAGTAACTGCGCGCGATCTGGTTCACCTCGACCTGAGTAAGCTCGGGGATGGCGGCGATGAAGGCCGCGCCCTTCATGCCGCAGAGTCCGAGGTGGTGGACCATATGGCACAGATTGCAGACGGTCAGAAGGTTCGCCTGGTCGTTGTTCTGGTGGTTGTCATCGGCGTGATGTACCTCGTGGTACTTCGCCGATTTGAAGCCGCAAAATCGGCACGTGTAGTTGTCTCGCTTGAGCACCAGCTCGCGGGTTTCCGCAAAGGCTTTGTCCGCGAGGTGTGCATGGTCGTCGTCCATGCGCCATGTGCGGCGCTTGACGCCGAGAATCGGCTGCGCGCCCTGGCGCGACAGAAAGGCGACGGAAAGGGGCGGCACGGCTGCCGCGGGCTTGCTGGGAGCACCCGGCACGGGCTGCTGCGAAGGGGTTTGGCGCATCCTCGGAGCTTTCGATATGAGTGCAGTGGATGACGCGCGGGGTGCGTCCACCCCGCGCTGGGCTTCATCCGAGGATGGTGTTCTTCATGATCCACATGATCGAGCCGACGCCCGCCATGGCGCCGCCGATGAACAGGCCGACGACCGCAGCCTTGGGGCTCTCGCGCTCGTCCTTGCTGGCCTTGTGCATCTGCACGAGCGACAGCGCCACGATCACGAAGCCGAGCACGGCGACGATGGCGATGATCATCGCCGCGATGTTCTGGCTGCCCGTCGTGATGTTGGCGGTGACGTCGCTGAGCTTCTTGCCGCCAGAGGTGTCCTGGGTGAGGTCGACGGTGCCCGAGGTGCCGGTCTGGGCTTGAGCCTGGGTCGAGAGCGCCAGGGCGCCCCCGATGATGAGTGCGGCGAGCGCCGACACCTTGGTGTCTGCGCGGTCGCGCGCGCGGATGAGAGCTTGTTTCATGTTCCAGTTTCTCCTAGCTAGGTTGAGAGAGGTGCGCCAAAAGGAATAAAGCCGCTTGTTGCGCGACGCTTATGGCGTCGTCGCGCATGCGTTGGGGGTGTTGATGGAGGTGAAGATCCCGATCACGTTGTAGCCAAACTGGCAGTTGATCGTGTCGGTCGTCCACTTGAAGTTCCAGCACAAGAGGCCGCCCACAAGCCAGGCGATTGCGACTCCGTAGCCGACCGCACCACCGCGCGCCTCGGCCCGGTGGTTGATCGTGGTCCAACCCTTGATCATCGCGATGAAGCCGACGACCTGCATGATCCCCAGCAAGGCCGCCATGGCGGCGAGCTTCTGTTGGTCAAACGAGTTGTCGGTTGCCGTGTAACTCAGGAATCTGGACGCAACGTAGTCGTCCGTCAGGGTGCGAGTCAGTACCCCGACCATCTGCAATGTGCCCATCGCGCACAGAATCCCGCCGATGGCGAGCTTCACGAACGCGCCCCCCACGCTGAACTGCTTGTGACCCGCGAGGTACTTGGAGGCGTTGTCATGGCTAACGCCCCATAGCTCTGCCAGGGCTACCGCCGTGAACCACAGCCCCATGAGCGAGGCAATGGCTTGCAGCATGATGATCAGTGGGGCGATCGCGGAACTGAAGTTCGCGAGCAGCGTCATCAAGTCGGGCACTTATCAGCTCCTTTGTTGATCCGTGCGCAAATCAGTGGCCGGGTGGAACCGTTGTGTCGGACGACGTGAGCACCGCGCCCGTGTCGGCCCTGATCGCCTTGACTCGCGGTCGTGGGAGTTCGTCGCCAACGACGACGCTTTCGGTCGCCCCGTCCTTCGCCGATACCCAGGCACGGTCGCCCACGACGGCGAGCGTGTGATAGTCGGACGCGACCCTGTTCGGGGGCGTCGGGTGCAGCAGTTCCTGCTCCGCCTCTCGCGACAGCAGGCGGCTGTCGCGAACGCGCGCCGAGGTCGGGCGCGAGGTGCTCGCGTGGGCGGGCTTGCCGCTGGCGGCCCGCTGCGATTCCAGCGCGGTGATCCGCGCCTCATGGTCGCTGAGTTCGGTGTCGACCTTCGCCAAGCTCTGGTCGCTGGCGGAAGCCGCGCTCGCAGCGGCCGGGGCCTGGATCGGGACGACGCGCGGAGCGGTTGCGGGGGCGTAGGCCGGTGCCGGCGAGGGACTGACGGTGCCGAAGCTCGCATCCAGGACTGGGGCGGACGCGGGTTCCGCCGACCCGTGCTGCTGAGCGTGTCGCTGAACCGCGTGCGGCGCAGTGCTCTTCTTCGCCGTCAGTGCAGCGATCACCGCGGTGATCACGATGATCGCGAGCATGAAGCCCCCGAACACAAAAAGCAGCTTTTTCATGGTCATGTTTTGCATGGTTGAGGCCTCTTACTTCGGAAGGACGTCGGCCATGAAGACCACGCCGATTCCCTGGTTGGCAGGAACGATGTAGGTGGCGGGCTCGCTGAAGGTTTTCTTGACCTCGCCACCCGCAGTGGTGCCCACATTGCCCAGCGCGTACATCGCGATGCGCTTATCGCTCAGCGCGTTTTCCTGCACGAGTAGCGTCGTCCCGTTCGGGAGCACTTCGGTCGTGCCCTGCGGGGCTGCTGCCGCCTGACCCAGGCCAGCGAGGATGGAGCCAGCAAAGAGGGCTGTGTAGCGCTCCAGCGTATGGTTGTCGATGGTTTCGGCCACGCCCTGCTTTGCGTCTTGTTCGCGGATGGCGATGGCGTTGATGGGGAGCGTCGGGCGGTCGTCCTGCGGGGCCAAAATGGTGAAGTGCAGGCGAATATTTCGCGGCGCCTGCTCGATCTTGCCGATCAGCTTGGAGCCGTCGTACGGCCCGCCACGAACCGTGGCGAACACGTCGCCGCCGTCGTCGGTGTTCACTTCCGCGTCGGTCGTCGCGAAGATTGCGTGGCCTGCTTTGAAAAGCGGCTTTTTCTTGGAGGCGTCTGCGCCAGACGCGCCTTCCTCGGCTGCGCTGGCAGCCTCCGACCTGCCGCTGGTTGCACCGGTGCGAACTGCGGGCAAATACGACACCATCGTGAACGTCGCATGGGAGTTGATCCCGGACTCGCCCTGCTCTTTGCCGTACAGATCCTCGACCCGGGCCTCGACGAGCTTGCGCATGCGCTCCTCGTACTTCTCGCGAGCCGCAGCCGCCTTGTCGGCCTCTGCTTGGCGGCGTTGCTGCTCTTGCTGTTCGGCGTGGTTCTGCTGGTTCTGCTGATTCGCACTGCTTGCCGGAAGCGCGACCTGCACGGGGGTGTTCCTCGGGGCGTTGGCAGGCACCTGCGGCGGTGCCTGTGGCGGCACGGCGCCGGCGTTGTTGTCGATGGGCATTGCGATTTGCGGCTGCGCAGCCCCGCTTGCGGCCTTCAGTGGCTCGGCGCTCACCGATGGAATGAACTCGGGCTGGTAGGTCTTGCCGCGCTGTGCTGCTTCGTCGGCTTCCTGCGCTGTGACCGCGTTGCGCCGGTTGATCTCCTGCTGGCTCACGGGGTCGATGGACGGCCGTGGGCGTGGCGCCCGCGGCATGTCCATGGCCGACGCCTGAGCGCTCTGATCACCCTTGTGAAGGCCGCGCACTCCGAGCGCGACGAACACGACGGCGAAGACTCCCACGAGAATGAGTGCGGCCTTACCGAAGCCATGGCCGAAGACACTGTTGAAATTCGACTTCAACTCGGAGGCGCCCTTGGGCTTCGGCTTCGCCGAACCCTTGGTCGCATTCTGAGCCGCCTGTGTCTGGCCCTCGGGCTCGAAGCCCGCGTGGTCGTCTGGCATCAGAGAGTCCTGATGGTCCGGCGTGTTAGCCGTTCCGGGGTCTTGTTCGCTCATGGAAGGGCCTCAGTTTTCAAGGAAGACGGTGACGGCATGACCGCCGTCGACGAGGGTGACGCTGCTCTGGAGCCCTGCGAAGCGAAAGACCGCCTTGCCAGTCGTTGACTTGGCGGACGATACCCAGGCGGGGTATAGCGCCTCTGCATCCGAGCGGACGTAGAGGCTGTCGCCAACCATCCAGGCCTCGGTGTTGTCGAGGCCTGATACATGGAGTCGCTTCGCGTCCTTCGGGGGCACACCGTCCAGGAACTGCGTCAACGTGGTGTCGATCGTTGGCGAGTTGCGAATGGTGGTTTCAGCGGCAGAGTCGGGGTTGTGGCCCGGAATCTTCGCGTCGACGCGAGCGTCGATCTCGTCTTGCGCGGCTGCCAGCACGTAGATCACCGGCGTCGCGAGCCCTTTCAGCCGGACAACCACGCTGCCGTAGACGGCTGCCCCCTTCGGCTCGATCGTCATCACGTTCGTAGGCTCGACGCCTACGGCGCCCTGCCCTCCCGCGGCGCCCTGGTGGCCGTCGTCGAAGTTCTCGCGATTGAGCACCACGTTGTCGATGATCCATGGCTGGCCGTTCATGTCGCTGAAGACGACCGTGCTCGGCATTCCATGCGACAACCGCAGCGGCGGGGGCTGGACGCCCGGCGAAAGGTCCATCAGCAGCGTACGCGTGACCGGCTTGGCAGGAACCAGGTACGGCGTGGCTTTCTGGCGCTCACGTTTCAGGTTGAGACGCTTGAGACGCGCGTACTGCGCGTCTGTCAACTGCGTGGCTTCGATGTCGTCGATGGCCTGCTCGACGAGTTTTTCCGGCGCGGCTGGGCGCGGCGAGGACGCTGCTGCGTCAGCAGCGTGTGACTGCTTTCCGAGGCCGCTTCTGGGTTCGGGCGTGGAGGCGGCCGTCTGGGGCTTGCCCGCCGCCTGCGCCAATGAGCACTGCGCGGTCAACGCCAGGCAAAGCGCTGCGCAGGACACAGCAAGTTGTTTGATGAATGCCATGTCACTTGCTCCGCACGATGGGGTGAAGAACGATCGAATCCACGGAGATCCCCTTCGGGTTCAGTGCCGTGGGGGTTTGCTGCATGACCTTGACCTCGGCCATGAAGTCCTGCGTGTTGTTGGGAGCGGCGGCCCCGCCCACGTAAAACTCGATCCCGACCGGTGCGTCGACGATCCAGTAGTGCCAACGGCCCTCGTCACCTTCCTTTTCGAGTTGGGGTGCGTTGGTCGTGAACGTCTTCATGATCAGACGTCCCTTGACGACGCGTTCAAGGTTGCCGCTGTCATCCAGGCTGCGGTTGAACGTCTTGCGCCCGTTGTCCGTGAACCAGCGGTTCATGGTGTCGTCGATGATCGCCCGGTAGTTCACGTAGTCATAGCTGTAGGCGTTGATCACGGCGTCCTTGGCGAAGTCCTCGATAGTCGCTGAGCTGACGATGGCGTTTGCCTGGGTTTCGACCTCGCAAATCGCCTTCGCGTCGGTCGTGGCGATGTAGCGGTAGTGCGGAAACCACCAGAAGGCGGCGCCGATGACCGTTAGCGCCCCCACCGCCATGAAGCCAGCCAACGTCCAGATGCGGAGGTTCTGCCGCTTCAGATTCGTGTTGTCGAGTTGAAGCCGTGCGACCTCCCGAAGGACTGTGGCTGTCGGAGACAAATCCGGGTCTGCGACCAAAGCCGATTGCTTGGCCTCATCGGACGCTGAGGTCACTTTGGCGTCCTTGGGTGCGCGGTTGGGAGGATGCGATGCGGACGCGGACGCCTGCAGGTCATTTGCCATTGGTGATGCTTCCGGTCGTGCCATCGAGCACGCAGTTGGTCGAGGTGCCGTCATTGATGATGGCGTTCTCGAAATTGCCGAGGTACATGAAGAGCACGGCGCCGAGGATGGTGATAACTGAAAAACAAACAGCCAGCGTTTCTCCAACGAGGCGCGCGCGGTTCAGCAGAACGTTATAGGTGCGAAGCGTGCGCACGTCCGTGCGGACAGTGCGCTTGCCCCATGCAGTTCTAGGCGACTTCAGGGCATCCATAAAAGTTCAGTTCGAACAGGGCAAACGTTGCCCACAGAAGAAACATGCAATTAGGAAATTCTGACAGCGAAACATGACACACGCAAGGAACTTGAAAAGTGTCGATGCCTGTCCGCTCCGCGCTCCATGTCAACAAGGCGTGATCTCGATGCCACAACGGTGTTGGCTACATGCCATCAGCATGCTTTGGGAGCCCGCCCGGCTCGGCTTGGGAAGGCGCTAAGAAGATGCCAAGAAGGCGCTAGTAGGCCGTCAGAAGGGTGACAAGACAGTGCTTAAAGAGTGCCAAGACGGTGTCAGCACAATGCTATTAAGGTGCCGGCACGGCGTTTCCGACAGGTCTGTTGGCCGTCTTGCCCAGACACGAACATTTCTGCTCCGCGATCAATCGCTCCCGCGAGATCGACGCGAACCCCATCAGCGCCCGCTCGTGCGGGCGAAAAAAAAGTTGGCAAAAAGCCCTAAGTGTCTATGTCCGCGATGCGTCGACTGGGGTAGGGCGGCGTGATTCACGCGTTTTGACCCAGTCCGCAGCTTCCTGCGCTACGTGTGTCGGCACCAACGTGTGGTCGCGGCGCCCGAGGGTGGGGGCCTTGACCTGGGCTATGGATTCAGGTGTCGGGCGGAACATCACGCCGCGCCCCCCGTGGCTCTTGCGGCCGTAGTGCTTCTTGTGCGTCGCTTCTGACGAGTGGCCGAACCAGGCAGTGATTTCGCGTGCCGTCACGTCACTCGCCTTGAAGTCGGCGACCACTTGGTGGCGGGTGCTGTAGGCCGACGGAATCGCTCTAGCCCCAAACCCCGCCTGGCCGAGCGCACGCCTTATTGCCGTGTTGATGGGCCCATAGAAGAGTTCATTGATCTTTTTCGGGTCTGTCCCGGGGGGGAACCGGGCAGCAAACTCCTGTGCGATCCGCCAAAAGTTCATCAGCGTCGTCAACTCGTCTGTGGTGATTTCCAGGAGCATCAGCTCTCGCCTAACGCCGTTGCCCCGTCCGTGAGTCGCCTTGGCGTTGTCGACAGTCAGTACGTGCTCGAACGCCAAGTTTCCCTTGGCGTCCCGCATGAGTTCGCCGGATGGGGCCTTCGGGAAATAGCTCATGAAACTGGCGTTGAACCACTCGCTCGGGCGCAACCCGACCAGCAGGTTCGCGCGGACGAAAGCCAGTGCCCTGGCGATCGTCGGCGCCCTCGGGCCCCGCTCGGCCGCAAATCGTGCCAGGGCGTCCACGCATTCGTCAGGGAAGTGCTTGAGCTTGACGCTGGCCCCACGCCGCGCTGCACCGGGTTTGCGCTCGTATTTCAGGTTGGTCAGCGTTTGGAAGGCCGCCTCGTATTCCGTGTAGTCACCGCCACTGGCGACCTGCGCCCGCGCCTGTTGGCCGAGCCAGTATTTGACGGCGGACTTGAAGGTGCGGACCGTGGATTCCGCCGAGACGCCTTCCTCCGCAATCAGTTGCAGCACTGCGACCAGCATGCCCGGCGTTAGTGTGTCTTCAGCTCCGGCGATCTTTGCCCGCAGCTCCCTCAGACGTCCCGCATATTCGGTTTTCGACCGGTCGCTGACCCGTTCGTCCATGGTTGCGATATAGGCCGCGAAGGTGTTCCCGGTCATTTCAGCAGAAGAGGGCGTCAGTTGGGTCATTTTTAGTCGCGGCGCTGTGCGCCCAGTTTTTCGGGGCTGTTCGGCTGTGCCGACAAGTGGGTTCCAGCTCTTCGCGCTGCTCGCCTGTGGCGACATGACGGTCTCAAACGAAGATGCGTCGTGCCCTCACGAGTTTTGCTTGATCGCATTGGTCTTTTAGCTGGTTTCAGTCCGTTAGTGCATCACCGCGGCTGCGTTCTCAGCGCGTATGGCGCCATGTTAGTGCGCTACTGTGCACAGATAGTGTAGCTGTTGCGTTCCATAAACGGTGGGCTAGCCTGTGTGTTCCTGCGCGTGTGGCGCCATGTTAGTAGGGCACTGAGAACGATTGCGTGGTAGACGAAACGGAAAGTTGAATCGGTGCACAACGATGCCGCCGCAGGTGCACTAACGGCGGGCTTGCGCCCGAGCTGAAACCATCTGCGCGCCCGGCAAATAGCCTAAAGTGCGCCGCGGTTTATGCGATCCGACAAGGAAAGTTGAGGGCAGGGCGCTTGCGCTGAAACGCTCACACATCAACGCAGCAGTCGCAAACCGCATGTTGAGTCGATGCCATCACTGTGCTAACTCGGCGCTACGCGACGAGCTGAGCGGCAACGTGCAAACACCAGGCGAGGTGGCAAGGCGCCCCGGCCCATGTCGAGACTCTCGGCAGTGACCTGCTCGGTCTAACGGCTAAGAACGGTGCTTTGAAGGTGCCGCAACAACGCTAATAGCACGCTAGAAAAGCGCTCCATCCATGTCAACACAATGCTATGAATGTGCCAGTACAGGGGCGATAGGGTGGTTGCAGTACGTCAACTATGTGCTACGATGGTGCCACGCAATTTGAGATGTACCCCGCGCAGGACGCGCTGGAAGACGGTGTAGAGAACGCGCCAACAATGTGCTAAGCCGCTGCGGTGCCGATGCGTGGCATGCTATTATTCCGCGGCCCATCTGGGGTAAGGCTCGGTACACGCTTTCGTGTTCCGTTTGTTTTTGTCAGAAATCTGGCATCAAGCGAATTTGATAAAAGGTCGAGCATGCGCACCGCCAAATTGAAACTTTTCTATGTCGCAACCGCCGTTCTCATGATGGCAGGATGCGCGGTTCAAAAGCCTGCTCCCGATGCGGGGCCGGATTCGGAGGCCTACGCCAGGAAGCTGATCGTCAGCAAGGTCGACGCCGCCGTCCAGGCCCAGCAGCAGCTCGCTGCAGTCACGGAAGAGGGCCGGGCCGCTGTCGCGCGCAAGCAGGGCGCGCTCGACACCGACACCGTCGATCTCGACTACGTCGGGAAACCCCAACCGCTGTTGGAGTCCATCGCGTACAGATATGGCTACCGGTATGTCGAAGCCGGCAAGCGGGCCGACCTGGCGTTCGTGAACGTCAAGGTGTCGCGCCAGCCGGTGCAGGAGCTGCTCCGCAACATCAGCTACCAGATCGATGGCGGGGCCGACGTGGTGCTCGACAAGGACGCCAAGATCATCCGTCTCGTGTACAAGCCGCTGAAGGGGTAACCACAATGACCCCTGACGTCACCCCTCTGTCGCTGGATGATGCGCAGCGACTTTTCGATCGGCCCGCTTACGTCAGCTCGGCGCCGCCGAGCGGGCCTGGCGGTTCGTCATCTGCCAGCGTCGCCGCAGGTGCCGACAACGCCGCGGTCTTCGCGGCTCGCAATGAAGCGCAGAAGGCGCGCGCACAGGCCATCTACGACACGGCGCTGAGCGTCGGGATCAAGACGGGGCTAGCTTTCCAGCTCCACAATGTCGATGCCGCTGTGAGCGTCGAATCTCGCGACCTCGATCTGATCTACGACTTCTCGGGGTTGATGATCCGCCAGCGAGTCGTCCCCCCTGTGATCACCGAAGCGCGCAACCTATATAACCAGGACGGTGACTATGCGGTGCGCCTCTCGGGCGCCTACTATCGCATCGAGCGCCAGGCGCGATTCGCTTCGGTTGCGCCGAATTGGCGCGAATACCTCAACTTCCCGAAGATGACGGTCGAAAAGAGTTCGCTGCTCACGCTGCTTGCCCCCAGGAACGACGAAGAGCGCGCCGTCTGGCGCGAGGCCGTCAAGACCGGATGGGATCAGGGCGTGGAACAGGCCAACCTGATGCTGACACAGGCCATGGATCGCCTCAACCGCGACTTCAGCGGTATGAGCCGATTCCATTCCTTCGTTGTCGCGGGCAAGGTCAGCATGCCCGTCATCGCGGGCGAGGACATCCCGCTGACGAAATCGGCCGGGGCGATGGCCGTCGACGAAACGCTCTTGCGGCTGACGGCGTTGCCCGATTTCAACAGTCACGCCGAGAAGTGGCAGGGGCTCGTGATGACCAGCGGTCCGGTGCCGCCAGTCCCAGATGCCGGCGCGGCGCCCAAGAAGGCGCCTTGAAATGAGCACCGATGGGGTCAGTGACTTCGATTGGGATCTGGGGCAAGCTTGCGCGCTTCCTGTGTTGAACTGGCTGACGGACTACAAAGATCCGTTTCGCTTCAAGGACCCGAAGGAGCTGAGCGCGCTCATGTTGGAGATCCGCGCGCACCGCTGCAGCGACATCTTCGTGCAACCAATGATGCCGATCGTCGTCCGCGTGAGTGGCCGGATGCGATGCATCTCTCATCGAGTGATCGACGCAGGCGAGGTCAAGCAGTTTGTCAACTGGTTGATCGGGCGCGATACGGCTTTCACGGACATCATCGGCCGCAAGGCCGTCAATGGGCGGTACGAGCTGTTTGATCCCACGAAGCGCGAGGCAACCGGAGCCCGCGTGCGGTACGGCTATCGCGTCAACGCCACGCCCATTCTGGGCGAGGGAGATACGTCGGCCCAGATCGTTGTGCGTGAAATTCCTGGCGATCCTCCTACCGTTCAAGAGGTTGGCCTCACGCAGGAGATCCTGGATGGGTGCACGCCGGAAAATGGCATCGTCTACCTGGCGGGCTCGACCGGAAGCGGGAAGACGACCACGATTGCGGGCCTTCTCCGGTATATCCTCGAAAACGAGACTCCCATTCAAGGCAACCTCGTCACTGGGGAGGAGCCGATCGAGTTTCGCTTCAACAACATCAGGTCGAAGCACTCGATCATCGTTCAGACTCAGATTCCGAGCATGTTGGAGTCGTTTCACGACTTCAATCGCGAGTGCATGCGACGAGCGCCCAAGCTCGTGCTCTATGGAGAGCTGCGCGATCAGGAAACGATCAGTGCCGCCATCGAGATGTCTCTGACGGGGCACCCGGTATTTGGCACCGTTCATGCGAACGACACCGCGTCGATCATGCGGCGGCTCATCTCGCGCTTTCCGGAGAGCCAACGCTCGACGGCCATCTTCGACATCGTCGACACCGCTCGCTTCATGCTGGCCCAGCGGTTGGTGCGCGGGGTCGATGGGAAGCTTCTGGCCGCGCGCGAGTACCTGCGCTTCGACGAAGACGTCCGCGACGAGCTTTCGACCCTGTCGGATATGGGGAAGGTCGGCCAGGTCGTCAAGCGGCTTGTTGACACACGGGGCCACAGCTTCAAGGCCGAAGCCCGCTCCCTGTTCGATGCTGGGCGTATTGATGAGCATGTGGCTCGGCAAATCGCCAAGGGGGATTTCTGATGTGCTCAAAAATGAAGCAATCTAAGAAATGAACGTCGGGCGTTGCCTTCCCGATGCCTGTCACGCGGTTTGAGGCCGGGTTATCCACAAAAACTGTGGATAAGAAAAGATCGTTGTTGTTTTCTACCAAATTTGATGAGGTCAAGCATGGATGAAGGTCGCCACCACTGGAGTCACACCGCGCTCCCCGCGCGATTGGGCCCAATCAACGCTCTCGCGAGCGTGCCGTGGCTGATCTGGCTGCTCCATTCGAGTTGGTGGCTTCTGTACGTCGCCATCGCGACGACAGTTTTCCTGTTCTGGGTCGAGAAAATCAAAAAAATGACCATCACTGCTTTCTTCCGGTCGATCAACATTTTCCTCACCGGCCGAGTGAAAGCGTCGCTCAACTTGTTCAAAGAACTTACACGATGACGAAAGAAAAAGGCAATCGCATGGCAAAGACCAATCCCGAGGCCGCTTCCCAGGCCGCCGCAACTCAGTTCGTGGGCGTCGACGACGGTCACTACGCCGTCAAGGTCGTCACCGAGGACGGCCAGATGTTCAGCATCCCATCGCGCGCCAGGTCGGGGAAACACCTCACTGCATGGCAGGGCACCTCCGAGTCGGACGGGGGAATCTACCGTACGGAGGAGGGTGGGCTGTTCACCGTCCACGAGCACCTGAGCGACAGCGATGACACGCGCTTCCGAGACTATCCGCTCTCGCCGCTCAATCGCGTGCTGGTGCATCACGCCCTCAGGCGTGCCGGGCTGGGCGGCCAGCGCGTGAACATCTGCACCGGCTTGCCTGTGTCGTACTACTACGTCGGGGGCGAGAAGAACCAGGTTCTGATCGACGGCAAGGAACAGAACCTGCGCAAGAGCGTGAGCGCCGAGCACGGGGAGTGTGCCGTCATCGATGGCAACACCGTGACGACCGAGGCCATCGCAGCCTATTTCGACCAGATCATGAATATGGACGGGTCGGAAACGGATGTCTACGGAGAGGTCGAGAAAGCCATGGTGGGCGTCGTGGACGTCGGTGGCAAGACCACCGACTCCGTTGTCGTGCTGCCTGGCGGCATGCAAATCGACAACGCGCGTTCGGGTTCGACGGATATCGGCATCCTGAACCTCAATGACACCATCGAGGCTGTGCTGCGGACGAAGTTCAACTTCGACCGCGTGCCCGTGAGCATGATCGAGGACGCCATCTCGACCGGCTCGATCAAGGAGTACGGAAAGCGCCACGATGTCACCGACATCGTTCGCAAGGCGAAAGAGGATCTCGCCGATGGCATCCTTGCCAACGTCCGGGCCAAGATCGGCACCGGGCGCGACCTGGAGTGGGTGCTGTTCGTTGGCGGTGGCTCCATGGTCATGCGCGAGCAACTCGCGCGGAACTTTCCCCATGCACGTTTCCCGGATCGCCCGGAGATGGCAAACGCGCGCGGCATGTTCAAGATCGCGAAGTACGTCTTCGGCGCGGGGGCCTGACCGCCATGACGAAACAGAGGCGGTACCCGCTGCTTCTGGACGAGCGCTATCCGCCAGAACGCGAGCTTCTGCAGATCCTGCTGACGCTTCCCAAGGGGGAGCGCAGGCCATTCTTGCGAACGCTGATCATGGCAGGTCATCAAGAGATCGCGGCAGAGCGCAAGCGCAACGCCAGCATCCCGCAAGCGGATGGAGACGGAGGATCGAATGCGTAGTCACCGCTTGGAGGTTCAGCTCAACCCGTCCAACGCCGAGGCGCAGCAGCTCATCGACGAGATGGATGCGCTGCCGCCGGAATACGGCCTTATCACTGCCTACCTGAAAGACAGGCTGGTGAGAGGCTTCCTGGTCTTTCGTCGCGAGATTGACGCGTTGAAATCCCAGGAAGATCCCCTCAAGGCGTTGGACGCGCGGGCGAAGTCAGGCGCAGAGTTCCGGTCCCAGTACCGCATCCTGCAGTTCATGCTTGGGCTCCCAGTGGCCGGAGCGGAGGAGGGTGCTCGCAGTGCTGTCGCGGAAGCGCCTCCGACGACGAGCAAGCGAGTCAAGCCCGAGCCTGCGGCTCGCGGGTTGGCCCCCGTCGAAGGAAGCCATGCGCCCTCACGGGTCGGATCAGTCGGGGCCTCGCCAGCAGGTGCTCAGGCGCTCGCCCCGGGTGCGCCCGCGAGCGCGTCCGCGGCGGCTGAGCCTGCGAGTCGCGGCGGCGTCCCTGAAGGCCCCTCCGACATCGAACGCGACACTGTCGGCCAGGTCGAGGGGCCGTCTGTGCCTCCCTCTGCGCGCGAGCAGCCAGGCACAGAGGTGGCGCCGAACAGCGATGCGCAACACGTTGAGGCGGGAGACGGCCAAGTGCCCGCGGCGACTCCAGCCTCGCCGCCGACGCGCAACTGGTCCCGTTTTCAGGGCATAGCAGGCACAAAGGGGAGTGGCGGGTAATGGCGAAGGCTCCAGGTCAAGAAAAAACCATTGCCGGTGATGACCCGCTCGTCATCGTTGGGGTCATGGTCGGCATCTACTGCGCCTGCTGGGCTGCGTGGCACTTTTGGCACGAGCAGATGTCGATGGCCTACGCGTACTTGCGCTACGGCGAATTCGGCGTGTTCCACGCCCTCGAAGAGTCCCTGGACTTGCCTGGCGTGCGCCAGATCCACGGCTGGATCGTGGGCCTATGCGGACCCGAGAGCCTAGGAGGCGCATGCACGCGCGATTTTGGGACCGTCACTTGGGATGAGATCAGCGATTCGTCTTTCCTGATCAACATTGGCTTCTTGCTGCTGCTCGGCGCATATTGCATTCGCCTTTACTTTCGTACTAGCGCCACTCACCCGTCGCTGCGCTTCGCTCGCAAGCATGACGTCAAGTCGTTTGTGAAAGAGCAGCGGGCCATCGTCAACCCGAAAGACGGCCATCTGCTCTATCCCCATCTCACGATGTTTTCCGAGCTGGACCTCATCGATCGGCCGCTGGACGACCCCGTCTTCGGCATGTCTGAGACCTCACGGCAGTTCGTTTTCAATAATTCCCTCGTCGCGAGCTGGTCAGCGGAAGGGCCCGGTCAGTGGGCCCCCGTCATCGACCGGCAGAAGGCTCTGAACCTGCTGCGGCTGCAGCTCGGCAACCATTGGACGTCCTCGGTGAATCTGTCGGTGGCCGAAACCCTGATGGCCGCCATCGCCATCCCGCGCGTCGCGGCCACCGACACAACGCTCGACGACAAGGCCTTCAAGGCAGCAATGCAGGCGAGCAAGGACATGGTTCGGTTCTGTTGGGAGCAATTCATCCCGCCTCAGGCTACTGGAAAGAAGAAGAGGGCTAAAGGACAGCCCGAGGACTTGGCCTGGTTGAAGCCCGAGATCGATCTGGAGAAGCCTCGCGCTGTCATCAAGGAATACATCGGGACGAAGCCCGTTCGCGAGATCCTGGCAAAACACGCATTCAACCGAACGGTGATTTTCGCGCTGTTTCTGCAGGCCCGCCGCCTTGGAGTGCTGCCGCCGTGCGACGTGCGCTGGATGCGCTTTTTCGATAGGGAGATGTGGCACGTGATGCAGAACATTGGCCGGCAAGCTGGGTACGCAGAGGGTTGCGCCGTACTCGGGCACTTTCTCTACGAGGTCAAGGCGGGTTGTGCGTTGGTTGAGCCCCAGCTTGACAAAGCAGTCAACGGGCTCGAACTGGCTCTGAACAACTTCAAATTCACCAGCGAGGACAAAGCGAACTACGCAGCTCGTGAGGCTGCGCGCGCCAAACCTCGCGAGGATGCGAAAAATTGAAAGTTTGACCCCCAAAAGACTCGTATTTAGTAGAATGACGTCATTGCATCTTTCCACCATTGGTTAGGAAAAACATGAAGTCGTTTGCCGCAGCAGCCGTGCTGCTACTCGCATGCATGACCGGCTACTGCGGTGGCGGGGCGATGCCCGTGCCGTTGATGGATGGGGCGCACGCCTCCGCGCCGGACTCGAAGCTGATCTCCATTCATCCTTCGGAGCCTGCCTCTTCAGCAGTTCAGGCGTTCGATCAGGAGATACTGCTGAAGCGTTACGGGACGGTGATGGACAAGCGCCCACTGGGCGTCGGCGGACTCACAGCGTGGACTCTGGAAAAAAACGGCCATCGCGTGATGCTCTACACCACGGCTGACGGTCAAGCCGTCATCTCCGGCGTGGTGTGGGACACCATGACGGGCCGCAATATCTCGGAGCAAGTCGGCGTGATGGCGCCAGGGATTCTTCCGCTGCCAGCGACCACGGGCGTTGCACCCGCGCTTCTGACAAGCTCCGTCACCGGCGCGCTGGTAGGGCCTTATTCCGGGCCCATCCCGGAATCGATCAAGGCGGTTGATTCGCTCGCTGGGATCAAGGAAGGCAAGGGCGGCGCGGCTGACACGCTCTACGTGATCTTCGACCCGAGATGTCCGTACTGTCGCAAGGTTTACGGGGTGACGCGCGACTACGTCAAGCGCGGCTTCACGATCAAGTGGATACCGTCGACGGCGTTGGGGCGTCCGGACGACGGAATTCCGCTTGCTGCCACGGTGCTGCAGGCAAAGCCGTCAGAGCAAGCGGACATCTTGCGGCGCGTCCTCGGCGAGAAAGAGCAAATTCGGTCAGTTCCGACAAAGGCGACGACGGACGCGCTCGCTCAAAACCTGGACTTTTTCTATTCGGCGTTCCGAAACAACTCGTCCAGCGGAACCATGGGCGTTCCGGTCGGATTCTTCCTTGACAAGAAGACCGGGAGCCCCCGAATGATCACCGGGGTTTCGGAGCTTCCAATCATTCAATCGATATTCGGTCGTCTGTGACCGTCAAAAACCAAGGTGACTTATGAATGAATTCAGCCCGAATATCCGAGTGGTGTCGGTCGACCAGGATCAGATTGCCGTTTCGTTCGACTCGTCATGCGAACAAGATGTCGGGCGAGCAACCCGCATCGTCCACATCGATCGCAAGTTCCACGAACTTTCGCTTGCTGTTGAAGGATTTGAAAGTGAGACCAATTCCGACATCGGCGACCGCAAGGCCTATCGCGGGCGCATCCTGCTGAAGATCAAGCGGGCTGCCGGGCCCGTCGCCGATGCGGCGACGGAGCAAGGTCCGGCGGCGTCCAACACGTCGGAACTTGTGCTCGCCGAGCCGACGCTGTGGCTTCCTGCCATCGGCAAGGAACGCAAGGCAGGCGGCGCCTACCTGTTCCCTTCGGCCGACTTCGTGCTGGCACTGGTGCGCCAAGGGGCCTGCGATGCGTTTTCGGAGGCTCTCGATGACTTCTTCGCGCGGGAGGCCTACGTCGACACCGCCCGCCGCGCAAAGGTCGCGCCGGGCGCGGCAGTGCAGGGCGGGTTCCAAGACGCTCCGGTTTCTGCGCCGGCAGTGCGTCTCGGGGCCTCCGCGGCGCGTCGTGGCGGCCGAGCTGGCGATGCTGCTGAGCGCCGCCAGGTGATGTTCAGGCGGAAGATTGCATTCGCCGTTGTCGGCACGCCTGTGCTGGTCATCGCGCTGATGTGGATCACGGGCGTCCGGCGATCCGATCCGATCCGCGAGGCGGTCGCACAACAGGTGCTCCAGAGCAAGGAAAGCCGGGAGTCGCAGGTGGAACTGACCAAGCAGACGCTCAAGGAAATGGGCCTCGATCCGGGCAAGTCCAACGACATCGGCTGCCTCGCTCCGGCGAAATGATGCCGCAAGCGGAGGCTCCGCGCTTGCTTGGCGACCATGGGATGATTTCCGTTGAGGAACGCATCCTCTGGGACAATGCGCTGTCGTCCAAAATACTCGATCGCATAGGGCCGATGCCCCAGTGGAAGCGCGAGGAGCAGCTTGATCCCTTGAATGCGTCGATTGCGTTGCTTGTCGGGGCAGGGCTCTCAGATCCGGTAGAAATCGAAAATAGAATCCTCGGTAACGGGGAGATAAGGATTAACGATGCGTCCCGTCAGTGAAATAACAGATCCAGTCACGCTCGCCGAGTTTGCTCAGCGCAAAAGTCCGCTGATCATTAATTCCATCGAGACTCTCGCGGATACGGTCGCGAGGCTTTATAAAATAATTGTCCTGGCAGACAAGAATATGCCGATACGAGCATATCTTGACCTCGTGCGTCAGATGCAGGCGAACTCCCAGCCGCCTGCTGCGCCGTGCGCAGAGGACGAGTTCATGATGGCCGTTGCATTCCTCGAACTCGAAGTCTCGAAGCTCGGCGCCATCACTTATTTGAAGGGCGAGTCACGCGACTACAAGGAAACGAAGCAGAGCCGCGTCCAACTCGACACGCGCGACGGTGACGTCCTGAAGAACGTCAGCGCGGGCTTGGCGCGTGTCAACAAGTCCCGCGGCACTGTCGAGATGGGCATGATCGAGTCAGCCCTCAATCGCATGGCGAAGCTGATCGAGCTGCACAACGCGCTTCCGCAGGTTCGCGAAATCCTGAACGACCTGACCAAGGGCAAGAACGATGTGTTGAAGGCCGTGCGCGTGCGCGGCAAGGCCCTCACACCGTCCGACTATGACAAGCTCATTCGGATGGCGCGTCAGGAAAAGCTGATCCCCATGCGTGGGCGGCAGAAGCCGCCCGACAACAAGTACGAGCTGAGCTTTGACAATCACGCCAAGGTCAGGGAAGTCGCGGAAAAGTTGGGCATCACGCCCCGGCGTGCGCTCAACCAGATCCTCGACGACTTCTGGCTTCTGCGGGACCGGCAGCGGGAACTCGCAGAGTTGAAGGTCAAGAAAAAGAAGGCATAGGAATGGCTGGCAAAGGCAAGGGCGATGGGGATGCGCCTCAAATCAGCCCCGAGGACCGCGCGCGCATCGCGCGCTCGTCAAGGCAGCTCGCGTCATACGCGAATTTCCTGCGCTGGTGCTCGAACTTCCCACGCGAGGAAGTCGCGCGGCACGGCCGGCACCCCCGGGTGATGATGCTCTCGCCAATGCAATCGGGGCGATTCGCTTTCGCCGTCGACGGGCAGGGTGCAGCGCACCTCGGCGTGCAGCCGTTCGAGGCCACATGGATCGCCACGATGCCGTTTGACAAGGCCTACATCTCCGATCGCCTGTACCTTTTCGTGGAGGGCGTCAACTGCATGGATAACAAGCTGCCAGACCTCGCGATCGGCATCTTCCTCGACGACAGCAGGAAACGCTCTGCCATCGAGTCTTGCCGCTCCCTGCAGCCCGTTCGAATGGAGGCTCGCAATGGCCGCGTGACTACGATCGGTGCCTCGTTCGGTTCACGAGTGCCCGTGGTCAAGGGCGACATCATCGCCGACCTGGCCGCGCAGTCTCAAGCCAAGCTCAAGCAGCAAGACATCTCCAGGTACTTCTGAGGCGTGACAATCGCACGCCCACCTTCCCATTCGGCATCGCGAAATGGAGTTCGGGTCGCTTGCGAAGCGGACTTGACGAAGGGGTACAAGTACCCCACAATCGAGGCACCAGAAAATCTCTGACACCGGAAAGGGTCTCCAGATGGATGCCGAACAAGTCCGAGCCTACGTCGCAGCCAAGTGGCCCGATGCCATGCAGTCGCCACTGGCCCGCGCTGTCCAAACCTTCTGCGCGGCCGACCAGGCTAACCGCGCCATCGGCTTCGCGCACCTGCAGGCCTCGGCGACCGAGACCGAGCACAAAGCGTTGCTGGTCGACGCGGCAGAGCACGCCGAAGCGTGCCTCGACGCCTGCGGCGGTTGGACTGCCGAGACGCTGGGCCACAACATCGAGAGCGCATTTGGCAGCGAACTGGATGCCGATGAGTGCGATGACGTTGCCCGGCAGGCCATTGCGCGTCGCACCTCTGGCAACACCTGACACACTGGAAAGAGCTATGCGACCCCTGAGCGGCAGCAAGACGCACCCGCTGACCCCTACCAGCCTTGAGGCGCTGCGCCGGCTGGCGACGAAGCCGCTCCCCCGGCAGGAACTCAATCCGGGAGTTGCCAACCGACTATTGCGAGAGGCGCTTGTCGAGTCGGTGGATCTGCCCAGCCCCTATGCGACGCACAAGGGACGCAGCATCGAGCACCTGCGGGCGTCCGCGGCCGGTGTCGCACGCCTGGCATCTAGCTGATCGGCAAGCGCGATGAAACGCTATATCTTCTCGCTCGCTCTGGGCGCACTCCTGAAGGGCGCTTGGGGCCAAGCTATTTCAACCGTCAAGCTGCTTGAGCCGATAGCGGCCAATGCAGTCTCGGGAGCGCCGGTAGCGCTCGTCGACGCCGCAGGGTGCCGTTATTCTGGCCGTGTCGGGCACGATGACGCTACACGGACGCAAAGCACGGCCCTGGTCCAACCCGACGCCGTCTGGTACGTCGTGGTTATCGAAGCACGATGCGCCAGCTCTGCGTTGCTGCCGGGCACTGTGTTCCCGTTGCCCCGCCCGCCGTCCGAGGAGCAGCCTCGCGGAGGGCTCGGGTACCCGACAGGTACCGAACTCGCGCTGCCGCGCATGTGATCGAACTACGCCGGACAACAGCCATGGAAACAACGGATGCCGAAAAGGCTCTTGCTTACTATCGCGCGGCGGTCGAAGACCGGCGACCAGCCTACGTGCCTTCTCGGATTCGGCTACAACGTCGCGTTTGCGGTGACGGCCCGTTCCGTTCGACGCTGGCGGAGCCTGGAGTGCACGCCTGCATCTCCAACCAATGGGGTGCCGTGTCGGTGACGGCCGCCAACGGCGGCATGCTTGGCGTGAAGCCGGCAGAGTTCGACGTCGTCGAATGGCGCGACAACGACTGAGTCCGAAGCCATGAATCAGTTTCACGCCGAATTTGTTGCCGAAGCCTGGTTGGTCTGCTGCACCTACGGCGCGCTGTTCGCGTGGGTGCTTGGTCGCTACGCAGTCTGGCCCCGGGTGCAACTCCTGCTGTCGCGACGCGCCTGGCGCGCCTGATCGGAAAGAGCATGTGCGACGCCCACCTCATCGAGAAAGCCCGGTCAAGGCTCCTTCAATGGCGCGGGCCCTGTTCGTTTTGCGACGGCGCGATCGACGGCGCGTGTGACCTGGTCGCTGGCGAGCTTGACGACGGTTCGCCAGGCCTTCTGATCTTTTACTACCACCCTGATTGCCTCGACGGCATCGAATATGACGGCGTCGACGACAACGACGGATGCTTCACCTACGGCCGCCCGAGTGATTCGTCGCCTTCGGCTGCTGTAGCAGCCTGACCACCGGAAACCAATGAGCAACCTCGGCTACTGGCGTGAACCGCTGTCTATCCCCGAAGGCGCCGCCTTGGCCTGGCAGGCGCCGGGGGCGCTTGGTCTTCAGGTCTGGATCGGAACGCTTGACGGCAAGCCGGTTGCGCGCATCAGTCGGCAGCCTGGTCACGGCAAAGGCTGCTCGGCGGCGATCAATGGCTGGATGTGGACTGAACATCTCCCGGGCTCCGGGGCGGCGCAGCTCGGAGTCAAGGAATCGCCCATGCGAGGTTTCGGCTCGGTGCCAGAGGCGAAGCGGGCAATCGAGGCGGCCCTGGCCGTCGAACGCTGACACGGAAAGAGCTGACACATGAATACCTCGCCCGAAAACGTCGACGTGACTGATGCAGTCGATTTCACATGGCTTCGCCGCATCGGAATTGGCCTCGCTTTTGGCCTCTGGGCAGTGCTGGCATGGATGGCGTGGCATGGCGCGTTCCGGGGTGCTACTTGGTCAATGTTGATACCCGGGTACGACCTTGGTCCGCACTATGCTAAAGGGACAGGCGGATTCGTTGTTGTGGCGGTAGGTTTTGTGGCGCTGCTGTCATGGGCACGAGCGTACGTCGCGGCTGCGGCCGTAGGGTTCTTCGTTTTTCTGTTCGGTGGGTGGTATCTGCTCACGCCATTCGTTTGATCGGAAAGCAACGATCATGGCCTACGCCCTCACGCGCTGTGAACTTGACGCCATCACCGACGTGGAAGTCGCGTTCAGCACCGAGCGGTTCCTGCCGGCCTGGGAGGACGTCCCAGAGGAGTTCCGTCGCGGAAACCTGTACACCAAGGTCGCGGAGTCGATCTTCTTTTCGAGATCCCTGCCCAAGGCTGAAATGCGGTTCAAACAGGATTTCAGCGATGAAGGCGCACCGGCAGCTCTCAACCGCTGCGTGCGTGCCCACCTTCAAAGCTGGGGCCCGAAGCACGAGCACAAGATTGCTGGCGTTGGGTTCATGATCGCGCAGGCGTGTGAGCTGCGGCCATCGAAAGAATTATGATCGAGCAACAGTCGCCCACGCACCGAGTAATGGCCTGGACCGTCTATCCAAGTCGCCTGGCGGCTTCCCCGCGGCGACCGTTCTTCGATGCTGCGGCAGAGCGGGACTAAACGTGCAAGAGCATTACCAAGGGCAGTTCGGCATCTGCGTGTGCACTGCGGACAGATATTGGTTCCACCAGGTCGACGTTCGGACTTAGCACGCGGAAAGACTTGATTTCATCCTTACCCACGGCGCCGACGTCACGAGGAACTGCAACCCCTTGGCCGGATCGCGTTTGAGATTACAACCCCCTGAGGCACAGCATGCAGCGACAAATTGCCATCGTCCTTTTGAGATTTCTTGTCGCGGCGGCCTCGGCGCTGCTGGCGACTTCCGCGAGCGCTGACGGTCGAAGCGCTGCGCACAACCTTTTCACGAACCTCGCGAGGTCGAAGGCAACCCTGAGCGTTACGGAGGCCAACGCTCTGGTCGCTCCAACGCTCGTGCGCGGGTTCTATTCACTCAGCACTCAAGCCGGAAAGTTCGTCGGATTCGTCAATGAATCCGGCACGCTGTTCGGTGACTCTCGCGGCTTCATGGTCGTGTCGACGTCCGGCGCAGCGCCGCGTCCGCTCGCGCTGGATGAACAGGCCGACCTGCGCTCCGAGGTGATGGCTGCCATCGACTACGACCGTCTCGTCCGAGTTCGCTTCGGCGACGGGGGTGGGCGCAAGATCGTCGTCTTCAGCGCCGTGGATTGCCCGGTCTGCAAGCAGTTCGAGGGCGCGATCCGCTCGACGCCTGGCCTCAACACCACACTCTACGTCGTCCCCTCGACGCTACAGCCGATCAGCGGCGGCGGTTGGGCGCCGCGCCAGATCGCTGTTCGCATCTGGTGCTCGGACGACCGCACGGCCGCGTGGGAGGACTACTGGACGAAGCGGCAGCTTCCGCCGAACCCGGCTTCCACGTGTCAGTGGACGCCGCAGACCTCTGAAGCGGCAGGGCAGTACCTGGAGGACATCCTGCGGGCCTCCGGCGCGCGTATGCCTGGGTTCCCACACAGCTTCGCGGAAGACGGCTCGTCGATCCCCCTGCGTTTCAACGATGCGCACTTCATGGTGAGCTCGTATGGTCGCGAGGGTCTGCCGCAGCCTGCCGGCGCTGGTCACACGTCGAGGTGGCTGGTCTCGCAGGCTGATGTCGCGCCGCAGCCGGTGTTGGAGGCCGCTGCGGTAGCGCCTGCGGCGCCAGCGCCGCCGAAGGTGGCGTCGACAACCTCGCGCATCAATCTCGGTCAATTGATCGGCAATGCGCTGTCGTCGCACTGAGTCGACAGCAGGCTTATGCAAGAAGGGCGGCTGGACGCACATGAACAAAACGCTCGATTCTGGCGACCCCTCGGGTCGGCGCACACCCGTGCTACGGAACCGCTTGCGTGGCGATTGGCGCGACAGGCTCCAACGCGCTTTCGCATATCGGCGAAAGCTTCAGGCGCTCGACAACTGGGACTTGCTTCGAGTCCACGTAGCCCACAATACCTATCGAATCGTTGAGCAAGAGGCTTGGCTGGTCGGGATTGACCTTCGGGCCAGGCACGCGTTCGGGGACCACGGGATGGTTCTCAGCGACCCGATGTCGCTTGAAACGGCTGCCAACTTGGCGGCCCGCCTGCGGACGTGGTCCGTTGAGCCGCGCGCGCCGGCAGAGTGCCGCGGATACCACACTGACATCCAGTACGTCACGAGCGTCGCGAGTGCGATCGAAAAGATGGTCGTGCGCTATAGCAATGGACGCGGCAGAGACTTCGCCTTCGAGATCGGGTCAGACGACGACGATCGCGCTCTTGAGGCCCTCTGCAGGATGGCCGACGACTACGCCGACAGCCTCGACTAGCAGCCTGAATAACCCTGTGTGTGCGCCACCAGATGCGAAAAAGGCCCCTACCGCGAGGTAGGGGCCTTTTTCAATCCCGGCCTGGCTGGTCGCGAGGTGGCGATCACTCTGGCCCGATGTTCCACTCGTCCGTATTCGCACGCTCGGCAGCCGTGCCGATATCCTTGGAGCCACCCTTGAGCCACGCCTGGTCCAGGTTCGCTTCTTGCGCGGCGCCCTCGATCGCCAGCTCGCGCGTGGTGATTGCACCTTCCATCTGCGCCACGAGCTTGGGCGACGGCTCACGGTATTCCGACATCAGTCCCTTCGACACCTCGGGCGGGAGGGCGCTGACCAGGGCGCGGACTTCGCGCCCATAGTCCGACAGCACCGCCTGGCGTGCCAGTGTCACCTCGCCATCCTGCGAGCCGATCACGGAGGAGAGCATTCCTTGAAACTCACTTGCTTCGGGCATCACGGACTCCTTAGGGATTGAAATCGAAACCTTCGCTGGGCTCCTTGGGGGGGCCGTCGTAGCGCGAGAGCCGCTCTTCCATCATCTGCGTCAGGTAGGCTTGTTGAACAACGGCAAGCTGCTCCTCGACGAACGAGACATCACCAGACGCCTCGGCGCAGTCCTCGCTGAGCGAGCGCAGCAGAGCGCGGCGCTCTGTGGTTGAGCCCGCCATCTCGTCAATGGCGCGCACAGACGCTTGAAGCTCCTCGCGAAGCGAGATGAGTGCGGGTTGGTCGCCCGCCGCAGCGCTCTTGCCGAACTCCATCGCCGCCAGAAGCGCTGTATTCATGCTGTTGAGCGTACGCACTTCGCTGGCGCGCGTCTGGATCACGCGATCGCTGGCTCGCGTGTGGGGCTGAGCACTTCGGAACCATTCGGCTTGCTGATCGGCCAGCCGAGCGATCGTCGCCCGCAGGCCCTGTCCGTCGGCGTCGTCGCGCATGGCAGCCACAGCGACGTTGTCGAAGGTGATGCCGGCGATCGGATTCGCTTTCAAGGCCTTGTCGCGGAGCACAGCAGCTCCAACGACGAAGCGGCTCGCATCTCGAATGGAAAGCTGCATCTTGATCTCAGTTGTAAGTAAGGCCAGTCTCGTCTCGACGAGCCAGTGCCGCTTCTACGCGGTGCTTGGCCTGCGATGCGACTTCAGCGCCCTGCGCCGTCCGGCCAAGGCTCCTGTTCGTCGAGATTTCGAGCAACACTTCGTCAGGCGTGAAAGGATTTTCGACGAAGAGTTGCAGCACTGCGGTATCTCGATCCGAACGTTGAAACATCGATTCCAGCGCGCTCGGATCGCGGCAAACAGGCACGAGCGCGTGCGCGAATCCCGGCTCGTAACGCTGAACAAGCGCATTGTATATCTGGTGTTTCACGTACGCGTCACGCGATTGTTCCTGCACGCGCATCCTCGGGCCCACGTGCTCGGCCAAGGCCTGTCGGACTGCGGCGTCGTCGTAAAACAAGAGGGGGGAGATGGCCTGCAGGTCGCTCCTCGGATTACGCGCAAGCGCCAGCAGCGCCAGTCGCTCGGCCGGTCGCTCGGCGACGATGAATCGCTGCACTTCGACGGGCACATGCCGTTGCTTGGCTGCGCTCAGCGTCACCGCGGAGTCATCTCCGGCGGCCTTCAGCAAAGCCAGTTGCTCACCCGCAGGAATGGGCGCGCACAGACTGAATTCGAACCGCACGACAGTACGCTGGTTCGCATCAGACAGCTCGTTCAACGAACGAGCGAACGCCTGCTCCAGCCGACTTCCGGCTCCTTGGAAAATGTCGTCAAGGCGCTTGCCCGCCTCCACAGCACCGTCGAAAGAAGCCCGCGCAACGATGCCGATCCGCCGAAGCCCGGCGATCGACGGAAGCCGTTCCGCTAAAAAGTCGCTTGCGCGGCCGAAGGTGGGTTGTCGCACGTCATGCTCCCAGCAAGGTGAGGCCGGTCGCCCTCAACACGGTGTCACGGACGGCAGGCGCGTAGATCACGACTTCGCCGCCTCCGTCGATCTCGTAGCGGACCATGTCCTGGCCTGTCGAGGTGAACTCCCGGTCGATGGCTCTTCCGACCGCGGTGAGCGCCGCCATGGTGATCGCGCGGTCGCTTTCAACGAATCCACCCCGGCTCACCCGATCAATTGCAGCGTCCTCGCTTGCGGGCGCGACGTACAGGGCTTCCAGGGCAACACCCGGCATCAAGTCCGGAATCATCACCGAGGTGTCGCACCGCGACACCATGGCGTGAAGCGCTTCCAGCGCGCCAGAGATTTCCTCTGCTGACGGCGGTTGGAACATGGTAAAGTTTTGCCGTTCTAGTACCCAAACGGCCGCATTGTCAAAAAACGTTGATTGCATAAATCGTACAAGTATTGAAAAGCGGCTGTTGAAAATTCATTCGTTTATATCTTATGGTCGCCCTTACCACAAGAGGTAAAAGTGGCGCAAATCGGGTGGTTTTCAGGGGTAATTGACGGGACTTTTCCCTATGTCTTGCGTGTCGCGAAAAGGCGAAGAAAGTAGGTAGCGCATGTCAACGATGCCGTTCAGTCCGGTGCCTGTGGGGGCAGACCCCTGTTCCGAGATGTCGGTGTGCATGCTGCACACCATTTTCGGCCCCGTCGTCGATGCGCTGGTCGCCGGCACCGATCCCAACTCCGTAGCTGCCAGCGCGAACTTGTTGGCAACGCTGTTCGGCTATTTCGACTCTGGGATACTCGTCGTCGGCAGCCTCATCATCAGCTACATCGCTGTGATGGGCGCCATGAACACGGCCAGCGACGGTGAAGCCTTGGGCAAAGGCTGGTCGACTCCGGCGACGACGCTGCGGATCGTTGCCGGTGGCGCGGTGCTGCTTCCGTCGGCGAGTGGATATTCGTTCATCCAGATGCTCGTCTTGACAATCGCTTTGTGGGGCATCGGATTCGCCAACGGCATCTACCAGCTCGGTGTGACGTTCGGCGTGTTCAGTGCGAACGGCGTGGTCGCAACGAGCCAGGCCGGCACGTATTTCGGCATGCGCGACTTCGCCAAGCAGTATCTCGCCGCGTCGTATTGCGCCCACGCTGCCAACGCGATTTATGCGGACGACACCGGCGCACCGAATATCCCCGCGCTGTCCTCGGTGGCGAGCAACCTGTCGGCGGCCGACCAGGTCGTCACCACGAGCGTGCGCAACGACTACACCTTCTTCAGCAAGGATCAGAACGCGAGCACGAACCTCGGCGGCGGAGACGCTGTGTGCGGGTCAGTCACGCTCACGACGTTCGCGGCACTCGGCACGTACACAGACACGAGCGGCGTGCAGGCCGCACTCGACAGCCTGCGGGTGTCCTTGGATGCACAGAAACTCGCTGCTGTCACCGGCCTGATGCAAGACATCGACTCGTGGGTGGCGACGATGCCAACTGACAGCAGCCAGGCGGGTTGGGACTCGGTCAAGGCCAAGAACTTCAACGACCTCGTCGCTGCACGCGAGAACCAGGTCACCGCCGCGATCACGTCGGCGATGAATCCGGGGACGGGCCCCAGCAACCTTGCGACCGGATTGTCCACCTTCAGCACGTCGCTTTCTCAGGGCGGCTGGTCCATGGCGGGAGGTTGGTACCAGCGCGTCGGGCTGCTTCGCACCAAGCTCACGACCATCACCGGCGAAACCGTCGCGACGGCCGCGGAGCCGTCGCTTTCCGCGCTGCCTTCGGACCAGAGATCGACGCTCCTGCGGTCTTCGCTCAGCACGGTGACGGAAACGATCATCCAGAAGGCAGAACTCGCCGGCAACGGATATCAAGCCTCGACGACCCCGAAACCCGAGGACTTCGCGACTGCGCTACCGAAGGGCTCTTTCAGCCAGATGAACATCGGAAGCGTCTCCAATGACTTGGGCTCGAAGCTGTCGCTTTGGGTGAACGGCCTGATGCAGAACGCGACCAACACGGTCATCGGAAGTACGCCCGGCATCGACGCTCTGACGCGCATGAAGACGACGGGCGATATCCTGGCGACCGCGCAGATCCAGCTCTGGACGGGGAAGGTCGCTCTAGAGACGGCGATGACCGCGGTGCGAGTCGTCGTCGGCGGCATTGGTGGCGTCGAGGTGCTTGGGAACAAGATCGACGAGCGAGGCGTCACCGACCCGATCTGGGAGTGGATCGAGGCCGTGCCAGTCCCGATCCTCGTCAAGATCGCCGACTACGTTGGCATCCTCGGGTTCTACTTCTCCGTGCTGCTGCCGAGCCTGCCCTACACGATTTTTATGATCACCGTGGTGGGCTGGGTGCTCGCGGTTCTGCAGTCGGTCATCGCGGCGCCGCTTTGGGCCCTGATGCACATGCGACCGAGTCAGACGTTCGTCGGCTCCGACCAGCAGGGCTACTTGCTGCTGATGGCGCTCTTCGTGCGTCCAGCGCTCGCGGTGGTCGGCCTCTTCGCGTCGGTGATCGTTGCCAATCCGGTGATTGACTACATCAGCGCCGCGTTCTTCGGCATGCGGGGGGATGTCGTGGCGTCCACCGGGTTGCTCGGGGCTCTGGCACAAATCACGACGTTCTTCTGGTGGTTCACGGCGTTCGGCCTCCTGCTGGCGCCTGTGCTGTACATGATCTTCGGGCTCCCCCAGGTCTTGCCGGATCAAGTTCTGCAATGGCTCGGTGCCGGCGTGCACGACCTGGGTGCGACGGGCGCTACAGGCAAGATGCAGGGCAGCATGCTGGCTGCGGGTGAGGGCGTGCGAGCGGCCACAGGTGGTGCACGCCTGCTCGGCGGCGGTGGCCCGGGCGGCGGCGGCCGGGGAGGGCGCGCCCTTCCGGGCGGCGGGGGCAACAGTGGCGGGCCTGGTGCGAGCGGGGGGCGCAAGCCGATGCCTCTCAGCGCCAATCCGCAGGGCGTGGCGCCCGCGCTCTCAGACGGCGGTTCCGGGGCTGGGGCCGGTGGCGGAACCGCAGGCGGAGGCGGATCTGGCGGCGGTGGCGCAAGCACGAGCGGCGCGCCCCGCGCATTGGGGAGCCGCTTCGCCCAGGCTGCCGGCGTTGCCCTCGGTCGCGCTGCGACTGGTGTCGTTGGCGCGGTAGCCGATTCGTTGCCAGGTGACGGCAGGCAGGGGTCTGTCGCAGGTCGCCTCGCCACGGGCCTGACCGGGGCCGGGCGCACAGCGATGTCCGAGGGTGCGCAAGCTTGGAAGGGCGGGGCCGATGCCCGCATCCGCGCTTACGCGCAGGGCGTTTCCGCACGTCGTGCGGCTGGCGGATCGGCGGCCTCCGCAGCCGCACCCACTGCGCCTGCAGCGACTCAAGCTGTCTCGACGAGCGCCCAAGGCGTCGCGGCGCCAGCCGCCGAGGGCGGCGCCGACCGGGGTTTGATGCCCGCTTCCAGCACGGGTAGCCCTCCCGCGTCGACCGAGACCGCCGCGTCGGCACCTCCTGCTCCACCGGCAGGCGCTGACCCGACTCCGGGCGGCAGCTCGGCCCCGCCGTCGACGGTGCCTCCGGAGGCGCCCAAGAAGAGCACCTCGGACGATTGACGGGCTCGACCCGAGCGAAAAAAAGGCGCCGAGGGCGCCTTTTTCTTGGGTGGCGGCTACGTCACAAGCCGCCGTGGTCCATCGAATGATCGGCCGGCTCCGCCTCGGGGACGAGCCGCTTGTCAGCGACGCTCCGGAGCATCTCCGCGATGAACCGCTGCGTGCGCGGCATGGACTTGGCGAAGGCCGCGTCCGCCTCCAGCGGGCCTTGAATCAGCTTTTCGGCCACTGCGGCGCTGACGCGACGCGTGTACTCATCGGTGAACATCCGCTGGATGTTCCTGGCCTCCTGCGTCGGGGTGGCAGTCAGCCGCTCCAGCACCGACCGAACGGTCGTCGCGAAGACATGGTTGCGGTTGTAGTCCCAGACCGTTGCGTTGTACGCCTCCGTCTGCAGTCGCAGCTTCTTGTCCATCTCTTCGACCTCGGTCTGCATCTGCTCGTTGGCGATCTTCAGGCTGGTCACCACGTCTCGCAGATCCGCATTGGCCTGGCGCAGCCCCGAGTTTTCCAGCTCCATCCGTTCGAGTCGCTCCTGCAGCCGCGCGATCAGCTCACCCTGCTCGCGCAGCCGCTGAGCGAGCAGCTCCTTGTCGGCGACGTGCTGGCGCGTGTACTCCAACTGCTGGAGGAGGCTACGGTTGCACTCTTCGACGGCTGCGTTCCAGCCGGCTTCCTCCCCGGCAGCGTAGCCCGCATCCTGGCCCGCTTCGAAGCCCCGCGCTTCACCACGGCGGATGCCGCGCTGCAGGGCAACGGCTTCACCGTCGGCGTTGGGGTCGAAATACGAGGGCATGTGGATCTCCTTCAGGCAAATCGGAGGGAACTACCCGCCTTGTGGATCAGCATAAGACGGCGCTACGAAGGTGTCAACTATGTGCTACTGCAAGAAGGTGCTAACAGCGTGCTATTCGCGCCGGGCAGTACGCCGCATCGCCTCTTGCGCTGCGGATCGCGGGAGTCCGAACACGGCCATGCGCTCGACCGCAATGTTCACCCAATCTCCGAAACGCTGGTCGTCCGTGACGGATCGGCCCGTGAGAAGCGGCACGCACTGATCCTCGTTTCCGTCGACGTAGAAGGCGACAAACCACTCTGGCAAGAGGAACTGCTCCCCCTCGAAGGTCTCGATCGCAAACGGAATCGCCAGAACGCCGGGCATCGCCTTGACCTTGTCACTGCGCAGATTGTCGGCGATTGCACAGGCCACGTACTGCAGCGTCTCGGCCTCGATCTGCATCAGCAGGACGACGGCCTTGCGCCCAGGGTCGTATTGAACGCTCGGCGACAACAAGACGTCTGCCGATTCGAAATTGGCTTGTTGAACCGGGTATTTCGCAAGGTAGTGGTGAAGCAAGCCGCACATCTCGAACGCTGCCGGGATGTCCTGGCGAACCATGGACGAGCCCTTGCTCATGACGGCAAGAAATCCGCCGTCCTTCTCGGTTAGCACGTCCCCGCCAATGGCCCGCTCCACCATCCCTTCGAGCATCAGGCGGGTGGCGGCTTCGGTAGCGCTCGTGCTCACAGGGATAGCTCCATGGTGTCGTCCCCGCCCTCTGGCGGCTCGGGCCGATGTTCGTCGATCGTGGCGATGTTGTCGACTGCCTTCGGCGTGGACGCCGGCACCGGCTCGCGTACCGCGTTCGCCTCCTGGAGGTAGTCCAGCGCCTCGATGGCAGCGCGGTAATACGGGTCGGTCGTTAGCGCAAGCCGCTCCTTGGCGGCCTCCTCCGGGACCCCGATGTGGCGTGCCTGCACCTTGGCCGAGGCCTGTTGCCTGAGAACAACGTACTCTTCCAATGCGCTGTAGATACGCGACGCGCTCGGAGCCTGCGGGCCGCAGACGTCCGCGGCCGAGAACGCCTGCGCGAGCCACGCGTCATCCCGGACGGGCTGGCTACGCTCGAAGCTGACCAGCTCCTCCAGTGTTCCGACGGCAGGGAGCAGCTTGCCCAAGCGCTTTTCTCGGAACCACCTCCAGTCTTCCGTGGAGGCGGCCATCGCTTGCGCGGTGAGATACGCATTCGAGGCCGGCATGTCGCCGTCCATAAACAGCTTGTCGGCGAGCTGCTCCGCGGTCAACGGGCTGACGCGCTGGAAGCCGGCGTCATCGAACCACTGATAGTGCTGGGGCGACTCGCTGACGAAGTCACGACCCGCCGGGCGAGTCGTGCGCTCGGCGATGGACTGGTAGCGCGCGAGATCGGCGACGTCCATGAGCGGCTGCCTTCCAGTGGCGAGCTGCACAGCTTGGCCGAGGCGCGCATCGAAATCCCAGCGGACGTCGTTGATGAACCTGGCGCGCTTGTCCAGGATGTCCTGCGAAATCGTCCTGCCGTAGCTCTGCGACGACGCCAGGTCATTCGGCGTGGGCATCCGAGGCCATTTCTTGAAGAGGTACTCGTGCGAGAAGAGCGCCTGGAGATGGTCGGCAGCAGAGGCCTCGGGAATGCTGAGACCCTCCCTTGGCCCTTGCTCCGGTCGCGTCTGAAAGCTCACCTGAGGGCCACCGTCGCCCACCGCCGCGGGCGAGAAGTAGAGCCTGCCGTACTCCGCATGATCGCGAACAAGGTAGAAGGGCTCCTGGTCGTAGCGACGCCGCTCTGCCCACAAGCGCTTGGCAAGCTCGTGGCCGACGGCGTCCTGCAACCGCCAGGCCTCCTCGGACATGCTCTCCAGGCGCATCTTGATCGCCTCGGGCCTGCCCTCCAACCAGCCGACCTCTTCCACGCAGAGAAATCCGCTGTCGCGAACAACGCCGCCTCTGAGGGCGGGATAGTTCGGCTCGATCCAGGCATCGACAAAGGTGCCGCGCGACGTCTGAAACCTGCCCAGGTCGATTTCCATTTTCGTGGCCTCCTGACATAGGGAAAACTAAATTTCTAACAGAGGATATCATGCGTATAGTAGAAAATCAGTGACCATATATTCAACGAAGTCTCACTTCGGGAGCGCGGACATGATGGCGATCGACACTCCGAGCACGTTCACCCCCTCAGACCTCGGGGCAGCAGCGGCCGATGTCTGCCTGATGGAGAGCATCCGGCCCCATTTCCAGCCAATCGTTGCGGCGGCAGGCGAGCACGGCGTATTCGCCTACGAAGCACTGCTCCGCGCGCCACACGCCTCGGCGTCTTGCGACGTGCTCTTCCGGCGCTGGGAGTCGACGGGGGAGGTCGTCAGCATCGACTCTCTGATGGCGCGGAGGGTGCGACGTGCTGTCAAGCGGCTTGAGACGCCGATCGCCGTCAGCGTCAACGTCTCGGGCCTGACCATCGCGTTGGAACCAGACGCATACCTCGCGGAGATCGCGCTGCTCAAGGAGGCCGTCACCCTGATGATCGTCGAGGTCACCGAGACCTTCCCCATTCCCGACGTGGCGGCGCTCGCCCGCTTCGCGGACCGCTGTCGCGAACTTGGGGTCGTGCTCGCCTTCGACGATTGCTCCCCACATCACGAGTTCTGCCTGCCCTGCGTACTCGCTGCAATCCGCCCGCAGATCATGAAGATCGATGGGAACCTCTTCATTCGCAGCTTCGAGTCAGGCGACGTCGCGCCTCTCGCTAAAGTGATCGCGCTCGCCAAGCGAGTCGGCGCATCCGTTGTGGTGGAGCATGTCGCCAGCACTGCCATGTGCGAGTTCGCGGAGCGGTTGGGTGTCGAGTTCTTCCAAGGTCACCACTTCGGCAGCGCCATGCCTGCCTCCGAACTCGGCCGCCAGACCAATCTCTATCAAGCCTGAATCACGTCCATGCAATACGCCTTCATTGAACTCGGCCTGCAGGCCTACCTCATCGACTCCCAGGAAATGGAGTCGGTCAACATGGGCGAGCAGCTCGTCGTCGACGGGCCTCGCCTCGACGAGCAGTCAAGCCGCATCCGCGTCTGCTACGGCGTGTACATCGGGCAGCACGGGTTGCCCGCTGACCAGGTCGAGAAGGACATGCTCGATTCGGTCGGGCATTGGATGGGGTACCTGGATGGGCCCACGTGCCACTTGATCGCACTGCAAGGCGTCGTCGCATGCGGCTCGATCCCCGGCGAGCATGCGCACCGTCTGGCCTTCGCGGCGGCGATACAGGCGCCCCCGGAGGTCCTGATGCGCATCGGCCTCCAGGAGCCGCGGGCGCTCACAGCGTTCGTGCGCTCGAAAAATTGCTCTCCCATCGACAACGTCCTAAACCGCAGCGGTGTATTCGCCTTCTGTGCCCAGGTCACCGATCCCGCGGACGTACGACTCGCCAACTGGCTCGACGTCGTCGACCGCGAAAAAGCTCGCTACGCAGCCTCGAAGGTGGGATGACCATGAAAACGCAATTGACCTTGGACGAACTCGCAGCCCACGGCGCCCCTTCAGCGATCCGTGACGACGTGCAAGTCGACGTCTACCGGAGACACCTGCAACCGGTGGCGGTTGTGCTCTGGCGCGCCCAGGAGCCGCAGCCGTTCATGGCATTTCGCGACTCCGACGACGGACGTCTGAATCACTTTTCCGTCACGTCCAACGACGACATCCCCGAGCACGACGCGCACTCGCGCCTGCTCCACACGCGTGTCGAGCTGTACGAGCGCGCCGATCAACCGGTCGCCATTCGCATCATGGACGGCGCGAGCGGCCAAGAGCTGTTGAGCATCGGGGGTGCGCCACACCCGCTTGAGCTGCAGTCCTTCAATCGCCGGAACTATGGGGCCTTCGCTTCCGGATTTCGCGACCTGGATGGGCTGCCGGTGGCCGACACCGTCGGCGCGCGCCTTCGGGCGGCGCTTCACGGCAGGGCGGGCCGCGCCTGGGAGCGGTCGCAAACCGCCGAACTCGTCGCCGCACATCGCAGCAGCGACGTCAGCGCGTTGCTGATGGCCGTGGCCGAGCGCGCTCGCGACGACGAATGGCGCCTGGCGCACCAGGACGAGGGGATCGTCGCCAACGGCGAATTCGAGCGCATCTTGCGCGAATTCAGGCAGCGACCCGAGAACCCGCCGCCCTCCGCACGACCGCCGCTGGTGAGAATTCTCGACGACCGGAACACATACTCGTTCGACGTTGCCACACAGGCCGCCCACAAGCTCGTGTCGGTGCAGCAGTACACGGACTTCACGGACACGAGCCTACAGGCGGACTTCCCCTACGGCAGCGTCACCGGATGGTCGGCGAAGGTTCCGAAAACGATGCGCTCGCTGGAGGCCGTGGACATGGTCGGCCGCGACTTCTTCGTCGGCTGGGACAGCATGCACAAGTCGTATCGCGGCGGCGCTGCGACCTTGACCCCACCGCCTTATGACCCGCTCGACATGGACGAAGCGGTCCAGTACAGCCGGGAGATCGGTGCGCGATTCGACGCCGGCGAGCACGCGGAGGCCTTCGCCATGTGGCGCCAAGATCCGAATGGCGGCGCGGCGGCCGGCACGCCGGTCCGCGACCTGCCGCAGTTCGTCGCGCGGATGTACTCCACCCGGGACGTTCAAGGCCGCCCGATTCACCGCCAGCCCGATGGCTACGCGTTCGATGGGCTCACCGTGGGCCACCAGGCGCGCCTGGCCGACGACTACCCCTGGGCCAAGCTCTCGCACCTTTGGCAGCTCGATGGGCAGACGTTCGTCACGATCGACTTCGATCGTCCGGTCACGCTCGACAACGACGAACGAGTGGCGACCCTGACTGTTCCGGCGCACAAGATTCTCAGGACTCGGCCGTCTACCGGGCTATCGACGCAGCACGCGGAAGGCCAAGTAGACGGCCCCGGCCGACTGAGCGACGACAAGTCGCTTGCGCGCGACCACAGCGGCGGTCTGCCCGGCATGTGGGAGGACGCGGACCTAGGCGGGGGTGCGACGGATATCGACCAGGCGAGATCAAACGTCGGCGGCGCGATCCAGGGTTCCGAGCTGCGGGCTGATCCCGGTACCCGGACGCAGCGGCCGTTCGAACCGGCGGACGGCCCCGACGGGCTGAACGAGGATCAGCGCCAGGCGGTGAATGCCTTCCGCGCGAGCCATGGACGCGACTGGAAGCGAGCCCTCGGCCAGTGCTGGATGGCAGCCCACTACCCCGGCACCAACAGGGACGACGCTGCACTGCTCCAACAGGTACGCAACTCCCTCGGGCCGGAGTGGCTTGCGCAGGTCACTCGAAAGGAGCTGGAGAAGGCCACGGATCGATGCGTGGTGTCGATCCACCGGGAGGTTTGGAAGGGCGCGCCCCTGGGGGGGACACACCCCGACCAGGCGACGCCAGTCGTCGACCAGCAGTCGGTCAACCTGGCGGATCTCCCGCAACTGGCCGCCAAGTTTCAGATTCGCGATGTGGCATCGGCCGAGGTCGAGACGCCCGACGCGTACGTCTGGTTCACCTCGGCATTCGAGCCACCGGCTGACGGCGAGCGCGGCGCGCAACAGCGTCACGCGCTGCACATTCACTCCGTGAACGGACGGGAGCCTCGCCAGCAGGACTACCGCGCCATCACCGAACGTCTTGGGATCGCGACGGCCGCGGTCGATCACGAAGTCGCCCCCTAACGCCTCACGGCACCGGGCGGCGAATCGAGGCTCCATACCATGACAACGCAATTGCCCGAAGATGAGAGCAAGTTCTCGCCGCAAGCGGTCCAGTGCCTCAAGGCGATGGGCGATTGGACGTTCGCCAACGCGCTCAAGACGGTGCCTTGGGGCGGTCGGCCACACGTTTTGGGCCGGCGCTACATCATGCAGAAGTACCTCAACAATGAGGACATCTTGCAGGCGTACTGGGTGCATGAACAACAGAAGCGCATCGACCCACAATGGCAGCGGAAAGAGCCAGGGCTATCCCATCTATCGGCCTTGATGCGTGAGCGCTCTGGCAATCGTTGGCAGGAAGAGCAGGCCGAGTACCAAAAGACGACACCGTCGCTGATGGACTACATGGAGGATGAGTGGGGGGAGGCGACTCGCCAAGCTCTCGCGCACCACCGCAGGGATGACGCGGTCCGTAGACGCGCAGCATTTCAAGTTGTCTCAACCACTCATTGCGTGGTGTCGGTCCATCGGGAGGTCTGGAACGCCGCGCCGCAAGGCAGCAAGCATCCCGAGCAGGCGACGCCGGTCGTCGACCAGCAGTCGGTCAACCTCGCAGATCTGCCAGAACTGGCGGGCCGGTTCGACATCAGCACCCTCGGCTCGACGGACGTCGCGACGTCAAACGCATACGTCTGGTTCACATCGGAATTCCAGCCCGGCGACCTGAGGGAGGGAGAAGTCCGGCAGAGGTTCGCACTGCACATCCACTCGGTGAACGGACGGGAGCCTGGCGAGGACGACTATCGCACGATCATGAATCGCCTCGGAATTGCTGCGCCGGGCACTGAGCAACAGATAGAAGCCGAATTTCCGAGCTGACTGGATATGCCCGCAAATGCACGCTTAAGCCATGCAGGCCAATACGGTTCTAACTCCGCCTATTTGTATCACACGACAAAGCTCAGATATGCGCAGCCGATTCTTGAGCGCGATGCGTTATATGCGACTAGCCAGTCCAACGGCAGTCGCGCGGTCTCATTGACAAGGGATGGGCGCCATGTACGACACTACCTCGACCAGCAAAACTATGTGCGGCTAACACTCGACAGGAATAAGCTCAGCGCGAAGTTGTCGATACGTCCGTATTCCGAGGGCGAAGTCGGCAAGGACGGCCAAGCCGAAGAGCACATTTCGACCGACATTCATCCGCTGAGCGAGTATCTCGTGGCGATCAAAATCGTCCAAAATACTCCCATCCAAGACAATGAATTGGATAGCTGGAACTACTTAGCGAAGCATAACTCTCCACGGGAAGCAGTCATGGAAGAATCGAACGGTGACAAAGTGATAGTTGACCGGGACGGCGCCGGCCTGAAGGAATCGTGCGTCCTGATCGAAAACGGTTCGATGGCCGCATTCCTGAAAAAACTGGACGCGCTGAGCAAGAAGGCCGTCAAATTCGGCTTGGAGCCGATCACGATACTGTCGCAGCGTGAGGTTCTTTACCAGTACGAGTTTGAAGCGGTCGGGCGGGATGGCGACCGCATCGCCAGATCTCTGGTTCCCGTGTACGGGACCGGTTTCGTGGAGCATCCCGTCGTCCTGAATCGCATCGAACTCAAGTTCCCCGAGGTTCGACTCGGGAACTGGCGCGTGGTCGGAAAGATCGAGTCGTTCGAGGGCAGCAACCTCGTCTTCACCGTCACCGAACACGAGGATGACCGGTCGACCGTTCGCGCCTACGCTGACCACCCCATCACGTGCGAGCACTGCAACAAGAAGCGGGTGCGCAACGACGGATTCGTCCTTCGTGACGTGGAGGCAGGGGGATTCAAGCAGGTTGGGTCAGGTTGCCTAGAGGACTTTACTGGGATCGATCCGGGCGCTGCCCTGTTCTTGACGAAGATGTACTCGGTCATCAAGGTAATCGAGGGTGACCTCGATGGCTACGCTGGTGGGGGACATTCGAACGCCATCGCCCCGGAGTCGTATCTGGCCTACGTGTCCTACCTGGCCGACCACGGCGGCTTCGTGAGCGCGGCGAAGGCACGCGACGGGGGCTACACTGCGACCTACGCTGATGCCCGCATGCTTCCAACCACGATGCAGCATGACGAAAAGGTTGCACGCCAGTTCGCGGAAGAGGCTGACAAGCACTACGAGCGCGCCAGCAAGGTCCGAGCATGGATCGCCGAGAAGACGGCTGAAGGCGACTTCGATCGCAACCTGAAGATTCTGCTCGCGCCTGACGTCAGGTACCTCAAGGCGGAGCCCAAGCACCTGGCGTTCGTCGCTGCCGCTGTGCCCATGTACCTCCGTACGCACGAGTTGGCTGAGAGACAAAAGCGCAGCCCGAGCGCGCACGTGGGCGTCCCCGGCGCGAAGCTCAACTCGCCGCTCACCGTGCGGCGCGTCATCGAGATTGCGAACAACTACGGGCCAGGCCCGATGTACCTCGTCCTGATGACGGACGGCGCCGGCAACTCGCTGAAATGGAAGAGTGGCGCGGTTCCAGACGACATCCGCAAGGGCGAAGGGCGTACGTTCGAGGCTGCCTTCAAGGTGAAGGAGCATGGCACGTACCAGGGGCAGAGCCAAACCACCGTCACGCACCTCAAGCTGCAGCGATGGCTCGACGTCGAGGAGGCACCGGACGCCTCGCAGCACGGCGCCGAGGAAAGCGCCGCGGCGGCCGACGTCGACCACGAGCATCAAGAACCGGTGGACTCGTCGCCGGAGCCCTGACGCGCTTCGCTTGTCGCCTCATTCAGATTCCGCAGCGCAGAGCGCTCCGCAATCCGAACGAGGTCTCGGCCATCGCCTCACGCCAGCGTTCGATCCTTCGCCAGGACGCGTGAGAGTTGAGGCACGAAGGGCGCGACAAGCGCCTCGTAGGCCGCGTCGTAGTGATGATCGAAGAGCAGCTCGATCGCGCGTGCAACCGCATGCGCGCTGCCGGCGAGCTGGCCGTACCCCTTCCGAACCTGAGCGCTGCGCTCTTCGCCGAACTCGCCGCCGATCGCGCGCATGTCGTGATGCAGCGCGCGGATCGCGACCCAAGGATCGCTCACCGCCATGCCGGGCGGCTGGAAGGTTCCCGCAAATTCCTGCAAACGGCTGCCCCCCACAGCCGATGCCTCCACGATGCCGTGTGCGGTAGGCCAGAGGGCGACGGCGACTTCGGCCAACACGAGAACTTCTTCGGCAGTGACCGGGAGGTCCTCGCGCGAGGCCTTGCGCATCTCGTCGCGTAGCGCCATGACAAAAGGGTGAAACGCAGACTTGCTCATAGTGGTGTCCTTCAGTTCTTGCAGATCAGATCCAGGCCCAGCCGACTCCAAGCCAGTGCGCGAGCACATGCGGCGCGTCGCGAAGGGCGTCGGTGAACATCCTTGCATCCGAAAAGTGACTGACTGCCCGACCTGCCACGTACACGGATGGCAACACGACCAGCAAGCGCTTGTCGCGCGTCAGCGCGAGGCCAACTAGGTCCCACCAAGCACGCCGTGGGACGCTAGCGGTCTCGTTCATGATGTGCTTCACAACGCCATCGCCTTCGTCGCAGGCGATGATCTTGACAGTGCTCATTTAGGGTCTCCGTTCCTTGGTTTCCGTAGTCCTCGGTCTTCGTCTTCGTGTGCCCAGCAGCCTCGCCGGTTTGCCCTGCTGTCAGACATCAGCGATGTACGCAGTGAGGTCTTGGAGCAAGCGCGCGACTACATCCTGAGGATAGAACTCACACGGACCGTAGTAGGTGTCGAACTGCCGCGGCCGCTCTGGCGCAGATTGGGCCAGCACCTTGAAGGAGACATACGGCCAGTTAATGTCCCGCCACGGGAACGGAAACGGCTCGAACAGATGTCGACAGCTATCGCGCAGCTTCATGGCGATCCATCGTCCATCATCGCGCACGACCTCCACGTCAACGACACCGCACGTCAATGTCGGCGCGACGCGGACTGTCGTTGTGACCCACCCTGTCGAATCGAGCGCCTGGGCGATGTTCCGCATCTCTAGCTCCGTCGAGCGTTGTTGCGACCAGAGGGCAGCACGCGGATGGTTTACCGGCCGATCCCAATTTCGGATCAGGGCTTGCAGGAACCCCGACCGCTGCGCTCCATCACCACCAATGCCACAGCTTCCAATCCCCCGGTCGTTCTTGAACATGCATCGGACGACGACGTCGAAGTCGTCCTCGCCAAATCGTGCCGGGTCGCTCAAGAAGAGGCGATCCACCCAACCTTGGTCGGTCTCCCATTCGACATTTACTCGCATGCGAAGGCGCTCGGCAAGCAGTGCTTGCACGGAACGCCAAACGGGATGGTTTGGGGTCGGTGCGTCCTGGCTAGCAAGATGCCAGCGGCGACGATCTCGACTCAGGAGGGTGATCTTGCAAGCTAGCCGATCCAGGTGATCTTGGCGATGTCCCGGTTCGGCACTCGCGGGACAGTCAGCGTGCTTCATCATCCGCCTTCAGCCGCTAACGTGACGGCCGCTGCCGTCTGATTGGTACCCGGGTAATGCCGCGACCCCGAGCGCGTCGGCGAAGGCCGCCAGCGGAGGAAACCCCCGCCAGACTTCGACCAAGCTGAGAATGGTTGGCTCGGCCGACCTCTCGCACGCCGCCACACCCACTCGCTTGGCGAGCGCGTATTGCTCCCTGGTCAGAGTGACGTCGCTCATCGCCTCCGCCAGTCCCAAAATGCTGTCCGGCTCGGCGGCGAACTTAGCGAAGGCGTTGTATGTCGCCGTCTCCCCTCCAAGCGCCACGAACAGTCGTTGCTCGGCCAACCGATCGCCACGTGGATCAACGACCTTGAGTACCCGGCCGCCAGCGGACTGAATGCGGTCGCGCTCGATACTGATCTCCGTCATCTGCAAGTTCGTCATGCACGAACCGACGACGCCGAGAATGAGATTCGGGCTCCAGACCCAAGCCCCAGCGTACGGGCCATCTTCGAGAACCTTGTGGTGCACAGGTGCGAATCCGAGCGCCTTTGCCGCTTCAAGCGTTGCTTCGGTTGCAGTCTCCGGCTCGGCGGCAGCCTTGAAAGCTATGCCCTTTGCATTGTCGCGGGACAGGAACTTGAGAATCATCAGGAAGGCTCCAACGCAGTGGTGTGCATGTACACCATCATATAGCTTCTAGGAACGCCATTGCAATCCAGCGCGTGGCCGCGCAGATGGGCGGGTTTTGCAGTAGAGTTCTTACCGGCCATGTGGCCGGATAAGGACAGTACATGCCCAGCAAGGTTACCTCCACCGCAAAGCGCTCGTCGAGCCGAGTCCAGAACGCCAAGCCTGTCGTTGCAAGCAAGAGCGTTCAGCAGCCAGGCCGCGTGCGCGCGGCCCGGAGCACGGCATCGCTCGCCGGCATCCAGGCCAGCATCGAGAAGCAGTTCAAGCTCCCCAAGGGCAGCGTCGTGCTCGTTGCGCCTGGCCGCCGCAAGATGGATGATGATGCGGTGATTCAAGACCTCAGGGATCGCTGGGCAAGTCGCCAGGCCTGAACGCACGGCGCGCCTGAGCGAGGAGGGCGCTCACGCACCCATCCTCGTCGTCGTCGCGAAGTCGAGAGTGGGGTGGGGCTTGCAAGGTGTACATGTACCCTATATGATGCCTGCAAGGTCTCAACTCTCACAGGCGCCCCGCATCATGCAGCCATGCCATCGTTCAAACACCTTCCGGTTTGATCCCGCGGACTTGGCAGGCGGCTCTGGCGTCACGGGACTGCCCCTGCCCCCGCTCGCCGCGGCAGAAGCAGAGATGTTCGGGGCCATGATGAACCACGCGCTCCATCGGTCCGCGCGCCTTACCCAACGCCGTCACGCACTGCGGGTACCAGCGGTGGCTGCTGAAGCCGCCCATGCGCTCGGCAAGCTTCAGCTCGCGACGTTTCCGGTGCTGATGGAAGGTTGCTACAGCAGCGTCCCGCTGCTGGAGTGTGCGACGTTGGTCGACGGCGTGCTCGACTTCACGATCGCCGAAGAATACGCCACCTACGTCGCCGTCGTCGGTGCAACCGCGCTCGCTCTCAACCGAGAGAGCAGCTCGCGCGGCACCCCTTCGCAGGCTGCGCACGCGCAGCGGTAGCGAGGCCAGCATGGATCGAGGTTCACCGGTCGAACTCGATGCGGCGAGCTTGCGGGTCCCGCCCCAGTCGATCGAGGCTGAGCAAAGCGTCCTCGGCGGCCTTTTGCTTGACAACAGCGCATGGGATCGCGCCGTGGATCTTGTCGTCGAAAGCGACTTCTATCGCTTCGAGCACAAGCTGATTTTCCGTGCGATCGGCGCCTTGATCGCCGCGAGCAAGCCAGCCGACGTCATCACGGTCTACGAGCACCTGCAGATGGCGGGCTCCGCAGGCGAAGCCGGAGGCCTCGCCTACCTCAATGCCTTGGCGCAGAGCGTCCCGAGCGCGGCCAACATGCGTCGCTACGCCGAAATCGTGCGCGAGCGCGCCGTGTTGCGCAAGCTGATCGCCGCGGGCGACGACATCGCAACGGCCGCATTCAATCCGCAAGGTCGCAGCGTCACGCAGATCCTCGATGAGGCCGAGGGAAAGATATTCAGAATCGGTGAGGAAACGAGCCGGAACCGACAAGGGTTTCAGAGCATGGACGTCCTGGCCGTGCAGCTCATCGACCGCGTCACCGAGCTGGCCGAGAACGGCGCCCAGGACGTGACTGGTGTTCGCACGGGCTTCTACGACCTCGACCGCGCCACCGCGGGCCTGCAGCCTGGCGACCTCATCATCCTGGCGGCCAGGCCCAGTATGGGCAAGACCTCGATGGCATTGAATATCGCGGAGAACGTCGCGGTGGACGAGGGACTGCCGGTCGTGGTCTTCTCGATGGAAATGGGGGCCTCCCAGCTCGCGCTTCGCATGGTCGGCTCACAAGGTCGGATCGACCAGCAGCATCTGCGCACCGGGCGGCTTGACAACGAAGAGTGGGGGCGCCTCGCAGAGGCCACGGAACGGCTCTCCAAGGCCGCTATCTTCATCGACGAGACTCCAGCCCTCACCGGGCCCGAATTGCGCGCCAGGGCACGCCGCCAGGCTCGTCAGAGCGGCAGGCTCGGACTCATCGTCATCGACTACCTGCAGCTCATGAGCGGCAGCGGAAGCGACGGCGAGAACCGCGCGACTGAGGTCGGCGAGATCTCGCGCGGCCTGAAGGCCCTTGCCAAGGAACTTCAGTGCCCGGTTGTCGCGCTGTCGCAGCTCAATCGCAGCGTCGAATCTCGCACCGACAAGCGGCCGATGATGAGCGACCTGCGCGAGTCAGGCGCGATCGAGCAGGACGCAGACCTTATCGCCTTCATTTATCGGGATGAGTATTACAACAAAGAGAGCAAGGAACCTGGGGTCGCCGAGATCATCATTGCGAAGCAGCGGAATGGCCCCGTGGGCACCACAAAGCTAGCATTTCTGCGGCAGTGGACAAAGTTTGAGAACCTCGCGCCGGACTACCAAGGGCCTGGCGAGCACTGACCGCAGCTACGAGCCCCGCCTACTTTTTAAGCAACGGTTCCCAAGCCTGCGGTCGAGAAGCTTGGGAACGAGGAACGAAAGCTATGCCTGATTCAATCGTCTGTTCCGCAGGCTGCAAACGAGAGGTCACCGACGATGACGCGGCGCTGATGCGGGGATGGGAGGTTCTGCCCATCAGCACTCGGTGGCGGTGCCCACAATGCACGAACGACCTTCGACGGGCGTCCGCTCTTGGAGGGACGTCGACCATCGGCAACGTAGCCGACGCGTACGCACCTCCCGTGACCGGAGGCGCGACTTGACAACGACACCGGCCCGACGTTTGCGCGTCACCTACGTGTCCGAGGCCGCAGCCGTGGAGATGCCCGCCAACCCAGCCACGGCCATGCTGTCGATCACCGCGCCGGGAAGCCAGGCCGAACTCGCCGACGGCTGGGGCGCGCTGCTGTGCATCCAGTTCTCCGACGCGGAATACGACAACGCCACGATTCAAAACTTCCGATCCAAGGGCAAGCGCTTCGACCCCACTGCGAAGGGCTTTCCTGATCGGCGCTGCGCGGAACGAATGCGCGAGTTCTTGGACGGGCTCGTCGACCGCCCAGACATCGAGGAGCTGGTGGTGCACTGCCATGCAGGGCAACGGCGCTCCGCGGCTGTCGCCAGGTACGCTGCCGAGCGCTTCGGCGCGGACTTCGATATGACCTACGACGGGTACAACCGCACGGTCTATGCCCTGATGCGCGACCCGAAGTGCTTCAGTGAGCAGCAGCTCGATCCCCGAGTCGGATCGCGCACCAGAGGGTCCGCCTACTTGCTCGGCACCGGCCTCTTGATCTGCGCTGCCGCAGTGTTGGCTTGGTGCAGCAATCGCTGAGGCTATTCAGCGTCGACGCCCGACAGCAGCCTGAGCTGCTGTCACTCTTCGGATCAGTGGCCCTGGAAGCCGCGCTCGAAGACTGACGGATCGCCCAGCAGGCCCATCAGCGAGCGGAGCTGAGCCACAGGATCTTCGCCGCAAGAGTCGAGACGAGCGCCCGGCCTGGCCTGGTCGGCGAGCATCCCGAGGCGCCGGTCGATGCGAGCACGAACGGAGCGTTCGACGTCGCTGTTGGGCCTGGGTAAGGCCGCCGCCCAGGCCTCTAGCTGTTTCACGTCGGCGGCAACGACCCCCGCCATGGTCGGGTAGGTATTCGATGTGATGACTTCGGTTTGCAAGGCGTATCTCCTGCGATCAGTGCCGCATCCCGGCTCAGTATTTGCCGCCGCTGTTGAGGTAGGGAATGCGAATTCGACCGTCGATCGCCAAGTCGGCAGGCTTGGCGGCCCACCGGGCCGTATTGTTCTCACGCCAGAGCGGATCGAGTCTGGCGACCTCGATGTCGAGAACCTCAGAGATCGGCCGAACGGCGCCAGCGCTGTCAAGAATGGTCGCAGCAGCGTCAACTATGCCGGCGCCGTACTTCTGCAGCATGAGCGCGGCCAGCCGCGGTGTCTCCGCGCCGCGCGCCACGTCTTTGGCTCGCGCTCGCGCATGCTCGCGCACCAGCTCCGTCATGGACTCGATCAACCGGTCCTCTGTCATCATGGACATGCGATGAGGCCTGTTAGCCCAGGGCCCGTTGATTGAAGTATCGAAACGCGTAGAGCACGCTCGCAAGCGACACCCCCACGAGCGCCCACTGCCACCACGGGATCGCCTCGACCTCGGCTTTGGCTTGATCACGCCGCTGCTGCCTGGCGGCGATTGCGGAAGCGATGGACGCAGTGTCCTCGTCGGCGACCGTCAGGTCAGCCTTCATGCGCTCCGCCTGCACTCTCAGGTCCACGAGGTCATCGGCCGAGGGCTCGGGGTACGCCCTGCGCCAAGCATCGACGAACTTCGAGATGCGCGGTTGATGGCTTGCTTCGAGATCTCGCAGCACTTGTCCCTGCTCGCCGATGCGATCGGTGGCCCGGCCGTAGTCGATCACGGCCCACGCGGCGACTGCGGCAAAGAATATGATGGTGATGTACTTGAGCATGTTTGAAGAGGGCGAGCGAGTTGTTTGCGCTACAAGTGACTTGCTAGGTGCGTGAGCCGGGATGAATGGTCGTTTGCTTTGCCTTCGCCTTGTGCCACGGCAAAAAACCGTTTCGGACAAGGCCCCAGTAACTGGTCGCGGTGAACGCCACCTGTTGCGCAAGCAACCACGTCGCGTGAGCTTGAGCGGCGTAGACGATCATGGCGAAATTCGCAGCCATGAACAGCGGGAAACCGTAGCGGGAATACGGCCTGTTGCTCGCCACTAGGCTGGCGCCAGAAACCCCCAAGATGAAGCCAAGGAACTGACTCATTCCTCCACCGGCATTGATGAGTTCTAGGATGGAATTCATACTGTCGACCACGTTGCCATCTAGATCGCGGCTCAGTGCCGTCAACCACTTGTAGGTACCGACCAGAGCAAGCGCTTCAGGTCGCCGAGATTGCGATTGTACGGGTACAAGTACACCAACGCAAGGGCCGATCTGGCATCTCGTTGGGAAGGCGCTTTAGCCTACCAAAACCCCTGGAGATCCGCTTTCGGATCTCCAGGGGCGACAAGCGAAGCGCGTCAGCTTCCCCTCTCCCGGCGCCAGCTCGCAGCTCAGGGCATGAAGTCGATTTCGACGCGGCGGTTCAGAGCACGGCCTTCGGCCGTGTCGTTCGGCGCCGCCGGATCGAACGCGCCTCGCGAGAACACGAAGACCTTCGCAGCGGCAACGCCGTGGTCGGTCAAGAACTTCTTGGCCGCGAGGGCGCGGCGGAGCGCCATCCTCTGATTGCCCTCGGGCGTTCCCGCGCTGTCAGCGTGCCCGCGAACGTCGATGCGACGGGCTTTCTTGCCGGCGACGATCAGGGCTTCGGCGGCATCGGGAGACGGCTCGAACTTGGCCGTGTTGGCAGCGAAGTTGATGCGTAGCATTGCGTCGCCCACGGCCTCCATGCGACGCTCGATGTCGTCGAGAACGACGTTCACGTGCAACAGCTTGTCCTCGCAAGCTTTGTCAGCGGCCTTGGTCGCCGCGAGTTCCGCCTGTACTTGCAGCAGCTCTGCGCTCATGCGCTCCAGTTCGGCATGCAGGCGGACGTTCTCGTCGGTCAGGCGTGTGCCTTCCGGGATGACGACCACTGGCGGGGCCGGCACCGCCGCGGACGCCGGCACCGCAGGGCGCTCAATCACGCTCAACGCGCTGTAGACGGGCCCGGACACGGACAGCGCAGCGAGCGTACCCGCCGTGATCAAATGCTTCTTGAACTTCATATGCGTCTCCACGCGAAAAACACGAGACGGACCAAGCCGGCCCACAGGTAGCCAAAGATCAAGGCGACGAGGGCGAAGACGAAGAACATCTTCACCCGGATCAACAAGGGTGCTTGCGAGACGGCCAGGCTCGGCATCCAGATGAAGGCAGACGTCACGACGGGCATCGTGAACAGCCGCCGAACCAGCTCGGAATCGTCGCGTCGAGTCGCCCACCACAGCCAGAGGACGCCGACTGCGTATGCCGGCAGGCTGACGGAGCCGAGCGCCAGGTACACATACGCCGCTGCGGCAACGCCGGAGCTCAGCGTGCCGATCTGGGGCGCACCGTGAGCCGTCAGCGCGACGGCCGCCACGAAAGCCACGAGTGCCAGGACGACCGGCACCGATAGACACAGCAGTAGCGCGCCGCGATCCGTCACTGGCAGTCCGAACCGCCGCTTGAAGCCCAGCTGCGAAATGTGGGCGGTGCTCATGGCGAGGTGGCGAAATCGCGCGGTTGGGGGATTAGGCGCATCAGAAAACTCCAGATTTCGAGGCATTCGGGAGGAAACGGTGCCAAAGGCGACGTTGTGGCATTTGCACGTCCGTCAATGATATGGTGAAAAGCACTTTTCTAACAGCACAAGACCTGGCCGTGGTAGAAAACGTGCATTGTCCATGTCCAACCTGCGGCGAGTCTGCCTCCGGAACGGCGCCGCCTTGCGCACGCTTGCGCGACGCCACGGCAACCAGGCCGAGCGCACGCCGCAAACCTGGTGTCTAGTCGGTTGCTCGGGGAGCGACGAAGCGGCTCAGCTTTTCAGCGTCGTCCCGACGCATCTCGTTCTCGGTGTGCGCATAGATCCGCGTGGTCTTGGGATCGTTGTGCCCGAGTTCGTCTTGCGTGGTCTCCAACGCCGCACCCGACTGCATCCGGTGGGATGCATTGGTGTGACGCATCCAGTGCGTACTCATCGCCTGGAGTCGCGACCGAGTGTGCTCATCGTCACACGCCGCAGCCGCCACCAGCGCGACGTCCGCAACGGCCGCGCCTATCGCGCGGGGGGTGAGCGTCTTGCTGCGATGCGTCTGGTGGACGGACAACACGAGCGGATAGTGCTCGCCGGGCTTCGGAAGCCTTGATGCTCCTGGCAGCATCTCGGCGCGATATCGCTCCAGCTCTTCCAGCAGCGCGGAGTTCACTGTCACGAAGCGTTCCTTGGCCCGCTTGCCGATGACTCGTAGTTGCCAATGCTTGTCGCGGCTGACGAAATCGCCCATGACACCCTTGGCGGCTTCCTCACGTCGAATGCCGGTGTGGTAGAGCAGGGCGAACAGCCACCGCGCACGGATCGCGAGCGCTTTCTCGCGCTGTGATCGCCGCGGCATCTCCTTGATCCAATTCCACAACCAATGCCAGTCGTCTTTGCTCAGCGTGCGCGCTGAAACACTCATGCTGACCACGACTGGGCGCCTGGATAGCTTGAAAACGTTGCGTTGGACATAGCCGGACTCCTGCAGGTAGCCCATCATCTGCGCCAGCACCCTACGGGTGAACTCGACAGATTTCAGCGGCCCGATGAGTAGCTGTGTCGGCCCAAGGATTTCTCCGGCGCAAGGCTTTCGCGGCCGTATCCAATGGCTGGGAGGGTTCTCCAGGAGGTGGAAGAAGTCGTGCACCTGCTCGACCTTCAGCGATGCCAACGTCAGGCCTTCGGCGATCATCCACTGCAGCAGCCTATTGGCCTCGCGGCGATAAGCCTCGAAGGTATGGGCATTGCGCTCCGCGCGCGCGACAAGCCACGTCGTGATCGCCGCGGCATCGCTCGTGGCCTCAAGACCCGCCGCTGGCGGTGAGAGCGCCAGCTCGTGCGACGCCGGCAGCGCAACCGTAGTCGTCGACGCTGGGCGCTCAATCACGACACGGCCCAAGCACGGGATCGGCGGGGTCGACGCCGTTGGCGACGGCCATCGCGCGGTAATTGTCATGAAGCTCGACACCGCCGTCATCCACATCGTCGCCAAAGCGCCCGGTCATGTAGCCGAGCCGCACGGTCAGGTTGTGCGCCGCTCCGCGCAACAGGAAGCCCGCGCAGACAGCGGGCTTCTTCGTTCCGCTCTGATGGCAGGCGAACGTGTGCTGGTCCATGTCGTAGGCCGTGTGCGCACTGAGGAGGAATGCATCGGCGGGAAAGGCGCCTGTAGCGTCCTTGCGCCAGGGACAGTCGGTGCACGGGCGTCGCCGGTAGGTGCTCAGTCCGCCTTCTACGGTGACGACTTGGTGATCCGGTCCCGCGGGACGGGTCTGGACGATCGTCGGTCTCGAACGTCTCAAGTTGACTCCCTGCAGACGACGACCCAGCGCTCAACGCCCATTGGAGGGGCAGGAGCACCCTCTACAGTGTTCCACGGGGCCGCCCGGAAAGCGCCACCATGCTTGGTCTTCACCTGGGTCTCGATCAACTGCCGTGCGCGGTCGCGAGATTCCAACAGGTGTGTCTGGCACCCATAGCCAGCCCTCTTGTCGTAGCTGTCCCCGAGAAGGGTCTCGATCAGGTCGCGCGGGCCCCTAGACCAGGAAGGCTCATTGTCCTCATCGCCGCCCTGTGCACAGATGTCGAACCAATGGGCATGAGGCGGAGCTGGGTGACCCTCTCGTGCGTTCAGCGAGATCTCGTAGACCCGTAGCGGCTCGAAGTCATGAGGCAGCTTGTTGCCCAGCAGTCCATCGAGTGAGAGACGCCCGTCGTTCATGGCATCGTCGCGCACCCAGCATCGAACGGACTTGTTGTTCGCTTTGCGCCATTGAGCGAACCAGTCCGCCAGAAGCGGCTTCGAGCGGTCGAATCCGCTCAAGGTGTCTGTGCTCACGCCGGCTCGCTCGTGGAAAAACACGCCCTGGCTCCGCGCAAGCGACATCGAGGCCTCCAACAGATCCCAGCGCAGGTGCCCGACCGACTGCTCGAATCCGTCGCGGGCACTGTCCTTGTTCTTGTACAGCTTGAGGTAGGCGCTGAGCACGTTGCGACGTGCCTCGTCGTCCGGCGCAAGCTCGTAGAGCAGAACGTGCGGCTGCATTGTGCCAACACACAGATATCGGCACTCATGCGTCCGCGCATCTTGGAGTACCCCGAATGCGAACGCCAACACCGGATTTTGCACGTACGTGGCGCCCTTGTTGGCACGCGATCGCACGTCGATCCAAGACCTTAGTAGGTCCGCGTGCTCGGCGCTGCTCAATGGCCGCGTAAGCCGCCGCAAGCGCTCGGGCAGGTCCTCACCAACCGCCGAGAACGTCTCCGTCTTCTGTTCGAACGACGCGAAGCCTGTCGACCGCTCACCCCATTCGCGGCAGGCCTCGTCCCACTGGTGCAACGTGGTTTCCGACGCCGCCTGCTTGGGCAGCGACGCCCAGCGACGAACTTTTTCCAGGATCTTGCTCTTCGTCCGTTCCAGCGTGATCCGGTGCACCCAGGCGTGTGGCTCCAGGCGGTCGTCACGCTCGTCGGGGCGCGGCTCAGCGTAGACGATGAGCTTGGCACCCGCCGAGAGCACGAGCCGGAGAGGCCTCATCCCGCGCTCGCGGATGAAGGCCTCGACGTCATCGACCTGACGTCGGCCATCACCTGCGAGCATGAACAACTGATCGAGCAGTGCCCTCCAAGCCGTATCGGCGCCCGTGTCCCCATAACGGGGAAGCGGCTTGCCGCGGTTGGCCGCGCGCCACGCGATCACGGCCTGGTCGACGATGGCGGCGCGCTCCCCGGGCGCGGCGACGTTGCCGTCGGCCATGGCCTGGGCCAGGCGCTCGCGTGACTCGCGCTCTTGCTCTCGCTCCTCCAGGACGTGCCGCAGCGCTTGCTTGAAGAAACGGATGTAGTCCAGGTGATTGCGGCGCGCCCCGCGATGCTGGATGTACCAGCGCAGGTCTTCCGGCTCTACCGCATCAAGGCACAGGAAGGGTTGGTCTTCATACTCCCACTCGCCGTTCTGGAATGCCGACAAGTTCACCTTGCAACTGAACTCCCTGTCCCGGCTACTGCTGTAGCTGTAGCCGCTGACTTCGACGTCGACACAGAACGACTCACCGTCGCGGTACGCAATCGCAACGCTCATCTGCGCCTTCGGCGAATAGCGGAACTCGTACCCCCGCCGCCCGTTGGTGCGCTTGCACGCGCCCGGCGCCGTCGAAGGGTTCATGACGGAGCCCCACTTGCCCAGCACCCGGGAACCCGATCGCAAGTAGGCGTTCTTCTCCGCGATCCACGCCGCCAGGGCAGGGCGCTCGTCCGGGCCCGACAACATGATCGACTCATCATCGTCGTGGAGGAAGCGGCAGTGCTGCTCCTGGAACGCCATCGATATGAAGCGGAAGGATTGCGGCCCATCGTAGAAGTCGCCAAACAGCTTGAGTCGATGATCCAGCCCGCACACCAGCAGCAAGAACCGCTTGTAGTGCAGAGCCATGGACTCATGCGCAGCAAGCTTGTCGGTGTACGCGACGTCCTCGAACTTGATCTTCTCGCCGTCGAGGCCTCGGAACACGCGTTCCTGCTCGTCTTTGGACGGGAACAGGCGCTCCGAGCCGAGATGGCTCTCGACAGGGGAGAAGACACGATAAATGTTCATGCCGTCGCGCACCATGAGGAATACCTTGCGGTTCTCGTCGTTGCGCGCCATGTTCGTGAAGGAGTCACCGTAGTCGATATGCCGGCGAGTCGTCGCCATCACCAACACGCAGCGCTCTGTCGGGAATATCTGTTGGACAAGTTCGTCGTGCTCGCACAGCGCCTCGAAGAACAGCTCCTCGCTTTCGAAGTCGAACTGAGCGTCGATGTCCGTCCACACGGCAAGTTCTTCGTCCATCATCAACTTGCGTTGCACGAACGTCAGGGGTGTGTCGCGCGGCGCCGACGCGCCGCTGCGCACGGTCAGCACCTCGACACCCTTGCCGACGTACAGGTCGAGTGACTCGATGCCCTGCAGCAGCTTGGCGACGTAGCTGCGGACGTCCTCCGTCTGGGCCAGCGCCGCAGCGGCCTGCTCCTCGTAGAACGGGGTCAGCGCCATGATCGTTTTCGCGATCTCGCCGGTCTTCCCTTGAATCCAGTTCGACTTGATCGTCGCGATCTTGTGTTCGCGACTGGCAGCGGCTCGCATCGCGCTCACGCCTTGGGCCGTGAGGCCGGCGCCGATCGCGCTGGCGACCGTGCCTGAGGCCATTGCCACCGCGTCACCATGCGACACCAGCGCTGTGCTCGGCTCTGCAGCGGCCTGGACGCCTGCCTGAGCGGCGGGGGCCGTGGCACGCGGCTCCTGCGGCTGCGTTTCCTGCCGCAACTCCGCCTCGATGACGCCTGTCAGCAGTGCCGGGTTGCTCTGGGCTTCGAGCAGCTCGGCCTGCAGCTCGGTGATGCGTCCTTGGACGCGTCGGATCTCCTCGCCGCGGACGCGCTGATGATCAGGCTCGAACTCGAACCGCGAGAGGAAGTCGTCCAGCAGGAAGCGATGTTCGTCGAAGTGAAAATGTGTCCGCCGCGTCGATCCGTCCGCCTCGGGCACCTCCAGCTCGACACGCTTTCCGATCATGCTGGGGTGAGGGCGCAGGATGATCGTGTGCGGTGCTTCGTCAACCCAACGGATCGAGCGAATCAGCAAGACCGTTCCAGCCTCGATGCCTTCCTCAGGGACGGTTTCGGTCGCGCGCCAGTATTGCCCTGGCTGGAGGGACTGGAAGCGAGCGATCTGCTCGATTTGTGGATCGTAGGGCACCAGCGTCATGTGAGATCTCGCCGGGGAGAGCCGACGGGCAGGGTAGATGGATTCTTGTTGCTGCAAGTGTAGGGGTACATGTACACCGTGTCAAGCCTCATTAGTCGCCGATCCATTCCGCTCTCTCTGCAGCTTACCTGCTCACGTCACGCGCCCCGCCGATCTGGCGGCGCGAGCCTGGTGTCCAAGCTGAAACGCTCATGAGCGCGCAGCTTGAACATCCCCGCAGCGGCAACAACGTCGATCAATACGTTCCAGGAATGGGTGCTCACGACACTCGGTATCAGAACGATCGGGTGCGACGCCAGGAGCGAGTCGCCGAATGCCTGCTGGTTCCTGCTGACTGCACCTGGTCGTAGCCAGTTCCCGTTCGGGATCTGGGCTACGTCGACCAGGTGCACACGCGCCGGCTGAACGACGTCCAGCGAGATCAACACATGCGCCCGAACGTCAAGGGCGTCGAAGCCCTTGTGAACCGCAACCTCCAGAATCGCGGTCGCCGGGTCGAGCGCGGCGTACAGCACTCGCCGTCCTGCCGAATTCCAGCGGCCACCTACCCGGAATGAACCCTCCGCTGTATCCCAGGTCGGCAGATACTCGGCCGCATCAAGGCGCCACGCCACCAACTCCGTGCCGCCGAGCGCACCGGGCAACGGCGTCAAGAATAGACTCCGTACTCCATCCGCGTCAGCAGCGTTTTGACCATCTCCGTCCCTTCAGAACTTGCCAGAAGTTCGATCGGGCGACGTCGATCGAGGCCGATCGCGGGTGCGGCGAGCCAGCGCTCGGCGGCATCGCGAGCGCCGAGCACTTTGGTGGCCTGCTCCGTAACGGATAGCAGGCGCAGCGCCCGATCGCTGGCGTTCGCATCGAGCGTCGTGTCGGCGCGGCGCTGCAGCGTCTTCTCGCTGACGCCGAGCACGGCCAATATCTCCGCGGCGGTGATCACATCGAACCCGCGCATTGCGTTCCTGGCTACCGAGACCGGCACCCCTTGGATCACCATGTCATGCCTCTGCAGCCCCTGGAGCCCAGACAGCGCCTCGGAACTGAAGTCGCCGGCTGACGCAACCTTAGCCGGCCGTCGCAACTGCGTCCTACGTGGCGCAATCAGCTTCCCGGACTTGGCGGCTACGACCTTCTTGGCCGGAGTTGCGGCTCCTTCCACCCTGGCGGCCATCTCGCGAACCTTCTTCGAAGGGGTCTTCTTCAGCGGCACTTGCGAATTTTCGGACATGTTCAACTCCAAGGACACGTGTCGCCACTTTACCAGACATCTGTCTAGATGGCCGACGACGAAGCTCGTCAGATGTATTCGATGACCCTGGGGCCATCCGAGATGACGTACTGCGCCTCGTCGTCCTTTGGCGCCGAGCGCGTCTTGCTGCTTCCGCGGCCGGTGTTCGTTGGCGCCGACTTCGACGTCGACCTCTTGTACTTCGCCCACCATGCGCCGGACGAACTCGTCGACTTCTTCGGCCGTGCCGACTTGCGCTTGTAGGCCCGCTTGGTTGCCGGCTTGGCCGAAGACTTGCTGCTGACCGACCTGGTCGTCTTCGACGCCTTGCCTCGACCAGCAGCCTTCTTCTTGAATACGAGACGGACGCCGTCGAACACCGCCGCATCCGCCAGGCCGGAGAACACGCCGAAGATCGCTTGCGCGACCACTTTCGGGGTTGGCGCGTCGAAGCGCGTCTCGACGCCGCGGCGCGCTGCCATCACGGCAGTAGACGACTGAGTCACGAGAAATCGCAGCGAATCGATCTGGTCGACGTCCTCGAACCACAGGCCAACCCCCCGGACCAGAGCCATCGCGGGTCGAAGATCCTCAACGGCCATGGCCGCCTCGATGCCAGCCAGCGTCGGCCGAGGCACGGCGCAGGTGACGTCCTGCTCGGATTCGTCGACACACCAGCGCCAGGCCAGCGAGAGCGGCACGCCGCTCAGCGCCAGGCCCCAGAATTCCACTTCCTGGTCCAACCCTTCGTCGAGGTCGAGCCACATTCCGCTGCGCTCCAGCGCAGCGGTCATTGGTGCACTACGCTGTGACGTCCCCAGCCGGCGAAGGACGCTGATCACAGACCGATCAAGCGTGCGTGCGAGCGAGAACACATCGACGTCCGCTCCTCGCCCAAGAACTGCCTCCGACAACGTCTTGTCGTCGCGGACGAGCCAGGGGCTCAGCGTACGTTCATAGGCGCTCGTGGTCATTGACTACCGTCCTCATCCGAATCTCGATTCGACGGAATGTACGGGTACAAGTACACCTTGTCAAGCCGCCGTCAGACTGACTCAAGCGCAGGCCCCCCGGAGCGGTGATGATCAGGAGATAGACGACGGCCGTGCACGGCTTCGACGCCCGCGAATGCTCGATCCGCCTGCGGCGTCGCGAAGCGCCAGCTCGTCGACGCGAGCCTTGTCGCCGCTCAGGGCGGCGCGCACAAATGCGTCTGCGTCCGCCCTTACGACGGATCGCGCGTGCTCGACACCCTGCTCGGCTGACCAGTTTGCTCGACCACACGGCCACGAGGTGACGGGCATCAGCGTGCGCCGAGTGCGTGCCTGAAGCGAACGGTGGTCGTCGTCCGCCAACGGTGCGGTTCGTGTTGTCCCGTCGCCGGGCGAGTTCAGCGACGCATCGTCGAACCGGACAAGGTACTCGCAGCGTCCCCAACGATCTCGCCGAGCGAACAGTATGCTCGCAGGCGAGTAGCAGTCCCGTGCAGGCATCCCCTGCCGCTCCGCGAGAGGCAGGCGGCTGCGCTCCAGCCACCTCGCTAGCGGCATTGCCATCACTTTGACAGGCTCACCCGCGATCACATCGCATACGTCATGCGCGGACACCGCGGTGACGCTACCACCTGGCGCACGAAGCACCAGGTGGCCGTCGCCATCGACGTACTGGAAGTACCAGAACGGCAGATCGATCTGCCGGCCGTGCTGCTGACCGAACAACGCCACCTCGCGCAGCGCCGAATTCGATACGATCATGACGCGATCAAGGGGGCGAAGGCCCAAGACGCTTCCGAGGGTGAGAGTTGGGGCCACCGGATTTCCTCTCCATTAGTCCTGAGTCCACCGCGCTGCAGCGGCCAGGCACGCCTTGCAGGTCACCTTGGGTCGGTAGAGCTGACCGGCGCCATCCACGGCGCGATGCCCCACCTGGGCTGACCAGCGTTTGCCATTGGAGCCCGAGGCCGCTGTACAGAGGAAGTCGCCAGCTCGCCTGCGCAGGCGGCCAGCGAACAGATCCTCCAGCACCAAGATGTGTTGGACTGTGGCCTGACCTCGCCCGTCGCCCCACGACTTCGCGCTGAGCCCCGACAGAACGTCCTTGATACCCACGTCCCATTGGCAGGGAAGGCGCAAGCGTGAGTTGAACGCTTCTGCATCTGCACGCACCGCGTCGAGCGACTGCGCAAGGGCGGCCTGCCCAGCGCGCGCAGCTCGCGCCGACTCGTCCGCGACGCGCTCGATCTCATCCAGGGAGGCGCACACGAAGAACCCCGCGCCGTTGAGCCAGACCCTGACGGCCTGACCAGGATGCAGCCCGCTTACAGGGAGCCGCAGCGACAGGGTTTCGCCCTGGAGATTGACCTCGACACCACTAGGCGCAACCAAGGCGTCATGCTGCCCGCCGCGAACCCGAGCGAACCAAGACGGGTTGATGAATCGGGGGCCAAGCAGTTCGTGCGTGGTCAGCGGGCTCATTCGGTCGCCCTCCAGTCACGCAACTTCGTCTCCAACCGCGGCAACTCGCGCTTCAGGCTGGTGATTTCGGACTCCAGCTCCCAGACATGCCACCGGTACGCGCTCGCCCACTCGGGCTCGCCCTTGTTGATTTTCACCAGCGACGTCTTGCCGGCGCCCCGGCTCTCCAGCTTGTTCAAACTCGTCAGCTCCGGCGCTGCAGCCAGAGCACGCTCGGAAGTGCTCAACTGGGCCGCCAGCGTGGCAATCAGCCATTCGAGCCCTTCGCTGGAGACTTCGAGGGGTCGGAACCGAATACCGGGGCAGCTCGCCGTCTGCCAGCCTGACCCCGGGCGCTTGTAGCCGTGATGGGCCATCGTGGTGCCAGCCAGCGCGATCCTGCGGAAGCACACACCGCACGTCCGCATGATCTTGTTCGGATTCACCGGTTTGCTCGGCGTCGCCGCGGGAGCCCGCCCTTTAACCGCCTTCTCCTTCAGGGCCGCGACTGCTTGCGCGAGGGGCAGCACCTCCGAGATCAACGCTCGCATGGCATCGATCGCGGGCCCGCTTGCCTTGCACTTCGCGATCTTCTTGCTCGCCGAGATGATCCTGTGCAACTCCAGGTACAGCACCTCGTTGTAGAGAGCCTGCACCTCCTGCGCCTGGCGCATGTACTTCCCGGCATGGAAGAACGGCTCGCTCACATGCCGGGCCCAAGCTTTCTCCACCGCTCCTGACAGCGTTTGCTTCGCTTCGCTCAAGGCCACCTGGCGGATGGTGCCAGCCTCCTGGCCGGAGGCCAGCACCAGCACGGCGTCGTGTACACGAACCGCACGCTCCAGATTCCCCTGCGTGAGCAGCGGGAACTGGTCAGGCGACACCTGGCCGGTGGTCGCGAACGTCGCTTTGGCTGCGAGGACATCACGGCACGCCTCGCACCAGCCGTCGGGAGCTTCGGCGTGAGATTGCGCGAGAGCGAGTGTGCGGTGGTTCGCCAACGTCCCATGGGCCTCGCACACCGACGCCCAACGTCCACCGGCCGTGCACATCTGAGCCTGCTCGGCTTCGTAGACGCCGACCAACAACCCGGTGCCCGAGTTGCGTCGTTGCTCGACGCACCCGCTTAAGCCGTTATGAGCGAAAGTTTCCATCATATCTCACCATGTGGTAAAGGGGGCCAGCTAATACGAGTGGGGTTCATTGTTTCACACGCCGCGTGTCGCTCTCTTGAAATCGCGTTTTGCGGCTCGGGCAGCCACATTTTCGAGGCCACCCGGGTGTCCAGGGCCGTGGAACATTTTTCACGCGCCTTCCACGGGAGGGCCTCCGCCCTACTTGCTTCCCATAATAGCAGTTATGGGAAGAGACGCAAGCAAAAGATCAGAAATGCGATGAAATACGTTCGGATATGGATGTACGATGCCGTACAATATCTGCACAGACGGTGTTAACACAGTGCTGACACCGTGTTGACATGGTGTCGCGTGGATTCCGCTCTCGTGCACCTAGGTCGATTTTGAAAAGTCGGAAATTTGCTTTTGGAGCCGCTATGACCCAGCAGCAGGATGCCCCCCAGCTTCCCGAAATGATCTCCATCGACCAGGTGCAGGCTGCGCTGCAGCGCTCAATGGACGCCGAGCCCACCCTGCACCTGGCCCTGCCCAAGGATGCGAGCCTGCTGACCGACGTGTTCGGCACCATGCGGTACCTCGGGGCCACGGAACAACGAACCGCCGAGCTGTCCCTGAAGCATCAGGAAGCGCTCGCGCGCTGGCTGCGCGCCGCTGGAGGTGGTCATGTCGTTTGATGTCCTGGATGTCAGAGAGGAGTGCAGGAATACGCCCGGTTTCGACGCTGGCACCGCGTTCGGGCGAACGAAGATCGCGTGCGATGTCCTCGTCAGGCGCGGCGAGGCCATTCCCTCGTGGGAACGGCTGCGCGAGATCATCGAGCGAGGAAGCTCGAACGACATCAGCAAGGGTGTGCGCGCCTACCGTGCGGAACACGCCGCGATGCTCAGTAAGCTCCGGGGCGGCGCGCAAGGCGTCCCCGAGCCGCTGGCGGACACCTTCCGCCAACTCTGGGAGCAGGCGCTCTCGACGGCGCGCCAGGAATTCGTCGCCGCGTCCGATCAAATGCGACTGCAGCTCGACGTGGCCGTCGCGCAGGCGAAGGATGCCGCCGACGAGTCTGCCAGGCTGGAGGGCCGAGTTCGTGAACTCCTTGCCCAGCTCGAAGCTGCGGGCGCCACACAAGAGGCCCTCAAGGTGCAGGTGCAAGCCGAGCGCGCAGCGCGCGAGCAGGCCGAGCGGATGTTCGAGCGGAATTCAGCCGAGATCGCCGCGCAGCGCGACGAGCTGCGCAACGCCCTCTCGGCGGCACAGGTCGAATGGCGCAAGTCGCTTGATCGTCTCGACTCGGAGCACCGACGAGCGCTCCTGCAGATCGAAGAGGCGCGCACCAAGGCGCAAAAGGACGTCGACGCGGCGCGCCAGGCAACTCAGCGCGCCCGCGATGATGCGGAGATGGAAGCGGCTCGATCCAGTACCTCGATGCAGGAGCTACGCCAGCATCTCTCGAAGGCGGAGGCGCGATATGCCGCATCTCAGCAAGAGGCCCAGGAACTCCGTGCCAGGCTGGCGCGCGCTGAGGCCCAAGCGGACGCATTCGCCTCGGCGGCTACACGAGACGGGTCACCAAGTGACCTGCGCCGCTCTGCCTCCCATCGCATCCGCCCCGGTCGACCCCGAGGCCAGGGGGTTGTCAGCCCAACAGGACGACGTAAGCCGCCTCGCTGAACCCACGGCTCAGCGATCAGCGCTTGCATTACTACGCACAACATCGTTAGGATAGCGGCGCGCGCTTCCTGGTGCGCCTGCCGCTCACAACTGGCGAACCCGATGAACCAGGCATTGGCCCTACCGCCGATATAACCGACGCCTAGCCCTCGTGCACCGTCGAGAGAGTGAGCCTTTCGTTTGCAGGTGCAATCTAGGAGCTATGCATGATCGCATCCGAGAGTGACCTAATCCAGCAAGCCCACGATGTGGGCGTCGGCCGAGAGTGGTGTCTCTGGGCTGTTGCACCCGAAATTCTTGGCTCGCGCATTCTCGATGCGGCCAAGCGAGCCGCCCGCTTCATCGGGAAGGTGTCGCCGGGGATTTCGCACAGCGCCTGCCTTGAGGCCGTCGCCCACGGCGCTCGAATGCCGAATTGGCACACGCTGCAGTCGCTATCTCAAGCGCTTGTCGACGACTTCGATCCGGATCGTCACTGGCCGAGGCCGAACGGCGCCCGCGACCGCGCTGCCGCGCTGGCTGCTACGTTCCCGATGCTTGCACGGACCGGTGCTGGATGCCCGCCGACCGCGCAGGAGGAGAACGGCATGAGAGTGTTCGCCGTTCACCTTGCAAGCGCCGGTTCTCTATCGTCGGCCGATGCACTGAACGTCATTGCTCGAATGAACGGCTCCGATACGTGGGGCGAGTTGATCCAACGACGGCCCCAAGACTCCTCGGAGCCGCTATACGGTTTCCGCGATGAAGCACCGGACCATGGTCGCTTCGTCTGGTCGGATGCGTGCGGCGATCTCGTAGAAGAGCAAGACGAGATGTACCAAGACTATTCGGGCAGGAGCGCTCAAGAGCGCAGCCGCTGCCGCACGTGGATTGACCAGATAACGGCGCAGCGACCGGACTTTCTAGAGGGTCTGCTTGCAAAGGCCGACATCCTGAGCTACTCAGCAGCGAGTCCGCGCACATCTGGGCGCGTCTATGCCGACGCGATCAGCAAAGCCGAGGCGCTCATACCCGCTGGGTACCGCGGTGGCGTGTCCTGGCTGTACGTCGAAAATCGCTTTTATCACAGGCTCCTATACGGCTACATGGAGTGGAACATCTTCCACGGTAGCAAGACGCGAGCGGTTGACCTGGCCTCCAAACAGCTTCGCCTGAACCCCGGAGACAACCTTGGGCTGAGGTATATCCTGCCACTCCTCTTGCTCGCCGCCGGAAGGCCAAGTGCTGCAAGCAAGTCGCTTGCAGCACTTCAGGACGACTACGCTACTGACGCTTCCGCACCTTTTGTGCGCAGCTTGGTTTTCTACGCAGCCGGGCAGCGTCAAGAGGCGCTCAAGGAATTGCTTCACGCGTTATTCGTGTTTCCGGCGATACGAAACGTCTTAGCCTTCAAGGGGCCGGGCCCGTTTCCTAGAGCCGATCCTCGCACCGAGCGCATGGTGATTCCGGACATAGGGGCCATCAACCTGCAGCTTGCCGTCGTCAGTCGCTGCACCCCGTCAGCGGAGTCTGCTTTCACAAGCTGGATCGGTGACAGCATGGTGATTCAGGCCGAAAAAGAGTTGGAGATCCTGTTTGCAACGTCTACGGCGATGGAGGTGTGGCTTCAAGCGGTCGTTGACCGTGCCAGCGCTCTGGCCCAATTGCTTGAGCCGCCGCTAAGCAAAACCGGTCGTGAAACCGTCAGCTAGCCGCACCGGGCTGCACAGCCATCAAGCCGCGCCCTCGCCGACATCAAACATCTTGGCCGCAATGACGCTCGATCAACTTGGGCGCCACTTCAGCAACCCGGCCGCACGTCGCACGTAGGTCGCTGATACATGTGGTTGGACACCTCCACGTAGAGGTAGCCCACTACGCCCAAGACGACCAAGCAGAGAACGACCAGCGCGCCCACGCGCGCTCTTCCTCCGTTCTTGGTTTCTCGGGCCTTCCGACCTTCAGATTCGAACGACGACGCGTTTGTCATGGTGCCTTTCGTCCACTTCGCCGCACGTCAAACAGCTTGTGCGGTCACCATTCACGGCTGCCGGCCTGTCAGCGATCTTATCGACCTGCCGGCGCCTCCAACTCTGCTGAGCGCCAGCTTGCGGTCCTAGCGCTCTTGTCTCCAGCTTTCGACAAACGAAGCTGCCGCAAAAAAGGCGCTCAGCAGTAGACAGGCTACCGCTGGTATGAGGCACGCCCGAATCGGCCAACCAGCCCACCCGGTCACGACAGACCAGAAGATCGCTGCCATCACCGTCGAGATAAACCCCAGGAGATAGCGCTCTTCTCGGGAGTGCCGCCGCGGATTGACAATCATGGGGCGCGTGACGTTGCGCGATTTCGCCGCTACGGCCGCCAGCGACGCCCCGCTGCTCGGATCTGTCTTGCGAATGGTAGTCATGAGAATTCCCCTGAGTGCACGTAAGTGCAAGTCGTTCAGTCGTTGACGAGGTAGTGCAGCCGCGTTCCGTCCTCGACCAGGTCGTGTCGAGCTTCATACGCGACGCGCAGATCCGGCGACACCTCTTCAACCGCCCGCGGCTTCCGCCAGAAGGCGTGCTGGTCGTACCAACGGTCGAACTCGGCCTCGGTAACGCGTTCGAGAACAACCCGCCCCGTCGTCGCGTCGATCACCGTGTGGCGCTCGAAGCCGGGCGGCTTGCCGTGGTGTTCTTGCCAGTGAATCATGTCGCTCCCTTCTTGCGCAGTGCGCTTGACCTCAATGGTGGATCGATACGGCAGCCTCTTGAGCGGCCTTGTACTGCCCGTAAGTGAAGCACGTGCGGGCACGGCCTTGCTCGATGAGCACGTCGAGCGAATCACCCAGCAGCGACTCGGCAACTGCGCGGCTGATAGGGCGCTCGTCGACGATGTCGCCCTGCTGGTCCAGCTTGTCGAGCGTGAGTTTGTCCGGGTCGTCGTAGCCGCGATCGGCGCCAGGGACGCTGTTCCAGTGCGCCTGCCACTCGGACTCGCTATCGAAGCCGGCGCCGCCGAGCGACACAAAGCCGTTGTTGACGCTATCGCAGAACGTCACGCGCAGCGCGAAACACGGATCGGTCGACGAAGCCTCGCGACCGCCAGGCACCGGCACAGTTTGATCACGTAGGGACATCTGATGTATCCATTTCGAGGTGGCAGTTCACAGTCGGTCGAACGCAGAGGGCGTAAACAATTATCGCTGACTGCGGGCCCACACACGCGATTCGCATCGCGGGCCATAAGGAGCGAGAGGCGCTGCGCGCGCTGGCGTCCGATGCGCTAGAGTAGCGTACAAGTACACCATTCTGCAACTCCTATTTTGGAACAAAAAGATTGAACAAGTCGCTTGACCGTTAGTGCTAACGGGTGGCATGATTGACCCATCGCCTCAAGGAATCGACATGACAGAAGCCCAAGCCCGTGAGTTCAACATCGACGCTGCCCACCGCGAAATCGCTCGTCGCGGCGCCGAAGGAGAGGACGTCTCTCAGTTGGTTGTCAACCCGGTGACCGCAGAAATCGTCACCGTGCCCGTGCTCGACGGCGACGCCAAGGACCTGACGAACCCGCTCAACCGCGTTGAGGGCATGAAGGCCGAGCGCCGCGCCGTCGCGCTTCTGATCTCGCACCTGGCGCGCGCTGGCTTCGCCCTGACAGGAGCGAGCGACGGCGAGCAGCGCAAGCGCACGACAGACGCCAAAGAGGCGATGGAGGTCGTGTTCAGCGTGGATCAGAGTTGGCTCTACTTCCGCAACCCTGCGCACGCGAAGGGCCACACGGTATGCATCATCCTCGGGAACGCCGACGACGGTAGCGAGGTCGCCGCCGACTACTCGGTCGGCGACGGGTTCGACGACGCGATCGGCGAGCTGACGGACGCGCTCACGGTCTGACCCCGCAGACCAGCCCCGCATGCGGGGCTCTAGATCGATAGCCAACTAAGAAATCAGCATGAACGCCGAACAAGTCCGAACCTATGTCGCTGCCAAGTGGCCGAAGGCCATGCAGTCCCCGCTCGCCAACGCGATGTGCGCCGCCTCCGCGCTGGCGCTGCTGGAGTCGTCCGACGCGGATGCCGTTTCGCTGCGCGGCGAGGCCATGGAGCACGCTGAAGCCTGCCTCCGGGCTTGCGACGGCTGGACGGCCGAGACGCTAGGCTTCAACATCGAAAGCGCCATGGGCGGCGAGCTGGAAGCGGACGAGTGCGACGAGATCGCTCGCATCGTCCTCGCCCGCCAGCGCCGGGCCGTAGCCGCAAACCTTGCGGACAGGGCCAGCGTGGGCGATTCGCACGACCACCGGAGCCACCCGTGATCCATCAACAATTCATCGACGCCGAGCACACGCTCGACCGCGCCGTCATCGCTGCGAAGCAGTTCTGCGGCACCGCCGACAAGATCGCACTGCAGAACGCGCAGTGGATCGTGCGAACCGCGCGCTCTGCAGCGCAAACCCTGTGTGACCCCGCTGCATCGAAGGAAGATCGCTCGCACGCCTTCGACCAGCTCGCAACCCTGTTCTCCGACGTCTGAGCACCAGCCATGAAACTTCGCATCACCCCGACCATCGCCAACGAATACGACTCGCGCGCCGTGTTCGGCGGCGAGGACGGCTGGCCCTTGGTGCCGGACGGCCACGGCACCTTCGACCTGGCGCGCGCCACGATCGAGGCGATCCTGGCCGACGCCGAGTTCAACGGCGATCCGAAGTGCGTCGACGAGATGCCCCTGCCGATCGGCAACGCCTATCGCGCGCTCGCCAAGCAGGCGCGCAAGGTACTCGCCGCTGGCGATCAGCCAGCGAGGGCATGAGCATGCTCACTCAACGCATTGCCCCAGCTTGCGGCGATTACATCACGGGTCGCTGCGTGACGATGAGCAGCATGCATAACGGGACGGTCACCGAGATCGTCGGCTCGCGGTGGCCGGAATCGACCGAGCGCTATCGCATTCGCTGCGACGACGGACGAGACAGGGTCGTCTTTCACCAGGGATTCGCCACTCCCGGAAGTGACTACGACCCCGCTGCGCGGATGAACGCCGGCGCCTGGGCTGCTTTCGACGCATTGAGCATCTGACCGCAGGCGCCGAAGGCTTGCGAGTGCGATCAACAACGGAGAGTGATATGGCAAAGATTTTCAGCTTCCGCCCCGGGACATTCCGCTGGGCAATATGCGAGCGCTGCGAGGGCAACGGCTCGCACGATCATCCCGCGTTCTCGAATGGCATTTCCTCGGACGAGTGGGCCGAGTGGGACGCCGATGAGCGCGAGAGCTACATGCACGGCCGCTACGACGTGCCGTGCAGCGAATGCGGCGGTGCCGGCAAGGTGCAAGAGCCGCTGCCGGGCCACCTGAGCTTCGGTGAGCTGCGACTCATCGCCGAGGAACGGCGCCGCACGCATGCGCGGGCAGAGATCGACCGCGAGGCGCGCGCCGAACAGCGCCATTGCGGGTACGACTGTTGACTGAAGAACGAGATGAACAAGCACACGCTGGCCCCAATACTGACGCCCGTGATGGCGGCGGAAATCGCCGACGAACTGGAGGGTCTGGCGGCATCCGCCGACGAACCGAAGCAGTACGACGCCAAGATCGCGGCGCTGAGAGCGATCGAGCGCGGCTTCACCCGCGTGGCTCGCGTCCCCGTCGCCACCAGCGCCAATAAGGCGAGGACCTGAGGCCCGCCGATGGGCCGCACGTGAGCGATCAACCAACGAAGGAATGACCATGACGACCAAGACCTGGAACGTGCGCGTGCATCGCGGCATCCACGGGAGCCAAGACCTCGGCCAAGTACGGGAATCGACCGAGGAGCTTGCGCGCTGTGCGGCCTTGTCGAAGTTCGGCATCAGCGAGGAAGAAGCTGAAGACGGAACCTTGCGCCCAGGCATCTATCCCACCGACGACTTCGACGTTTTGCCTGCTTGAACATGAGCGCAGCCGAACCGTGGTGGGCCGACTGGAATGGAACTCTCTGCGATGCACGGCACCATGTCGAGCGTCGCCAAGAGGCCGCTCAATGGCGTGCGCTGGCAAAGGAAGTCGGCATCAAGTCGGATAGAGGCCGCAGTCTGTTGAGGGACGCGGCGGCTGCCCAGCGTGAGGCCAATCGCGCAGCGGAATGCGTTCGATACACGGCCCACGCCATCGAGCAAGAAGCCACCGCGCATGCACTGCTGGAATGACCGCGGCACGCATCCGCAAAGCGCACTCAAGACCCCAGAAGGTTCGCATGACCGTATCCAGTCCATCCAAGCAAGGCAAGACGACAGCCGAGCGCCAAGCCGCCTACGCGGCACGACGTCGGGGTGCCGGCTTGGTGCGGGTATCGAACATGTGGGCCCATCCAGACGATCACGCTGCGATCAAGGCCTTCGCACAAAAACTTACAGATAAGCGCGCCAAGGACAAGCCCAGGGACTAGCTCCCAGCAAGGGACGCTTCAGATGGGCGCTAAAGGGGCCAAAAAAGCGTTGCGCTATCAGGGATGCGCCGACCCCTCAGGCGCCAAGAAACCGGCTACAAACGCACCCTCGCACCGCCCGACCAGGCCCAGTCCAGCAAGCAACAGGGAACATGCCAATGAAGACTGCCCCATCGAACCTCGCGCTGCTCTCTTTCGGAGGAAGCATCGCAGTTGCCGCGCTGCTTGCCGGCTGCTCCGGCGAACCATCGGACGCCGTCTTCGCCAAGCTCGACGCCTGGATTCCAGGGGCGAGCGTTCGCGCACTACCGCTGCTCGCCGAGGACCCGCCGCGGTGGTACCAAGGGACGCAGGCCCGCGCGAACTTCTCCGGTGGGCAGGCCCGGGCCACTCTCATCGACGGCCCGACGAATAGCCGGAGACGATTTGCCTGGCCCCTCGCCAGCTCGACTGTCACCCAGGAGCTTCTGGTCAAGTCCGCAGATGGCCGCTTCTACACGACGAGCTACACATGGACGGCCGATTCCATCGTGGATGACTGCACGAGCACACCTGAGCTATGCGCCAGATACGTGGACACGTATGCGCTGAGTGTTGATGAGGCCAAGAGCAAGCTCGCCGGGGCCCGGCAGTTCAGTCCGACGCTCTACAAGCAGTTTTTCGGGATCGACGCCCCCCTGCCAAAGGCGGGCGCATGAGCGCCGAGATTGTGGGAGGCGAGCCGGACAGCACCACGAAACTGACGCGCATGCTGATCGTCGACTGCGACCCCGACTTTCGCGAAATCGTCTGCGCCACCATCGCGCGCAACGACACGCCAGTCGCTCTTTCCGTCGCCAGCTCGGTGACGAATGCCAGGCAAGCAATGGTCGGCGTCGACTTCGACGTCGCGTTCATCAACATGGGGCTGCCTGCGGGGGGCTGCATGGACATCATTCGGGAGATCTCCAATACCCGCGCCGACGCCAGCATGATCATGGTCGCAGTCTTCGCGGACAAGGCTCAGATGATGGCCTCGTTCGAGTCCTCGGAAGCGGGATATCTGATCATGCGAGCGCCCGCCAATGCGCCGCAGGGCAAAGATTCCCCGACGACGCCGAGCCTGACGCCCCCGCTGCCGATCGTGGTGGATGACAATCGGGTCTCCAGCCGACAACGACAAGTCTTGTCGTTGCTAGCCAAAGGTTTCACTGACGACGAGATCGCGAAGTTGCTCAAGCTCTCACCTCATACCGTGTCGACGCACGTGAAAAAGCTCTACCGCAAGCTCGGTGTCCACTCGCGTGCTGAAGCGGTCTTCGAGGGCGGGCGCTCAGGACTGCTCTGATGGCCACCTCCCTCCTCGCCTTGCCGCGACCAGGCCGCAACCGGGCTTGGCGTTGGATTCTCACAGCAGCAGTTATCCTGCTCATGCTCATCAGCCTAGGCGCCCTCGTCAATGCGTCTGGGTCTGTACAGCCTACAGCCCCGAGTCCCCTGCTCGTCATCGACAAGGCCGTCGCTTGTGACGTGGCCTCCATCGGCGACAACATCCCAGGCGCGGACTGCGAATGGAAGCCTGTCTCGCTACCCAACAACTGGCAATTGAAGCGGGCCGGACCTTTTGCCGATCGCTGGTTCAAGGTGCACTTCGCGTTGTCTTCCGTCCCGCCGAACGGCATGGCGATCTTCTGCACCAAGTTCAATCGCACAGGCGAACTTTTCGTCAATGCAATCAAGCTCGGCTCGTTCGGCCCCATGACTCCACCCCTACCTTTGAACTGGAACAGAGCGCAGGCGAAGGAGATTCCAGCGTCAGTGCTTCACGCCGGTGACAATGAGATCGAGATCCACCAAAGGACTTACGCCTCCTGGGACTGGGGGACGCTTGGTACGGTGCGTATCGGAACCCGAGAGCAGGTGCTGCCGCTCTGGGAGCGGCGGGTCTTCTGGCAGAACGAATTGGTGCTGATACTGGGCTCCGCCACTGCAGCCATCGGCTTGTTCATCTTGGGCGTGTGGTTGGGACGTCGAAGTGAGGCGCTATATTTTTGGTTCGGCTGTGAATCGCTCGTTTGGACGCTCGTCAGCATCGACTACTTTGCAGCCTATCCTCCCTTGCCCGCCAGGGTCTGGGAGGACTTCGTTCTTTGCGGGCAGATCCTGCGAACGGTACTCATGTACACCTTCATACTGAGGTATTGCGGACGCAAGCTACCTCGCTTCGAACTCGCGATGTGGTTCTACTTCGTCGCCGGCTCTTTAGCGCTTTTTGCCCATCTAGGGCTAGGTGGCGATTGGATCGGCCTTTGGCTCCTGGGCGCGGTTGCCGCGTCTCCATACTTCGCGTTTCTGCTTGTTCGCCAGGGCTTTCGGCGCAGTCGCTTTGAGGGCATTGTCCTCGCTGTTGCCGCTTCGTCGCAGGTCATCCTCAGCGGATATGACCTCGCCCTTTGGATAAGCTCTGGTTCGAAAGAGCTTCCGTTCCTTGCGCACTTCACAGTCCCGCTCTATTCACTGGTTGTCGGCCTCATCCTGATCCGACACTTCGTCGCGTCGTTGAACGCGTACGAAAAGCTCAACAAGGTGCTGGAACTGCGCGTCGCAGACAAGGCCGCCGAGCTGGAGACCTACTACGAGAGGCTATCCGAGGCCAAGCGCACCCAGGCACTCGCGGCCGAACGCAGCCGCATCATGAGCGAGATGCACGACGGGATCGGCTCCCAGCTCACGGTCGCGCTTTCGCTGGTTCGCCGGCTCGACCGCGAGGCCGATCCCGCTGTCTTCACCGACGGCACCGTCGCCACCGTGCTGAGCGAGAGCATCGAAGACCTGCAGATGATCATCGACTCGCTCGAACCGGTCGAGAACGACTTGCTGACCGTGCTGGGCACCCTGCGGTACCGCCTGATGGATCGGCTCGGCAAGGCGGGCATCGATCTGAAGTGGAGCGTCGTGGATCTGCCACCGCTGCCGATTCTGACGCCCCACAGCGTGCTCTCGATCCTGCGGATCGTCCAGGAGGCCTTTGCGAACTGCATCAAGCACTCGGGCGCAACTTGCATCGAGGTGACCACTGGGTTGCTGGGCGAGCGCGGTGCCGGCGAGCAAGCGTTCGTGAAGATCGTCGACAACGGCCGCGGGATCGACGCCGCTCGCGTTGGAGGCCGCGGCTTGTCGAACATGAAAACGCGAGCAGTCTCGCTTTCAGGAAAGATCCACATCACCTCGGAACCGGGGCGTACCGAGGTTCTTCTTACGTTCCCGACGATGCTTGGGCAGGCTGCATCCAACGTGAGTGTCGCAGCGCGAGCCGCTTGACCAGAGGCTGCGTAGTCCAGGGCAGTCCCGAGATCTTCTGGCGTCCAAGATCTGGCGCCGCTTGGCGGCGGCGGACTTCCCAGCCTGATTCCCGCCCCCCAACTACGTCGACGCACAAAGCATTCGGGCCCCTACTGGGGCCCGTTGCTGTCCATCCTCTGCCGGAGGTCGTCGCCGGTCTGGGATGCTGGTCGACGCGGCGGCGAGGCCGCGTTCAGTTCAGGCGTGCATCGTGCGCTTACGCGCCAAGCGCCTCGTGCAGGTCATGCAACGCGCCGTCGTCGGACGGGCCGTGCTGAGCGAGCGCTTCGCGCTCGTCGATGTCGTTTCCACGCTCGCAAGCGTCCCTGAAATCCTGGCAAGCGCGGTTCGAGCGTCGAGCCGAACGGGCAAGCCGCGGTGAGCGCGAACCACAGCCCAGCGCAGCCGGCGAATCGATGTGGCGTCGGTGGTGCCAGGGCCACCTCGCAGAAGCTCGCCATCTCCCGATGCGAGCCTCTTCACACCGCCCTCAGGCAGCGAGGCGCTGGTCTTCCCCCAGGTGGCACAGCACCACCTCGATGAAGCGCTCGAACAGCGTCGGGTTCGGCAGGGTGTCGACCAGGCCGCCCGGCGACGACATCCGCCAGGCGCCTTGAACGCCGTTGAGCGTGGCGATCAGTTGGTACGCGGCGCCCACTCGCACGATCTCGGCTGAACACACGTCCGACGGGGAGACCTGACGAAGGCAGTCAGAACGGTATTCGGCAGCCACGAAGGTGATCTTGTCGCATGACATTTCGGAAATCCTCAAGGCACTCGGCGCTGGCGCATCCGGTGCCCCCACAAGTTGTTCATCTCGCGGCTCACCCTCGTATTTGAGCCGTCCCATCACTACCGAGCGCGCTCCATGTTGACTACCCAGCTCGCTGCTCAAGCGCAGTATCAACGGGGGGCGATGGGGGCGTGAATACCCAAAGTCGGGTATTCGAGGCTTCAGCGGGGCCCCAAAATGCCGATACCTGTGCCCCTACCCTTCCTGTCACGCGGCTGTCATGCGCGTCCGAGCCCGCGCGCCAGGTCAGAGAAGGCCCATCCGCCCGGCCTCGAACACGGCCTCGGTGCGCGAGTGAACCGCGAGCTTGCGGTAAATGTGCTTGACGTGAGTCGCAACGGTGTGGGCTGACAAGTGGAGGATTGGCGCGATCTCGCCGACGGTGAACCCCTTGGCGATGTACAGCAACACCTCGCGCTCCCGCTCGGACAACCCACTGGCATCGACTGCCGCAGCCGCCTGCGTCGCCGCAGCGGCTTGCGCAGCCGCCGCGTCGGGCTCGGCGGCATCGCGCTTGAACCGCTGCAGCAGTTGCCGCGCGATCACAGGGCTGATCGGCGACCCCCCGGCCAACAGCTCGCGAACGGTGTCACCGAGCGTGTTGGCGAGGCTGCGTTTGAGCAGGTAGCCGGTCGCACCCGCCTCGATCGACGCGAGCACGTGGGCCTCGTCGCCGAACACCGTCACCACCATCACGTCGACTTCCGGGCGTGTCTTCGCGATCAGCTTGATCAGGTCGATTCCATTGCCGTCCGGAAGCCCCAGATCGATCAGCGCGACGTCGAAGTTGCCCGCCTCGATCGCGAGGCGCGCATTGGCAACGTTGCCGGCCTGGGCCGCGAGAACCATCCCTTCGTCGCGCGCGATGGTCGCGCACACGGATTCGCGGAAGGCCTCGTCGTCGTCGACGACGAGGATTCGAGTTCGAACGGTCATCAGTCGCCCGAGCGCCGCGCGCCTCGATAGGCCGCTTGCACCGTCTGTGCCAACAGCCGCTGCCCGGTCAGGCTGGGGTGGACGTCGCAGCCCGAGGCGTTGGTCGCGCTGCCATTGAGAAGGCCTGCCTTGCATGTGTTGCCGCCCGCATAGGGCTTCGCGGCCTCTTTCTGAAAGGCCGTGAACGCGTCGGCCACGATGGCGCCATTGGCCGCCGCGGCGTTCGCCAGCGCGCCGTTGAGGGCGACCGTGAGCCCCGTCTGCGCAGGGTCGGTGTAGTCGACCGAGTAGTAGTTCACCACCATCAGCACACCTCGCAGCCCGCTCGCGCGCAGGTTGCTCAAGATCGTGTTCATGTTGCTGTACACCGTCGCGAGCACGGCGGGCAGGCCCGCCGTGATGCAGGCCGTGTTGCCGTTGCAGGCCGCCTCCAGCAAGAACCCGTCATTCGCTCCCAGGCTCACGGTGACGAGCCGGGTGTTGCGGTGTGCGCCGAGGAAGCTCCGTGCGAACTCCAGTTGCGTGCCCCGGTAGTTCACGTGCAACGGAAAGTTCGCACGGAAGTCGCGGCACCCGTTGTCCTCCCCTGTCGCGGACAGGAAAGACGCTGTGGTCTCACCGGGGCATGCCGGGTTGACGGCAGTCAACTGCAACTCAGCCCCGACGAGTTTCGGGTAGGCCAGGAAGTTGTCAGCATTGACGTAGGCGTAGCCGCTTTCGTCGATGAAGCCGAAGACCACGCTATCCCCCAGCGACAGCACCGGACCCTGCGTATCGTCGGCGACGGCGCAGGCGCACGAGCAAGCGAGCAGGGAGGCCAGGATGGCGTTGCCGACAAGGCGTTCGGCGTGCCGAAGGAGAACGATCGGTGTGAAGGTCATAGGTGTGCTCTCGGGGATTTTGATGTCATGGGTTGGGTCGACGACGCAACCGCTGCATTGGATCACTGCAATTCGCGAGCAAGCACCCCGCCCCATACCTCAATTCGGGTATTTCCGCTCGCGCGGCAGCACACGGACTCACAACCATCGGTCCGGACCGACCTGGTGCGCCTTATCGACAGGGGCAGATGCGATTTCTGCTTGCGCAAGGCTCCGATAGAGCAGCCAAGCGCACGCGATGGCATGGAGCACCATCGCTCCAGCAACGAAATATGCGAGACCTACTGCGTAGTGCGCACCACCGATCCAGCAGCACACCGATGTCAAGACGGAACTTGCAAGTTGCCATGCTCGGTAGCTCGAACGCGACTTTCCAGCAGCAGTCGCCACCATGTACCGCGCCCGCTCCCACGCACCTAGCAGCCATGCAGCCGTTGCCAGCACCATGACCGCTTCCAACACCGTGCCCACTGTCATTGCAGATCCCGCCGGCGCATTGGAACTACCAACGCTTCACGGAACTGCACGGGCCGGTCGTAGGGCACGCCCGTGTCGAACTCCGTTCGCCAGACGTCGCGCCAGCCCTTGTCCCGCGTCCATTCGTAGGCAAGAACGTCATCAGGGAACGTTGGGTCGCCGACGCAGACCCCCCGCAGCGCGACGGCATCCTGCGCCAAGAACCAGGCGATCTCGAAGATCGCACCGAGGCTGTCGTCCGCGAACACGGGGCCCTGATACCACTGACCGTCACGCAACGCGTCGAGGCGGACCCATCGTGGCGACCGCGGAGCAGCAGCCTCGACGGCCTCGATGACTTCGTCAACCAACCCGGCCACCTTGTCGTCATCATCCGCCATGATCGCCTCCCTTCGGCGACACCGTGCTCGCGCCGTCAGCGGTCTGGGTCTCGACGGCGCGCGGCAGCGCCGCGATCTCCGCCTCCGTGAAGCCGAGGTATTCGGCACCGTGCCGTTCGATCAGCTCCGGGAGCTGCATCGCGGCCGAGTCCTCCAGGAACGCTGAGAACTTCAACACCTCCACACGGTCACCGTCGGACGCATCTATCGCATCGAGTCTCGCCTCGATGCTGGACGCGCCACGACGCCTACGGGCGGCCATCGTCATGTCGTACTTCATGCGGCGGCCTGGGGACATCGCTGACATCGGCACTCTCCGATTAATTCGCCGCCGACCAAACGGCTTGACGAAACAACTGATGAACGCGGTTGCTAGTCGACGATGCCGACCAGCCGACTGATTCAATACCGGACAGGCAGCAGACAAACCTCGCCGCGCGCGATCCGACCGAGCGTGATCGTAGCGCAGTGGTCCATGACGGCATTGACGAGCGTCTGCGAGTCGCCCGTCCAGAGATGCGCGAACTGCTTCCACAGCGCCGTACGCTCCGCATGCGACTGCACATCCACGCCCGCCAGCGCTTCAGCCTGGCCGATCGAGCCGCCCATCCATCCACCCAGCCGACGAAGCCTCTCCGACGGCCGTACAGATGCTCTGCGGCCACGTCTTCCAGTGTCGATTGCCATACGCTGCTCCTTCACTCGCGTTGTCCAGTCTGTAGTGAAGCCAGATCTAGTGAGCAGGCGTCGACGCCGCTTCCGCCGCGGGCACGGCGCCATCGAGCCCCGGCTTTTGCGTACCCCAATCGCCGATCACAGGCTTGAAGGGCAGCGCGTTGACATACGCCTGCTTCGCTTCCGCGGTGTAGCGTCGAGCAGACGCCGGGTCCGCTTTGACGCGCTCCGCCAGGAGTCGCAGCTCGGTCAGCTCGTCCTGCGACGGCTCGGGGTGAGCCGTGCGCCACTCGTCGACGAGCGAAGAAACGCCCGAATCGTGCAGGCCCTCCAGCGTCGTCAGCACCGTCACTTGTGCGGCGGTACGCTGGTCCTGGGCTTCTTCCCGCTCGTGGCCTCTGATGATCGAGCTGACGACCCAGGCCACGAAAACGATCGCGATGACAATCTTCAACATCTTGCTTTCTCCTGCTGCTGCTTTGACGACAGGATCATAGTGTACATGTACCCTAATAATCAACCCCCGGTCTACTGCGACAGCCAAAAAAAAAGCCGTCCTAAGGACGGCTTGAACGGCTGCGATCGGCCAGGGAGGAAAGCCGAACTTGGGACACCAGCGTTGCGGCTGGGACAGCACGATGTCAATGTACGCCAGGAGATCGGTCAACGCAAGTAGTAGATCGCACGGTATCTGTATAGGCTTCGGGAGACTTACTCATGAACTTCGTGTTACCTATAAGGTAAGCCGCTTTACTCTCTTTGACGTACTAGGTCGCATAGTGCATACTTTTGCATCATCAAACGATCGGGAGAACACATGCTGAAAACCATCCTCGTCGCCATCGCAGGATTGTCGATCGCCACATGCGCCAACGCTGCGCAGGCCAGCTCCGACATCAAGATCCTGGAACAGGCGCTCGCGTGCGACATTCCTCCGGGACAGGCAAAACCTGTCATCAAGGCGCTGAAGGCCCTCGGCGCGAAGTCCGTCGGCGCGGGCACGTTTTCCTTGCCGGGACCGTTGCTCGTCGACGGGCTGCCGGCCACGCAGGTTCACGTCGGGGAGGAAGACGGCGTCGAGAGCTACATCGCCGTCTTCCACGGGGTCGAGCTGAAGGCTCTGGCCGAACATGCCCAGCTCAAGCCTCTTGCCGCGAGCTACGTGCGCGACACGAAGCATGGGCGTCTCTCGGGCGACGTTCGTGACCGCACCGACGTCTGGCTGACCTGCACCATCACGCAGTAGTGACGCGCTAAGATCCCACGTCCACCAGGTTCGAGTTCAACATGCCCCTCCTGATGCCCGACAGCGTCGAGACTTCCTTCCCGAGCGCGGAGTCGATTGCCGAGATCGCCGCGACGACGCACGAGGCGTCGCTGCGCTGGTCTTTGGACCTCAACGCGACCTGGGAGCTTGGGAGCCGGCGCGAGATGCTCGCGGCGCGGATCAAGGCTTGCGAAGCCATGCGCGCACGCTTGCTGCAGATCGAAGCCGACACGCGCCTCTACGTGGCGCTGTGCGACGCCGTCGCCCCACTGGCGCTCGCCAACGCGTTGGTCGCCAACGACGAGATGGCGACGCCCTGCCCGGCGTGAGCGTTTCGGCGCGCTCCGCGCCGCGCGAAGACGTCCCAGCCCTTCGCCGTGGTCGCCAACGGCTCACGGAACATGTCCTTGCGCTGCTTGCGCACGACTTTGCGCTGGTCTTGAATCACGAAATCTGACGCTGGAGTCATCACCAGGCCGGACTCGTAGAAACGAATGCGCTGCGGCTCCTGGCGGTTGGCGTCAAAGACGTAGGCCCGCAGGTCGATGAATGCCTTGTGAGCGACCAGCTCGGTGTCCTCGTCCCCCCGCAGCCATTCTTGGAGCGCGTGCGCCTCATCCTCGCTGACAGCGCCGCACGTGGCCGTCAGCTCACCCAGGCTCTCGAACCGTCGCGACGACTTCGCCGTCGCCGTCACCAGATTCAACCGGGTCACATCCGTGCAGATCTTCGGGACCCGCATCCACCTGGGCGTCTTCCCGCCACAGTGCTCGTAGATGTGGTCGGCCGCGACCAGTAGCGCTTCGGCCAGCGGCTGTACGAAGCGCTCGACCTGCTCGCTGGTGCCGACGTAGATCGGCAAGCCGGCAACCTGCTGCATGCCCACAGGCGGCCAGTGCCGATGCCGCCACCCGACCAGCTTGTCGCCTGGCCGCGCGCGCATCGGCGCATTGCCCGCGACGACGACCTGAGCCGAGTCGAGACCATGACTTGCTACCACGCGCTACCCCCGCCAGTACGCGGCGAGCGCCGCACCACTGGTATTATGCACAGGTCAGCGCTGAAAAGTCATTGGCGGACGAAGCTTGGTGCGTTCCGGCCCGCGAAGTCGATCAGGTACGCCTTGACCAGCGCGCGCACCGCGCGCATGTTGTCGGCCTCCGTCGAGACGATCGACGAAGGCACGTTCGGCAGCAGCTCGCTGCACACGCCCCACTCCACGGCAATGTCGCTCAGCACCGCGGGGATGCTGTCGCGGAGCTGCTCGCGCGTGGGCCGATCCACTTCAATGACGTGGAAGCGGCTCAGCAACGGTTTGCTCAGTGCGTGCGTAGAATTCGCGGTCGCCCAGATCAACATCTTGGAGATGTCGCACGCGGCCTGCAGGAACTTGTCGTGCCATCGCGCGGCACTCTCGACTTCGAGCATGCCCAGGAGCACCGAGAGCACGCCCGCATCATGGGCGCTCTCGTTCTTGGCCTTGTCGATTTCGTCGGCAAGCAGCATGAAGCTCGCGGTTTCGTGCGCCACCATGAACTCCAGGAACGGGGCAGCCTGCGCCGACGCCCAGCCCCGAGACGTGCCCGCCAAGACCCTCGCGTCGGAACCAGCCATCGGCACACACATGAACAGCAGCCCGAACTCCTCCGCGACACGTCGTGCCAGGCGAGTCTTGCCGCATCCGGCCGGGCCTACCAGCAGCACGGGCGCCGAGGCGAACCCGCGGGCCCCGAACTGCCGGCGCGCGCGCGCTTCCATGAAGATGGAATCGATCGCCGGCAAACACCACGGGAACTCGGCCGCCAGCCTCGATCGCGCAGCGTCGATGGCAGCGACTTCGGGGAGCTGGGCCACGGGAAGCGGCTGAGCCAACCGCGACAGCCGCTCCAGATCCGGTTTCATCCAGCGATCGTTCGCGGGTGGAACGATGCCGCGCAATACAACGTGGTACCGCCCGTCGTCCGAACCCGAGTCACGCTGCACAGACCGGGGCGCTGCAAGCATGAGGGCTCCCCCTGATGCCAACCTGTTGAACGTAGCTCGAATGCCCGCAACCCCGAACTCGTACTGGAGGCGGTGTTGCTCAAGGTGCACCTGGAGCTGCTCGCCGCCCAGCTCCAGCAGCCGCGCCCACACCACCGCTCCAAGCGCCTCGAACTCGTTGGCGAGCGGCGCGTCCACAGCGCGATCGGAGTCCTGCACCACCATGTAGGCCCGCTGCACCAGGCGAATACCGGCCAAGCAATCCTCCGGGTTCCAGTCGATGAACGTGTCACCAACCGCGTCGGAATCAGGATCTGCGCAGGCCTGCGAGGCTGGCGGCATCACGGAAAACGCTGCTGAAACCCACTCGCGACAACTGCCTGTGATCGCCTTTTCGCACTCCTCCCTCGCACTCGCAGCGAGTCGGTCGTCTCCTCGCTTCGACAGGTAGCGCGCCAGGTCAACGTCGAGCAGCAACAGCTTCGGGTGCCGCAGCACGAACGAGTGGCGCCGCAGCAGCTCCTGCACGAGACACGCCTCTTGCACGCGGACGACCTTGAAGTCCAGGTCGACCCGGAAGCGTCCATCGAGTTGCTCCAACACCTGTTCGAGGAAGCCCACGAGCGCGAGCATCCGCGTGCGCTTTGGCGATGATTCGTCGTCGAGCCAAGCCAGGCCGCTGAAGCGGCTGAAACTCCCTTGCTCCGTGCACCCGGCAAGGAAACCCGAAGCAAACCCTGCTTGGCCCGGCGAGCCCAGGAACTTGGGCTCCCCGCGCGACATGACGAACGGAGTCAGGACGCCACTGATAGGCGGCCGTGCTCGCGGCTCTTCGGCCTCGCTTGGAACGGCGTCAACCTCCATCCCGACCGCCTCAGGAGCGACGCAAGCAGCGTCCATACTGGTCGTCTGCCGCAACTCTTCGGACGCGGCTGCAACTCCATGACTGACCGCAGCAGCGCCGGGCTCGTCCACCAACGAATTCGATTTCACTGAACGTCCTGCCGCTTTGCTTGAACGCTGGCTACAGCGAGGCCTCGCCCTGAGCGGCATTCGTTGCTGCGCTGGTGAGCCCATCCAGCGACTGCATCACCGGGATCGCAGCGAACGACATGGATCGTCCTAGCGTGAACAGGTCATTCAGTGTTCGCACACGGCCGCCGCGGAGGTCTTTTGCCTCCTGCTGGCGTGCCAGAAACCGCATGGCATCCGACATCCGCGACTCAAGGCGGCAGATTGCCCCGTGGTACTCCTGCCAGGCGCGGCCGAACTTGAGTGCGCCCTCGACGCCTGCTCCGTTGAGCGCTGCGAACGCTGCAATGCTCCCGAGTTCCTTTGCGCCGTCGCCGCCCAGCTCGCCGGGCGCGAGGCAACCAATCAGGTAGAGCAGGAATTCATCATCGCGGCTCGCGTCCCAGCCGTTGATGTAGCAGCACTCCGACTGGTACCAGTCGAAGCGCGCGTACAGCTCGGTATCCGACAAGACCGTCAGCTCGGGGTACAGCTCGCGAAGCGCAGCCACGTCCTCGGCGATCTCGATCTCCGGGTTGCGATGCACATCGTTCAGAGAGGCCAGCGGAAATGCCGTGGCTAACCCCCACAAGCCGTCAGCGCGCGCGACCGCATCTTGCGCCGCCCTGGTCGCCGCACGCCACGAAGTCGCCAGGGTGGCAATGTGGTCGTACTGCCCCTGATTGACCGGTGTGAATCCCGCCACGAAAGGCTGCGGAAGCCTCCAGGCCCCTCCAGACGACGCCGCGTCGTCGAGGCTTGCAGGAAACGTCGGCCGCGGCGGCAACGAATCCGCAGAGAACGATTCGACGAGCTTGAACCCCTGCTGCGCGTAGACAAAATCAGGCTGCTCCTCGCCGGCGACCACTCCGCCGATGAGGAGCAGCGAAAGCGCTTCCTGCAGCGCCTCTTGCGTCGCGAACCGCTGCGGGATTCGCGCACTGAAAGGACGATGCACGATGGAGCGCCACGAGCCGTCAACCCTAACCTCGTACGGCACGGGGACGACGTCCCACTCGGCGACCGCCTCGGTCGGCGAAACCCAGGCCTGCGCGCAAAGGTCGCGCACAGCACACCGCCGAGCCTCGCCCTCCAGTTCGAGCACGCCTGCGGTGCTCTTGACCAGGTGCACCAACTTGCCGAACACGAAGACGCGGTTGTCGTCGACGAGGTACGTCGCGTTCGGGATGCCGTCGATGCCGCGCAACTCCTCCTTCAGCGTGTCGTCGGACTGTCCGATGTAGTAACCGAATTCATCCATCATCACGGGGAAAGCCTGCGACGGCGTCGGATAGAACGGCAGCAGGAGCGGCTGCTTGTGAGGCGCGGGCAGGTGCTCGAATTTGGAGTCCACATACCCCACGCTCCCGCCCGCCGCCACGATGCGCGCGGCTTCAGCACGAACAGCGCTTTCGCTGTTCTGAAACCCCGCCAGGCCAGAGACCACCCAAGACCCAGCCAGCGGACCGTCGGCACAAAGGGAGTGGAATACCGGAGAAAAGGTCAGTTTCGTCATTTTCGTTGGCCTAAACAGGCTTCCCTTAGAAGATCAACACGCACGCGGCTAGTTGCGGGCTCCGAGAGCGCCGAGCGCGATCTCCTGCCCTTCCTGCGCACCCACCTCGAAGGCGATCCCGGGGTTCGACTTGAGCAGTGCCCAAGCATCCGCGACGACCGGCTTGCCCACGCGCGCGAACCACAGCTCCCGAGCACGCTTCGACAGGCTGTTCCACCACGTCATCCCAGCCAGCTCGTCCTCGGTCGGCTCCCGACCCTCCCACCATTGGTCGCTATACCGTCCCGTCGCCGCGTCGTAGCCGCTGGCGGCGGCACGGTCGACCGTCACCTGCTCTGCCGCATCCCAGCCCTGCAAAACCTCGCGCTCGATTTCATGGCTGTTCACGCGGTCACGGCACGCCCGACCGGTGGCCGCGTCCCGCTTGCGCAGCACGATGCCATTGCCGAACTGGATCTTCAGATGGGTCGAGTAAATCCGTCCACTCGCCGCATCGAAGACCACTTCCTGAGTCGAGACCTCCAGTTCCCCGAGTCGAGAGCTGACGGACGGACCCAATGCCGCCAGCGCGCGCTTTCCCGCGTCCCACACGGGAAAGAGAGCCAACACGCGGTTCAGGCTCTCGGGATCGAACCCGACACGCTCGCCGCCGTACGTTTCGAACATGAAGAACGTCGTCGTACGCTCAGGCGCGTGCAGCGGCATTTTCATGCGGATACGATGCTCCGCAAGCGCGTCGGCCAAGGTCTTTTTCATTGGTGAACTCCAGCTCGTGTGATGGTGCCACCGCCGTCCTCGCGACTGCCCTCGTTCAGGGCGCCCAGCGGGTCGTCGGGCCAGGCGAATTGATCAGGCATGCCAAGGCGACGGAAGCCGTCGTGGTCGTACCCAGAACGGATCATCTCACCGCACCTTGGGCAACCTGCGCGATGAAGTGCCTTCGTCAGGACGAAATGCCCGCAGTCAAGGACCACAATCCGTTTTCCCGTCGCCAGGAACCGCGCCGACAGCGCCTCGATGTGAACCAGCCAGCCCGAGAAAACTTGGCGCTGGTCGGGCGCCAAGTTTTCTACGGGGTCGGGCTGCTTTCGAAGCAGCTCGCGCAAAACGTCATCGGTCATTTCGAGATCCTCGGCGAACCGCCTCCGACGCAGTCGACACGCGAAACCCATGGCGGGTCAGGAGGCGCCGCGCCGCCGCCAGTTGCGCGCGAAGTTCCTCGTCATAGGCCGGGCACAGCTCGTAGACCCCGTGCCGCCGCGCATCGAGACTGATGCGAATGCGACCGCAGGCGATGTCGGCCTTGAGCAAGGCCCGAATCAAGCGCACCTCGACTCCGCTGGCTGCGGCGAGCTGCTGCGTGCTCATCGCCCCTGCCCTCAAGGCGCTGCGTAGCGCCTCAGTCGGGCCGTCCTTGCCGGCATCCGCTCGGCCCGCTCTCACGTCGCCATCGCGACCTCGCGCGGCCGTGCTTGGTTTTGGCAGCAAGCCCGGGGACACGCATTGGGCCATGTACTCGAACGGGGTCATCGCTCGACTGCCGAGTCGCGTTCTTCGCTGCTCTCAAGCAGCGCCATCCCCGGCCCAAGCTCGTAGATGTCGTCGACCCAGTGGGTGGCCTGGATGTGCCGCAACGCCTCTGCAAGCGACTTGAAGCCAAGCTGGCTGTCCTCTTGCCCGAAGTGCATCCGCACCACCCTGGCCGTGCCACGAGCTTGCGAGTAGCGCAATTCGACCGCGAACTCGCCTGCTTCCCGGTGCTGCACACCGAACCGCTTCCAGCCGCCCTTGGGCTTGACGTGCGGAGCGAAGAACCGCACGCCCGCTTCAGCTCGTTCAACAGCGCCAGCCTCACCGCGGTTCAGCCGAACATGGAGCACAAGCTGCTTGGTGTCGGCCCACAGCATGCCGAACCCCAGCCCGTAGGCCTCTGCGAGCGCCTGCGCAGCCTCATAGAAGGTCGTACTGCCTCCTGGAGCCAACAGCGCAGTGACGTCCGGCGTCGAGCCCCAGAGCCGCAGGCGCTCGCGGTCGTACTCTTCACGCAGCGTTGCCAAGTGATCATCGGCCCGATCACGACCGCGCTCGGCCTTGTCCACAGCCGCTTGCGCCTCGGCGGCCTTGGCCGATGCCAAAGCAACCTCCGCAGCGAGCTTTGCCAGCCGTCCTGCGCCTTCAGCGTCGATTTGCATCTCTGTTCTCCCTGTTGTTCCGGAGGGCATCCCAGCTATTCGCCGCTGCTGAGTGCTCGTGCCAGATGGGTATCGCTTCCCAGGTCGCCGTCGAGGTTCAGCCAGTGCAACATGACGCCTGGCTCACTCCACTTCAGATGCCCGATTTCTTGCATCGAGTCGAACGACGGGGGTACATCGGCAGTCCCGTGATACGGAAGCGACCATTGGTTGCGCTCGGCAGACCACAAAGCCCAGAAGACGGTGGCACCGTGCTTGCGCGGCAGGTAGACACGCTGAGCCCCACTGGCGCGCGGCGGCGTGTCGGTTGCGCCTTTAGGAATCATTGCGCCCTCCGTCTTCAGTCTTCGCCAAGCGGGCCTCGCGCTCCCACGAGAAGGTGTCCTTTTTCATCGCGTATCCAGTTCCCTGTGCGCCAATGCGAGAGGTGCAAGTGTAGTGTACATGTACCCCGCCGTCAAACGCCACTCGCGCACACCCCCAGCTCCGGGACTGCCCGCACTCGGTCCAAAAACGGCCGGAGGGCCTCGATCTCCATCGTCTCGCGCTCGACGAGCGCGTCGACCAATTCGTCAAGCACGTCGCGGTTCGCAGCCAGAAAGCCCTGCAGCTCCGAGCTGCACGCCTTCTTGAGCGAGTTCAGCACTGCGCGGTTGTGCTCGCGCTGGGACTCGCTGACCGCCTCGTCGTAGAACACTTCGCCGAAGCCGCACGCCAGGTACTGCGTCGCCTGTCCCAGCCATAGCCGACAATCGAGCACCGCGCCATCGCCGCGCTCGCCGAAGACGACCGCCTCTGCTTCCGTGCCGGCGAGCGACATGAGCATCGCCCAACGAATAGAGCCCTCGGTCGGCACCTCCACCGCCGCCCCGGAGTGAGTTACGTGCCCGCGGTAGAGATCCGTGGAAGCAATGCTTTTTGGCACGCTTGCTCTCAGGCCTTCTGGAAGGCCACCACTGCGCACCGCATACAGCAACAAGTGGCCCGCCTCGTGCACCGCCGTTCGGTACACCTCTTTGGCCGAGCGGGGCTGCGGTACCGAAGGCAACATCGTCGCGTACCCCATGGCGCTGGCGCTTTCCGCGTGCCTGACGAAGGCGACTTCACGCTTGGGCATAACGCGCGACGCGAACAGCAGGGCTACTGCTGACCCGACGATCGCCATCGCCTCGGAGGGATGTGTGCGCGCAGCCTCGATCGTCTGTGCAATCTCGTTGCCGAATCGACACTCGGCCACCAGCAAGGCTGACAACACGACGGAGCGCTCCAGCAAGTCTAGCGCAAACCCCCAAGGGCTTGATGCGCCGACCGCCTCCGATGCCACCCAAGTTGCTTGTGAGACCACCGCCCACACGACCCACAGCACGCCGAACGCCACCGTCGCTTGATGGACGACTTGCGCCACGGCTGGAAGTGCGTCCACATGCGGCGCCGTCGGCCACCAGACTACCAGCAGCACCGCCGCGACGATTGAGATGGGAGACCGGCAGAGGCCGGTGACGACGGTCTTGCCGTAGTCTGCGCAGGTGTTCAAGAATGGGTATCGCATCGAATCATCCGATCAAATTGCCAACGGGCGCGCAGCCCGTCTCTGGTGCCACCCGACGATTGCTCGCCGCCGAATTTCGAACTCGGCGTCGTCTTCGCCGAGGCCGTTGTCTTCCAGTGCGGCAACGGCGCGCATCACGCGCACCCACGCCGCAGGATCTGACCCAGTCACGTCCAGCGCGAATCGATCAGCCAAGATCTCCTCCTTCATCTTCGCGATCACACTGAACGACCACGTCGATATCCATCGCCGCTGGGCATGGCCCAGCTCGTGGGCAACGACCAGGCGCAAGTCCTCATCCGTCAGGCTCGTGAGGTGCGACGGCGGAATCGAAATCGTGTGGCCGAAAGGCGCGTAGCTGGCGAACCCCGTCAGCGCGATCAGCAGGCGCGGTCGGCGCCTGACGGAGCGCGCGGCGCACATATCTGCAAGCCACAACTCCGCGACCTGGCGCCTTTCCAGCAAACGACTGGTCTCGTCAGACGTCAGGCGATCGATCGCCGCCGTCGGCAGCGCCGGAAACAGCAGCCTGCGCACCTTCCAGCAGATGAGATAGACCATGCAGGCAATGCAGCTCCACCGCATGATGCCGGCGTCCAGCCAAGCGACAACTGCGCAGGCGGCAAGCACGAGCCCGTCGATCGCATTCAAGATCCAGCGTCGTCTCAACGACGGCTTGTCGACCGCGCTCTCCACTGCATCCAATAGCCTCATCGATCTGACTCCGAGTCCCGAATCGGCGCGTTGCCACGCACCTGACTTCGCAGGCGATCGAATCGGAACAGCGGCGGATTCCTGCTCAACCAGGACGGGTCGCATTGCTCCGGCCAGAACCAGCTCCCGACGGCAAGCGCCCACCGCACCGTCGTCTGGGCGATCAAGCCGAACCCCACCACAGCGAGCAGACCACCACCACTCGAATTCACCAGCAGCGCGACGTACAGCGCCACGCCAATTGCCGCGCCACCTGCTACTGAGCAGCAGACAACCGCGAAGCATTTCCAGAGGCCATCGCTCATCTCTCAACACCATTTGGTCTCATTGGAGGAACGACGTTCACTGTCGAGCAGGTTCTCGCGTCACCCGCGGGCAGGCGCGCACTTCGCACCACTGCCCGCCGTCGCGATGACCCGCATGCGTGCACTGCGAAACCCCAGCGTTGACGGAGTAGCCCTCGTAGCAAGGACACTCCTCGCGAGCGGCCTCGAAGGCGGCCTCCTCGCGCGGCATCGCACCCACATCAGGCGAGGTCATCGCGACAAACGCGGTACCCCTTTGCCGGCACTTCGGGCACCCACCACCGCCACACAGCCTGTGGTCCACAATCACGCGTGGCTGAATGGCTCGCGGGCGCTCGGCCGAACTGACTTCCGATTTTTTGGTCGTTCATGGCTATCCTTTGAACACGCGACTGCGCGAAGCTGGCTTTTAGGTCGTTGCGTCCGAAATCTTTGCTGGCACGCTGCGTGGCCGACAGCCGCGCCTCGGCGGCTCGGGCAGCGGCGGTGTCGCGACGGGCTCCGCCCCGCCACCCACTTTCGTCCCCATTTCGCGGTCGGCACAAACGCGGCGATAGAAGCCGTATTCGGCGTCGAACTCCTCCGGTGCGATGAACTTCATCGCATGGCCCTTCGTGCACGCGTTGAACGAGTCGGGCATTTCTCCCTTGCGCGGCAGGTCGTACCAGGCGACGTAGTTGCCGCAGTCGTGGCACCAGTGGTCAGGCTTCGCGCAGGGCGCTTCGTTCTGCCGGCGAGCCAGCTCCTCGATAAGCTGTGATGTATGGAAGCGGCGTAGTTCCCACGAGTTGCCGCCCGTCCTCTCGACTCGCTTTTCCGCCATGTCACTGGCCGCCGTCATCACCACTGGCGCGCGACATCGCGGAGCGCCAGGTTGTTCCAGTCGCCGAGCCTGCTCAACGTTCTCACCTGGGAGTCCGTCCAGCCCGCATCGCAACCAGAGCATCGATCGCCCACTGGTTGCCCGCTTCCTGCTTGATCCGAGCCCAACCCAGGCCCCAGCGCAAGCTCAGCGCCCGCGAACTGCTGGTCAGCTTCATCAGCGCTTCCAACTCCTCGTCGGTCGGCTCCATCTCACCGACCGGGACGCTCATCAATGCAGCCATACACGCCTCCCAAGGCTCTCGCAATCCCCTGCTCTCACGACCTGGCGCCCCACCTGTCATCGTAGGCAGCCTGCGCCTCCCAGTTCGGGGATGTCGGACGCCAGGCCATGACGCCCGCCTCGTACGCTGCCCAGCAGCGCGGCGTCACGGCCTTCTCGTAGGGGTTGCGCACCATGCCGTCAGCGGACTCGCCCTCGCCCTCGTCGAACGCGTCGAGCGGGCTGTAGCCGTCTTCTTCGGCGTCGCCGACAAAGTCACTTCTGGTTAAGGTCATTCGTTCGCGCACTTGCCTGCCCCCTTCGTTGCACCGTCGAGCCCGCCCTGTGGTGATTCTGCCGCTTTGCGGATAGCCTGCCCAGCTCGAAAGGCGACCCACAACGGCGACTCTCGATCCCAGATGAACCGCTCACTGTGCCAACCGCGCCAGAACGCCTCGCCGATGTTGTTGGATCTGTTCTCGCCGGCTGGGAACCGAAACAACGTCGCGTTGCGCAAGCGGTAGTCCTCCACCATCCCGTCAAACTGCTTTCGGCGCGCAGGCGTTCGGAATGGACAGGGCACGTTTCGCAACGGCATCGGCCCGGCAGCATGAGGTTGTGCGGTCGGAGTCGGCTTGGCTTCGGTTGCTCGCATGGTTGCATAGTAGTGTACATGTACCCTACGCGTCAACTGAAGTTCGGCTCACCGACCGGCGTGTGGCGACTCAGGCTCCCGGCAGGCGCTGTAGACGGTTCCCAGCGCAACGGACGTGGCGCCCGACTGCGTGATCTGATCCGCCGCTAGCCCGACGTCACAGACAACGTTCGTGGAGTTGCGCGGCACCTCTGGAAGTGCCGGCGTGTGGGAACCGACCGGCATATCCGCGGTCTTCTTCCTGGGCCATGCGTCCATCCTGAGAGCGTGCGCACGAGCGACTTCAACGATGTCGCTCGACGCGCCTTGGCGCTCGGCGAGGTCAGCCCACGCACGCACCGCATCGGCGCCCACCGCGTCCTGGCCTCGGATGAGGAATACCGGCTCATCGCGCGGGATCAGCCGGGTGGTGCCGTTGGTTGTGATGGGCGTCACGGCAGGAGCGTTGCCGGCGTCGTCGATGCCTAGCACTTCGCGCGCCAGTCTGCGCGCGACCAGGCCCTTGTCCGTGATCATGTTCAGCGACAAGACAAGCTCTGCTAGCTGCGCGGCAGCCGTGTTGTCTTGAATGCTGTCGTAGTCGTTTCTCGCATGCTTCACTTCAGTTTCCTTTCGAGACCTATCGGTCGGCTGCGCCGTCTTGTCAGTTCAGCCGTCCATCGCCGAACGCCGTGAGCCAGGCCCGAGCCGACGCCCACGCACGCCCCTTGCGGGGTTCGTATTCGGCAGAGAGCTGCTCGAACGTGGCGCGATCCGATCGAGATGAGCCCAGGGCTTCCATGCGCTCTTTCAATTCCTTGCAAGCGACCAGCTCAGCAACGACGCTTCGAGCAGTGGGCGGCATCCGGCCTTCGAGCGCTGTGACCGTCGAAGCTGCCGCCGCACCTGCGACGTCTCCATACGAGCCGTCGCACACGGGGCAGCACCAGAACTTGCCGCGGATGACCAGCGCCGCTCGCACCTGCTTGTCCTTGATCCACACACTGCACTGCGTGCAGCCCTGGGCCAAGTAGGAGTAGCCCTGTTCGCTCATGCAGCGCACCCCCTCGTCGAGGCAACGTGAACGCGGAAGTCCGCCAGCCATTCGATGATGTCGCCAGCCTCGACGGTCTGCGCTCCGCTCCACTTGGAGCACGCCTCGGTAACCAAGCGCCGCTTCCACTCGCTCGCGCTCTCGGGGTTCGGGGCAGTGCCTCGCGCATCCGAAGGATGCTGCAGCCCGAGCTGCGTCGCGGGCGCCCGCGCCTTCGCGACGACGGCATCCACGGCGCCGTTCATGAAAGCGCGCACGGCGGCCAGCATCTCCGCCTCCGCCGCCTCGACGTCTTGCTCGGTGACGGGTTGCTCCATGGCCTGGTTGAAAGGGCGTTGCCAGTCGACCCACGCCGTGCGCCAGCCGTGCACGGCCCGCATCACCTCGGAAAGATCACCGTACTTTGCCTCGAACCGTTCACGCATTCGCCGCGCTGCTGGGTGCTCATCGCTTGGGGCCGCGCCCAGGCCTGGGTGCGTCGCGATGGCGCGGCTCGGTTCGGAGGGCACGGTCGCCGTCGCGCCATCGAGCGACGCTCGCAGCTCCCCCCGGACTTCCATCCAGAGCCGTCCGAGCATGTTCTGCCCGGTACGTTCCGGGCCCCACCCCCAGTAGTCGTCGCGCCACGAGTTCTCCACGAGCACGCGGTCGCCGGTCGCAAGCAGCTTGCGGCGCACGTATTCATGCTGCTGGGCCTTCGCGCGCAGGATCTCCCGCATGATGTCGACCTTGACCGCGTCCCAGTCGGGACGACGACGGGTCTTGTAGCCATTGGCGAACGAGAATGCCTCGTGCGCCGACGGCGCGTTCAGAACCTGCCAGGCCAGATCACCGCAGGCGTTCGTCGCGCCGGGCACTCCGTCGAACTTCTCCCAGTGGTAGGCGTGCTCGCTGGTCGGGAACGTACGCCCCTTCCATCGCAGGTTGAACGAGCTGAAGTTCGACAGGACGTAGAAGTCCTGCTCGTAGAAAAACACATGGGTGTCAGTGTCCAGACCGTGATTCATCGTTTGTCCTTTGACCCCATCGAGAAGACGGGGCGTGTTTGCAACTGAGGGCCTCGAAGATCAACTCTTCAGATAGGCTATGGAGCACGTGTCATGGGGAGCGGGCCTCAACGAGCGGAAACCCGTTGTGCTCGATGCCATCCAACAGGCGTCCGGCGGCCTTCTTGCCCACCTTGGACATGCACCAAGGGCCAGACCCTGGATCGAAAATTGGAGGCCAAGGTCGGACCTCGCCCGATCGCTCGACGCGCACTTTCTTCGCGTTCACAGCTTCGCGAACCGTGCCGGGGTTCCAATCGCCCCACTGCTTGAACAAGTAAGCGATTCCATGCTGGTCCGCGAAGTCGCGCGCGGCGCGATGCCAGTCCGGATGCGACGGCCGCGAACCATGGGCTGCCTCGCCGCCGCTGATAAGTTGCTTCAGGAACTCCCAGCCAGCCCAGTCGACTGGCCCGAGCGCGGGCTCGTAGCTGACGAACGTCTTCCAGCCCCGAGCAGCCAGCGCCTGCATGTGCAGACGGTGGGCGTCCGCCTGGGTCTGGTTCTCCGCCGTACAGCCGATCACGACGTTGCGCAGCGGATCGCCCCGAAGCAGCGACTCGAAGCGCGCAATCCGCTTCGTCAACACGAGGAACGTGTGCTGCTCGGCGCGTGCCATCACGTCGAAGGCCGCCGCGATCTGGACATCGGTCACCTTCTCGTGCGCGATGTCGCCCATGCTGGTGAGGAACCAGCGCGCCGGCTTGCGCGTGCGCAGCGGCAACTCCAGCACCGACTCGTCGAACCGTACCTCACCCGTCCATTTGCCGATGTTGCCGACTCGGGTGGCGAGACCGCGGTACTTCTCATGGCCCATCGCCTCCAGACGGGCAGCCATGAGCGCCGCGTAGCACTTGGCGCAAGCTGGCGACACCGGGTCGCACCCGACCACCAACGTCCACGTGTGGTCGCACCACTGAATGGAGGTGTTTTCAGCCATGCCGAACATCGCTTTCCACAAGCACTCCCGATTCGTCACCTTGCATGGTCATCATCCTTGTTCGACACGTTGCCCCGACCAGCCGAGCATCAGGCGGCGATGTAGTCGAAGAGCCCGATCGACGGGCAGTTAGGACTCAACCACAGCGACTCTGTTCGCACCCGGGCGCCGTCCGCGTGCGCCGCCGCGTCGATGCGACGCCAGCCGGCATACAGACGGTCGTACAGTTCGCACCGGTACCCGCTCAGGATGACGCGTCCGCGCAGTCCCGCGAGCACCGCAGCGAGCGTCTCGTGCTCCGCGTTGTCCATCTCGTGCCGGTACGAAGGCGCGCGCGTGCGCAGCGAGCGCGTCGCATGGACGTAGGGCGGGTCGACGTAGTGCACCGCCTCTTCGCAGTCGTGCGCACGCATGACCTCCGATGCATCCCGGTTCTCCAGAACAACACCGCGCAAGCGCTGGATGATTGCGCGCAGGTGCTCCGGATAGTTCATCCAATCGCGCGCCGGGGTGGTCCCCGAGCGATTGCTGTTGGCACGGAAGCCAGTCGAATTCCCGCTGGCACCTGCGCTGCCAAACCCCATGAGGCTGCGAACCAGCGTACGCCTGGCCTGTTCCAGCGGGTCAGCGTGCGACTGGTACGAGTCGACGAACTCCACCCTGGAGAACGGTGTCAGCTCCAGCAACTGCACCAGCTCCTCGCCCCTGTCCCTCGCCATCTTGAACAGATTGACGATCTCACCGTCGAGGTCGTTGTAGACCTCGGCGTAGCTTCGCGGCTTTTGCAGCAACACGCTGCCGCCGCCACCGAACGGCTCGACGTAGACCCGGTGGGACGGAACGTGACGCAATATCCACGGCGCCAGCTTCCACTTGCCACCGTGGTAGCGCAGCAGCGGTCGCCTGGGCGCCGCGCCATCGACACGACGTTCCGCAGCCTCCACCTGGTCGCCCCCCACGAACTCCATCACGCCCACCTGGCGCTCAGCGAGTCGCTGCCAGCGTCCGCGGCGGCGCCAATCCACTCGGCCGCCTCGATCGCCGCGTCGAGCACGTGCTGCTCGAAGGTCTCCGCCGCGTCGTCACCCCAAGCCGCTTGAACGGCTCCGAGCGACATGCGCTCGCAGAGCACCTTGATCTGCGCATCGATCGCAGCGTGGTTGTCGTCATGGAACGTGGTGTAGCGCGCCACCCGGCCTCGCGCCAGGCGCAGCGCGTTGACCTCGACGTCGATCTGCTGAGCGTCGCGGCTCGCCGCATAGCCGTCGGTATCCCGCGGGCGCTGCGCGTCCCCGGGTTCCACCGGGGCGCCACCCTCCATCCTGGCGAGATATCTCGCCATCACGCGGGTCTCCTCCAGGGAGTAGAGCACCGACTCGGCGCCACGCTGCACGACGAGTTGCCCGTCGGACCAAAGCGCGAGCCGCAGCCCCGCACCACTCGATCGCGTCACGACTTGAGGCGCCTGCACCCGCTCCCCGACCTGGCTCATGACCGCAGTCCAGCGCGACGGCGCCGGCTCTTGCGGCGAAAGGCCGTGACCCTTCTCCACGGGACGAGACCGTTTCGAGTTTGGAGGAAGACTCCACCACTGAGTCCCGAAATTCGCGCTGGGACCGTCGTAGTGACGTTGCACGACTCCGGTGAGCAGGTACGGTGCCATCAGCTTCTGGACCGATCGGCCGTCGATTCCAAGTGATCGTCCGATATACGCCGACGTCACTGCGACACCCAGAGGCTGCTCCGATAGCAGCCTCAGGATCTGCTCGGCGCTGACGTCGATCGCGAAAGTCTCAGTCGACATGTTGGAACTCCATCGATTCGAGCATATGGGTCATAGTATGGGGTACATGTACACCAACAGTCAACGGGTTTTTTGCACCCCGCGCGCCAACAGCGGCGCCACGTTATTCCTTGGGATGTCCTACCAACCTGGCGGGTAGGCCGGGAACGTCAACCAGACGCTCAACGTGTTGCCGATCACGGGCTCCAGGCCCCAGAGGTAGATGCCTCGACCTTGGACGTAGTACACGGCTCCGCCCTCGATCGTTGCGATCTCGGCCGCAGCAGCCTTGAAGACGGGGATCAGCGTCTCCCTGACCGAGAGCGTGTCCTCGGAACAAGCCGCGTCGAAAAGCGCATCGGGCTGCGCGTCGACGTCCACGGGCAGCTTGCCGAACGGCTTTCCCAGGGGAGCCAGACCACGCAGTCGCGCCCACTCGGCAGTGCCGAGCACGTCGCGCACGTGCGCCATGACGATGCGCTTGAACGTTCCGCGATACCGATCGAGGCTGTGCTGCATGTGCTCCGCCTTTTCGACTTTAGGCTATTTGCCAGACGAGGATCGAGCTGCGCGCGCAGGCCGATTCACTGCACGATCCGGCCTTGCGCGCCGAACATCGCGAAGTCGACGTAGCTCGACCCGGGCTGGCCCTTGACCGTGAAATCCAGGGGGAAATCGCCCAGGTCGAACTTCGCGCGCGCAAGCGCGTCCGACACCGCCTGAGGAGATGGGTTCGGCAGGCCCTCCAGCACCTTCACCAGGGCTTTGGCCGCGATGAACCCCTCGATCGACCGCGGCGAGAAGCGCGTGTCGTGCGAGCCTGCACGCAGTTGCAGGTACTCCCTGACGATCGAGCGCTGCGCGTGCTGCTGCAGTGGCAGCACCACCGAGAACGCGTAGCCGCGAACGACGTCAGGCCCCAACTGCTTGAGCATGGCGTCCGGATCGATGAACGACAGTCCGTACAGCGTGGCGTTGCCTTTGGCAGCACGGTACTGCTTCACGAACTCGATGGCGGACGCCGTCACTGCACCGACCAGGATCACGTCCGGCGCCGCCTTGCTCAGCTCGGCGACCGCGTGTTCAACAGCGACCGTGTTTCGCGCGTAGCCTGCTCGCGCGACAAGCTCCACGCCGTACTTCTTGGCCGACGCCTCGGCGCCCGACAACACGTCCTGGCCGAAGCTGTCCTCCTGGTACAGCACGGCGACCTTCTTCTGCCCAAAGCTCGCGATCTGCTTGAAGAGCCGATCGATCTCGTCGTGGTAGCTCGCCTTGACGACATACATGCCCGGGCTGTGGATGACCGAGGCAGCCCCGGACACTGCACCGATCATGGCCGTGCCGCTTTGACGCAACGCGCCGTCCGACGCGACCGCCTCCAGGTTGCTCGTAGACACGGTGCCGATCATCGAGATCGGCGCGTATTCGGCGACCATCTCTCGCGTGAGCTTCGCGGTCTGAGCGGGCTTCTGTTCATCGTCCTTGGACACCAGCTTGAGATGTCGTCCATGCACGCCGCCACGCGCGTTGACCGCATCGAAGTAGAGCTGGACACCGGCATTGATCGCCAGGCCCGTCACGCCTTGAGGCCCGGAGAACGGGGCCACCTGGCCCACGACCAACTCCTGCGTGCCGCTCGGGCTTGCTGCCCAGACGCCACCCATCCACACCGACAGAATGGCCGCGAAACACCACTTGCTCTTCATCATCGTCACCCGAACATCAACACCATCGAACGCGAGGACATGACGCCCTCGCCCACCACACTCCACCGCCCCAAACTACGCGTCGTCCCCGCCGCCGAGCGCTGCGCGCGCGCGTGCCGGCACCCCCGACTCGGCAGGGATGCGATCCGGCGCAGGCGCAGCGCTCTGCGCCCCAAGACTCGCGCTCGCAGACCGGTCCGAGATCACGACGTTGTCGATGACCTCCCATCGAAAAGACGGGTTCACGGCCTCCCACGACCGAACCCTGAATCCCTCAGGCAGCATGCTGTTCATGACCAGTTCCTTTCACTGTTCCGGCGCACCGCTCGACTCCGCCACCGAGGCGGACGAGCCGTCGCAACCTAGGCTATTTGCCTCGGCCCTTGCGGGCCACCGTGCGCATGGCGGGCAACACCACATCAGCCCCCCCGGTGCTCACCAGCGGTGCGAGCGGCACCTCCTCCGGCGCACCGCTCTGCGGAGCCACGAACATCGTCTGCGGGTGCGTCGCGGCCCGATCACGCGCGACCTTGTGCGCATAGGCTGAGACAACGCCAGCCGTGGTCGCTACGGCAGCGAGTGATGCGACGATCATCAGCACGGGGACGCGCCACGACAATGCGCGGGGCGGCGGCTGCTTGAGCAAGCGAACGCTTGAAGGAAGATCTGCGAGCCCTGCAGGGCTCTGCGCTTCGGTTTCCGCGAGCGACTGACCCTCACTCGCCGCGCGATCCGCCCGCTCGGCCCGAACCGCAGCCGCGGACGTCTCGCGGGCCTTGAGCCTTGGGAGCAGCACGCTGTCTTCGAGCTGGGCGTACTCCACCGAATCCCGCGGGACATCCATGACGCGGCAGGTCGCCTCGAATAGGTGCAGCAGCCCCATGGGCGAGAGGCTGCTGAACTCGATGCGGTCGACGTGACACAACGCATCGGCCAATTGCTCCTGCTCCGGTGTCAGCGGGAAGTCGCCCTTGCGAAGCCAGAATTTCTGGACTGCTTCGTAGGCCTTCTTCTCGATTCCCATCGCGCCGCGCACGCGCGCCACATTGCCCGCCATCACCACGGCGGCCGAGAGATCCGAAGCGGCCATGCCGGCGATGAGGAGTTGGGCGTTCACCACCACCCTCACGTCACCGAGCTGCGTCACCGGCACCGGGTCAAGGCAACCGTTGACCGCTTCGTGCGCACTGCGAAGATGGCGGCTTGCGCCCCCTGCGTTGCCGCCAGGCAGGCTCGACGGGTTGTCGAAGAAGTCCATGCTGTCCTCTCGTTGGAGATCACTCGAAGTCGACGGCGAGGCGGCGCACTAAGCCGCAGCGCGCTCGTCGACGTCGACAGAAGATGCGAATGACGGCAAGCGTCCACGTCCGAACACACACCTCCCGTCGCCACCCAACCGCGCGTGGCAGTCCACGCAGAATCCTCGCCCGCAGGCTGCGCAGGCCCAGCGCTCGCGGCTGAAGGGCTCTGGTTGCGCCGGCATGCGCTCGCCACAGAGACACATAGCGACGAGACCGGAACCTGCCCCCGGAAGCCTGGCTGCCGCCATGAAGACGCTATCGCGGATCGACGACCCGAAATCGGTGCTCATTGATGTCCTCCTGCTGCCCGCCTGGGCAATTCCTGCATTTCGAAAGGCAGCGTGTCCTGGAATGGGACTGGGCCCATTGCATCGTTGTCGATGTCCTCGGAGAAATCGCACACGACCTCCCGTCTGACGCGAACCGCGATCGGCCCGGGGCCCGGCGTCCAACCGTTCATCTCCACCCGCTCCCTCGCCGCAGCCATCCGAGCTTCCGGTGTCGACGCCTGCCTGGGGTCCCACCTGGTCACCCGCCCCTCGGCCTCGGCCTGCGCCCGAGCCTCGTTCTCGCATTGGCGGCGGCGCATCTGCAGATGCAGCAGACGCAGACCCGGATAGGCCCCGAAATCGCCCACGATCTCAAGTTGCTTGATCGCCTGATCGAGCACGGCAGGCGGGACGAAGGAAAACGGATCGCCCTTCGCCAGCCGCAGGGTCTGCTCGACGATCACGAGGTGCCGAAACAGGCCGCGGGCATTCGGATGCTTGTCGAGCGCGGCCGTCAACGGCTCGACCGCAATGGGCACGGCGCGCTGAGGTGCTGTCCTGCCGCCGCCCTTGATGGGCTCGATGAAGTCTCCGAGCGTCGACTCGGGCAGGCTTGACACAAGCTTGCGGTATGTCTTCTGCAACCGGCGCTCGGTCCATCGAACCAGCAGCGTTCGCCACCACGTCGCGGCTACGGAACCACCGGGGGCCGCGTCCATGGCAGCCTAGAACGGCAGGGGCAGCCAGCCCAGCATCCGCAGGCCCACCAGCGCCGTGAAGCCCCCGAACGTGCGCTTCAAGGTGTTCACCGGGAGCTTGTGCGATGCCATGACGCCGAGCGGTGCGAACAACAGGGCCGTGATCGAGATGCACAGAGCGACGGGCACGTCGATGTAGCCCACGATGCCCGAGCCCAGGACACTGGCGCCGAGCACGGCGTACATCAGCGCCCCGGCAATACCGGCCGGGATCTGCAGCGCAGAGGCAGTGCCCACGGCCGTCCGCAGATCCACGTTGCGCCGCATCAGGAACGGCACCACCAGGTTCGTTCCGCCGACGGCCAGGAGTCCGCACAAGGCACCGAAGCCCGTGCCTTGAAGCCCGACGAACCCGCTCTCGATGGACAGGTTTTCGCGCGGCGTGGCGACCCTGAAGAACAGGAACTGCAAGCCCGAGAGGATGCAGAAGGCGCCGAACGCGGCTTTCACCGCCCCCGTGGCCATCAGCGTGGCGAGCAAGGCACCTAGGGCCGCCCCGATCGCCACGAAAGGCCCCAGGCGCTTCAGCGCGACCATGTTCACGGCCCCCCGGCGCTGCTGGGTGCGGGCCGAGGCGAACGCGGTCGCGATCATGCATGCGGTCGTGGTGCCCAGGATCAACGGCATGCCGTGCACCCTGAGATCCGGCCGCAGCGCGAAGATCGCCTGCAGGCCTGGCACCAGCACGAACCCTCCGCCGATGCCGATGAGCCCCGCCAGGAAGCCCGCAAGCGCGCCGAGCGGGATCAGCCAGCCCAACCCATGGATCGCAGCGATCATGTTCATCGCAGCGCTCCCGACGCCGAAAGCCCCGTCGAACCGCTGACCACGGGCGTCTGCGGCGCCGGATTCATCGCATCGGGCCCGAAGTACGCCACGGCCTCCAGCTCGACCTCGGACGGAAAGACCAGCTCGTCCATCGACAGCATGTTGGCGCTGTCGGTGCCGATGTACAGGACCGTGAACACGACCACCACCATTCCCAGCAGACTCGTCTCGGGAGTGAAGAGATAGACCATGAATCGGGCGGCTTTCTGAGCGCGTGCGTACGCGACAAGAGAGAACTTCATGTCATCTCCTCTCAGCGCAGCAGCGTCGCGTTCTTCGACACCACCCACAGCTCGGTGAAGTGGCCGCCGTTGTGGTTCGTTGGGCTGAAGTTGATCTCGAAGCCTCCCATGTCCGTGCTGGACAACGATTCGAGCGCTGCCATGAGCTTCTCGCGAGTCGGCTGCGCGCCCGCATGCCGGAGCGCCATCCCGAGCAACTTGGCCGCCATGTAGCCTTCAATGGAACCGAAGTTGAAGCTGTTGTAGCCCGCGGCTCGCATGGCGGCGCGGTAGGCACGCGAGATCGGGAGTGAGTCGCTGAAGGGGCTCGGCATCACCTGGTCGATGCCGATGCCTTCAGCAGCAGCGCCCACCTTGTCGATCAGCGCCGACGTACCGATGAAGCTCACGCTCGCGAACATCGGGTGAACGCCCCGCAGCGCGAGCTGCTTGACCAACTCCGCGCAGGCGCTGTAGACGCTTCCCAGCGCGACGGACGTGGCGCCCGACTGCTTGATCTGATCCGCCGCCAGACCGACGTCACGGACCAGGTTCGTGGAGTTGCGCGGCACCTTGACCACCACCAGCGGCGTGAGGTCTCGCCGCTTCAGCGCCGCCTCGACGGATGCCTGCACGCCTTCTCCATACGCGTCGTCCTGGCGGAAAATCGCCACCTTGTTGTCGAACGCTGTCAGCACCTTGACGATGGGCTCGCCCTCGTCCATGTACGACGCCCGCAGGTTGAACACGTAGCGGTTGTTCTCGGGGTCGCGCAGGCTCGCGGCCCCGGTGAACGGGCCGATCAACGGGATCTTGGCCGCCTTGATCACCGGCAGCGCCGCGTTGGTCGTCGGAGTGCCGACATAGCCCAGCAGCGCGAAGACGTGATCCTGGTTGATCAACGCCTCCGTATTCGCCTTCGCGAGCGCCGGCTCGTACTTGTCGTCCCTGTCGATCAGGCGGAGCCGGCGCCCGTTGATGCCACCGCTGCGGTTGACCTCTTCGAAGTAGGCCAGGATGCCTTGCTTCATCTCGGTGCCGAGCACCGCCGAATCGCCGCTGAACACCGCCGATTCGCCCACACGGATCTCGTTGTCGTAGACGCCCGGCTCCTGCGCATACGCGACCGAGGCGAATGCGAGCGCGACCGCCAGCAGCAACGCGCTCCACGTCCGAAGCAGATTCTTCATGTCCATCTCCTTGGCCCCCAGGAATGGCCGCAGACATCTGCGCCGGAGGCATGTGTCATCACGCTCGCCAATAGCGCCCAACGCGCCACCGACACCCCGTACGGCGATCAACGTCCCCTCCCCTCGCACGATCAGATCGGCCTCTTCCGGGGACGGCGTCGCCAGTCTCAGTGGGATGACTATAAGAGATTTCCTGATACAGGTGTTAGAAGTTTCTCGTTGTCCTTTTTTTATGTTTTCCTGTTAGAAAACCGTAACCAACGCTTTTTGCGCATGTTCATTTTCGCGATCGTCGGGCCAGCAGAGGGCTAGACAGGAGGCCCGTTTACCTCGTACGACGCGGCGGCACGACGCGAACGTAACTGGCCACGCCTCTGTTCGATTTCAGAAAGAAGACCATGTCCGCAGGGCTCATTTTGCCCTGGTCGAGTTACAACTGGCGCCGCGCACGTCAGGCAGGCCGCTCGGTGACGATTGCCATGGCCTTTGGCGGGAGTCTCACAGGCCGCAGACGCGCGCATCGCGCGCAGAGAGCCTGCCCGATGGGATGCGCGGACGAAAAAATGCCACCACTGCTACAGACCAGGGGAAACCCGGCTACAGCACGTGGTGGCTTACACGATTAACGATGAGAGCCTGAATGGTAGCGCACTTACAGGCTCGGAAGTCTGCTTTTCGACCTCTCTACAAGGACAAGCTGTTCGAATCCTCGTTTTCCGGATGCCCTTGAGCAAGCTCGTCGGCCATCGCTCCCACGTCGCCGTCCTCCAGCACCATCGCTTCGGAAGACGGCATCAGCACGAGATCGTCAGCCTCGGCGGCCTCGGCGCGATGCTCTCGCGCGCCCGCCGAGCTGGCGCCCGCGGGCGCCAGCTCACGGCGGGCGAGCTGCACCGGTTGCGCACCGAACGTCTCTTGCACGTACGCCGCGTTGATCGGCCGCTTTCCTGCCGCCCCGTAGACCAATGCCCGCACCGCGTCGTCCGTGCGCTCCGGCGACCAGTTGGCCTCGCCGGCTCGTTCGAGCGTCTGCTGGTACTTGGTCGCGAGCACCTGCAGGCCGAGTTCGACATGCTCTGCGCTCAGCACACCGACGGCCGCCTGGCGAACTTGGGCGCAATAGCGATCCCAGTTGCGCGCGCGCTCTTGATTGCTGCACATGTCGTCAACGAGCTTGCGCACGAGCATGTCGTTCATGTCAGCGACGGTCCAGCCGTTCGCGCTCGCGACGTCCATCAGGCGCGTGAACTGCGGCTCCAGAAGCTCGAACGTCTTGTCGACCGTTCCGTCCGCGACCTGGTACTTCCGGGCCTCGGTGCGAACCGCCGCTTCGAACGAAGCCCAGCGAGGGTCTGCCCGCCCCACGCCACCGGCCACGGCAGGTGTCGCGCTCGAAGACGCTACGGCAGCAGGTGCCGTCGCCCCCACGCCGACCTCGCGCGTCTCCTGCGCCGTCGGCTCGAACGTCGGCAGCGGCTCGATGCCGCTGCCCAATGCCCGCTTCGGAGGATCGACCAGAAGGTTGCCGTCCGACCACCGGTCGATCTCTGCCTTCAGCTCCGGCGCGAGCCCCATGAGGTAGTCGACGATCGCCTCGGCGTCGCGGGCGGCGCGGAAGATCTCGTGCTTGTCGCCCTTCAGAACATCGACCCACGCGCTCGCGTACTTCGCGTGGTTCTGCACCTTGCCTTCGAGACCCACCATCGAGGCCAGGAACATCGACGCGATCTCCGCGCGCAGTTCTTCCTTGGCGCGCTGCTCCCGCGTGAACTCCTGGCCCGCCTGGAAGCGGCCCAGCCGCGTCGCGCCGCCTGTCCAGTGCGCCAGCTCATGGAAGGCCGTCGCGTAGTAGTCGGCGTCGCGCTTGAACGAAGAGCGCGGCGGCAGCACCACCTTGTCCGTCGACAAGCTCATGTACGCGGCGTTGGCGACGACACGGCCTGCGGACTTGCTCAGCGCTCGGTGCTCGATGGTGGCGCCGCTGGCGGCGAGCAGCTTCTCCGCCATCACATTCGGGCTCCACTCGACCTTCCGGTCGAAGGGCGGCAAGTCCACGATGTCCTTGCCATTGAACATCGCCGCGTGGAAAACCTTGGGCTTGCTCGCCCTCTGGCGGACCTCGTCCACCACGTCAGTCGGACTGCGCTCGCGAGACGGAGCTTCATCGTCTTCGGCCTTGACCAGCGCGTTGCCCTCCGCGTCCACCTCCCGACCGAGCTTGGGCTGGCCCCAGTCCCAGTATTCGATGAGCACGCTGCGCGCGTGCTTGCGGATGCGATAGCCCGCGTCGTTGGCCTGCTTGAGCGTCAACCAACGCGGATCATCCGAGTTGCGCTCCAGCGCAGCGTACATGAGCGCCATGACGTTGCCGCCCTTGAACTTCGTCCCCGTGCGCGGATTGAAAGGGCGAACGTTGACCGACTGCCACCCTCGCTGCCATGGCAGGCCGTCGTTCTCCTCCATGTAGGCGACGAGCCGATCCGTCAGCAGCTTTCTGAAGTCCTCGCGGGCCATGGAAGATTACCCCTCGTCCTCGTCGCTGACCGACTGCACGCGAACCGCCGTGCCGTCTTCGTCTTCTTCGGCGCTCAGGAGCGCCGGATCGAAGCGCATCGAATCGGGCAAGCGCTCGCCCGTCGCAACGACCTCGATCAGGTTCAGATCGATGTCCACGGAGATTTCATGAGCCATGTCGGCCTCCATTCGGAAAAAGCGCCCCGCCCTACGGGGTCGGGACTTCGGCCGCCGCAGAGTGCGACGGGTCGTTCTCGCCGCCGTGATCCGGATGGACCGCGGCCACGGATTGCGTGACTGCACGAAGATCGGCGAAGGCCTTCAGCTTCTCTGCGCTAATGTGCTCCCCGCGGCCGATCGCCGCAGCGAGCGAGTCCTCGGAGGCCTGGAGCCTCGCCGACATCGCCGGGCTCATCAACTCACCGAGCGCGCAGAGCTGATCGACGGCAACCTTGGGTTGCTGGCCGCTCGCGTCAACCTCGAAGATCACCCCGTCGCCCGCCAGCCATTCGGCCGGAACGTCGTGGTGCGCCTGGCCGACGAAGAGTCCCGCCAGGCCGCCTTCGAGGGTTTCGGCGACCGCGTAGACCCTGTGGTCCTCACGACGCAGAAAATGCAGGTGGTCGAGCCCGGTCGCGAGCAGCTTCTTGACGGCCGCTCCGCTGTCCTCCAGCGCCTTCTTGACGCCAAGCACCATGTCGCGCGGCGCGCTCGCGATCAGCTTCGGGCCTTCGTTGGACAGGTACGGCGTCAGATACCCGTGCAGCGTCAGCTCCGCCAGGGTCTTGAGGGTCTCGGTGCCCCCGGCCTGCTCGATGTAGTCGGAGATCTCGTGAACGAAGCTCGCCGCCTCGTGCGCACTCGCCAGAAGCGGGTGCGCCTCGGAGTTGGGCTCATAGAGCAGCAGCCCGCCGTAAATCGCTGCGCCGGTCACCATCAGCAAGGGCTTCTTGTGCGCCACGAGGTAGTGGCCGAAGTCGTTGAAGGCGGCCCCCGCCCTCGCAGCCATCTGCTCGAACCGGTTGCCGCTCACGATTGGACTCCATCGGCTGCCTCTGCCATGCCCCCTTCGACCGCTGCACACCAGCGATCGACGTCGGCGAACACGACCTGCGACTCGAACGCGTTCATGGGCATGGAACGCTGCGCCAGATCCTGCAGGAACCCGACCAGCAGCAGCCCCTGACGCTCGACGTCCGCAAGCGATCGGCTCTCTGCGTGGTTGACGCCCTGCGCGCGTGCAACGGCCATCGTCTCGATGGCCGAGTCGATGCGACGAATCCGAGAAGCCACCGGCTCCTCACCAATGACGGTGCTCATAGGAATTCGAACTCCACTTTCATGCGATCACGACTCAGCTTCAGAGCAGCCGAAAACGGCTTGCCCTTGAGGCTCGTAAACCCATCCAAGGGCGGGTGCATGCCCGTCGAAATCAGGCGCTCAGCCTCCCCCGTTGACAAGGGGCGTTGAGCGATCTCGCGCCACAGCTTGAATTCGCACTTCTCGCACTTGAAGACCCGGCCTTGATCCATGACTGCACCCCGGCACTTGGGGCATGCAGCCTGCAGCCTGGGAGCAAGCGGGTTGGCCGCGACGCCTTGCTCGCGGGGCTCGAACTCGAACTCAGCACGCCCTTGCTCGACATCGAGCCTCAGGCTCGCCGAAAACGGCTTTTTCGTCTTCGCACTCACGAAGTCTGTGAAAGGCCCAGCCACGCCGTCGCGCAGCAGCGCGATTCCTTCGTCGTTCGAAAGCACCCGGCCGCAGATCTCTGCGCCAATGCGCAGCGAGCACTGGCCGCTGCACTCGAAGGCCTTGGGCGCCCGCAACATGGGCGCCCTACACCGCGGGCAGGCGATGCCCAGTTCCGAACGATTGACCGCACCGCTCTCGCCGGCACGGCGCCGGATGACGTCAATGAGATCGGTCGTGAGCACCGAGATCTCCGCCATGAACGCCGAGCGCGACATCTTGCCGCGCTCGATCTCGCGCAGCTTGCGTTCCCACTCTCCCGTAAGCCTGGGAGACGTCAGCACCTCGATGTTGTTGGCGTCCAGGAAGCCGATCAGCCGAAACGCCTTGTCGGTGGGAACGAGAAACTGCTCTTCGCCCTGGCGGATCATGTACGGCGTCTTCGGACGCTTCTTCCCATCGCGATCAGCGAGAAGGCCTTCGATGGTGGCGGCGCGCGTTGCCGGCGTTCCCAGCCCGCGCTCTTTCATGGCCTCGCGCAACTCGTCGTCGTCGACCAGCTTGCCTGCGCCTTCCATGGCCGCCAGCAGCGTCCCTTCGGTCAGCCGCGACGGCGCCTTCGTCTGCAGACCCTCCACAGTCATCCCGTGCGCCTGCACGGCCTCGCCGGGCTTGACGGCGCACAGGCGCGAGGCCTCCTCGCCGCCAGCGTCGCTGCCGTACACCTCCAGCCATCCACGTGCGGTCAGCACCTTGCCAGAAGACCGGAAGGTCTCGCCGGCGACCACCGTCGTGCGCTTGGTGACCAGGTACTCGGCCGCGGGGTGAAAGATCGCCACGAAGCGTCGTGCGACGAGGTCGAAAATACGCCGTTCGTCGTTGTCCAGCTCCCGGGGCATGACACCCGTCGGAATGATCGCGAAGTGGTCTGAGATCTTGCTGTCGTCGAAGATCCGCTTGTCAGGCTTCACCCAGCCGTTGGACAGAACGCGCTCGGCGTGCGCAGCGATCGGCGTGCGACCGAACGCGCCCAAGATCTCAGCCGCCTTCTCGACGTAGTCCTCCGGCAAGGCGTTCGAGTCCGTCCGCGGGTAACTGGTGACCTTGTGCTTCTCGTAGAGCGCCTGCGCGATGTCGAGCGTACGCTTGGCCGAGAACTTGAACCGCTTGTTGGCCTCACGCTGCAGCGTGGTCAGATCGAACAGCTTTGGCGGGAAGCTCTTCGTCGGCACCGACTTGTCTTCCACGCTGGACGGTGCGACGCCGCGGCAACGTGCCGCGACCTCCTCGGCGCGTGCGTGATCGAAAAAGCGCCCATTGACTGCCCTGGCAGGGGCATCCTCTTCGGGCTCTTCTGCCTGCCTGGGGTCGATCCACCGTCCGCGATAGACGCCGGCCTCGGCTTGGAAAGTGGCGTGCACCTCCCAGTACGACTCCGGCACGAACGTACGGATCTTCTGCTCCAGATGCACGACGATCGCCAGCGTCGGCGTCTGCACCCGCCCCGCCGATGCATTCTCGCGAGCGCCGCTCTCGCGCTCCAACAACCGAGAGACGCCGCGCGACCCGTTGATCCCGACGATCCAGTCGGCTTCACCGCGACACCTGGCGGCGTCGCTCAGCCCGTCGAATTCACGCCCCGGCCGCATGCCCTGATGCGCCTTGCGGATCGCGTCTTGCGTCATCGATTGCAGCCACATCCGACTCATCGGCTTGCGGCAGCCTGCCAGCTCATACGTCAGCCGAAAGATCAGTTCGCCCTCGCGGCCCGCGTCGCAGGCGTTGACAACGTGGTCGATGTCGCTGCGGTTCATCAAGCGCGACACGAGGGCGAACTGCGCCTTGTTCTCGGGAATCGCCTCCAGGCCGAATCGGGCCGGAATCACGGGCAAGGACGAGAGGTCGAATCCCGCACCGTCCGCCTCGGGCACGACGAGTTGCACCAGGTGGCCCAAGGCACACGAGATCACAGCCGTCGAACTCTCGAAAACGCCTCCCGACGTCTTCGAGAACCCTCCCAGGGCTTCGGCAATGTCCGCGGCGACGCTGGGCTTCTCCGCGATGATCAGCGCCTTGCCCATGACGCTCTCGCTCAGGCCGCCTGGCCGCCGACGAACTTCTCGACCACCTGGTGCAGCGCCAGCGCGCCTTGCTCCTGCGCTTGAGCGGCCTCGATCGCCTGACGGAGCACCAGGTCATTGACGGCGCCGCCGTCCTTGACACCTTGCGCGACCAGGGACCAGGCCGCCCGCATGACGAACAGCGAATCGTCAGCGCGATCGTCGAGCTGCGCGCGCAGCGCTTCGCGCAGCTTCAGCGTCGCCTGCGAGATGTTCTTGTTCTGCAGGAAGCTCACCATCGAGCCCAGCTCGACGGGGTTCATGACCGGGTGAATCGTCAGCGGCGTGACAGCCTCAGGCTTCAACGCGTCCCAGTACGTGACGCCGTCCTTGCCGACCATCACAACTTTGCGACCACCCTGCAGGTCATCGACCTCCAGAAACGTCCCCGGGGAAAAACGCAGGATCTTCATGATTTTCGTGCTCCAGTTGATCGACGCGATCTTCGCACAACGCGCGTACGCTTTGTAGGCCAAATGATTCTACGATCGAATCCACAATTTCTGCAGTGGCAGATTTCGAATCTTCAATATATTTTTCGACCATTGCGGACAGATTTTTGCCGCCGAAATGCCGCTCGACATTCGCGGCCCAATCGCGCCCTTTCGCTGTCAAATCAAAGGCTTGCGTCACCAACTCGCGTGTCAGAAACTTGTCGATGTGAGCCACAAGTGTGGATGGTCTCCCTAGCTGGTTTTTCATCATGAAATGCACCAGCGACTGCTGAGCCGTCCACCCCTGGAAGCCCGCCACGGCCGGATGAGGCTCCCAGATCCGCACGCCGACCGGCACGAGCCGCCGCCACGCCAGCCCGGAGGCGCCCGCAGGCAACCCTTCGAGACGAGGCGTTTCCAACCGCGCCTCGATCCCCGCCTCGATCAGGTTCTGGGTGATCGTCACCAAGACCTGCTCCTCCAGCGTCATCAAGTCGAACGACCGGTTCACCGGCACGTCCAGCACCATCGGATTGGGGGCCTCGTGCGCATGCGCGCCCCCCAGCTCCCGAACACCGCGGAACAACTCGCTCCTGAAGGTCGCGCCATTGCCCCGTGCGACCTGCGCTAGACGTCGCACCGAATCGGCAGACAGCGCACAATCCTTGGCTCGCGGATAACTCAATCGGCCTCGCTCGTAGAGCGACTGCATGGCGCGCGAGATGTCACCGATGTCCGCGCCCGTTCGCAAGCTGGCGGTGAGCACGATCTCGTCGTGGTTCATGGGCCTGGCGGCCAGCGTGGCGCGCGCGGACGTCGCCACCCCCACGCCGGACTGCAGCTCCACCGCGTCGGGCACGTCATGCCCTCCGAAGACCGGCTGCTGCGCGATGAATGGGCCGCGCCCGTCGCTGGCAGCCAACGTGTGAGTCACGACGCCCACCACGGGCCTCTGATCCTTGAGCGCCAGCAACAACGACCCTTGCACGCGGCCGACCCCCCCTTCGGGAGACGACAGCCCGCCGATCAAGCGATCGACGATGCGCCGAGCGTCCCCTTGAGAAGCCATCGACGGGTCGAACGGCAGCGCCGATTTGAGCGCCGCGATGATCTCCGAGTCGGCGAGCGACTTCAGGCGCAATCGACGCACCTTGTGCCGATGCTCATCGGGGATGCAGAACGCGTAGGCGTCACGCGCGATCACATCCCCTTCCTGATCGTCGTCGGTGGCGAGATAGATGCGCGCAGCGTTGACGGCCGCCGCGGCGATCGACGACGCAGCCTGCTCACGATCTGGCCTGATGCGATACGCCGTCTCCTGAAACGCGCTGTTGATCGCCATGGGCTTCAGCGACTCAGGGTTCGCGCAGAGATGCCCGACAGTGGCCTCGATCGCCACCTCGCGAACGCCGACCCTGCGCAGAGCCTCGAAGAGACCCCGGCGCTTGCCAGGCGCTTCGATCACGAAAAGGTTCGCGCCCACGGCACCTCCCCGAGTACGGATTTCATCACGCGCACGGCCGCCAGTTGGCGTCAACATTGCCGCACAGCGAGCGCAGCGCTGACGTCATCGCCTCGGTGGCTTTGGCGGCCGACGCTTGGACACCGGCTGCGTCAGCCTGATGTTCGAAATTGTCGTGCCGCCTCACACTCCACTGCCACCACCCCCGCTCTCTGAGCGGGCCTTGCATGGGCGCCAAGTGTGCTGCGTAGCGCTTGTCTTCCGATTCGTAGCACGAGGGCCAGCCGCGCATTGCCCGGACTCGCTCCAGCTCAGCAGGGTCGGTGACGACGACCAGTCCAACGGCTTCAAACAACGATGCGGGACGCAATTCGGAAGGCGGAGGCGCGTTCAATCCCAACGCCACACACAGTGCCGCATCGAGTTCTTCCACGTCCACGCGAAACCGCCCGAGCGCTTCGTCGACGAGCACCGCCCACTCGTCGCCGTTTTGCGCCAAGCAAACTCCTTTCGCTAGCACCCAGTTCGCAGCGCTTTGCACGAGAGTCATCGCATCTGCATTCATGCGGACTCCCTGCGCCACAGCAAGTAGTCCTTCACCTGGAAGAATCCCGCCGCCGCGGCGTTCCGCTCCAGGCTCCACACGGTCTCGCCCTCCTCGATCAGGGCAGCGAGATCGGCACCTGCCTCTGACTTCAGCGCCGCGAGCGACTCCGCGTCAGCGTCACGCACCCGCTGCAGGTGCTCAGGATCGCTCTCGGCCCAGTCGTCCTCCGCCATCTCGGCGTAGCGCTCGTCGTCGTTCAAGGCGGAGCGCTCCCACCATTTTTGTGACCATCCGTCCTTCAGACCCTCGTCGCTGAGCCCCCAAAGACACTGCGCCGCCATGATCGAAATTTCGTCGGCGTTCACGCCAAGCACGGTGGCGATGCGCTCCCGCTCCCGCTGACAATCGGCCTCGTGCTCTAGGGCCATTGCCTCCTCCATGGCCGTGAACTGATCGTGCTCCTCACGCATCGCGCGTAAACGCTCGGCGACCTGCGCATTCAACAGCTCTTGCTGCTGCTTCGCGCGCTGAAGCAGTTCGTCCCAGTCGGGCGGCGGCGGGCACACGCCAGCGGCTACCAATGCGTTGTTGACGAGGTCGAGGAACGCCATGTTCTCTTGCGGCACGTCCGCGGTGACAAGCGGATCTGCTGAGACGTCTTCGATCGCAGGCGACAAGCCTCGCTTCTGTCGCCCGTCGCCCACTCGCGAAGCGAGCCTGCTTTCGTAATAGGCCTTGTACGTGTCCTTGGGCTTGCCCTCGTTCTCCATGCTGGTGTGGAGCTTCGAGAGGAAGATGTGCATGTAGCGCGCCCGCGTCTCGCTCATTCGGAGCGAGATGTCGTGGTATCGCTGGTAGAAGGCTTCGTCGTGCCCGCAGTCGACGCTGTCGCCTTCGTGCGCGACCTCGTGCTCTGCCAGCGAGAACAAGTAGTTTGCCGCCTTCAGCGGCTCGACATTCAAGCGCTCTACGAGCTTCCTGTCGAACGCGATGTAGGTCCTGCCATCCGTCCAGGCCTGGGCGGTGTTGGACTCGCCCAGCAGAATGTCCATGCGCTTCGGATCATTCCAATCCAACTTTCCGTCCCGCCTCATTCGTCCACCTGCGCACAGCCCTGCATAGTTCTGCAGGCACCAACGCATGGCAATCCACACACGACGGGTTTGCTTGTCCAACGCCTCTTTCTCCGAGACCACGCACGTCCGTTCGACGAAGGCATCCCTGATGGTTGCGAAGTCAACCGGTTCGGGCAACTCGTCCCGCCCGTAGTGCGGAAACACTGCACGAACGTTTTCCATGACTCGCGAGAGACAGTCCTGGAACTCCTCGACGCCGAATGCGCCGAAACGCTCTAACGTCTGCGGATGCACTATCCGAATGATCTCGGCCCGCGCGATCGACTCCCCCTTCGGGACGTCGAACCCGTCAAGGACGATCGTGTACCGACCATTGGACTTGGTACCCCAGCGGGCCTTGTGCAGAAAGTCCTGCATCGTGAAATGTCGCTTGCCCGGCAACAGAGTGATCACTTCCTCCCTGTGGAAGATGTCCCCACACTTGGGGTCGCCGCTCAGCAGCGCGTGCGCGCTCTTCTGCCGGCGCGCCTCCGTCTTTCGATGATCTCCAAGCCTAGCCGAAACTTCCTCGGCCATCTTAGAGAAGCGCTTCGCAATCGGCTTCCACACGACGCAGGTCTTGCGCAGGATCTCGGTTCGCGATACGTTGAGGTCGATGGCCTGCTTGCTGACGATCAGACCACCTGCACCCCAGAGCTGACTCGGGTCGTGTCGCACGAGGACGCCAAGGTTGTAGATCGCAACCGCGCCCTCTGGCTTCGCGCGGTAGTAGGCGAACTCGTCTTCGAAGTCCCACTTCTCGGTCTTGGGATTCCTGCTGATCGCGCGCCCGTTCAGCTCGACGCTGATCGGCGTGTAGCGAACCAGGTCGCGAATCTCCTGGATACACGAGAGCAGTTCGGTCTGACTCAGCCTCTCGTACCACGTGCCCTCGATGACGCATCCGGGCTTCGGATCATCGACGTCATCGAGGTCGTAGTGATAGCCCATCGTCTTCGTGTCGACGCTCATCTTCCAGGCGTTCGACGTCCACACCGTGCTCGCGTGCGCCATGATTTGTCCGCGCCCGAGACGGAAGCGGCCGTAAGTCGCATCTCCCTCTTGATGCGGTGTCCCGAAGCGCCCGAAGTAGTTCAGGACATCGTCGCGAGTGGCGAAGCCCTTCCCGTCATCCCAGCACTCGAACCCCGTCGTTGTCATCGTGATGCGAACCACGGTCGCCCAAGCGTCAATCGAGTTCATGATCAGCTCTATCAGAGCTTTGCCGATCGACCCCGCCTGGTTGTAGATGACGTGGTGGATGATCTGGGGATCGAGCGTGAAGGGATGACGCAATCTATGCTCCTGAAGACGTGGGTTTATGGCGCGACACGTGGACGTCCCGAAGGCGTCACCGATTCGCTGTCAGACTGAACGCAGGCACGAGGTGCTTCAACCGGGCTCAGGCTCATCCGCGGCGAGAGATCGCTCGTTCGACGGAAGATCGCGCGTCTCCAGCCACGCGGCGACGCCACTGCGGTCGCGGACGATGAATGCCTCGCCACGTTTGATGATGCCGGCCGCGTCGCCGATCACTCGGGCGACGTTGGTTCCCGGATCGTCTTCGTCGACGTCGACCGTCGTCTTGATCGTGAGCCGCACCCCGCCCTCCGCCAACTCCCCGGTCGGCGCATGTTCGCGGAACGATACGGAACCGACCTGGTTGCCGTTCGTGTCGCGCAGAGGCCCATCCATCGAGGCGAAGTTGCCTCGCCAGGCCTTGGACGCGACGTCGCCGATGATCCTTGCGACCTCGCGGTTGCGTCCGAGGTCTTCGAACGCGGCATTGGCAGTGTTCGTGATCTCCAGCACGAGGAACCCCTCGGTGTCTGCCTTCCGCCGCGCGATGCCGCCTTCAGGGAGCGGGAACCGCGAGGGCAGGCCCATCGCGTGCACCATGCGATCGTCGTCCAGCTCGCGAACGCGCCGTTCGAAGTCCGACAACACACGCAACACCAACCGCGCCTGCTCCGCAGACACGCGGCTGCCGGCAGCCTCCACCGCTTCCAAGGCCTCCACCGCGTGCGGCCTCATGAAGTCGGCGTCGTGGAGCTTGGAGACGTACACCGCCAGCACTTCGCGGATCTCGACGATGCGCTGCGGATCGAGTCGATCCTCGCTATTCAAGGCTTGGGCTTCTGCCATCTCAATTCCTCGTGCCATGAGTACATCAGCGTGAAAGGCGCGTCCACGGGAAAAGGCACGCCCAGCTACCTTCAGTCCGGTTCGACGTCGTCGCCACCGCCGAAGCTGCGCTCGTGCTCCTCGAAAGAGACGCGGCCTTCGATCACGGCGCTTAGCGCAGCGCTTTCTTCACGGGTCAGCTTTTTGAAGTCCACCTCGCGCACGATGCGCATGTCTTCGTAGCCCGGAGCGATCTCGCCCTTCGCACTCACGAGCCAGGCCTCGCCGGAGCCCTGGTGGTAGCCGGGCGTGAACTCCGGGCCCGGCACCACGTATCGGAACTCGCCTTCGGCGAGCCCGGAGAAGCCCTCATCGGCCATGTACACGTCCCCGCTCTTTAACGCTTCCGCGATGTTGAGCACGCCGTCCTTGACGTAGGACGGCGGCTCGCGCAGCTCGAACGAGGCGATTTCCCGCCCGTTGTCCCCGCGAACGGCGAAGGAATGCTCGCCCCTGGCGACCTTGCTCGCCACGTCCTTCAGCACACGCGCCAGCGCGATGCCAGCGTCCGCGTCAGGGGAGACAGCATCGCTCTTGATCAGCAGTCGCACGGCCCCTTCGTCGGGCTCCCCGAGGGGCACGCGCGCCACATGCGTCAGCGCGCCCACTCGGTTGCCGTTCAGGTCGTAGAGCGTCCGCTTGATCGAGCTGAGATCCGAAGGCCACGTATATTCCGAGGTCTCTCGGATGATGCGCGCGACTTCCTCGTCGCGGCCGACGTCGACGAACGCGGCGTTGGCCGTATTCGTGATCTCCAGCAGCAGGAAGCCAGCTTCCGGCCCGGCAGCAACGCCGCGCAGCTCGGCATGCTGGGTCAGCGCCCGATCGACCTTGTCGCGAAGGGATTGCGAGGTCCACGACTCCGACACCAGCGCCTTCGCTCCGTCGAGCGCCGCATAAAGGCGGGCGTTCATCTCCGCCGACGGCCCTGCGGGCTGCTCGGCGAACTCGCCGTTCTCCCGAAGCAGACGACCCCATGTCTCCTTCATGCCCGCATCGCCCTTTGAGTGCACGACCGCCCACGCGTCCTGGAGCGCGAACAGCAAGTCCTTGTACTGCTCGCTCGTCGCAGCCGCCTTTTCGGCCAGCGCCGAGATGTTGTCGATCAACTGCTGTGAGCGGTCGGCCTGCGAACGAGCGTATTCCTGGAAGTCCCACACCACGAACGGCCCGAAGTCGGGTGCCTCGCCCTCCAGGCGCGCCCTGACCCGAGCCGCGCCTTCGGCGTCGAACTTGATCACGCCATGCATGTCCCTGGGTACCTGCGTCAACCCTTCGCGCTGCTTGCCCTCGTACACGAACGAGCTGTAGCCACGGTCGTGCCTGTCAACGACGATCAGACGTTCACCGATCAGGACGTTCGACTGCGGCGCGGCCGTAGCACGCCACGCATCTCGATCCTCGGTGAGCGTCTGCAGGGTTTCCTGCCGCAACGCTGCCAGCTCCTCAGGGCTGGTCTGCTTCGTGTCTGCCATCTTCAATCTCCTCAGGGTTCTGGGTCATCCGGGTGTGCGCCGCTCCAGGCGACCACAGCCTGCATCGCCACCGCCGCTTCTACCGCGGGGACGCGATGCACGTCCGTGCCACCTGCCCTGAGCGAAGTGATCAACTCGTCCGCCTGGGCATCGTTGGCTTGAGGGAACGCTAGCACGTAGCCTTGATTCCTCGGATCGAGCGACGCCTGATGCGCACACACGACCTTTGCAGCAAGCGCGTACGGCAGATCGTCGCTGACGAACCCACCTTCGACGGGATCGCGATAGCCCCACTCGGGAGCTTGCTGGGCCGCCACCGCCAGCGATCCCAGATCCCACTCCGCGTGGCTCCAGCGCTGCGGAACGTAGACGAATGGCGTTTGCACGGGGTCATCGCGCTTCTCAGACTCCGCGGCCACGCCGCGCTCAAGCCCGAGCTTCAGCCGCTCGGCAAGCACTGTCTTTGCGAACTCCACGGCATTTTCCGACGTCGAGCCGATGCCCCACGGGCGAGGCCACTGCCGGCGCGCGAGCGCCAGAATGGCTTCATCGTTCGCGGATGGCGCGACCCGCTCGCTCACGACGTCGAATCGCCGTGCCTCGTCGAGCCGCTTGAAGAGGAAATGATAGTGCTGCTCGTGATACTGGCCCATCCACCCGACCTGCTCGCGCAGCCACAGCTCCAGCGCATCGTCTTGCTGCCCGGGCGACAACTCGCTCATGCGCTTGTCGCGCACGGCGTCGAAGTCGGGCGTCGGAGCGCGAACGGTCAACCCGCTCAGACGCTGGACGTACCGCGCGTCCGACACACCGCGCTGGTACGCCTGGCGCTCGCCGAACGTCGACAGCTCTTCAGGCCAGTCCGGGAGGCCGTGGCCCAACACCTCTCCAGGCCGATGCCGAAACTCTGCCCGAACGTCGACTGCGCGCTCGGGCCTCGGCGATGCGCCGACCTGCACCGACGCCGAAGTGACCTTCGCGCCGATCGCAGGCTCTTTGCTGCGTTCCTTCGCAATGTTGAGCGCAGGGTCGAGCCACGACTGGCGCGAGCCATCAGCTTCGATGAGGACACGGCAGTCAGCCAATGTCTTCGCGATGAATTTCCATTCCAGCCGCTCGCGCACCGCCGCGCCGGCTGGCGTGTCCTGCAGCCACAGCGGCGTTTCATCGAGCCGGGGCATCTCACCGGGGCTGCGCCCCCCTGACGCTTCCGCTGCATCTTCGCCCACCGCCAGCTCCGCCCCGGTCGCCACCTTGACCTTGGTATCCCACAGCGCACCGAAGGTGCTTGCCAGCGATTCGCGCAGCGCGGATTCGTACTCCGCCCGCTCCACGCCTTCGAAGCCACCCACATCCACTTCGACGCTGGCACGATCCCCCGGAATGCCGACGGAATCATCGCCGTTGTGCCAGACCTCGAACGTCATCTTGTGCGGGGCTGCGGTCGCCGCGCTCGCGAGCGCGCTCGCCACGGCCTCGGAGTCGTCGGTGGCAGCCCCTGCCAGCAGCGACCACTCTTCGGCAAGCCGAAGAACCACTGGGTTCGGCGGATCGATGGCTTCGCCCGTTTCGATGGACATCAGAGCATGCCCTTCGTCGCCGTCCAGCGCAGACAAGCTCTCCTCCATGCGTAATCCCAGCGGGAGCAACTGCGCCTGGATCTGATCCTGCCTGGCTGCCACCATCTCCGGTTGGCTCCGGCTCTGCAACCGCTTACGCTCCTCCTTTTCGAGGGAGCGCGCCTTCTCCGCGTCGTCCAACCGCATCACGTCACCGATCAGATCGCGGCCCGAGGCGGCAAAGGCCTCGCTGTAGTTCACGCTCATCCGTGCGTTCTGCGCGATGATCGTCGCGGCATCTCGACGGATCACACCGTCCGTCATCCGTCGGAACGCAGCGGCATCTGCCGCGGCCCACAACGATGCCGAAAAGCTGCTTGCGAAGTCGACCGAATGGTCACCGTGAACGCGCGCCACGCGTCCGATCCGACCTTGTTGCCCGCCCTGAGCGGCCACCAGCTCGGGCGCCTTGCCGATGCGGCAGGCTTCTTCGTAGGTTTCTGCCCGGCGCTCGATCGCCACCAACATCGAACGATCAGTACCCTCGGACGCCCATTCGAGTGCAGACACACGCACCGCTTCGTCGAAGCCCGCGCGCGCCTCGGCTCTCGCCCGCGCCGACGCAGCAATCAGATCCTCCCGGACGTAGCGGCCCTCGCTGCCCTGCAGTTCGCTCTGACGCGACGTCACCTCGGTTGGATCGGAGTGTGCCGACTCGGAGGCCAGAACAAGCGACGACGCAACCCCGGCCTGCCCCGACTTCATTTTCGGCACGACATGATCGAGGCCATATCGGAGAATCGCCTCCTGCGCTTCAAGGTCGAACCCATCCAGGAACGTGTCGAGCGCGATCTTCGCGTGGGCCAACCTGCGCGCGTTCGCGTCCGGAGCATTCTGGTCGGTGGTCATGACGTCACTCCCCGCGCAGGTTGGCGGCGAATGCGCGCAGCGCGACGCCGAGCCTGTCCAGGTCTCGCGGCGAGAGCTGGACGTCGTAGTTGCGGTCAGCATCGGTCTCGCTCATGACGTTCAGCCGCGCGCCGTCGTCGTCGAGCACGACGGACGCCAGAAGCACGTTGATCGCCACGCCATCCGAACGCTCGGTGATCCCGAACTCGATGATGTCATCGCTGTCCGAGTAGGTCGCGAACAGCCCGTCACGGGCATCGCCACGCAGCCGCCAGTGCTTGTGGAATTCGAGCACGCCGTCCTCGCGCCGTTGGGGGCCGTCGCCCGCAGGCGTTGCTGCCGGGATCGGCAGCGACGCCATGAACGCCACCACATGGTCGCGTAGCGCTTTCGCCGCCGTCGTCGTATTCATCACCGTCTCCATGGCTGTCTCCAATCAGGTCATTGTCGCCAGGCGACGCGTCCGTCAGGCCCGAGGCCTTACAAGGCGCCCGGGTCGCCGCTCGGGAAGATGCGGGCCCATTCGAACGGTGCACCCTCGCCCACCAGCGCTTCCATGTTGGCGAAACGCACTTCGGTCGGATGCGATTCCATCCACGAGGCGCGGCGGTGGTAGCGGGCCAGGTCGAGCAGCAGGCGCTCGACGCCGTCTTGGCGCGAGACGTCGATGTCCAGCGCCAAGCCGCGCACGACGCCGAGGGCCACCATCTCCGGGCCGTAGCCGCGCTCGAACAGCAGCTTGGCGATGGGAGGCGACATCTCTTCGACCTTGGCGAAGGTGCCAAGCACGCGCGGCTTCATGTCCTCGTAGACCATGTGCGCGCGCGAGCTGTCAGCGCCGATGGACATCGCCTCGCAGCCGAACTGGCCGAGATCCTGGAACTCGTAGCGCAAGGTCTTGGCGACCATGCGGCCGAGGCCATTGCGCTCGTACTCCGGCACGTCCAGCTCGACGATGACCATGTTGGGCAGATCGACCAGCTTGCGGTCGGGATCGATGTAGTTTCCGAAGGCGTTGGTCTTTGCCTTGACGGCCCACTCGGTCATGGGGCGAGTTGCGTCCATTTGAATACCTGTTCAATTTGGTTGAGATGGAGCGAATACTACGCTCCAAATTGCGTGATTGCAACTTTCTAAGTTTTTGACAGTTTTCTTCGTTGTGGGCTTCTTACATCGACAGGCCGACCTGCGCACCCCTGCGCTCGGTCTCGAAGTCGTAGGCGCCGAAGTTGGGCTTTTCCAGCCGATCGGGGTCGACGAACTGCACGTACTTGTGCGGCGCCGCCGCGATCTTCTCGACGACCTTCAGAAGCTGCTTGCCGACGTCGATGGACTGACCTGGCGTCGTCACCACGGCGAAGTTGATCGCCTCGATGCCGCGCTTCATCATCTGCGCGACCTGATTGGCGTTGGCCTTCGTGCCGAGCGTGTTCAGGTTGTTCTGCGCGCTCGACATGCGCGCCATGCTGACGTACGCCTCGCGAGCGAACCGCTCCAGGTCCGGCGTGACCCCAGCCGCGAGCGACTTCTTGATGAACTCGGCGACCTCCTGGAGCTGGCCTGCGTAGAGCACCGACTCGGACTCGTAGAAAGCCTTTGCGGCGTCGACGTACTGCTTCAGGTCGAACCCGCCGCCCTCGGCCTTGATGGTGCTGTACGTCTCCTTCGTGATCTTGGCAAGGAAGCGGTTCTGCTCGTCGCGCTTTTCGGCGGGCGAGAGCCCTTGCTGGCCGAGCTGGCGGTGAAAGACCACCAGGTCGCCCGCGTTTTCCTTCATCGCGCGGCCCACGTACGCGTCCTGGAGCCACAGGAGCACGTTGAGATCGAACTTGCCCGTCGCCTGCATCTGCTTCAGGTCGGGTACCACCAGCGTGAGCAGTGTCAGCTCGCGCCGCACCGTGCTCGTCTTGTTCATCGCGCTCAACGGCGCGCCGACTGCCTTGTCCATGATCATTCCTCCTCGGCCTTCAGGCCTTGCTCACGCCGACACACCGAAGCTGACTTCGCGCTCCAGCTTGAAATCAGGCTGCACGATCCGCGCAGCCGCCTCGTACACATGCGCGATGTCGCCGCGACACAGCATCACCTCCCCGTCGAAAATCTCGACCACGTAGGGCGCGATGTCGGAGAACGTGCGCTCCTCGAAAGCCCCGGTCGAGCGCATCGCGAGCGGAAACCCGCTCGCGCTCGGCGCGATCTCGAAGGAGAGTCCGAACGGCCGAGTTCCCAGCCGCTGCGAAAGCGCCTGGGCCATGCACATCACGCTCGGGAACAACAGATCGCACACCTCGTCGGCGTGCAGCGCGCTGCCCTCGTAGACGATGTCTTGCTGACTCAGGATGGCTTGATCGGCCAAGCCCGTGAGCAGCCTTTTCAACTGAACCTCCAACGGTTCACGCTCCATAGTGCGGCTCCACTGCTTTGCGGGGCTCTCGGTGAGCCTCCAGAATGAGATTGGTTGTGTCCATCGCGCGATCGAGCACCGCGCGAAACCGGTCGAGCAGATGCTCGTAGCGCATTCCGCCATCACGCCGGTATTGCGCGATGACCACGGTACGATCCATCGAAGGCATGGCGCGCAGCCGCGCCACGTCGACGCCCGCGCATTCCTTGTAGACCTCGCACATCAGTCCCGCGGCCACGGCGTAACTACGCTGCAGCAGCGTGCGCACGACGAAGCTGGGCGACGTCTCGGTGTAGAGGCTGCGCGCTTGCCGCTCGGCACCTTCGGCGACGGCCCGGCACAAGCGCGTCACCATGCCTGCGCGGTCGCGCTGGTAGTAGTCGAAGCTGTTGACCACCGACCAGACCTTGGGAAGGGCCTCGAACGCACACAGACGCCTCAAGACCACCGGGTCGAGCGACACGTCGGACTCGAAGTACAGAGGGCCGTCGGCCGCCGCCGCGTCAAGCAGCTTCTCCAGAGCCTCGCTCGGCAACTTGGGAATGTCGTCCCCGAGACGGGCGTACTTCCACTCCGCCGTGAGGATGTCCATGACCGAACCAGTGACCGCGTTGAAGGCCGCCGCGTAGTCGCTGGAGTCCTTCGAGACCCCGATCGCGCGCAGCGCTGCGCCGCGCATCGTGCGCAACCTGGAGACGGTTGCTTCCATGCTGCGCAGGACGTCCGCATGCTCCAGGAGAGAGCTGTCCGCAACAGCCATCCCGACGATGCGCGAGGCCAACTTCAGCCCAGCGCATTTCCGGCGCAGCTCCGCACCGGACACGCGCCGAATCTCGTCCTCGCCAACCTCAACGACCTCGACATCGTCGCCAAGCGACGAATCGAGATTCATCAACGCCGACGGATCGAACTCGGCAGCAGCCATCAGGCGCCCCCCGACTGCGCCTCAGGCGCAGCGTCCGCGACCTGCCAGGCCATCCCGAACGGAAAGCGGCGCCCCACCACCGGTTCCGACACCGCCAGGCCCGCCGTCATCAAGACGCGGTGCCCGACGACCGAGTCGCGCATCGCCGCGCGCACCGCCAGCGCGAAGGGCGTCTGCTGGGCAGGAGGTGATTCCGAGATCGACGATGGGTACATGCTGGCTCCGTCTTGCGAAGAGCCCGCACCGAGTCGGCGACGGGGCTCCGGTCAGGGAGAAGTGTACCCACATTATATGTTTTCAGACAATCATATTCTCACCATAGTTAGAATACTGCAATCGGCATTTTCTAACTATTCGTGCTGGATTGGCCGATCCACTGCATCAATCTGCCGTTGACCTCGATCGCCGGGCGCCCCGCGGCGCCAAGCCCAAACCCTGCCTGCCGAGCGAAGTCGCCGCGTCGACCGTCACGCTCGTGACGGCAAACGGGTCCAGGACGACGTCGCCTCGGTCAGAGAACAGCTCGATGAACCAGCACGCCACGGACGCGGACAACCCCGTCCCCGTCCGCGGCTCGTCCGCGTCCGTGCGATGGATGACGTTGGTGGGATAGGCCAGCTCACGACCGACCCAGTTCGACACCCGCTTGCCGAACGAGTTGCCCACAGCGGAATTCATCCGGACCGAATCCGACTTGCCAAGTGACTTGAGACGCGATTGCGCCCATTCGCCCATAGGAACGCGAACCGCGTCCTGATTCATCTTGAACGAGCGCTGCTTCGTGAAGTGCAGACAGCGCTCCCAGACATCCGGCAGACGACCAGCGTTCGCGGGACGTCGCCCGCGACGCTGGCCCGAGGCTTCCTGCCTCCGATCGCCGTAGTTCTTGTGCCAGACATATTCCTCCGTCCACAGCCATCCTTGCCTCTTGAGAGCAAGAATCAGTTCCAAGACGTAGGTGTGGCGCTCGCCCTCGAAATCCGCTTCCTTGATGTTCAGGATGAACGACCCGCGCGCCGCGAGCACCCGATGCATTTGCGCCGCTCGCGGAAGAAACCACTCCACATAGCCGTCGGGATCGATTGCGCCGGCCCCACGCCCGTCCCGGGCCGCCGCCGGCGCCGACATCACGATCAGGTCCACGCTCGCGGGAGGACGTTCGCTGAGCAGCCGCACACAGTCGCCGCGGACCACCTTGGGGCAAGCCGCGGTATCGCCCATGGCCTGCGGCGCGGCGCGCCGGGCCCCGGGCGACATCCCCTCGATTTCAGAACTCATCGGCGTTCGTCCCCCTGATACAGTACGGCGGCAGCGCATTCCGCCGTCTTGCGGAGCCCGCACGGTTCGTCGTCTGATGCGCCACCCACCCCCTCACAGCCCACGTCTGCGCCCATGGCATCTCTCTCCGAACTCATGGCACAAAAGGCCGAACTCGATCGCCAAATCGAGGCTGTGCGACGTGACGAGCGAGCAGGCGCCATCGCCAAAGTGCGCGCGCTGATGCATGAATACGGCTTGACGGCGGCGGACGTCGAAGCCCACCGCGTCGCAACGAGTCGTCGTTCCAACGCGGGCGTCAAAGTGGCCCCGAAATACCGCGACCCCGCCTCCGAATTGACGTGGACGGGTCGTGGCTTGAAGCCGAAGTGGCTCCAGACTGCATTGGCGTCCGGCAAGAGCCTGAGCGACTTCGCGGTCTAGAAACGCCTGTCGCACTCAGGCCCGCTCACCGCTGACACGCAGCCGCTTGAGCAGCGACCCCCAGACACTCATTCCCCCCAGATAGTCGAAGTCCGGCGCCTCGATCGGCTCCCAGATGTTCGCCCGACTGGCGGGCTCGAACTGACGCGGGCCACCCGTCGGTTCCGGCGTCGCGCCACCGACCCTGCGCCCGTCGTGCGTGTACAAGACAACGTCCAGCACAGGCGTGCCGTCCAGGTCGTACGCACGCCGGATCTGGCCGATCGCGGGCCGATCACCCACCTGGCTGCTCGGCGTCACCCAGACACCGGGACCGAGATCGGCCGCGCCGGAGAACGCCGCCCGGGCGTCGCCCGCCGCTTCGCCGGACTCGGCCGCAGTGTCCGCCGTCGACGGCGTGAACACCACCGTCACGGCGCCGCCGACTTCTTTCATCACGCGATCGACGACCTGCAAGAGGTGTCGGGCGAACGGGCGCTGTTGCTCGCCCACGAAAACGTACGCGGGCTTGCCCTCCCGCGCATTGGCGAGCATCACGTCGTACAGGTCGATCTCTTGGTACATCACATCTCCTCTCGTTACCGTTCAGCGCGCCGCCACTGACGCGCTCCGCTTGTCGGCCAGGAGGTTCACGATCATCCTGCCGATCGCGAACCTCCTGGCTTGCATTGATCCGCTCCGCCGCATGGAGGCGAGGCGCATGTTCCACGCGCGATTAAGCCCCATCGGATGCCGCGGCAGGCGCAGGGCTCCGCTCATCTGCTCCCCTCCACCCGTAGAGCGCCTTGAATTTCCCGACGTCGCCGGGGTGGCAGTACGCGTAGTTGCCGTCGCCGTCCCACGTCATCCGGACATCGTGCGCCAGCTCCGCCAGCAGCACAGTCGCCTCGCAGCCGATCAGACCAACGCCGTCGCCTTCGTGGTACGCGTGGGTCACCTTGAGTAGGCCCGGATAGCGCGCCACCAGCACCTCGACCAACGCAGCGTGGCGAGCCGAGCGCAGGCGCGCTGCCGCGTCGTCCCGGGCCAGGCAGGCACCGCAGCAGTAGACGCTGCCGCGGCGCTCGACTGGCCGCATGCCCGTCCATTGCCCCTCGTCATCGAGCATCTCACCGTCCGAGCTGACCCACTCACCGCAATGAGTGCACTCGAATCGCCAGCCTTCTTCGATCATTGCCACCCGCGGCACGGGGCCAGGCGAGAAGCGATCGAACTCCGGAGCCCGCCAACAGCCCGCCACCTCGTCCACCGCCCCTGCGCCGACAGACCAGGCTTTCTCCCTGTTGATCGCGAAGATGACCTCGTGATCGGCGTCCGAGTCGTGGCGGCCATCGCCGTTCGAGACGTGAAAGGCGAGCAGCGCAACTCGCGCTTTGGGGCCGGCATGAACCATCATGAGATCGGATCTCCAACATGGATTGCGAACACCTCGACGGGCTGTGCGCCGAAGTGAGGATGCTGCACGACTTGCTCCACGAAGCCGCGCCAGCGAAAACGCAGCCTCCGCGCAAGGTCATCGGCCTTGGCATAGCCCAGCCACACCTCCACGACGTCGTACTCTTGTCCGACGAGCCGCTTGCGCCAGAAGGGCGTTCGCTGGCGATATTCGAGCGTCTTGACACCGCTCTGCATCTCGCGGAAATAGCAGCCTCTCACTCGCAGGACGAGGACTCGCGTCATGGCGCCGCCCTCTCTTGTTGTTCGGGCTGCAGCGCACAGGCCGTTCCAAGCGACCTCGGCGACAACCGCGCAACCGTCTCGAAATGGAAGACCACCGTCGCGCCGCTCTCGACGACCAGGCCGAATCGAACTGCATGCCGGTACGTGGGGTTGTTGCGCGCAAGAACCTCGCACGCGGCCTGGAGCTTACGGCGCCAGCCCTCGATCGATAGCGTGTGCTTGTCGATGTTGCAAGGCGGACAGGCAGGCATCAAGTTCGAGATCGTGTCGTTCTGTGGCGCCCAGGCCTCGCTGCGGCTGCAGCTCAGTCGACCCGTTTCCGGGTCGCGCTGCAGCTTGCGTTGCACAGCCTCGAAATGGTCGGCGTGCCACCGCTGCCCGAGCGGCTCGCCGCAATACGCGCAGACACCGCCGAACTTGAGGCGCACCTGCTCACGCTGGTCCTTCGTCAGCCGCATGAGGGCGCTCCGGCCGTACTGGTGCGTGGCAGGGCCGTGGCCGCCAAGCACCGCTTGCACGTTGCCGCGATCACCGAGGCGTGGGGCTGCATCCACTTGCCGCGTTGACGCATCCGCTTCGCACCGTCCTTTGGCGCGTGCCCACAAGCCGCCGTGCGCGTGCGGATGTTCACCAGGTGCACGAAGTAGCCGCCGTTGGCGCGAGCCAGTTCCCAACGGTCGGGCGCGTCCGCGTCTTCCCCGCGCGATTCCTCACGAAGCTGCGCCTGCAGCTCCGCAACGGCTCGACCACCCGCCTCCATCCAACAGTCCCAGTGCGAGTTCGTGATGGTGTAGCGGGCCTGCCCGTTCACGATCGGCTTGGCGCAGTGGAAGCACGTGCCGGTCGCGAAGGCGTGTTCAACGCGATCCCGGAATTCCGGATCGCGCGTGATCACGCCGCTTCCCCTGCGCCACCAACGCGCCCAGCGGCGCGCTCGGCGTTTCTCCGCTTGATGCTGGGCGCCTCCGAGTAGCAGGCCTTGCACCAGCGCCGCCACCCGAATGGACCGTTGGCGTCGCGATAGAAGAAATCCGAAAACGGCTGTCCGAAGACGTCGCGACAGCGATCGCACCGCAAGGTCGGGGGCTGCGGCTTCACGACGCTCGGGTGGAGTGCATCAACCATCCCTGTCTCCTGAGGCGAACGCGGCGTCGATCGCCGCCCGCTCCGTGTTGAAAAATCGGTGCTCACCGGACAGATAGAGGATCTCCTCGTCCTCGTTCTGAGCCCAGAGCTGGCACTGCGGGATCGATCCATCACGCAGCGACCAGACGATGAACGCGCCCTCGCGAAGCACGAAGTCAAGCCGCAACGTGTCCGTCATCCCGCCATCGGAAGGGCCCAACGCGCCCGGGCCCGGAACCTTGCTTTGCGACTCCATCTCAGTCCCGTTCGGAATCGGATGCCCTGAACCGCTTCGCCGCGCGCGATTGCCTCAGCCCTTGCTCTTGCGAGCAGCCGCCCCGGCATCCTCGGCCCCGAGGCCGAGATCCTGCTGAGACGCCTTGGCCTTGGCAGCCATCTCGGACTTCTTCTTCGCCTGGCGGGCGTCGGCCACCGCCGAATTTGCCTTCACGAGTTCCAGGAAGGCCGCAGCATCCACCTCGATGCGCTCGCCCTTGAGCTGATCCGGATGGGTCTCGGCCATGGTCTCGAACTCGGCAAGCCGCTTGCGCGTCGCCGGGTCGAGCTTCTTCACGACCGTTTCCACGGAGCCGATGACCGACGTGACCACCTTCTTGGACGGCGTCCATCCGGTCAGCGTCGCTCGGGTGACCTTGCCCGAGCCTTCCAGCTTCGCCTTGAGGAATTCGCCCGCCTTCTCGCGATGCGCGCGGACGGCCTCGATCGCGGTGGTCGCAGTGACGCGGCCCTCGCGCACGAGCGCGTGCACATCGCTGTTGGCCTGCGCCAGCAGCAGCATCTGCTCCACATGCGAGCCGGTCTTGCGATGCCGCTCCGCGATCTCCCCGTTCTCGCAGCCCATGCGCTTCAGGCGCAGGTAGCCGAACGCCACGTTCAACGGCTTCAGCTTCAGCCCCTCGGCCGACTGCAGCATCACCTCGACGCGCTCGCGGTCGTTTCCCGTGAAGCCCAGCGCAGGCAGAAACGGCAGCACGGCACCGCGCTCGCGCGCCAGCAGCGCGCCACGGCGCCGGCAGTGGCCTTCCACCACCAAGATCCGGCCGCCCTCCGTCCGCACGAGCAACGGCGGCACGAACTTGCCGGTCAGGTACGAATGCGCGAACCCCTCGATGTGCTCGATGACTTCAGGATCGTCGTAGTCGCGCAGGTTGAAGCCCTCCTCCTCTTCGAGGAGCGCGGGGTCAACCGAATAGATGTCCTTTTTCTTCACGCCCGGCACGTCTTGATCCGCGGCGAGCACTTTCAGGGTGACGTTGGGCATGAGGCCTCCGTTGGGTTGCGTCGTTGTTTCAGTAGGTCTCAGAATACCTACTCCGCTTGCTTTTGTCAATACTATAGTGCATACTTTATGCAACTATTTTGGCGCTGGCAAATGCGTTTTTGCGGCTCCAGCAGCCACTTTTTAGAAGTCGCCCGAAGGTCCAATGACGACCATCAGTAGGCAGCTTCGAGACCGCTCTTTGGCGCCTTCAACTGGCGCCCCGAAAGGACGCCATGAACAACGCCCAGGCACCCGATACCGGCAACGACGGCGCGCCGCGACGCGCCACCTCCAAGCGCGACGAGTACACCCCGGACAACCTGCTATCGCTCCGCTGTCTGAGCATCGCGGCGAGGCATGGTCACAGCCGGAGAAAGGCCGCGGGCTGCCAGCTCAAAGACCCCGGACAGGGAGGTACGGTGGGCTGCCCGGAGTGCCCGTACAACCGCCCCATGCGACCTGGAAAGTGCGCCCAATAGCGAGTACGATGCGATCATTTCGAGGGTACAGCGAACGCAATTTGCGGCTCAATGAGGCGCAAATTGCGTTCGGAGCCTCTGCACAAGATGAATCAGGAGCGGGCCCGACGCCCACTCCCTTCACCAGCCAGAAAGGACAAGATGCCTGCCAAGAAGGTCGTACGCAAGGATGCCAGAAAGACCGTTCAAGTGACCTTCGTCCGAGTCAGAGCGACCACCCGACTCGCACCGGCCGATTTCAAAGCGGAAGTCGCCCGCAGGGGCTGGACTTATCGCGCGCTCGCGCAGCGCTGGGGCGTTACGGAAGGCTGGGTGAGCAAGGTCGCTCGCAACGAGGAACGAGCGCTTTATTGGGACGACGCTGTACGGGGACTGCCGCAAATCGTCTGACGTCGGTAGGCACTCAGAAACATTTGTAAGCACTCCAATTCATACCCTGATCGCCATTTTTTCCATGCGTCGCCTCTATCGATCGATCACGTTCCTCTTCGTCAGCCTTGCGTTGACGCTGGGCGGCGCCCCAGCGTTCGCCGACCCACTGCCCGCAGCAGGCAGCTACGAGATCGGGTTTTCGCCTGGCGCGCCAGGCGCGCGCGCAATCGACAAGGTCGAGGCGCTCATCGACAGCGCTCGGTCGCAGGTTCTGGTCGCTGCGTACGAGGTCACCAGCAAACGTGTGGCTCGCGCCCTCATCCGGGCAGATCGCCGCTCCGTCCACGTCTTCGTGATTGCCGATCGCGACGAAGCCACCCAGGCTTACTCGCTGGTGCAGTCACTCGCAGACGCCGGCATAACCGTGCGTCTCGACGGCGCCTACAAGGACATGCACTCGAAGTTCATGGCGGTCGATGGCGTCCATTTCCAAACCGGCAGCTTCAACTACTCCGAGCGCGCCACGAACTCCAACGAAGAGAACGTGATCGTCTTCTACAACGTCCCAACGATGGTGCAGCCCTACGAGCGCGAATGGAAGCGTATGTGGGACGAATCCAGCCCACTCGCACCCCGCCATTGATGGCCTAGGACCCTTCATGCAACAAGCCACTTTCGATACGCCGCACCGAGTCAAGCGCAAGACGAAACGCCTGTCGTTGAACTTCGGGCCTCACGCCCGCTTCAGCGACCAGCACTATGAGTTCGACAGCCATCGGGCGACGAACGCGCACATGCTCGTCGGCGGCCCGAGCGGCACGGGCAAGTCGCACCAGCTCAATCGGATCATCCTGAGCCTGGCGGAGCAAGGCGCACAGGTCTACGTCGTCGACGTGCACGGCGACCTCGGTGATTTCTCCGACATCGCGCCGCACCGCAGCGCACCGATACCGCCCAACCTGGTACACACGATCGTCTTCGGCGAGCAAGCGCCCTACGGCCTGCCGCCGCTGGATCTGCTCGACGATCCGGAGGGTGGCCCGCGCAAGCGCTCGAACGCCTTCATCAACCTGCTGGAGCGCCAAGGCGCGCTGGGCCCGCGGCAGAAGACGGCGTTGTTCCGGCTGCTGATGGACCTGTACAAGCAGCACGGCTTCCTGCCCGACGATCCACGCACCTGGACGCTATCCTACGACCCGCGTCCCACCCGCAGTCGAGTTGTCACCCCGCGTCCCGGCATGCTGTGCTTGCCCGGCATGGACTGGTTCGACAAGGGCGAGGAGGAGCGCAAGAACATCAAGCTCACGTTCGGCGTCGACTTCAACCGCGACACAAAGTGCTGGGAGGCGCCACAGAAGCATCCCATGGCGGAAGAAGCGGTGGCACGCTGGGGCGCATCCGACGTCAAGCGTTTTCCGACGTTGTCGGACTTGCGGCGCCACCTCTGGGATCGGTACGTGATGATGAAGACCGGTCAAAGCGCACCCGCGATCCGTGCGCTCGACAAGGTCATGAACCTGGCCGCCAAGCGGGCCCGACTACGCACTCGCAAGCTCAACGAAGCCGGCGCCGAGGAGCTGGACAAGCTGGAGCAGCAGCTCGGCAAGGCCCAACAAGAGTCCATCGAGGCATTCCAGGAAGGCATGGAGCGCGTCGATAGCGGCCAGGAGCTGGAGGAGCTGCTGCTTTGGGACAACCCGGAAGCCGTCAAGAGCCTCTTCGACCGCGTCGAGTCCCTGGAGCGCAGCGGCATCTTCAAGCCCACGCCCCCGCGCTTCGACCAGCGCGCGCCGGTCAAGCGCTTCAACATCAAGTCGTTCAGCGACGACGAGCAGCAGCTCTTCGTCGACGTCTTGCTGGAGCGCATCTTCATGGAGGCGAAGTCCCGCGGCGAAGCCGACGGGCCCGACGTCTTCATCGTCCTTGACGAGGCCACCAAGTTCGTCGTCGACGCCAGCGATCACATCATCAACCGCATCGTCAACGAAGCGCGCAAGTTCGGCGTCGGCCTCATCCTGGGTGCGCAGGCCTTCGTTCACTACAGCGACGACCTCCTCATGTCGGCCGCCATCAAGCTCGTGCTCGGCTGCCCCGAGATGTACCGCGAGCCGATGCGGCGCAAGCTCGGACTGGACATGATCGAGATGAGGAACACCGGCAAGAAGGTGAACCCGCTGTCGCTGATCCGCCCCAAGCAGACGGCCATGATCAGCCTGTCCGTCGCGGGCGAGAACGCCCCGATGGCCGACATCCGCATCGCGGCGGCCTGACCCCCATACGACTTACCAGCATGAACAAGCAGGAACTGATCGAGATCATCGCCGCGCAACACGGCCTCCCGAAGAAAGAGGCCGGTGAAATCCTGCGCACCGTCCTGGACACGATCCAGACCAACGTCGTTGCCGGCAACAAGGTCAACCTCGTGGGGTTCGGCGTGTTCGAGCGCATCCACACCAAGGCGCGCATGGGGTTCAACCCGAGCAACCGCACCCCCATCCATATCCCTTCGCGCCCACGGCCAAGGTTCACGCCGGGGCGGCACTTCTGCGCAGCGGTCCAACCTGGCGCCGACGTCGATGGCGACGACTGAAAGGCCGCTGCACCGCCCTGTTCGACCGGGCCGTGCCCGCGGTAGAGTACCGCCATGCGCGGCACGAGAACAGCCCAACCACCAGTCCACAACCCATCACGAGGTCACCCGATGAATCGATTGCTCTTCACTGACAGGATCACGATCGCGAAGGATCACCTCGGCGAGCCCGTCGTGGTCGAGGGTGTCGTGACGTTCACCTGGCTGGGACGCCACCTTCCCGAGTGCGCGCTCGCGGCATGGGCCGCGCTGATGCTGCTGTTCGCGTTCCTTAAGTAGCGAGGAGAAACGCATGCGTTATCAGGTCTTCGCCTCCCGAGGCATCACCAGGCCCCGGATCTCCGCGCCGTGGCTCTGGCTCGCGACGCTGCTCGCCGCTGTCGCGTCCCGCAATTGGACGTACTACCGCTTGGTCGACGCCAAGAACAACCGCACGCTGACGGAGTGGGCTCAAGCCGAGCCCGCCGTCCGCAAATCCGCCTCTCGATAGGAGCACCTGCCATGTGGTACCTAGCATCCGGCCTGATCATCGCCAGCGGCCTTTGGGCCATGGCCCAGGCCATCGCCAACGTCGTCAAGGCGATGGAGCGTTCGAACCGCCTCAAGGCCGCCGAACTGAAGGCGTCGGGCATCGACGTCGACGCCGAGCTCGGCGGGCACACCGCCGATGTGGCCCCGCACGCGGCCAGCGCCGGCACCCGTTCGGCAGGCCTGAGCGACGCGGCCCTGGCGAGCGGCGGATCGTCGGCTTCCAGCGGACGCTGAACTTGCCTGGCCTGCCTGAGCGCAAATGGGCAACGTGTACTCAATCACCGGCAAGGCGTACGTTCTGCCCTCGCTGCAGGATCGTCGTACCGCGTCGGTCGGATTCGATATTGCACTCACCAGTGGCGCGCGGAGAGCGACGGTTGGCTTCACGGCACCTTTCGGCTTGGTCCTACACCGCGCTGCCGCGGACGAATCTACTTCCAGGCGTAGTTCGCCCCTGGCGGACGTGTGGACCATCTCCGAGCCGAGGACAGGCTGTCGCGTAGCCGGGGGTAGTACCCGCCAGCAGGCGCTTGACGCGTTGGCCGAGCGGGTTGCGTATGAAGGCGGGCCGGAGGCTTTCGAATCTGCCGTGCAAGCGGCCGTCGCCGCAGTGCTCGCCGACGGTTCGCCAGCCTCGGCTGCTTGATCAGCGCTATCGCAACCACAGCAGGCCGACGAGCAGGCTTGCGAAGCCGTAGCCGCCGAACACGAAGACCGTCGTTCCTGCGACCGAGATCCGCGGGCGTTTTGAGGTGACGGCAACCACGAGACCGATCGTCCCGACGATCGCCACTAGCAATGCCTGGCCGGGCGTGAGTACGCTCAAGGCGTTGACCAGCCAACCGTGGACGTCTTTTTGCATATCGTGCTCCAGAAATTCAAGATGGAGACCGCGTGGTCTCGCCGGAAGGGCCGCCAGGCGACGACGCTCCAATAAGCCCTCCAGGTCGCTGCGCTGAAACGCTCACGACGGCCGAGCCGCCTCATCGACGAGCTACCGCCCGCCGATGTCCTCAACAGTCAGTTGCTGCGCGCGCATGATCTTGCGTATCTGCGCGATGGCCGCCAACCGAGGCCCCTGCTGCAGATTGAACAGCTCCAGCTCCAGTGCTGCAACTTCCCGCTGCCTTTCGAGGATCAGTCGCTTGACCTCCGCAATCGTCCGTGGCCGAGACGGCTCTCTCCGGCGCCCCACAGTCTCGTGCGCTGCACTCATCGTGCACCCACGAGGTCGCCGATGCCGACGGCACCCGAAACCCATCGGGAGGCGGCGTATCGCGTCATCTCAAATCTGCCCTCGAAACAGGCGCGCCATGCGACCCACGACCACCCCGAGATCGCGACGCACGCGGCCCAAGGTGCTGGCGACGCGCTCGTCCGAGACGAAGCCGACGAACGGCACCAACCAACCCACTACGGTCGTATCCACCACGCTCACGAAAGGTTGGTCGCAAAGCGGGACGACCAGGCGCTCGCCGTCGAGCAACTTCGGATGGGCCATTTTCATCGCACGTACCTTCACGTCCGCGGGGCAGTCGTCCGAGAACTTCACGCCCCGCTCGTGCTGCGACCAGCGCATCATCCTGCGATCGCTGCCGAACGATCTTCGGACGCATACAGCTCGCGATACCTCATGAGCGCGCTGCGCAGCTCACCGTCCTGCTCCGAGCGCCACTCGTCACGAGCCCAATGGGCCATGACGACGGCGTAGGCCAGTGGCAAGAACGCGTAGAGTTCCAACGGCCACACGCTGTTCAAGAGCCCAAACACCTCGCAGAACGCGCTCAGCACGAACACGAGCGCTGCGTTGGAGGCATACCATTGCCACGAGCTTCCATAGGTCATTTTCGCGATCCCTCCTGGCGCCTTCGCGCTGGCTTTTCAAGCACGTACAAGCAGACATAGAACAGGACATAGAACCAACTGAGGCACCCCGCCAACAAGCTCCAGCTAATCGACTTGCGCGCGGCCCATGAATGAGCGACGGCCAGCACGACGCCGAGTGAATAACTGCCACCAGCAAGGGCTCCTAAGCAAACCCCGGTCAGAATGGCCGCGCCCACAAGTAGCGCAGTGGTCAGCACAGCGGCTGCGACCCTCAACAGCGCGCTCAACGCACGCAGGAACCATTTCGGCAGCTTCTGAACGACTGGCCCGCAAAGCACCGGCATCAGACCAGACTCGCGAGCCAGGCGGTTTCGCTCAAGCCGCGCCAAGTCATGCTGTGAGAGGTTCGGATTGCGCATGCTCAGAACAGCCCGCGCGTGAGATCGTGCAACTGGCGGTCAGCCTCTTGCCGATCGAGAATCGCCTTGGAGAAGTTCTCCTTCAGCCCCAGCCACGCGCGGCCAAAGTCATCCCAGTAGCAATGGAGGCCCTCCGAGCGAACCTCGTTCAAGAACAGGGTCACGCCAAGCGTCGACTTGTCTGACCGCGGGCCTGATGCCACAACGACCTTGCCCGCCCGCATGGCGTCGAGCGCAGCTCGCCAACTAGCATAGCCGGCGAGCTGTGCCCAGTGACCGCATGGATGAATGACATTGAGTGCCATGCTGGTCATGGCCGGCACACGCCCATCGCACGACGCAGGTCGGCGGGCGTGGGCAGGCCCTTGCCGTCCGGCAGATAGAGTTCCTCATCGGGCATGCCACGGCGTCGCAACGTCACCAGGTAGCCACCATCCTTCTCGGAGATGGCGTACGACACCACCTGACGAAGATCCGCTGACACCACCGCGATGTCACCGTTGCGGTCGAAATCCCGAAAGTCGAACCAGCAGGTGCGCGCGCGCGGCTGCGCTTTGTCCGCTGCCTCTGCAGAGCCCGCCACAGACAGCACCACCAGAAGCGTAAGCGGCAGCGCTGCCCATCGGACGTTCGCCCGGGTGGACGCGCCCGAGCGCTGTTCACCATCACTGTCGCGCTGGATTGTTCTGAGCACAGACTTCATGAATCAGTTCCTTCTGAGATCAGTCCCTGGCCGCAAGAGCCGAGACCTTTATGACCACGGCATCCGCGGTCAACTTGTCGAAAATCTTGTCACCAGCCGTGGCGAAGTGGACGACCTCGTACAACGCGGGGACGTCTGCATCTGGCATCACGGACAGGCGCGTCTTGTTGCGGCAGGAGACGACGAGCTGCATGTCGCTGCCCTGGAACGGCCCAGGCAGCAACTCCGCATTGACTACACCGATGGACCCGAGTCGCTGGGCGATCGATGCCATGCGCTCGGCCTGGAGCGACGCGGCCATCAGACACGCCCAGCCATGATCCGCTCGAACACCTGCCGCGCGTGGACGCTCGGGGAACGCCACGCTCCACGTTCGTACCAGGCGCCAAGCGACTTCGCCGTCGCCACCGCTTGATCATTCGCCACGATTCGATCCCCTTTCATTCCACCGTTCGCTCAGGTCGCCTGGGACAAGCCTCAGGCGCAAGACCCACATGATGCGTACATGTACCCCTCTCGTCAACCCCCATGAGGGCGCTACCGTTCCCGCCAAATAGAGTCGAGAACTGACCATTAAAGTCGAGAACACGACCGAGGCGGCCGATGGCGGTGATCTCGCCAGCCGCGTCAACCGCCTGCAGGCGGACGTCCCAGAAGCTTTCTGATCTCAGGCGCAAGCTCGGGATCTGCGAGCATCTCGTCGACGTTGTCCGCGATCGACTCTTTCAGGCCCATCATCTCCAGCGCTCGGTGCTCGGCCTTCGCCCACGAGCCGAAAGCCTCGACCTCCGCGCACAGCGCGAGCAGCTCGGCCGCATCGGAGTCGCCCTGGCCTACGCAGTGCGACAGCACCATGGACCATGCTCGCGACGTTCGAATGAAGTTGTCGAGGATAAGGCCGCGGCGCTCCATGAAATGGAGCTTGAACTCGTCGGCCATGGGCATTTTCATGTCCGTGGCCTCGCGCCACAGGATCATGCTCATTCGAATCCAGTCGGGATTGAGTTCGACTCGCATCCGGCCCTACTCCTCCGCCACCTTCGGCGCCGCCCCGGCGCCCTTCAGCGAAGCGGCGACGAACTCCTCCAGGCTCATGCACAGCCCCCACAGCACACCGTCGAAGACGATGCTCAGGTGAAGTGTCTCGGGCTCGGGGTGGAACGACCGCACCATGGCGGCCGTGTACAGCTCGCCATCGCGCGCGATCGTGACGGCGGTCTCGGAGAGTAGGCGGCACCGCTGCGCCAGGCGCTCGAAGTCCGCCAGCGACTCCGCCGTGACGTCGAGCCACTTGTCGTCAGCCATCATGAACCTCCCCGCACGCCACGTCGCCCTTTGCCATCCAGCGATTTGAGCACAGGCGCCGACGTCAATGCTTCCAATCACGCACGAGAGGCCGCACCCGCCACCACTGACCATCCAGGCTCGTGGCTTCCGCCAGCAGCGTTCGGCAGTGCCCGCGCTTGACCATCGAGCTGCCGTCGCGGACGAACCGCAGCACCAGCAACGCCTCGGTCGTGTAGCGGCGCTTCAACGTCGCGTAAACGGGGACTCGCCGTGGCATCTAGGCCTCCGGCGCGGTCGCCTTGCTGTTGGGGGCCGCGCGCGCCCCCTCAAGGCGCCGTAGTTCTTGACGAGTGCGCTCCCGGCGCGCGTCCAGCATCGCACCCAGTTCCGCGCACTCCCGCCCTTTGCGGCGGACGTCCCAGGCGGCAATCACGACGAGCGCAAGCACGGTGGCCGAAAAGACAGCGCAGACGATCCAGATGATGAGCGGGCTCATGCGAGTTGCCGGGAACGCGGGGCAGACATCTCAAGCGCCCTACAGCATCGCGCCGAACACCTTCTCCGCACGCTCCAGCACTTCAGGCTTGACATGCCTCCAGCGCTTCGATGTGACTTCAGAGAAGTAGGACTTCCAACTGTGATCAGAACACTTGGCAAGCGCGTTCAAGCCCTTGTTGTAGAGAGCCAGCGCAGCCACTTGCGTCAAGCCGCTGGCTTGCACCAGCTCGCGCAAACGGTCATTGCTCGTGGCGTCACGGACTTTTTTGGAGGGGGGCATGTACACCACTATATCGGTTCTGAATGCACTTGACGAGACACGTTCTCAAGCCGCGGGTTCCGGAGCCCCGCCCGCTTGCGGCGGCGGGACCACCTCATGAAGCGTGACGTCCTTCCGGCTGAACCACTTGGGCTTCAATCGCCCTCCACGCGCGAATTTCACGTAGTCCCCGCTTGCATGCACCTCGACCACTTGCCCGGTGTTGAACTGGTAGCCGTTGTCGACCTTCCCGTACTGACCCACCGAGGCCAAGGCTTCATCCCTCGTCATCATCGAGGTCAACCCGTGCGCCCGGCAGTCAGCAGCCGCCCCAACGTCGTCTTGGTGAATCGCGGAAAGAGGTAGCCGATCACCACGAATGACAGCACGGCGGCGAAAAGCAGCTTTCGCCGCCCGAGGAACGCGATCACGAGCACGCTCAGGAGCAGCGCGAAATGCAAGGCCATCGACATACGGCCTCCTAGCTGCCGGAGTTCACGCCGGGGCCATTGCCACCCAGCGACGGTTTGATGATCACACGCCAGAGGATTCCCGCCACGAACAGCGCGAGGGCGATCGGCGCAACGCCGAGCAGGCACCACGGACCGCCGAGGATCATCAGCATTGCGACGCCGAGTCCGGCGAATGCCAGAATGATGATGACCAGGACAAGCCCGGCACCCCAGAAGATCAATGCAGGCATTTTCGCCGCCACATGACGAGTTGGAATGCCTTAATTGTACCGGGTACTTGTACACCTCGCAAGCGCTTTCGCTATCGGGTACCAGAACGCGGCTCGCTAGGCGCCACCCAGTCAAGGACGACAGGCGGTGGTTCTGCGCTCGCTCTCTTCCGCCCCCGGCCCGTGGCGCCTCTCGCGGGGCTTCGACGCGTTGCCTGCGCGGGGGTCCCGTCCGCCCCCAGCGATGTCGCGGCCGAAGGCTGCAACGCGCTCACGTTCATCACGAGCCCGCAGTCTGGAATGACGGAGTACAAGAACGGCCACGGCGTCGTCAGGCGACGGGTGTACGGGTCGGACAAGTCATCGTCGCTCTCGGCCACGGCGCAGCCTCCGACTACCGGTCGTCATCCACCGACTCATCGTCGATGTACTGAACCGCAAATCTCAGCGCCAAGCCGACGATCAAATTCACCGCCACAATCCCGATCGCCGCACCTACTCGCAGCTTCCACGACCACCCTGGCGCCAGCACATCGAAGACAGGCCCCGCCAGCAATGGCGCCAAGAGCAGCACGAGTAACGCGCAGCATGCCAGCGTGAACATGACCTGCGTCACAACCATGAGGTCGGCGGAGGTGAGCCTCGCGGGTGCCCGACCTGAGTCCTGTTTGGCCGCCGATCCCAACACGTAGCCGAGGAGAAATTGGATCATCGTGCTTCCCCGAGTACCCTCTCGAAGGCCGACAACTCGCTTGCGAGGCAGTAGATGTCCGTGCGCTCCCAGAGATCCATCGCCACACGAAACCTTCGCCGCGCCTCCACCTCGTCGCCGTGGCACAGGCGCAGCATCAAGGCCATCACCTCCGCGATCCAGCGCGCCTCTTCGTCGCTCGTATGGTTGATCAAGCACAGCCGCGTCATCGCGTACAGCCCTCGCTCAGGCCGCCTAGCGCGATGGTCAAGCCCGACGGCCATTTCCATCGCCTGTCCCAGGTGCAGCGGCCGGGAGGGCGCCCGGAAGCCAGCGCGTGCGAACTGGGCCACGGTGTCTTGAGACACGACGTCGAATGCGTTGCTCGCGCGCCCCACGTCACGCGCCAACGCCTCCAGTGCGAAGGCCTCCCCGCTGTGCCCAGTGGCCCGCTCCGCTTCGTCGGCCACCGCGCGAAGCATCGCTCGGGTCGCCTCGTGCAACGACGCAAGCGCCTTTACCGCGTGATCGCGTTGCTCCTCAACGCTGGCGACTCGCGAACGCCATTCGAGCTGGTCTTGGCGATCCCACCGGTCGCTCAGGACCAGCCGTCTCACCAGGCCGGCGCAGCCTAGCGCAAGCAGCACGCAAAGCGCGACAAGTGCCGAGATCATGACGTCCTCGCATGGTGCTTGGCGCGGAGCGCGGATACCACGATGCCACCGCTCGCGAGCATCGCGATGGCGGGCACCCCCACCAGCACACCCCATGCGATCGCTCTGCCCAAGGCCGGGATCATCACGGCGAGTGAGACGCCGAGCGTGCCCGGTTCGCCAGGATGAGGCTCCCCGAAGAAGCCCGTCAAGAAGAACACACCCAGCCCGGCGAGGAACAGGACGCCGCAGGCCTTCGCGGCAAACCAGGCGTCCTTCCCCTCACCCATTCGGATCGCGATGCGCAGCAGCGCCGCCGCGATGACGACTCCAATCTCCGCGAACTTCCACGCCCACGATGGGAGGTTCAAGATCTCGGCGCCGCGAGTGCCGACGCCGATCCACACGCCGATCATGCCGGCGGCGAATAAGAGACCACAGAACTCCCAGATGGACTCGGCGAGGCTCTTTCGGCCGGGGACAGATTGTTGATTCGCGCTCATAAGTTTCCTTTGCTGCTCGTGTATCAATGCGGCCTGGTCAGCGGCTCGACGGTGCACTCAGCGCCGTCGACCTGCCACGCTTGTGCGTCGCCCTCCGCACGCTTGAAGGTGCTGTAAGGGCCGTAAACCTCGGTGCGTCGCCCATCACTCGCATGAACCCTGGTGAGGATCACGACATAGCTGGTCCGGGGGCGCGGTGCGCGCGCGGTCATCGATCGGCCGTCCACTCGGCCTCGCGCCGCTTGGAGAGATACGCTCTGTACGCCAGCCCCCTCGTCATCCACACAACCAACGCTGCGCCGACGCCGATTCCACCGAAGACGGCGACCCACCAGGTCTGCTCACGCACTCCATCGACGATGAAGGCAACTCCGGGAATTGCGAACCCGGCAATGCTCACGAGCCGCTGCCTCAACCAGCGGTCGCCAAATGTCGGGACTTCAGCATCCACCGACGCGCCTCGCAGGTCATCGAGTGCAGCCCCTACCAGCTTCGGCCTGCGCGGCAAACCCGCCTCTTCGCGCTGCTCCTCCCAGATCCGACCGCAATCGGTTGTGTCCACCTCGTCGAACTGGATGATGCTGCCCAGGATGTCCACATGACGCATCAGGAAGGCCACGACTTCTTTGTCCGTGAATGGGCGCTCGGGCTCGGCGCCGACTTCGAGGTTTTCCTTGACCTGCGCGAACAGGGACTCACGGAGCGTCAGCGTGAAAGCGCGCGTGCGTTCAGTCAGTTGCGTCATGTCACTTCACCGGCGAACACTGCTCGGTTTCTGGGACGGGGGAGAAGGACAAGCGTCCCTCGTCCTTGCCGCTCGTGCCGACCTTGAATTGGACGGCGTAGTCGCACTTCGCCTTGCTGCCGTCTTCGAATGTCAGCAAGGCCGATAACGCAACCGTGTTGTCGGCACGCTGTCCCACCATCAACACCTCGACACGGTGCGCTCTTTTCATGTTGGGCGCCGCCGTCTGCGAGCCAACGCCACTGCCCCCCGTTGCCACCGCGGCACCGCTGGCGGCAGGCGCTTTGGGCGACCCTGCCGCATGCCAGTCCCTGTAGGCATCCGCAGCACTAAGTGTCACCATCCAGGCGAACGCCAGCGCCACTGCTGCGACGATGCCGACCGTCGCATAGGCCCAGTCGAGGGCCTTGATCGTGACGCCACGTCGCACGTTGATGCGCTCGTGAATGCTCCCCACGATCACCGCGGCGACGATCGCCAACGGGACCACCAGAAAGCCCCAACCGCCTACCGCGATGATGGCGTCGGTAGTTTGCTTGATGTTCATCGCTCCCTTCCTGCTGTCGCCCGCGGCAGCGTGTCTTCGAATCGTTGATGCTGCTCTCCGCGAAGGCGGATCTTGTGGGCGTTCTCGCACGCGCTCATGCGCAGGCGCAGCGCGATGTTGTTCCCGACGCCGAGCTGATGGTTCAGCCACCCGACACAGTGGGTGTCGTGGGTTTCATGGCACGCCATCGCCCGAATCGGCTCGCGCAGCGAAGAAATGTCGCCCGGCCTCGCGATGGTCGACGCAAGCGCCTGGTGCTTGGTCTCGCAGTAGCCGCCCGGGATTTCGCGCGGATCGACATCGACACGCCACGGGCACTTCTCGCATTGAGCGGTTCGCTTCAGCTTCCAACTCACAGGCATTTCAGTCGTCCGTTTCCACTTGCCGCCGCCAGATCGTTTCGCGGTGCCTCCATTGTGGTGTACTTGTACGCCAGCCGTCAACTGGTCGTCGACGTGGCGCGCTTGGCTAGTAACGCCTGAACCTCAACGGCGCTGAGCAGTGCGGGCACTCGCGGTAGGCCCAACCCGCCGCAAGCTCGCGCTTGTTGATCAGCACCCGAGCGCAGCGCGGGCAGCGCGCCCACAGGAACGTCGCCACCGCGAACAGCCCCAGCCCCCCGAGCCCGCCAACCTGCAGCCACAACGGTGCCGCGTTGTGCAGGCTCGCCGAGAAAAGCAGCCACAGCAGCACCGCCGTCGGCGCCGCAATGACGAACCACCAGGTCTTCTGACGATGGAATCGCTCGACGCATTCGTCGTCGGCGAGATCGAGGCGGGGCTTCAGCATCGTGGTCTCCTGCACGTCACACCAGTCCAGGCCGCGCGCACGCCTGCAGGCGACCTCAATCAGCGCGGAAAGCGGCCGATATCCCGACGAGTATCCCCCACCGGAGAGCAGCTTTGTCCGACGCCAAAACAGATCCCAAAGAGACCTTTTTCAGCGCGCTGCGCGAGCTGGAGACCCAACACACTTGCTGCGCAGCGAAGGCCAAGTTCATCGACAACGTGTTGCTTGGGCGCGAGCAGGCGACGTTTGCCGTGATCGACCGCTGCCGTGAGGCGGCGCTGCAGATCCGGCAATCGGTGCATGTCTTCCGGACGCTGCAGGAGGAGCTACCCGCCGACCCCAGCGGCTCGGACGCGGCCGAGCGCGTGCGCAGCCTTCGCGCGGAGATCGACGGCGTCGCCGACAAAGTGAGCAGCAGCCTGGTCGAGATCGTGTCCTGGGTGCCGGCCGCCGTGAACTCGCGCGCCACGTCGACCACGGGTTTCGCGCGCTGAGCTGGACGAACCTCTAGTCCAACACTGGCCCTCGGCCAAGGCCCCCGCCTGTCAGTGCATCGGCGACGAATTGGAGCCCGTTCGCGACAACAACCCGGCCGACTCGACTTGAGCGCGAATCATGGCCTGCACATACGCTGACCGACGCTTCTCGGAGGGCGCCTCGGCGGCGTAGCGCTTGACAGCTTCTTTGACCTTCGGGAGGCCCCCGAGCGTCTCCATGGCCTGCGCGAACAGGTCTTTGTTGATCGACACGCTGGTCCGCTGGCCCTTGACGCTGATCACCATGATCTTGCTGCCGATCGATTGAGGCTTGGCCTTGGCTTGCGGTCCTCCGCCGATACCAGTGCCCGCGCCCAGGCTGGCGCTCGCGGCGGCGCCAGCCACGCCGCGCAGCACCTTGCTGGCAACTTCAGACGCGAAGGCTTCCAGCACAGGCCCCATCTCCACCTCCGCGGGGCGGAGCTGAGCGACATTCTTGTTCCGAAACATGATGGCGAACCGACCCACCACGTCGTTCGAAGCGCCCGCGGCAAGCATGGTCGAGAGAATTTCCCCGAACGATTCTTCGTCCAGGCCATCATCCTTCATGGGCTGAGTGTAGCGGCTGTCCAGGCGTAGGCATAAAGTCGATGGAATAAACCCGAGGCAGGCATAAAACTGAGCCCCGTTCGTTTTATACGCCCACACCACCGGTCAGAGCCTTATTTCTCCTATGAGAAGCAGAAGCGCGCTAAGGGTTTGCCCTTGCTTTATGCCGTTTTATGCCTAGTTATTCACAACGTGGCGTTGCCCTGCCACGCCGCTGGCCCAGGTCTTCCAAAGAGACAACTTCCCTTGGTTCAACATTCCCGGGATATTTTCGCGTTATTAATCAATGGCTTAGCGCGCATTCTGAGTGCTCCACGTATAGGTGCGGGGGTGGTGCCTACTGTGGACCGTGTGCTCGGCAAACGCGACCGGTGGTAGAGATTTCGAAGCGGTGGTGGAGACGTATAAACATCTCGCCTGAAATGACCGGTGTTATGCACAGGCGTTCCGCTCACCACCAGTTAGACTTCGGGGGAACGAAGAGGCACCCTCTGCACCCACATGTCCCCGGATAGTAGCGAACCGACCGACCAGGACACTACCGCACTCCCCGAGCAATTCCGGCTGCGGCTGGACGAGACGACGGCGCTGCTTCCCCCGACTTCCGATGATCGGATCGTACGCATCGCTGTCCAGGCGGTGCACTGCTATCCGACGAACGGCGAACACTCGATCCTGACGCGAAGCGTCATGAACGCCTTGGTCGCCAACGCGCAGGACATCTTCGCCAGGCTCAGCCAGAGCGACCGCGACCTCATCAAGCAGGTCAACGGCACCATCCGGTTCGTGATCACCATGACGCGGCTCAAGGCCCTGATGGGCCGCGAAAACACCACCAACTACGACCAGATCTACGCTGCGATCTCGGCCATCCGCAAGTGGTCCATCGAATGGGACGTCATGAAGGACTTCGAGGAAGGCACCGAAGTCACCGCGAAGGCGGACGCGAGCTTCATCTCGCAGTACGAGCGAGGCGTCGGCCGCGAGCTGGGCCAGGTGGCCTACTACTTCCCCTATTCGGTTCAGACGATGCTCATGGAGCCGTCTCGGTACGCTCAGATCGACCTCCGAACGGCCAATGGCTTGGGGAGCACCTACGCCAAAGAGCTGTACCACCAGTGCGCGCGATTCCTCGGGACGATCAAGAAAGTCACGCGCGTCCTATCGGTCGAAGAATGGACGCGCCTCATCGCCGGCAAGGGCAAGTACGTCGACCGCTACAAGGACTTCAAGCGGTTTGCGCTCAAGCCCGCCATGGAGTGGTTGGCGAAAGTCGAGAGTTGCCCCTTCACCGTCGAACTGCTTGAGACCCACGGGCCGCGCAACCGCGTCGTCGGTCTGCAATTCAAGCTGTTGCCCAAGCGCCAGGCCTCGCTCGACATGCAGATGCCGCCGACCTGGCACCCCACCCTCATCGACGTCCTGCGCACCGTCTACGGCATGAGCAACCGCGAGATCCGCGAGATCGCTATGGGCGCGACCGAAGCCGAGATGAACGAGGCCCTGCAGCGCGACCGCAACATGGTCTCTCGAAAGCTGGCCCAAGGCGATCCCGTCAACAACCGGGCGGGCTACCTGCGCGGCATCCTGCGCAACATCCAAGAGGGCAGGCCCAAGGACGCCGAGCCCGTCGACGAGGAGCGCGAACTGCCCGGGCGTGACGTCGCTGACGCCGTCCTCAAGGCCAAGGCCCTGCGCGAGGAGTTCGCCAAGTTCCGGCTCACACGGCTGCGCGAGCACCTCGACGAGCTGCCGTCAGACGTCGTCAACGAACTGCGCGGCGAGTTCGAAGACGAGCGCGGCGGCGACACGGCGGTGAGCATCTGGATGCGTAAGGGATGGGACAAGGCCCCCGCAGGCCTGATGGCGACCTTCCTGACCTGGTTCAACGACAAGTACCCCGATCGGGCCAACAGGCTCCTGGTCAAGCCGGAGGAGCGCGACTTCGACGTCTGGATGGTGCTGCGTGAAAGTCTCTCACCGCCGTCCACGGCGTCGTTGTGAGACGGCTGGGCCGACGCCGTCAGAGATCGGCGATCTCGCCCTTGAGCGCTGCGCGCCCGGCCGCGAAGCCAGCGCGAAACTGCTCGTCACCCGCGACCAGTCGTTCAGCGGCTAGCTGATCCAACGCCTGCAGGGCCCCGGCTGAGTCAGCCACTGCGGCCTCCAACGAGCCTGCCTCACCACGCAGTTGGTAGCCGCCGAACAACCTTGCCATTTTCATGAGCGACGGTTTCTCCTCGCCGATCTCACGAGTCCAACGCCACGGGCCTTCAGACGTGGAATGGAACTCCACCTGGTCGCCCTCATAAACGGCGACCCATCTTGCCTCGTCATCAGCTCCTCGGTACAACGTCATGCCGCCGATGGTCTGCGGCGTGAAGTCCACACCCTCAATCGCCGTGAGGGCCTGCGCGAGCCCCTCCGCTCGACCATTCCGAAGCACATAGGGCAGCCCCTCGCCCGTCAGGGTCACGCTCCAGTACAAGCCGGGTTTGCCGTCGGCTGGCGGGCCCAATTCGGTATGTTCCCTGCCGCCTAGTACCTCTCTCCTGCGCGAGATCCACGCGTGCTGGGAGTAGCCGCGAAGTACCTTCCAGGTATCCACCCGCCACGTCGCGCCCGCGACCTTTATCTCGAAGCCCAAGATCGCTGAGTCCGTGGAATCGAACTCGTGGCGCGAGACGGCGGGCCCACCGACCTCATGCAGCCAGGTCACCGCTGGGTGGATCTCCGATCCTTGTTTCTGCAGGATTGCATCCAACTCGGCGATCGTCATCGGCAACCCCATCGCCGCGCGCAGGGCGCGCGAGCGCTCCGCCTCCTCCCGCGACACCTTGCCCTGCTCGACGAGTAGCTCGTACTGCGGAATCACGTCCTCGCTGAACCAGAACAACGAGTCGGCCTGGTCGGTAGCTTCGTCATTCGCCATGTGACTTGACCATCCTTGATGGGTGGATCGAGGATCGCCAGGCTGCGCCTGCCAATCTCCATCAAGCCGCCAGCGGCTGGGCCACGCCCAGCCGCTGGGCGACTTGCTTCACGTACACGTCGAAGGGCGAGCCTGGCGTCACATTGCGCCAGCCTGACCTCGGATCGTCGGCACGCCGGTACAGCATCTTGGCCTCGACAAGCAACTCCTCCGCTATCTGCCAGTCTTCGCTGCGTATCATCAGGAAATCGTCGCCGTAGTGAGCGCCCCACTCCGGCTCCGTGCCTATCGCCGCCGCCAACTCGCGGAACACCGTGCCGGGAAACCTGGCGCCGTTATCAACGCTGCCGTGGCCCGCGTTGACGAAGACCTTGATCATCCTGGTTTCGCTGTCCATCGCGTTCTCCGTTCTTTTCGACATATTCTGCCCCACACGTTGCCAGCGACGACCACGCAGTGCACCGTCTTGCGGCGCATCTCGATGGGGCTCAATGCCCGGCTGTTGATTCATCCGCCATCATCTCGATAGCGCGGAACATCGCGCATCGACGGAAGGTATCCAACGTCAGCGCTTCGTTGCGGGCCTTCGCCACCCGCAGCGCGAGTCGCAGCAGCATCTTGATGTCACGCGGAGCGATCGTCGGGAACAGCTCCAGGAGGCCATCGATCAGCTCGTCGCCAAGCTCCGCCTTGTACTGATCGGCCATCACGCGCCAGATCGCATGTGCGTCCTTGCCACTTGGCGGCACGTAGCTGATGATGGCGGCGCAGCGCGACACGATGGCCTCGTCGATGTCTTGCGGCCGGTTCGTGGTCATGAAAAGTAGCCCATCGAAGTATTCGAGAGTACGCAGGAATTCGGCCACGATGGCGTTCTGCTCGATGCTGTCGCCTCGCTGCACGACAAAGACATCGGCCTCGTCAAGCAGCAGGACGCAGTCCCAGCGCTTCGCGCGCTGGAAGACCATTCGCAGGCTGAGTTCGATTTGCTCAGCCGTGGTGCCGAGCGAGCCCGAATGAATCGAATACAGGGGGCGCTCGATCAGCTCCGCATACACCTCGGCGGTGAGCGTCTTGCCCACACCCGGGATACCCTTGCACAGGATCACGTTGCCCGCGCTCTTGCCCTCGATGATGTCCTCCACGAACGCTCCGAGATCCGTCGTCAGCACGTCCAAGAGATCCCGATGACTCGGCGGAAGGATGAGCTTGTCTCGCAGTGACCGGTCGTACTTGTAGGGCGTCAAAACGGCGCTGTGCACCCAGTAGAACTCGTGTGTCTTGAGGTCGAACACGCGGATCAGCGGATGCTCAGGGACGGCCCCCACGCCGCTATCCTCGCCGCCCTTGTCAAGCAGCTTGGACTCCACGTGATTCGAGAACGCGCCGTAGTTCGAGGGCGTCAGATCGTGGATCACTCGGCGATTCGCCACCTCAACGCCGCGGCGGCGGTAGTCCTCCTCCTCATAGAAGTTGACCGCACCCGTTGCACGAAACTGCTGCGCGAACGCGCTGAGCGTCACTTCCCGGTGCCGCTGCATTGCCGACTCGTATTCAGCTCGGAGCGAGGCCGTCTCCTTGTAGATCCCAGACGCCTCCAGGATGTCCGCAATGCGCCGCCGAGCGACGTCTTGAGGCTGGAACGTATGGCTTCCACGATTGACGCAAAGGGTCACCTTCTCGCTACGGCTGTCCGCCGCCCGACTGTAGTACGCGGTGTTGATGGTGACGCTCGGCGTGCCTTCACCGCCTCGATAGTTCCGCCCGTCGTCGAACTTGATGCCGGTGATCAGCTCGGGATAGAGCTGGCCGTCGCTACCCACGACGTAGAGCCAGCCGTCGATGAGTTCATGGCGGAAGAACGCCGTGAGCACGCCGTCGAACGCCTTGAAGCTCGGAATGGGCTTTTTGAAGTCGCCGCCGCGAGCGTTCAGGATCGCCTCGATGGCGCGGGTGGTCTTGGCGTCCTCGACCGCCTTGGAGGCGGCCATCAGGTCGCGTAACGCGTCATCGCCAAGGCTCGGGATATCGACGGCCAGCTCACGGTCGCGCCCGACGCGGCCGACGGACTCCCGGTAGCTTGCGAGTTCCACGTGCGAAGACTGCTTGATGAGATCGGTCGAGACGGAAAGTGACATGGATCGCTACCTTAGGTCGGTCGGCAGGCCTGGCCTGGCCGAGGGTTTTCGTTGGAAGGCGCACTCAGCGAGGCCGCCTCCCCTCAAGCTCATCGGCGCGACGCGCCGTCGGCCGCGTGATCTTGCTCGATGGCCGTCATCAGGTTGATCAGCGCTGCACGCGTCTTCGGCGAACGACCGCCGCCGCAGGCGCCTGGATTGCAGAACTCGACGGACGCGCTTCGCTGGCCGTCCCAGACGGCCACGACCACGTCGTTGTCCGAGTCCAGCACAAGCCTCAGGTAGCCCTCGCCCATGTCCTCGACGCGCTTCGCGCTCTTGTCCTGGGGCCAGGCGATCGTCGCCGATCTCCGGCTGGATGCCGGGCCAGCCCGACGCCGCAGCGCATTCTGCAGCTCGGCGTTCATCACCTCGCAAAGCCAGTCCAGCAGCTCGCGCTGAAATTCCTCCGAAGGGTTGGTATCGAAGTCCGCGCGCAGCAGGCGCATGCTCCCGCTGCACACGTTCCCCTCACCGTGGTGCCACCGCCCCAGCAGGACAGGCTCGCGCTCGCTCGCAGCCTCGGCCTGGGTGAACAACACCTCATGGGGCGAAGACGCGGGCGCATCTTCGTGGCGCGTGTACGTCGGCAGACCCGTTGCAGCGTCGACTTGTCCCGTTGCCACCAAATAGATTGCTCCCATCACCTTCTCCCAAGTTGCATGCACCAGGCTCAGCGGGCGCTGATCAGCGCTCGCGAAGCAGCAGATACCGCACGAACATTGTTAGGTTCCAGCCCCACACGACCAAGCTCAAGAGCCACCACCACGGCTGCTCGAAGATCCCCGACTCGCCATTGAACCGGATGGCTGCGGTGACGACCATCCACACGATGACGGGCGTGACAGCGAGAGCGAAGCAGTCCTCGGCAGTCTGCTTGCCGAACCAGCGAACGAGCGCTGCCAGCGGATGGAGCCAGCCACGATGAGGCAATTGCGGACGACGTGATCCCATCCCTACTCTCCTGCCGGCGCGACCACGAGGCTGCACCACGACACGACATCGTCGTATCCGAGCCGCAGGGCCTCCACCGTCGTCTTCAGTTTGCCGCTCCAACGGCTGACCACGACGGGCTGGCCGTAGTATTCGATGCCGCGCGCTTCCAGTCGTTTGCGATCGAGCACGACCAGCGCGAGCGCGCCGTCGTCGCACACCGGAAGCGGCGTCGTCGACATCGTGAGTTGCCGCTGCACTGCCGATCCCGACTCGCCTTCGAGTGCCTGGCGCTCCTCGTCGATCCAATCGATCGCGCGGCCCACAATCGATGACCACGTGCCGTGATGCGCCTGCATCTCCAACCGGGCATCCTCCAGCTCATCCAGCAGCTCGATGCGTTGCGCGTCTTCATCGTTGCCCAAGTGCACGACGTTGCTCATAGATGTTGTTCCTGTACTTCGCTGGAAAGGCCTGGGCCTCAGTTTCAGCGGCTCGCCGCAATGTCGTCGAGCGTCGCATCGAGCGCGGCGCCGCCTTCACCGAGCGCCATGCGAAGGCTATCAGGCGCGTCACCGCCATCGAGCAATTCTCGAAGCAGTTCGTAGCGCTTCGCGGCGACCGACTGTGCCGCCAGATCGGCAATCACCGTCCCGGCCTGATCTGGCGCCAACGACCAACCGCTGCGCGGAGGTTCCCCCACGCTCGCGTCGCCAGAGTCCTGGAACCAAACGATGCGAGCGAATACCTTCTCGACCCAGGCCTCGGGGCAATCGGCGAAGGGCAGGTCGTCAAAGCCCGCGGAGACGTCCTGCAGGCCCTGGCGTGCGTTGCCCATACCCTGCTCACGAGCGTCGTCGACTGCCTCGCCTTGACGATCCCGGTCGAACCACGCATCCACGTCGACCGCGAGCAGCGACGCTGATTCAACAAGACCATCGCCGCTCATCCGCGAGCAAAGCGACACGAAGTCATCGCGCAGCACCCAGTGCGTCGCGGCCTCGACCACTTCGTGGCGCGGCCCCTGGGGGTCTTCCGCATCGTAGGGTTCGTGGAAGTAGTACACGGGGATGTCGAACACCTGCTCACCCGCGAAGTCCGTGCCTTCCGTGTAGACGATCACGCGTGCATGCTCATCCCACGGCGGCTCGCCGTCGGCCGCAATGCACTTGAGCACAGACGCGCCCGACAGGCTGTGCACGACCGCTGCCGCAGCCGGCAGCGCGATGGATTGTTGGCCCTGATCGATCATCTTCGCCTCCCAGAATGAAATTTCTTGCCGCCCGACTTAGGCGCAGAGGAGGTGTCGCGTCACGCGACCCGCCTTCGGCGCCACGTTCGCGGCATGTTCACGCAAGGCCCACAGGCCGATGTCTGCCGAGAACTCCACCAACTCGATCACCTGCCCACTCACGTCCGACCTGCTGACGAACTGGAACTGCTCGGTGCCGTTGCGAACGAACCGAACGATCCGGCCCGTGGCTGCCTCGGCGGGGTAGCGCAGCGCGAGTCGCGCGTTCACCACGCGCACGGATGCGCGCTCCTCGCGGATCACCGCCGCCTGGTAGGCCTCGATCGCGACGCGCTGCTGC